>Ga0222420_100039_pt1 | contig 372623 bp, 367 predicted proteins | sample 3A2ome_FD_182470 | JGI IMG/M metagenome (GOLD analysis project Ga0222420, IMG submission 182470) | Enriched microbial communities from leaf-cutter ant dump, University of Wisconsin, Madison, United States - 3A200A (version 2) | ecosystem: Environmental > Terrestrial > Nest > Insects nest > Nest... | reverse complement strand
ACCATGTCGAGCGAATCGGCACCGAGGTCGTCAAGGAAGGAGGATTCGTTCTTGATCTCGGCTTCGTTGACGCCAAGTTGTTCAGCGACGATCTTCTTGACGCGCTGTTCGATGCTTTCCATGCAGATCTCCAATTGGGAAAAATCCCGCGAATTATAGCCAAGCGTTGAGGAATGCAAACGCCTGGCCGTGACAAAAATAACTGTAAGACCCCGGCGTACCCTGTGATGGCCGCTCTGGGGCGACCTTATTGCATATACATCCCGCCGTTGACGTGCAGGGTGGTTCCAGTAATGTAACCCGCCTGGGGCCCGGATAAAAAGGCCACCGCATGCGCGATGTCAACGGGCGATCCGAGGCGGCCCAGCGGAATCTGCTGCAGCAGCGCGGCCGTCTGGGATTCGCCCAGCGCGCGGGTCATGTCGGTATCGATGAAACCTGGCGCCACGCAATTGACCGTGATGTTGCGGCTGCCCAGCTCGCGCGCCAGCGCGCGCGACATGCCGGCCACGCCGGCCTTGGCGGCTGCGTAGTTGGCCTGCCCGGCGTTGCCGCTGGCGCCCACCACCGAGGTCACGTTGATGATGCGGCCCCAGCGGGCTTTCATCATGCCGCGCAACACGGCGCGCGACAGGCGGAAGACGGCGGCCAGGTTGGTGTCGATGACCGCCGACCAGTCTTCGTCTTTCATGCGCATGGCGAGATTGTCGCGCGTGATGCCGGCGTTGTTGACCAGAATGTGCGGGCCGCCGTCGGTTTCCTTGCCCAGCGCGTCGATCAGGGCGTCGCAGGCCTGGGCGTCGGTGACGTCCAGCACCACCCCGCGGCCGCCCAGCGGCGCGAGCGCTTCGGTAATGGCCTGGGCGCCCGATTCGCTGGTAGCGGTGCCCACCACCATGGCGCCGCGCGCCGCGAGTTCGTGGGCGATGGCCTTGCCGATGCCACGCGTGGCGCCGGTTACCAGAGCCACCTTGCCCTGCAGTTCTGCCGATTGTTTATCCATGTCAGTTCCGTTGTAATGCCCGCCCCAGGGACGGGACATGCCGTGTCAGTTCTGGCCGAGCGCGGTCAGCGCGGCCTCGAGGGAAGCCGGATCGGTAATCGAAAGGCCCGTGAGCTCGCCGTCGATGCGTTTGGTAAGGCCGGCCAGCACCTTGCCGGGGCCGCACTCGACCACATGGGTGACGCCTTGCGCCTTCATGGCGCGCAGGGTTTCGACCCAACGCACGGGATGCCAGGCCTGGCGCACCAGGGCGTCGCGGATGGCGGCCGGATCGGCGGGCGAGGCCACGTCGACGTTGTTGATGACCGGCACCTGCGGCGCAGCCACGGCGGCCTGGGCCAGCGCGCCGGCCAGCACGTCGGCGGCGGGCCGCAACAGGCTCGAATGGAACGGCGCCGACACCGGCAGCACCAGCGCGCGCTTGGCGCCCGCGGCCTTGGCAGCTTCACAGGCACGCTCGACGGCGGCCTTGTGCCCGGCGATGACGACCTGTGCCGGCGCGTTGAAATTCACGGCCTCGACCACTTCGCCCTGCGCGGCCTGCGCGCAGGCCGCGCGTACGGCGTCGTCATCCAGGCCCAGCACGGCGGCCATGCCGCCGGCGCCAACCGGCACCGCTGCCTGCATGGCGTCGGCGCGCACGCGCACCAGGCGCACCGCGTCTTCGAGGCTGAGCGCGCCAGCGGCCGTGAGGGCCGCGTATTCGCCCAGGCTGTGGCCGGCCATCACGTCCGGCATCGCGCCGCCGGCGGCGCGCCAGGCGGCGAACACGGCCATGCCGGCCGTCAGCATGGCCGGCTGCGTGTTGGTGGTGAGATTGAGCTGGTCGGCCGGCCCTTGCGCGATCAGGGCGCCGAGGTCCTGGCCCAGCGCCTGGCCCGCGCGAGCCACGACATCGGCCACGGCCGCATTGCCGGCCCAGGCATCGAGCATGCCGACCGACTGCGAACCCTGACCGGGAAAGACAAACGCGATTTTCATGATGATGTATCGACTGATTTCAGAATCGGTGAGGATACCCGACATCGGGCCCGCGGCCTTAGGGCCGGGCCCGGCGTTACATGCGCGCCAGGACCGAACCCCAGGTGAAACCGCCGCCCACGCCTTGCATCAGCACCAGTTGACCGGGTTTGATGCGACCGTCGCGACGGGCCGCATCGAGGGCCAGCGGCACGCTGGCTGCCGAGGTGTTGGCGTGCGAATCGACGGTGATCACCACTTTTTCGGTCGGTACTTGCAGTTTGCGCGCCAGGAAATTGAGGATGCGGACATTGGCCTGGTGCGGCACGAGCCAGTCGAGCTCGGCGAGCTCGACGCCCGCTTCGGCGCAGACGTCGCGCGCGGAACGGTCGAGCACCGTGACGGCCTGCTTGAACACAGCCTGGCCGTCCATGCGCAGGAAGGGATCGCCGGTGACGTCGCCGTAGGCCACGTTGCCGGCCGCGCACAGGATCTTGGTTTGCGAACCGTCGGCATGCAGCTGGGCCGCCAGGATACCGGGCTTGCTGCCGGCCTTGAGCACCACCGCGCCGGCGCCATCGCCGAACAGCACGCAGGTGCTGCGGTCGTTCCAGTCGAGAATGCGCGAGAAGACCTCGGCGCCGATGACCAGCGCGCAGCGCGCCCGGCCGGCCCGGACGAAGGCGTCGGCCGTGCTGAGCGCATACACGAAACCGCTGCAGACGGCCTGCACGTCGAAGGCCGCCCCGCCCTTCGCGCCCAGGTTGGCCTGCACCAGGCAGGCCGTGCTGGGAAAGACGTAGTCGGGGGTGGAGGTCGCCACGATGATCAGGTCGACCTCGGCGGCGCTGACGCCGGCATCGGCCAGTGCGCGGCGGGCCGCTTCGGTGGCCAGGAAGCTGGTGGTGACGCCGCGCTCGGCCAGGTGGCGCTGACGGATGCCGGTACGTTCGACGATCCATTCGTCGGACGTGGAAATATTACGGGTGGCCAGCTCGGCGGCCAGTTCGTCGTTGGAAACGACCCGTTCAGGTAGGAAGCTGCCCGAACCGGCGATCACAGCATATGTCATTGCGGTACCCATCAAACGGTATCCCCGGCCGCCTCGGGCTCGCCGGCAGCAGCCTCGCCCATCTGGACGCGCTGGGTGATCAGCGCCACGGCCTGGGCAGTGCGTTCTTGCAGTTTACTCACCACGGCCTCGCGCGCGCGCTGCAGGGCGAAGCCGTAGGCGTACACATCGGCGGAGCCGTGGCTTTTTATGACCACGCCACGCAGCCCCAGCAGGGCCGCGCCGTTGTAGCGGCGGTTGTCCACGCGGTTGCGCAGGCGGTTGAGCACCGGCTTGGCAATTGCCCCGGCCAGCAGCGTGACCAGGTTGCGCTGGAATTCTTCGCGGATGACGCTGGACAGCATCTTGGCCAGCCCTTCGACCGACTTGAGCACGACATTGCCGACGAAGCCGTCGCAGACGACCACGTCGACCGTGCCCTTGAAGATGTCGTTGCCTTCGACATTGCCGCGGAAGTTCAGCGGGCTGCGGCGCAGCAGCTCGGCCGCCTCTTTGACGACCTCGTTGCCCTTGATGACTTCTTCGCCGATGTTCAGCAGACCGACGGTGGGATTGTCGCGGTGGTCGACCGCCTGGGTCAGGGCCGTGCCCATGATGGCGAACTGCAACAGGTGTTCGGCGGTGCAGTCGACATTGGCGCCCAGGTCGAGCACGGTGGTGGCCCGGCCGGTCTGGTTCGGGATGGACGTGGCGATGGCCGGACGGTCGATGCCGTCCAGCGTTTTGAGCACATAGCGCGAAATGGCCATCCAGGCGCCGGTATTGCCGGCCGAGACACAAGCGTCGGCGCGGCCGTCCTTGACCGCCTGGGCAGCCAGCCGCATGGAGGAGTCTTTCTTGCGGCGCAGGGCGATCTCGACCGGGTCGTCCATGGACACGACCTCGGTGGCCGGCACGATTTCAAAGCGATCGCGCGGCGCGGCCTTGTGCTCGGCCAGCGCCGCCTCGATGGCATCGGGCAGGCCGACCAGCAACAGCCGGGAATCCGGAAATTGCCGGGCAAACTCGATCGCGGCCGGAATCGTGACGGGCAGGCCGAAATCGCCGCCCATGCAGTCGATAGCGATGCGTATCACAGGTGCAGGTCAGCGCTGCCGTGAATGCGAAAGACGAGTCCGCCGCGGCGTTATTCGTCGGCCTTGGTCTTCAGGACCTTGCGGCCACGGTAAAAGCCGTTGGGGCTGATGTGGTGGCGCAGATGGGTTTCGCCGGTGGTGGGCTCGATCGCGGTGGACGGATTGACCAGAAAATCGTGCGAGCGGTGCATGCCACGCTTGGACGGGGACTTCTTGTTTTGTTGAACAGCCATGATGACTCCTAGAAACGGGCCGCATTGTACGCGATGCAGCCCGATGTTGATCTACTCTTTGCGCTTCAGTTGCTCGAGCACCGCGAACGGCGACGGACGCCCGGCGGCGGGCGCCTGGGGAGCGTCGCCGTCTTCGGCCTGCGCGCCCGGGCATACGGGATGCCTGGGCACGTACGGGATGCTCAGGATGAGCTCGTCTTCGACCTGGGCCAACAGGTCGAAACGATGCGAGCCCACCACCTTTTCGGGCAGCGAGTCCGCAAATTCCGGGTCTTGCGAATCAAGGGACAGATCGTCGTCGAGCTCGTCTTCGGACTTGACCAACTGCAATACTGTCCGGGAATCTACTGCATAAGCAAACGGAACATTGCAACGCTGACACACCAGCACCGGATTGGCCCGCACATGCAGATGCAAGAGCGGCTGGTCCGCGGCGATGCCGGTCTTGGCAATGCCCGTTCCGGTTTCGCCCCGCACCGACCACGCCACCAGCCCGGCCTCGCCGGCAGGTTGCTCCGGCAAGCCTTCTACCGCCCTGGCCAGCCGCACCAGGGGTACAGTACCCTGTACGCTGCCGCCTTGGCGAGCAAGCCCGAAGGCGTCAACTACAGCATTTGACACAGCATCTGCCACAGCATCTGCCGACGCATTTGCCACGGCACCGGGCACGGGGTGGGCGAGTTTGGGTTTAGGCACAGCCTGCAAAAATCCCGCAAAACGTTAGATAATACCGTGACTTACGTGTCACCGTCAAACTTCGCATGCCTCTTTCCTCCCCTCGCCTGATCCTGGCCTCGAGCTCGCGCTACCGGCGCGAATTGCTGGCGCGCCTGCGCCTGCCTTTCGAGGCCATCTCCCCTGACATCGATGAAACCCCCGCCCCTGGCGAAGCCCCGGCCGAACTGGCGCTGCGGCTGTCGGTCGCCAAGGCGCTGGCGGTAGCCCGCCAGCAGCCGGGCTGCATCGTGATCGGGTCGGACCAGGTGGCCACGGTCGATGGCCGGCCAATTGGCAAGCCGGGCGATTTTTCGCGCGCCCAGGCCCAACTGCGGGAACTGGCCGGCCGCACGGTAGAGTTTCATAGCGCGCTGGCCGTGACCGACGGCCAGCGCGTCGAGAAAGCCGACGTGGTCACGCACTGCCGCTTCCGCCCGTTGTCGGACGCCGCCATCGCCGCGTACCTGCACGCAGAAGAACCCTACGATACTGCGGGCAGCGCCAAAGCGGAAAGCCTGGGCATCGCGCTGATGGAGTTCATCCGCAGCGACGACCCCACCGCCATCATCGGCCTGCCCCTGATCGCCCTGACCGGCATGCTGGCCACCTTCGGCCTGGACCCCCTTGCCGGAAGCGGCGCAGCATGAGCGGCACCCTGCACCTGATTCCGGTCAGCCTGGGCGAGGCCGCCCCCGAGCGCTGGCTGCCCGCCGATGCGCGCGCCCTGGCCGGCAGCCTGGACACCTACGTCGCCGAAAATGCCAAGACCGCTCGCGCGTTCCTGAAGCAGATCGGCACGGTGCGCCCCTTGCAGGAAATCACCATCCATACCCTGACGCCCAAGACCGACACGGCCCAGATACAGCAGTGGCTGGCGCCTGTGCGGCAGGGTCGCGACCTGGGGCTGGTATCCGAAGCGGGCTGCCCCGCCGTGGCCGACCCCGGCGCCGGCGTGGTGGCCGCGGCCCACCGCCTGGGCATCACCGTGCGCCCGTGGGTGGGGCCGTCGTCGATCCTGCTGGGCCTGATGGCCAGTGGCCTGGACGGCCAGCGCTTCGCCTTCCATGGCTACGCCCCGGTCGATCCGGCCGAACGGGCCAGGCAGCTGCGCGCCTGGGAGCAGCACTCGGCGCGGCACCACCAGACCCAATTGCTGATCGAGACCCCCTACCGCAACGCCGCCATGTTCGCCACGCTGCTGGCCACGCTGCGCGCCGACACGCGCCTGTGCGTGGCCCGCTCGCTGACCACCGGCGACGAATGGGTGCGCACGTTCAGCATCGCCGACTGGAAAACCCGGCCCGCGCCCGAGTTGGACAAGCGCCCCACCCTGTTCCTGTACCTGGCCCGACGCCCATGACCTCCTTGCGCCCGCTCCGCCACACAGCGGCGCTGGCCACGGCCGCCGCGGCGCTGGCGCTGGGCGGCTGCGCAAGCGGCCCGCCGGGGCCGCCGCGATTGCACATCGACGACTCGATCACCGCCGTCAGCCAGGACAGCCGGGTGCGCTACATCGTGCTGCACTACACCTCGGCAGCAGCCCCCGTGTCGCTCAAGCTGCTGTCGCAGGGCGGCGTCAGCGCCCATTACCTGATCACCGACGATGCCCGCCCGCGCGTCTACCGGCTGGTGGACGAGACCCGCAGCGCCTGGCATGCAGGCGAGAGCCGGTGGTACGAACAGGCATGGCTGAACTCGATGTCGATCGGAATCGAGCTGGTCAACACCGGCCGCGGCGATCACGCGCACGGCGCGCCGGACTGGCAGCCGTATCCCGACACGCAGATCCAGACGCTGGTGCTGCTGCTGCGCGACCTGATCGCGCGGCACCATGTGCACCCCGAGAACGTCGTGGGGCACAGCGACATCGCGCCGCAGCGCAAGACGGACCCGGGCCCGCTGTTTCCCTGGAAGCGGCTGGCGGACGCTGGCATCGGGCGCTGGTACGACGAGGCGCAGGCGGCGGCCAACTGGGTCGCGCTACAGCGCCAGGGCCTGCCGGACATCGCGTGGTTCCAGCACCAACTGGCGCGCCTGGGCTATGCCTGCCCGCAGCACGGCAAGCTGGACCGCGCCACGCGCAACGTGATCGCGGCATTCCAGATGCATTACCGGCCGGCCGTCTACGATGGCCAGCCGGACGCCGAAACCGCCGCCATCATGATGGCGCTGTCGGCCGGCCCGGCGCGCGGCGACAAAGCCGACTGACCGGCGCGCAATTCACGGCGCACGGCGCATAAAAACCAGGCCAGCTGGCTAAGACCGGCGCGGACCGCCCGACGCGGCGCGCGCCCGCAGCGCCGCCGCCACGCGCCAGCCCAGCAGCGCCACCAGCACCGCGCCGTAGGCCAGCGGCTGCTGGAAATCGTGCTTGCCGGCCTTGTGCCACCACAAGTGCATGATGGCCAGCACGCCGATCAGGTACACGGCGCGATGCAGCGCCTGCCAGCGACGCCCCATCGTGCGCATGGCCCATTGGGTGGAAGTCGCCGCCAGCGCCGTCATGCACACGAACGCCGCGAAGCCGGCGGTGATGAAGGGCCGCTCGCCGATGTCGCGCAGCATCGATGCCGGATCGAAACCGCGATCCCACCAGACCCACGCCATGAAATGCAGGCTGCCGTAGAAGAAGGCGAACAATCCGCAAGGCCGGCGCAGCCGCACCAGCGCGGGCTGGACCAGCAGGCGGCGCAAGGGCGTGATCGACAACGTGACCAGCAGGCAGACCAGTGTCCAGGTGCCCGATGAACGGGTCAGGAACTCGACGGGATTGGCCGTCAGGCCATCGTTGAAGCCCAGCCAGATCCAGCGTGCGAACGGCAGCAGGCCGGCAATGAACAGCAGCGGCTTGAAACGCGCCACGGCCGCGGCCGGCCACTGCGCGCGGCGCGCGGCGGGCGGCGGCGCGGACGTCGATTCCGGCATGCGGCGGCCCGCGTTCAGTAGTTGGCCTTCAGGTCCATGCCCTGGTACAGGGACGCCACCTGGTCGGCATAGCCGTTGAACATCAGGGTCTTGCGCTTGGGCGTGAACAGGCCGTCTTCGCCGATGCGCCGCTCGGTGGCCTGGCTCCAGCGCGGATGCGGCACATCGGGGTTCACATTGGCATAGAAGCCGTACTCGTTGGCGGCAGCCTGCATCCACGAGCTGGTGGGCTGGCGCTCGACCAGCCTGATGCGCACCAGCGACTTGGCTGACTTGAACCCGTATTTCCAGGGCACAGCCAGGCGCAGCGGCGCGCCGTTCTGGTTGGGCAGCACCTTGCCGTACACGCCGAACACCAGCAGCGCCAGCGGATGCATGGCCTCGTCGAGCCGCAGGCCTTCGATATAGGGCCACTCGAGCACCGGATAGCGCACCCCCGGCATGTTCTCGCGCTGCACGACCGTGGTGAATTCAACGTACCTGGCATTGCCGGTGGGCTCGACCTGCTTGAGCAACGCCGACAGCGGGTAGCCCACCCAGGGAATCACCATCGACCAGCCTTCCACGCAGCGCAGCCGGTAGACGCGGTCTTCCATGGGGGCCAGCTTGAGCAGCGCGTCGATATCGAAGGTCTGCGGACGCCGCACTTCGCCTTCGACGACGACCGACCAGGGCCGGGTCTGCAGCTTGCCGGCGTATTCGGCCGGGTCGCTCTTGTCGACGCCGAACTCATAGTAGTTGTTGTAGGTGCTGACGTCTTTGAACGAGGTTTGCTTGTCCATGACCGAGAACTGCGGGCTGGGCCGTCCCGCCAGCGGCGGCGCGTCCTGGGCGAACGCCCGCCGCGCGGCCCACGCCGGCAGACCGGCCGCCGCGGCGGCCAGGCCGGCGCGGGCCATCCATTCGCGACGCGACAGCCAGACCGCCTCGGGCGTGATTTCGGACGGCGGCGGCTCGTGGCCCGGCTTGCGTGACGACATGGCGGTCTCTCCTGGATGTATTGCTCGATATTGTTTAGACGAACAACTGGCCGGAATATTCCCGCCTATTCCCGCCCGCGCGAATTCAGGCGCCGGCCCGCGGCAACAGCCATTCGCGCAAGGCCGCCACGCTGTCGACCACGGCCTGCGGCTGGCACCCGTGCAGTTCTTGCGGGCTGTGGGCCCCGTAGGCCACCCCCAGGCCGTGCACGCCGGCATTGCTGGCCATTTGCAGGTCGTGCGAGGTGTCGCCCACCATGACTACCCGTTCCGGTTCGACATCGAGTTCCTGCATGAGTTCGTGCAGCATGGCCGGATGCGGCTTGCTGAAGGTTTCGTCGGCCGTGCGGGTAGCCTGGAAAACATCGCGCAGGCCGGTGGCGGCCAGCACCCGGTCCAGGCCGACCCGGCTCTTGCCGGTGGCCACCGCCAGGCGCACCTGGCGCCCGGCCAGGTCGCCCAGCAGGCCCTCTATGCCGTCGAACAGCCGCAATTCGGGATCGCGCAACAGGTAATGGGTACGGTAACGCTCGAGAAAACGCGGCACCATGGCCTGGGTCAGCTCGGGCACGGCCCGGCGCAATGCGCTTTCGAGCGACAGGCCGATCACCCAGCTGGCGGCCGAAGCCGACGGAACAGGCAGGTCCAGGTCGCGGCAGGCGCCCTGGATGGCCGCCACGATACCGTTCGTGGAATCCATCAGGGTTCCGTCCCAGTCGAACACCACCAGCGAATAAGGCATGTCTACAGGCTCTCCAACTGCTGCAACAGCTTGCGGCAGGCCGCGGGCAATTCCGCCGTCAGCCGCAGGGGTTCTTGGGTAAGCGGGTGCGGCAGGGTCAACTGATGGGCATGCAGGAACATGCGGTTGAACCCCAGGCGCGCGAAAAGGGCGCGCGTTTCATCCGTCCCGTATTTATCGTCTCCGACAATAGGAAAACCGCTGGCCGCCAGGTGCACCCGGATTTGATGGGTGCGCCCGGTGCGCAGTTCGGCATCGACCAGACTGTAACCGCCCAGGCGCTGCTTCAATGTGACGATCGTATGCGCGGCCTGGCCGTCGGGATCGGGGCGCACGCGGCGCTCGCCCGACTGGGTGGTCCATTTGGTGAGAGCCAGGCGGATGTGCTGGCGGTCGTTGACCCAATCGCCCTCGACCAGGGCCAGATAGTGCTTGTCGCCCCGCCCTTCGCGCAACATGGCGTGCAGCGCCAGCAGCGCGCTGCGCTTTTTGGCGATCATCAGCAGGCCCGAGGTTTCCCGGTCGAGCCGGTGCGCCAGCTCGAGAAAGCGCGCCTGCGGGCGGGCGGCGCGCAACTGCTCGATGACCCCGAACGACACCCCGCTGCCGCCGTGCACGGCCACGCCGGCGGGCTTGTCCACCACCAGCAGGGCCTCGTCTTCGTACACCACCGGGAATTCGGCCCCTGGCACGGGCCGCGACTCGCCCGGCGCGGGCAGGCGCAGCGGCGGCACGCGCACCACGTCGCCGGCCGCCACCCGGTAGTCGGCCTGGATGCGTCCCTTGTTTACCCGGACTTCGCCGCCGCGGATAGCCTTGTAGATGTGGCTTTTGGGCACGCCCTTGCACAGCCGCACCAGGAAATTGTCGATGCGCTGGCCATCGTGCTCGGGCCCGACCTCAACCAGGCGGACCGCAGGGGCAGAAGAGGAGAAAAACGCGGTTTCTTTGCGCATTGCGGAAAGCGACATATAATCGGGACAGCCTTAAGGGGCTGAACAAAGCCGCCTGGCGTAGAGATGCAACATGTACGCGTCTCCGTCGAGCGCGCGGGCCGCCATTGTACTGCTGCCTGACCGTTCAGCTCCGGGGCCTCTCGGTCGCCGGCGCAACCGCGCCCTGCCGGATGGTGGTGTGGCACTTTATTTGCCCGCTGTCCTGGCAGGTCCGTTGCATGCCGCAAGCGGCTCTGAAGCACTGCAAGAATCGTCGCGTAATAAAGCACCAGGTGCGCGCGGGCCGATCGCCGGCCGCACCTGCCGTTCACAGCAACCCTTTCCGTCAACCACTCTTAGTGAACCTGACTCCCCTGCTGACAGAACCGCGTGCCCCACGGCACGACGTGCCCGCCTGACCGGCGGCGGCTACGCCTGCGCGCTGCGCCCGGCTGCCGTTTGACCATCCGATCTTCTTGCCCCGCTTCAGTCCGCAGCCCGAGTGGCCCGAGGTCACGCGCCGATATCGGCGCGTCATGACAACGGAGAACCCCACTCATGAAGCGCATGCTGTTCAATGCAACGCACCAGGAAGAACTGCGCGTTGCCATCGTCGATGGGCAAAAGCTCATCGACCTCGACATCGAAACCGCCGGCCGCGAACAGCGCAAAGGCAACATTTACAAAGGTGTCATTACCCGCATCGAACCCGGCCTGGAAGCCTGCTTCGTCAACTACGGCGAAGATCGCCACGGCTTCCTGCCATTCAAGGAAGTGGCCCGCAGCTACTTCAAGGAAGGCGTGGACGTCCGCTCCGCCCGCATCCAGGACGCCCTGCGCGAAGGCCAGGAACTGATCGTCCAGGTCGAAAAAGAAGAGCGCGGCAACAAGGGCGCCGCCCTGACCACGTTCATCTCGCTGGCCGGCCGCTACCTGGTGCTGATGCCCAACAACCCGCGCGGCGGCGGCGTCTCGCGCCGGGTCGAAGGCGAAGACCGCCAGGAACTGCGCGACACGATGGAGCAGCTGGAAGTGCCCCAGGGCATGAGCATCATCGCCCGCACCGCCGGCATCGGTCGCAACGTCGAAGAGCTCCAGTGGGACTTGTCCTACCTGATGCAGCTCTGGACGGCCATCGACTCGGCCGCCCGCGACAACGCCGCGCCCATCCTCATCTACCTCGAGTCCAGCCTGGTCATCCGGGCCATCCGCGACTACTTCTCGCCTGAAATCGGCGAGATCCTCATCGACACTGACGAAATCGCCGACCAGGCCACCGCGTTCATGAGCGTGGTGATGCCGGACAACGTGCAGCGCGTCAAACGCTACCGCGACGACATCCCGCTGTTCTCGCGCTTCCAGATCGAACACCAGATCGAAACCGCCTATTCGCGCACGGTGCAGCTGCCCTCGGGCGGCGCGGTGGTCATTGACCACACCGAGGCCCTGGTGGCGGTGGACGTGAACTCGGCACGCTCCACGCGCGGCTCCGACATCGAAGAAACCGCGCTGCGCACCAACCTCGAAGCCGCCGACGAAGTCGCCCGCCAGTTGCGCCTGCGCGACCTGGGCGGCCTGATCGTGATCGACTTCATCGACATGGAAGACGGCAAGAACCAGCGCGCCGTCGAACAGCGCCTGCGCGACGCCCTGCATTTCGACCGCGCCCGCGTGCAAATGGGCAAGATCTCGCGCTTCGGCCTGATGGAGCTGTCGCGCCAGCGCCTGCGTCCGGCCCTGAACGAAGGCTCGCACATCACCTGCCCGCGCTGCAACGGCACCGGCGTGATCCGCGACGCAGAGTCCAGCGCCCTGCACGTGCTGCGTCTGCTGCAAGAAGAAGCCATGAAGGAAAACACCGCGGCGGTGCACGCCCAGGTGCCGGTCGACGTGGCCACCTTCCTGCTCAATGAAAAGCGCGCCGACATCGCCAAGATGGAAGCCCGCCTGAAGGTCAACCTGGTGCTGATTCCCAACAAGCACCTGGAAACCCCGCACCACCACATCGAACGCCTGCGCCACGACGATCCGCGCCTGGAAGAAGTGAAGACCAGCTTCGAACTCGCCGAGGCGCCGTCCACCGACATGGCCTGGGCCCCGCGCGACCAGGAAGTGAAGGCCCGGCCCGAAGCCCTGGTCAAGGGCATCACGCCTTCGCAACCCGCTCCGGTCTCCACCGCGCCTGCGGCGCCCGCGGCCGCCCCGGCCGCTTCCGGCGGCTTCGGCGGCCTGTTCAAGCGCCTGGTGGGCTGGCTGAGCGGCAGCGCCGAACCGGCCGCCCCCGCCGCCGCCAAGGAAGAACCCAAGCGCGGCGGCTCGCGCGCCAAGCGCGGCCACGACGGCCAGGAACGCCGCGGCGAGCGCCACGGCTCCGATCGCGGCCGCAACCGACGCGGCGAACCCCGCTCCGAGACGGCCGAGTCCGACGGCGCGGCCCGCCACCATGTGCGCGGCAATCGCCGCCATGAAGAACGCGCCGAACGTCCGCCGCGCGCCGAGCGCGACACCGCCCGCCCCGAGCGCGCGCTGGCCGGCGAAACGGCCGCCGCCGCCGACGATGAGGCCGCCCCGCGCGGCAATCGCGGCCGCCGTGGCCGTGGCCGCAACCGCCGCGATGACAACGCCCAGCAAGACGCGCCGATGAGCGAACAGGAAAGCATGGTCGCCGCGCTGGCGGAAACCGTGGCTTCCGCCCTGCCCGCCACCCAGGGTCCGGCAATCGCCGCCTCTCTGGCCGAACAGGCTGAAGCCGGCGCCGACACCGCGCCTGCCGCCGAGGCCGCCGATAGCGACAACGCCGAAGGCACCGGCGATCCGGAACGCAAACGCCGCCGTCGCCGCAGCCGTCGTGGCCGCCGCAGCCAGGACGACCAGGCCGTGCAAGGCGCCGAAGGGCAAACCGACAACCAGGAGCAGCCCGCCGAGAGCCGGCTTGCCGCCGACAGCGCGCCGGCCGTGACCGAACCTGCGCCTAGCCTGTCCGACGTGTCCAACGCCGCGGCCGTGGCGCAGGGCATGCCGGAAGTTGCCGTGCCGGCCCCGCAGGCGCCCGCCGTGGCAGAGGCCGAGCAACCCGCTTCCGCCCTGACCGCCCCGCAAAACGAACCCGTAGCTGTCGAGGCAGTCGAACCGGCGCCGGCCGTCGAGTCGGCGCCCGCTGCCGAACCGGCTGTCGTGGCCCCGGCGCCGACCGCTGACGCGCCCGTCACCGAGCCTGTCGCCGAGCCCGCGCCCGCGGTCGAGCAGCCGGCCGTGGCCGAACCCGCGCCCGTGGCTCAGGAAGCCGCGACTGAAGCCGCGCCCGCCGCCGAGCCCGCGCCGGTTGCCGCGCAGCCCATCGTGGTGCCGCAGGCCGCCCCGGCCGCGCCCGCACGCTCGCTGCAAGACGTGGTCAGCGCGGCTGGACTGAAGTGGGTGGAAACCGACCCCGAGCGCCTCGCGCAAACGCAGCAGCGCATTGCCGCCAGCCATGTGCCGGTGCGCCTGGGCCGCGAGCGCAAGCCCGTGGCGCCGGTATCCAATGCCCCGCTGGTGCAGGTGGAGACCCAGCGCCAATAAGCGCTGGCGCCCCGCCACGAAAAACGCCGGCAGCGATGCCGGCGTTTTTTTCAGGCCGCGCTGCCGGTGCCGGACACGGCGGCAGGCGGGGACGTGAACGTACGGCTGGCGGACGCCCTAAGGTAGACTGCCCCTGCGGCGCGGGCCATGCAGCGAAACGGCGCGCCCGGCCGCCCGACCTGCCCCGAATGGAGCCCTGCATGACAGACCGGCTGCCCGCCGAAGGCCGCGACGCCTACCGGCACTTCACCCCCATCAGTACGCGCTGGATGGACAACGACGTCTATGGCCACGTCAATAATGTGGTCTATTACTCGTGGTTCGATACGGCCGTGAACGGCCTGCTCATCGCCGCAGGCATCGCGGGCGCCGATTCGCCCGAAGCCATCGGCCTGGTGGTCGGCACACAATGCCAATACCACGAGCCGGTATCGTTCCCCACGCCCGTGGAAATCGGCCTGCGGGTGGTCAGGCTGGGCGCCAGCAGCGTCACCTACCGGCTGGGGGTCTTCACCCCCCAACGCCCCGACAGCCATGCCAGCGGCGTATTCACGCACGTTTACGTCGACCCGCAGACACGGCGGCCAGTGGCCGTGCCGGCGCGCCACCGCGAGCGGCTGGCGCGGTACGCCGTGCCGGCCTGAGCCGCAAAACAAAAGGCCGCGAACATGCTCGCGGCCTTTTCCGGATGCCTGGCCTGTCGGCCGGCTCGCTGCCTAGAACTGGTAGGTGTACGTCAGTTGCAGGACGTCGAGTCCCGGGTTGGGCCGCTTGATGCTGGCGTTCGAAAAGTGCGAATAGCGCAGGCCCAGGCGGTTGTTGGGCGTGACCAGGAAGCCCATGCCGATGTGGTCGCCGAACTGGAACGCCGTGCTGATCCGTTCGTCGGCGAACGTGGTGTGAGTGAACGCGGTGGCGCCGATACCGGCTTCGACATAGAAGCGTTCGCTCATCCACCAGCGGAACATCGGGATGGCGTTGAATTGCCAGACATGGCTGGGCGAGCGCGAGCCGTTGGCCGACCAGTAGGCCACGCCGAATTCGCCCGTGAGGTCTACGCGGCCCCAGTTGCCGTCCGATTTATACAGCTGCAGGCCGGGGGTTTCATAGACCAGCTCGGTGCGCTGGTAGTGGTCGCCCACGCCATAGTGCAGGCCGATACCGCCCTGGGTGCTTTCCTGGGCCTGCGCCGAGCACGCCAGGCCCGCCAGCGACAAGGCGGCCAGCACCGAGCGAAGGATTTTATTATTGGGGTTCAGCATGAATGCTCCTGTATCTTTTACGCGCCAGTAAACATATCAGAAATTCCGCCGTCATTGCCGTCGGCTGTATAAGCCGGACAACAGTCCGGCGGAAAAATCCGACATGCAATGGCGGAAAGCAGGAGGATTCCAGTGCGATTTGGAAATATCGCACCGGAAAACCCGGGATCAGGCAGCGACGACGTCGGCCGGCTGGTCAGTCAGCAGGGCCAGCAGGCGGGCGATTTCTTCGCGCAGCTGGCGCCGGTCGACCACCATGTCGATGGCCCCTTTTTGCAGCAAGAACTCGGCGCGCTGGAACCCTTCGGGCAGCTTTTCGCGTACGGTCTGCTCGATGACGCGCGGGCCGGCAAAGCCGATCAGGGCCTTGGGTTCGGCGATGACGACGTCCCCCATGAAGGCGAAACTGGCCGACACCCCGCCCATGGTCGGGTCGGTAAGCACGCTGATGAACGGCAGCCCCTCGGCCGACAGGCGGGTCAGCATGGCGTTGGTCTTGGCCATTTGCATCAGCGACAGCAGGCTTTCCTGCATGCGGGCGCCCCCGGAGGCCGCCACGCAGATGAACGGCGTTTTGTTGTCGAGGGCCACCTGGGCGCCACGGGCGAAGCGTTCGCCCACCACCGAACCCATCGAGCCGCCCATGAATTCGAATTCGAAGCAGGCCACCACCGCGGGCACGCCGCGGATCGAGCCGCTCATGACCACCAGGGCATCGGTCTCGCCGGTTTGCTTGACGGCCTCCTGGACACGCTCGGGGTATTTGCGCGTGTCCTTGAACTTGAGCGAATCGACCGAGCGGGTATTCTGGCCGATTTCGACCCGGCCCTCGACGTCGAGCAGCGAATCGATGCGGGCCCGCGAGCCGATACGCATGTGATGGTCGCACTTGGGGCACACGTGCAGGTTGGCCGCCAGGTCTTCGCTGTACAGCACCGACTCGCAGGACGGGCACTTGACCCACAGGCCCTCGGGCACGCGCCGCGCGCCGCTGTCGCTGGTTTTGTTGATGCGGGGAGGCAGGAGTTTTTCGATCCAGCTCATTGTCTTTTTTCCGTTGGAAGGCAGCGCGCGGCGGCTTCAGGCCGGCGGATTGCCTTGTTTGATTTGGTCGAGCGCCTGCCGGATGCCGCCCAGCCACTGCGTGGCGGCAGCCACGGCGGCCTCGGTCTGCTTGCCGGCAGGCGCGGTGGCAACCGCCTGCTCGATGGTTTCGATGAGTTTGCTGCCGATGACCACGGCGTCGGCGACGCGCGCGATATGCTGGGCGCTGGCCGCGTCGCGGATGCCGAAGCCCACGCCCACCGGAACGCTGACGTGGCGCCGGATCAGCGCCAGGCGGGCTGCCACGTCGTCGGTGTTCAGGCTGCCCGCGCCCGTGACGCCCTTGAGCGACACATAGTAGACATAGCCGCGCGCGATGCGGGCCACGGCCTGGATGCGCGCCTCGGTGGACGTGGGCGCCAGCAGGAAGATGGGCGCGATGCCGCAGGCGTCGAGCTGCCCGGCAAAGGCGTCGATTTCTTCAGGCGGGTAGTCGACCACCAGCACCCCGTCGACGCCGGCCTGCTGGGCCGCCTGGGCAAAGGCCTGCTGGCCCATGCATTCGATGGGGTTGGCATAGCCCATCAGCACCACCGGCGTGGTGGAGTCGTCGCGACGGAACTGGGCGACCAGCTCGAGCACGCGGCGCAAGCCCGTGCCCTGCGCGATGGCCCGCTCGGCGGCGCGCTGGATGACCGGGCCGTCGGCCATGGGGTCGGAGAACGGCACGCCCAGTTCGATGACGTCGGCGCCGGCATTCACCAGCGCGTGCATGAGCGGCACGGTGGCGTCCGGCGACGGGTCGCCCGCGGCGATGTAGGGAATGAGCGCGGACGCGCGGCCGGTTTCGGCCACACGGGAAAACGCCGCGGCGATGCGATCGGTTCGGGTCGTCATGGTGTCAGAACTGGATGCCCGCGCGTTCGGCGACGGTGTGCATGTCTTTGTCGCCACGGCCCGACAAATTGACCAGGATGATGGCGTCTTTCGGCAGCGTGGACGCCATTTTGACGGCCTGCGCGATGGCATGCGAAGACTCGAGCGCCGGCATGATGCCCTCGATGCGGCAGCAGTCGTGGAACGCGGCCAGGGCTTCGTCGTCGGTAATGCCCACGTACTGGGCGCGCCCGCTGTCTTTCAGCCAGGCGTGTTCGGGGCCCACGCCGGGGTAGTCGAGTCCGGCCGACACGGAATGGGTTTCCTGCACCTGGCCGTCGGCGTTCTGCATGACGTAGGTACGGTTGCCGTGCAGCACGCCCACCTGGCCGGCGGCCAGCGACGCGGCGTGACGTCCGCTGTCCAGCCCCTCGCCGGCGGCTTCGACGCCGATGAGCTGGACGTTTTCATGGGGGATGTAGGGGTAGAAGATACCCATGGCGTTCGAGCCGCCGCCCACCGAAGCCACCACGTAGTCGGGCTGGCGGCCGGCGTCTTGCGGCATTTGTTCCAGGCATTCGTTGCCGATGACGGTCTGGAAGTCGCGCACCATGCGCGGGTAGGGATCGGGGCCGGCTACCGTGCCGATGATGTAGAAGGTGTTCTCGATGTTGGTGACCCAGTCGCGCATGGCCTCGTTCAGGGCGTCTTTCAGGGTGCGCGAGCCGGACTCGACGGGCACCACCGTGGCGCCCAGCAACTTCATGCGGTACACGTTGGAGGCCTGGCGCCGGACGTCTTCGCTGCCCATGTAGACCACGCACTCCATGCCATAGCGGGCCGCCACCGTGGCGGTGGCCACGCCGTGCTGGCCGGCGCCGGTTTCGGCGATGACGCGCGGCTTGCCCATGTGGCGGGCCAGCAGGGCCTGGCCAATGCAGTTGTTGACCTTGTGCGCGCCGGTGTGGTTGAGGTCTTCGCGCTTGAACCAGATCTGCGCGCCGCCCAGTTCGCGCGACCAGCGGGCCGCGTGATAGACAGGGCTGGGCCGCCCCACGAAGTGCTTGAGCTCGTAGTTGAAAGTTTCGATGAACTTGGGGTCGAGCCGGCAATGATCGTAGGCCGCGCGCAGCTCATCGAGCGCGTGTATCAGCGTTTCGGCCACGAACACGCCGCCATATTGGCCAAAATGGCCCTGGGCATCCGGGAGGTCGTAAGGTTTCACCAGTTTCTCCTGGGCTGGCGGCAAACGCACCGTTCGCCGCGAAGCCCGCTTCGCAACCCGTCATTTTACCCGAGCGAACGGGGCGCCAGCCCTATGCCAGCGCCTGCCCGAGGCGGCGCAGGAACTTTTCGCAGGCCGCCAGCTGATCCAGCGCGACGTATTCGTCGGGCTTGTGGGCCTGCTCGATATGCCCGGGGCCGCATACGACGGTGGGCACGCCCAGGCCCTGGAACAGGCCCGCCTCGGTGCCATAGGCCACTTTGCGGGTGGCCCGGTCGTCGGTCAGGGCCCGCGCCAGCTGAGTAATGGCGGCCTCTTCCGAGGCGTCCAGGCCCGGCGCGCTGGCGCCGCTCTGGATATCGATGCGGGCGCCGTCGAACTCGGCCCGCATGGCCGGCAAGAGGGTTTCCTGCACATAGCGTTCCACCTGGGCCTGGATTTCGTCGGCCGGCATGCCCGGCAGGTTGCGGAACTCGTACGAGAACTCGCAGCGCTCAGGGATGGTGTTGACCGCGATGCCGCCCTGGATCAGGTTGGTGGTCATGGTGGAATACGGCACGTCGTAGAACTCGTCGTACGGTCCCTGCGCCTTGAAAGTATCCGCCAGTTCGCGGATGCGGCAGATCAGGCGGGCCGCGTACTCGATGGCGTTGCAGCCGCGCGGGGTCAGCGACGAGTGCGCCGCCTTGCCCTGCACGCAGCAGCGGAACAGGTTGATGCCCTTGTGCGCCACCACCACTTGCATGCCGGTGGGTTCGCCCACCACGCAGCCGTCTGGCCGGATGCCGCGCTCGCGCAGCTCCGCCAGCATCACCGGCGCGCCCACGCAGCCGACCTCTTCGTCGTACGAAAACGCCAGGTGGATGGGTTTCTTGCGCGGCATGGCCAGGTACTCGGGCACCAGCGCCAGCGCGGCCGCGATAAAGCCCTTCATGTCGCACGAGCCGCGTCCGTACAGCCGGCCGTCGGCCTCGGACAGCACGAACGGGTCGGTGGACCAGGCCTGGCCGTCGACGGGCACCACGTCAGTGTGGCCCGACAGCACGATGCCGCCCTGCTCGCCGCCATCGCTGGCCGGCAGCGTGGCGAACAGGTTGGCCTTGCTGCCGTCGGCGTTGTGCGCCAGCCAGGCGTGCACGCCCTGGGCCTTGAGATTGTCCCGCACGGTCTCGATCAGGCCCAGGTTCGAGTTGCGGCTGGTGGTATCGATGCCGACCAGGGTTTGCAGCCAGGTACGCGTATCCATGATGACAATTCTCGACGGATAAAACACCGAGTGTAGGACAGAACGGCCGGCGGCCTCAGTGGCGCACCGCCGAGGTGACGCCCGGCACTTCGGACAGCGCCGCGAGCGCCTTGCCCAGCGACTCGCCGCCGCGCACTTCGACTGTGAAGATCATGTGGGCCAGCGACTGGCGGCTTTGGGTATTGACGCCCACCACGTTCAGCCGCTGCCGGGCGAAGACTTCGGACAGATCGCGCAGCAAGCCGGAACGATCGTGCGCGTGCACGCTGATATCGACGGGGTAGAAGGTTTCAGACGTCTTGCCCCAGGCCACGTCGATGACCCGCTCGGGCTCGCGCGCGGCCAGGGCCTGATAGCTGCGGCAGCCGATGCGGTGGATGGACACGCCGCGGCCGCGCGTGACGAAGCCGGCGATCTCATCGGGCGGCGCGGGCCGGCAGCAGCGCGCCAGCTGGGTCAGCAACGAATCCACGCCCACCACCAGTACCCCGCTCTTGCCGCTGCGCGCGGCGCTGTCGACGCTGTGCGCATTGGCCAGGTCGGCCGCCTCGGGCTCGGGCTCGGCCGCCGGCTGCTGGAAAACGCTGTCGATCTGGCGCAGGCTGAATTCGTCTTTGGCGGCCGCCACGTACAGGTCATCGGCGCGCGCGAAGCCCAGGCTCTGGGCCAGTTGTTCGAGGTTGACGGCGGTCTTGCCCAGCCGCTGCAGTTCTTTTTCGACCAGCGCCTGGCCCGCGGTTATGCGCTGCTGCAGCTCGATGGCGTTGAACCACATGCGCACTTTGGCGCGCGCCCGCGGGCTGGCCAGGAAGCCCAGTTGCGGATTGAGCCAGTCGCGCGAGGGGCCGCCCGACTTGGCGGCGATGATCTCGACCGTCTGGCCGGTGGCCAGGTGCGTCTGCAGTGGCACCATCTGGCCGTCGACGCGGGCGCCGCGGCAGCGGTGGCCCAGGTCGGTATGCAGGTGGTAGGCGAAATCGACCGGCGTGGCGCCGGCCGGCAGTTCAATGACGCGGGCCTGCGGCGTCAGCACATAGATGCGTTCTTCGCGCGGCGCGCGGGCGGGCGCGGCGGTCTTGCCGCCGCCGGCGCCGCCCGCTTCCATGTCGGTGTTCCAGGCCAGCAGCTGGCGCATCCAGGACAGCTGGCGGTCGTATTCGCTGGAGGCGGCCACCTGTCCGCCCTTGGCGCCGGCCTCTTTATAGCGCCAGTGCGCGGCCATGCCGTATTCGGCGAACTGGTGCATGCCGCGGGTGCGGATCTGCACCTCGAAAGGCCGGCCGTCGTCGTCGGCCACCACGGTATGCAGCGACCGGTAGCCATTGGGCTTGGGGCGCGAGATGTAGTCGTCGAACTCGTCGGGCAGCGGCGTCCACATGTCGTGCACCATGCCCAGCGCGGTGTAGCAGTCGCGCACGTCGTCCACGATGACCCGCAGGGCGCGCAGGTCGTACATCTGCGAAAACTCCAACCCCTTCAGGCGCATCTTGTTCCAGATGCTGTAGATGTGCTTGGGCCGGCCGCTGACCTCGGCATGAATCCCGGCCTTGGCCAGCGCCGCCTGCACGCGCTCGATGGCGCCGGCGATGAAGGCCTCGCGCTCCACGCGCTTTTCTTCGAGCAGGCGCGCGATCTGCTTGTAGCGGTCGGGCTCCAGGAAGCGGAAAGCCAGGTCTTCCATTTCCCATTTGACCTGCCAGATGCCCAGCCGGTTGGCCAGCGGCGCGTACAGATCGAGGGTTTCGCGGGCGAAGGCCGGGGTGCACGGCGCCTTCGATTCGGCATGCCAGCGCAGGGTCTGCAGGCGCGAGGCCAGGCGCATCAGCACGATGCGCAGGTCGGCCGCCATGGCCAGCAGCATCTTGCGCTGCATTTCTTTCTGGTCGCCGCTGTCGGCCTCGCTGTCGCTGGCGTGGCGCGCCACCAGGCCCAGCCGCAGCAGCGCCCGCGCGCCCTGCACCAGGCGGGCGACCTCGGCGCCGAACTCGGCGGCTATGGGATCGTTGCGCAGCGGCGGGGCGGGTTGGGACAGGTCGGCCGGCAAGGCTGCCAGCAAGGCGGCCATGCGCACGGCCACGTCGGTCTGCAGGCCTGCCAGGATGCGCACGGCGCCGGCGGCGTGGCGCGCCAGGGGCTCGCCCGTGACCGTATGCTGGCCGGCAAACTGGGGCGTGGCCCAGGCCACTGCCCGCTCGATGCGCGCCAGGGCATCGGGTTCGAGGCCGGCCCCGGCGGCCTGGCGCCAGGCGTCGTCGAACGGCGTAGACGCATCGGTATCGGGAATTACGGGCATCGCGAACGAAACGGGCCGGCAAGTAAGCGTAAATTTCCTACACTCTACACTAAGCGCAAGCTCGCCGACGCCCGCGCGGCGGGCATGTCCAAGGAACCCAGAGTTATGTTGCGATGGCTGAGAGGCCGGGGGGCCGCCGCCGGGGCCGTGGCCCGGGTACAGGCCCGCATCGAGCCCGGGCTGTGGGCCCGGGTGCTGCGCACGCACCCCTTCCTGGCGGCGCTCGACGCGGCCGAAGACGGCCAGCTTCTGGCGCGCGCGGCCTGGCTGCTGGCCAGCAAGAACCTCAATGGCGCGCGCGGCCTGGAGCCCGACGATTTCATCCGCCTGTCGATCGCCGCGCAGGCGGCGCTGCCCATCCTGAACCTGCCGCCGGCTCTGTACGAAGGCTGGGACGAGATCATCGTCTATCCCGAAGGTTTTTCGATTCCGCGCGTGCGGCAGGACGAAGCCGGCGTGGTGCACGAGTACGACGAGGCCGCCGCCGGCGAAGCCTGGGAAGGCGGCCCGGTGATCCTGTCGTGGGCCGACGCGCTGCCCACCGGCTCTGCCTTCAACGTGGTCATCCACGAATTCGCCCACAAACTGGACCTGTCGTCAGGGGTCGCGGACGGCATGCCCGATCTGGGCGCGCACCCCGGCCTGTCGCCGCGCACCTGGCGGCGCGTGCTGGACGACAGCCTGGACCGCTACATCGCCGCGCTCGACGCCATCGAGGCCGCGATCCCGGCCGACATCGACCCGGAAAGCGAAGCCGCCGACGCCTGGTATAGCCAGCTGCCGCTGGACCCCTACGCGGCGACCGACGAGGCAGAGTTCTTCGCCGTCAGCTCAGAGCATTTTTTTGTCGACCCGGCGCCGCTGGCCCAGGCGCTGCCCGAGTGGTACGGGCTGCTGCAGGCCTATTACCGGCAGGACCCGCTGGCGCGCCTGGCGCGGGCGGCCGGGCAGGCGCGGCCATGAAGCGCCTGTTGGTGGTGTGGCATTCGCGCACCGGCGCCGCCCGGCAGATGGCCCGCGCCCTGGTACGTGGGGCGCGCAGTGCGGCCGTTGCCCTGGAGCTGGCCGACCGCCTGCACGTTACCCTGCGCCGCGCCCGCCTGGTCGAGCCGGCCGACCTGCTGGCCGCCGACGGCTACCTGTTCTGCGCGCCCGAGAACCTGGCCAGCCTGAGCGGCGAAATGAAAGAGTGCTTTGACCGGTGCTATTACCCGGTGCTGGACCGGATCCAGGGCCGGCCCTATGCGTTGGCGATCAGCGCCGGCACCGACGGCGCCGGCGCGGCCCGCCAGGCCGAGCGCATCTGCACCGGCTGGCGCCTGCGCGCGGCCGCGCCCGCGCTGGTCGAGCGCAATGGCGCCCAGACGCCGGAAGCCATCCTGGCGCCCAAGGCCGTGCCGGCCGCCGCGCTGGCGCGCTGCGAAGAGCTGGGCGGCCTGCTGGCGGCCACCCTGCTGGCCGGCGAAGAATGACGCTATAGCCTGCCTGTCAGCAGCATCACGATCAGGACGATGACCACAATGCCCAGCAGGCCGCTTGGGTAGTACCCCCAGCCGCGGCTATATGGCCAGCTCGGAAAGGCCCCGATCAGCAGCAGAATCAGAATGATCAGCAGGATAGTACCCATGGCGTGCTCCTTGTGATTGTCGCGGCGGCCGTCCGGCCGCCTGGCCCCCCTAAGCAAGCGCCGTGCCCGCCCTGGCGCCGTCGCCACGCCCCTTTATTCGCCCCCAGACTTCACCGCCCCAAAGCAAAAGGCCCCCGGGGAAACCGGGGGCCCTGGCGTCTGCCTGCCTGCGGGCGATCAGCCCACCGCGGCGGTGACGACGATCTCGACCTTGAAGTCCGGATTCGCCAGGCGGGCTTCGACGGTGGCGCGCGGCGGCGCGTTGCCGGGTGCCACCCAGGCGTCCCAGGCCTGGTTCATGGCGTCGAACTCTTTCATGTTGGCCACGAAGATCTGCGCCATCAGGATCTTGCTCTTGTCGGTGCCGGCCTCGGCCAGCAGGCGGTCAATGGTGGCCAGGACCTGGGCGGTCTGGCCCGCCATGTCCAGCGAGGCGTCGTCGGGCACCTGGCCGGCCAGGTAGGCCACGCCGTTGTACACGGCCATGTCGGACAGCCGTTTTTCCACGTTGACGCGCTTGATGCTGCTCATCGGAAATCCCCTGAGAGAATGGTTCGAAAAGAAAGAAAGCGGCCGGCCGCGTCAGGCCGGCGGCAACTGAAAGACCTGGCGCAGGTAAGCCAGGTAGGCGGGATCGTCGCACATGGTCTTCTCGGGCGCATCGGACACCTTGGCCACCGGCTGGCCATTGCAACGGACCATTTTCATCACGATCTGCAGCGGCTCGTGGCCCAGGTCGTTGGTCAGGTTGGTGCCTATGCCGAACGACACCTTGCAGCGGCCGGCGAACTGCCTGGCCAGCTCGATGGCGCGCGGGAAGGTCAGCGAATCGGAAAACACCAGGGTCTTGGCGCGCGGATCGACGCGGTTGTTGCGATAGTGTTCCAGCAAGCGCTCGCCCCATACGAAAGGGTCGCCCGAATCGTGGCGCGCGCCGTCGAACAGCTTGCAGAAGTACATGTCGAAATCGCGCAGGAAGGCATCCATGCCGTACACGTCGGACAGCGCGATGCCCAGGTCGCCGCGGTATTCCTTGGCCCAGACTTCCAGCGCGAACACCTGCGAGTCGCGCAGCCTCGGTCCCAGCGCCTGGCAGGCCTGCAGGTACTCGTGGCCCATCGTGCCCAGTGGCAGCACGTTGTGCCGCATGGCCAGCAGCACATTGCTGGTGCCGGCGAAATGCGCGCCCATCTGGGCTTTCATGGTCGACACGATTTCCTCGTGCCACAGTTTCGAGAAGCGCCGTCGCGTGCCATATTCGGCCACGCGGAAATCGGCCAGGGCGGGGTCGTCGAGCACCAGGTGCATTTTCGACTGCAGGCGCTGGCGGCCTTCTTCCCAGTCGGGGTGGCGGCGCGTATTGCGGAAATAGACCTCGTTGACGATGGCCAGCACCGGGATCTCGAACAGGATCGTGTGCAGCCAGGGGCCGGCTACCGTAATGGCGATTTCGCCCGGCTGCTCGCCCTCGCCAATGGAAATGCAGCGCTCGGGCAGATGGAACAGGCCGAGGAAATCGACGAAGTCACTTTTGATAAAACGCAAACTGCCCAGGTACTGCAGTTCTTCTTCGGTAAAACGCAACTGGCACAATGCGTGCACTTCGGCACGGATCTCGTCCAGGTAGGGCCGCAGGTTCACTCCCGGTGTGCGGCACTTGTAACGGTATTCGACTTGCGCAGCGGGAAAGTGATGCAGCACCACCTGCATCATGCTGAACTTGTACAGGTCGGTGTCGAGCAGCGAAGTAATTATCATGATGGCGCGGTTCGGGCGCGGTTCGTTTCGTCACACCATAGCATAAGCAGCCCGCCGCCTCTGCCCGGCCACGGCACTACCCCGGCAAGGGTTATGGTCGCCCCGCACCGCCGCATATGGGTAAAATCCTTCAAAGGTTAAAAAGCTGTTGCTTGTCTGCGGAGTTCCCGAATGACCCACGTCGTTACCGAAAACTGTATCAAATGCAAGTACACCGATTGTGTCGACGTGTGCCCGGTGGACTGTTTCCGTGAGGGGCCGAACTTCCTCGTCATCGACCCCGACGAATGCATCGATTGCGCGGTCTGCATCCCCGAATGCCCGGCCAACGCCATTTATGCCGAAGAAGACGTCCCCCAGGATCAGGTCCAGTTCATAGCCCTGAACGCCGAACTCACCCCCGAATTCGCTCCCATCAGCCGCGCCAAGAAGCCGCTGCCCGACGCCGACGAATGGAACGGCGTGCCGGACAAGCTGCAACACCTGGAAAAATAGGCCGGCCCTGGCGCGGCCCGCCGCCGCGCCCGCCCTGCTTAGCTGATGACCGATTCCAAGTACACGCGCCAGACCATCACCGGGTTTCACACCTGGGTGCCGGGCAAGCTGTTCTCGCTGCGCGTCACGCGCGACCCGGCATTCCGGTTCCAGGCCGGGCAATTCGCCCGGGTGGGCCTGCCGGCCGCCGACGAGCCCGACGCGCCGCCCACCCTATGGCGGGCCTACTCCATGGTGTCGGCGCCGCACGAAGACTGGCTGGAGTTCTATTCCATCGTGGTCCCCGAGGGCCTGTTCAGCCCACGGCTGGCCCGGCTGCAGCCCGGCGACGCCCTGTACATCGAGAAAAACCCGTTCGGCTTCCTGACCATCGACCGTTTCGCCCCCGGCGGCGACCTGTGGCTGCTGGCCACCGGCACGGGGCTGTCGGCCTACCTGTCCATGCTGCGCGACCCGGCCACTTGGCAGGCCTTCCGGCGCATCATCCTGGTGCACGGCGTGCGCACGGCCAGCGAACTGGCCTACCGCGACGAAATCGAGCAATGGCATAAGCAGCCCGCCTATGCCTCGTACTTCCAGCAAGAACCCCGCAAGCTGGTCTACCTGCCCATCGCCACCCGCGAGGCCCTGCCCGGCGCGCCCCAGGAACGGCTGACCACGCTCATTGCCGACGGCCGTCTCGAACAGCTGGCCGGCGCAAGCCTCGACCCGCAGCAGTCCAAGATCATGCTGTGCGGCAATCCGGCCATGCTGTCCGACGCCCGCAAGCTGCTGGCCGAACGCGGCTTCGCCCCGGGCCGGCGCGGCATTCCCGGCAACCTGGCCGTCGAAAACTACTGGTAGGCCGGCACTCGCCTCCCCTGGCGGTCGCTTTTTCACAACAGAATCGGCCCGATTGGTACCGTATTGCCAGACAGATTGGATATATCCTTACACGCGTTGGTAATAATCCGTCCCCGTCCAGCCTAGGATCTTCGTCGACATGCTGTATCACCTGCACGAACTGCAGCGGGCTTTCCTGACGCCCTTTGCCGCGTTCACCGATGCCAGCTCGCAGTTGTTTTCCAACCCGTTCAGCCCGCTGGCCTACACGCCCCTGTCGCGGCAACTGGCGGCTAGCTGTGAACTCATGCACCGGCTGGGCAAGGAATACCAGAAGCCCGCGTGGAACCTGCCGTCTACCCGCATCGACGGCCGCGAGGTGCGCGTGACCGAATCGGTGGCGCTGGCAAAACCCTTCTGCCGCCTGCTGCATTTCCAGCGCGCCGCGCGCCGCGCCGATCCGCGCGTGCTGCTGGTGGCGCCGCTGTCCGGCCACCATGCCACGCTGCTGCGCGACACCGTGCGCGCCCTGCTGCCGGCCCACGACGTATACGTGACCGACTGGCTCGACGCGCGCATGGTGCCGCTGTCGCACGGCCCGTTTCACCTCGACGACTACGTACATTACATACAGGAATTCATCCGCCACCTGGGGCCCGACGTGCACGTCATATCGGTATGCCAGCCCACCGTGCCGGTGCTGGCCGCCATTGCCCTCATGGCGTCCAACGACGACCCGCTGCAGCCGCGCAGCATGGTGATGATGGGCGGCCCCATCGATCCGCGCCAGTCGCCCACCCAGGTCAACCGGCTGGCCACCACCAAGCCCTACTCCTGGTTCGAAACCCAGCTGATCGACACCGTGCCCGCCCGCTACCCCGGCGCGGGGCGCCGCGTATACCCCGGCTTCCTGCAGCACGCCGGTTTCGTCGCCATGAATCCCGACCGGCACCTGAAGTCGCATTACGACTTCTACCTGGACCTGCTGCGTGGCGACGACAGCGACGCGGCCGCGCACCGGCGCTTCTACGACGAATACAACGCGGTGCTGGACATGCCCGCCGAGTTCTACCTGGACACCATTCGCACGGTGTTCCAGGAATTCCGCCTGCCCAACGGCACCTGGGAAATCGGCGGCCAGGCCGTGCGGCCGGCCGATATCAAGAAAGTCGCCCTGCTCAGCATCGAGGGCGAACTCGACGATATTTCCGGCCAGGGGCAGACGCGCGCGGCCATCGGCCTGTGCCGCGGCATTCCGGCCGCCCGCAAGCGCCACTACACCGCGCCGGGCTGCGGCCACTACGGCATTTTCTCGGGCCGGCGCTGGCGCGAGATGATCTGTCCTAAAATCGCGGAATTCATCCGCCAGGCATAGTACCGGCGTACACGGGCCGCCCCGGCCCGCACCTGCTTCACGCTCCATGCCCTGTCTTTCCCTTGCCGACCGTATCGACGCCCTGCTGCCGCAGACGCAGTGCACCAAGTGCGGCTACGACGGCTGCCGGCCCTACGCCGAGGCCATCGCCACGGGCGACGCCCCCATCAACCGCTGCCCCCCGGGCGGCGACGACGGCATCGCCGCGCTGGCGGCGCTGCTGGACACGGCCGCGCTGCCGCTGGACCTGACGCGCGGCGAACCCGGCCCGCTTACCGTGGCGCGCATCGACGAAGCCCACTGCATCGGCTGTACGCTGTGCATCCGCGCCTGCCCGGTGGATGCCATCGTGGGCGCCAACAAGCGCATGCACACCGTGCTGGCCGACTGGTGTACCGGCTGCGACCTGTGCGTGGCCCCCTGCCCCGTCGATTGCATAGAAATGGCGCCGGCCGGCCGGGCCTGGTCGGCCGCCGATGCGCAGGCGGCCCGCCAGCGCCACCAGGCCCGCCAGGCGCGGCTGGCGCGCGACGCGGCCGACAACGCGCGCCTGATGGCCGCGCCCGCCGAACCCGCCGCCGCGCCCCGCCCGGCCCCCGCCCATCCGGGCGAGGACGCGCGCAAGCGCGCCGCCATCGAATCCGCCCTGGCCCGCGCCCGGGCCCGACGCTCTGCCACGCCCACATGAACGCCGCCAAGCGCCAGGCCATTTTCGCCCGCCTGCAAGCCGCCAACCCCCATCCGACCACCGAGCTCGAATACGACACGCCGTTCCAGCTGCTGATCGCGGTGCTGCTGTCGGCCCAGGCCACCGACAAATCGGTGAACCTGGCCACGCGCAAGCTGTTCCCGCGCCACGGCACGCCCGAGGCCATGCTGGCGCTGGGCGAAGACGGCCTGGCCGAATACATCAAGACCATCGGCCTGTACCGCACCAAAGCCAAGAACGCCATCGCCACCTGCCGCCTGCTGCTCGAACGGCATGGCGGCGAGGTGCCGCAGACGCGCGAAGCGCTGGAGGCCTTGCCCGGGGTGGGCCGCAAGACGGCCAACGTGGTGCTCAATACCGCGTTCGGCCAGCCCACCATGGCGGTGGACACCCACATATTCCGCGTCGCGAACCGCACCGGCATCGCGCCGGGCAAGAACGTGCTGGAAGTCGAGCACAAACTGGAAAAATTTGTACCGGCTGAATACATGCAGGATGCCCATCATTGGCTGATCCTGCATGGCCGCTACGTCTGCGTGGCGCGCAAGCCGAAATGCCCGCAATGCGGCATTGCGGACCTCTGCGAGTTCAAGCAAAAGACCCTGCTGTAATAGGGGTTCATGCGCGCATTGTCGGCTGCCCGACAATCGGCCATACCGCAGCGCAATACCTATGAAAAACCCTCATGGCATTTTGAGGGATAGGTCCGCATACTCGCCGGCAACTCTTAAAAAATATAACGCTGGTGCCGCGGATATGGATGACATTATCCTGGAGACAAAAGGCCTTACCAAAGAATTCCTGGGCTTCGTTGCCGTCAACGGAGTCGATCTGCGCATCAAGCGCGGGCAGATCCACGCGCTCATCGGCCCCAACGGCGCCGGCAAGACCACCTGTTTCAACCTGCTGACCAAGTTCCTGGCCCCAACCTCGGGCCACATCTTCTTCAATGGGCACGACATCACCGGCGAGCGTCCGGCCCAGATTGCGCGACGCGGCATCATCCGCTCGTTCCAGATCTCGGCCGTGTTTCCGCACCTGACCGTGCTGGAAAACGTGCGCATCGGCCTGCAGCGCAAGACCGGCCTGTCGTTCCATTTCTGGCGCAGTGAAAAGCAACTGTCCAGGCTCGACCCGGCGGCCCGCGAGCTGCTCGAACAGGTCGACCTGGGCGCCTTCGCCGACGAAACCACCATCAACCTGCCCTACGGGCGCAAGCGCGCGCTGGAAATCGCCACCACGCTGGCCATGGAGCCCGAGCTGATGCTGCTCGACGAGCCCACCCAGGGCATGGGCCACGAAGACGTCGACCGCGTCACCCAGCTGATCAAGCGGGTCAGCCAGGGCCGCACCATTCTGATGGTCGAGCACAACATGAACGTCGTGTCCTCCATCGCCGATACCATCACCGTACTGGCGCGAGGCTCCGTGCTGGCCGAAGGGCCCTATGCCGAAGTGTCGCGCCATCCCGCCGTGATGCAGGCATACATGGGCACCACCGAGGGGGAATTGCAAGGAGCACACGCATGAGCACCCCGGCTCTGGAAATCTCCGGCCTGCAGGCCTGGTACGGCGAATCGCACATTCTGCACGGTGTCGACCTGCGGGTCGCGCAGGGCGAAGTGGTGACGCTGCTGGGGCGCAACGGCGCCGGCCGCACCACCACGCTGCGCGCCATCCTGGGCCTGACCGGTACGCGCAAGGGTTCGGTGCGCATCCACGGCACCGAAGCCATCGAACTGCCCACCTACAAGATCGCCCACCTGGGCGTGGGCTACTGTCCCGAAGAGCGCGGCATCTTCGCCAGCCTGTCGTGCGAAGAAAACCTGCTGCTGCCGCCCGCGGTGGGCGGCGCGCTGGGCGGCGGCATGTCGCTGGCCGAAATCTACGACATGTTCCCCAACCTGCACGAGCGCCGCAACTCGCCGGGCACACGCCTGTCGGGTGGCGAGCAACAGATGCTGGCAGTGGCGCGCATCCTGCGTACCGGCGCCAACCTGCTGCTGCTCGACGAAATATCGGAAGGCCTGGCGCCTGTCATCGTGCAGGCGCTCGCGCGCATGATCACGGCGCTGAAACAACGCGGCTACACCATTGTGATGGTCGAGCAGAATTTCCGCTTCGCCGCCCCGCTGTCCGACCGCTTCTACGTCATGGAGCATGGACAGATCGTCGAGCACTTCGAAGCCAGAGAACTTCAAGAGAAACAGGATACGCTCAACGAATTGCTGGGCGTATAGGAATCCTGTCGTTCGCCGCCCCGGCGGCATCCCCACAGAGAAGCAAAGGAGTCATCCCATGAAGCTGCATCACATCACTGCCGCGCTGGCCCTGGCCGGCCTGGGATTTGCCGGGCTACCCGCCCAGGCACAAGGCATCTCCGGCGACGTCATCCGCATCGGTTTCATCACAGACATGTCCGGCGTGTATTCCGACATCGACGGCCCGGCTGGCGTGGAGGCGATCCGCATGGCTATCGCCGACGCGGGCGGCGAGATCAACGGCAAGAAGATCGAGCTGGTCACGGCCGACCACCAGAACAAGGCCGACATTGCTTCCAGCCGCGCGCGCGAGTGGTTCGACCAGGAAGGCCTCGACATGCTGGTGGGCGGCACCAACTCGGCCACCAACCTGGCCATGGCGGCCGTCGCGGCCGAAAAGAAAAAGCCCTTCATCGCAATCGGGCCGGGCGCCTCTGACCTGACCAACGCGCAGTGCACGCCTTATACCGTGCACTATGCCTACGACACCGTCGCGCTGGCGCGCGGCACCGGGTCGGCAGTGGTGAAGAACGGCGGCAAGAGCTGGTTCTTCCTGACCGCCGACTACGCCTTCGGCCACGCTCTCGAACGCGACACCACCGCCGTGGTGAAGGCCAACGGCGGTGAAATCAAGGGCGCCGTGCGCGCGCCGCTGTCGACCGCCGACTTCTCGTCCTTCCTGCTGCAGGCGCAGGCCTCCGGCGCGCAGATCCTGGGCCTGGCCAACGCGGGCGGCGACACCATCAATTCGATCAAGGCCGCCAACGAGTTCGGCGTCACGCAGACCATGAAAATGGCCGGCCTGCTGGTCTTCATCAACGACGTGCACTCGCTGGGCCTGAAAACCACGCAGGGCATGTACCTGACCACCGGCTGGTACTGGGATCAATCCGACGCCGCGCGCGCCTGGGCCAAGAAGTTCGAAGACAAGGTCAAGCGCAAGCCGTCCATGCTGCAGGCGGGCGACTACTCTTCCGTGGCGTTCTACCTGAATGGCGTGAAGGCCACCGGCACCGATGATGGCGACGCGATCATGAAGTGGATGAAGTCGAACAAGATCAACGACTTCTTCGCCACGAACGGCTACGTGCGCGAAGACGGCCGCATGATCCACGACATGTACCTGATGCAGGTGAAGACCCCCGAAGAATCGAAGGCGCCGTGGGACTACTACAAGGTCGTTGCCACCCTGCCTGGCGACGAGGTCTATACCAAGCCCTCGGAATCGACCTGCAAGCTCTTCAAGCAGTAATCCGCTGAAGCTGTCCGGCGCGCCCGTGCCCATCCGGCCGGGCCGCGCCGCGAACGAACACGCCTCTATCCGAACGCGCAGGATTCTCCCGACATGATTGACCTCTTCGGCATACCCATACAGGCCTTGCTCGGACAGCTGCTGCTGGGCCTGGTCAACGGGTCCTTCTACGCCATGCTGTCGCTGGGTTTGGCGGTCATCTTCGGACTGCTGAACGTCATCAACTTCGCCCACGGTTCGCTCTACATGCTGGGCGCCTTCGTCGCCTGGATGGGGCTGTCGTACCTGGGCCTGAACTACTGGGTCATGCTGATTCTCGCGCCCCTGGTGGTGGGCCTGTTCGGCATCGTGATCGAAAAACTGCTGCTCAAGCACCTGTACAAGCTCGACCACCTGTATGGCCTGCTGCTCACGTTCGGCCTGACGCTGCTGATCGAAGGCCTGTTCCGCAGCATCTACGGCGTATCCGGCCAACCCTACCCCACGCCCGACCTGCTGCGCGGCGCCACCAACCTGGGCTTCATGATCCTGCCCAACTACCGGGGTTGGGTCGTGGTGGCCTCGATCACCGTCTGCATGGCCACCTGGTTCATCATCGAACGCACCCGCCTGGGCGCGCTGTTGCGCGCCGGCACCGAAAACCCCAAGCTGGTCGAGGCATTCGGCGTGAATGTCCCCCGCATGGTGACCCTGACCTACGGCTTCGGCGTGGCGCTGGCCGGCTTTGCCGGCGTGCTGGCCGCGCCGGTGCTGCAGATTTCGCCCCTGATGGGATCGAACCTGATCATCGTGGTCTTTGCCGTGGTGGTGATCGGCGGCATGGGCTCCATCCTGGGCGCCATTCTCACCGGCCTGGGGCTGGGCGTGATCGAGGGCCTGACCAAGGTCTTCTGGCCCGAGGCCTCCAGCACGGTCGTGTTCATCATCATGGCCATCGTCCTGTTGCTCCGCCCCGCCGGGCTGTTCGGAAAAGAGAAATGAATCGCCAATTGCTGAGCTACGCGGCGGCGGCCATCGTCGTGGCCATCCTGCCGTTCCTGGGCGTGTATCCTATCTTCGCCATGAAGGTGATGTGCTATGCGCTGTTCGCCTGCGCCTTCAATCTGCTGCTGGGCTACACCGGCCTGCTGTCGTTCGGCCACGCGGCCTTCCTGGGCAGCGCCGCGTACGCGGCCGGGCACGCGCTGAAAGTATGGGGGTTTCCCACCGAACTGGGCCTGATTTTCGGCACCGCCGTGGCGGCACTGCTGGGCCTGGTGATCGGTCTGCTGGCCATTCGCCGCAGCGGCATCTATTTCGCCATGATCACGCTCGCCTTGGCGCAAATGGTGTTCTTCTTCTTCCTGCAGGCGCACTTCACCGGCGGCGAAGACGGCCTGCAGCGCGTGCCGCGCGGCACGCTGCTGGGCTTCATCGACCTTCGCAACGACCTGAACCTGTATTACCTGGTGATGGCGATCTTCGCCATCGGCTACTTCGTGGTGTGGCGCACGGTGCACTCGCCGTTCGGCCAGGTGCTCAAGGCGCTGCGCGAAAACGAGCCGCGCACCTTGTCGCTGGGCTATGACGTCGACCGCTTCAAGCTGCTGGCCTTCGTGCTGTCGGCCGCCATTGCCGGCCTGGCCGGCGCCACCAAGACCCTGGTGTTCGTGTCGGCCACCTTGTCGGACGCCACTTGGCAGATGTCGGGCCTGGTGATCCTGATGACCCTGATCGGCGGGCTGGGCACGTTGGTAGGGCCTATCCTGGGCGCTTTCATCGTGGTGCTGCTGGAAAACAAAGTGGGCGACTTCGGCCGCTTCATGGCCGACCTTACCGGCAGCAGCTGGTTCCTGCGGCTGGGCGAATCGGTCACGATTGTCATCGGCCTGATCTTCATCATCTGCGTGCTGGCCTTCCGGCGCGGCATCGTGGGCGAATGGCTGGCCTTCATGGAGCGCCGCCGCGCGCGCTTAACGCGCGCCTAAATCACGTCGCAGGCTGGCGGGCGCCCTTGCCTGGCGCCTGGCCTGCGCCGGACCGGCAGACACCATTGCTGAGACACCCGTGGCATATAGCGGCGTCAGCATCCGCGAAGCCCGACACCCCGCCGCTGCCGGGCCGCGCCGCGCGCCTCGTACAATGGACCAATCGCCGCAGGGCGCCATCCACGCGAGCAAGGAGATCTTCTCATGCGCATCATGCGAGCCCCCCGCCTGTCGGTGGCCGCCCTGGCGGCCGCCACGGCCCTGCTCTGGACCACGCCCGCGGCGGCCGCCCCCCAATGCGAAATCGACCAGCCGGTGCGCTTCAGCGGCCTGAACTGGGAATCCAACCTGGTGCTGGCGGGCATCGAGCGTTTCATTGTCGAGCATGGCTACGGTTGCGCCACCTCGGTCGAAATCGGCGAGACCCTGGCCATGCTGGCAGCCCTGCAGCGCCGCGATGTCGACGTCACGCCCGAAGTCTGGCCTGGCCAGATTGAAGTGGCCTGGGACAAGGCCCTGAAATCCGGCAAGGTGCTGGCGGCCGGCCATGTGTACGACGCGGGTGAAGGCTGGTATATCCCCCGCTACACCGCCGAGCGCCACCCCGACCTGAAAAGCGCGGCCGACCTGGCCCGTTACACCAAGGTGTTCGCCGACCCCGAAGACCCGTCGCGCGGCCGCATCTACGGCTGCCCTGCCGGCTGGGCCTGCGGCACCCTGAACAGCAACCTGCTCAAGGCGCTGAAGCTCGACAGCCAGTACGCGATGTTCGCCCCCGGCTCGGGCGCCGCGCAAAAGGCTGCCATCGTATCGGCGTACAAGCGCAAGCGCGACATCGTGTTCTATTACTGGACGCCCACCGCGCTGGTCGGCGCGCTGGACCTGGTCAAGCTGCAATTGCCGGCCTTCGACCAGGCCGCCTACACCTGCATGACCGACCCCAACTGCGAACATCCGGTGCCCACCGAGTTCAAGGCCAACAAAGTGGTCACCGGCCTGAACGCCGAGTTCGCGCGCCAGGCGCCGCAGCTCAAGGCTTTCTTCGACAAGCTCAGCGTGCCCGCCCCTGCCATTGACGACACGCTGGGGTGGCTCGAAAACCAGGGCGCGGAACCCGAGGACGCGGCGCAGTATTTCCTGCGCAAGTATCCCGACGTCTGGCGCAAATGGGTGCCGGCCGAGGTTGCCGAGCGGGTCCAGTCCAGCCTGTAGCCCGTCGCGGGTGTATGCTGCGCAGGCACTGCGCCCTTCGGCGCGACCGACTCAAGGATTGACGACATGGATGCGATCTACTGGCACGATGGCCAATGGACCACCGACAACCCCAAGCTGCTGGGCCCCGCCGACCACGCCTTCTGGATGGCCAGCATGGTATTCGACGGCGCGCGCGCCTTCGACGGCCTGACCCCCGACCTCGACCTGCACTGCCAGCGCGTGGTGCGCTCGGCCGAGAAAATGCTGATGAAACCCCAGCTGGGCTGGCAGCAGATCCGCGATCTGTGCCTGCAGGCCGTGGCGCGCTTTCCGGCAGGCGAGGCGCTGTACATCAAGCCCATGTTCTTCTGCGCCGCCGGCTTCCTGCTGCCGGAAGCCGCGCAGACGCAATTCGTGCTGCACGTCTTCAAAGTGCCCATGCCGGGCGACCAGGGTTTTTCGGCCTGCTTTTCCAGCTTTGCACGGGCCTGGTCGAACATGGCGCCCACCGACGCCAAGGCATCCTGCCTGTACCCCAATGGCCAGCGCGCCATCCGCGAAGCCATGGACAAGGGCTTCGACAACGCCATCATGCTCGACGGCGACGGCCACGTGGCCGAGTTCGCCACCGCCAACTTGTGGATCGCCAAAGACGGCGTGGTATCCACGCCGGCCGACAATGGCACCTTCCTGAACGGCATCACGCGCCAGCGCGTGCTGGCCCTGCTGCGCGCCGACGGCGTCGATGTGCAGGAACGCGCGCTGACGCGGGCCGACGTCGAACAGGCCGACGAAGTGTTTTCCACCGGCAACTATGGCAAGGTGGTGCACGTCAATCGGGTCGAGGACCGCAGCCTGCCCTACGGGCCGATGGCGCGCCGCGCGCATGGGCTGTATATGGAATACGCGCGCGGCGGCAGGTGATCATCGCCCCGGAGGCCGGGCTCAAGGCTGGGCAGCGCCCGCGGCCTTGACCGCCTTGCCCCACTTTTCCTGCTCGGCTGCGATGAACGCCGCGAATTCTTGCGGAGTGCTGTTCACCACGTCGCCGCCCAGCGATTCGATGCGAGCGCGCATTTTGGGCGTGTCGACGATGCGCGATACGTCCTGGTAAATGGCCTGTGCGCGTTCCGACGGCAGCGCCGCTGGGGCCAGCAGGCCGAACCAGGTGGCAGCCTCGAATCCCGGCATGCCCGCTTCGCTGAAGGTAGGCACCTGCGCCAGCGCGGGCACCCGCTTATTGTGCGCCACCGCCAGCGCGCGCAGCTTGCCCGACTCGATCAACGGCAGCGCCGAGGTGATCGTCGCCAGCATCATCTGCACCTGCCCGCCCGCGAGATCGGTAAACGCCGGCGCATCGCCGCGATAGGGCACGTGCATGATGGGCGCCTTGGTCGCCAGCTTGAACAACTCGCCGCTCAAGTGCTGGGCCGTACCGTTGCCTGGCGAAGCGAAGTTGACCTCGCTGCCGTGCTGCTTTAGGTAGTCCAGGAATTCCGGTAGCGTCTTGGCGGGCACATCGGGGTTCACCACCAGCACCAGCGGCACTTTGGTGACCAGCGTAATCGGCGCGAAGTCTTTCACTGCGTCGTAGGTCAGGTTGGAATACAGATGGCCGCTGATAGTATGCGCCGAAGTGGTCATGAACAGCGTGTAGCCATCGGCCGGCGCGCGGGCCACGGCAGCCGCCGCGATAGTGGTTCCAGCGCCCGCGCGGTTTTCCACCACCACCGGCTGCTTCCACGCCGATGCCAGCTGCTCCGACACCGCGCGCGCCACCACGTCGGTTGCGCCGCCAGCGGGATACGGCACGATCATCGTCACGGGCTTGGCGGGAAAGGAATCAGCATGCGCCGCCGCGGCACACAGGGCCACGGCGCAAAAAGCGGCGCGCATCCAGGAATTAGTGAGCATTCGTGAATCTCCTCTTGTCAGTTCAGGCGTGTTTCGTATATTCTGAATGTTCTTTCTGACAGAACATTCATTCTATTTTATAATTTTTGACTGACACCCTGTCAACCGGCGGCGCGCATGCCCGGCTGCATGGCCGGGCTGCTCACAAGCTCGCCTCCCTAAGGAACATCCGAAATGTCCGCTGTCCATGAACCAGCCCGCACCCTCAAGCCCATGCTCATTGCCGGCGCATGGGTCGATGCGCCCGAGCAGGCTTTTGATTCCGTCAACCCGGCCACCGGGCAAACCAATTTCCTGATCAGCGCCGCCAGCGAGGCGCAGGTCGACCAGGCCGTGGACGCCGCCCGGCAGGCCGTGCGCCAACCCGCCTGGCGCGACATGCTGCCGCACAAGCGGGCCGCCGTGTTGCGCGCCATTGCCGACGGCATGGAACGCAACGCCGATACGCTAGCGCGGCTGCAGATGATCGAGAACGGCAAGGTCTGGCGCGAATGCCAGGCCCAGGTTGCCAGCGCTGCCGCCACCTTCCGCTACTACGCGGGCGTGTGCGAAACCCTCAATGCCGAGGTCACGCCATCGCGCGGCAACTATTTGTCGATGACCCAATACGAGCCCTACGGCGTGGTGGCGGCCATCACGCCGTGGAACTCCCCCATGACCATGGAAGCCCAGAAGGTCGCGCCGGCGCTGGCGGCGGGCAACGCCGTCATCCTGAAGCCGTCGGAAGTGACGTCGTCGCCAGCGCTCGAACTGGGCCGCATTGCGCTCGAAGCCGGCTTGCCGCCGGGCGTCTTGAATGTGGTCACCGGGCTGGGCGCCACCGTGGGCAAGCGCCTGGTGGAACATCCCGAGGTGCGCATGGTGTCGTTTACTGGCGGCACGGCCAGCGGGCGAGCCATCGCCCGTGCCGCGGCCGACAAGCTGATGCCGGTGGCGCTGGAACTGGGCGGCAAATCGCCGCACATCGTGTTCGCCGATGCCGACCAGCAGGCGGCCATCGAAGGCGTGATCGGCGGCATTTTTGAAGGCAGCGGCCAATCGTGCGTGGCCGGCTCGCGCCTGTACGTGCAGCGCGGCATCGCCCAGGCCTTCATCGAGCAACTAGTGGCGCGCGCGGCGCAACTGAAAGTCGACCTGCCCGACGCCGCGGGCGCGCAAATGGGGCCCATCGCCTCATTCGGCCACCGCGACAAGATCGAAGGCATGGTCGGCTCCGCGCTCGCCGAAGGCGGCGAAGTGCTGCTGGGCGGCCGGCGCCCCGACGCAGAATCCCTGCAAGCCGGCGCCTTCTACCTGCCCACCATCCTGGGCGGATTGCAGCGCAACGCGCACGTCGTGCGCGAAGAAATATTCGGCCCGGTGCTGTGCGTGCTGCCGTTCGACGACGAGGACGACCTTGTCGAGCAGGCCAACGACAGCGCCTATGGCCTGGCCGCCGGCATCTGGACTGCCGACTACCGGCGCGCCTGGCGGGTGGCGCGGCAACTCGAAGCCGGCAGCGTCTGGATCAACACCTACAAGCAGCTGTCCATCTCCACGCCGTTCGGCGGCTTCAAGCAGAGCGGCATCGGCCGCGAGAAAGGCTTGTCGGGCCTGCGCCTGTACCAGCAATCGAAAGGCATCTACTGGGGCATGTAAGCCCCGCGCATTCATTCTTCGGAGACCTTAAACATGACAGATTTCAAGCATGCCGGCTTCATTGGCATGGGCGTGATGGGCGAACCCATCTGCCGCAACCTGGCGAGCAAGGCGGGGCTGCCCGTGCTGGGCTATGACAGCAACCCGGCGCCGCTGCAACGCCTGGCCGCGCACGGCGTCGCGGCGGCGGCGTCCTTGGCCGAAGTCGCGCAGCGCTGCGACATCGTGTTCCTGTCGCTGCCCTCGGGCGAAGTGGTCGCCGACGTGGCGCGCGGTCCGCAGGGCCTGCTCGCACACGCGCGGCAGGGCCAGGTGATCGTCGACACCAGCACCTCGCCCATCGACACGACGCGCGCGCTGGCCGATGAATTCGCCACCAGGGGAGCCATATTCATCGATGCGCCCGTGGCTCGCACGCGTGCGGCTGCCGAAGCCGGCACACTGTCGGTAATGGTGGGAGGCGATGCCGAGGTCTTTGCCCGGGTGCGGCCGCTGATCGCGGCGTTCGCTTCGGAAATTACGCACTGCGGCCCGGTGGGCAGCGGGCAGGTGGTGAAGATCCTGAACAACATGGTGCTGTTCGAGACCGTTACCGCGCTGTCGGAGGCGCGCGCCATCGCACGCCGCGCCGGCGTCGACCCGAAGCTGCTGCTCGAGACCTTCACCTGCGGCTCTGCCGACAGCTTCGCATTGCGCAACCATGGCTTAAAGGCTATGCTGCCCGGGAATTTTCCCGAGAAAGCCTTCTCGGTCGAGTACGCCCGCAAAGACCTGCGCTATGCGCTGGCCCTGGCCGCGCAAACCGGCGTCGATGCCTCGGGGGCCCGCAATGTCGACCGCTGGTTCGCCACCGCCATCGACCAAGGCCAGGGTGACCGTTACTTCCCGGTCATCAGCCGCAGCATCGACGCGGACTCGGCCGAGCCCGACTGACATCCCCTGCCCCACCCATGAGCCGCAGCCCCCAATCCGAGCCTTCCACCGACGGCGTTGCCGCCGTCGAGCGCGCCCTGGCCATCGTCGACGCTGTCGCGCAACGCACCGACGCCATCAGTCTGGCCGACCTGTCCCGGGCCACGGGGTTCTACAAAAGCACATTGCTGCGGCTCATCGCTTCGCTCGAAAAATCCGCCCTGGTAGTGCGGCGCGCCGATGGCCGCTATGCGTTGGGCCCCTATGCCCACCGCCTGGGGCGCGCCTACGAAGCCACCTACCGGCTGACCGAAACCGTGCAGCCGCTGCTGCAGCAGTTGGTCGACCAGGGCACCGAAAGCGCATCGTTCCATGCTTACCACGACGCCCAGTCGCGCATGTGCCTGCTAAGGGTCGATTCGCATCACTCCACCCTCGACCGCATCCGCGTGGGCGACCTGCTGCCGCTGGACAAAGGCGCCGCCGGGCGGCTGCTGACGGCCTACCTGGTCAAGCGCCAGCCGCCCGCGCAGGCCGGGCTGACGCTGATCTCCATGGGCGAACGCGACCCCAACTGCGCCGCCGTGGCCTGCCCCGTGTTCGGGCCCGATGGCGAAATGTGCGGAGCCATATCGTTGTCAGGCCCCAAAGAGCGCTTCACGCCCGCCGCCATCAAGAAAATGTCGCGCCTGGCCAGCGAGGCCGCTGCCTCTGCCACCCAGGCATTGGGCGGCCGCTGGCCCGCCAAGGCAGCCTGACTGCCAGGTGTAGCCGGATGCAGTCGCTGCAAGGGGCTGACGGCGCCCACTGAAGCAACCGGAACTTACGCGCCACGGTATCCGACACCGGCGGCGACATCGCACGAATAGGCGACCCAGGCACACCACGGTGTCTGACACCTGCGGAGTCAGACACCTGGTGACGACCGAGGCTCACTCCGGTGTCCGGCACCTACGGAGTCAGACACCTGGCGACGACCGAGGCTCACCACGGTGTCTGACTCCTGTTGAGTCAGACACCTGGTCGGGCCAGCCACCTGTCCCGCCGCACAACATCCGGCAACGGTCCGCATGTCTTGATCGCAGTCCCGCGTGGCGCGGCCGGGTGGGGGTGGCGCGTTGGGCGGCGGGGCAGCCTGCGCAGCAGGCCGAGGGCGCCTGCATGCGCCCGAGCCCGACGCACGTGCGCCGCCCCCACCCGGCCGCGCCACGCGGGACGGTGCAAGAACCCGCCGACTAGACCCGCACCACGCGCAGATCAGCCCCCCTTCCCCAACCCCAGGTAGCTTTCAATCACCCTAGGATTACCCGCCAGATCACGGGCCAGACCATGCAATACGACTTCGCCGGTTTCCAGCACATAGCCGTAGTCGGCCACCTGCAGCGCCGCGCGCGCGTTCTGCTCCACCAGCAAAATCGCCACGCCGGTTTCACGCAACCGCGCGATGATGTGGAAAATTTCCCGCACAATGCGCGGCGCCAGCCCCAGGCTGGGCTCGTCCAGCATCAGCAGGCGCGGCTTGGCCATCAGGGCCCGCCCCACCGCCAGCATCTGCCGCTCGCCGCCCGACAACGTGCCGGCCTGCTGCCGGCGTCTTTCGCGCAGGCGCGGAAACAGATCGAACACTTCATCCAGCGTGCCGCGCCAGCCGCTTTCGCGCGCCCGGTAGCGGCGGAAACCGCCCAGCAGCAGATTGTCTTCCACCGACATGCTGCCGAACAGCTCGCGCCGCTCGGGCACCAGCGACATGCCGGCCGCTACGCGCCGCTCGACCGTCCAGCCCGAGACATCGGTGCCCGCGTAGCGCACCGCGCCCGATGCATGGCCGCTACCTGGCAGCGCGCCCATCATGGCGTTAAGCATGGTCGACTTGCCGGCGCCATTGGCGCCGATCACCGTCACAATGCTGCCGGGCGCGACAGCCAGTGTCGCTTCGCTGAGCGCGCCCACCTTGCCATAGCGGGCGCTCAGCCCGCGCACGTCGAGAATCGGGTCCTGGCTCATTGCGCGCTCTCCGTAGATGCGGCGGCGTCCGGCAGGTCGTCGTCGATGCCGCCGAGATACGCTTCGAGCACGGCCGGGTTCTGCTGCACCTCGGCGGGCACGCCTTCGGCCAGCTTGGTGCCGAAATCCATCACCACCAAATGGTTGGTCAGGCGCATGACAAAATCCATATCGTGCTCCACCAGCAGGATGCTCATGCCCTCGTCGCGCAGCTGCTCCAGCACCTGGCCCAGCTCCTGCTTTTCTTTGTAGCGCAGGCCGGCGGCCGGCTCGTCCAGCAGCAACAGCACCGGGTCGCTGGCCAGCGCCCGGGCAATCTCCAGAATGCGCTGCTGGCCCAGCGCCAGATTGCCGGCCTGCTCGTACAGGTAATCGCCCAGGCCGACCCGCTTGAGCTGGGTCGCGGCCTCGTGCAGCAGCCGCGCCTCTTGCGCGCGGTCGCTGTGCAAGGCGCCGGCCAGCACGCCCACGTCGGCGCGCATGTGCGCGCCCAGCGCCACGTTTTCCAACACCGACATGCCCGGCAACAGCTGCACGTGCTGGAACGTGCGCCCCACCCCGCGCCGCGCGATCTCGCGCGCTTGCTGGCCGTCGATACGCTCGCCCAGGAAACGCACCTGCCCGCGCGTGGCGGGCAGCACGCCACTGATCAGGTTGAAGGTGGTGCTCTTGCCAGCGCCGTTGGGGCCGATCAGGCCGACTATCTCGCCGGCCCGCACCTTGAACGAAATATCGTTCACCGCCACCAGGCCGCCGAACTCTTTGCGGATGGCATCCACCTCCAGCACCAGCGCGCCGCCTTGCGGACGCTCGCGGTGCGGCAAGGCCGGCGCGGCGGGCGGCGGCGCCATGTTGCGGCGCGAGCCGGCGCTGCCGGTCAGGCGCGCCCAACCGGACGACAGAATGGGCCACAGGCCGTTCGCCGCGTATTGCAGCACCAGGATCAGCAGCACGCCGAACACGATCAGCTCGAAGTTCGCATCGGTGTCCAACAGCGCCGGCAGCAGGTTCTGCAACTGGTCTTTCAGGCCCAGGATCACCGCCGAGCCCACCACCGCGCCCCAGACGTGGCCGGCGCCGCCCACCACCGCCATGAACAGGTATTCAATACCGTAGTTCAGGCCGAACGGGCTGGGGCTGACCGCGCGCTGCATGTGGGCGTAGATCCAGCCCGACAGGCAGGCCAGCAGCGCCGCCCAGACGAAGATCACGACCTTGTAGGAACCCGTGTTCACGCCCATCGATTCGGCCATGCCCGCGCCGCTCTTGAGCGCGCGGATGGCGCGGCCCGGGCGCGAACTCAGCAGGTTGCTGGTGGCCCACAGCGATAGCAGCAGGCAGATCCAGATCAGGTAGTAAATGTGCCGGCCGCTCGCCAGCGAAAAGCCGAACACGTTGATCGGCTCGAGCCCGGCGATGCCGTCGTGCTTGCCCAGCCAGTCCAGGTTGCCAAACAGAAAATACAAAGACAGGCCCCAGGCGATCGTGCCCAGCGGCAGATAGTGTCCGGACAGCCGCAGCGTGATGATGCCCAGCAGGTACGCCACCGCCGCCGTCAGCAGCAAGCCTACAGGCAACGCCAGCCAGGGCGACGCGCCATAGTGGCTGGTCATGACGGCGGTGGTGTAGGCCCCCAGGCCCACGAAAGCGGCCTGGCCGAACGAGGTCAGCCCCCCCACCCCGGTCAGCAGCACCAGGCCCAGCGCCACCATCGCCGCCAGGCCAATATAGTTGAGCTGCGTGATCCAGAATTCCGGCGTGGCCGACACCATCGGCAGCACCGCCAGCAGGACGATAAATGCAATTAGCAGGATGCGGTTCATGGCTCTCATTCCTCGTCGTCCGCATGATGGCTGCCGAACGACCGCCACACCAGCACCGGGATGATCAGCGTGAACACGATCACTTCCTTGTAGGCGCTCGCCCAGAATGACGAGAACGATTCCAGCACGCCCACCAGCACCGCGCCGGCGGCCGCCACCGGATAGCTGCCCAGGCCGCCGATAATGGCGCCCACGAAGCCCTTCAGGCCGATCAGGAAGCCGGTGTCGTAATAGACCGTAGTGATGGGTGCGATCAGCATGCCCGACATGGCGCCGATCGCCACCGCCAGCGTGAAGGTCAGGCTGCCCGACATGCTGGTGCTGATGCCCACCAGCCGCGCTCCGCGCCGGTTCACGGCGGTGGCGCGCAGCGCGCGCCCATACAGCGTCTTGTCGAAGAACAGCCACAGCGCCACGATCAGCAAGACGCAGGTGCCCACCACGAACAGGCTCTGCGCCGACCAGGTGGCCGGTCCGATATTGATCTGCCCGCTGATGAACGCCGGCGTGCGCCAGCCTTCGGCCCCGAAAAACACCAGCGCCAGGCCGGTCAGCGCAAAGTGCACGGCTACCGACACAATCAGCAGCACCAGCACCGAGGCCTCGGCCAGCGGCTGGTACACAATGCGGTACACCATGGGTCCCATGGGCACGATCAGCGCCAGCGTCAGCAGCATGTTCAGCCACAGCGAATTGCCCTCGCCGGCGTAGCCGAGGGTCAGCCACAGCAGGGCCAGCGGCACGGCCACGCAGGTCAGCACAACCTTGGGCAGCGGCGACCAGCTGCCGCTGCGCGCGGCCCGCACGATTTCCAGCACCAGCACGACGGCGCCAAGCAAGGGCAGCAGATAGGCGGTGCCCGGCACCCGGCCATTGACGAGCATCGCCAATGTCAGTGCGCCGAAGGCCACGAACTCGCCCTGCGGAATGAAGATGACGCGGGTGACGGTGAACACCAGCACCAGCGCCATGCCCAGCAGCGCATAGATGGCACCGTTGACGATGCCGTCCTGCAACAGGATGAGCGCTATCGTGAAATCCATCGAACTACTACCTTAGGAATGCCTGGGCATTGCCGGCCCCGCCGGCGGGCAATACCGCGGATGCGACACACCGGCCTGGCGGCCGGTGCGTGGTGATGCCGGCGCAGCCGGGTAGGCTCGCCGGCGGCATGACGCTTACAGATCGGGCTGATAGACCCACTTGCCCTTCTCGACCTTCACGATGACGCGCGCGCGCTCATCGAAGCCGGCGTGGTCGGTGGGGCTCATGTTGAACACGCCTTGCGAAGCGGGCAGGTCCTTGACGCCTTCCAGCGCGTCGCGCATGGCGGCGCGGAATTCCGGCGTGCCCGGCTTGGCGCCGCTCTTGAGCGCCGTCGGCACGGCATGCACGATCAACTGGCCGGCATCCCACATATGGCCGCCGAAGGTGTTGGTGGAACCGTCGCCGTGCTTGGCCTCGTAGGCCTTGGTATAGGCCAGCGCCGACTGCTTGACCGGGTTGCTGTCGGGCAGTTGGTCCGCCACCAGCAGCGGGCCGGCGGGCAGCAGCATGCCTTCGCAGTCTTTGCCGCAGACGCGCAGCACATCGTTGTTGGCCGCGCCGTGGGTCTGGTAGATAGTGCCCTGGTAGTTGCGCGCGCGCAGCTCTTTCTGCGGCAGCGCCGACGGCGTGCCCGCGCCGGCGATCAGGATCGCGTCCGGCTTGGCGCTGATCAGCTTGAGCACCTGGCCGGTCACGCTGGTGTCGGTGCGGCCGTATTTCTCGACCGCGGTGATGTCAATGCCCTTGCCCTTGACGGCATCGCGCATCACGGCCAGCCAGCTGTCGCCGTAGGCGTCGGCAAACCCGATGAAGCCCAGCGTCTTGACTTTGGCCTTGGCCATGGCGTCGGCCAGCGCGCTGGCCATCAGCGCATCGTTCTGCGGCGTCTTGAATACCCAGCGGCGCTTGTCGTCGACCGGTTCGACGATCTTGGCGCTGGCGGCCACGCTGATCATCGGCACCTTGGCCTCGGCGGCCACGTCCACCATGGCCAGCGAGCCCGGGGTGATGGAAGTGCCAACCAGCACATCGACCTTGTCGTCGGAAACCAGCTTGCGCGAGTTCTTCACGGCCTGGGTGGTGTCGGTGGCGTCGTCGAGCACGATCCATTCGATCTTCTGGCCGGCTACCTCGGTGGGCAGCAGGGCCACGGTGTTGCGCTCGGGAATGCCCAGCGAAGCGGCCGGACCGGTGCTGGCTAGCGTGACACCTACCTTGACCTGCCCGCTGGCGAGCAGCGGAAGGCCCAGGGCGACGGCCACGGCGGCCGCAGACAAGCCGAAATGCTTGCGCGTCATGTTGTTGTCTCCTGTGTGGGCCCTTGTTCTCTCCCCGCATGGGGATGGCGGGCCCGGTTGAACGTCATACAGAAAAATCAATATTAGCGTTTGAAGTGTATCAAATACCCTTCAAATAAACCCCCGTGACTTCCCTAGTTCACGTACGCAAAAATCGAATGCATTCGACATTAACAAATCTTGCCGAACTTGGCGAAACCCGTCATTAAGGGGATTCCCGAAGCACGGGCCACACCCGCTCGACGCGCCAGGCCACGCATGCGGCCACAATGGCCTTGACCAGGTCGCCCGGCACGAACGCCGCCACGGCCAGCGCCGCCTTGCCCCATTCCATGTGGGTGACGGCCGCCAGCCACGGGACGCCCACCGCATACACCACGACAATGCCGCCCACGATGCAGGCCACGGTGTTGCCGGCCACCGACAGACCGCCGTTGCGGGCCCAGGCGGCCACCCGGCGCGCCAGCCAGCCCGTGACGCAGGCGCCCAGCGCCATGCCCACCAGGAAGCCGCCGGTCGGCCCGAAAAACACGCCCAGCCCGCCTCGCCCGCCCGGCAGCACGGGCAGGCCGATGGCTGCCAGCACCAGGTACAGCAGGCAGGCCAGCCCGCCGCGCAGCGGTCCCAGCATGACGCCGGCCAGCATGGTGCCCAGCGTCTGCAAGGTGACGGGCACGGGGATGGCAGGCAGCGGAATCGGGGGGATCAGGCTCAGCACGACGATCAGTGCGGCGAACAAGGCAATCAGCACGGTGTCTCGGGTCTTCATCGCAGGCTCCTGGGGGAATGGGGTCGAATACGGCACTAGCTGCGCGCGTCGATTGCCTGGGCGACCTGGTCGGCCCGCTTCAGCGTGCGCACCACCAGCGGCACGATCAATGCCAGCGGGTGTCGGGCCAGGCCGCGCGCGGCCTGGGCTTCGCGGATTTCCTGATAATGACGCCAGATCTCGGGCACGAAGCGCAGCGTCAGCGCAAGCGCCAGCGCCACCTTGCCGGCGTCCAGCAGGCCAAGGCGCTGCAAGGGCCGCAAGGCTTGCTCGCAAACCGCGATCAAATCGGAGCTGCGGGTCGAGAGCGTCACGGCCAGGGCCAGGCCCACCAGGGCGGCAACGCGCAACAGCACCGCGGCAGCCGCCTGCCATCCCTGGAAAACGGCGGCGAAGGCGGCAACGGCCGCCAGCACCCACAGCAGGCCGCGCAACTGGCGCCAGAGGGTCGCGGCGCCCACGCCGGTGGACCAGACCAGCAGCGCGGCCAGCGCCGCCGCCAGACCCAGCCCGCGCATGTCGCGCACCACGACCAGCCCGGCCCCGGCTGCCACCAGCAGCGCCAGCTTCAGGGCGGCCGGCAGCCGGTGCAGCGGGCTGGCGCCATTGATATATAGGGGTTCGATCATCATGCGCAGTGCTCGCGGTACCAGCGCAGCGCGGGGCCGGGCGCGTCATCGGCGGCAATGCGCCCGTCGGCCACGACCAGCACCCGGTCGAAATCACTCAGCAAATCCAGGTCATGGCTGACCACCACCGCCGGACGATCCAGCGCGGCGATGGCGCGGGCGACCCGGTTGCGGTTGCGCAGGTCGAGCTGGGTGGTGGGCTCGTCGAACACCACCAGCGCGGGCTCCATGACCAGCACCGACGCCAGCGCCACCAGCTGGCACTCGCCGCCCGACAGCGTGTGGCTGGCCCGCTCGGCCAGGTGCGCCACCCCCAATTCGTCCAGGCGGGCGCCGACGCGGCGCGCGCACTCGGCGGCGTCCAGGCCGAGCGGTTTCAGGCCGAAGGCCAGGTCTTCGCGTACGATGGGGTAGACAATCTGGTTTTCGGGGTTCTGGAACACAAACCCCACCCGCCGGCGCACCGCCTTCAGGTCGCGGCGGGTATCCAGGCCATCGACCAGCACCCGCCCCGATGTGGGCAGCACCAGGCCGTTCAGCAGCTTGACCAGGGTGCTCTTGCCGGCCCCGTTGGGGCCGACCACGCCGACGCGGCGCTCCGAGAGGGTCAGGCTGACCCCCTTCAGCGCCTGGGAATGCGGCGTGGCCACGACCGCCTGGTCAAACTCGATTAACATGGGGCGGGATTATGCCCGAACCATTTCACGGAGCGGGACTCCAACAGTGCATATGGAAAAAGTACGCAAAACCGACGCCGAATGGCGCGCCCAGCTGACCCCCGAAGAATACGCCGTCGCGCGCCAGAAAGGCACCGAACGCCCCTTCACGGGCCGCTACTGGAACACCACCACCCCCGGCATCTACCGCTGCGTGGGCTGTGGCACTCCCCTGTTCGCCTCCGATACCAAGTTCGACGCCGGCTGCGGCTGGCCCAGCTACTTCGAGCCGCTCGACCCCGCGCGGGTGCGCGAAGAAACCGACACCTCGCACGGCATGGTCCGCACCGAAGTCCTGTGCAATATCTGCGACGCCCACCTGGGCCACGTCTTCCCCGACGGCCCCGAGCCCACCGGCCTGCGCTACTGCATCAATTCGCTGTCGCTCAAATTCGAACCGCTTGAAGACTGAATGAAGAAATTCCTGTTCGACCTGTTCCCGCTGATCCTGTTCTTCATCGCGTACCGGTTCGCCGATATCTACACCGCCACCGCCGTGGCCATTGCCGCCTCGGTGGCGCAGTTCATCTGGCTGCGCGCCACCGGCAAGCGCATCGAGGCCACGCACTGGATCAACCTTTCGGTCATCGTCATTTTCGGCGGCGCCACGCTATGGCTGCACAGCGACGTCTTCATCAAATGGAAGCCCACGGTGCTGTACTGGCTGTTCGGTGGCGCCCTGCTGGGCGCGCGCGTGCTGTTCAAGCGCAACCTCATGCGCCGCCTGCTGGGCGCGCAAATCGAACTGCCCGACGCCGCCTGGGACAAGCTCAACCTCAGCTGGGCGCTGTTCTTCCTGGCCGCCGGCGCCGTCAACCTGTATGTGGCCTTCTCGGGCCATTTCACCGAATCGCAATGGGTCAACTTCAAGGTGTTCGGCCTGATGGGGCTGCTGCTGGCCTTCGTCATCGGCCAATCGCTGTGGCTGGGCCGCCACATGCAGCAACCGCGCCAACCCGAGGCCGGCAACGATGCCGGCAAAGACTGACCCGCCTGTTTCCGCCACTTCGCCCATGCCCGACCCCACCGACCGCATTGCCCTGATCCGCACGCGCCTGGCCGTGCTCGACCCCGTCGTCCTCGATATCCGCGACGACTCCCACCTGCATGCCGGCCATGCCGGCGCGCAGGGCGGCGCGGGCCACTACCACGTGCATATCGTGGCGGCCCGTTTCGCCGGCCTGTCGCCGGTTGCGCGTCATCGCCTGGTGTATGATCTTTTGCACGATTTGATCCCCCATCCCGTTCATGCGCTTGCGCTCGACGCCCAAGCTCCCAAGTCAACTCCCTAAAGGAAACCCATGAAACGCATCGTGATGCTGGCCGCGGCTTGCGCGGTCGCGCTGCCGGCCTTTGCGCAAAACGTCGCCACCGTCAATGGCAAGGCCATTTCGCAACAGAGCCTCGATCAATTCGTGAAGCTGCTGGTCAGCCAGGGCGCTACCGACACGCCGCAACTGCGCGAACAGGTCAAGCAGGAAATGATCAACCGCCAGATCTTCGTTCAGGCGGCCGAGAAAGACGGCGTCGCCAAGCAGGCCGACGTCCAGACCGAAATTGAACTGGCCCGCCAGGGCATCCTGGTCCGCGCCCTGATGGCCGACTACCTGGCGAAGCACCCGGTCACCGACCAGCAAGTGCAGGCCGAATACGATAAGGCCAAGCAACAACAAGCTGGCCAAATGGAATACAAGGTCCGGCACATCCTGGTCGAAGACGAAAAAACCGCCAACGACCTGCTGGCCCAGATCAAGGGCAACAAGAGCAAGTTCGCCGACCTGGCCAAGAAAAACTCCAAGGATCCGGGCAGCGCCGCCAAAGGTGGCGATCTGGGCTGGGCCTCGCCCACCAACTACGTCAAGCCGTTCGCCGACACCGTCAGCAGCCTGAAGAAAGGCCAACTGGCCGACAAGCCGGTGCAGACCCAGTTCGGCTGGCACATCATCGAAGTCGAAGACACCCGTCCGGTGGAGTTCCCGCCGCTCGACCAGGTGCGCCCGCAGCTCGAAGAAATGCTGCGCCAGCAAACCCTGACCGCCTACCAGAAAGAACTGCGCGAAAAGGCCACCATCAAGTAATGGCCTGATTCCCGCCGCAGATTCGGCTGGCAACGCCCCTGGCACCGGACGATGGTCCGATGCCAGGGGCGTTTTTTATATACGGAATATGCCAGGCGCCTGCCCCTCCCGGCCCGGGCCACCCGGTAGCGGCCTGTACGGCCCGCTACACGCCCAGCAGCGCCTTCAGGCCGTCTTCGTCGAGCACGGTAACCCCCAGTTCCTGGGCCTTGACGAGCTTGCTGCCCGCTTCTTCGCCCGCCACCACATAGGCGGTTTTTTTCGAGACCGAACCGCTGACCTTGCCGCCCGCGGCCAGGATATGGCGGGTGGCTTCGTCGCGGGTCCAGTTGGGCATGGTGCCGGTCAGCACGAAGGTCTTGCCGGCCAGGGTATTGCCCTGCGGGCCGGCCTCGGGCACGGGATGCACGCCCTGCGCCTTGAGCAGGTCGATGATCTCGCGGTTGTGCGGCTCGGCGAAAAAGCGCCGGATCGAGCCGGCCACCACGGGTCCTACATCGGGTGCGCCAGCCAGGGCCTCTTCGTCGGCATCCATGATAGTTTCGATGCTGCCGAAGTGGCGCGCCACATCGCGCGCGGTGGTTTCGCCGACATGGCGGATGCCCAGGGCGAACAGCAGCCGTCCCAGGGAAGGCGTGCGGGCCCGGTCGATGGCGGCCACCAGGTTGTCGGCCGATTTCTTGCCCATGCGCTCCAGCGCGGCCAGCTCAAAGGCGTTCAGGCTGTACAAGTCGGCCAGCGACTTCACCCGGCCGCTGTCGACCAGTTGGTCGATCAGTTTCTCGCCCAGTCCGTCGATGTCCAGGGCCTTGCGCCCCGCCGCGTGCAACAGCGTCTGCTTGCGCTGGGCCGCGCAGAACAGCCCGCCGGTGCAGCGGGCGATGGCCTCGTCTTCGGGGCGCTCGATGGCTGACCCGCACACCGGGCAAGACACCGGCATCACGAATTCGCGCGCGTCGGCCGGCCGCTTGCCGGGCACCGGCCCGACGACTTCCGGGATCACGTCGCCGGCGCGGCGCACGATGACGGTGTCGCCGATGCGCACGTCTTTGCGACGCACTTCGTCTTCGTTGTGCAGGGTGGCATTGGTAACCGTCACCCCGCCCACGAATACCGGCTGCAGACGCGCCACCGGCGTAATGGCCCCGGTGCGGCCCACCTGCACTTCGATGTCGAGCAGCCGGGTAGTGGCCTCTTCGGCCGGAAACTTGTGCGCCAGCGCGAAGCGCGGCGCACGCGCCACGAAGCCCAGCACCTTCTGGGCCGGCAGGGAATTTACCTTGTAGACCACGCCGTCGATGTCATACGGCAGCCCCGGACGCTCGCGGCCGACCTGCTCGTAGAAGGCCAGCAGGCCTTCGGCGCCGACCGCGCGGCGGTTGTGGCGGGTATTGACCGGCAGGCCCAGCTCGGCCAGCCAGTCGAGCATGGCACCATGGGTATCGCGCGGCAGGGTCGACTCTTCACGTGCACCGGGAGCCGGCTCGTCGAACAGCGCGGTCTGGCGGCCAGGCAGGCCGTGCACTTCGCCCCAGCTGTAGGCGAAAAAGCGCAGCGGGCGCTGGGCGGTAATGCGGGGGTCGAGCTGGCGCAGGCTGCCAGCGGCCGCGTTGCGCGGGTTGACGAACACTTTCTCGTCGCGCGCGGCCTGGCTACGGTTCAGGCGGTCGAATTCGGCGCGGTTCATCAGCACTTCGCCGCGCACTTCCAGCACTCGCGGCGCCGCGCACTTCAGGCGCAGGGGCACGGCTCGAATGGTGCGCACGTTGGCGGTGACGTCTTCGCCGGTCTGGCCGTCGCCGCGCGTGGCCGCCTGCACCAGCACGCCGTCTTCGTAGCGCAGGCTGATGGCCAGGCCGTCGAGTTTCAGTTCACAGAAGTATTCGGGCTGCTGGTCGACCCGCAGCAGGCCCGCGCCGCGCAGCGTGTCGCCAACGCGTCGGTCAAATGCCTGCACCTCTTCGGGATCGAAGGCGTTGCCCAGCGACAGCATGGGAACCGCGTGACGCACGCTGCCAAAGGCCGACAGCGGCGCCGCGCCCACGCGCTGGGTGGGCGACTCGGGGGTAACCAGTTCGGGGTGATCGGTTTCGAGCTGGATCAGCTCGCGCATCAGCGCGTCGTACTCGGCATCGGAAATGCTGGGGTCGTCGTGCACGTAGTAGCGCACATTGTGCTGCTCGATTTCGTTACGCAGCACCGCGACCCGCTGCGCCGCCTGCCCGGCCTGTCCCGCCATCAGGCAAACACCCGTTGCGCGCGCGGGCTGCCGGCCGGCAGCCCGGCCTGGTCGAGCTGCCCGAACAGCACCTGCAGGCGTTCATCGATGACGGTTTCCGCGCCGTCGCCCAACGGCTTGCCTTGATCATCGACCAGCTCGGCCTGCAGGCGGACGGCCAGGTCGCGGCCTACGTCGACCATGCGGCCGAAGGCGCGCGGATCGGCCGGCGAACATGGAACGTCGAGCAGCAGCAGCAGGTGTTCAACCGGCGACACGCCTGCGTCGAACGCAACGCCATCGCCGCGCGCCAGGGTAAAGCGCGTGACGCCGCTATCGGCCAGCCAGGCCAGGCGCGGGCCATCGGGCGCGAAGCCCAGCTCGCGGGCCACGCCAGTGATCTCGGCGGCGGAACGCGGCGCCCCCAGCAACAGGGTCAGGCCGACCTGGGTATCCAGCGCGGCGCACATATCGTCGAGCTTGGCCGCGCGCTCGAGCACGACCTGCTGGTCGGGCCCTTCAATCGTGGCTTCGAACCGCTCGGCCAGGTCCTGCGCGCGCGCCCAGGCCTGCGACCATTCGATGGCGGTCAGCGGGCCGCTGCGGTTGGCCAGCAGCACCGCCAGTTGCAGCGCGGCATACGATTCGCCCGCGTGGACGCGGGCCCGGTGCCGGCCGCCCTCGGTGGCGGCGAACACCCGCATGGGCTTGCGGCCCACCTGGCGCAGGCCCTGCATGTAAGGCAGCAGGTCGGCGCCACGCACCGGCTCGCCGAAATTGACCTCGATGACGATCTCGCACACGGGATCGGGTTCTTCGGCGTCGTCGGCATCGGCGTCGGGCGCGGCCGCCTGGGCGGCGGCGGGCATGTTCATGCCCGGCTCGCGGCGCGACGATTCAGCGCCCGCCTGACGGCCTTCGGCCCCCAGCAAGGGGTCTTGGTCAGAGGCCGGGAAATGCGCCTGCATGCGGTTGCGGGCCCGGCGATCCTGCCACCAGTTGAAACCCAGCACCAACAAAATCAGCAGCACACCCAGGGCAATCAGCCCGATCTGCAAGTCGCTCATGTGTCAATCCTGCGCCGGCAAGACAGCGCCATCTAGGGTCTGAGAAAAGGGCCCGGTCGGTTTATGCGGCTTCGGCGGCCATTTGCACGGCCGAATCAATGTCTACGGCAACGATACGCGAAACCCCCTGCTCCTGCATGGTAACGCCGACCAGTTGCTTGGCCATCTGCATGGCGATCTTGTTATGCGAGATGAACAGGAACTGGGTCTGCTCGCTCATGCTGCTGACCAGGTTCGCGTAACGCTCGGTATTGGCGTCGTCAAGCGGCGCGTCGACTTCGTCGAGCAGGCAGAACGGCGCGGGATTCAGCTTGAACAGCGCGAACACCAGCGCGGTGGCGGTCAGGGCTTTTTCACCGCCCGACAGCAAATGAATGGTGCTGTTGCGCTTGCCCGGCGGCTGGGCCATGACCTGCACGCCGGCGTCGAGGATTTCGTCGCCGGTCATGGTCAGCTTGGCCTCGCCGCCGCCGAACAGCTTGGGGAACAGCTCGCCGAAATGGCCGTTGACGGTATCGAAAGTGGCCTGCAGCAGTTCGCGGGTTTCGCGGTCGATCTTGCGGATGGCGTCTTCCAGGGTATCGATGGCGGTAAGCAGGTCTTGCTGCTGCGAATCGAGAAATTCCTTGCGTTCGCGCGAGGCGTTGAGCTCGTCGAGCGCGGCCAGGTTGACCGAACCCAGCGAATCGATCTGGCGCGAGATACGGCCCACTTCGGACTGCAGCCAATTGGCGCGCCGCCATTCGTCGGGCATGGCGGCCAGCTCCTGGGCCAGCGCCTCGCGGTCGACCTCGCGGGCGTTGAGCTGCTCGGTGAACTGTTCTTCGGCAAGGCGGGCCGCCTGCTCCTGGAGCTGCAGTTCGGTGATGCGCGCGCGCAGGGGTTCGAGCGCGCGCTCTTGTTGCATGCGTTCTTCGTCGGCGCCGCGCAGCAGGGCCGACAGGTTGTCAAGTTCCTGGCGCGCGCGCGACAGCGCTTCTTCGCGCTCGGCGCGCACTTCCAGGGCATCTTGCAGGCCCGCCTGTGAGGCCGAGGCGTCGAGATCGGCCAGGTCGGCCTGCAGCTGTTCGAGTTCGACCGCGGCACGCTGGCTTTGATCGGCGGCCAACTGGCGGTTGCGTTGCAGGTCGGCGATGCGCGACTGCACGCCGCGCTCGGCGAATTCGGCCTCCTGGGCCGCACGCTCAAGTTCGCGCAGGCGCGCGCGCGCGGCCTCGGCCTGGGCGGCGAGGTCTTCGCCGGCGATCTCGGCATCGGCGAAGCGCGACTGGTGTTCGGCCAGTTCGGCATCGAGCGCCTCGAAGCGGGCCTCGGCCTCTTCGCGCGTGGCACGCAGGTCTTCTTCGTGGGCCGAGATTTCTTCCAGGTCTTGCCGCAACCGCGCGGCGCGCTCGCCCGACTGCTCGGCCTGCTGCTGCAGGCGCGAGTGTTCGAGCTGGATGTCGTGCACCCGGCGGGTGATTTCGGCCACCCGCTGGCGGGCCGGCGCCACTGCCTGCGACACTTGCTGCCAGGCCGATTCCGCGCGCGCCACGGCGGCGCGGGCCTGGTCGGCAATGAGCTGCTGCGCCTTGATCTCGCGCTGCAGATTCTCGATTTCCTGCTGGCGGGCCAGCAGGCCGGCCTGTTCGGAGTCGGGCGCGTAGAAGCGCACGCTGTGAGCGTCCACCAGATGACCGGCCGGAACCACGCAGGCGGCGCCTGCTGGCAGGGTGGCGCGCGCGGCCAGGGCTTGTCCCAGGTCGGGCGCGGTATAGATGTTGCCCAGCCAGTCGTTGAGCAGCGTGCGCAGGTCGGGGTCGGTAATGCGCAGCAGGCTGGCCAGCGGCGTCAGCCCCTGCGGCGCGGCCGGGGTGGGCGCGGCGGCCGGCATTTGATAGAACGCCAGGCGGGCCGGCGGCGCGTCTTCGGCGAAAGCGCGTGACCAATCGAGGTTGCGCACTTCGAGCGCGGCCATGCGCTCGCGCAGCACCGCTTCAAGGGCATTTTCCCAGCCGGGCTCGATGTGCAGCTTCTGCCACAGACGGCCCAGGCCGGCCAGTTCGTGTTTGGCCAGCCAGGGTTCGAGCGCGCCCTGCTTCTGCACGTCTTCCTGCAGCTTGACCAGGGCGGCCAGGCGGGCCTCCAGGCGGGCCAGGTTCTGGGCGTCTTGCTGGGCCGCCGCCTGGGCGCGGCTGCGCTCGGCATCGGCCTCGGGCACCCGGGCTTCCAGGGCGGCGAGTTCCTGCTGGGCTTCTTCGAGCTGGTCTTCGCCCGCGGCGCGGTCGCCCGCCAGCTGCTCCAGGCGCACCGGATCGGGCGCATGCAGTTCGCGCAGTTCTTGCTGCAGGCGTTCGCGGCGCTGCTCCAGGTTCTGCAGCTGGCGATCGGCGTCGCGCTGAGTTTGCGCGGCCAGCGCCAGGTTCTGTTCGACCCGCGCCAGCGAACTGCGCATCTCGTCGCGCGAGGCGGCCGCGTCGCGCACGCGAGCCTCGACGGCCGGCAAGCTGGCATGGGCCTCTTCGGCCAGGGCGCGCGCCTCTTCGGTGCGCGCGGCGCCCGTGGCCAGATCGTCTTCGGCCTGAGCGATCTGCTCGACGCAGTGGGTCTGCTGCGCGTCCCATTCGGCGATCTGCTGCTGCAGTTGCTCGCGGCGGGCCTGCAGGCGGTTGCGCGAATCGACCACGTGGCGGATTTCGGCCTCCAGGCGGCTGACCTGTGCATTGGCCTCGTACAACTGCCCTTGCGCGGCATGCACCGCGTCGCCGGCCGCGTAATGGGCCTGCCGGCGCGATTCGAGCTCGGCCTCGCCCGAACGCAGGTTGGCGATGGCGGCCTCGAGGTTGGTCTGGGCCTGGGCCATTTCCTGGCTCTTGCGCTGGCGCTCGTCGCGTGCGCCGGTTTCTTTCAGCAGCCAGAGCGCGAACTGCTTCTTTTCGCCATCGGCCTGCAGTTCGCGGTATTGGCGGGCCACTTCGGCCTGCGCTTCCAGTTTTTCGAGTTGCGAACCCAGTTCGCGCAGAATGTCTTCGACCCGCGTGAGATTCTCGCGCGTGTCGGACAGGCGGTTTTCGGTTTCGCGGCGCCGTTCTTTATAGCGCGACACGCCTGCCGCTTCTTCAAGAAAGACCCGCAGCTCTTCGGGGCGGGCCTCGATCAGGCGGTTGATCATGCCTTGCCCGATGATGGCGTAGCCACGCGCGCCCAGGCCGGTGCCCAGGAAGATGTCGTGGATGTCGCGGCGCCGCACCTGCTGGTTGTTGACGTAGTAGCTGCTGGTGCCGTCGCGTGTCAGCACGCGCCGCACCGCGATCTCGGAATACGTGCTCCACTGGCCCGCGGCGCGCCCTTCGGAGTTGTCGAACACCATTTCTACCGATGCACGCGCGGCCGGCTTGCGGTTGCCCGAGCCATTGAAGATGACGTCCTGCATGGACTCGCCGCGCAGCTCCGACGCCTTGGCCTCGCCCAGCACCCACCGCACGGCGTCGATAATATTGGACTTGCCGCAACCGTTCGGCCCCACCACGCCCACCAGCTGGCTGGGCACGGGAATGACGGTGGGATCGACGAACGATTTGAAGCCGGCGAGTTTTAGTTGAGTCAGGCGCACAGTACGATGACGGACGGGTGAGGTTGAACGAAAGGCGTTGAACGGACCTGCCGCACGGGTTGCAGACGGCCCCAGGGGCCGTTAGATGCGGATCGTATGATACCCCAGGCAGCCGGCCGCTCCATCGGCGGCCTGCCCCCCTCCCGGCGCGGAAAAACCCTTGCCCGGGACGTCGGACGCTATACTCGCTGACACTTTTTTCTATACGAAACACGTTTTTCAATGCTGTCGACACATTGGCGGCAGCCACCGGGGATTCTCTTTTGAAACGCGGGTTCTATCTGGTCATGGCCGCGCAGGCCTTCTCGTCCCTGGCGGACAACGCGCTATTCATCGCGGCGATCGCCCTGATACTGGAACTGCGCGGCCCCGACTGGATGGCGCCCGTCATGAAATGGTCGTTCGCGCTGGCCTATGTCGTGCTGGCGGCCTTCGTGGGCGCGCTGGCCGACTCCTTCCCCAAGGGGCGCGTCATGTTCGCCACCAACGCGCTGAAGGTGACAGGCTGCCTGCTGATGTTCCTGTACGCCAACCTGGGCATCCCGCCCGCGCACCAGACCTATCTGGTGTGCGTGGCCTACGGGCTGGTGGGCGTGGGCGCCGCCGCGTATTCGCCGGCCAAGTACGGCATCGTCACCGAGATGCTGCCGCCCGAAATGCTGGTCAAGGGCAACAGCTGGATCGAGGGCCTTACCGTGTTTTCCATCATCCTGGGCACGGTGCTGGGCGGGGTGCTGATCTCGCCGGCGGCCTCGGCGTGGCTGCTTGAGCACGCCCGCATCGGCGTGATGGTGCGCACCCCGGCCGAAGCCGCCATTCTGGTGATCGCCTTTGTCTACCTGCTGGCCGCGCTGTGCAACCTGCTGATTCCCCATACACACGTGCGGTACCCGCCCCAGCAGAAAAACCCCGTGCGCCTGACCCTGACCTTCGCCAGCTACGTGCGCGTGCTGTGGCGCGACAAGCTGGGCCAGATCTCGCTGGCCGTCACCACGCTGTTCTGGGGCGCCGGCGCGGTGCTGCAGCTGATCGTCATTGAATGGGGCCGCCGCCACCTGGGCTACCGGCTCGACGAAGCGTCAATACTGATGGGCGTGGCCGCCCTGGGCACCGTTGCCGGCTCCATACTGGCCGGCCGCATCCCGCTGCGCAAGGCGCTTTGCGTGCTGCCGGTGGGGGTGGCCATGGGTCTGGTGGTGCTGCTGATGCCGCTGGTGCACTCCACCTGGAGCGTCTACATCCTGCTGCTGACCACCGGCGGCCTGGCCGGCTTTTTCGTGGTACCCATGAACGCCCTGCTGCAGCACCGCGGCCATGTGCTGCTCTCGGCGGGCCACTCCATCGCGGTGCAGAACTTCAACGAGCAGTTGAATATCCTGCTGATGGTGGCCATCTACACCGTGCTGCTGTGGCTCGACATGCCCATCAACACCATCATCGTGCTGTTCGGCCTGCTGGTGGCGGTGCTGATGATCATCTTCATGCGCTGGAGCCGCCGCAATCTGTCGGCCGACCCCGCGCTGCACGAACAGATCGGCCAGACGGGCCACGGCCAGGCGCTCAAGACGCCCCACTAAGGCCTCGCCCGCGCGCGCAGGCCCCGCGCCGAGGGCGCGGGCAGGCATTCAGCTCAGGGCGATCGCCAGGCGCAGGTCTTGCCAGGCGCGCGCCTTCTCGGCCGGACTGCGCAGCAGATAGGCCGGATGGTAGCTGACCACCACCGGAATCTTGCGCCCGTCTTCGGCCGCCAGCTCGTGCCGGCGGCCCCGCAGGCTGCCGATGGTAGCGTCGGTGCCCAGCAGGGTCTGGGCGGCAAAGCGGCCCAGCACCAGAATACGCTCGGGCTTCAGCAGCTCGATCTGCCGCATCAGGTACGGGCTGCAGGCCGCGATTTCTTCCGGCTTGGGGTTGCGGTTGCCGGGCGGGCGGCACTTGATGACGTTGGCGATGAAAACGTCTTTCTCGCGGCTCAAGCCCACCGAGGCCAGCATGGCGTCCAGCAATTGGCCCGACCGTCCCACGAAAGGCAGGCCTTGGCGGTCTTCCTGTTCGCCGGGAGCCTCTCCCACCACCATCCAACGGGCCGGACGCCCCCCCATGCCGAACACCGCGTGGCGGCGGCCGTTGCACAGGCCGCAGGCCGTGCACTGGATGACTTGCTCGCGCAGCGCGTCAAAATCGCGGGCCGCCTCCACTGGTTGCGCGGGGGGCTGCGCCTGCTCGCGTGCGGCGGGCGCGGGCACGGAAGGACGCGCCGCCGGGCGAGGCGGCGTGGGCGCGGCAGCTGGGGCCGGCTTCTGGTCCCGGACCGGCGCCACGCCATCCATCGCGGCTTCCCGGATTGGCGGCGCAGCGGCGGGCGCCGTGGCTGTGACCGCGGCCGGCGCGCTGGCCGCCCGGACGGGCTGCGCCGCAGGCTCGGCCGCCTGCAACCAGGTCTTTTCAATGCCGATTTCGCGCAGCCAGAGCTTCTGCAGCGCGTTGATGCGGGGCGCCGGCGGCGCGGCGTGCGTCGGGTTCATGTGCCGCCCCCATCGCGGGCAAGGGTCTTTTGCATGACCAGGGCGTCTTCGCGCTGGCCCTGGCCCGCCGGATAGTAGCCGCGCCGCACCCCGATGCGCTGGAAGCCCCGGCGCTCATAAAAGGCCAGGGCGCCCCGGTTGGACGGCCGCACCTCGAGCAGCAGCGCGGGCAGGCCGCGCTGGCGCGCGCATTGCTCGCACCAGTCGATCAACTGACTGCCCAGCCCCTGCCTGTGGCGCGGGCGGGCCACGGCGATCACGAGCAAGTGGGCCACGTCGGGGGCCAGCATGGCCACGCAGAACCCCGCCAACCGTCCCTCGTGGCGCAGCACGCGGGCCTCGTAGCCCGCCGCCAGGGCGTCCGCAAAATTGCCGCGGGTCCAGGGAAACGCCTGCACCTGCGCCTCCAGCGCCGCCACTTCGTCCAGGTCGGCCTCGACCATGGGAGCCAGCACCGTCCCGGCTGGCGGCAACACGGACGCCGCCCTGGGGTTGCCTCCCTGGCCAAGTTCACGCTCGGCAGTGGTGAACGCGACCTTGTCGCGCACATACAGCGGCGCCGCCAATTCGGGCGCCACCGCCTCGCCGCGCAGCCATGCCAGGCGCGCCAGCCGCGCCACCGCCCCGGCCTGGGGCCGGCTGGCGGCGCTGCGGTGCCAGCCGGCCGGCACCGTCATTTCCGCGGCATAGACCTCCCAGGCATCGCCCGCCACCCACGGGGCGCGGGGCGACCACGCCGGCAGGTGATGCGTTGCCCAGGCAACCGCCTCGGCGGCCGAAATCAGCATCGGCGCCTGGCGCGCCAGCCAGGGCGAGGCGGCGTCGGCGCCGCGCTCATAGACCGCCAGATAGACTTCGTTCATGCGCGCGTCCAGGGCCACCACCACCAGGTCGCCCGGCCCGGCCTGCGTCTGCTCGGCCACTGCCAGGTGCGACACCACCGGCACGACCGGCACCTGTAAAGCCAGTCCCATGCCCTGCGCCACCCCACACGCCACCCGCAGTCCGGTGAAGCCGCCCGGCCCCTGGCCGAACGACACCGCATGCAGATCTCCGGGCGCCAGGCCGGCCCGGTCGAGCAGTTGGCCGGCCATGGGCAGCAGCCGCTCGGCATGCTCTTGCGCGCCGTCGTGCTCCAGCACGCCGATTTCGGCGCCGGCGGCGGTTTCGCGCAAAAGGGCCACCCCGCAACGCGAGGAAGATGTCTCGAGGGCCAGCAGGTTTAAATCCATAGCGGCAGATTGTACGAAATCAACGACTTTCCCTGGGGAAAGGCCGGGATTTCAACCTTACTTCGCAATGTGTAATATCTTGTGAATAGGCACTAGCCGCTGGTTCTTGTCACTGTTACATTTCCGGCCATGAACACGCAAAACACCAATCCCATCCGCAAGATCCTCGTCGTCGACGACGACCCGCGCCTGCGCGACCTGCTGCGCCGCTACTTGTCGGAACAAGGATTCAACGTCTTCGTCGCCGAAGACGCCAAGGAAATGGGCAAGCTCTGGCAGCGCGAGCACTTCGACCTGCTGGTGCTCGACCTGATGCTGCCGGGCGAAGACGGCCTGTCGATCTGCCGCCGCCTGCGCGGGGGCCACGACAACACCCCCATCATCATGCTCACGGCCAAGGCCGAAGAAATCGACCGCATCGTCGGCCTCGAAATGGGCGCCGACGACTACCTGTCCAAGCCCTTCAACCCGCGCGAACTGCTGGCCCGCATCAATGCCATCCTGCGCCGCCGCGGCACTGAAGAACACCCGGGCGCGCCCAGCCAGGAAAACGAGTCCATCGCTTTCGGGCCTTATGTGCTCAACCTGTCCACCCGCACGCTCACGCGCAACGGCGAACAGGTGCCCATCACCACAGGCGAATTCTCGGTCCTGAAGGTGTTTGCGCGCCACCCCAAGATTCCCCTGTCCCGCGACAAACTGATGGAACTGGCCCGCGGCCGCGAATACGAAGCCTTCGATCGCAGCCTGGACGTGCAAATTTCGCGTCTGCGCAAGCTGATCGAACCCAATCCGTCCAAGCCGGTATTTATCCAGACGGTCTGGGGACTGGGCTACGTATTCGTCCCGGATGGCGGCAGCTGACCATCCGGCCCGACTGGGGCACGAGCGTCGCCTCGTGCCCAGCTTGCGCAAGATCTTTCGAAACCTGACCTCGCGGCTCAGGCTGGGGCTGTTCGGCCGTACTTTCCTGCTGCTGGCCGCCCTGATGCTGGTCAGCCTGGGCGCGTGGCTGCAGGTGTTCTTCAGCATGGAACTCGGGCCGCGCGCCAACCAGATGGCGCAGCGGGTCATCACGGCCGTCAACATCACGCGCACGGCCCTCATCTATTCCAACGACGCCGAACGCAGCAAGCTGCTGCTCGACCTGGCCACCAACGAAGGCATCCAGGTCTATCCGCGCGAAGTCACCGACTTTACCGAGGCCCTGCCCGACGATAACTACTGGCAGCGGGTCGCCCAGCACATCCGCACCCGGTTCGGCCCCGAAACGCAGATATCCTGGGGCGTCAACCAGGTGCCCGGCTTCTGGGTCAGCTTCCAGATCAACCAGGACCTGTACTGGCTGGTATTCGAGCGCGAGCAGATCGGCCTGACGGGCGGCATCGAATGGCTGGGCTGGGGCGCCACCGCCCTGCTGCTGTCGCTGGTGGGCGCGGCGGTCAGCGTGGGCTTCGTCAACCGGCCGCTATCGCGCCTGGCGCGCGCAGCCCAGGTGCTGTCGCGCGGCGAAACGCCGGCCCCTTTGCCTGAGCAGGGGCCGCTCGAAATCCGCGACCTGAACGCCTCGTTCAACCGCATGGCCAAAGACCTGCGGCAGACCGAGGCCGACCGCGAGCTCATGCTGGCCGGCATCTCGCATGACCTGCGCACGCCCCTGGCCCGCATGCGGCTGGAAATCGAAATGAGCGGGGTCTCGGAAGACGCCCGCCAGGCCATCGACGAAGACCTGGCCCAGATCGACCACAGCATCGGGCAGCTAATGGAATACGCCCGCCCGGCCGGCACCCTGCCCCAGATGGCCACCGACATCTCGGCCGTGCTGGCCGACCTGTACGAGCGCGAACGCAGCCACACAGCCTCGATGGGCGGCGAGCTCGATGCCAACATCGAGCCGGGCCTGCGCGCCCGCATCACGGCGCTCGACCTGAAGCGGGTGGTCAGCAACCTGATCGAAAACGCGCGCCGTTACGGCCGCTCTACCGACGGGCTGGCCCACCTCAAGATGACTCTGCAGGCTGAAGGCAGCATCCTGGTCATCGAGGTCTCCGATCGCGGCCCCGGCATCGCGCCTGAAGAGGTCGACCGGCTGCTGCGCCCCTTCTCGCGCGGCGAGGCTGCCCGCACCGGCGTCAGCGGCGCCGGCCTGGGGCTGGCCATCGTCGAGCGCCTGCTCAAGCACGTCGGCGGCTCGCTGAAAATGCTCGCTCGGCCGGGCGGCGGACTGACCGCGCGCATAGAGATCCCCAAAGCCAAATTTAGAAATTATCAATTAGACAGCGATAGCCAATAGCGTAGAATTTAGGGCTTGAGGCAGTGCCTTCATCCACCCAACAACTTACGGGAGTACTCATGAAAACTGTTGGCGATAAACTCGAGCCCTTCAAGGTCACCGGCGTCAAGCCCGGCTTCAACCAGCACGAAGAAAACGGCGTTTCGGCGTTCGAAGACATCACCGAAAGCTCGTTTCCCGGCAAGTGGAAGGTGATCTACTTCTACCCGAAAGACTTCACGTTCGTCTGCCCCACCGAAATCGTCGGCTTCAACAAGCTGGCCAAAGATTTCGAAGACCGCGACGCCGTCCTGCTGGGCGGTTCGGTTGACAACGAATTCGTCAAGCTGGCATGGCGCCGTGAGCACCCCGACCTGAACAAGCTGGGTCACTACCAGTTCGGCGACACCACCGGCTCGCTGGTCGACCAGCTCGGCGTGCGCGACAAGAACGAAGGCGTTGCCCTGCGCGCCACGTTCATCGTCGACCCGGACAACACCATCCAGCACGTGTCGGTGAACAACCTGAACGTGGGCCGCAACCCTGAAGAAGTGCTGCGCCTGCTCGACGGTCTGCAAACCGACGAACTCTGCCCGTGCAACCGCACCGTGGGCGGCGCGACGCTGTAATACCCCTGGCCCGGCTCGTCCGGGCCTTTCCTGCTCCAGATTATAGGTAAAAACTATGGAATTCCTTTCAGCAATCAAAGATCAACTGCCGGATTGGGCCAAAGATATCCGCCTGAATCTGGATGCCGTGATCGCCCGCTCCACCCTGCCCGCCGAAGACGCAGTCGGCGCCGCGTTGTCGGCTGCCTTCGCCGCCCGCAGCCCGGTGCTCATCGAAGCCTTCAAGAGCGGCCTGTCGGAAACCGACGCCAACGCCGCCCTGACCGCGTCGGCCCTGATGGGCATGAACAACGTCTGGTATCCCTACGTGGAAATGAGCGGCGACGCCCAGCTGAAAAGCCTGCCGGCCCAGCTGCGCATGAACGCCTACGCCACGCATGGCGGCGTGGACAAGAAGCGCTTCGAGCTGTTCGCGCTGGCCGCGTCCATCATCGGCAAGTGTCATTTCTGCGTGCAATCGCACTACGAGAACCTGAAGAACGACGGACTCAGCGTCGAGCAATTGCGCGACGTCGGCCGCATCGCTGCGGTAGTCAACGCCGCGGCCCTCTCGCTGGCGGCGCAAGGCAAGTAAGCGCCGGCAAGCCAGGTGCCTGCACACCACAGGGCGACCCAGTTGCCAGGTGTCTGCACACCACAGGGCGACCCAGTTGCCAGGTGTCTGACTCCCCACAGGGGTGTCAGACACCAAAGTGTGCAGCGACCGCCCCAGCCATGCGCTGCCTGCCCTGCAGGCAGCCAGACACCCGTCGACCCGCCTCGAAAGCCCGGCCCCGCGCCGGGCTTTTGCTTCGCCGCGCCCGCGTTACGAAGCCCGCGCCAGCAAAGCCACCACCGTCGCCGCGATGCCTTCTTTGCGGCCCAGGTAGCCCAGCCCTTCGTTGGTTTTGGCCTTGATGTTGACCGACGCGCCGTCGATGCCCGCGTCGGCGGCGATATTGGCCACCATGGCGGCGGCATGCGGGCCAATCTTGGGCGCCTGCGCGTGCACGGTAGCGTCGATGTTGACCGGCACCCAGCCAGCCGCGCGCACTTTGGCGACGGCATCGCGCAGCAGCACGCGGCTGTCGGCGCCGCGATAGGCTGGATCGGTATCGGGAAAATGGCGGCCAATGTCCCCCAGGCCCGCCGCGCCCAGCAGAGCGTCGGTGACAGCGTGCAGCAGCACGTCGGCATCGGAATGCCCCTGCAGCCCATGCGTGTGCGGGATGGTGACGCCGCCGATGATCAGCGGCCGGCCCGCCACCAGGGCGTGTACGTCGTAGCCCTGCCCGACGCGAAAAGGAACGTTCATAGCCATTTTTCCATCAGTTCGAAATCATCCGGCCAGGTGACCTTGAAATTGCGCATGGCGCCCGGCACCAGCAGCGGCGCATGGCCGGCCGCCTCGATGGCCGAGGCCTCGTCGGTAACCGTGCCGCCGCCCGCCTGCACCGCCGCCAGGGCGGCGCGCAGCACGCCCGCGCGGAACATCTGCGGAGTCTGGGCCAGCCACAGGCCGTCGCGGTCGAGCGTGGCCCGCACGCGCGGCCCGCCAGCCTTCACGGTATCGGCCACCGGCAGGGCCAGCAGCCCCCCTACCGCATCGGCCAGGCAGGCATCGATCAGGCGCGCCAGCGCGTCAGGCGGCAGGCCCGGCCGCGCGGCGTCGTGCACCAGTATCCAGTCGCTGTCAGCGGCATTGCTGTCGTCCAGCGCGGCGGCCACCGTGGCGGCGCGCGTGGGGCCGCCGCAGGGCCGGCACACTGTGCGCGGCAGCCCCGCCAGGGCGGCGCCGGCCCGCTCGTCACCAGGCGAAACCGCCACGCGCACCTGGCCGATGCGCGCATCGGCCAGCAACGCGGCCACCGCCCACCGCAGCATGGGCTGGCCAGCCAGCAGGCGATATTGCTTGGGCAGGTCAGGCCGGCCGGCGCGCTGGCCCACGCCGGCGGCGGGCACAATGGCAATCAGGGAATCAGTCATGGCCGGGAGATTTTATAATCTTCGGCCTGATGTCCGATTCCTCCCTCCTCGACGCGGCCCCGCGGGTACCCGCCACCGCCGCCACGCTGTCCGCCCTGAAACCCGGCGCCCGCTACGCCCAGCCACGCCCGCCCGGCTCGGCCGACGCCTGGCTGCTGGCCGATCTGGCTCGCCAGGCGGCGCGCCCCCTGGTCGTGCTGACTGCCGCGCCGCTCGAAGCCCAGCGCCTGGCCGACGAAATTCCGCAGTTCGCCCCCGACCTGCGGGTGCGCCAGCTGCCCGACTGGGAAACCCTGCCCTACGACGCCTTCTCGCCGCACCAAGACCTGGTGTCCCAACGCCTGCACACCTTGCATGCGCTGATGCAGCGCACCGTGGACGTGCTGCTGGTGCCGGTGACCACCGCGCTATACCGGCTGGCCCCGCCATCATTCCTGGCGGCCTACACGTTTTCGTTCAAGCAGAAAGACCGGCTGGATGAAGCCGCGCTGCGCGCGCAACTGACGCTGGCCAACTACACCCACGTCACCCAGGTGACGGCGCCCGGCGAATTCTGCCTGCGCGGCGGCCTGATCGACCTGTTCCCCATGGGCTCGGCCGTGCCCTACCGGCTGGATCTCTTCGATGACGAAATCGAGTCCATCCGCAGTTTCGACGTGGACACCCAGCGCAGCCTGTACCCGGTGCGCGAAGTGCAGTTGCTGCCCGGGCGCGAGTTTCCCATGGACGAAGCGGCGCGCAACCGCTTCCGCGCGCGCTTTCGCGAAGAATTCGAAGGCGATCCGTCGCGCGCGCTGCCGTACAAAGACATCGGCAACGGCATCCCGTTCGCCGGGGTTGAATACTATCTGCCGCTGTTTTTCGACGCGACCGCCACGCTGTTCGATTACCTGCCCGCCGAAGCCATTGCCGTCACCCTGGGCGATATCGACGACGCGGTACAGCGCTTCACCCAAGACACCGCCAGCCGCTATGGTTTCCTGAAAAGCGACCGCGAACGCCCCGTGCTGCCGCCGGCCGCGCTGTTTCTCGACGCCGAGGGCCTACATGCGCACTTCAAGGCGTTTGCCCGCCTGGCCTTCACCGAGGGCGCGGCGCACCCCGACTTCTCTGCCGCCCCCGACGTCAGCGTCAGCCGGCGCGCCGAAGACCCGGTCGCCCGCCTGCGCGCACTGCTTTCACGCAGCGAGTCGCGCGTGCTGCTGTGCGCCGACTCGGCCGGCCGCCGTGAAACGCTGGTGCAGATGCTGGCCGAATTCGGCCTGGCGCCCGACGAACAGCCCGAATCCATCCAGGCATTCCTGGGCTCGCAAGCCGCCTTCGCGCTGGCCGCCGCGCCGCTGTCCACGGGCTTCAACATCCCTTCGGCACGCCTGACGTTCCTGACCGAAAATGACCTGTATCCGGGCCATGCCGGCCCCGCCCGCCGCGGACGGCGCGACCAGGAGCGCGCCAGCAACGTCGAGGCCATGGTGCGCGACCTGTCCGAACTGCGCGCCGGCGACCCGGTCGTGCACGCGCAGCACGGCATCGGGCGCTATCACGGCCTGGTCAACATGGACATGGGCGAAGGCGAGATGGAATTCCTGCATCTCGAATACGCCAGCGGCAGCACGCTGTACGTGCCCGTCTCGCAACTGCATGTCATCGCCCGCTACAGCGGCGCCGATCCCGAGGCCGCGCCGCTGCACCAGCTGGGCTCGGGCCAATGGGACAAGGCGCGCCGCAAGGCCGCGCGCCAGGTGCGCGACACGGCCGCCGAACTGCTGGCGCTGTACGCGCAGCGGGCCGCGCGCGAGGGCTATGTCTTCAAGTTGCCGCTCAACGACTACGAAGCATTCGCCGAGGGCTTCGGCTTCGAAGAAACCGCCGACCAGAGCGCCGCAATCCAGGCCGTGATCGCCGACATGACGTCGGACCGCCCCATGGACCGCCTGGTCTGCGGCGACGTCGGCTTCGGCAAGACCGAAGTCGCGCTGCGCGCCGCCTTCCTGGCCGTGGCCAACGGCAAGCAGGTGGCGCTGTTGTGTCCGACCACCCTGCTCGCCGAGCAGCATGCCCAGACCTTCTCCGACCGCTTCGCCGACTGGCCGGTGCGCGTGGTCGAGCTGTCGCGCTTTCGCTCGTCCAAGGAAGTGGCTGACGCCGTGCAGGGCATCAACGACGGCCGTGTCGACATCGTCATCGGCACACACAAAATTCTGTCCAAAGACGTGCGTTTCAAGCGCCTGGGCCTGGTCATCATCGACGAAGAACACCGTTTCGGCGTACGCCAGAAAGAAGCCCTGAAAGCGCTGCGCGCCGAGGTCGACGTGCTGACGCTCACCGCCACGCCCATCCCCCGCACCCTGGGCATGTCGCTGGAAGGCATACGCGATTTTTCCGTGATCGCCACCGCGCCGCAGAAGCGGCTGGCCATCAAGACTTTCGTGCGCCGCGAAGACGGCAGCACCATCCGCGAAGCGCTGCTGCGCGAGCTCAAGCGCGGCGGCCAGGCGTACTTCCTGCACAACGAAGTCGAGACCATCCACAACCGCCGGGCCCGCCTGGAAGAACTTGTGCCCGAGGCCCGCATCGCCGTGGCGCATGGCCAGATGCCCGAGCGCGAGCTCGAGCAGGTAATGAAGGGCTTCTACCAGCAGCGCTACAACGTGCTGCTGTGCACCACCATCATCGAGACGGGCATCGACGTGCCCACCGCCAACACCATCGTCATCCACCGCGCCGACCGCTTTGGCCTGGCCCAACTGCACCAGTTGCGCGGGCGCGTGGGCCGTTCGCACCACCAGGCCTACGCCTACCTGCTCACGCCTGGCGAGGACGCCATCACGTCCAACGCCAAGAAGCGCCTGGAAGCCATCCAGGCCATGGAAGAACTGGGTTCGGGCTTCTACCTGGCCATGCACGATCTGGAAATCCGCGGCACCGGCGAAGTGCTGGGCGAATCGCAGTCGGGCAACATCCAGGAAATCGGCTTCTCGATGTACAACGAGATGCTCAACGAGGCCGTGCGAGCGCTCAAGGCAGGCGAAGAGCCCGATATGGACGCGCCGTTCAATCTGGCCTGCGAAGTCAACCTGCACGCGCCCGCGCTGCTGCCGGCCGACTACTGCGCCGACGTGCATGCCCGCCTGGGCATCTACAAGCGCCTGGCGCACGCCGCCAACGAAGACGACCTGATCCGCATCCAGGAAGAACTGATCGACCGCTTCGGCAAGCTGCCCGAAGCGGCCCAGATCCTGCTCACCACGCACCGGCTGAGGCTCGCCGCGCAACCGCTGGGCATCGTCAAGATCGACGCCAGCGAAACCCAGGCCCTGCTGCAGTTCGGCCCCAAGGCCGCCGTCGACCCGCTGCGCATCATCGAGCTGGTGCAGAAGCAGCGGCACATCCGGCTGGCCGGCCAGGACAAGCTGCGCATCGAATTCAAGGCGCCGCAGGTGCCCGCCCGCGCCGACGCGGTGCGTGCCGTGCTGCGCTCCCTGAAGTAATATTCCGCCGATCCCGGCCCCACATCTCCGTTCACATGCCCGCGTACCATCTCGTCATCCAGTCCCCCGCCCTGAGCGCCGCCCAGACCGAACAACTGGCCGCGCTGGCCCAGGCCCAGGGAGTCATGCAGCTCGGCGCCACGGCCGCGCGGCTGCTCGACGTTGCGCACGACGATGCCCTGCGCGCGCAGGTCACGGCCTGGGGCGAGCAGCATGGCGTCGACACCGCCTTCGTGCCGGCGGGTGTGCGCCTGTCGCAATGCAAGGTGCTGGCGATGGACATGGATTCCACCCTGATCAACATCGAGTGCATCGACGAGATCGCGGGCGTGGTCGGCGTCAAGCCGAAAGTGGCCGAAATTACCGAGGCGGCCATGCGCGGCGAGATCAAGGATTTCGCCGAAAGCCTGCGGCGCCGCGTGGCGTTGCTGGCAGGTGCGCCGGCAGCCGCGCTGGAACAGGTCTACGCCGACAAGCTGCGCCTGAATCCCGGCGCCGAGCGCCTGGTATCCACGGCCCGCGCCGCCGGGCTGAAGGTGCTGCTGGTGTCCGGCGGGTTCACGTTCTTCACCGAGCGGCTGCGCGAAAGACTGCAACTCGACAGCGCGCACGCCAATACGCTGGAAATCCGCGATGGCGTACTCACGGGCAAAGTGCTGGGCGACATTCTCGACGCCGATGCCAAACTGGCCCACCTGCGCGCCTTTGCGCAGGCTCACGGCGCCACGCCCGAGCAGATCATCGCGCTGGGCGACGGCGCCAACGACCTGAAAATGCTGGGCGCGGCCCGCTACGCCGTCGCCTACCGCGCCAAGCCCATCGTGCGGCAGCAGACCCCTTACGCCCTGAACGTCAGCAGCCTGGACGGCGTGCTGAACTGGTTCGAGGGCTGATCCGCCAGCCGCGCGTCAGTATTTCACATTGAACGACAGCAGCGCCGCGCGGCCCGTGCCCAGGGCGGCGTAGTGCGCGCCGTAGGCCTTGGTGTAGTAGGTCTTGTCGAACACGTTAAGCACGTTCAGCTGCGCGGTCAGGTGGTCGTTGAACTCATACGCCGCCATTGCATCAAAGCGCCAGTACGAAGGCACCCAGCGCGCCTTGGGCGTACCGTTGCTGTTGTGGCTGGCATCGGCATTGCCGTACACCTTGTCCACGTAGTACGCGCCGCCACCTACCGTCAGCTGCGGCAGCATCTTGTAGGTGGTCCACAGGCTGAAAGCGTTGCGGGGCGTGTTGGGCAGGTCCTGCCCCACCGCGCCGCTGTCGTAGGCGCCCTTGACCAGCTCGCTGTCCATGAACGTATAGCCGCCGTACACATTCCACTTGGGCGTGATGCTGCCGGAGAAGCCCAGCTCCAGGCCGCGCACCTTGGCCTTGCCCACCTGGGCCGTTTCGCCGCTCGAGATCTCCACGCTGGTGTTCTTGCGAATATCCTGGAACAGCGCGGCCGACACCATCAGGCGGTTGTCGAACAGCTGCCACTTGGTCCCCACCTCGACGGTACGGCTCTTTTCGGGTTCGAGATCGGCGCTGTCGTTGGTGACCACGTCATTCACATTGTTGGCGGCCACGGCCGACGGCGTGGATGACGTGCCGTAAGTGGCGTAAATGGTGCCGTTGGGCAACGGCTTGTAGGCCAGGCCCAGTTGGTAGTTGAACAGGTTGTCTTCGCGCTCGGCGTTGTAGTGCGGCGTGCCGGCCGGCGCCCCGCGGCCAGGGGCGATGTTCTTGCCGCTGATTTTGTAGTTATCCCAGCGCAATCCCACGCTGGCCTGCCACTGCTCGTTGAACTTGATCGTATCGAAGCCGTACACGGCCATGGTGTTGGTGGTGTAGGTGGCCGGATCGTCCTTGCGCTCCAGGCGGCCCGGGTAGTAGGTATGCGGGTCGGCATCCCACAGCGAAGTGCACCATGCCGAACCGGCGACAGCGCCGGTCGAGCAATTCGTGTCATTGGACGCGCCCGGCTTGCCCAGTTCGTTGTAGCCGTCCTTGTCCTGCACCACGTTGGTGTACTCGAAGCCCACATCGAAACTGTGTTCCAGGCTGCCTGTGCGGAATTCACCCGTCAGGTCGGTCTGGTTGGTGAAGGTCTTGGTCACGAAATAGCCGGACTTCAACCCGCGATACACCAGGCCGTTCACCACGTTGCCCTTGCTGTCGTCGGGGTTGGTAGCCGCGTAGTCCATGGTCGAGCGGCTGTAGCGCGTCACGTTACGCAGTTGCAGGCTATCGGAGAAGTCGTGCTGGATGTCCAGGGTGCCGGTGTCGTCGCGCTGCCTCATGAAGTCGCGTCCGGTCAGGCCATAGAACGTCTTGCGGCTGACGCCGCGCGTTTCGGTGACGGGCTGCCCCGATTCCGGATCGTACGGAATCGAGTAGTCGGGCATGCTGTCGTCCTGGTAGTGCTGGAAGCTCAGCGTAATGCGCGTGGGCGTGCCCAGGCCCAGCATCAGCGAAGGCGCCACGCCCCAACGCTCGAAATCCACCGCGTTGTCGCGGCCCGGCACATCGCCCTTGTTGCCCATCAAGTTCAGGCGGAAAGCGGCCTGGTCGCCCAGGCGCCAGTTGCCATCGGCCGTGGCGCGATAGTTGTTGTCGGTACCCACCTGCACGGTGCCTTCGGCGAAGTCGTACGCCTTGGGCTTCTTGGTGACCAGGTTGATGCTGCCGCCCGCGCCGCCGCGCCCGGAATACACCGAATCGGGTCCCTTGATGATTTCCACCTGCTCCACGTTGAACGTATCGCGGACCTGGGTGCTGGTGTCGCGCACGCCGTCGACGAAAATGCTGCCTGCCGAGTTCTGGCCGCGGATAATCGGCAGATCGCCCCCCGGGCGCCCGCCTTCCCCTGCGCCCATGGTGATGCCGGGCGAATTGCGCAGCACATCCTGCAGCGAAGTGGCCGCCTGATCCTGGATGACCTGCTGGGGCACCACCTGCACCGTGCGGGGGGTATCCAGCAACGGCGCCGTCATCTTGGGCGACTGCGACACCGGCACATCGTACGGCGATGAATCCCCTTCCACCTGCACTGGTGTCAGTTGCGGCACATTCGACTGCGCCGCGGCCTGCGGCGCCAGGCAAAAGGCAGGAACGACCATCGCCGCGGCAAGCGACGAGGCCAGCGAATTCATCGAGTACGACTCCAGTGCTTTCAAGGCAGCCTCTCCAAAATGAAAATAGCAACGATTCTTATTTTTTGAACGGGCTAAATTCTGGACCCAATACCTGACAATTACCTGAACACATAGGTCAAATCCCGGAATTACAACGATTTACCCAGGCCGTGAAATTGGCCGCCACGCCGCGCGGCGCCTGGCCGCTCATGCGGTCGCACATATCCAGGAGGCTTTGGCAGGATCTTTTGGGGCAAAAAAAAGCGCCTGGCTGGCAGGCGCTCTTTTTAAGGGGCAGGTTCAGGCCCGCAAAGACGGGTGGCGTTTGAACAAATACCGGTACACAAAGCCGGGATACCCCAACACCAGATACAAGCTCAGGGTAATGGCGTAGAACTCCCAGCCCTGTTTGAATGGGTTGCCCAGCGTCGCTTCGAAGGCGAAGCCCAGGGCGATGACCAGGCCGTAGTACACCAGCAGTTCCAGCAGCCGTAGCCAGAACGGCTTGGCCGCGCCCGCCCGTTTCCAGGGCAGCACGGCCAGCACGCGTTCGGTCAGGAACGGCAGGTTGGCGCTGACCAGGGCCAGCGCGATCAGCAGCCAGACGGCAAGGGTCTGGTTCATGCCCCCTGCCCTACAGGCCCAGCGAGGTCTGGATGGCGTGCACGCAGAGGGCCATCAGGCCGCCCGGCAGGATGCCCAGCACCAGGATCAGCGCGCCATTGAGCGACAACACGCCGCGCTGGCCGCAGGAGGCGGACACGGCGCCGACTTCGGCCACCGGCTCATCGAAGTACACCACCTTGACCACGCGCAGGTAGTAGAAGGCGCCGATCAGCGAGAACAGCACCGCGATCACCGCCAGCGCCACATGGCCGGCATCGATCAGCACCTGCAGCACCGCCAGCTTGGCATAGAAGCCCACCATGGGGGGGATGCCGGTCAGCGAGAACATCAGCAGCAGCAGGATGGCCGCATGCCAGGGGCTGCGGCGGTTCAAGCCCTTCAGGTCGTCGATCTGCTCGCACTCGAAACCCTGCCGCGACAGCAACAGGATCATGCCGAAGGTGCCCAGCGTGGTCAGCACATAGACCAGCATATAGAACAACGCCGAACCGTAGGCCTGCGCCGAGGCATCGGGCTTGCCCGCTACCGCGCCGGACATCAGGCCCAGCAGCACGAAACCCACGTGCGAGATCGTGGAATACGCGAGCATGCGCTTGAAGTTGGTCTGTGCAATGGCCGTCAGGTTGCCGATGGCCAGCGACAGCACCGCCAGGATCATCAGCATGGGCTGCCAGTCGGCCGCCAGGCCATGCAGGCCTTCGACCAGCAGGCGCAGCGCGATGGCAAAGGCCGCCAGCTTGGGCGCCGCGCCCAGGATCAAGGTAACGGCCGTGGGCGAGCCCTGATAGACGTCGGGCACCCACATATGGAAAGGCACCGCGCCCAGCTTGAACGCCAGGCCCGCAACCAGGAACACCACGCCGAACACCAGCGCCAGCTCTTGCTGCTGCCCCGCCGCGACCACCTTGGAGATCTCGGCGATGTCGAGCTGCCCCGTGGCGCCGTACACCATGGACATGCCGTACAACAGGAAGCCCGAGGCCAGCGCGCCCAGCACGAAGTACTTCATGGCGGCCTCGGTGGCCACCACGTCGTCGCGGCGCAGCGCGATCAGGGCGTACAGAGCCAGCGACATCAGCTCCAGGCCCAGGTAGATGCTGATCAGGTTGCCGGCCGAGATCATGACCATCTGGCCCAGCAGGGCCATGAGGGTCAGCACGTAGAGCTCGCCGCCGCGCAGCATGTCGCGCGCCTGGGCATAGACCCGGCCGTAGACCAGCGTGACCGCCACGGCGATGTACGACGCAACCTTCAGCAGGTGCGAGAGGTTGTCGGCGACATACAGGCCGTTGAAGGTGCGGCCCACGGCCCCGCTGTTCCATTGCACCAGCGAAACGACCGTCAGCACGCCCAGCGCCAGCAGCGTCAATATGAACGTCGGCTTGCGCTCGGGATGGGTGCTGACCGCGTCGATGAGCAGGATCGCCAGACCGAAAACCAGCAACAGGATCTCGGGTGAGGCCAGGGCGAAATCGATGTGAGATTGCATCATGGTTCAGTCTTACAGTTTCGAGACGGCAACGTGTTGCAGCAGGGCCTGAACCGAGGCATGCATGACGTCGGTAAAGGGCTTGGGATAAATACCCATGTACAACACCGCAATGGCCATCACGCCCAAAATCAGGAATTCACGGCGATTGACGTCGGAGAGTTCGCGCACGTGGTCGTTGGCGATGTCGCCGAACGCGACGCGCTTGACCATCCACAGCGAATACGAGGCGCCCAGGATCAGCGCCGTGGCGGCCAGCAGGCCGATCCAGAAGTTGTGTTCCACCGCGCCCATGATGACCATGAACTCGCCCACGAAACCGCTGGTGGCCGGCAGGCCGCTGTTGGCCATGGAGAACAGCACGAAGAACGTGACGAAGCGCGGCATCACGTTGATGACGCCGCCGTAATCGGCGATGCGCCGCGAGTGCATGCGGTCGTACAGCACCCCGATGCAGAAGAACATGGCGCCCGACACGAAGCCGTGCGAGATCATCTGCACGATGGCGCCTTCGACGCCCGCCGTATTGAAGATGAAGAAGCCCAGGGTGACGAAGCCCATGTGCGCCACCGACGAATACGCCACCAGCTTCTTCATGTCGTCCTGGACGATCGCAACCAGGCCGATGTAGATGACAGCGATGAGCGACAGCGCGATCATCAGGCCCGCCAGGCTATGCGAGGCATCGGGAGCGATGGGCAGCGAGAAGCGCAGGAAGCCGTACGCGCCCAGCTTCAGCATGATGGCCGCCAGCACCACCGAACCGCCGGTCGGCGCCTCGACGTGCGCGTCGGGCAGCCAAGTGTGCACCGGCCACATCGGCACCTTGACCGCGAACGCCGCCAGCAGCGCCACGAAGATCAGCACCTGGGGCGTGTAGCCCAGCTTGACCTGGTGCCAGGTCTGGATGTCGAACGAGCCGCCCGAGGCATTCCACAGGTAGATGAACGCAACCAGGGTGAGCAGCGAGCCCAGCAGCGTGTACAGGAAGAACTTGAACGCCGCATAGACCCGGTTGGGGCCGCCCCACACGCCGATGATGATGTACATCGGGATCAGCGTGGCTTCGAAGAACACGTAGAACAACAGGCCGTCGAGCGCCGCGAACACGCCCACCATCAGGCCCGACAGGATCAGGAAGGCGGCCATGTACTGCGCCACGCGGCTGGTGATGACTTCCCAGCCGGCCAGCACCACGATGATGGTGATGAAGGCGGTCAGCAGCACGAACCACAGCGAGATGCCGTCGATGCCCAGGTGGTAGTTGACGTTGAACGCATCGATCCAGGATGCCTTCTCGACGAACTGCATGGCCGCCGTCGAGGCGTCGAAGCCGGTGTACAGCGGGATGGTGACCACGAATCCGGCCAGCGCGCCCACCAGCGACAGGCCGCGCGTCAGCCCGGGACGGTCATCGCGGCCCAGGGCCAGCACCAGCAGGCCGAATACGATCGGTACGAAGATCGCAAGCGTAAGCCAGGGAAAAGTGTTGGATGCCATGTCGCTTGCCGTCATTGGGGAATCAGCACAAAGAAAGTAATCAGCGCCATGATGCCGATGATCATCGCGAACGCGTAGTGATAGATGTAGCCCGACTGCAGGTGGCGACTGACCACGGCCACCCAGCCCACCACGCGGGCGCTGCCGTTGACCAGCACGCCGTCGATCAGGCCGCGGTCGCCGCGCTGCCACAGCCCATGGCCCAGGCAGCGCGCGCCGCGCGCGATGATCTGTTCATTGATCCAGTCGACGTAGTACTTGTTGTCGAGCAACTTGTACACGCCGGACAGGCCCGACTTGATGGCGGCCGGCACCTTGGGATTGACCAGGTAGCAGTACCAGGAGATGACCGCGCCCGCCACCACCAGCCAGAACGGCAGCGTCTGGAAGGCATGCAGGCCGAAAGCCACCCAGCCGTGCCATTCTTCGCCAAGCTCGTGCATGGCGGGGTGCTGCGGCAGCACCTTGATCACGCCTTCGAAGAAGCCGCCGAACAGCATCGGGTCGACCACCAGGGCGCCGATGATGACCGACGGGATCGCCAGCAGCACCAGCGGCAGCGTCACCACCCAGGGCGACTCGTGCGGCGTGCCGCCGTGGTGGCCGTGGTCGTCGTGCGCGTGGCCGTCATGGCCGTGGCCATGCCCGTGGCCGCTGGTGTCGAAGCGCTCTTTGCCGTGGAACACCAGGAAATACACGCGGAACGAGTACAGCGAGGTGACGAACACGCCGATCAGGGTGGCGTAGTAGGCAAAGCCGGCGCCCCAGACATCGGCCGCGCCAGCGGCTTCGATGATGTGCTCTTTCGAGTAGAAGCCCGAGAAGAACGGCGTGCCCACCAGGGCCAGGGTGCCCAGCAGGAAGGTGATCCAGGTGATGGGCATGTACTTGCGCAGCCCGCCCATGTTGCGGATGTCCTGGTCGTGGTGCATGCCGATGATGACCGAGCCCGCGCCCAGGAACAGCAGCGCCTTGAAGAACGCGTGGGTCATCAGGTGGAAGATGGCCACCGAGTAGGCCGAAGCGCCCAGCGCCACGGTCATGTAGCCCAGCTGCGACAGCGTGGAATACGCCACGACGCGCTTGATGTCGTTCTGGATGATGCCCAGGATGCCCAGGAACAGCGCGCCGATGGCGCCGATGACGATCACGAACGACAGCGCCGTGTCGGACAGTTCGAACAGCGGCGAGAAACGCGCCACCATGAAAATGCCCGCCGTCACCATGGTGGCCGCGTGGATCAGCGCCGAGATCGGGGTGGGGCCTTCCATGGAATCGGGCAGCCAGGCATGCAGCGGCACCTGGGCCGATTTACCCATGGCGCCGATGAACAGGCAGATGCAGGCAACGGTCAGGAGCATCCAGTCGGTGCCCGGCAGGGTTTCGCCGGCAAGCTTGTCGGCCTGGGCAAACACGTCGGCATAGTGCATGGTGCCGGCGTAGGCGAACAGCAGGCCGATGCCCAGCACGAAGCCGAAGTCGCCCACGCGGTTGATCAGGAACGCCTTCATGTTGGCGAAAATGGCCGTGGGCCGGGTGTACCAGAAGCCGATCAGCAGGTACGACACCAGGCCCACCGCTTCCCAGCCGAAGAACAGCTGGACCATGTTGTTGGACATGACCAGCATCAGCATCGAGAAGGTGAACAGCGAGATATACGCGAAAAAGCGCTGGTAGCCGGGGTCGTCGGCCATGTAGCCGATGGTGTAGATGTGCACCATCAGCGATACCGAGGTGACCACCACCATCATCATGGCCGACAGCGGATCGATCAGGAAGCCGATTTCCAGCTTGGTCTGGCCGATGAGGCTCCAGGTGTAGACGGCGCCGTCGTAGGTGTGGCCATTGAGCACGTCGCCCAGAACGATGATCGACCCCACGGTGGAGATCAATACCCCCAGGATGGTGATGACGTGCGAGCCGCGCCGGCCGATCGGCCGGCCCAGGAACCCGGTGCCGAACAGCCCGGCAAGAATCGCGCCGGCCAGCGGCGCCAGCGCGATCAGCAAGTACAGGTTGGGTGAGCTAGACATTTTCTTCCAATACCCCGTCAGCCCTTCAGGCGATCGAGTTCGTCAACGTTGATCGTGTTCAGGTTGCGGAACAGCAGCACCAGGATAGCCAGCCCGATGGCGGCTTCAGCGGCCGCCACCGTCAGGATGAAAAACACGAACACCTGGCCGGCGGTGTCGCCGAACCAGCTGGAGAACGCCACGAAGTTCATGTTGACGGCCAGCAGCACGAGCTCGATGGACATCAGCAGGATGATCAGGTTGCGGCGGTTCAGGAAGATGCCGAAGATGCCGATGGCGAACAGGATCGCGCCCAGCACCAGGTAATGGGCCAGCGTCAGCGTCATTGTTTTTCTCCTTGGTCGTCGTCGGACGGCGTGGTCACGCGGCCTTGCGCGCGGTCGCTCTGCGCCGGCATGCTGACCAGGCGGAAGCGGTCTTTGGCGCGCACGCGCACCGCGGCGGACGGATCGTTGTACTTGGCGTCGCGGCGGCGGCGCAGCGTCAGGGCGATGGCGGCGATCATGCCCACCAGCAGCAGCGCGGCGCCGACTTCCACGGCGTACACGTACTGGGTGTACATGACCTCGCCCAGGGCGCGGGTGTTGTTGTAGTCGGCGGCCATGGAGGCCTGCGGGCCGGCGCCGTACCAGGTGGCGCCCAGCACGAACGACATCTCGACCACCAGCACGGCGCCGATGAGCAGGCCCAGCGGCAGGTAGGTCTTGAGCCCGTGGCGCAGGGTGTCGATGCGTATGTCGAGCATCATGACGACGAACAGGAACAGCACCATCACGGCGCCCACGTACACCAGCACCAGCAGCAGGGCCAGGAATTCGGCGCCGAGCAGCATCCAGAGCATGGCGGCGTTGGCGAACGCCAGGATCAAGTGCAAGACGGCGGTGACGGGGCTGCGGGCGGTGATGACGCGGAACGCGGCGATCACCAGGACGGCAGCCAGTATGTAGAACAGGACAATGGTAAATGTCATGGATCAGACCTTGGGCGTCATCAACGGTATGGCGCGTCTTCGGCCCGGCGGCGGGCGATTTCGGCTTCGTAGCGGTCGCCCACGGCGAGCAGCATGTCTTTGGTGAAGTAGAGGTCGCCGCGCTTTTCACCGTGGTATTCGTGGATGTGGGTTTCCACGATCGAGTCCACGGGGCAGCTTTCCTCACAGAAGCCGCAGAAAATGCACTTGGTGAGATCGATGTCGTAGCGCGTGGTGCGGCGGGTGCCGTCGTCGCGCTGGTCTGACTCGATGGTGATGGCCAGTGCCGGGCAGACCGCTTCGCACAGCTTGCAGGCGATGCAGCGCTCTTCCCCGTTGGGGTAGCGGCGCAGCGCATGCAGCCCGCGGAAGCGCGCCGAAGTCGGCGTCTTTTCCATCGGGTAGCGCAAGGTGACCTTGCGCTTGAAGAAATACTTGCCCGTCAGGCGCATGCCTTTGAGCAACTCGGCCAGCATCAGGCTGCCGAAGAAATCTTTGATCGCTTCCATATCCTGCCTCAGCTTGGCGCGTCAACGCCAAATGTTCCAGGGCGTCTGCATCCAGATCGCCACCACGACCAGCCAGACGCCGGTCAGCGGGATGAAAATCTTCCAGCCCAAACGCATGATCTGGTCGTAGCGGTAGCGCGGGAACGAGGCGCGGAACCACACGAACAGCGAAACCACGCAGAATGTCTTGATGCCCAGCCAGATCCAGCCCGGAATCCAGGTCAGCGGCGCGATGTCGATCGGGGAAGTCCAGCCGCCCAGGAACATGATGGATGCCATGCAAGACAGCAGGATCATGTTGGCGTATTCGCCCAGGAAGAACAGCGCGAAGGCCATGCCAGAGTATTCGACCATGTGGCCGGCCACGATTTCGGATTCGCCTTCCACCACGTCGAACGGGTGGCGGTTGGTTTCGGCCACGGCCGAGATCACGTAGATGACGAACAGCGGCAGCAGCGGCAGCCAGTTCCAGGACAGGAACGTGAGGCCGTGCTCGGCGAACCAGCCGCGCGTCTGGCCCAGCACGATTTCGGACATGTTCAGGCTGCCCGACACCAGCAGCACCGTGACCAGCACGAAACCGATGGCGAGCTCGTACGAGACCATCTGGGCCGAGGCGCGCAGCGCGCCCAGGAACGCGTACTTGGAGTTCGACGCCCAGCCCGCCACGATGACGCCATAGACGCCGATGGAGGTGATGGCCATGACATACAGCAGGCCGGCGTTGACGTTGGCCAGCACCACTTCGGGGCCGAACGGCACCACTGCCCAGGCTGCCAGCGCCGGCATCAGGGTGACCACCGGCGCCACCACGAACAGGATCTTGTTGGCCTGCGTGGGCACCACGACTTCTTTGGTCAGCAGCTTGAACACGTCGGCGAACGGCTGCAGCAGGCCGCGGAAACCGACCCGGGTCGGGCCCAGGCGCACGTGCATCCAGCCGATCATCTTGCGTTCCCAGTACGTAAGGTAGGCCACGCACAGGATGATGGGAACGGCGATGACCACGATCTTGACGATCGTCCAGAGCACCAGCCAGGCCGTCGGGCCCAGCAGGGCCTGACCGTGGCTTTCAAGAATATCGAGCCATTCCATGTCAGGCACGCTCCACGCTGATTTCACCGAAGGCGCCGCCCAGGGCGGCGGTTTGCTCGAATGCCGCCGCGATGCGCACCGCACGATCGGCCACGGCGTCGTCCTGCACGGTTTCAAGCTCGACCGAGCCGGCCGGGCCGGTGACGCGCACCCGGACCCCGGCGGCCAGCCCCAGGCCGGCCAGCGTGGCGCCGTTCATGCGCGCGGTGGGCGGCTGCGAGGCAGGCGTTTCTTGCAGCGGTTCGGAGCGGCGCACCATGGCGTCGCTGCGATAGATGGGCACGTCGGCGACGCGCTCGAGACCCGTGGCAGCCTTGCCCAGTCCGCGGGCGGCCTTGATGTCGTTGGAGAGCCGGCCTTCGACGCCGCCCGCCAGCGCGGTGTCGCGCACGGATTCGGAGGTTTCGTCTTCGAAGCCTTGCAGTTGCAGCACGTTGCCCAGCACGCGCAACACCTTCCAGGCCGGACGGGTCTGGCCCAGCGGCGCCACCGTGCCCTTGAAGCTTTGCGGCAGGCCCTGCGCATTGACGAAGGTGCCGGAAGTTTCGGTGAACGGCGCCACCGGCAGCATGACATCGGCCCAGTCCTGGGCGGCGGAGGCATAGGGCGTCAGGGCAACGGCGAACTCGGCGCCGCGCAGCGCCGCCACGGCCTGCGGACCGTTGTCGGCGTCGAGCGCCGGCTCGGCATGCAGCACGATGTAGGCCTTGAGCGGCTCGGCCAGCATGGCGGCGGCGGTCTTGCCGCCCTGCCCCGGCACGGCGCCGGCCAGGTAGCCGCCCACCGTGTTGGCGCCCGAGGTCAGGAAGCCGAAGCGCGCGCCAGCCAGGTCGGCCACGCCGCGTGCATTGGCGGCCAGCAGCGACGCCTGCGGCGAGGCCACGGCCATATTGCCCATCAGCACAGCCACGTTGGCGCCCGAAGCCAGGCTGGCGGCAACCAGCTTGGCGTTTTCATCGGGCGTGACGCCGGCGAATTCGGCCGGCACGGGCTGTTCCTTGGCCTGGGCCAGCGCCACGGCCACCTGGGCCAGCGCCAGCGGCAGGCCGGACGGGGCCACGGTAACGCGCGCGGCGACCGGCATGAGGGGATCGTCGGCGGCGCTGTCGACCAGCAGGATCTGCGTGCCGCGCTTGGCGGCCTGGCGCAGGCGCTGCGCCATCAGGGGGTGGTCTTTGCGCAGGAAGGAACCCACCACCAGCACGCGGTCGAGCGTGTCGAGATCGGCCACCGGCATGCCCAGCCAGGGTGCGCCGGAGAGGGCCGCGTCGAAGCCCGGATCGGTCTGGCGCAGGCGGAAGTCGATGTTTTCGGAACCCAGGGCGCGCACCAGGCGGCCCAGCAGCGCGAATTCTTCGGTGGTGGCGTATTCGGCCGCCAGCGCGCCGATCTGGCCGCCGCCATGGCTGTCGCGCACCCGCGACAGGCCTTGCGCCACGGCCTGCAGCGCGTCGGCCCACGAGGCTTCCTGCCATTGGCCGTCGGCACCCTTGATCATGGGCGCGGCCAGGCGGTCTTCGCTGTTGAGGCCTTCGTACGAGAAGCGGTCGCGGTCGCTGATCCAGCACTCGTTGAGGGCTTCGTCTTCGAACGGCACCACGCGCATGACGCGATCGCCCTTGACCTGGATGACCAGGTTGGCGCCCAGGCTGTCATGCGGGCTGACCGAGCGACGGCGCGCCAGTTCCCAGGTGCGCGCCGTGTAGCGGAACGGCTTGGACGTGAGCGCGCCAACAGGACAGAGATCGATCATGTTGCCCGAGAGTTCGGACTCGACCGAACGGCCGACGAACGAGGTGATCTCGGAATGCTCGCCGCGGCCCAGCATGCCCAGTTCCATCAGGCCGCCGATTTCCTGGCCGAAGCGCACGCAACGGGTGCAGTGGATGCAGCGGGTCATTTCTTCGGCCGACACCAGCGGGCCGAGGTCTTTGTGGAAGACCACGCGCTTTTCTTCGCGGTAGCGCGAAGTCGAGCCGCCGTAGCCCACCGCCAGATCCTGCAGCTGGCATTCGCCGCCCTGATCGCAGATGGGGCAATCGAGGGGGTGATTGATCAGCAGGAATTCCATGACCGACTTCTGGGCGGCCTTGGCTTTTTCAGAGCATGTGTGCACCACCATGCCATTGGTGGCGGGCGTGGCGCAGGCCGGCAGTGCCTTGGGCGCCTTTTCCACTTCAACCAGGCACATGCGGCAGTTGGCCGCGATGGACAGTTTCTTGTGGTAGCAGAAATGCGGCACATACAGGCCGAGCTTCTGGGCCGCATGCATCACCATGCTGCCCTCGGGGACTTCGACCTTATTGCCGTCGACGGTTAGTTCAACCATTGCTGTTCCTGAGACCTACAGATATTGCGGGACCACACACGACTTGTGCTCGATGTGGTGCGCGAATTCGTCGCGATAATGCTTGAGGAAGCCACGCACCGGCATGGCGGCGGCGTCGCCCAGGGCGCAGATGGTGCGGCCCATGATATTGCCGGCCACGCTGTCGAGCAGGTCGAGGTCTTCCTGGCGGCCCTGGCCGTGCTCGATGCGATGGACCATGCGGTAGAGCCAGCCGGTGCCTTCGCGGCACGGCGTGCACTGGCCGCAGCTTTCTTCGAAATAGAAATACGACAGACGCAACAGCGACTTCACCATGCAGCGGGTTTCGTCCATGACGATGACGGCGCCCGAGCCCAGCATGGACCCGGCCTTCGCGATGGCGTCGTAGTCCATGGTGATATCCATCATGATGTCGGCAGGCAGCACCGGAGCGCTGGAGCCGCCCGGGATGACCGCCTTGAGCTTCTTGCCGCCTCGCATGCCGCCAGCGAGCTCGAGCAGCTTGGAGAACGGCGTGCCCAGCGGGATTTCGTAGTTGCCGGGGCGCTCGACGTCGCCGGTGATCGAGAACACCTTGGTGCCGCCGTTATTGGGCTTGCCCACTTCCAGGTAGGCCTGGCCGCCGTTGCGGATGATCCAGGGCACCGCCGCGAAGGTTTCGGTGTTGTTGATGGTGGTGGGTTTGCCGTACAGGCCGAAGCTGGCGGGGAACGGCGGCTTGAAGCGCGGCTGGCCCTTCTTGCCTTCGAGCGATTCGAGCAGCGCGGTTTCTTCGCCGCAGATATAGGCGCCGTAGCCATGGAAGGCATGCAGCTGAAAGCTGAACTCGGAACCCAGGATATTGTCGCCCAGGAAACCGGCGGCGCGGGCTTCTTCCAGGGCTTCTTCGAAGCGCTGGTAAACCTCGAAGATTTCGCCGTGGATGTAGTTGTAGCCGACGCTGATGCCCATGGCGTAGGCCGCGATGGCCATGCCTTCGATCACGATGTGCGGATTGAAGCGCAGGATGTCGCGGTCTTTGAAGGTGCCGGGCTCGCCCTCGTCGGAGTTGCACACCAGGTACTTCTGGCCTGGGAAGGCGCGCGGCATGAAGCTCCATTTGAGGCCGGTGGGAAAACCCGCGCCGCCGCGGCCGCGCAGGCCCGAGGCCTTCACTTCGGCGATGACGTCCTCGGGCTTCATGCCGGACGACAGGATCTTGCGCAGGGCTTCGTAGCCGCCGCGCTTGACGTAGTCTTGCAGGTGCCAGTTGTTGCCGTCGAGGTCGGCCAGGATCTGCGGCCCGATGTGCCGGCCGTGCAGGCACATGGAGTTGGACAGGTCGTTCAGGGGATTGGGATCGAGCCCCTGCGCCAGGTTTTTGTACAGGTCGGGCGCGTTCATGCCGATTCTCCTTGGGCGCCCTGCTCTTTCAGGCCCTGAACCAGCGCGTCGAGCTTTTCTTCGGTCATGCGTACGCACATATGCTTGTTGTTGACGATAAGCACGGGGGAATCGCCGCAAGCGCCCATGCATTCGCCCTCGACCAGCGTGAACAGGCCGTCGGGCGTGGTTTCGCGGTAGTCGATGCCGAGCTTGCGCTTGAGGTAGTCGCCGGCTTTTTCGCCGTCGCGCAAGGCACAGGGCAGGTTCGTGCAAACCGCGATCTTGTGCTTGCCGACCGGCTTGACGTCGAACATGTTGTAGAACGTGGCGACTTCTTGCACCGCGATGGGCGGCACGCCGATGTAGTTGGCCACGTCTTCAAGGACTTCGGGGGACAGCCAGCCTTTTTCATCTTGCGCGATGGCAAGCGAAGCCATGATGGCCGACTGCCGCTGGTCGGCCGGGAACTTGGCGAGTTCCCGATCGATTTTCTGGTAGGCCTGTTCGGAAAGCAGCATAGTTTGAATCCGGATTATGCGGGGCGTTCGGGCTGGTGATCAGCGGTCGATTTCGCCGAAAACGATGTCCTGCGTGCCGATGATGGTGACGGCGTCGGCGATCATGTGGCCGCGCGCCATTTCATCGAGCGATTGCAAGTGGGCAAAGCCCGGCGCCCGAATTTTCAGGCGATAAGGCTTGTTGGCGCCGTCGGACACCAGGTAGATGCCGAATTCGCCTTTCGGGTGCTCGATCGAGGCGAAAGCTTCGCCCGGCGGCACGTGGAAACCTTCAGTGAAGAGCTTGAAGTGGTGGATCAGGTCTTCCATGTTGGTTTTCATGCCGGTGCGCTTGGGCGGGGCGACCTTGTGGTTCTCGACCATGACCGGCCCCGGGTTGTTGCGCAGCCATTCGACGCACTGGCGGATGATGCGGTTGCTTTCGCGCATTTCGGCGATACGCACCAGGTAGCGGTCGTAGCAGTCACCGTTGACGCCGACGGGCACGTCGAAATCGACCAGGTCGTAGACTTCGTAGGGCTGCATCTTGCGCAAGTCCCAGGCCACGCCGGAGCCGCGCAGCATGGGGCCGGTGAAGCCCAGCGCCTTGGCGCGTTCGGGGTCGACGACGCCGATGCCCACCAGGCGCTGCTTCCAGATGCGGTTGTCGGTAAGCAGGGTTTCGTACTCGTCGACGCAGGCGGGGAAGCGGTTGGTGAAGTCTTCGATGAAATCGAGCAGCGAGCCCGAGCGCGCATCGTTCATGACGCGCAGGTCTTTCTCGCCACGGTATTTGCTGCTTTCGCCATACTGCGGCATGGTGTCCGGCAGGTCGCGGTAGACCCCGCCCGGCCGGTAGTAGGCCGCGTGCATGCGCGCGCCCGAGACGGCTTCGTAGCAGTCCATCAGGTCTTCGCGCTCGCGGAAGGCGTACAGGAACACGGCCATCGCGCCCACGTCGAGCGCGTGCGAGCCCAGCGACATCAGGTGGTTGAGCAGGCGCGTGATCTCGTCGAACATGACGCGGATGTACTGCGCGCGCAGCGGCGGCTCGATGCCCAGCAGCTTCTCGATGGCCATGACGTACGCGTGCTCGTTGCACATCATGGAGACGTAGTCGAGGCGGTCCATGTAGGGCAGCGCCTGGATGTAGGTCTTGTGTTCGGCCAGCTTTTCGGTGGCCCGGTGCAGCAGGCCGATGTGCGGGTCGGCACGCTGGATGACTTCGCCGTCGAGCTCGAGCACCAGGCGCAGCACGCCGTGCGCGGCCGGGTGCTGGGGGCCGAAGTTCAGGGTGTAGTTCTTGATTTCTGCCATGATTTAACGCCCCAGGCCGTAGGAATCTTCACGCACGACGCGCGGGGTGATTTCGCGCGGGTCGATGGTGACCGGCTGGTAGATGACGCGCCGCTGTTCGGGGTCGTAGCGCATTTCGACCGTGCCCGACAGGGGGAAGTCTTTGCGGAACGGGTGGCCGATGAAGCCGTAGTCGGTGAGGATGCGGCGCAGGTCGGGGTGGCCTTCGAAGACGATGCCGAACAGGTCGAAAGCTTCGCGCTCGAACCAGTTGACGCCGGGCCAGCAGTCGATCAGCGAGCCCACCATGGGGAAGTCGTCGTCGGGGGCCCAGGTGCGCACGCGCAGACGCCAGTTGTGCGCGATGGACAGCAGGTGCGCCACCACCGCGTAGCGCGAGCGCTGCACGCCGGCGACCTTGTCTTCGCCCGCCTGGCGCGTGCCGTTGCCCCAGGTGAGGTAGTCGACGCCGCACAGGTCGATGCAGGTTTCGAAGCTCAGGCCGGCGTCGGTGCGCAGCTTGTTGCAGACGGCCAGCCATTGGTCGGCCGGCACTTCCAGGGTGAGCTCGCCGAGCGCTTCGGTCAGGGCTATGTCCGCCCCCAGCGCGGCCTGCAGGTTGTGTTTCAGGGTTTCGAGCCTGGTCATCGTCATGATCGCTTAGGTAAACCGATATGCTGACGCGCGGCGCCGGGCAAATGCATTGCCGGCGCGGGCGCGGTCAGCGGGCAATGGTGTTGGTCAGGCGGATCTTGTTCTGCATTTGCAGCAGCCCATAGACCAGCGCTTCGGCCGTGGGCGGACAGCCCGGCACGTAGACATCGACCGGCACGATACGATCGCAGCCGCGCACCACCGAGTACGAGTAGTGGTAGTACCCTCCCCCGTTGGCGCACGAGCCCATGGACACGACCCAACGCGGCTCGGGCATCTGGTCGTAGACCTTGCGCAGCGCCGGCGCCATTTTGTTGCACAGCGTGCCAGCCACGATCATCAGGTCGGACTGGCGCGGGCTGGGGCGGAAAATGATGCCGAACTGGTCGAGGTCGTAGCGCGCCGCGCCGGCGTGCATCATTTCGACCGCACAACAGGCCAGACCGAAGGTCATGGGCCACATCGAGCCCGTTTTTGCCCAGTTGAGGAACTTGTCGGCACTGGTAGTGATGAAACCTTGCTTGAGGATGCCGTCTATAGCCATATTGGTCTCTGATAGCGGAAAGACGTGGGTTATTCCCAGTCCAGCGCGCCCTTTTTCCATTCGTAGATGAAGCCGACCGTGAGGACCGCCAGGAAGACCATGACGGTCCAGAAGCCGACGAGGCCGACCGTGCCGTGGGCGATGGCCCAGGGAAACAGGAAGGCGATTTCGAGGTCGAACAGAATGAAGAGGATGGCGACCAGGTAATAGCGCACATCGAACTTCATGCGGGCGTCTTCGAAGGCTTCGAAGCCGCACTCGTAGGCCGAGAGTTTTTCGGCATAGGGACGCCGCGGCCCCAGGAGCGAGCCTGCCGTCAGCAGGGCAAACCCTATCAGGGTAGCCACTGCAATAAACAGCAGGACGGGAAAATACTGTTGCAAGTTCATTCTGGCGTCCGTCAAATGCGCAAACCTTCAGATTGTAGCATTTGCTAAGTGACTGCCCGCTGAACTCAATCCCCCAAAAACAGGGGGCAATTGACGTTAGGCAGGAACGAAAAAGCCACCCCGAGGGGTGGCTTTTTTGCGGGCCGGCCGAGGCCAGCCCGCGTGCTTGGAACCGGAGCGGAACTTGCGTTCCGCAGCCGATTAGAAGCGGTGGCGGATACCGACGCCAACAGCCGTGCTCTTCACGTCGTCGATGAAGGCATAGTTCTTGGCATACGAACCGTAGGCGTACAGGTTGGTACGCTTGGACAGGTCGTAGGTGTAGCCCAGCGAGAAGACGTTCATCTTCTCTTCGCCGCCAGTCAGCTTGTCGTTGCTGGGGTCGACCATTTGCCACGAACCGAACAGCTTCGAAGCGCCGCCGATGGGGGCCGACAGGCCGACCATGTACGAGTTGGCCTTGAAGCCGTCAGCGAAGACGTTCGAGGTCAGGACCGAGCCGTCAACACCGTTGATGCCTTGGCCGCCGAACCAGCCGTCGGTGGTGCGGGCGTAGGCCAGCGAGAGCTTGACCACTTCGAAATCGTACGAAGCGCCGATGCCGTACGAACGCGGGGTGGCGTCAACTTCGTCTTGCACCTGACCGTTCGAGGCGTTCAGCTGGTCGTACGACAGAGCAACGTTCAGCGGGCCGTTGACATAGCGCAGGCCGGTGGTGATGCCACGGACGTTGTCGGCAGTGCGGAAGCCAACGCGGTCGTCGCCACCGTTGTCATCCACGCTGAACGAGTAGCCAACGCCGAACTGGAAGCCGCTGAAGGACGGGGTTTGGTACATGACCATGTTGTCCCAGCGAACCGTGTTGGCGGCGCTGATGCCCATGCCGATGTTGGCTTGGCCGAAGCCGGCGCCGAACGGGTCGATCGAGCCGAAGTACTTCGAGGTGATGTTGGTTTGACGACCGAAGTCCAGACGGCCCCAGCTGTCGCTTTGCAGACCGATGGTGGCTTGGCGACCGAACAGGCGGCCACCTTGGGCCGACTTGCCGTTACCCGAGTCGAAACCGCTTTCCAGTTGGAACACGGCTTGCAGGCCGTCACCCAGATCTTCGGTGCCACGCAGGCCCCAGCGCGAACCGTTCTGCACGCCGTTGATCATGCCGATGCGGCTGCCATCAAAACCGTCGCCCTTGACCTTGTTGTAGCCGATACCGGTGTCGATGATGCCGTACAGCGTCACCGAGGTTTCTGCCTGGGCCACACCGGCGAAACCGGCGAGCAGGGCGGCAGCGAGCAGAGTCTTTTTCATTTAAGAAATCTCCGTTGATTTGAGTGACAAGAGCAGCAATGCTTACGTCAGCCTGCCGCCCCCCTAACTCCGCGAAGGGAAGTTGACGCTATTGCATCAAAAAACCCAGGGACTGGCTATGGTCGCCGCCAGAAAAGTACGAGTTGCCCACCGGGGTTGTTGGTATCTTGCAACAAGTGGCGCATCCGGGCCGAACCGCGTCAGTGTTTACCCTAGATACCGAGCCGAGCCAGTATTCGCGCGGTTTCATGCCCGATCCAGGCACAGTGCAAGGAGGGGCGGCCCTATTGTTTTAGTAACGCGTCACAATCCTGGATACAAGACAGCACAGACTCGATACATCTATATTGACCGAGAAATGCAGAGCAGCATAGAGCCAGGATTGCGCCGCGAATAACAACGTTATTAAATAGAAGCGTCGCTATATCCGACGGCCAACCTGCATGGAAGAAACCCCTACCACCCCCGCCGCCACGCGCGCGCAGCAGTTCACCGCCTTGCGGCGCCAGCTCATTCTTGAGGCGGCGCAGCGGGTGTTCGAGCGCGAGGGCCTGGAAAACACCACGGTACGGGCCATTGCCAAAGAGGCCGGCTGCACCACGGGCGCCATCTACCCCTGGTTCGACGGCAAAGAGGCCATCTACGCCGAGCTGCTCGAGGCATCGCTGGAACGCCTGCAGGGGCAACTGGACCGCGCCCTGGACGGCGAGCCCGTGGGAGCGGCGCGACGCGTGATCCAGGCGTTCTTTCAGTATTACGCGGGGCGGGCCACTGACTTCTCGTTGGGCATGTACCTGTTTCAGGGGCTGGGGCCGCGCGGGCTGGGCCGCGAGGCGGACGAACGGCTCAATGCACGCCTGCGCGACTGCGTCGCGCGGCTGGGCAGCGGCCTGCGCCTGGCCAAGCAATGGCCGGATGACGTCGTGGCGGCCGAGCAGATGCAGGTGTTCACCTATCTGATGGGCCTGCTGCTGCTGTTTCACACGCGGCGCCTGAAGTCGCTGGGCCAGCAGGCCGACGATTTGCTGGAACGTTTCTGCACCACGCTGGAGCAACGCCGACTATGACGCCCTCTACTTCCCCACCCCGCATCAGCGTGGCGGATTTCCGCCGCCTGCTGGCCGAGCAGCACCCTTTTGCCGAGGTGCTGGGCGTGCAGATCACCGATATCGGCTACGGCACGGCGCGCGCCATCTTGCCGGCGCGCGACGCCCACCAGCGCCTGGGCGGCATCGTGGCGGGCCCCATGCTGATGGGCCTGGCCGACCTGGCGCTGTATGCCGCGGTCGTGGGGGCCACGGGCCAGGCCGGGGCGGTTACCGCCAGCCTGACCATCAACTTCCTGCGCAAGAGCCCCGCGGGCGCGGTGGTGGCCGAGGCGCGGCTGCTGAAGACCGGACGCCTGGCCGCCGGCGAAGTGATGCTGCATGGCGAGCACGCGACGGACCCGGTGGCCCATATTGTCAGCACCTGGTCGGTGCCGGCGCCATGAACGGGCCGCTGCCTCCGCGGGTGGGCATCATCGGGCTGGGCTCGGCCGGCAGCGCGGCGGCCCGCAAGCTGCTGGCCGCCGCGCCTCCTGAACTGGCCTTGACGGTCTTCGACAAGGTTCCGGCCCAATGCGAGCCATTCCGCGGCGCCGCCACCCTGGCCGCGTCGGCGGACGAAGCCTTGCGCGAATCGGACGTGGTGGTGCTGGCGCTGCCCGGCCAGCGCGAGATCGACCGTACGCTGGAGCGCTTCAGCGACGGCAAGGTGGGGGCCGACATCCGGGGCAAACTGTTGTGGAACCTGCACGCCCTGCCCCCGGCCGCGGCGGCCGGCCTGCGCAACGCCGTCCAGGCGGCGGGCGCTTCTTATTTAGCGGGCGCGGCCGACGAAGCGGCGGCGGCCCGCCTGCTGCCGCAGCGTTTGGGCACGGCCAGCGCGCAGGCGGTGCTGCGGGCTATGCGCCGCGCCTGAGGGCGCGCGTGCGTTCGGCGCCGGCCAGGCACAGCGCGAGCCACGCCAGGCCGAGCGCGAAGCCGGCGGCCACGTCGCTGAAATAATGCACTTGCAGCAGCACACGGCTGACCCCGATCGCCACGATCAGGGCAGCGGCGCCCGCCAGGCATGGCGCCTGCCAGCGCGGCGGCAGCGCGCGCAGCGCCAGATAGCAGGCAAACCCGTAAACCGCCATGGCCGCCGAGGCATGGCCGCTGGGGAAGCTCCAGCCGTCGGCGGTAGCGTAGCCATGGCCGTGCTCCGGCCTCACGCGCTGGAACAGGTGCTTGAACCCCAGATTCAGCAGGCCGGCACCGCCAGTGGCGATGGCGCATGTCAGCGCCAGCGCCCACTGCCGCCGCCACAGCAGCGCGACGGTCATGCCGATGGCGATGACTGTAAGCAGGTCTCGGTCGCCCAGGTAGGTAAACCAGGACAGCAGCCATAGCAGCGATGGCGGCATCGACAGGCTGAGCTGGGATGCCAGGGCATTGTCGAGGTCAACCACCCCGGCCGGCAGGCTCATGGCCGCCGCCAGCGCAAGGAAAACCGCTGCCGCCCCCGCCGCCAGCCCCCAGCAAAGCCAGCCCGCACACGGATGCGCGCGCCGCGCCAGGCGACGCCCCAGCCAGCTGGCGCACAGACCGGCCATGCCCGGCACGGCCAGGAACATCAATAGAGGGTGGGCGGCAATCCAATCGATGCAGGCGTTCATGCGGTGATGCGGTGTCGAGTAAACGGAGCGACGGCGCGCCGGGCAACCCGGGCCTGTTCACGCTACGACGCGTCGCGTTGCAGGTCGAGGGGTTGGCTGGCCACGCAGTGGAATTCTCCGGTGTTGTCGGCGTAGTCCCAACGCTGGGCCACGCACTGATGCCGGCCATTATCAATTGAATGGTCAATGACGTTGACCGAATTGGAAATGCCGCCGCGCAGCCGGCGCGAAACGGCGGTGCCCGCCTGGATGGTCCAGGCACGGCGCGGCGCCGAACCGGCGGCGCCATGGATGGGCAGGATATATGGCAGGTGGATATGCCCACCCAGGATCAAGTCGGCCCCGGCATCGACCCAGGCGGGCACGGCGAGGTCGCGGCCCGCGAGCAGATTGCCGCGATCGCTGTCGACAGCAGCGCGCACCGGATGGTGCAACAGCACCACGCGCAGGCGTGCCGGGTCTGCTTCGCGCAGCCGCTGGGCCACCCGCACTACCTGCCCGGGGGAGACCCGGCCATTTTTGTGGCGCGCGGGGTGCGTGGAGTTGACGCCAATGGCCAGCAGGCCCTCGGTTTCGACGACGGGCTCGAGATTGACCCCCAGGGCGCGCCGGTAGCCGCCATACGGATCGAACAGGCGCGCAACCAGGTTGTATAGCGGGATGTCGTGATTGCCGGGCACCGCGAGCACCGGCCGCTGCAAGGCCTGCACGAAACGGCGCGCGGCGGCGAACTGGCCGCGCCGCGCGCGTTGAGTAATGTCGCCGCCCAACAGTACCAGCTGGGGCTGCAGGCGATGCGCGAGCCCCAGCAGCGCCTGCACCGCCGGTTCGCGCTCGGAGCCGAAATGGGTATCGGAGATGTGCAGGATGCGCGTCATGCGCGTTCCACGCGCTGCGCGTCGGGCGGCACCAGCAGGCGCAAGGACTGCGGGGCCACGGTGAACTCCAGCGGGGTATCCAGCCACTGGATCTCGCCGTCGAGGGCGACCTTGATGCGCCGGCGCCCTCGCCCGACGTGCACCGTGAGCCGGTCGAACCCGAAACTGAACACGTGTTCGGCATCTCCCAGCCGGCTGAGCCAGCCGCGCAGCACCAGCCCGTACAAGGCCAGCGCGCCGACCGGCCTGACCCCCATGGCGACCAGGCGGCCGCGCGCCAGTTCATCGGCCTCGGCAATGCCGATCTGCTCGAGCTGCAGAGCGTTGTTGCCCACCACGATCGTGGGCGTGCGCAACTGGCGCACCTGGCCATCGTCGTGCTCGAGCTGCACCGTCAGTTGCCGGTGCGCCCTCGCCAGGGTGACCAGGGCCGACCACAGGGCGACGGCGCGGCTGCGGCCAAAGCGCTGCTTATAGGCTTCGCGGTCTTCCAGCAGTTGCGGATACAGACCCAGGCTGGCGTTGATCAAGAAGATCCGGCCATTGACCAGCCCCACCTGCACCGGCTGGGGCCGTGCCGCGACCAGGCAACGGGCGGCGATCTCGGCGTCCTGGGCGATGCCGTAAGTGCGGCCGAAGTAATTGAAGGTGCCCTGCGGCAGAATGCCGAATGGCAGGCCCGTGCCCAGTACCACCTGGGCAACGGCGCTGAGCGTGCCGTCGCCCCCGGCGGCAACCACAATGCCGTCGTGCTGGCGGGCGCGCTCGACCGCGGTTTGCGCGGCAGCCGTCAGTTGCCTGCCGTCGTCGACAGCGATGAATTCGTGACGGCGGCCCGCCGCATCGAGCACCTGCCGGATAGTGGCCTGGACGTCCTGCGCATTGTCGCGGCCCGAACCCGTGTTCTGCACGATGAAGAACGGAGCCTGGCCGGTGGGATCAGAAGGCGCCATGCCTTGAAGATAGCCTGTAGGCGACCAGCCGGCAAGCCATGGCGGCTAGAATAGCGGCCTTGCCTCATTTCTCCGCGCATCGTCACCGTGTCGAACCGCGACGCCCCCTTCAGTTTCAAGAAAATCGCCGTTCCCGCATTCGGGCCCTCGGTACTGTATGGCGTCAGCAACGGCGCGATCCTGCCCGTAGTGGCGTTGAGCGCGCGCGAGCTGGACGCCTCGGTAGCGACCTCGGGCCTGATCGTGGCGCTGATCGGCATCGGGTCGCTGGTCAGCAATATTCCGGCGGCGATGATCACCTCGCGCTACGGCGAGCGGCTATCGATGATGGGCGCCGCGGCGCTCAGCGTGCTTGCGCTGCTGCTGTGCATTTTCGCCGGCCACGCGGCGGCGCTGGCGGTGGGCGTGTTCCTGATCGGCATGGCCTCGTCGGTGTTCATGCTGGCGCGCCAGACCTATATGATCGACGCCGTGCCGGCGTACATGCGCGCGCGCGCCCTGTCTACGCTGGCCGGCACCATGCGGATCGGAGTATTCGTGGGCCCGTTCGCCGGGGCGGCGCTGATTCACTTCATGGGTCTGCAGGGCGCGTACTGGGTGGCGGCGGCGGCCATGGCCGGCGCCGGCCTGATTGCCCACCTGGCCCCCGACATGACGCCGCCCGAACGCCGCGATGCTGCCGTGCAGGCCAAGCCGCGCGTGCTGGACGTGGCCCGGGCTCACCGGCGCGTGTTCCTGACGCTGGGGTTGGGAATACTGCTGGTCAGCGCGGTGCGCGCCTCGCGCCAGGTGGTCATTCCGCTCTGGGCGGATCACCTGGGCATCAATCCCACCACCACATCCATCATCTACGGGCTGGTGGCGGCCATTGATATGTCGGTGTTCTACCCGGCCGGCACGCTGATGGACCGCCGCGGCCGGCTGTGGGTGGCCGTGCCCTCTACCTTGCTGATGGGTTTTGCCCTGATCGGCACGTCGCTCACCAGCGGCGTGATCGGCTTCCTGATTGTGTCGATGATGCTGGGCATGGGCAATGGCATAGGCTCGGGCATTGTCATGACGCTGGGCGCCGACGCCGCGCCGTCGACGGGCCGCACCGAGTTCCTGGGAATCTGGCGGCTGGTGTCCGACCTGGGCAGCAGCCTTGGGCCCGTCGTGTTGTCGGCCATTACCGCGCTGGTGTCACTGGCCGCCGCGGTGGCGGCCATGGGGACGTTCGGCCTGGCGGGCGCGGCAGTGTTCTGGCGCTGGCTGCCGCGCGGCAATGCGCCGGCTGGCGGCAAGGGCGCTTAGGCGCCGCTAGCGCAGCCGGTTTGCCCGATTACGGCCAGCCATGCGACGCAACAGGCCGTCGCGCCGCACATAGTGGTGCCACAAGGCCGCCAGCGCGTGCAGGCCGGCCAGCACGACTATTGCCCACGCCACGATATTGTGCAGGTCGCCGAAAAAATGCCGTTGGTCGCGCGTCAACGGCAGCAACTTCGGGACCGAAAACCATCCGAAGAACGTGAAGGGTTCGCCCTGCGCCCAGCGAAACAGGAAGCCCAGCACGATCTGGGCCACCAGCAGCAGGTACAGCGCATAGTGCACACCTTTGGCCGTCGCCTGCAGCGCGCCCTGCGAGGCCGGAGGCAGCCGCCTGCCCCCGGTGGCGCGCCACACGAGGCGCCACGCGATGATCGCGGTCAGCAGCAGGCCGAGCGAAACATGCAAACCCTGCAGCGACTTGCGCACGGGCGTGCCGTGGGGCATGGATTCCCACACCTGCGCCAGCACGAACAACACGACCACCAGCAGCGCGGTCAGCCAGTGCAGGGCAATGGTGGTGCGATCGTAGGCAGAAGCGGAGCCGTCAAGGCGGGCGTGGGGCATAGGAGAGCCTGAGAAACAAAAAAGGGACTCAAAGGGTAGCCCTGGCTACCTGACAAATTTCTGACACCCTATCGGCCGCGCCGGCTAGCCGTAGCGGCTTGCCTCGTCCATGAGGGCCGGCGTGCCGATCAGTGCATTGAGCTGGTCGAAATCGAGCATGCGATCACGCCACGGCGCGGTAGTGCCATGCTGCCGCAGGCTGCCATAGTAGGCCTGCAGCGCGTGGGCCACGGCGCGCGCCGTGCCGCCCGGGAAGATGACAATGCGAAAGCCTCGCGCGGCCAAGACCTGGGCGCTTTCGATAGGTGTCTGGCCGCCTTCTACCATGTTGGCCAGCAGCGGCACGCGCGCGGCGAAACGCGCGCAGGCGGCATCCAGTTGCGCGGGCGAGCGCAGGGCCTCGATGAAAATGGCATCGACCCCGCATTCCAGATAGCGCTCGGCGCGCTCGAAAGCAGCATCCAGGCCCTCGACCGCCACGGCGTCGGTACGCGCCAGGATCAGCGTGGCGTCGCTGGCGCGCGCGTCCAGCGCGGCGCGCAGCTTGCCGCACATTTCTTCGGCGGGCACCAGCGACTTGCCGGCCAGGTGACCGCAGCGCTTGGGAAAACCCTGGTCTTCCAGCTGGATCATGGCGGCGCCCGCGCGTTCGAAGCCGCGCACCGTGCGCTGCACATTCAGGGCGTTGCCAAAGCCGGTGTCGCCATCGACGATGATCGGGCAGCGCACCCTTTCGGTAATGCGCGCCAGCACGTCTTCGACTTCGGTGTAAGTAGTGAGGCCGACGTCGGACCGGCCCAGCCGGGCATAGGCGATGGACGCGCCCGACAGATACAGCGCGTCGAACCCGGCTTGTTCGGCGATCAGGGCCGACAACGCGTCGTAGATGCCGGGGGCCAGCACGGCGCCGCCGGCGGCCAGCTTGTCTTTCAACAGGTTTGAATTCATTGGGCTCTCAGGGGATGACGGGGCAGCGAGCCATCGGCCAGCCGGCGCTTGAGCTGCATGAGCAGGCCACCGGCCTGCACCATGTCGAGCAGGAAGCCGGGCACCGGCTCGCAGGGCAGCGGCGTGCCGTCGGCGCGCAGCACGCAGCCATTGGCCAGATCGATGCCGATCTGCTCGCCCTCGGTAATTTCGCCGGCGCGGGGGCACGTCAGCAGCAACAGGCCCACGTTGAAGGCATTGCGGAAATACAGGCCGCTGAAGCTCGGCGCAATGACCGCCCGCAGGCCCAGCTGCACCAGGGCGGCGGCGGCCTGCTCGCGCGAGGACCCGATACCGAAGTTGCGGCCGGCCACGAGCACGTCGCCAGCCCGCACGCCGCCGGCGAAATCGGGGCGCACGCCTTCAAGACAATGACGGGCGATGTCGGCGATGCCGAACTTCATATAGGCGCCGGGCGCGAGCTGGTCGGTATCGATGTCGTCGCCGACGCGCCAGGCTTTGTGGGTGCGGTTCATGCCAGGACCTCGCGAGGGTCGGCGATACGCCCTGCCAGGGCCGACGCCGCCACGGTATAGGGAGACGCCAGGTAAACCCGGGCGCTGGCCGCCCCCATGCGGCCCTTGAAGTTGCGCGCCGTAGTGGAAACAACATTGACGTCTTCAGGAATGGAGCCGCCATAGCCCGAACAGGCGCCGCACGTGGTGGGCAACAGCGTGGCGCCGGCCTGCAACAGCGCGGGCAGCACGCCCTCGGCCTCGGCGGCAGCCTGGTCGCGCTGGCTGGCGGGCGCCACCATCAGGCTGACGCCGGCCGCGATGCGCCGCCCTTGCAGCACGCGCGCGGCGGCTCTCAGATCATCGAGCTTGGCGCCCGTACAGGCGCCTATGTAAGCCACCTGGACCGGCGTATTGCCGTAGGCGTGCACCGGCACGGCATTGGCAGGGCTATGCGGCGCAGCCACCTGGGGCTCGAGCGCGGTGGCATCGAACTCGTGCCATTGCGCCTGGGCATCGGTGTCGGACTGCCAGGGCGTCACGTCGAAGTCCGCCGCTCCCGCCTGGCGCAGGTATTGGGCCGTGGTGTCGTCGGGGGCCACCAGCCCGGCCTGGGCGCCGAGTTCGGCCGACATATTCGACAGCGTCATGCGCTCTTGCATGGACAGCGCGCGTACCGCTTCGCCGCAAAACTCCACCGCCTGGTAGCGGCCGCCATTCATGCCGAAACGGCCGATCATGTGCAGCATCATGTCCTTGGCCGTCAGGCCGGGGACCAGGCGACCGTTCCAGCGCATCATCAAGGTGTCGGGGACACGCATCCAGATTTCGCCGCTGGCGACCACGCCCAGCATCTCGGTGCTGCCCACGCCGAACATATACGCGCCGAACGCGCCCCCGGTTGGGGAATGCGAGTCGCCTCCCACGCAAAACATGCCCGGGCGGATATGGCCATGCTCGGGCACCACCACGTGGCAGATGCCCATCGAGTCATACACATGGGGCAGCGCCTGCTCGCGCGCCCAGTCGCGCGCAATGCGCACGATGCGGCGCGACTCGTCATCGGCCTCGGGCACGTAGTGGTCCATGACCAACACGACTTTGGAGCGGTCCCATAGCCCGGTGCCCAGCTCTTCAAGCATGGGCTTGAGGCGGCGCGGGCCGCTGGAGTCGTGGAACATGGCCAGGTCGACCTTGCAGGTGAGGATTTCGCCGACGCGCACAGCAGCGCGGCCGGAGGCTGCGGCCAGCAGTTTCTGGGCCAGGGTCTGGGCAGGCATGGGACACCTATTCAAGCGCTTGCCCGCACCGGCATGGCAGCCGGCAGCCAGGTAGGCTGGCCGGGCATGTCGTGGGCTTGCATGTTCATGCGGTATTCGTAGCGGTCGGGCCGGTACTGCGCATGCAGCCATTCCACCGGCCGGCCGGATTCGTCGCGCACCAGCCGATGCAGGCTGAGCAAGGCGGCGCCTACCGGGACATCCAGCAGCTCGGCCACCCCGGGCTCGGCCAGCACCGCCGAGATCGATTGCTCGGCGCCCGCCACGCGCACGCCCAGGTCGCGGAAAATGGCCAGCAGCGGCTTGGAGCCAAGGTCTTTGCGGCGGATACGCTGACCGATGTCGTCCGGCACGAAGGTGGTCAGGTGCGAAAACGGCAGCCCCTGGTGGCTGCGCACCCGTACCGAGCGCTGCACCGGCGTGCCCGGCGCGATTTCCAGATGCGCGGCCACCTGCGACGCAGCCGGCGTGGTGCCGAGCTCGAGCAGGCGCACCTGGGTGTGCATGCCCATGCGCGCCAGATGTTCCATCAGGGCATCGATGTCGGTACTGCGCTGCGGCGCCGACAACGGCGCCGGCAGGGCCGCGAACGTGCCGCGGCCCTGCCGGCGCTCGACCAGGCCCTCGGCTTCGAGCGCATCGAGCGAGCGGCGGATAGTCAACCGCGACACGCCGTATTCGGCTGCCAGCGCATTCTCGCCCGGCATGGCCGTGTCCGGGGCGAAACCGCCCGCCAGCAGCCGCTGTTTCAGCAGCAGATATACCTTGTGATACAGGGGTAGCGGGCTATCGGACACGGGGGCTCCTGTCGGGAAAATCAATCGACCGTGGCGCCGGTGTACTTGACGATTTCGGCGTAGCGTTCGATGTCTTTGCGCACAAACGCATCCAGTTCCTGCGGGCTGCTGCTGACCGCCATGGCGGCCTCGCGCTCGAGCAGCTGGCGGAACTCGGGCGTATCCACCGCCTTGCGCGCCGCGGCGTTGAGCGTTGCGAGCGTGTCGGCGGGCAGCTTGGCCGGGCCAAACAAGGCAAACCAGGCGTTGGACTCGAAACCCTTGATGGTATCGCCGATGGGCGGCACCCCCGGGAACTGCGGCAGGGCCTGCGGACTGGTGACGCCCAGCGCCTTGAGCGCGCCGCTCTTGATGTGCGGCAGGGCATTGAGCGAACTCGCGAACATCATGTCCACCTGGCCGCCCAGCAGATCGGTGACGGCGGGCGACGTGCCTTTGTAAGGCACATTGAGAATGTCCAGGCCCGCCAGCATTTTCATGCGTTCGCCGGCCATGTGCAGCGACGAACCGATGGCGCCCAGCGCCATCGTGTATTTGCCCGGATTGGCTTTCACCAGCGATACGAATTCAGGCATCGTCTGCACGGGGAAATCCTTGCGGGCAACGAGCACGCTGGGCACGTTCGCCAGCATGCTGATGGGCGTGAAATCGCGCAGCGGATCGAACGGCAGGTTGCGGTACAACGACGCGTTGATGGAAAAACTGGTGAACGTGACCAGCAGCGTCCTGCCATCGGGATTGCTCTTGGCGACGTAGTCGGCGGCGATGTTGCCGCCCGCGCCCGGCTTGTTCTCGACCAGCACGGTGCGCTTGAGGTCCTGCGCCATTTGCTGGGCAATGCTGCGGGCGACCGTATCGGTGGTGCCGCCCGGCGGAGCGCCCACGACCAGCTTGATGGCGTCGCCCTGCGCAACGGCGGGGGACAGCGGCAAAGCGAGCGCGCCCAACAGCGCGCCGCCGATGACAATACGGTGCAATCCCTGCATGGGTTGTCTCCTGGTATGTTGTATTGATGACAATACAAGTATACCTATGCTGACCTGCCCAGGGCAAGCAGTCAGTGAACCGCCCACAGGCGGCCAGGCGTCCAGACGCCTGGCATCCCGCATGAGACGCCTGCTCAGGAGGCCGCGCCAGGCATGGCGCGGCAGGGATCAGTCGCGAGAGTGGGCGCGGTCGGCCTCCAGCATGGCCAGGCGAAACAGCAGCAGCACACAGGCCAGCAGGCCCGCGCCCGCCAGCAGCCAGCCGGCTGGCTGGCCCAGCCAGGGCACGGCCAACAGCGGCGCCGCCAGGCCGGCCAGGGGCGCCAGGATGAGACAGGCCAGGAACGTGCGCCGGCTATCGCCGGCGCGGGCCGGCGCGGTACGCGCGTGGCGGGCCTGATTGGCGGAACGCGCCTTGCGCGCGCGTTCTCGTTCGAACTCCACATACACCACTGCCATAAGCCCCTCCTAGCTTATCTTCGCGTGGGGCACCTGCCCCGCGCGAAATTCCGGCCTGGCGTCGCGGCATGGCCGGGCTGTGCCGCCCGTTCCGCCGCGAACCCCAGTGGGTTTGTCTCGCGAACTATTGTTGGTTCAATGAATACTCTTATCCTGGCCGCGCCGCAATGGGGTATTGCGCGAATGCCACAGTCAGCCGGCCCTGTCGCTCAAGATGCTCGGCCAGCGGCATTCGCGCCAACTGAGCCCCGCTACTTCAAAGCCGAATAAGCGGTCGGCGCCAGGAACTGGTTCTCGACCCGCTCGACAATGATTTTTTCGGCTTCGCTGGCGGCGCGCGCGGCGATCCATTCGGGATCGGCCTGGAAGGCATTCCATTTGCGCTCACGCTCGGCCAGGCTCTCCCACTTGAGCAGGTAGGTCAGCGATTGATTGCTGGGGCCCGCCAGGGTGGTCCAGAAGCCGATCTGCTCGATGCTATGCTTCTTGAAAAAGCCCAGCGTGGCGCTGGTAAAGCGCTCGTGCAGGGCCGGCAGGCGCCCGGGCGCGCAATGGTAGATGCGAAGTTCGACGATCATGGCGCCCTCCTTCAGGCTGCCGCGCCAGTGCTGCGCGCGTAATCGTGTTCGGCGACTTCTTCCTGCCAGCTGCTCTTGCCCAGCGAGGTAGCCACGTGGATCATGTAGGTGTCGGCCGCCGCGCCGTGCCAATGCCGCTCGTTGGGCGGAATCCACACCACGTCGCCCTGGCGGATGGCCTGGGCGGGCTGCCCCTCAGAGCAGATCCAGCCGCGTCCCGCCGTTACCTGCAGCACCTGGCCGAACTCATGCGTGTGCCAATACGTGCGCGCGCCCGGTGAAAAGAACACCGAATTGATCGTGACATTGTCGGTGGTGGGCATGATGGGGTCTCCCCACACCACGCCCGTGAACGTCGAACTGCGCTGTTCGGACACCTTGCCTTCGGCCCTGCCGTGAAACACCTTCATTGACTGTCTCCTGTCACTCAGATTTCAAACGGACGCCACCGCTGACATCGCCAATGGCATCCACGACACGATTGCTGATCTGTTCACCGTAGCCCAGCGCCGTGGCCAGGCCGAAGCACGACATCGGCCCGGACGCGTTGAGCGAGGCCACGCCCAACTCGCGCGCCAGCTCGACATACAGCACGACGTCTTTGGTCATGAGCTTGCTGGTGAGCCCGCCTTCCAGGTAGTTGCCGTCCACGATGTAGGGAAAGCGATTGAGCGTGGCGAAATTCACGCCGCTGCTGCTGTTGAGCACGTCGAGCAGCCGGTGCAGGTCGAGCCCGGCCTTCTTGCCCGCCACCATGACTTCGGCGCTGGCGGCCAGGCTGACCGCATTGAGAAAGTTGTTCAGCAGCTTGGTGGTATGGCCCGCGCCGCTGCCCCCCATATTGAGCACCTTGCTGCTGAAAGGCGCGAACACCCATTCCAGGGCCTCGATGGTGGCTGCATCGCCGCCCACCATCAGGGTCAGCGTGCCCTTTTCGGCGGCGGCCGCCCCGCCCGAAATGCCGGCGTCGACATACTGGACGCCACGCGCGGCGAACAAGGCCGCCAGGCGCTGGGTGGAACTGGGCGCTGCGGTGCTCAGGTCGACCACCACCTGGCCCGCGCGGCACGCGGCCAGGATGCCGTCGGCGCCTTCGACTACCGCTTCCACGACGCGGCTGTCAGGCAACGACAGCAACACCACGTCGGCGTACTCGACGGCCTCGCGCATCGAAGCGGCGGGCTGGGCGCCGGCCGCGGCGGCCCGCCCGGCATCGGTGTCATAGCCCCGCACCGCGATGCCCGCGTCGACCAGGCGCCGCGTCATGCGCCCGCCCATGTTGCCCAAGCCGACGAACCCGACCCGATCTTGTCGCATGCCGGCCTCCCCGCTAGGCCTTGGCGGCGTCGGCTTCGTAGGCGCTGATGGCCTGCGAGGCGACGCGGAACGCGGCCAGCGCCAGCGGCACGCCGCAATACACCGAAGCCTGCATCAGCACGGCACGGATCTCGTCTTTGGTCACACCGTTGGTCAACGCACCCTTGACGTGGGCAGCCAGTTCGTGGTGCTGACTCATGGCGGTGAGCATGGCCAGGTTAAGCATGCTGCGCGTCTTGAACGGCAAGGTGTCGTCGCCCCAGATTTCACCCCAGCAGTATTCGGTGACCAGCTTCTGCATGGGCCTGTTGAATTCGTCCGCGCTGGCCCACGATTTCTCGACGTGGGATGCGCCCAGAACCTTCTTGCGGTTTTCCAGGCCTTTCTCGAACTGATTGATGTGTTCCATGCTGAGTTTCCTTTGTGTGCTGCGTGTGCTGCCTCGTCCAACCGATAATACAATAATTCAATATTTGCCAAAAATCACAGGCAGCCGCCATGGCCGCTGCCTGTGCGGCCATGGCTACTTCTTGCCTGGCCAGATCGGCTTGGCCATGGCGACGTCTTCGGGAAATACCGTCACCGGCACGCCGTTCTGCCACTGGATCACGGTCAAGGTGGCGCCCACGCGGTGGCCCGCCTCGTCGAACTTCAACTCGCCTCCCGGAAAGTAAGGCGTCTTGCCCTCGTCCAGCGCATGCATGGCTTGCGCCACCGATTCGCGGTCGGCCTTGCCGGCCTTTTCCAGAGCGGCCTTGACGATCCACATATCGCCGTAGGTCGAAATGCCGTTCTGCGTCATCCACGGTTCTTTGTATTCGTCCTTCATGCGCTTGATCAGGGCTTCCTGGCCCTTCGCGCCCCAGTTCGCCACGGCGGACATGACGCCGTTGATCAATTGCGGGCTGACCGTATTCAGCACGTCCGGCTCGGCGATAGCAATGCCGAACGAAATCACCGGGATATGCACGTTGGTCTCGTTCATCTTTTCAAGAATGAGCTTGGCGTCAGAGATCACCGTGGGCAGGAAGAACACCAGGTCAGGCCGGCGCGAACGGACACGCTGGATCAGCGACGAGGCATCGGACAGCGGCGGCGTAAAGGTCTCGTCGACCACGAGCTCCAGCTTGTTCTTGGCGAGCAGGCCGTCTTTCATGGCTTTCACCGACGACAACGAGGCGGCCGTGTTGTCGGTAAGTATGGCCACGGTCTTGGGCCGCTTGCCCGAAGCCTTCTCGGCCAGGTCCAGAATCATCGGCAGCGCGATGTCGGCCTGCCGGCCCGCCGTGGCGGAGGTCTGGAAGATGTACTTGAAGCCGCGCGAGGTGATCTGGTCGGAATACGACAGGGTCAGCATGGGCAGCTTGGCACGCTCGGTGACTTCGGTGACCGCCAGGGTGAACGAGCTGAGATACGCACCCGTGCCGGCCACCAGGTCGGGATAGTCGGCGACCATGCGCTGCGCCGCGCTCTTGGCTTTTTCCGTCGTGTCGCCCGAGTCCACCACCACCAGCTTCAGCCTGGCGCCGCCCAGCGCCTTGATGCCGCCCTGGTCGTTGATGTCCTTGACCGCCATCTCGGCCCCCATGCGCATGACCTGGCCGGGCCGCGCGTAGATGCCCGACATGGGCGCGATCAGCCCGACGCTGACGGGCGCCGGGTCGGCCGCGCGCGCCGGGCTGGCGCCGGCCGACATCAGGCTCGCCAGCGCGGCGGCCAGGCCCAGGTATTTGATCGACTGCACTTTCATGTCTGTCTCCTCCTGTTGTCCGCTCGCGCGGCTCTCGATTCAGGCTTACATGCCGAGATACGCCCGGCGGACGCGATCGTCCGCCTGCAGCGTGTCGTGGGTGCCCTCCAGAACCACGCGCCCGGTTTCGAGCACGTAGCCGTGGTCGGCGAACTGCAGCGCCTCGGCCACCCGCTGCTCCACAAGCAGGATGGTCAGCTTGGCGTCCCTGCGTATGTCGATCAGGCGCTCGAAAATGAAATCCGCGATCGCCGGCGACAAACCCATCGATGGCTCGTCCAGCATCAACAGCCGAGGCGAAGACGCCAGGCCGCGGCCGATGGCCACCATTTGCTGTTCCCCGCCCGACAGGGTGCCGGCCAGTTGCCGGGCGCGCTGCTTGAGCACGGGAAACCATTCGTAGATGCGCGCCAGGTTGCGCGACCAGTCGCGCCTGCCCGCGGCGGTGTAGGCGCCCATTTCCAGGTTTTCGAGCACGGTCATCGAGGCGAACACCTGCCGGCCTTCCGGGACGTGCGCGATACCCAGGTGCGGCCGCTGCGAAGCGGGCACCGCCAACAGGTCGTGGCCGTCGTAGCGGATGCCGCCCGACATCGCGGCCACGGTGCCGGATATGGTCTTGAACAGCGTGCTCTTGCCGGCGCCGTTCGGACCCACGATGGAAACGAATTCGCCCTCCCTGACCGCCACAGAAATGCCGTTCAGGACCGGCAGGGCCGAATAGCCGGCCACCAGGTCGTCGATTTCAAGCAGCATGTCGCGCGCTCCATTTCTTGCCCAGGTAGGCCTCGATCACGCGCATGTCGCGCGTGATCGCTTGCGGCTCGCCCACGGCCAGCACTTCGCCGTGATCCAGCACGACGAACTGGTCGACCAGGCGCACCATCGCCTGCATGGTGTGTTCGATGATGACGATGGTGGTGCCCTGCGCCGACAACGCCCGGATGGCAGACACCACGTCGTCGACCTCGCCCTGTCCCAGTCCGGCCAGCGTCTCGTCGAGCAGCAGCAGTTCGGGCTGGCCCGCCACGGCGCGCGCCAGCTCCATCAGGCGCAGCTGCCGCGTGGTCAGCACCGACGCGAGCTGGTCTGCGCAATCGGTCAGGCCCACCCGCTCGATGGCCCGCGCCGCCATGGCCTCGGCCTCGGCCTCGCTTCGGGCCTTGACGTAGGCGCCGACCTTCACGTTCTGCGCGACGGTCAGGCGCATGAACGGACGCATCACCTGGAAGGTGCGGCCCACACCGGCCGCGCACAATACGTGCGGCTTGCGGCCGGCCATGTCGGCGCCCTTGAACACCACCCGCCCGGCATCGGGCTTGAGGAACCCGTTGAGCAGGTTGAACAGCGTGGTCTTGCCGGCGCCGTTGGGCCCGATAATGCCCAGGATCATGCCCTTGCGCACCTGAAAGCTGACGTTCTGCACTGCCTTCAAGCCACCAAAGCTGCGCGACAGCCCCGCCACGTCGAGGATGACCTCGCCGCCCATGGGCCGGCGCGCCGGCTCTTGCGGCGCGGTGGATTCGGCCATGGGCGCGGCGTGCTCCTGCTGCGCGGCTTGCTCGGGCAACGCGGCGCGCGCCTGCACGGCGCCGCGCCGGCGCAGGAAATCGCGCGTTTTCCAGAACACGCCTTCGGGCGCGATCAGAATCACCGCGATGATGGCCGCGCCCAGGATCACGCCCTGGATGCCGGGATAAGTCGCGCCCAGTTCCGCGTGCAGGATCTCGCCCAGTGGAATCAGGATGGCCGCGCCGATAATCGGCCCCCATACCGTGCCGACCCCGCCGAACATGGCGACGGTAAGCGCCTGGGCGGACACCAGCATGCCGAACACGGACACCGGCGTCACCACCAGCAGCACCACCGCATAGAATGCGCCCGTCGCGCCGGCGATGGCGCCGCTCAGCGCAATGGCCTTGAGCTTCCAGCGCAGTGTGTCGATACCGGCGGCTTCCGCTGCCGCCTCGTTCTGCTTGATGGCGATCAGCGCCATGCCAAAGCGCGTGCGCTCGACATAGCGCGTGATCTGCACGAATAGCAGCAGCATGGCCATGGCCACCACGGTGTACAGCCACGGGTTCGAGAACTGCATGAACCAGGCCGGGTTCTCGCGCACCATGGGAAAGGTAACCTCCTGGTAGCCCAGCCACTCGAAGACGTACAGCAGCGCCAGCGGGTAGGCCAGCATCGCCAGCGCGAAGTAATGTCCGCGCAGCCGGAAAGTGGGCAGGCCAACCAGCAGGCCGGCCCCCGCGCCGATCACGGCAGCCAGCGGAATCATCAGCCAGGGCGACAGCCCGAGGCTGATCTGCCCCAGCACGGCGGCATAGGCGCCCAGGCCGAAAAACGCGGCGTGGCCGAACGACACCAGTCCCGTGTAGCCGCTGAGCATGTTCCACGACAGGCCGAAGCAGGCCCATACCAGCACCAGCGTGAAGATGAGCTGGTGATATGAATTGTCGACCAGCAGCGCGGCGCCCAAGTAGGCCGCCGCCACCGCCAGCATGATCACGAATGTGCGCATGGATTTCATCAGGTCCGCTCCGCGACGCGGCCGAACAACCCTTGCGGCCGGAGAATGACTATCAGCAGGAAGAACACGAAGATCGCCGCGTTCTGCAGTTGCGTGGGCAGCACCAGGCTGGAAAGCTGCTGCACCAGCCCGATCACCATGCCGCCCCAGAAGGCACCCAGGATGCTGCCGATGCCGCCCAGCACCACGCCCGCATACATCACGATGACGAACTCCAGGCCCACGAAAGGATGAAACGGGAAGTTGGTGGCCAGCAGCCCGCCAGCCAGCGCCGTGATGCAGGTGCCCAGGGCGAAGGCGACGCGGTAGGCGCGGTCGACGTCGATGCCCATGTAAGAGGCCGCCACGGGGTTGTCGGCGGCCGCCCTCAGCGACTTGCCCAGGCGGCTGCGCCCCACCACGAGCGCCAGCGCCACGATGGCCGCCACCGAGATCAGCGCCGCGTAGCCGCGCCCCTTATTGACGAAGACGCTGACGAAGTCGCCCCACAGTGGGCCGATTTCCCAGGCGCTGCTCGACAGCGGCGTGCGGATCGACTCGAGTTCGGGGCCGAACACCATCATGGCGCCGTTCTGCAGCACCAGCGCGATGCCCAGTGTCAGGATCAATTGCGCGTAGTGGCCCTCGCCTTCCAGCGCGGCGCTCTTGCCGCCGGTTACGCGCGAGATCAGCAGGCGATGCGCCAGGTAACCCACGGCATACATCACTGGCAGGGTCAGCACCATGGACACGTAAGGCCCCAGCGGCGAGCCCGCCATGCCGTGCCCGGCCAGCAGCACGAAGAAGAAATACGTGATGTACATGCCCAGCATCATGAAATCGCCCTGGGCGAAGTTGATGACGCGCATGATGCCGAAGATCATCGCCAGCCCCACGCACATCAGGCCATAGATGCCGCCCACCAGTATTCCCGCGGCCAGCGACTGCAGGAACGCTTCCAGATGGATTTGTAGTTCTGTCATGGATTTTTCCCTAGCTTGTAGCGGTCAGGCCGAGCCGGCCGCGCACAGCCGCGGCAGTTCGGCGCCGTCGGTCGCCTGCTCGTAGCGGTCGACCAGGTCTTCGATGCGTGCGGCCACGCCGTCGCCCAGCACCGCCGACGCTGCCCGGCGGAACCGCTGGCGGATCAAGGCATCGTCGGCGGCCTCGACGTCGTCCAGGGCGGCGCTGACGCTGCTGCCGTTGTCGAGCCGCAGTGTCACCCTCGCGCCCTGGCGCGCCGGGAAGGCGGCGCTATAGTCCGCGTCGGCGCACAGCGTGATGGCCGCGATCAGCCGCGCGATGGCGGGATCGTCCAGGCGCCGGTAGTTGTCTTCGCCGATAGCGCCGTGCGCCAGCGTGGCCGCCACGCCGAACGGAATGCTCATCTTGGCCTGCAAGGCATGCTCGAACGGGCCGGTGGCGTCGCAGCCTGGGTAGCGCACGGCGGCTTGCGTGGCGTCGATGCGCACGGCCTCGATGCGGCGCTCGCCAGCCTGGCGCCCCGCGCGCAATGCCGCCTGGCACGGGGTCTGCGCGAAATTGCAGGCCGGCGCCGGTTTGTTGAAAACCTGCTCGATTTCCGTCTGCCCGTCGGCAAACAGCACGATGTCTGTGTGCAGCGGTGCGCGCGCGTATGCCTGGAAGAATCCCGCTTCGCCTTCGATGATCGACGCCGAGGCCTGCGCCCCGCCGCGCGCGAGCTGCAGGCAGGCCCAGGCATTGCGCACCGCGAAACCCGGATGAAAGTACATCTCGCTGCCGCCCGTGTGCGCCCATTCGTTCAACCCGCCGCTGCAATTGCCCGCCAACGCAAGAGCATGCCGGGCACGGGTTTCGTCGAAGCCGGCCAGCCGCGCGCCGGCCATGGCGGCAGCCAGGGGGCCGACCAGCCCGGTGGGCCGGAACAGGCGCGCCAACGCCGGAGTCATCAAGGCCCGCCCCAGACGCGCGCCGGTTTCGTAGCCGACGATGGCCGCCTCGAGCACCTGGGCGCCCGACACTGGCCGCTGCTGTGCCATGGCCAGCACCATGGGCCACACCACCACGCCCAGATGAGAGATGCTGCCCGCGTGCATGTCTTCGCGCACCAGGCCATGGCCGGCCACGGCATTGGCGAATACCGCGCCATCGGGCTGGCGCGGGCCGGCGCGGCCCACCACATGGGCGCCGCCGGGCGCCGGCGGGGCAAGCGCGGCGGCCTGCTCGCTCCAGGGCAACGGCAGCGCCTCGAACGCGCACGACAGAAAATCCAGCAGGCAACGCCTGGCCTGCTCCAGCGCGGAGCGGCTGAACCGGCGCGGCGCCAGCGCATCGCGCACCAGCCGGCCGGCTTGTGTCATGACTTGTTCCATGCGTGCTTCCCGCGCCCCTAGTAACCCATGACCGTCATGGCGCCGTCGATCTTCAGCGTGACGCCGGCCACCGACACTGACTCGTCCGACGCCAGGAACACCGCCGCCTGGGCGATGTCCGCGCCTTCGGCCAGGCGGCGCAACGGCGTGCGCGCGCGCCGCGTTTCCCAGCCTTGCGCGTCGATGACGGAACTGGCTCCCGGCGTGACCACCGGCCCCGGCGCCAGGGCGTTGACGCGGATGCCCTGCGGCCCCAGCTCCACGGCCTGCTGGCGCGTCAGGGTGTCGAGCGCGCCCTTGATGCTGCTGTAGACCGCCGCATGCTTGATCGCCACCGACACCGCCACCGAAGACAAATTAATGACCGCCCCGCCGCCGCGCGCCGTCAAATGCGGCGTGGCGGCCTGCAGGCACCACAACGCCCCCTTCAAACCCACGTCGATCATTTTGTCGACCACCTGCTCGGGCATGTCGGTCAGCAGCCCATAGTGAAAATAGGCCGCGTTGTTGACCAGGATATCCAGGCCGCCGGACTGGCTTGCGTAGCCATCGATCGCAGCGCATACGGCGGCGCGGTCGGCCACGTCGCAGACCAGCGCGCTGGCGCCCGGCACGCTGGCCACCGCCTCTTTCAACAAGGCCTCGTTGTTGTCCAGCATGCCCACGCGCGCGCCCTCGCGGGCGAAAGCGCTGGCGATTTCCTTGCCAATGCCGCCCGCCGCGCCGGTCACCACGGCGATCTTGCCATCGAGTCTTCCCATGTCTTGCTCCGTGCCCGCGTCAGGGCTGCAGGTTGCGGTCTTTGACGATCTTTCCCCATTTGGCGATTTCGTCGTTCAGGTATTCCCGGGCCTGTGCCGGCGAATTGGCCACCACTTCAGTGCCGTCGCGCTCGAAGAAGCGCTGCATTACCGGGCCGGCCGCCACCTTGACGGCCGCGCGGCTCAGCGCGTCGATCACCGGCGCCGGCGTACCGGCGGGCGCGGCGAGAATGAACCAGTTGCGCGCCTCGACGCCCGGCAGGGTTTCGGCCACGGTGGGAACATCGGGCACCGACGCCATGCGTTGGGCGCCCGTGGTGGCGATGATGTTCAGGCTGCCGGCGCGCACATGGGGCAGCGACGACGCCGGGTTGTCGACCATGACGTCGACCTCGCCGCTGATCAAGTCTTTGAAGGCGGCCCCCGCGCCCTTGTAAGGCACCTTGGTAAACGTCACGCCGGCCTGCGCGGCGATCATCTCCGTGGCCAGCGCCTGCATGCCGGTAATGCCGCTGAGCGCCACGTTCACCGGCTCACCCGCCTTGACCATGCTCACCAGCTCGGCCATGTTCCTGGCCTTGAACTTCTTGCTGGTCACCACCACCTGCGGCGCGGCGGCCAGGATGGATATGGGCTCGAAATCCTTGACCGGGTCATAGGGCGCCTGCGGATAGAACGCCGGCGTCGTGGCGAACGCGGCCGAACTGAGCAGCAGCGTGTAGCCATCGGGCGCCGAGCGCGCCACTTCGGCCGCGCCGACCTGTCCGGTGGCGCTGGCCTTGTTCTCTACCACGACGGTCTGCCCCAGCAAGGTGCCCAATTCCTGCGCGAACGGCCGGGTCAGCGCGTCGACCCCGCCGCCAGCCGCGAAGGGCACCACGATGCGCAGGGGTTTATCGGGGAAATCCGCGCGTGCTGGCTGCGCCAGCGCGAACGCCGCCATAGCCAGCACCGCCATGCCTGTGTACTGCTGCCACTTCATGTCGCCTCCTTTCACACTGCATACGCGGCGTGCCGGCCGGCCCGCCGCTCGCAACCATGACGGCCGTTCGTGCTAGGCCGCCAACGCCATCACCTGTGCCGCATCGGGCGCGTCTTCCAGGCGCCACAAGGCATCGATCAGCGGCGCGGCGTTCCAACCGGGCCGGAATGCGCCGCCCAGCTCCCGCAGTTTTTGTTCGAGATCGCCGTCGCTGAGCGGCCGGGCCGCCGAACCGCGGGCGGCTTCCACGCTGTGCTGCAATTGCATGCCGCCGCGCAGGTCGATGCGGACCTGCACGGCGTCGACCGAATAGCCCTCCGCTTCGCGCACGGCCACCTTGGCGCCCAGTTCGCGCAAGGCGGGATCGTGCACTGCCGAGTCGCTGAATTCGGCCAGGCCGGCGCGGCCACGCGCCAGCGCCACCGCGACCGCATGCTGGGCGCTGACCTGGGATTCGCGGCCGGTGGCCACGGCGGGCCGGTCGGTGCGCTGCCGCAGCAGCGGATGGCCGGTCAGGGTGACGCGCTCGATACTCGCCAGGTCGGCCTGCCGCAAGCGCGGATCGGTGGCCAGCGCCAGGCATGCGTCGATGACCGGATTGAGCACCACGCCGCACGGATATGGCTTGTAGGTGTTGGCGGCCAGCTGCCAATGCTCGCCCAGGCCCTGCGTCACGGCGGACAGATCGGGTTGGTCGGCGGTCACGCGCAGGAATCCGCGCGCGCCTTCCAGCGGCGCGGCCGGCCCGTCGAACCCATGCTGCGCCAGCAGCGCCGCCAGCAGTCCATTGCGAGCCGCATTGCCCACGCCGACGCTCTTGGCCATGGTGCCCAGCGTTTCGACCAGCCCGCCGGCCTGGCTGGCCGCCAAACCGAGCGCCCAGACCAGTTGCCCGGGCGGCAGCGCCAGGTGCTTGCCGGCGGCCATGGCGGCGCCGAACACGCCGCAGGTAGAAGTAATGTGCCAGCCGCGCGCGTAATGGCCGGGTGAAACGGCATTGCCCAGCCGGCACTCGGTTTCCACGCCCAGCACGAAGGCCAGCAGCAGCTCGGCGCCGCTCATGCGTTGTGTCTGGGCCAGCGCGAACAGCGCCGGCGCGACCGGCGCCGTGGGGTGAATGATGGTGGGATGGTGCGTGTCGTCGAAGTCGTACACGTTGGCAGACATCGCATTCAGGGCGGCGGCGTTGAGCATGTCGAAGCGCTCGGGCCTGCCCACCAGGCTGGCCTGCCGGCTGGCGGCGAAGCGGCCGTACGCGGCCACCGCGATGTCCAGGGTGGGATCCAACGCCCCCGCCAGCGCCACCGCGAAATAGTTCAGCAGCGAGCGGCGCGCTTCATGGCGGATGGCCTCGGGGATGTCTTCCCAGCGGCAATGGGCAATGAACTGCGCCAGGGCCTGGGAAATACCGGACGGATTGCCTGCCTGCATGAGGTGTTGTCTCCTTCAGCCGCCCGCCGCGCGGCTGTCTTGTTGTGTGCCCGGCGGCCTTCAGAGGGCTGTGGACTTCCGTTTTCAGTATTATAAACAGATTGTATGATTGAATACTCATTTTTCTGACTAGACAAGAGCCGGCGGCGTGCTCCACGCGGTGTGCGACGGCCTCACGCCGCATCGCGGCCGCGTCGCGCCAGGCAAGTGCAGCTAAAATGCACCCAAGTCAGTACACTGATTCCGACTGCCTACTCGCCCCTGATCGCATGAAAGCCGCTGAGCTCCCCGCCGATTTCAAAGTCCCCCGCGCCGCTTCGGTGCTGCGTCACAGCGTGACCGAAAGCATCCGCAACGCCATCCTGGTGGGCCGCTTTCAACCGGGCGAGCGCCTGCCCGAACGCGAACTGTGTGAAATGACCGGCGTCAGCCGCACCCTGGTGCGCGAGGCCCTGCGGCAGCTCGAATCCGAAGGCCTGATCCACGTCATTCCTCACCGCGGCCCGGTAGTCGACCGGCTGCTGCCCGAGCAGGCCGAGGGCATCTATCAGGTACGCGAAGAATTGGAAGGCCTGGCCTGCCAGTTGTTCGCCGAGCGCGCCACCGATGAACAGCTCAAGTCGCTGCAGAGCGCCTTCCAGGCGCTCAAGCGCGCTTTCGCGCAGGGCGGATCGCTGGAACAACTGTCGGCCAAGAACTACTTCTATCAGCAGTTGCTCGATGGCGCGGGCAACGAAGCCCTGACCACTACGCTCAGGCTGCTGAACTCGCGCGTCATGCTGCTGCGCTCGACGTCGATGCAGGCGCCGGGGCGCGCCAAGAAAAGCCTGGCCGAGCTGGGCGAGCTGCTGGAAGCCCTGGCCGCCCGCGACGGCCGCGCCGCCCGCAAGGCTGGCAGCCTGCATGTGCGCAACGCTGCGCGCGTGGCCATCAAGGTGCTGCGCGAAACCCAAGCGGCCATGGCGGCCGAATAAGCTTCCGAACAAGCCCCGCCCCTGAGCGTCTCCATGGTAGGCATGCCCTTTGGCATGCCGGCAGGCACTGCCTTTTTTGCTAATACTATAATACAATCCTACCAACAAGAGGTTCCACACCATGCGGCGCGACGCCGCGCAGGAGACTCGCCTTGCCCGCCCCCATTGCCCCCTTCGAGGTCTACGCCATTCGCTACGCCCGCCATGGCGGCCGCCGTCCGGCCGACAACTACCTGGGCAGCGTCGACTTCCACGATGCCGATTCCGACCTCGACTATTACGTATGGGTGGCGCGCCGCGGCGATGAAATCTTCGTGGTCGATACCGGCTTCGATGCCGACTCGGCCCGCCAGCGCGGCCGCGAGCTGCTGCAGCGTCCGGCCGAAGGGCTGGCCCTGCTGGGTATTGACGCCGCCCAGGTGCGCGACGTCATCATCACCCACCTGCACTACGACCACGCCGGCACCCTGAACGACTTTCCCGCCGCCACCTTCCACATCCAGGACGCCGAGCCCGCCTACGCCACCGGCCGCTGCATGTGCCACGGCGCGCTGCGCCACCCGTATTACGTCGAAGACGTCGTGACCTTCGTGCGCAAGGTCTACGCCGGACGCGTACGCTTCCATGCCGGGCAGGCCGAACTGGCGCCCGGCCTGTCGGTGCACCTGGTGGGCGGCCACACCGCGGGCCTGCAGGTCGTGCGCGTGTGGACGCAGCGCGGCTGGGTCGTGCTGGCGTCCGACGCCACGCACCTGTATGGCAACATCGGCCATGGCGTGCCGTTCCCGGCCGTGTACAACGTGGGCGACATGCTGGAAGGCCACCAGGCCGTGCGCCGGCTGGCCGACAGCGAAGCGCACATCGTGCCCGGACACGATCCGCAGGTCATGCAGCGCTATCCGGCGGCCAGCGCCGCGCTGCAGGGCAAGGTCGCGCGCCTGGACGTGCCGCCCACGCAACCGGCATGAACGGCGCCGCTGAATTGCAGGGCCGCTGCGCGCTGGTTACCGGCTCGACGGCCAGCCTGGGCCTGGCCATTGCCGACCGCCTGGCCGCCGCCGGCGCACGCATCGTGTTGCACAACCTGCTTGACGACGAACCGGCCCGGCAAGCCCGCGACGCCCTGGCGCGCCGCCACGGGACCGATGTGCTGCTGCAGGCCGCCGACCTGAACGACGTCGATCAGATCGAAACCATGGCCCAGGCGGCCCGGCATGCGTTCGGCGGCATCGACATCGTGGTCAACAACGCGGTCGTGCGCCACTTCGGGCCGGCCGACACCTTGCCCCGCAACCAATGGGACGAAGCCCTGGCCGTCAACGTATCGGCGGCCTTCCATCTGGCGCGCCTGTCCATTCCGGGCATGCGGTCGCGCGGCTGGGGCCGCATCATCAACATGTCGTCGGTATACGGCTCGGGCGCCACCGCCAACCGGGTAGGCTACATCACAACCAAGACGGCGCTCATCGGCCTGACCCGCGCGCTGGCTGTCGAAACCGCGCAAGACGGCATCACCTGCAATGCCGTGGCGCCCGGCACCGTGCCCACCCCCACCATCGTCTCGCGCATCGCGGGTATCGCGCGAGACCAGGGCATCAGCGAACAGCAGGCGCAACACGACTACCTGGCCCACCGCCAGCCCACCGGCCGCTTCGTCGACATGGCGAACGTGGCGGCGCTGATCGGTTTTCTGTGCAGCGACGCCGGCCGCGACATCACCGGCGCGGTGCTACCCATCGACGGCGGCTGGACGGCCGCCTGACCCTTTTCCTTTCTTGTGTAGCCAACCATGAGCACTCAACACAAAGACACCCTGGGATTCGTCGGCATCGGCCGCATGGGCGCTCCGATGGTCAACCGCCTGCTGCAGGCCGGATATGACCTTGCCATCTACGACACCAACCCGCAGGCCACCGCCGCGCTGGCAGCCCAGGGGGCCCGCGTGGCCACCAGCCCACGCGAAGTGGCCGATGCCGCCCGCCTGGTGCTGATGTCCCTGCCCACGCCACAAATCGTCACCGAAGTCGGGCTGGGCGCCGACGGCCTGGTGCACGGCGCCGCCGTCAAGACCGTGATCGATCTGTCCACTTCGGGTCCGCACGCCGCCGAGCAGCTTGCCGAGGGGCTGCGGGCCCGCGGCATCGCCGTGATCGACTGCCCCGTCAGCGGCGGCGTGGCCGGCGCCCAGCGCGGCACCTTGTCGCTGATGGTGGCGGGCGCGGCCGAACACTACCAGGCCGTGCAACCCGTGCTGGAACTGCTGGGCCGCCCCATGTATGTCGGCGAACGGCCGGGCATGGCCCAGGCCATGAAGGTCATCAACAACCTGGTATCGGTGACGGCCCTGGCCATTACGTCCGAAACCCTGGTGATGGGCGTCAAGGCGGGCCTGGACCCAGACACCATCGTGCAGGTCATCAATGCCGGCTCAGGCCGCAGCAATGCATCCGAAGACAAAATCCCCAAGTACGTGCTCAGCCGCAAGTTCGATTTCGGCTTTGCCCTCGGCCTGTCGGCCAAAGACGTGCGCCTTTGCCTGGAAGAAAGCGAGCGGCTGGGCGTACCGCTGCGCGTGGGCGATGCCGTGCGCCAACTGCTGAACGCGGCGCGCGACAAGTTCGGCGAACAGGCCGACATGACCGAAATCATCCGCTATGTAGAGGCCGACGCCGGCGTGGAAGTACGAGGCAAGGCGGCCGGCCCCGCTTGAAGACCGGCCCCCGTCCCGGCCGCGCCGCGCGCCGCCGGGACCTGCGCTGCTACTCGCGAGCCTTCACCTGCTCCTGCAGCTTCTTGGCCATCGCCAGGTGTTCTTGCAAGGCCGGCAGCGTCTTGGCGGCAAACGCCTTCACGTCCGCGTCCTTGGCATTGGCCGAGGCGTCTTCGAATAGTTTCACGGCGTCTTCGTGAGCCGACACGCCGATATTGTTGATGTACATCTCGTCAAAGCCGTCGTCGGTCAGGCCCAGCGTCTTGAGCTTGGCCTTCTGCATCAGCGAAGGCCCCTCGGGCGGCGTGTAGCCCTTCTTGCTGGCCAGCGCGGCCAGCTCCTGGCCGACCTTGGTGTGATCCTGCACCATCTTGTCGGCAAAGGCTTTCACGTCCGGATTCTTGGCTTTTTCCTGGGCCATCTTGCTGCCTTCGACTTCAGCGTGCCCCGACTGCGCGGCATTTTCCAGGAAGTCCTTGTCGCTGCTGTCCAGCTGCTGGTCCGCGGCGGCATCCTGGGTTGCCGGCGCGGGCGTGGTGGGTTGAGGCTGGGCCATGGCGCTGCCGGCCGCCAGCACTACACCCGCGGCCACCAGGCCGAGCGTCAGATTGAGTGGTTTCATAAGACCTCCATTGCAACGCGCCGGGCGCGTGTAAGTGTCGAGGCTTTCCCACCCTGCGGGGAAAGCCTTCACCACCCAGCAAGCAACATGCCTGCCGTGCCGGCGCGCAAGTCCCTTGCGCCGCAAGGGGAAAGAGAGCCAATCGCCGCCATTGAACAAAACAAATGGACTGCCCCGCGGCGGCGGGCGCACCATCGGTTTCATCGATGCCTATGAATCGACGCGCAGTATTCCTTCAACCTATATAGATATATCCGGGAGTCATCATGACGAATTTTGTTAATGCCTTGGTGCATGCCGAATTGTTTCTGTTGGGTGTGCCGTCCGTGCCCACCGCGCAGCCCGTCCCCGCAGGCGACGCCAGCACTACTATTTCTTTCAGCGCGTCGGACTATCGCAGTGCCGCCGGCTAAGCGGCCCCGTTTCCGAAACCTCTGGTTAATTACGGTGACATAGTCCCGACGACGTACGGCCCCGTCCTGCACCATACTTCCGTCCTGGCACAAAAACCGGAGGAGAAGAGCATGTCTAACCAGGACGAAAGCCTGGATCACACCCCATTGAAACGGGTGATGGGGCCGAAGCTGCTGCTGTTGTTCATCATCGGCGACATCCTGGGCACTGGGATCTACGCGCTCACTGGCCAAGTGGCCGCCGAGGTGGGCGGCGCGGCCTGGGCGCCCTTTCTGGTCGCCTTCGTCGTGGCCCTGCTAACGGCCTTTTCCTACCTGGAACTGGTCACGAAGTATCCGCGCGCCGCGGGCGCGGCCCTTTATGTGCACAAGGCATTCGGCGTGCACTTCCTGACCTTCATCGTCTGCTTCACGGTGATGTGTTCGGGGCTGACCTCGGCGGCCACGGCGTCGCGCGCCTTCTCGGCCAACCTGTTCGCGGCCATAGGCATGGATACCGACCCGACGCTGGTCACGATGGGCGCGTTGGGGTTCATGCTGCTGGTCATGATCGTCAACTTCCGCGGCGCCTCGGAAAGCGTGAAAGCCAACGTCGTGCTCACGCTGGTCGAGTTGAGCGGCCTGCTGCTGGTGATCATCCTGGGTTTTTACGCTATTGCCGGCGGCCAGGCCGATTTCTCGCGCGTGGTGGCATTCGAGACGCCAGAGAATAAAAGCGTGTTCCTGGCCGTGACTTCGGCCACCGCCCTGGCGTTCTTCGCCATGGTCGGTTTCGAAGACTCGGTCAACATGGCCGAAGAAACCCACGAGCCGCACCGGATCTTTCCCAAGGTCATGCTAACGGGGCTGGGCATCACCGCCGTCATCTACGTGCTGGTGTCGATCTGCGCCGTCGCGCTGATCCCCGTGGGCGAACTGGCCGCCAGCTCGACGCCGCTGGTGCTGGTGGTGCAACGCGCCGCGCCGAACCTGCCGATGGACACCATCATGCCGATCATCTCGATGTTCGCCGTGGCGAACTCGGCGCTGATCAACATGATGATGGCGAGCCGCCTGCTGTACGGTATGTCGCGCCAAGGCGTGCTGCCCAAATTCCTGGCGCGCGTGCACACGCGCACCCGCACCCCCTGGTCGGCCATCCTGTTTACCACCGCGCTGGCCCTGGGGCTGATCCTGCTGGTGTCGGCCAGCAATTCGAAAGCCATCAGCGCGCTGGGCGGCACCACGGCCTTGCTGCTGCTGGGCGTGTTTGCCTTCGTCAATGTGGCCGTGCTGGTGCTGCGCCGCGACCCGGTCAAGCATGAGCACTTCCGCGCCAATACCGTGCTGTCGTGCATCGGGGCGGCCGCCTGCCTGTTCCTGGTAACGCCCTTCACCGGGCGCGACCCGATCCAGTACCAGGTGGCCGGCTGGCTGCTGGCGCTGGGCGTGGTGATGTGGGGTATTACGCTGCTGGTGCATCGCAAGGAAGATCGCCATCACCTCGATCCGGAGCACCTGGTCGACGAATAGGCTACGCCGCTGCAGCATCGTCATTGCCAGGGCGCCCCGCGGGGCGCCCTGGCGCATGGGGCCGCGCCCGGTTCGGTAATATAGAACCCTGGTATCGATTCACGGAGCACGCCATGCGACGCGCAGGCAGCGCCGACTTGCCGCTGCACGGCGGCCGGGTGCCGGCATGGCTGGGCCAGCGCATGTCGCGCCTGGGCGCCATCATCACACAGGCCATCGTGCACCACTATGGCCGCGACGAATTGCTGCGCCGGCTGGCGCACCCTTTCTGGTTCCAGTCGTTCGGCGCCGTCATGGGCATGGACTGGCATTCGTCCGGCATTACCACCAGCGTCATCGGCGCGCTCAAGCGCGGCCTGCAGCCCTTGTCGGGCGAACTGGGCATTCACGTCTGTGGCGGGCGCGGCCAGCATTCCCGCAAGACGCCGGGCGAACTGGCCACCGTGGGCGAGCGCACCGGCATCGACGGCGACGCCCTGGCACAGGCCAGCCGGCTGGTGGCCAAGGTGGACAGCGCCGCCGTGCAGGACGGCTTCAACCTGTACCTGCACAGCTTCATCGTTACCGACGACGGCCACTGGACCGTGGTGCAACAAGGCATGAACGACGACAGCGGCCTGGCGCGCCGCTACCACTGGCTGTCGGAAGACCTGCAGAGCTTTGTCGAGGCCCCGCATACCGCCATCGACGGCGCCAACCAGGGCCGCATCATCAACCTGACCGACCGACGCGCGGCCGCCTCGCGCCAGGGGCAATTGGCATTGCTGCAAGACCAGGGGCCGGATTTCATCGTGCATGAAGCAGCCGCGCTGGCCAGCCATGACTCCCCGGCGCCCGCGCCGGCCGCCGAGCCTGCCCAGCTGGCGCTGCCTCATCTGGTGATGCCCGCTCACCACGATGTGCGGCCCAAAGACGTAAATATGCAGCGCCTGCATGGCGCGCTGGCCGCGGCCGCCGAACGCGGTCCGTCCGACTTCGCCGATCTGCTGATGGTGCCAGGCGTGGGCGCTCGCACCGTGCGCGCGCTGGCGCTGGTAGCCGAGGTTGTGCACGGCGCACCGTGCCGCTTCACCGACCCGGCCCGCTATTCCCTGGCCCACGGCGGCAAAGACCGGCATCCTTTTCCGGTGCCTTGCGCGGTGTATGACCAGACGATCGACGTCCTGAAACGCGCCGTGGCCAAGGCCGCGCTGGGCAACGACGAACGGCTGCAGGCGCTGCGCCGGCTCGACCAGCAGGCGCGGCGCCTGGAACGCGCGGCGCGCGGCCCTTCCCTGCCCGACTTCGTGCAGCAAGAGCGGCAGGCGTCGGCCGCTTACGGCGGGCGCAGCGTCTACGGATGGGAAGGCTGAGCAGCCAGGCCGCGGCACGGGGCTTGCTCGGCGATGGCTGTCGATCGAATGATCTCAGCATCCCGGATGGCGCCATGCAAAAAAAGTACTCCGTCAAGGTCCATGCCCGCTGGGACGTCGTGTTTCACGCGACGCCCGCACAGGTCGCCGACATGCGCGCGGACGGCCTGGTCATCGACGAAATCTGCAACACGGTGCCCGACTGGATGCCGGCGCCGCTGGTGCGCAGCTGGTGCCGCGCCCAGGACGCCTGGCAATGGCTCAGGCTGTTCTGAGCCGCGAAACTCAGCGTGACGCTTCGGGGTCGGCCTCGCCGCTGCCCAGCTCGGCGCCCGTGATGGGGTCGGCATCGGGCATCGAGAGCGTGCGGGTAGCCATCGCCTGGACCGCCGCCAACTGCTTTTTCGACAGGCCCACGGCCGGCATGCCGTCGCCGCCATCCACCGCGCACTGCTGGTCCCGGTCCGACACGACGTCGAAATTCTTATCGCTGTTCCACGAGCCCCGCATATCGCCTTCGCCTTGCGACATATCGAAATACGTCCGGGCGAAGCGCGGATCTCCCGGCAGTTTGCCCGGCGGAAAATTCGGCTGCATGGAGTACAGCGCCTTTTCGAACGACCGCTGGTGCGAGACTTCGCGGGTCATCAGGAAGCCCAGGGCCTCTTTTACGCCCGGGTCGTCCGTGACGTTGATCAGGCGCTCATAGACAATCTTGGCGCGCGCCTCGGCGGCGATATTCGAACGCAGGTCGGCCGACGGATCACCGATCGTGTCGATGTAACCGGCGTTCCACAGCTGCCCTCCGGAATTGATCAAGGCGGGGCCGCCACCGTACAACACTTGCGTGACATGCGAATCGTTGCCCGCGCCGTGCAGGCTGCGGTACAGGTCGGCTTCAGACTCGGTCGCCTCGGCCAGTTCGCCCTTGGCTCCCTTGTTCAGCATCGCCACCAGCGTGCCAATAACTTCAAGATGGCTGAGTTCTTCGGTGGCAATGTCGTACAGCATGTCTTTGCGGCCAGGGTCGTCTTCGGCAATGGCCTGGGTAAAGTAGCGACAAGCCGCGGCCAGCTCGCCCTGGGGGCCGCCGAACTGCTCCAGCAGCAAATTGGCCAACCCGGGATTGCATTCCCGGACACGTACGGTGTATTGCAAGCGCTTGTTGTGTGCAAACATGAAAATCTCCCGGCGATGAGTTCGAGGCCCGCGGATGCGGGCACGCCGGCCACGCAAGCGCTGTACCCGCCCATCTGCTCCTGGCCGGGGCTGTGCCGCCGCCCACGCCGCCACCAAGGTCGCGACATCCTGCAACGCCGGCAAAAACTGGCGGCCGTTTGGCCCCCCGTTTTCGCCGGGCCGCACTACACTCCGCTTGCAATGCATTGAATGGGGGTACTTCACCATGCGTACTTTTATTGGCCTCGCCGCCCTGGCTGCCGCCTGCAGCATTGCGCTGGCCGCGCCCAGCCTGGCGGCCCCGCCCGACGGCAAGGGAAAACCCGCCCAGGCCGGCCAAGGCAATGGCAACGGTAGCGGCAACGGCAAGAGCGGCAAGTCTGGCGGCAACCCCGGCAACGGCAATGGTGGCGGCAAAGCTTCACGAGGCGGAGACGACATCAATGTCAGCGTGTCGCTGGCCACCGCCGGCATCAGCATCGCCGCGGCCCGCGGCTATGCTACCGATTACGGCCTGACCGGGTATTCCGCGCTGCCTCCGGGCATACGCAAGAACCTGGCGCGCGGCAAGCCCCTGCCCCCGGGCATTGCCAAGAAGATGGTGCCGGGCCCGATGCTGGCCCGGCTGCCGGTGCACCCCGGCTACGAATGGCGCGTGGCGGGCAGCGACTTGATCCTGGTGGCCATCGGCACGGCCATCGTGGCCGACGTGCTGTTCGACGTGTTCGACTGACCGGTCTTCCCCGGGCTGGAACCCGGGGAGGGGCTCAGCGGCGTCCGAGCATGGGCGCCGCGGCCTGGTCGCGCCAAATGTACTGATGCACGCCCACCATGGCAACGTGCCCCACCACCAGCGCCAGCAACAGCCAGCCCAACCAGCCGTGCAACGCATTGCCCACGGCAATGAGCGACGGAATTTCGCGTCCCGACGCCTCGATCAGTTGCACACCGAATACCGACAGCCCCTTGCCCCGCCCCTGGGCGCGCATCATGGCGACCACGGGCACACAGATCATCAAGAGATACAAGCCTGCATGCCCCAAGCGGGACAAGCGCCCCCATGCGTGAGCGCCGGCCGGCGGGCGCCGCCGCGAACCCGCCAGCGCCCAGAGCACGCGCAGCGCGACCAGCGCCAGCAGCACGACCCCCAACGAGACATGCGATGACCAGAACCAGCGCGAAATGTCCGCGTCCCGGTTCCAGGCGTGCAGGGCCGAACTGATGAACTGCCACCCGAACAGGGCCGCCATGCTCCAGTGCAGGAAACGGGTGACCGTGCCATAGGCGTGGGGGTTATCGAGCCAGGAACGGGAGGAAGTACTGCTCATGCCAATTCTCCGAAGTTGAGTAACCGGTATGGATGGTGTCGGCTTGCGGCCGGTCGGAGCTTGACGCGGCGCAAGGCGACGGGCTCGCCGAACGCCGGATGGAATCACTTGAAATGGGAATCGGCCGCCTCACGGCCACCGCCCTCCGTTCCCCTGTTAATCACAGCAAAACCCCCCCTAAGCCAAACAAGATTGGCGGCCAGCGGGCGATCGTCGCAAAATCGGCAAACTTATTACTGAAGGAAGCGCCACCCATGACCCAGCACACGGCCGCGCCGCCTGCCGGCCCGGAAAAGCACTACCATGACCAACTGGCCCAGGGCCGGTTCCAGATCCAGCGTTGCCAGGCGTGCTCGCAGGCAGTGTTCTACCCCCGGGTGATCTGCCCCCATTGCGGCTCGGGCCTGCTCGACTGGATCACGCCGTCTGGCAAGGGCACGGTGTATTCCACCACCGTCGTGCGGCGCAAGCCGGAACATGGCGGCGACTACAACGTGGCGCTGATCGACCTTGAAGAAGGCGTGCGCATGATGTCGCGCGTGGAAGGCATCGCGCCCGAGGCGGTGACGATCGGCATGGCCGTGCAGGCCAGCGTGGTCGACGCCGGCGACAGCAAGCTGGTGGTGTTCAAGCAAACCGGAGGCCGCGCATGATCGACCCCAAGCTGCGCGGCGCCGCCGCGATTGTCGGCGTGGGCCATGCCGGGCTGGGCGAAGCCCAGGGCTACACCGAAATGGAAATCCTGGTGCAGGCCGCCCAGCGCGCCGTGGCCGACGCCGGCCTCACCATGCGCGACATCGACGGCCTGGCCACGGCCAGCGTGGCATCCACCATGTGGGCCATGCCGGTCATCGAGCACCTGGGCATCCGCCCCACTTTCATCGACAACACCATGATCGGCGGGTCCAGTTTCGTGGCTCACCTGATGCCCGCCCTGCAGGCGCTGGCCAGCGGACAATGCAACGCCGTGCTCGTGTGCTACGGCAGCACTCAGCGCACATCTACGCTGAACCGCGCCGAAATCGGCAACGCGCGGCGCAAACTCGATCCGCAGCCTTACGAGAACCCCTACAACCCGCTCAGCCCGCTCAGTTCGTACGCGCTGGCGGCTGCGCGCCACATGCACCAGTACGGCACCACGCGCGAACAGTTGGCCGAAGTGGCCGTGGCGGCCCGCAAATGGGCGCAGCTGAACCCGGAAGCCTTCATGCGGGATCCGCTCACCATCGAGGACGTGCTGGCCTCGCGCATGGTGTCCGATCCGCTCACCGTACGCGACAGCTGCCTGGTCACCGATGGCGCAGGCGCTTACGTGCTGGTGCGCGCCGACCGCGCGCGCGACCTGCCCCACCCGCCTGTATATGTGCTGGGCAGCTCCACCGCCTGCTGGAACCGGCAGATCTCATCGATGGACGACCTGACCGTTACGGCGGCCAAGCAATCGGGCGCAATCGCCTTCGAGATGGCGGGCATGGGGCCCAAGGATATCGACGTCGTGGAACTGTACGACGCCTTCACCATCAACCCCATCCTGTTCCTGGAAGACCTGGGTTTTTGCCAGAAGGGCGAAGGGGGCCCGTTCGTCAGCGGCGGCGCACTGGCGCCCGGAGGCCGGCTGGCGGTCAACACCAACGGCGGCGGGCTGTCGTGCGTGCATCCCGGCATGTACGGCATGTTCATCACCATCGAAGCCGTGCGGCAACTGCGCGGCCAGTGCGGTGAACGGCAGGTGGCCGGCGCCTGCACGGCGCTGGTACACGGCAACGGCGGCACGCTGTCGAGCCAGTCCACCGCCATTCTGGGCACCGAGGCCACGCTGTAGACTCAGCCGGAGGAGACAACATGAGGCCTGCAACAACAAAGGGGCCGCGATGATCAACAAGATCAAGTCATCGCACCTGGAAGCGCTACAACCCATTCACGATGGCGCCAGCATCATGATCGGCGGCTTCGGCGACGCCGGCATCCCGTTCGAGCTGATCGACACGCTGCTGGCAATGGGCACCACGGGGCTCACCGTGATCAGCAACAATGCCGGGGCCGGCGAGCGGGGCATCGCCGCCCTGATCGCCGCCGGCCGGGTGCGCAAAGTCATCTGCTCGCATCCGCGCCCGCCGCGTTCGGACATCTTCGCCAATGCGTTCCGCGCCGGCCAAGTCGAGCTGGAGTGCGTGCCGCAGGGCACGCTGGCTGAACGCATGCGCGCCGCCGGCGCGGGCCTGGGGCCGTTCTATACCCCCACGGGCTATGGCACCTGGGTCGCCAACGGCAAGCAGACCTGCGTAATCGACGGCAAGGGCTATGTGCTGGAACAGCCCCTGTCGGCCGATTTCGCGCTGGTGCGCGCCCACCAGGGCGACCGCCTGGGCAACCTCACTTACCGGCTGGCGGCCCGCAACTTCAACCCCGTCATGTGCATGGCGGCGCGGCACGCCATCGCGCAGGTGGACGAAATCGTGCACGCGGGCGACATCCCGCCCGAACAAGTCATGACGCAGGCCATCTTCGTCCAATCCGTCGTCCTGGCAGGCAGCTCCACATGACCGAACCCATATCCCTGAACCGCCAGCAAATCGCCCAATTGGTGGCGCGAGACATTCCCGAAGGCGCCGCGGTCAACCTGGGCATCGGCATGCCCACCCTGGTGTCGGACTACCTGCCCGACGACCGCGAGATTCTGCTGCATAGCGAAAACGGCATCCTGGGCATGGGGCCGGCCGCCACCGGCGATGCCGTCGATCCCGACCTCATCAACGCCAGCCGCGTCGCCGTCACGCTGATTCCTGGCGCGTCGATCACCGAACACACGATCTCGTTCGCCATGATGCGCGGCGGGCACCTGGACTACTCCATCCTGGGCGGCTTCCAGGTGGCGGCCAACGGCGACCTGGCCAACTGGATGACCGACGCCCCCGACGCCATCCCCGCCATCGGCGGCGCCATGGACCTGGCCGTGGGCGCGCGCAACGTGCTGGTCATGATGGAACACACCACCAAGTCCGGCGAACCCAAGCTGCTGGAGGCCTGCACCTACCCGCTGACCGCGGCCGGCGTGGTGGATACGGTGTACACCAACTGGGCGATCGTCGATGTCAAGAACGGCCGTTTCGTGCTGCGCTCGATGGTGGCCGGCATGGCCCTCGACGTCCTGCAGCGCAGCACCGGAGCCAGGCTGTGGGTGGAAGGCGGCGTCGAGACCATCGTGCTGGACGCCAGCGGGCGCGCCTGCATTCAATCGTAAAGGGTAAAGGCGCGTTGAATGAAAGCGCGCTGAAAACCGGCGCCGGCGGTATCAGCGCTCGAGGTCGAGGTTGGCGAACACGTCGGCCAGCGTGGGCACCGACCGCGCCGGCCAGATGGCGCTGAGGTCGAAACTGGGCAGCCCGCCGCCGTCGCGCACTTCGCAAAAACGCACCCCACGGAAGTCCAGCGCCCGTATCCAGCTGGGCAACAGCCCCACCCCGCAGCCGCCCGCCACGCAGGCCAGCACGGTCAGGGTCCGATTGGCCTCTTGCGCCACCACCGGCGCCAACCCCGCCTTGCGCAGAGCATCCAGAATGCCGGCGTAGAACACCGGCAACTGGTTCTGCGGGTACAGCACCAGGCCTGCCTCGGCGATCTGCGCCAACGACACCGAGCCGTCCGCCGCCACGTCGAACTCGTCCGGCACCGCGGCCACCAGACGATCGCGCAGCAACAGCCGTTCGCGCATCTGGCCGGCCACGGCCACCGGCGTGTGCATCAAACCGATGTCGATCGCGCCATTGGCCAGGGCTTCGGCCTGTTCGGCATTGCTCATTTCGCGCAGCGCGACACGCACCCCGGGCGCCTCGCGCCGCAGCGCGCGCAATGCGCGCGGCAGCATGTCGAACAGCGCCGAACTGACCAGCCCGATGGTGAGCTGGCCGGCGCTGCCGCGCGCGATGTCCTGCGCGCGGCGCGCCGCGGCATCGATGCGCGCCACGCTGACGCGCACGTCTTCAAGAATGGACAGCGCCGCCGCGGTCGGCGCGGCTCCGCGCCGGCTGCGCTCAAACAATTGCACGCCCAGCTCACGCTCCATGCGCCCCAGCGATTGCGACAGGGCCGGCTGGGCGATGCCCAGCCAGTTGGCCGCGCCGCTGACGCTGCCATGGTCGATGACAGCCAGGAAATGACGAAGGTGGCGGGTTTCCATATCGATTCAATATAAAAATTTAATTTTTCTAGCATAGATCAATATATATCCCGATCCTAGAATTCGGCCCATTCCCCCTACAGCCCGCCGCGCGGCCGCCCCCAGGCCCCGCCGCCAGCCGGCCCGGAGACGAACCGCTTGAAACCTGAATCACCCGCCCGCGCCGCATTGGCCATCGACACCCACGCGCACGTGTTCACGCGCGGGCTGGCCATGCAGTCGGCGCGCCGCTACACGCCGGACTACGACGCCCCGCTGGCGGACTACCTGGCCTTGCTGGACAGCCACGGCCTGTCGCACGGCGTGCTGGTGCAGCCCAGCTTCCTGGGCACAGACAACCGTTACCTGCTCGATGCCCTGGCCCAGGGCCAAGGCCGCCTGCGCGGCGTCGCGGTGCTGGCGCCCGATATGCCGCAGGCCGGGCTGGACGCCATGCATCGCGCCGGCGTGCGCGGCATGCGCCTCAATCTGTTCGGCCTGCCCACGCCCGGCCTGGGCCAGCCCAGCTGGCAGGCCTTGCTGGCCAAGGTCAACCAGCTCGACTGGCACGTGGAAGTGCATACCCCCGCCCTGCGCCTGCAAGAAGCGCTGGCGCCGCTGTTGGCGGCCGGCTGCCGCGTGGTGGTAGACCACTTCGGCCGCCCCGACCCCGCGCTGGGCGTGCGCGACCCGGGCTTTCGCTATCTGCTCGACCAAGCCGCCAGCGGGCGGGTATGGGTCAAGCTGTCGGCGCCATACCGCATCTGGCCCGCCCCCGACCGCGCCCCCCAAGGGCGCCAGGCCACCCTGCAACTGCTGGACGCCTGTACCCCGGCTCGCCTGCTGTGGGGCAGCGACTGGCCACACACCGAGAACCGGCATCACGCCGACTACCCCCAGGCCCACCAGTGGTTGCATGACTGGGTGGAAGACGACGCGACCCGGCGCATCATCCTGGCCGGCACGCCGTCGGCCCTATTTGGCATACAAGGAGACAATCCATGACCATCCTCTCATCCCTGGCAAGCCGCGCCGCGGCCGTCGCCGGCACCGCCCTGCTGGCGAGCTCCGCCGCCTGGGCCGCGTATCCTGAACGGCCCATCACCATGGTGGTGACCTACCCGCCCGGCGGCACCGTAGACATGGTGGCGCGCCTGGTGGGGCCTCGGCTGGCAGAAAAACTGGGCCAGCCCGTCGTCATCGAGAACCGCGGCGGCGCGGGCGGCATGATCGGCGGGGCCGTGGTCGCCAAGGCGCAGTCCGATGGCTACACCCTGATGCTGGACGCCTCGAACCACGCGCAAAACCCGGCCCTGCACAGCAAGATGCAGTTCGACACGCTGAAAGACTTCGCGCCCGTATCGCTGCTACTGCGCGTGCCCAACATGCTGGTGGTCACGCCCAGCGCGCCGTTCCAGAGCGTGGCCGACGTCATCCGGCAAGGCAAGGACACCGCGCATCCGGTTTACTTCGCCTCGGCCGGCCCGGGCTCTGCGCAACACCTGGCGGGCGAGCTGTTCAACCTGCTGGCCGGCACGCACCTGGAACACGTGGCCTATAAAGGCGGCGGCCCAGCCATGCTGGACGTGATGGCCGGGCAAGTGCCCGTCATGTTCGCCTCGATGGGCTCGGGCTGGCAGCACGTGAAAAACGGCAAGCTGCGCGCACTGGCTGTTGGCGGCGTCACCCGCTCGCCGACCGCGCCCGACTTGCCCACCATCGCCGAATCGGGCGTGCCTGGCTACGAATCGTATGAATGGAACGCCGTGTTCGCGCCGGCCGGCACGCCGCCCGCCATTCTGCAGCAGGTTTCCGCCGCCCTGGCCGAAGTGTTGAAAGAACCCGCCGTGGCCAAGGCGCTGGCGGGCATCGGCGCCGAAACCATCGGCTCGACGCCGGCCGAACTCGACACCTTCCGCAAAGCCGAAATTGCAAAGTGGCAGCAGGTAGCAAAAGAAGCTCACCTGACGCTGGATTGAAATCAAATACCCAGCCAGAACCGCCCCACGGGGCGGTTTTTCTTTGACTAATCGCCACCCGCCTGCTTTATCCCGCCAATTTTCATTTCTTGACTCAGGATTTTCAACATTCCTCAGTATCATGCCCGCCAGCGGCGACGTTGGATGTGGCCGGTGTTTCAAAGGAGTTTTTATGCACCTCCTACACCCCAGGCGGGAGGAGCTTCCATGCAGTCCGGCCGAATTGCGGGCGCAACGCACCCTGCAGGCCGCCGGAAAACTGATGCGGCAACCGGGACAGGTCCCGCCCGCATCAGCCGAGCAGGAACTGCTCGACTACATGCGGGAAATAAAGCGGAAATCTTACGGTCACGCGGGCTCGCTGCTCTCGGCGCTCAGCGCGGCAAGCTAGAAGCCAGCCCGTTTTTTCGCAGCCGCCCCATGGGGCGGTTTTCTTTTGCCCGCGTGGCACGTTGCAGAACATCAGCCGCCCGCGGCCACCTGTCGCAGCGCCTGCTCGAACACTTCGGGCGGTTGCCCGCCCGACACCAGATACTTGTCGTTGATGATCACCGACGGCACCGATGAAATGCCCAGGTTGCGCCACTTTTCCTGGTCGGCCCGCACCTCGTCGGCGTAGCGGCCGGATGCCACGACTTCCCGCGCGGCCTCGGCATCCAGACCCGCATCGCGCGCGGCCTGCGCCAGCACATCGGGCTCACTGGTATCCAGATTGTCGAAATGGTAGGTTTTCAGCAGGCTGCGCTTGAGCGCGACCTGCTGCGCCTGGCCGAGCGTGCCAGCCCAATGCAGCAGCCTGTGCGCATCGAATGTGTTGTACGAACGGCTGTCGTCAGTCTGGTGCATGGGCATGCCCACGGCCGCGGCGCGCTCGGCGATCACCCTGCGGTTCTCTTGCAGGCGCGGTTTGTCGAAGCCGTACTTTTTCATCAACCGTTCGCCGGTATTCTGCCCGCCCTTGGGCATGTCGGGATTCAACTCGAACGGCTGCATGTGAATTTCGAATTCGGCCTCGGGCCCGATGCGTTCGATGGCGGCCAGCAAGCCGCCCAGGCCCACGGCGCACCAGGGGCACGCCACATCGGACACGAAATCGATCTTGACTTTGTTCATGAATAGCTCCGGTAGCTGCGGCCGGCCCGCACAGTCGTGGCGGCGGCCCTGCGGCAATCCAGCCAGTGTACGCCCGCGCGGCAGCCATTATGATGAACCCTCGCCCACCGCACGGAGGCTCCGATGATCCGACTGGTACGCGCGCCCGACATGCTGCTTGGCCAGCATTGGGCCAATCTGCTGGAACAGGCTGGCATTGCCTGCCACATCGCCGGCCGCTACCTGCAGGGCGGCGCCGGAGAAATCCCTGTAGACCAGTGCGGCCCCGACCTTTGGCTGGAAGACGAGCGCGACCGCGAGGCCGCGCTGCGCATCATCGACGGGCGCGCTGATAGCAGCGTGCGGCCGCACTGGCATTGCGATGCCTGCGGCGAATGGCTGGAACCGCAGTTCAGCACCTGTTGGCAATGCGGCGCATCGCGCCCACCCGCCCAGGCTTAAACTGTGCGCTGAGATCAGGCATTGCCGCCCTTCCCGTGCAACGGCCCCGGGCGGCGCGCACCAGGAGAACACACAAAATGGAGTCGCCGGACGCGGATCAACCCCTGCCCGCCGCTACCAGCGGACAGGCCCGGCAACCCGCCGACGGCGCGCGCCCGCATTGGCGCGCGGCCCTGCAAGATTTATCGCCTGCCTATTTCGGCCTGGTAATGGCCACCGGCATCGTGTCGCTCGCCTCCGACATGATGGGCCACCCGCGCCTGGCGCGAATATTGTTCGCGCTCAACATCATTCAGTATGCCGCCCTGTGGCTGGCCTACCTGCTACGCGCCTGGTATTTCCCGCGCCGCTTCTTCGGCGACATGATCGACCACGCCAAAGGGCCAGGGTATTTCACGCTGGTGGCGGCCACCGGCATCCTGGCCAGCCAGTTCATCCTGCTGCGCAACGACCTCTCCACGGGCTTCGCCCTGTGGGCCCTGGAAATCGTGCTGTGGCTGGGGCTGACCTACACCATCTTCACGGCGTTCACGGTCAAGGCCCGCAAGCCCGCGCTCGACCGCAGCATCAGCGGCGCCTGGCTGCTTGCCGTGGTGGCCACCCAGGCGCTGGCCGTATCCAGCGCGCTATTGGCGGCCCGCATCGGCCAACCCTACCGGCTGGAGATGAACCTGGTGGCGCTGTCGATGTGGCTGTGGGGCGGCATGCTGTACATCTGGATGATGTCGCTGATTTTCTACCGCTACACGTTCTTTCCGTTCTCGCCCGGCGATCTGTCGCCGCCCTATTGGATCAACATGGGCGCCATGGCGATATCCACCCTGGCCGGCTCGCTGCTGATCCTGAACGCGCCGCAGGCACCCTACCTGGTGTCGCTGTTGCCGTTCCTGAAGGGCTTCACCGTGCTGTACTGGGCAACGGGCACGTGGTGGATCCCGATGCTGCTGTGCCTGGGCGTATGGCGCTACGGTTTCCAGCGCTTCCCGTTCCGCTACGACCCGTTGTACTGGGGCGCCATCTTTCCGCTGGGCATGTACGCGGCCTGCACCTGGCAGATGAATCGCGCCATGGGCTTCGACTTCCTGGGCTTGCTGCCGCCGGTCTTCCTGTACGTGGCCCTGCTGGGCTGGCTGCTGACCTTCACCGCAATGGCCCGCCGCCTGTTCGGCCTGGCGCGGCACGTGGCGGCATCGTTGATGATGCTCTACTGGGTGCCGCCCCGACCGTTGATCGAGGCCGCCCAGGCGCTGGCATAGCTGGCGCGGTGACAATACGGAACGGAAACAGTGGCGTGGCGGGCCGCGCCCAGCCTCAATCAGTTACCGGAACGGCTGCGCAGCTTGACCGACTGCGCCTGGTTCAGGCGCCTGGCTTCCTCTTCGGCATACTCTTCCTCGCCCGGCTCGTATTTGCCTTCATATCGGCACGAGCTGGGGCTCCAGGTGCATTGATTGAACAACTTGCCCACAGTGCCCGAACTTGAACTGCCGCCGCCCGACGAGCAGCCGGCGGCCAGGGCAGCAAAAAACAGTGCAATACCGCAACGCCCCAAAGTTTGAACGGACATGTTTCCTCAACCCGACGTGGATGCCAAAGTCATTGTTATACCAAGGTCGGGCCAATAGCGCGCGCCCGGCCATGCCGCGACGGCGTGGCCACGGGGGTTTGCGTCTTTTCATGCGGATTTGCGCCTTTTTTTGGCAGGTGGGGCAACAGGCTGAATGGACAGCCGGTTATTCATTCGCGCGGACCGGACCGCTTGCGCAGCACGGCCGGCGTGTCGTCGGCGGGTTTCAGGACGCCACCGTCCGCATCGGCATGCGCCGCCGGATTTCCGTCGTAATGGTCGGGGCTGTCCGCCTTCGAATCTGGTTTGTTCGAAGTCCGCGTGTTGGCATCCTTAATCCCTTGTTGAACCCGATTGGCAATATCCACCTGGCATTCCGTCGAAGGCTCGATGCCAGCCTGTTTAACTCGTTCGTCTTTGCGTTGCTGCTGGTCCTGCGGGTTGCGGCCGGCGGGGCCAGCGCCGCTTGCGGTCGAGCTTGGCTTCATGTGTGTCTCCTTACAGTGGAAGTCGAATAGCCAAGTCTGCCGCGCAAGTTTCATACCCGGCAGCGAATCCTTGCAGCCCCGACCCGCGCCCACCACCGGGAACGCCATGTGCTGGGAAGCGCTCTCGCCCATACAAACCGGAGAACGCAATGGACAAGGAACACAACCCAGCAGACGAACACCTGATGGACTGGCTCAGGGACGCCCACGCCATGGAAGAACATGGCCGAAACCATGCTCACCAGCATGGCCGGCCGCATCGAAAACTACCCCGAAGTACACCAGCGCATTCAACGCCATATTGAAGAAACCCGGGGCCAACAGCGGCTGGTACGCCAGTGCATAGAGCGCCGGGGCGGAGACACGTCGGCGCTGAAAGACCTGGCGGGCAAGATCACGGCAACGTTCCAGGGATTTTCGGGAGCGCTTGCCTCCGATGAAATCCTGAAAGGCGCGATGTTCAGCTTCGCCTTCGAAAACCTGGAAGTCGCCGCCTATCGGCAACTGGTGGCCGCGGCCCGGTACGTGGGCGACACCGAAACCGCCGAGGTGTGCGCAGGCATCCTCAAGGAAGAAATCGCGATGGCCGAATGGCTGGACCACAACTCCGATGCCCTGGTGCGCCTCTTTCTGGAGCGGGCGAACAACCCTGGGGAGCAGGCCAAGCGCTAGGGGGTGTATCAAACAAATAATGCCGTTTGCCGGAGCATCTGCAAGGCGAGGCAAACGGCATCATCGGCTTTCCGGGACAACGGTCCTGCAACCGCAAGGCCCAGTACGGTACTGAGCCTGAGATACACAGCCAACAAAAAACCCGCGCCTCTAGAAGAATCGCGGGTTTCGTATATTTCTGCGTACTGCCTGATACTGCAACTTGGTGCCGACGGCGAGACTCGAACTCGCACAGCTTTCGCCACTACCCCCTCAAGATAGCGTGTCTACCAATTCCACCACGTCGGCTGGGTATATCAAGCGCTTGTCGCGCCTGCTTGCCAAGGCTGCCCTGTACTCAAGGCCCCCCAGCAAAGTCCGATATTCTATCACGATTGCCCGTCTCTACTACCCTGCTGGTAGCCAAGTTCGGGCGCCTGGGACTTTACACTACCGGGTCTGTCACTTTTTTCAGACACACCCCATGACCGTTTTACGTTTCGAGGCCGTCCTGTTCGACTGCGATGGCGTGCTGGTCGATTCCGAGCCGATCACGGCGCGCGTACTGGCCACCATGCTGGGCGAGCTGGGCTGGTCGATCACGCAGGACGACGCGCTGCGCATCTTCGTTGGCAAGACGGTCAAGGACGAGGCCGCGCTTATCCATTCGCGCACCGGCTTTACCTTGACTTCAGAATGGCTGGACGAATTCCGAGACCGGCGCAACCAGGCCCTGGAGCAAGACCTGCAGGCCATCAATGGCGCGCCACAGGCAGTACATGCCCTGCACGGTTTGTTTGGCGGGCGTATCGCGGTGGCATCGGGCGCCGATATGGTCAAGATAGAGCTGCAACTGCGCAAAGTCGGCGTGTACGACTATTTCGCAGGGCGATTCTTCAGCGGCCAGGCCTTGGCCCGCAACAAGCCCGCCCCCGACGTCTACCTGACCGCGGCCGACGCCCTGGGCGTGGCGCCGCAACGCTGCGCGGTGGTGGAAGACACGGTCACCGGAGCCACGGCCGGCGTGGCGGCGGGGGCAACGGTTTTTGGCTACAGCCCGGGCGGCCCGGGCCATGACAGCACCCAGGCCCTGCTGCGGGCTGGAGTCGCCCATGTATTCCACGACATGCGCGAACTCCCCGCGCTGCTGACGCAGGCAGCATGAAAAAACCCGCAAGGCCGTCGGCCCTGCGGGTTTTGAAAACTGCTGGCGAGCCGCGTTACTGAGCGGGCTTCGGCGCTTCCGGCGTGGCCGGTGTCTCGGCCGGCTTTTCAGCGGGCTGTTCGGCCGGTTTTTCGGCCGACGGCTGCGCGGCAGGAGCGGCCGGAACGTCGGCAGGCTTGGACTCGGACTGCGGCTCGGCAGCCGGCGCCTGGGGCACCGAGGCGTCGGGCTGGGCCGGCGCGCTTTGCGGCACCGACGAGCCGCTGTTGGCGGCGCCCGGCACTTGCGGAACGGAACGGTCGGCCGGAAAGTCTTGCATTACGCCCGACTCGACCGAGCTGGCGGACGACGAACCTTTATGGCTGACGTAGGCCAGGCCCAGCGTGCTGGCGAAGAACACCACGGCCGCCCACTTGGTGGTGCGCGACAGGAAGTTGGCCGCCCCGGTAGCGCCGAACAGGCTGCCGGCGGAACCGCTGCCGAAGGCCGAGCCCATGTCGGCGCCCTTGCCCTGCTGCAGCAGGACCAGGACGATGATCGCCAGGGCGGACAGCACCTGTACGACCAGCAGGAGAGTGAGGGTCATAGACATTGAAGACTCCGGAAACTTAGGCTGCGGCGATGCGCAAGAATTCGTCGGCCACCAGCGACGCGCCGCCCACCAGGGCGCCGTCGATGTCGGGCATGGCAAACAGGGTGGCTGCGTTGGCGGCCTTGACGCTGCCGCCGTACAGCACGCGCACCTGGCCAGCGCCCAGGCCGCGCAGGGCCACGCGGATGGCGCCGTGGACTTCCTGGGCCTGCTCGGGCGTGGCCGTGCGGCCGGTGCCGATGGCCCAGACGGGTTCGTAGGCCAGCACCATGCGCGCCAACGCGTCGGCGCCCAGGGCCAGGATGGGTTCGAGCTGGCGCTCGATGACCCCCAGCGTGTTGCCGCCTTCGCGTTCGGCCAGGGACTCGCCCACGCAGACTACCGGCGTCAGGCCGGCGTCGAGCGCGGCGCGAGCCTTGTCGGCCACGGCCTGGTCGGTTTCGCCGTGCAGGCTGCGGCGCTCGGAATGGCCCGCCAGGGCCCAGCGGCAGCCGAACTCGCTCAGCATGGCGCCAGAGACTTCGCCGGTATAGGCGCCCTTGGCGTGCGCGCTGACATCTTGCGCGCCCCAGGACACGCTGCTGCCGCCTAGCGCCGAGGCGGCCTGGGCCAGGTACGGGAACGGCACGCAGACACCGATTTCGCAATGCGAAGCCGGGTCGGCCGCGCGCAACGCGTCGAGCAGCGCGGCGTTCTCGGCCAGGCTGCCGTGCATCTTCCAGTTGCCCAGCACGAGCCGGGCGCGGTTTTCAACAGAGGTCATGGCGCAACATGATAGGGGTCGGCCCGGACAAAATCCGGGTCAAACCCAAGATTGTATCCTGTTTACCAGGAAATACGCTGCCCCGGCGACCTCACTGTTACACGGTAAGGATGATTTTGCCGATGTTCTCGCCGGCTTCCATCATGGCGTGCGCCGCGGCCGCCTGCTCCAGCGGGAAGGTGGCGTGCACGATGGGCTTGATGGCGCCCTGCTCCAGCAAGGGCCACACGCGCTCGCGCAGGGCGCGGGCGATGGCGGCCTTGAAGGCCACCGGACGCGGGCGCAGCGTAGAGCCGGTAAGCGTGAGGCGGCGGCGCAGGATCTGGTTGCAGTCGACCTCGGCGCGGGCGCCGCCCAGCAGGGCGATGACCACGATGCGGCCGTCATCGGCCAGGCATTTCATGTTGCGGTTGATGTATTCGCCCGCCACCATGTCCAGGATTACATTGACGCCGGCGCCGCCGGTGGCGTCGCGCACTTCCTGGACGAAATCCTGCGTCTTGTAATTGATGCCGCGCGCCGCGCCCAGCGCCTCGACCGCGCGCGCGCGCTCGTCGCTGCCCACGGTGGCGTAGACGGTGTTGCCCATGGCGCGGGCCAGCTGAATGGCCGTGGTGCCGATGCCGCTGGCGCCGCCATGCACCAGCAGGCTTTCGCCTTCTTGCAGGGCGCCGCGGTCGAATACGTTGCTCCAGACCGTGAAGTAGGTTTCGGGCAGGCCAGCGGCCTCGATTTCGGACAGGCCCTTGGGAATGGGCAGGCACTGCGCGACCGGGGCCACGCAGTATTCAGCATAGCCGCCGCCCGCCACCAGGGCGCAGACCTTGTCGCCCACCGAGAACCCGCCCGCCGCGGCGTCGCCGCCGACGATTTCACCGGCCAGTTCCAGGCCCGGCAGGTCGGAGGCGCCCGGAGGCGGCGCGTAATTGCCCTTGCGCTGGAAGACGTCGGGACGGTTGATGCCCGCGGCTGCAACCTTGATAAGCACTTCGCCCGGGCCCGGCTCGGGCATGGGGCGATCGGCCGGCACCAGGACTTCGGGGCCGCCAGGTTGGGATATCTCTACAGCTCGCATATCACGCCTCCAGGATCAAATAGATTATTATTGCGCCCTTTACGGAATATCCAAACCGGCCGCGCGGCGTTCATGTCCACGGCCCGGACTTTCCTGTCGCGGTACCATTACCGTCGACACAAGACGGAAGCGTGGCCGAGTGGTTGAAGGCACCGGTCTTGAAAACCGGCAAGGGTTTGCGCCCTTCGTGGGTTCGAATCCCACCGCTTCCGCCAGCCATTGCCCCGCACCCATGGCGAAATTGGTAGACGCAAGAGACTTAAAATCTCTCGCCGCAAGGCGTCCCGGTTCGATTCCGGGTGGGTGCACCATTCCCGGCCGCGCCCTGCGCCGTTGAACCTCCCTCCTCCCCCTTCCTGTTCCACCGCCGCGCCGGCGAGCCGGGCATGCGGCTTGCTAGGGTGTGCTTTCCTCAAGCATCCCGGACGGCAATCCGTCATTTTCCCGGAGAACAGAAATGGCCAAAGCGCATACCAGCGACACGCAACAGACACACGACCTGCTCTACCAGGCCCTGGAGACGGAAATGGGGGGCATCAAGGTGTACGAGGCGGCAATCAGCTGTGCTATCAATGACGACCTGAAAGAAGAATGGGAAGGCTACCTGGAAGAAACGACCACGCACCGCCAGGTATTGCTGACCGTATTCGAGCAACTGGGACTCGACCCGCAGGCCCAGGTGCCGTCGCGGGAAATCGTGGCGCACCACGGCGAGTCGCTCGTGAAGGCCATCGAGCTGGCCAAGGCGCAGGGCACCCCCGCCGCCGCGCAGCTCGTGGCGGCGGAATGCGTGGTGCTGGCCGAGACCAAAGACCACCTGAACTGGGAACTGATCGGCCTGCTGGCCGAAAAGACCACCGGAACCCAGGCCAAGGTCTTGCAGCAGGCGTTCGAGGCGGTGGAAAAAGACGAAGACCATCACCTGTATCACACCAAGGGCTGGACCCGCGAACTGTGGATCGAGTCGCTCGGGCTGCCCGCCGTGCTGCCGCCGCCGGAAGAAGTGAAACAGGTGGAAACCGCGATTGGCGCGTCGCGCGCCGAGCACGCCCGCGACGACATGCTGCGCGGCAAGCATTAAGCCCCGGCGGACGCCGGCCGGTGCGGTAACATGGCCGGCGTCTGCTTCTCTTTTCTACGCATGGACGCCTATCTGGACCGAATCAGCCAGTTCATCCAGGCCAACCACGACTGGGCCGGGCCAATCACTTTTCTGCTGACACTCGGCGAATCGCTGATCTTGGTAGGCCTGTTCATTCCCGCCACGGCGCTGATGCTGCTGACCGGCGGGCTGATCGGCGCGGGTACGCTGTCGCCCTGGACGGTGCTGGCGTGGGGGATCGCCGGCGCCGTCGTGGGCGATGCCCTGTCGTACTGGGCGGGTCGCTGGCTGGGCCCCGGGCTGCTGCGCCGCTGGCCTTTCAATACCCAGCGCAGCGCCGTGGCGCGCGCGCGGCTGTTTTTCAAACGCTACGGCTTTGCATCGGTGCTCATCGGCCGCTTCCTGGGGCCGGTGCGCAGCACTATCCCCACCGTGGCGGGCATCATGGGCATGGGCCAAGTGCGCTTCCAGTTGGCCAATACACTGTCGGCGCTGGTCTGGCTGCCGCTGATGCTGGCGCCCGGTTTCTTTACGGCGCGCGGGGTGGGCGCGTTGCAAAATGGCCAGCAGACCGGGCTGATCATCGGGACGGCCGCCTCGGTGCTGCTGGGCGGCGGACTGTTGGTGGCGTTCATGCGCAAACGCCGGCCGGACGGCATGCGCGCCCAACGCCGCCGTTGATTCGCGCCGGGACGGCGGGATGCACGTCCAGGCGAACCGCATACCAGTTCCTGGCTGGCTCTTGTTCAGTAACGCCGGCGTACTCGGCGGACAGGATGGCCGCCTTGCCGGGCGGCTTGCATTATTTAATCTGCGCGAAGGTGTGTTCGCCCACCAACAAGGTCCGGTGGGTGTCGAGCTCATACTTCACGGGCACTCGGTTGCCCACGCGCAGGAAAGCCAGGGCGTTCTCGTGGAACAGCTGGACGACATCGGCCATGAATCGCTGTTGGCCGCCGTCGTCGGGAACAACGCTCAGCTGCACCTTGTACCACTGCTGCTCGGGATAATCTTCGATATACCCCAGCGACTCGACCGCCATGACCTCGCCTGTGGCCGATTGCCCATTGCGGGTGATCTCACGCGCAACATTCGCGGCAATATGAGTCCGATACAGCCACAGCATGTGGCCGGTGTAATAGAGGATGGCCGATGCGCCCAAATAATAGGGGTACTGCACGAACATTTCGATCTTGATCGCGAAGTAAACGCACAAGCCCAGCGCCACGGCCCCCGCGACCATGCACAGCACCGCCAACACCGTGATGAACAGCCGGTAAACCACAATCGCCTCAGGTCGGAATAACGCGGCAATGCCGCTCAGGGAGCCAGCACCAGTACTTTTTTCTGGTCCATTTTCAGGTAGATGCCCAGCGTATTCCATAGATTCTGCAACGCCAGGCACAGCCAGCGGATCACCACTCCGCCGCAGGCGATCACAGTGACGGAAAACAGCGCGATCGTCGCACCCAGCATGAACAAGGTGCCCGAGGCCACGCCCACCACGCTGGTCGGCATGTCGATGGTAATGGGGGCAACCGAATAGATATTGTGGGCCGGCTTGTTCTGAATGAACACGTTAGTGGTGGGCAGCTTCATGCAGCTCCACATTTCATTCTTGGACGGGCCTGTCATGTACGGCCCCAAACCGATGCTCTTGCCAGAGCCCATGCATCCCCAGAACGGCATAGCAATCTCCTTGATCAAACGCGCCAGATTTCTGCCGCGAACAACTCTTCGTCTTTCTCGATCGCGCCGTGGCGCGTCTTGATGGAAGTGGAATCGGTTATCGCCCGATGGAACTTGGTGCGGTTCAGGCCGACATCGTCGAAATTGCAGCGCTCGAGCCTGGAATACGACAAATCGGCATTTTCGAGGTTCGTGCCCACGAAATAGCACTCGTCCACGGTCGCGCGATTGAAGACGCTCATGCTGAGGTCAGCATAGCTGAAATTCGTTTTCGACAGCAAGGCGCCATTCCAGAGCGACTGCGCCAATATGGCGCCGCTGAAAACGGACTCGCGGATGGTGGCGTTGACGAACACGCAATTGCGCGCATCCGCCTCCAGGAAATTGGAATTCTCAATCTTGCTATCCCCGAAGTTGCACATGGCCAGCCGCGCTTCCGAAAAATCGGCATCGCTGATGACGGCTTCATTGAACTGGGAGCCGGACAGTTCCTGTCCGGAAAAATTCTGGCCCGACACGTTGCAGCCGGACAGCGCCAGATCTTTCAAGATTGCCCCCTGCAGACGAGTCGTGCGCAGGTCGAGTTCGTAAAGCACGGATTTCGACAAATCGGTATGGCTCAGATCCGCGTTGTCCAGTCGGGTGTCGATGATGTTCGAGCCGATCATCTCGTGGCCGGCCAGCGCCAGGCCCTGGGCATCGCAGTCGCTCAGTTCGAACTCCCGGAAACTGCATGACTTGAAAACCGCCGCCACCAGCTTGGCGCCCGAGAAACTCGTCCCATGGAATGTGCATTTCTCGGCGCGCGCCCGTTCAAAATCGCACTGTTGAAATGTGGTTCCAGAAAAATCGGTATCGACCGAGTATGAATCGGCGAAAAGGCACTCCACAAAGATGCAATCCTTGAACTCGACCTTGGCAAAGTACGCCGACGAGAAGTCAACCCGATAGAACACCATGCCGCTGAGCGTGTCTCCTTCGAATACCTCGCCGCGCAGGTCGAGATCCTGCATAGTCTCGAGCGTATCGGCCTTGCTGAGCAGCAGCGCCTTGGCTTCACGCATCGCCGGTCTCCCCCAGGGCGACGGACTTGTCGCTGAACGGCGCCAGCCTAGTGCGACGGACATAGGTCCGGTCAGTTTTCGTGGCGGGGTCCAGGATGGTTTCCGACATGTCGGCGCGAAAGAAATTGCACCCCGACAGCTTCGAGCCCAGGAACGTGGATTTCTGGAAATTACCCTGAATCAAGTTGCTTCCCGTCAAATCAGCTTCGTTGAAATTGGTGCGAACGAACATGGATGAGGGCGTGGCGATGCGCCTCAAGTCGCAACCGCGCAGGTCTGCCAATGAAAAATCGCATTGCTCGAACTGCGATCCGGCCAGGCTCATTTTGGTGAACTTGACCTCGCGGAACATGCATTGAACCAGCTGGGTGTTTTCGATCGCGGACTCTTCGAATTTCACGTCCTCGGTGAAGGTGGCCTTCTGCATGACCGACTTCTCGATACGGGTCCGCAGGAAAGACGTATTCGTGACCGTAGAGCTGATGATCGACGAATCCAGTATCTCGACATCCTGGCAGACAGAATCTTCGAAATCGACTTTGTCGAGCACCACATTGTGCAGCGCGCACTGCTCGAATCGGGCAGACTCGAAGCTGACGTCGCGCATGCGCGCGCCGTGGAAACCCGTGCGCAAGAAGCGCATATGTTGCGAGTCAAAGTCGTTCAACAGGCTGCCGCTGAAGTCGCAATCGACGAACGTCGTCGTGGTTTCGCATATCAGCTCCGACAACTCCGCCTGCTTGAGCGACGCCTGTTCAAAACTGGCTTCACTGATATTGCAACGCTTGAGTTGCGCGCCCTCCAGGTTGGCGTGGGCAAATACGCCGCGCGCCAACACGGTTTCATCGAACAGCGCGCCAGCCAGGTTGGCGTTGGACAGGTCCACCCTCTCCATCCAGGCGCCTGAGAAATCCGCGCCGCTGAGATCCAGACCCGACAGATCCGCGCCGGTCAGGTCCATCTGGCTGAGCCGCTTGTTCAGACGGTACTTCTGCAATACCCGGTTCCGGATCTCGATTGCCCGATGTTCGCCCACCCTGGCAACGCCCTGCTGATAATGCACGGAATACAGATAAGACTTGCGCAACGCCTGTTTGCTGAAATCGTGCATCTCCCTTAGCGACGACGCGGGCTTCCCGGCGCCCTTTGCGGCCTGCCTGATCATGCGGCGGTCTTCCGACGAGGCGACACTTTGCAGTAAATCATCGAACTTCGGCGGGCCGACGGTCGGCAACTTGGGCGGCGCGGAACGTTGCCCGCCATCCAGGTCGACATCGATGCTGTCCAACAGCTTTCCTGCGACGCCGGACGGGTTCGACGCCGCTTCGGCTTTCAGGCTGTCCAATGCGCTGGCCCGGCTCTCCTTGAGCTCGTCGGTGGTTTCCGCATGCATCTGCTCGCTTTTCTCGACCAGCGCCGGCAAATCGGCCAGCGTCATGGGCTTGATTGGCCCGACGAATCCGCCACTCATGCTGCCCTCCCCGTCATGACGTAGCCGATGCATCTTCGACATGATGGTGTGCTGATCCAGCGGAATATTTTCTATCCACGGCGCGAGCATGTCCGCCGGCATGAGCTCTTCATCTTTCAGCGCACGCAGGGCCGCGGTTTCGAAACTCATGCGTTGGGCGAAAACGCTTTCGTAGTGGTCGATGGACCGGGGTTCGCCGATACGCTCCATGCCCGCCATAATGACACTCACGTCGAAAGCGTCGTCTTCCTGTATGGCGGTATTGCCATGAAACAGCAGGATGTAGCAGTCTTTATGCGGCACGAACCAAACGGTCGTCGCGCGCATCTGCACTTCGTCCAGCCGCTCGGCATGCTTGCGCTTGATGAAGCAGCGCGCCCGCAGCGAAGGCAGCGTGCCCGACCAGCAATGCTGGTCGGGATGCATATTCCAGATTTCGAACCGCTCATCCATCGACAATTCGGCCTTGTCCAGCCAGATCTGGTCCACGGCGGCTGCGTTGAACGCGGACGGGTCCATATCGTCGAAAAAACCTGTACCGACTTCCCGAATCCATGTTTCGTCACAAGAACCCATCTTGCTGATGCGATGCGGCCAATCGATCCGGATTTGTCCGAAGTTGAAAGGTTGGGGTCGCTGGCCGCGCTGATGGATGCGCTCCAGCGGCGATTCCAGATTCGGCAGCCTGATGGCCCGGGTATCGCCGATTTCGACCTCGTCCAGGCCGGTGCCGAGCGGGTTGTCCGGGCAGCTGGGGCCGCCGAACGCATTCGCCCAACCTAGCGGCATCGACGTAAAGGGAAGCGGCTCGGAAATGCGGTTGTCTATCCAGAAGCGATCGCCAAACACGACCCCTTCTTTCCGCTTATCTCCCACCGACACGCTGACCATGCATTTGGTCTTGTCGGCCTGATGAGCGGTATAGGCATTGCCACTGACCAGGAACTCCGGATGCGGCTTCGGCATCATGAAATCCAGAACCTCGTCCGCGTCCAACTCCGGCAGGATGTCATGCAAGAGCGTATGGTCCGGCATCAGCAGGCAGCCCTTGTCCGTGGACTTGACCAGGCAGGCCAGCGTGACGGCAAGGTACTTCCCATTACGCCACCTGTAAGGCCGGGGCATCACCATAAGACGCAATGGTTTTATTGTTTTCATAAAACTACGAGAATATTGCCTTGCCCACGTGCCAGAGTTTTATTATTCCTGCGTCGAGCGTCAGATTAACATTGCGCTTCTCGGCCCCCGCCACTCTGGCGGTACCAAAAGCCGCCACATAAATATCGAGGGGCACCAGCGTTTCTTTCACGACGCCGGCGGACCCCATTTTCGCGTAATAAACCGACGATCTGTTCACCGAGCCGGTGAAGCTGGCACCCGTCATCGACAACGGAATCGGCGAGCGCATGTAGTAGCCGCCCCAATACCGCGTGCTGGACGTATCGAGTTCGCTGATGTCGGTGGGCGCCTCGGCATAGTAGTAGTCACAATGGATGGACAGCTTGTCTGAGGTGGTCTGGACCAGACTGTTGCCGATAGTCCAGGTGGTTTTCCCCAGCACAGTCTTGTTTTCTGTCTTCAGATAGGTTTCTATCACCATGCCCTGGACCAGGGCCTTCAGGTGCCCGAAGATTTCCAGGCCCGACGAGGCCGAGTTGTTGGCAACGGCAATCGACACCGCTGCCGCGGCCCCAACATAGGCCGCCATGGCGGGAGACGCCCCCTGGTTCATCGCTTCACGGGCCTGCTCCTGGGCAACGCTGCTGCTGCCGCCCGCTTTTGCGGCTTCCTCGCCGGCCGCCTGCACAGCCAGATCTTTCTGCTGCTGCTCAGGCAGGTCGGGTTGCGCCAGCACCCGGTTCTTGGCCTGGTTGCCCGCCACTTTCGGGTCGGCGACGGCGGTGCCGACCAGTTGTTCCGCCAGGGCCGATGCATCCGGGTGCGCGGGATCGCCCGCCAGTTGGGTGGCCGCCTCGCCCACGGCGGTCCGGGTCATCGAATCTACGCCGTATCTCTCCATGATCGGCATGATCTGCTCGGCGACATTATCCGGGCGCAAAGGCCTCAATAACCTGGTTTCCTTGACGGCGGATTCGGCGGAAGATCCGGGCAGGATGTTGAATGGGGTGCTCATGGCGACACGTTGTGTTGTTTCGAGGTGAACTTCTTTTTCAGGGCGGTTCGCACTTGCGCCCAGGTACGGCGTCTGTCTTTCTCCTCCTTGATCGGCCGGTTGGCCCACACCAGGTCCGAATCAAAAATGGCAAGATAGATACGCAGCGGCGCGAATGAAACCAGCAGTCCCCCCAACCCAAAAGACATCGTGCCGAACTTGAAATTGACCAGGTTCAAGGACGCCGCCTTCGGCGTCATAGAGATGTACAAGCCGTCGTAGAACCCGTGCGCGCTGGCCGTATGCGCCCGCACATACTCACCCGTGGCCGAGGTCTTGATAGACGAAGTGCAGAGCAGACTGAATTTGTGCCCCGGCATTTCGTATGTGGTGTTCGCAAGATGCGTGTGCAGAGCATGGTTGGTGACGTCCATTGTCTCGATCTGCTTGAACGAGTAATTGGTATCGCCGTACACCAGCATGCTCAAGTAGCCGAATATCGAGAACGAGTCGGCCTGCGGCATGGACTGCGCAAGGATTTCAGCCAAGGCCGCAGCAGCGGCCAGGTCGGGACTGACTCCCTGGTCTATATAGGCGTTGATGCTGGACTGCAACGCGGCGGACGATTGCGTATCGGTGACCCCGGCCTGCTGCAGCTGGCTGTTCGCGTGCCTGAACGCAATGTCTTTTTGATCCGCCGGACTGAGCTCGCCTTTGGCATTCTTCAGGTCGTTCAGGATTCCGGTCTTGGCCTTGCTACCCGCCAGCGCGGGGTCCGCCACGGTCATGCCGACCACGTTCTCGGCCACCATCTGGGCATTGGCGGGGTTCTGGTACGCCAATGTCGAAGCCGTGTTGCCGGCCGTGGCCGCGGTGATCGGGTCGCCGCCATATTCAAGAATCTTGTGCTTCACGAACGATTCGATGTCGGCAGGAGGCACCGGCTCGGTCCGGCCGGCAAAGAACTGGCCAACTTCATCTACCGCTTGCGCCGCCTGCGAGCCGGGCAGTACCCGCGGCGTGCCATCATAGGGATCAGTCATCTATTAAGCCACGCAAGTTAAGGACCTGTTCGGCGGAATCAAATGAATATCAGCGCTGCAATCACGCGCCGAATGTTCTTCTTGGTCTTTTCTTGCCAATTCCGAAGCGTTTCGTAGTTGACACCCTTGATGCCATAACGGCGTATGCCGTGATGAGACATTTCATATGCGTTCCCAACTTTGATCGGAGCAAAGCTGAAATTGACCAGGCTGGCATCCAGTGAAGCGCCCACCAACGAGTTATTGCGTACGGGGGTGTTGGTTCGATGGAAAGTGCCGATCACCAGGCTCGACTCGTTACGCACCGACTTCTTGAAAGAGCTTACCCGGTTGGTTTCCTCGACCAGCGCATTAATGTCGATTTTGCTGGCCGTAAGCTTGACATCCTTGGCGTGGATCTCGACGTCGCTGTGATGGGTATAGACGGTATCCAGCTTGGTAGTCTTGATCTGGGAGTCCTGGAAAGTCAGTTCGACGTCTTTATGCACCGTCACATTGAGATTGCCGTCGATGTCCAGCCCGGCGCTTGTCACCGTGCCGCCAGCGGCGGCGTTCACCGCCGCCAGCTCGGCCTGCGCGGCCAGCGGCTCCGGGATATTCGCGGTGTCAAAGGCTTCCCGCATATCGGCGAGTGCGCGATCCAGCGGAGCTTTTTCATGCGCGGGAATGGTGACTTCCCTGTCGGCAATGTATCGCTCGATATCGCTGGAATCGGGTATTTGGTCCTCGTCGTGATAACGCAGCACCCGATCGGCTTCCTGGGCCAGGGTGGGCCGCGGGCCCGTTGCATCCTGATAAGTCTGGCGCGCGGCCGCGGAAGCCGCCGTCTCGGGAGAAATGCCCTGGTCGTAGTACTCCAGGGCGCGCTTCTCCGCGCCGGCCTCTAAAGCCGGATTGCCGTTTGCACCTTGCCGGGCATATTTGGCAATGATGTCCCGGATAGTCTGGTCGTCGGGCGCCTGGCCGCCAGCGGCCTCGGTCAGGTCGGCGATTTCCTTGGCGACGCCATCTCGTACCGTGGTGGGATCGTAGGGGTCGGTCATGTGCTCTTCCCTTGTGGCGAAACCCGCCTAGCCGACATTGCCAAATATGGTTTTGTTGAAATTCCCGACCATGATCGAACCATAGGCGCCGATCAATGAATGCCCGACCGCGCCTATCTCGTTGATGCCCTGTACACCTAGCTGGGTAGTGGTCAACACCCCCTTGGTCGATGTGACCACGGTACCCGTCGTATCCTTGGTAACGGGCCCTACCGTAGTCTCGGAATAGGCTTTCCGGTTCACCGTGGTCTGTCCCTTGAGGGTCACGCTGGTCTCTTTCGCGACCTCCACCGCCAGCGACCCCGCCTTGATGCTGTAGTGTTTGCTGACATCCACGCTGTAGTTGGAACCCACCGTGTGGTTGTGATCGTTCACGACTTCATGGCACATGTCTTTTTGCGCGCGCTGATGCACCAGTTCGTTGCCCAGCGTGTCGTCGAAGATCATCTTGTTGCACATGGTCGGGTCGCCGTACACCGACTGGCTGCGAAAGCCGCTCTGGTTCGCGTTGCCCGGCAGCTCGACGGGCGGCATGTTGTTGGCGTTGTACACGCGGCCGAGCACCAGCGGACGGTCGGGGCATCCGCCGATGAAATCGACCACGACCTCGTCATTGATTCGCGGCAGCTGCAACCCGCCGAAGCCGCCGCCCGCCCAGGGGCTGGATACCCGCACCCAGCACGAGCTGCTTTCGTTCTTCTGGCCGTAGCGGTCCCAGTGGAACTGCACTTTGATGCGGCCGTATTTGTCGGTCCAGATTTCCTTGCCGGCGGGGCCCACCACCCGAGCCGTCTGCGGACCGTGGGTGCGCGGAATGGGCGTGACGCGCGGGGCGCGAAACTGCACGCTGGACGGTAGCGCCGAGAAAGACTCTTCGTAGAATTCTTCCGAGCCGCTGTTGGTGGAATAGCCGCCCACGCTCATGCGGTAGTTCACCGACACCACCAGGTATTCGCGGTTCTCGGCCTTGCGGGGATGGTTTCTCAGCGTGAACAGGTGGCCCGGCGCCAGGCCGCGGGCATTGCTCATGCCGAGGTCCTGCTCCTGGATGCTCTGCAGCTCTTCCAGGCGCACGCGCGCATATTGCTCGCCGTGCTGGGCCTCCTGGAAGCCGCCCTGCCATTCGAACATTTCCAGGTTGCCCGGCTCGGAACCGCCCGCGCGCTTGGACACGGCGTCCAGGCTGGCGCCCGGCTTGGTGAAATCGTAGTCGACCGTGGCATAGCCGTCGGGCGTGACCTGGGCCGAGATTTCCCACATCGATATGTATTCTTCCTGCGGCGTGGACACGCGGTCGGGGCCGTAGTAGGGAATCGATTCGTAACCCGGCACGGGCTCGTGCGAGCCGATGTCGTCGGTCATGACCAGTGTGTGCTGGTCTTTGTCGTGCTTGAAGTAATAGTAGATGCCTTCATGTTCCATCAGGCGGCTGATGAAGGCGAAATCGGTTTCCTGGTACTGCACGCAGTATTCCCACGAGCGGTAGCTGCCCGTGAGCTTCATCTCGAAGGGATAGCCGTATTCGCCCAGTACTTCCTTGATGATGTCGGGAACCGTCTTCTGCTGGAAGATCTTGTTGTCCGAGGTTTGCGTCAGGTACCACAGCCAGGGCCGCACCGTGGCCTTATAGATATAGTTGCGCGAGGTGCTGCTTTCGCGGCCCACCATGACGCAGCGCACGATCTGCCCGCTCAGGTAGCGGGGTTTCAACGAGGTGGCCACTTCCAGCGTCAGGGGCTTGCCGAGCAGCTGCTTCAGGTCCAGGTTGAAATTGTCGGCCAGCAGTTCTACGTCGAATTCAAACAGTTGCGACAGGCCTTCATGGCCTGTCATCTGCTTGAATACCAGGCTGCCTTCCAGGGGAGTGTGGGCAATAATGGGACGGGACTGGATGATGCTGGGAATATCCACAAATACTCTCCCGAGACTGTCTTTTCACGGTAAATGCAGGGGCCGCCCTGCGGTGTTCATGCGAACGTCATGCTGCCTGGATACACTACGCCGATTAGGGATTACCCGCGCAAACTACTTGAAGTGAAAAACCGCCTCAAGGCGGTTTTCCCTAATAGATGCAACAAATCTATAACTGCTGAAAGCACCATCTCAAAGGTGACTGAAGATTGCCTGCTGCAACACGGCATTTGCTCACACCGGGCATCACGCCGGCGGACTGTCCCCGCAATTTATTGTTACCAGAAACCGGGGCCATGTTCCTGCTACAGTGTCGGCCGTCTACCGTCTTTTCCGGCGCGCCGCGCGCCGTTGCCGTGCCCACGCCTGCCCCTACCCCCGCCCCTTTTGTCGTGCTGGACGCCTGCGTGCTGATGTCCGGCATCGTGCGCCGCCTGATGCTGCGCCTGGCCGCCAGCGGCGTCTACCAACCCGTGTGGAGCGAGCGCATCGGCGTGGAATGGCGCCGCAATGCCGCCCGCCTGTGGGCGATTCCGCCCGACGTGCTGGACGATCAATGGGCGGAAATGAACCGGCATTTTCCGCAAGCCGCGGAATCCGACCTGCAGGCCTACGAAGCCGGCCTGCGCTACAGCGATCCCAAAGATTTCCACGTGATCGCGGCCGGACTGGCGCGGCGGGCGCGCTGCGGCCTGCAGCAGCCGCCCCAGGTGCTGGTGGCCACCTGGAACCTGAAAGACTTCAGCCGCTCGGAATTGCGGCGCCAGGGGCTGGACGCACTCAACCCCGACCGGCTGCTGTCGTTGTGGTGGCAGGCCGACGCCGCGAAACTGCGTGACGCGATCCGCGCTGTGCCGGACGATTACGTGGCCTTGGGCCGCGAGCCGGAGCCCCTGGCGGCCACGCTGCATCGCGAACGCCTGTACCGTCTGAAGGCCCTGGTGGCGCGCGACGGGCTCTAGGGCTGCGGGCGGCGCAGGCGCCCTGCCCGCGGGCCAGTCAGTGATCGTGATTGCTGGCCGCGAAGCCTGCGGCATTGAGCACGTTGATGACTTCCTGAATGTGCTCGGGCCCGCGCGTCTGCAACACGAAATCCACTTCCACGTTGCGCACCGGCAGGGCCGTGAAGGCGCGCTGGTGGTGCACTTCGGTGATGTTGGCCTGGGCGTCGGCGATAAGCTTGGTGGCGTGCGCCAGTGCGCCCGGCAAATCGCGCAGGTCGACGCGGATGCGGGCCAGACGGCCGGCGCGCACCATGCCGCGTTCGATGAGCTCGCCCAACATCAGCGGATCGATATTGCCCCCAGTTAGCACCAGCGCCACGCGCTTGCCGCGAAACCGGTTGGCCCCCGCGGCCTGGTCGTGCAGCAACGCGGCCAGTCCGGCGGCGCCGGCGCCTTCGACCACGGTTTTCTCGATTTCCAGCAGCACCACGATGGCGTGCTCGATGTCGGCTTCACTGACCAGTTCGATGCGGTCGACCAGCCGCCGCACGATTTCCTGGGTGATGACGCCGGGCGATTTGACGGCGATGCCTTCGGCGATGGTGTAGTGGCCCGGCGTCATGGCCACGCCGCGCATGGCGGCGTACATGGCCGGAAAGCGTTCAGTCTGCACGCCCACGATTTCGATGCCCGGCTTGATGGCGCGCGCCGCGGTGGCGACGCCGCTGATCAGGCCGCCACCGCCAATGGCAATGACCATGGCGTCGAGGTCGGGCTGGTCTTCCAGCATTTCCAGCGCCAGGGTGCCCTGCCCCGCAATGACGGCGGCATCGTCGTACGGGTGGATCATGACCAGGCTGCGCTCGCGCGCCAAATGGTAGCCGTGCGCCTGCGCGTCGTCGAAGGTTTCGCCATGCAGCACGACCTCGGCGCCGAAGCGGCGGGTGTTGGCCACCTTGACCGTGGGCGTGAAGCGCGGCATGACGATGACCGCCGGCACGCCCATGCGCTGCGCGTGGTAGGCCACGCCCTGGGCGTGGTTGCCGGCCGACACGGCGATGACGCCCTTGGCGCGCTCGTCCGGGGTGAGTTCGAGCATGCGGTTGAGTGCGCCGCGCTCTTTGAAAGAGGCGGTGAACTGCAGGTTTTCGAACTTCAGCCAGACCTCGGCGCCCAGGATATCGGACAGCGTGCGCGAATGCGTGAACGGCGTCTTGTGGACCTGCCCCTGCAAGCGGGCGCGGGCGGCTTGAATGGCGGCGAGATCGATCACGGTGGGGGCCTGTAGGCGCTCAATCGGGGCGCGCCTGGCGCCCCGGAAGCGGGCTTGCATTTTAGCGTACCGGCAGGAAGTTGAAGAACAGCAGACCCTGCGCGTAGTTGATGCCCACGCGCCGGGCGTTCTCGCCCAGCAGGTTGGCGATCAGGTCCAGCCTGCCGATGATGGCGCCGAACTCGCGCTCGAAGCTCAGGTTGGTGGCGGTGGGCGACATCTCGTTGGCCAGCAGTAGCGGCTCGCCGCTTGCGTCGCGGCGCGAGGCCAGCAGCCAGGCGGCGGCCTCGACGTTGCGCGCGGCGTTGTAGATGCGCTGGCCGTCCAGCACATCAGACAGGTACATGCGCGTCTTGTCGTTGTGGGCGGCGATGAGGGTGTCGGCCAGACCGTAGATGAACGCCGCGACACGGTCGCGCGGATAGGCCGGATCGAGCGACACGGCCAGGATCTGTATGTCGCGCAGGCCGCCCAGGCCGGGTGGCGGCGTGCGGCTTTCGATCATGGAGCGCACCCGCGCCACGGCGGCTGGCTGGTCGGCCATGCCGGCCTTGCGCCATTCGCGCGGGTTGCGGCGGTAGAGCTTGTCGAGCAGGGTATACAGGCTGGCCAGGTTGTCGCGAATTTCGAGCGTAACCGTACGGTTGAAGTCGGTTTGCGCGAACTGGTCCATGGACATGTCTTCGCTGCGCGGGCCGACCGCCGCCGGCTGGGACACACAGCCCGCCGCCAGCGCCAGCGCGCAGCCGGCCAGGGCCCGGATCGCCAGCCGTGGCGTCAGCATGCGCGGAAAATTCCTGTGCCGGACAATGCCTGCTCCATAGATTCGGTGCCGGCAACTGGCCGGCGCGTCCAGAATGTACCGTAGATGCAATAAAAACGGCACCTTGCGGTGCCGTTTTTTCGGGCTGGGAAAACGCGAAGCTTATTCGGCTTGCGATTCCGGCTGGGCCGCCGGTTCGGCGCCGCCAGCCTGCTGCTGCTCGATGCCGCCGATAGCCTTGACGGACAGGCGCAGACGGCCCTTGTCGTCGGCCTCGATGACCTTGACGCGAACCTGCTGGCCGACCTTCAGCACATCGTTGATGTTGGCGATGCGGTAGTTGGCGATTTCCGAGATGTGCAGCAGGCCGTCGCGGCCCGGCAGCACTTGCACGATGGCGCCGAAATCCAGCAGGCGCAGCACCGAGCCGTCGTAGACCTGGCCGACTTCGACATCAGCCGTGAGTTCGACGATGCGGCGCTGGGCTTCCTTGGCCTGGGCTTCGTCGACGCTGGCGATGACGATGGTGCCGTCATCGGAGATGTCGATCTGCGTGCCGGTTTCTTCGGTCAGGGCGCGGATGGTGGCGCCGCCCTTGCCGATGACGTCGCGGATTTTCTCGGGATTGATCTTGATGGTGAGCATGCGCGGCGCAAAGGCCGACAGCTCGCCGCGCGAGCCTTCCAGGGCTTCGCGCATCTTGCCCAGGATGTGCAGGCGGCCTTCGCGGGCCTGGGCCAGCGCCACTTGCATGATTTCCTTGGTGATGCCCTGGATTTTGATGTCCATTTGCAGCGCGGTAATGCCGTTCTGCGTGCCCGCCACCTTGAAGTCCATGTCGCCCAGGTGATCTTCATCGCCCAGGATGTCGGTCAGGACGGCGAACTTGCCATCGTCGAGGATCAGGCCCATGGCCACGCCGGCCACGTGATCTTGCAGGGGCACGCCGGCGTCCATCATGGCCAGCGAGCCGCCGCAGACCGAAGCCATGGACGAGGAGCCGTTGGATTCGGTGATTTCGGACACCAGACGGATGGTGTATTGGAAATCTTCGTGGGCCGGCAACAGCGACACCAGGGCGCGCTTGGCGAGGCGGCCATGGCCGATTTCGCGGCGCTTGGGCACGCCGATGCGGCCGGTTTCGCCGGTGGCGAAGGGCGGCATGTTGTAGTGCAGCATGAAGCGGTCGCGGTATTCGCCCATGAGCGCGTCGATGATCTGCTCGTCTTGCTTGGTGCCCAGCGTGGCCACGACCAACGCCTGAGTTTCGCCACGGGTGAACAGCGCGCTGCCGTGCGCGCGCGGCAGCACGCCCAGGCGGATCTCGATGGGACGCACGGTGCGGGTGTCGCGGCCGTCGATACGAGGTTCGCCGTTCAGGATCTGGCCGCGCACGATGCGGGCTTCGAGGTCGAACAGGATGTTGTCGACGGTGACGGCATCGGGCGCATCCTGGCCGGCGGCGGCAGCCTGCTCGGCCAGCGCGGCGTGCACGTCGGCGTAAACGTTGCGCAGCAGCGCGGTGCGAGCCTGCTTCTGGCGCTCTTGGTAGGCGGCAACCAGCTTTTCCTGGGCGGCGGCCGTCACGGCGGCGATCAGGGCTTCGTTCTTGGGCTCGGGCTGCCATTCCCAGTCGGGCTTGCCGGCGTCGCGCACCAGATCATGGATGGCGTTGATGGCGGCCTGCATTTGCTCGTGGCCATAGACCACGCCGCCCAGCATGACGTCTTCGGACAGTTGCTTGGCTTCGGATTCGACCATCAGCACGGCATTTTCGGTGCCGGCGACGACCAGGTCCATTTGCGACGACTTCAGCTGCGTAGCGGTGGGGTTCAGCACGTACTGGCCGTCGACGTAGCCCACGCGGGCGGCGCCGATGGGGCCGTTGAACGGAATGCCCGAAATGGCCAGCGCGGCCGAGGCGCCGATCATGGCGGGGATGTCGGGATCGATTTCCGGGTTGACCGACACGGTGTGCAGCACGACCTGGACTTCGTTGTAGAAGCCTTCAGGGAACAGCGGACGCAGCGGGCGGTCGATGAGGCGCGAGGTCAGGGTTTCTTTTTCCGACGGCTTGCCTTCACGCTTGAAGAACCCGCCGGGGATGCGGCCCGCGGCGTAGGTTTTTTCGATGTAGTCGACGGTCAGCGGGAAGAAGGTCTGGCCGGGCTTGGCCTTCTTGGCGGCCACGACGGTGGCCAGCACGACGGTGTCGTCAACCGACACCAGCACGGCGCCGGAGGCCTGGCGGGCGATTTCGCCCGTTTCCAGCACGACCGTATGCTGGCCGTATTGGAACGATTTGGTCACTTTATTGAACATGACGAGGATTCCTTACAAATGAAAAACCGTGGCCGCCGCGACAAACGTCGCACCGGCCACGGTTGCGTCATGGGGAGCCTGCCCCGTCGATCACTTGCGCAGACCGAGTTTTTCGATCAGTGCGCGGTACGAATCGGGATTGCGGCCCTTGAGATAGTCGAGCAGTTTGCGACGACGGCTGACCATGCGCAGCAGACCGCGGCGCGAGTGGTGGTCCTTCATGTGTTCTTTGAAGTGACCGGTCAGTTCGTTGATGCGGGCGGTGAGCAGAGCCACCTGGACTTCGGGGGAACCGGTATCGCCCTGGGCGCGTTGGAACTGCGCGACGATGTCGGCTTTCTTGATGTCGGCTACGGACATGTAATGACCTCTTCGGACTTGCGGCAGGGCCGAGGCGCCCAGCCGTGGTTTTAAAAAAACGGCAAAAGCCGTGATGCTTGGGTACTGCTTGCTTATCTACACTACTGCGTTCAACTAGCAATTTGCCCGGCCATGCACACAGGCCGGGCAAATCAGGCGAGCATTATAGCTGATTCGCTAGAATTGCCCTATCGGGCGGGCGCGTGCCCTGGCGAGCCCCGTGCCGGCCCATCGGAGAACCGGAATGAACTGTAACATTTTTCGTCTGGCCCGCTGCGCCGCTGCCCTGGCGGCGGCCGGCGCCCTGGCCGCCTGCAGCAACCTGGCCCAGGTGCCGCCGGGCACGCCCCTGGCCGACGTAGCGGCCCAATACGGGCGGCCGAACTTCAGTTGCGATATGGCGGGCGGCGGCCAGCGCGTCATCTGGACCCAGCAGCCCTACGGCCAGTATGCGTGGGGCGCCAACGTGGCGGCCGACGGCCGGGTCGACCGGGTGCTGCCCATCCTGACCGACGCGCATTTCAAGCTGCTGGCCAAGGGGGCGTGGACGGCCGACCAGGTGCGCTGCGAGTTCGGCCCTCCGGCCCAGGTAGACGAAGTGGGGCTGCCCAGCGTGCGGGAGGTGGTGTGGTCGTACCGCTATAAGCAGTCGGGCGTGTGGAATTCGCTGATGTACGTGTACATGGGCCGCGACGGCCAGCGAGTGACGCGCTTTCACCCCGGCCCCGACCCGATGTACGACGACGACTGGCGCTGGCGCTAGCCACGCGCCGGCGACTGCCCGCGCCCGCCCGGGCGCGGCTTGGCGCTATTCGACGTGCGAGCGGCGCTCTTGCTGCAGGCGCCGGGCGCGGTTCCAGCGCCAGGCCATGATCACCCAGCCCGACAGCCCGTACAGCACGAACAGGCCAAACAGCACCACCGGTGGGTCGCTGGACACGAACACGAACACGGCGACCACCAGCAAAATGCCCCAGAAAGGCACGCTGCGGCCCAGGGCGAAGCTCTTGCCGCTGAAGAACGACGCGTTGGACACCATGGTGACACCCGCGTACATGGTGACGCAGAAGGCCACCCAGGCCATGACGTTGTCGTGGATGGGCAGTTTATTGTCGATGGCCAGCCAGACGAAACCCGCCACCAGGGCGGCCGCGGCCGGGCTGGGCAGCCCCTGGAAGAAGCGTTTGTCGACCACGCCGATATTGGTGTTGAAGCGGGCCAGGCGCAGCGCCGCCCCCGCCACGTAGACGAACGCGGCCAGCCAGCCCCAGCGGCCCAGGTCGTTGAGTATCCATTCATACATGACCAGCGCGGGCGCCACGCCGAACGAAGTCATGTCCGAGAGCGAGTCGTACTGTTCGCCGAACGCCGACTGGGTGTTGGTCAGCCGCGCCACCCGGCCATCCATGCCGTCGAGCACCAGGGCCACGAAAATGGCGATGGCGGCAACTTCGAAACGGTCGTTCATGGCCTGCACCACGGCGTAGAAGCCGGCGAACAGGGCCGCGGTGGTAAAGGCATTGGGCAGCAAATAGATGCTGCGGTGGCGATTTTCGGAATCGCGCATGGAAAAATTGGGCATAGTCACTGAATATGGCGGCGGATAACCGAAAGGTTAACTCATCCCGGCCGCCTTGCGGCCCCGCCGCATGCATAGAAAAACGGCATCCCTGCGCGGGATGCCGTCCGGTAGATGAACTGGCCAGTTCGGCGCCTGACACCCCTGGCGGGGAGTCAGGCGCCTGCCGAGGCGCCTGGCGGCGCGATCAGTTCTTGGACTTGTCCACCAGCTTGTTGGCCGCGATCCAGGGCATCATGGCGCGCAGCTTGCCGCCAACCTGTTCGATTTGCGACTCGGCGTTGATGCGGCGGCGCGAGGTCAGCGTGGGAGCGCCGGCGGCGTTTTCCAGGATGAACTTCTTGGCGTACTCGCCGGTCTGGATGGCGACCAGGGCGTCGCGCATGGCCTGGCGGGTCTGCTCGGTGACGATCTTGGGGCCCGTCTCGTATTCGCCGAACTCGGCGTTGTTCGAGATGGAGTAGTTCATGTTGGCGATGCCGCCTTCGTAGATCAGGTCGACGATCAGCTTGAGTTCGTGCAGGCACTCGAAGTACGCCATTTCGGGCGCGTAGCCGGCTTCCACCAGGGTGTCGAAGCCCGCCTTGATGAGCTCGACCGTACCGCCGCACAGCACGGCCTGTTCGCCGAACAGGTCGGTTTCGGTTTCTTCGCGGAAGTCGGTTTCGATGATGCCGGCGCGGCCGCCGCCGTTGGCGCTGGCGTACGACAGGGCCACGTCACGGGCCGAGCCGGATTTGTCTTGGTGCACAGCCACCAGGTGGGGCACGCCGCCGCCCTGGGTGTACGTGGAACGCACCGTGTGGCCGGGGGCCTTGGGCGCGATCATGATGACGTCGATGTCGTCGCGCGGCACGACCTGGCCGTAGTGCACGTTGAAGCCGTGGGCGAAGGCCAGCGCGGCGCCCGCCTTGATGTTGGCGTGCACTTCGTTGCGGTAGACCGCGGCGATGTTTTCGTCGGGCAGCAGCATCATGACCACGTCGGCGACCTTGACGGCCTCGGCCACTTCTTTCACTTCGAGGCCGGCGTTGGCGGCCTTGTTCCACGAGGCGCCGCCCTTGCGCAGGCCCACCACGACCTTCACGCCCGAGTCGTGCAGGTTCAGCGCGTGGGCGTGCCCTTGCGAGCCGTAGCCGATGATGGCAACGGTCTTGCCCTTGACGAGGGAGAGGTCGCAGTCTTTGTCGTAGAAAACTTTCATGTCGTGTGCTCCGGATTGTGCGATTTTCGGGTGATTCTAGATGGTTTGTAGCAGGCCCGGGGGCCGTCAGAGTTTCAGGATCCGTTCGCCGCGCCCGATGCCGGACACGCCGGTGCGCACGGTTTCCAGGATGGCGCTGCGGTCCAGGGCGTCGATGAACGCCTGTACCTTTTCCTGCACGCCGGTCAGCTCGATGGTGTAGGACTTGTCGGTGACATCGATGATGCGGCCGCGGAAAATATCGGCCATGCGTTTCATTTCCTCGCGTTCCTTGCCGACGGCGCGCACCTTGATCAGCATGAGCTCGCGCTCGATGTGCGCCCCTTCGGTCAGGTCAACGACCTTGACCACATCCACCAGGCGGTTCAGGTGCTTGGTGATCTGCTCGATGACCTCGTCCGACCCCACCGTAACGACGGTAAGGCGCGACAGGGTGGCGTCTTCGGTGGGCGCCACGGTCAGGGTTTCGATGTTGTAGCCGCGCGCCGAAAACAGGCCCACCACGCGGGACAGCGCGCCGGGTTCGTTTTCCATGAGCACGGAAATCACATGTTTCATGGTCGCCTCCTTACAGGTCTTCAGAGCCGAGCAGCATCTCGGTCAGCCCGCGGCCGGCCTTCACCATGGGCCACACGTTCTCGGTGCGGTCGGTAATGAAGTCCAGGAAGACCAGGCGATCCTTGTGCTTCTTGAATGCTTCGCGCAGCGCCGGCTCGACGTCGGCCGGCCGCTCGATGCGCAACCCGACGTGGCCGTAGGCCTCGGCCACCTTGACGAAATCGGGCAGCGAATCCATGTACGACTCGGAATAGCGCGAGCCGTAATCGATTTGCTGCCACTGGCGGACCATGCCCAGGAAGCGGTTGTTCAGGCAGACGATCTTGGGCGTCAGGTGGTACTGCTGGCAGGTGGACAGTTCCTGGATGTTCATCTGGATGGACGCCTCGCCGGTAATGACGGCGATGTCCGTGCCGGGATTGGCCATCTGCACGCCCATGGCGTACGGCAGCCCCACCCCCATGGTGCCCAGGCCGCCGGAGTTGATCCAGCGCCGCGGCTTGTCGAACTTGTAGTACTGCGCGGCCCACATCTGGTGCTGGCCCACGTCCGAGGTGACGAAGGCGTCGCCGCCGGTCACTTCCCAGAGTTTTTCCACCACGTACTGCGGCTTGATGACGTCGTCGGAATGGGCGTACTTCAGGCATTCCTTGGCGCGCCAGGCCTCGACCTGCTGCCACCATTTGTCGAGCGAAGCGGGCTTGGCATCGGCGCGCGCGGCGTCGTACTGCGCGCTGAGATCGGCCAGTACGTCTTTCACGTTGCCCACGATGGGCACGTCGACCCGCACGCGCTTGGAAATGGACGACGGGTCGATGTCGATGTGGATGATCTTGCGGGCGTTCTGCGCGAAATGCCGCGGGTTGCCGATGACGCGGTCGTCGAAGCGCGCGCCCACCGCGAGCAGCACGTCGCAGTGCTGCATGGCCATGTTGGCTTCGTAGGTGCCGTGCATGCCGGGCATGCCGACGTACTGGCGGCTGGTGCCGGCCATGCCGCCCAGGCCCATCAGGGTGGTGGTGCACGGCGCGCCCAGTTGCTCGGCCACGCGGCGCAGTTCAGCCGAGGCATCCGACAAGATGACCCCGCCGCCGGCGTAGATCATGGGGCGCTCGGCAGCCAGCAGCATCTGCACGGCCTTCTTGATCTGCCCCTGGTGGCCCTTGTTGACCGGCGCGTACGAACGCATGCTGATCTCGCCCTTGGGCGGCACGTACTTGCAGGGCTGCAGGGTGACGTCTTTGGGAATATCGACCAGGACCGGGCCGGGACGGCCGGTGCGTGCAATGTAGAACGCCCGCCGCATGGTCTCGGCCAGGTCTTTCACGTCGCGCACCAGGAAGTTGTGCTTGACGCACGGCCGGGTGATGCCGACGGTGTCGCATTCCTGGAAAGCGTCTTCGCCGATGGCCGCGGTGGGCACCTGCCCACTGATGATGACCATCGGGATCGAGTCCATGTAGGCGGTGGCAATGCCGGTGACGGCATTGGTGACGCCCGGGCCGCTGGTGACGATGCACACGCCCACTTTTTGCGACGCGCGCGAATACGCGTCGGCGGCGTGCACGGCGGCCTGTTCGTGGCGAACCAGGATATGCTGGAATTTGTCTTGCTTGAAAATCGCGTCGTAGATGTACAGCACCGCGCCGCCAGGGTAGCCGAAAACGTGCTCGACGCCTTCTTCGGCCAGGCAGCGCACGACGATATCGGCGCCTATGGTTTCCATGTTGTATTCCTTTCAGTACCGGCCCTGTTTTCCCAACCGTGGCACGCCCGGATACGGCGGCAACTGAACCCGGACCGGCAACGGCAGCATGATCTGGCGCTTTGAGACTCACGGAGCCTCGCCACCCGGACACCCTGCCGACCCGGCACGCGTTCGTCGGGAACGCAGCGCAAACGCCCCTGGGGGACGCTGGAGGTCGAAATGGAAGCTTTGGCAACACACGCTTGTGGCGCGGCCAACAGCAAGTTATTACTGGCGCACAGCACCCGGAATGTAGCCCGGGCAGCCGGTAGGCCTGCGCGCCGGTATCGGATAGGCAGACCGGCGCAAGGCAGCAAATTTACCGCGTTGCGGGATCGGGGGCAAATCGGGGTGGCGGGGGACGTTGTTTGGCGGGTGTTGTTTGGCTCTGGGACGTCTGGCGTGGTCCTGGGGAAATGGGGGGCGGCGCCCGTGCGGCGGGCTCGGGCGCATGCAGGCACCCGAGGCCTGCTGCGCAGGCTGCCCCGCCGCCCAACGCGCCGCCCCCCATTTCCCCAGGACCACGCCAGACTGCACCGGCACGGGGCGGACAGCCGCCTGTTCATGGCTGGCATATCGGGGTAGCCCGGAGACGCAAAAGCTCGCGCATCTTCTTATACTGGGCAACCGCATCCGAAAAAGCAGTCGCCCATGGATATACGCATTGCCAGCATTCCGCGCTTTCTTTACAGCCACTACTTCTTCGGCGGAGTGCGGCAAGGGGTGGGCATGCTGCTGCCCGTCATGGTGCTGGGGGGCCTGTTCGGGCAATACGGCTTCGGGCTGGTGGCCACATTCGGGGCGCAGTGCCTGGCCATCATCGACCAGCCCGGCGGGCCGCAACGGCACCGCACCAATGAAATGCTGGGCGGCGCCGTGCTGGCCACGGCCGCGGTCACCATTACCGGGGCCGCGTCCACCTACCCGTTGCTGCTGTGGCTGGCGGTGATCGGCCAGTGCTTTCTGTTTTCGATGTTCTCGGTGTTCGGCAAGCGGGGCGGGCTGATCGGCTTTGCCGGCATGCTCATCATGACGCTGACCATGCATTCGCCGATGGCGCCCAGCCAGGTGCTGGCGCATTCCGCGGCCACGCTGGGCGGCGCCTTGTTCTACCTGGCGTTCAGCCTGGCCTTCAGCCGCATCTTCTGGCTGCGCGAAGAGCGCCAGGCCATGTCGGTGGCCCTGTTCGCCACTGCCGACTACATGGCCGCGCGCAGCCGCTTCTATGACGAGAACACCGATCTGGACGACATCTACCGGGCGTTGATCCAGTCGCAGTCGATCATGACGGAAAAGCACCAGGCCGCGCGCGACATCGTGCTGCGCAGCCTGCCGCGCGGCAGCGGCTACCGCGATGGCGAGCGGGTCATGCTGTGGAACATGTTCGTGGACATGCTGCAGCTGCTGGATACGCTGGTGGCCACCCACACTGACTACGCCGCGCTGCGGCGCGCGCTGGCCGGCCACGATTGCCTGATGTTCATGCGCGACGCGTTGACCAAGATGTCGCTGGAACTGAACAGCATCGCGCTGGACGTGTCGCGCGGACGGCCGGTGCAGTACCGCAGCAGCACCAAGGCCGAACTGCGCGCCATCGAATACGAGGTCGAGCAATTCAAGCACCACGGCATGGGCGAGAAAGAACCCGAGATGCTGGCGCTGATTGTGCAGGTGCTGCGGCGCCTGCGCAACGCCTCGCGCATCGTTGGCAAGCTGGCCGACCACACGGCGGCGCGCCCCGACGCGCAGCCCACCAGCGTGCTGCGCATCAACAAGTCGCTGACCCAGTTCATGTCGCGCCAGGAGCTGCGCCTGGGCATGCTGACCAGCAACCTGCGGCTGGATTCTCCGTATTTCCGCTATGCCACGCGAGTGACCCTGGCGGCGGCCCTCGCCATGGGCCTGATCGCGCAATGGGCGACGCCGCAGCTGTCGTCGGCGCACAGTTATTGGGTGCTGCTGACGATCATCATCATCATGAAGCCGGGCTTCGCCCTCACCCGCCAGCGCAACGGCTGGCGCCTGATGGGCACGCTGATCGGCTGCCTGCTGGCGCTGGCGCTGTTCCACGTGACCACGCGCCCCGAGGCGCTGTTCGCCGTGTTGCTGGCGGCCTGCATCATGGGCAACAGCCTGGTGCAGCTCAATTACATGGCCAGCGCCATCTTCAACACACTGTTCGTGGTGATGGTGTTCCACTTCGTGGCGCCGGGCACGGTGTCGATGGAGGTTATCGGCGAGCGCGCCCTGGACACGGCGCTGGGCTGCGCGATTGCGCTGGTCTGCAGCTATGTGCTGCCCTGGTGGGAAGCGCGCTACATGAAGCCGCTGGCGCGCGCCGCCACCAATGCCAACCGCGCGTACCTGCGCACCGGGCTGCAGTACGCCCGCGCCATGCAGGCCCATGCGTCCGAAGCCACGCCACCCGAGGACACGCCTACCGTGGAAGAAGCCGACATCGCCTGGCGGCTGGCGCGCAAGAACGTGCACATTGCGTTCAGCAATTTCGCGGAAGCGTTCTATCGCATGATGAGCGAGCCGCGCTCGCACCAGATGAACGTGCCCGAGTTCAACAACCTGCTGATCCAGAACCACATCATGGCCTCGCAGATCACGGCTGCGGTGCCGATTCTGGCGAGCCTGAAGCAGTCGCCCGAACCCATGCGGCAGGCGCTGGCCGGCATCGTGGACATGCTCGACGACAGCCGCCCGGCGCCGCTCGATCTGCCCAGCCAGTTCGACACCGAGGGCGAACTGGCCGCCCTGGCCTACCCGCTGAAGCAGATGCTGCGGGCCTCGACGCAGATACGCCAGGAACTGGCCGCGGTGGCCGACCCGCCGCGCAGCCGGCCGACGGCGGTGCCGGCATGATGCGAGGGTGCTGACCAGGGTCAGGCTGCGCAAGCGCCTGACCCTGCTGCGCGCGAGCGGTGTCTCAGCGGTATGGTCTCTGGCGCCCTGCGGGAGTCAGACACCTGGCAGGAGCCGTGCACCCGCGAACATCACGTGGCGCGTCGGCGTCCCGGCCAGAAATACCAGATGGCCGAGCCCGCCTGCAGCGCCAGCACCACGCCCCAGGCCGCCAGGTGCGCGGCGGGCGGGTACACCCCGCCCTGGCGCGGCCACAGGTCGACGATCCAGCCCATGCCCACCTGGCACAGGAAAATGGTCAGGAACATCAGCAGGTTGGTGGTCGAGGCGACGCGGCCCAGCAGTTCCGGCGGGAACTCGCCCGCCAGCAGCGCGTAGACCAGGATGTTGGCCGAACCGAACGCGCCGTAGCAGATCCACAGCAGCGCGGGCGGAATGGGCGCGCGCATCATGATCAGCGCCTGCGTCAGCAGGAACAGCACCATGCAGGCGCCGCCGAACCCGTACAACCCCAGGCCCATGCGCTCCATGCGGCGGGCCATGGCGCCCAGCCCCACGTTGCCGCCCATCATGGCGAAGCCCAGCAGCGACACCAGGCCCGCGGCATGCGCGGCGTCCAGGCCGTTGACCTCGATCAGGTAGGGGCGCACCCACAGCGACTGCACGCCATAAAACGCCCCGCCCGTCATGACGGGCAGCGACACCAGCCGCCAGTAGCGGGCGTCGCGCAGCAACGCGCGGGTGCCGCGCCATTGCTCGGCCAGCGTGGGCGTGCTGCGGTGACGCGCGCCCTCGCGCGGCGCGCCGAACCAGATCAGCGTCGCGACGGTCAGCGTGAAAAACGCCAGCCCGATGCTGACCGACTGCCATGAACTGCGCTCCAGCAGCCACGACAGCGGCGAACCCACCAGCACGCCGCCCAGGCCGCCCACCGCCATGACCAGGCCGTTGACCATGGGCAGGCGCGCCAGCGGGAACGTCTGCGCCAGCGCCTGGAACGCCGCTCCGAGGCAAACGCACACGCCCGCGCCGATAAGCAGGCGGCCCGCCATCAGGCCGGGCAGCGAATCCGACAGCCCATACACCAGGGTGCCCGCCGCCGCCAGCAGCAGCATCAGCGCATTGACGCGCCGGGGCCCCCAGGTATCCAGGAACAGCCCCGCGGGCAGCTGCATCAGCGCGAAGCCCAGGAAATACAGGCTGGTCAGGCTGCCCAGGTCGGCCGCCGACAGGTTCAGCTCTTGCGTCAGGTACGGCCCGAAGCCGATGTTGACGCCCCGGAACAGGTACGAAACCAGATAGCCCAGCGAAAAAAACAGGAAGACGCGCAATCCGGCGGACATGGACGACCGCTTTATGCTTTGCGCCGGAACACCAGTTTGTCGGCGCTGGACGCCGACGCGTCGAAGGCATAGCCCTCGCTGTCGAACTTCTGCAGGCCTTCGGGCTTGGCGACCTTGTGCTCGATGGCATAGCGCGCCATCAGGCCGCGCGCACGCTTGGCATGGAAACTGATGACCTTCCAGGCGCCGTTCTTCCAGTCCTGGAACACGCACTGCACGACGCGCGCCTTCAGTACTTTCAGGTCTACCGACTTGAAATACTCTTCCGAGGCCAGGTTCACCACGATGGGCGTCTTCTGTCCGGCCAGGCGTTCATTCAGGTAGTCGGCGATAGTGCGGCCCCAGAACTCGTACAGGTTCTTGCCCTTGGGCGTGGCCAGGCGCGTGCCCATTTCCAGGCGGTAGGGCTGCATGAGATCGAGCGGGCGCAGCACCCCGTACAGGCCGCTGAGTATCGCCACGTGCTCTTGCGCCCAGTCGAGCCGGGCCGACGACAGCGAGCCGGCCTGCAGGCCTTCGTACACATCGCCGTTGAAGGCCAGCACGGCCTGCCGGGCGTTGTGCTGAGTGAACTTGCGCGACCAGGCCGCATAGCGCGCCACGTTGAGCTCGGCCAGGGCCGGGCTCAGGCTCATCAGCGCGGCCACGTCATCGGCCGAGAGGGTCTTCAGCACCTTGATCAGCGCGGCCGATTGCTCGACGAACAGCGGCTGCGTGTGGTGCTCGACATGGACCGGCGTGTCGTAATCCAGTTTCTTGGCGGGAGAAAGCAAGAACAGCATGTTCCGGGGTTCCTTGGTATTTTTCTTGACAGAGAAAAGCGCGCTTAGCGGGCCGTCCAGCCGCCGTCCACCGAGATGGTGGTGCCGGTAACCTGCGCGGCGGCGTCCGAAGCCAGATAGACCGCCGTGCCGCCCAGTTGCTCGGGCGTGACGAACTGCAGCGACGGCTGCTTTTCGCTAAGCAGTTCGCGTGCGGCGGCGTCCTGGTCTACGTGGTCTTTCTCGGCCAGCGCGGTAATCTGTTTTTCGACCAGGCCGGTGCGCACCCAGCCCGGGCAGATGGCGTTGGCGGTAATGCCGCTGCCCGCGGTTTCCAGGGCGGTGACTTTGGTCAGGCCCACCACGCCGTGTTTGGCGGCCACGTAGGCCGACTTGTTGGCCGAGCCCACCAGCCCGTGCGCCGAGGCGATGTTGATGATGCGCCCCCAGCCCTGCTTTTTCATGTGCGGCAACGCGGCGGCGGTGCCGTGAAAGACGGCCGACAGGTTCAGCGCCAGGATGGCGTCCCATTTCTCGACCGGAAAGTCCTCGATCAGCGCGGTGTGCTGGATGCCGGCGTTGTTCACCAGGATGTCGACGCGGCCCAGCGACTGCACGGTGTTGGCCACCAACTGGCGCACGGCCTCGCCGCGCGACAGGTCGGCCCCGTCGTACAGCACTTTCACGCCGTGCTGGCTGGCCAGCCCGGCGCGCAGTTTTTCGATCTCGGCCGCATCGCCGAACCCGTTCAGGACGATATCGGCGCCCTGCTGCGCAAAGGCGGTGGCGATACCCAGCCCGATGCCGCTGGTGGAACCGGTGACGATGGCGACTTTTCCTTTGAGCATGCGAATTCTCCTGTCTGGATCCGGGCCGGGCCCGGGATGAAAGGCCGGCCCCAAGTGTAGCCGCCAGCCCGTTCGCCATCGGGCTAGGCCCCACCCCGGACGGGGACATGGCCACGCCTGTGGCGGCCGGCCATGCGATGGATTGGCCCGGCTAGGCACGGGCGGATTTTTTCTGATATAGTCTCGCTCTTCGCTTTTTCGTGAAGCGAAGGTCCGGACGTCTGCCAGACGACCACGGCGCCTGGCGCCGCAGGCAGCGTCCCGCCGGGTGGCAACATCAGGCACGGAAAACGGACACCGGAGAGGTGGCAGAGTGGTCGAATGTACCTGACTCGAAATCAGGCGTACGGTAACCCCGTACCGTGGGTTCGAATCCCACCCTCTCCGCCAGGAATACCGAAGCCCTTGATTCGCTCAAGGGCTTTGTTCATTGGCGGGCTTTTTTCATTGGCAGGCCTTCTCAGTGGCGTTGCTGCGGCTGACACAAGGGCGGCTAACATACTGCAGCCATGTCCCGTTCTGAACGCCTCTTCGAGCTTCTGCAAGCGCTGCGCCGCCATCGCCGGCCGGTCAGCGGCAAGGTACTGGCGCAGGAAACCGGGGTAAGCATCCGCACGCTGTACCGGGATATCGCCAGCCTGCAGGCCCAGGGCGCCATGATCGAGGGCGAGCCGGGCGTGGGCTACGTGCTGAAACCCGGATTCCTGCTACCGCCGCTGATGTTTCCGCCCGAGGAACTCGAAGCGCTGGTATTGGGCTCGCGCTGGGTTGCCGAACGGGCCGACCACCAATTGCGCGACGCGGCCATCAGCGCGCTGGCGCGCATTGCCGCCGTGCTGCCGGCCGAACTGCGGGTCGAGCTGGATACGGCGGCATTGCTGGTGGGCCCTGGCGAGCAGACGCCGCCCGAACGTGTCGAGTTGTCGGTCTTGCGCGCGGCGATACGCACCGAGCGCCGCCTGTCGATGATCTACCGCGACGCGGCCGGCGAAGTATCGCAACGGACCATCTGGCCGTTCGCGCTGGCCTTCTTCGACCACGTGCGCGTGCTGGTGGGTTGGTGCGAACTGCGGCAGGACTTTCGCCATTTCCGCACCGACCGGATCTCGCAGGCCGAAACGCTGCAAGACCGCTACCCGCGCCGGCGCCAGGCATTGCTGAAGCACTGGCGCGAAACACAAGGCATTCCCGAGCGGGAGGTTTGATACTGCCAAAAATTGGCAGTATGCGCGAATAGAGTGCAGGTTCCTATACACGGAGACCCGCCATGATCGCCAGCAACAGTATTCTGCTTTATGTGGCCGATGCGCCGGCCAGCGCACGCTTTTACGCGCAACTGCTCGACCAGCAGCCGATGGAATCCAGCCCTACCTTTGCCCTGTTCATCCTGCCGACCGGGCTGGCGCTGGGCCTGTGGGGCAAGGCGGGCGCCGAGCCTCCGCCCACCGCCGCTGGCGGCGGCAGCGACCTGGGTTTCAGAGTCGAGGCGCCGGCGCTGGTTGATGCGCTGTACGCCGACTGGCAGGCCAAGGGCGCTGCCATCGTGCAACCCCCTACTGACCTGGATTTCGGCCGCAGCTTCGTCGCGGCCGACCCCGACGGGCACCGTCTGCGGGTCTATACGGTGAACGGCGCCGCGTAGGGCGCGCCTGGCGCCCTACCCGCCTTCGGGGCCAATCTTCTGCAACAGTCCCATCAGCAGGGGGCGGATGCCCTGCAGCTGTTCCAGGTGGGCGGTGGATAACGCGTCCAGGGTGCTCTCGGCGTGCGGCGTCAGGTGCAGCAGCGCGCGCCGGCCGTCGTCGGGATCGGCCCGCCGCGCCACCATGCCCATTTGCACCAGCCGGCTGACCAGTTCGGCCGCGCTGTGGGATTTGATGCACAGCCGGCCGGCCAGCTCGGTAACGGTCAGCGGGTCGCGGCTGGCCTTGATGGCCAGCAGGGCCTGGTGCTGCTGCGGCGCCAGGCCGCGGGCCTGCGCCTGGGCCTCGCCGTGCAGGGCGAAGCGGCGTAGTTCGTGGCGAAAGTCCGCCAGCACGGCGAAATCGGCCGGCTGCAGCGCGCGGCCCTGGTTACGGGCCTGTGAAGAAGATAGCGTCAGTGCGTTCATTACCCTGCCGATGGTACGCACGCGCCGCCGCCTGGTGGCATTACGGAATGATTAATTATTGGTAATGCTGCCTGGGTTGCCGGGGGTGCGGCCCCGGGCTGGGCTAGAATTCGCCGCTGTAGGCCAGGCCTTGCAGGAGATAACCATGTGGCGCTGCCTGATCGTCGAAGACGATGCCGACAACGCCCGTTATATCGCCAACGGGCTCAAAGAACTAGGCTACGACCCCGTCATCACCATGGACGGGCCGACTGCGCTGCAGCGGGCCACCGCCGAGCACTGGGATGCCATCATTCTGGATCGCATGCTGCCCAACGACGTCGACGGACTGTCGATATTGTGGTCGCTGCGCGCGCTGGGCCGCAAGACGCCGGTGCTGGTGCTCAGCGCGCTGACCGCGCTGGACGAGCGCGTGCGCGGCCTGAAGGCGGGCGGCGACGACTACCTGACCAAGCCGTTTGCCTTTCCCGAGCTTGCCGCGCGCGTCGAGGCGCTGATCCGGCGTTCATCGTCCGGTTACGAACACCGCCAACTGACCGTGGCCGACCTGTCGCTGGACCTGGTCAGCGGCCAGGTCGCGCGGGGCGGCCGTGCCATTACGCTGCAGCCGCGCGAATACAAGCTGCTGGCCTACATGATGAACAATGCCGGCCAGGTGCTGACGCGCACCATGCTGCTGGCCACGGTGTGGGGCTATCACTACGACCCGCAGACCAACGTGATCGACGTGCACATCAGCCGGCTGCGCCAGAAGATCGACGGCCCGGGCGAAGCGCCGCTGATCCACACCGTGCGCGGCGTGGGCTACCGCCTGTCGGCGCAGGCCGACGCGGGCGGGCAGGCGCGCCCGTGATGAAGCGCCTGGCCCGCTGGCTGCGCGCCATCTGGAGTTCGGTGGCGTTTCGCCTGACGCTCAACTACAGCATTCTGGCCCTGCTGACGTCGCTGCTGTCGCTGTTCTTCGTGTATTACCAGAGCGTGAAGATCCTGGAATCGCAGTTCTCGCGCCAGGTGCAGATCACGTCGCAGCGCATGAACGCCCACTTCGAGCAGGGCGGGCTGGCGGGACTGGCCCGCGAGATATCGCTGGAAATGGCCGACCACGTCAACACCGACACGGAAATGTTCATGCTGCTGGACCCTGCTGGCCGCATGCTGGCGGGCAATATCGCCTGGGACCCTTCCGATGCGCCGCTGAACGGCAGCGGCGTGATGCGCTCGGTGCAATTGCGCGGGCAACCGGTGCATGGCTATCTGGTGGCGCGCAAGCTGCGGGATGGCTCCACGCTGATCATCGGCCATGACCTGCGCGACCTGTACGACCTTACCGACCTGATCAAGAAAGTCAGCCTGGCCGCCACTGGCGTCATTGCGTTGCTGGTGCTGCTGGGCGCCGTGCTGTTCAGGCGGGTGCTGCAGCGCCGCGTCGAGGTCATCCGGCGCACGGCGGCGCAGATCGGCGCCGGCGAGCTGGGGCAGCGTATTCCGGCGCACCCCCGGCAAGATGAATTCGCGTTGCTGTCGAGCGACATCAACCGCATGCTGGACCGTATTGAATTGCTGATGCATGGCGTGCGCAATGTGTCGGACGCCGTGGCGCACCAGTTGCGCACGCCCCTGACGCGCATGCTGGTGCAACTGCGCACGATCGACTGGGCCCACGGTTCGCGCGCGGATATCCGCGCCCGGGTCGACAGCCTGCAGGCCGAACTTGAAGACCTGGTCAAGGTATCGGAAAAACTGCTGCAGATCGCCGAGCTGGAATCGGGCACGCGGCGCAAGCATTTCGAGCCGCTGCGGCTGGACGTCATCGCGCGCGACGTGGCCGAGCTGTACGAGGCCGTGGCGGAAGACCGGCAGGCGGTGCTGACGTTCGACTGCAGCGGCGCGGCACCCATGCTGGGCGATCCCGATCTGCTGGCCGGCGCCATCGCCACCCTGGTGGACAACGCCTTGAAATATGCCGGCGACGCGGCGCGCATTCGCATCGAAACCGTGCAAACCGACCGGGAAACCCGCCTGACCGTAGCCGACAACGGCCCCGGCATACCGCCCGCGAAAATGGACCGTATCGGCGAACGCTTTTACCGCGCCCATCGCCATGTGCCGGGCTACGGCCTGGGACTGGCCACCGTGATGGCTATCGCCCGGCTGCATGGTGGCCGCCTGGAGCTGAGCAATGCCGAGCCCGGACTGTGCGTGCGCTTGCATTTTCCCCGCGACCCGGCCCTGCCAGCGGCGTAGCGGGCGCGTCCGCTACGCCGGCCAGACAGCCAGCACGGCGCCCAGCACCGCGCAACCCGCCACCACAAGCCAGGGGGGCAGCTTCCAGATCGTCAGCGCAACCAGCGCCAGTAGGGCCAGAGCGAAGTCGGCCGGCTGCAGGATGGCGCTGGTCCAGACAGGTTGGTACAAGGCGGCCGCCAGCAAGCCCACCACGGCGGCATTGACGCCGGCCAGCACCGAGCGCGCGCCCGGCCCCCGCCGCAGGCTGTCCCAGAACGGCAACGCCCCCGCCACCAGCAGGAACGAAGGCAGGAAGATTGCCGCCAGGCACAGCATGCCGCCCAGCCAGCCAGACGGCTCGCCCCGCAGCGAAGCGCCCAGGAAAGCAGCGAAAGTGAACAGCGGGCCTGGAACCGCCTGGGCCGCGCCGTAGCCGGCCAGGAATACATCGTTGTCGACCCATCCCGGCGGCACGACCTCGGCCTGCAGCAAAGGCAGTACGACATGGCCGCCGCCGAACACCAGCGACCCGGCGCGATAAAAGGCGTCGACCAGCGCCAGGGCATGGCTGGGGAACATGGCCGCCGCCAGCGGCAGGCCCGCCAGCAACGCCGCGAAGAGCAGCAGCCAGGCGCCGCCGGCGCGGCGTCCGACAGGCATGGGCAGCGCCTGGTGCGCGGCCGGGCCGGACGACGGCAGCCACAGGCGGCCGGCCACACCGGCCGCCGCCAGGATGCCGACCTGCGTCCAGGCGTAGGGCAGCAGGCTGGCGGCGCACGCGGCGGCCACCATGATGCCGGCGCGCCGCGCGTCGGCGCACAGGCTGCGCGCCATGTTCCAGACCGCTTGCGCGACCACTGCCACGGCGACGACTTTCAGGCCATGCAGCACGCCCGGCGCCAGTGCCTGGCCGAAGTGCGAAATTCCCAGCGCGAACAGCACCAGCAACGCGGCCGAAGGCAGCGTAAAGCCGGCCCAGGCAGCCAGCGCGCCCAGGTAGCCGCCGCGCGACAGCCCCAGCGCCATGCCCACCTGGCTGCTGGCGGGGCCGGGCAGGAACTGGCACAGCGCCACCAGGTCGGCATAGGCGTGTTCGCTGAGCCAGCGCCGCCGCGCCACGAATTCGGCATGGAAATAGCCCAGGTGGGCCACCGGCCCGCCGAACGACGTCAGGCCCAGGCGCAGGAAGACCAGGAAGATCGTCCAGGGGTGCGCATCGCGCGTTGTGGAATCGGCCATGTGCGTGCAGGTGCTTTGTGAGTTCGCCACGATGCTAACCGACGCGATGTTACGGCCATCGCGCGGCGCCGCGCCAGCCGGATGCTACGATGGCCTGAATCGCCGGCATTTCACGAGGAGTTCGCGTGCTGCTCGAATATCTGAAGTATGTCGGACTGGGCCTGGTGGCGCTGCTGCCCGTGGCCAATCCGCTGACCAGCACCACCTTGCTGCTGGCCCTGAGCCGCGGCTATACCCCGCAAGAGCGCAACCACCAGATCGACCGCGCGGCTATCTACGTGGCAGCCATCATCCTGGTGTGCTTTTACGCCGGCAACGCCATCATGTCGGGCTTTGGCATATCGATTCCCGGCCTGCGCATCGCCGGCGGCCTGATTGTGGCGTACATCGGCTTCGGCATGTTGTTTCCCAGCCAGACGGAAGCCTCGGTGCAGCTCGACATGGCGCCCGACGAGCCCAGCGTGCACGTGGCCACGCCGCACGGGCCGCAGCGCCCGAAACCACGCGACATCGCTTTTATTCCGCTGGCGTTGCCCGGCACGGCGGGGCCGGGCACCATCGCGCTGATCATCAGCAGCGCCTCGGCGCTGCACAGCCACGGCGGGCTGCAGCCGATTCACCATCTGGCGGTGGTTTCCGTGGCGATATTGCTGGCGCTGTTGTTCTGGATATGCCTGCGCAGCGCCGAACGGGTGGTGCACGTGCTGGGCGAATCGGGCATAGACGCGGTTTCGCGCATCATGGGATTCCTGCTGATCTGCATGGGAGTGCAGTTCTGCATCGACGGCATTTTCGAGTTAATGGGCAAGACCATGCCGGGCTGAGCCGGGCCGGGGGGCGCGGTTGGCGGCGCAGGCAAATTGCCGGCCAATCACGCAGCCGGGGCCGGGGCCGCCAGCAGCGCCAATGCCGGCCGCACCATGCCTTCGAGCAGCGCGCGCTCGGGCCGGGCGCGCGCCATGACGCGCACCCCCATCAACACGCTGAGCAGCAAGCGGGCCAGGTCGTCGGCCGGCTGGGTCGCGGTGATCGTGCCCGCCTGCTGGCCAGTGGTGACGCAACGCAGGAAGAAGGCTTCGATGCGGCCCAGCACACTGACGACCACTTGCTGGAATTCCGGGTCGTGCGGCGCCACTTCCAGCGCCGAATTGATGATCATGCACCCCTTGCGCTGGCGGTCGGCCAGCGAACGCTCGACGATGTCGGCAAAGAACGCGGCCAGAGCCTCGCGCGGCGGCAATGACTCGACGCGCCGGGCGCGGGCGCTGAAGCTGGTTTCCACGTAGTGGTCGAGCGCGCGCCGGTACAGCGAGCGCTTGTCGCCGAATGCGTTGTACAGACTGGCGCCAGTAATGCCCATGGATTCGGCGAGCTCGCGTACCGAAGTCGCTTCGAAGCCGCGCGCCCAGAAGCAGCGCACTGCCGCGTCGAGCACGGCTGTTTCATCGAATTCGCGTGGTCGGGCCATGTTTTTTCCTTGCTGGGTAGCCGGCGATATTGCCGCGCCGGGGACTCATGCCTTATTCTAGATCAACCGATCTAGAATTTTGCCTATTCCCTGTTGTTGTTCCCTACTGTCCGGCATGGAGACTACCGATGATCCGCTTTTATTTCCACCCCACCCCCAACCCCGCCAAGGTCGCGCTGTTCCTGGAAGAAACCGGCCTGGCTTATGAATTGGTGCCGGTGGATACCAGCAAGGGCGAGCAGCACGCGGCAGCGTTTCGCGCCATCAACCCCAACGGCAAGGTGCCGGCAATAGTCGATACCGAAGGTCCGGGCGGCGGCGAGGCGCGAGTGTTCGATTCCAGCGCCATCCTGCTGTACCTGGCTGAAAAAGCCGGCCGCTTCATGGGCACGCCGGCAGACCGGCCGGAATTGCTGTCGTGGCTGTTCTTCCTGGGCACGGGCCTGGGGCCATTTTCGGGGCAGGCGGTGCATTTTCAGTTTGCAGCGCCGGAAGACAACGATTACGCGCGTAATCGCTACCGGCGCGAAGCGGAACGCCATTACCGCGTGCTGGATACGCATCTGGCCGGGCGGGATTACATCGTGGGCGATGCGTACTCGATTGCCGATATGTCGGGCTGGGGCTGGCTGGATCGCGCCTCGCGCGTGCTGAAAGGCGAAGCCGACCCGCTGGCGGCCTACCCCAACATCAAGCGCTGGTTCCAGGCCATCGACGCGCGTCCTGCCGCGGCGCGCGCCCGCGCGGTGGGCACGGATCATGAATTCAAGCGGGTAAACGACGATGAAACCAAGCGCGCGCTGTTTCCGTCGAACTACCCGGAACTGTCGGACTGGGTGCGGCCCTGACCAGGGACCGAGGGGCGGCGCCGGCTACAGCGTCGGGGGTTCGATCCAGAAAAAGCGTTCGCCCTGCTGGATCATCTGGGCCACGCCCTGGGCTTCCATGCGGTAGTCGGTGCCCATCAGGGTGGCGCCGCCATCATCATGGATATGAATGATGGCCAGCGGGTCCGACGCCATGGTGTACCAGTAGTAGCCCGGCTTGAGATCGTGGATTTTGGTCTGCATTGCCAAAGTATATCGACAAACGCCACGCCCCGGCCCGCGCGGGCGGCCCGGCGAACGATGTGGCGCAAAAGCCCCACGGGCACGCCGCTTGGTGTGTGAATGTAACGACGCTCACACGCCGCGCCTGAAAACAGGTGATTTCAGTCAATTACACCCCGCCGCGGCGCCCTGCCGCGCGTCGTACATTGCAGCGCAACAAGCCGGCGCGGGGACGGAGTGGGCATGTTGCGGATTGTCGCGATTGCAGCAGCCCTGCTCACGTTCTGCCGAAGGAAAAACCCGACAATAGGGGCGTCATATCAACTCGGCTGCTTGCGCAGCAAGGCAGGTGCACATGAAAAAATGGTTCATAGCCGGAATTGGAGCCGCGGGGCTGCTGATCTCGAGCGCCGCCATGGCACGCGTCGACATCGGCGTGGCTATTGGCATTCCGGGCGTCGTGATTCCCGCGCCGGTGTATGTCGCGCCGCAACCGGTATACGTTGCGCCGCCCCCGCCGGTGTACTACCAACCCGCGCCGGTATATCGCCCGCGCTACGTGTACCCCGCGCCGGTGTACTACTACGGGGGCCGCCATGGCGGCCACCACCACCACCACAACAAGCATTGGAAACACGACCGCGGCCCTCATCACCGCCACGGTCATTGACGCGCCCTGACACTTCGGTGCTCGGGCGGCATGGCGCCGCCCGGTTTTCACAGGCTGTCCCATGGGCAGCCTTTTTTCTTGCCGGCCTCGTGAGCCGGGACGATCCGCCGTCTTTTCAGCGCGCCGGGCGGTGGGCCACAGCCGGCGGATCAGGCAGGCGGCGCGGCGCGCCGGGCGCCTGCCACCAGCCGTTATGCGGACGCATGCGCAAACTCGGGTTCACCATTGAATCGCACTCCGTTGATGCCTTCGAAGATTTGCAGGCTGCGCTGCTCGGCTTCGCTGCGTGTTGCGAACGGCTGCTGGCCCGGTACAGTCCAGCTTTTCTCGGGTGCGTTGCCGCCGATGCGGCGGGTCCAGATTCGAACCTGGAAACCTTGCGTCCCGTCTTCAACGACATCGCAACGCACGCGAAAATCACCGATCATCCTGGAACTCATGTTGAGTTATCTCCCCAATACATTGACGACAACAACCGCCTGTGGCGTATCGGCGCATATTGTGCCTCAAAGATGCGGCCCTTTTTTACGTTCGTACAATTGCTGACATCAAAGACGGGGGAATAGCGCGCAGCATAAGCGGCCGACGCGACAGGAATATGACGGTCGTGCGTACCGCGCCGGCCGAAGCGCGCGGGGCGCTTCGGCGAGCGGGTTTTCTCAGGGTTGCAGTACGGTCAGGCCGCCCATATAGGGCTGCAGCACCTTGGGCACGGCGATGCTGCCGTCGGCCTGCTGGTGGTTTTCGAGGACGGCGACCAGGGCGCGGCCCACGGCCAGGCCCGAGCCGTTGAGCGTGTGCACGTAGTCGGGCTTGCCCTGCGCGGCGCGGAAGCGCGCCTGCATGCGGCGCGCCTGGAAGGTTTCGCAGTTGGATACCGACGATATCTCGCGCCAGGTGTTCTGGGCGGGCAGCCACACTTCGAGATCGTAGGTCTTCGCCGAACCGAAGCCCATGTCGCCCGTGCACAACAGCACCACGCGGTACGGCAACTCGAGCAACTGCAGCACGTGCTCGGCATGGCCCACCATGTCTTCCAGCACCTGGTACGACGTTTCCGGGTGGACGATCTGCACCATCTCGACCTTGTCGAACTGGTGCTGGCGGATCATGCCGCGCGTGTCGCGCCCGCCGCTGCCCGCCTCGGACCGGAAGCAAGGCGTGTGCGCGGTCAGGCGCAGCGGAAGATCGGCGGCGGGAATAATGCTGTCGCGCGCCACGCTGGTCAGGGTGATTTCAGACGTGGAGATCAGGTATTGGTCTTCGCGCGCCAGCGCGTTGCCGCGTTCGTCGACTTTGGGGTCGTCGTCTTCGCCGCCCTTGGTGACGAAGAACATATCGTCTTTGAACTTGGGCAGTTGGCCGGTGCCGTACAGCGTGGAACTATTGACGATGTACGGCGTGTAGCACTCGGTGTAGCCGTGCTGGCCGGTTTGCAGGTCGAGCATGAACTGGGCCAGCGCGCGGTGCAGGCGCGCCACCGGGCCGCGCATGAACGAGAAACGCGCGCCCGACAGCTTGGCGGCCGTATCAAAGTCGAGCCCCAAGGGCTCGCCCAGCGCCACGTGGTCTTTGGGCTCGAAAGGCAGCGGCGGCGGATTGCCGTCGGCGGCCGGCGGACCGGGCAGCCAGCGGCGCACTTCGACGTTGTCGTCGGCCGAGGCGCCCGCGGGCACGCTTTCGTGCGGCAGGTTGGGCACGGCCATCAGCAGATCGCCCAGCGATTGCTGCACGGCGGCCAGGTCGTCTTCGAGCTGCTTCAGGCGGGCCGGTATGGCCTGCGACTCGGCCAGCACCGCCGAGGCATCCTGGCCTTGGGCCTTGAGCTGGCCAATTTGCTTGGCCAGCGCGTTGCGGCGCGCCTGCAGCGATTCGGTTTCGGTCTGGACGGCCTTGCGGCGCGCTTCCAGTTCGTTGAATCGTTGCGTGTCGAAGTCGACGCCGCGGGTTTTCAGGCGGCTTACGACCGTTTGCAGGTCTTTGCGCAGCAGTATCGGATCTAGCATGGGCGACAGAGTAAGGGTTGACGGAAGGCGGCGGCCATATAGCGCTTAGCGCCGCCTGGCGCGTTCCTGGGCGTCGAGTTCGCGCAGGAACGCCAGCTTTTGCTGGATTTTAGCTTCCAGGCCGCGATCGGTCGGCCGGTAGAACGTGGCTTTGACGCCGTCGGGGAAATATTGCTCGCCCGCGGCATAGCCGTGCGGCTCGTCGTGGGCGTAACGGTAGGCGTGGCCGTGGCCCAGCTGCTTCATCAGCTTGGTGGGCGCATTGCGCAGATGCATGGGCACCGGCGCGCTGCCGTTCTCGGCGGCGAACTTGCGAGCGGCATTGTAGGCGTTGTACACGGCGTTTGACTTGGCCGCGCAGGCCATGTACACCACGGCCTGTGCCAGGGCCAGCTCGCCTTCGGGCGAGCCCAGCCGTTCGTAGATGTCGGCGCCGTTGATGGCCAGTTCGGTGGCGCGCGGGTCGGCCAGGCCGATGTCTTCGATGGCCATGCGCACCAGCCGGCGCGCCAGGTATTTGGGATCGGCCCCGCCGTCGAGCATGCGGGCCAGCCAGTACAGCGCGGCGTCGGGATCGGAGCCGCGCACCGCCTTGTGCAGCGCGCTGATCTGATCGTAGAACGCATCGCCGCCCTTGTCGAAACGGCGCAGGTTCTGCGATAGCGATATTTCCAGCCAGCCGGCGTCGACCTCGTCGCGCCCGGCAGCCTGGGCCGACTCGGCCACGACTTCGACGGCGCTGATCAGGCGCCGCGCATCGCCATCGGCCCACGCCGCGAGCTGTTCGCGCGCGTCGGCGGTAAAGCGCACCTGCGCCCCGGCCTCGCGGCCCTCGTTCAGGGCTTGCACGGCGCGGTCGATCAGTTGCTGCAGTTCGTCGGCGCTGAGCGATTGCAGCACGTAAACGCGCGCGCGCGACAGGAGCGCCGAGTTGACCTCGAACGACGGGTTTTCGGTGGTGGCGCCAATAAAAGTGAACAGGCCGCTTTCGACATAGGGCAGGAAGGCGTCCTGCTGGGCCTTGTTGAACCGATGGACTTCGTCCACGAACAGGATGGTGCGGCGGCCCTGCCCTTGCGCGACCTGCGCGGTGACCACGGCGTCACGGATGTCTTTGACGCCACCCAGCACGGCCGAAATAGCAATGAACTGGGCGTCGAAGCCATCGGCCATCAAGCGCGCCAGGGTAGTCTTGCCGACCCCGGGCGGCCCCCAGAAGATCATGGAATGCGGACGGCCGGACTCGAACGCGACACGCAGCGGCTTGTCGGGGCCCAGCAGGTGCGACTGGCCGACCACTTCGGACAGCGTGCGCGGGCGCAGGCGCTCGGCCAGCGGGACATAGGGCCGGTGCGCGGGATCGGCGGCGAACAGATCGTTGCTCATGGCGGCGGAATGACAGCGGGCCGCAAAGCGGCCAAAACAGCCATTACACCATGGCAGCCGGAGGTCTTCCGTCAGGCTGCCCGGCGGGCGGCATACGGGAAACTCCCAACTGCCGCGTGTAAATTATTTTCATAATAATCACATTAATCTTATTTGAAGGTAATTTTTTTCATACCCGCCGCGCCATGAAAACTCCCGTTGTCTCCCCCGCCCGCGAGGCCGGCATGCCCCTCGATGCCGATGGCAAGGGCCTGGGCGCCTTTCCCGCGGGCTGGCCGGCGGCCGAGGCAGCGGCGCTGGACTGGAACCTGCTGCGCGAAGACGTCAGCCTGCCGGTGGCCGTACTGTATGAAGCGCGCATGCGCCACAACCTGCAGTGGATGCAGCGCTTCATGGAAGCCTATCGGGTCAAGCTGGCGCCGCATGGCAAAACCACCATGAGCCCGGACCTGTTCCACCGCCAGCTGCAGGCCGGCGCCTGGGGCATCACGCTGGCCACCGCGCCGCAGACACGCGCGGCCTACCGCCACGGGATACGCACGGTGCTGATGGCCAACCAGCTGGTCGGCCGGGCCAACATGGCCATGGTGGCCGAGCTGCTGCGCGACCCGGACTTCACGTATTTCTGCCTGGTCGATTCGGCCGCCAACGCCGCGCAACTGGGCGCTTACTTTTCCGGACAAGGCCTGCGGCTGCCGGTGCTGATCGAGCTTGGCGTGGCTGGCGGGCGCACCGGCGTGCGCGATGACGCGCAATTGGGCGCGCTGCTGGCCGAGCTGGAACGCTGGCCCCAGGCGCTGGCCCTGGCGGGGGTCGAAGTATACGAAGGCGTGCTGCAGGATGAAGACGGCATCCGCGCGTTCCTGCAGCGCGCGGTGCGCACGCTGCGCGGCCTGGCGGCCGACGGCCGGCTGCGGCAGGACGGCCCTGCCCTGATATCCGGCGCGGGCTCGGCCTGGTTCGACGTGGTGGCCGAGGAATTCTCGGGCCTGGATATTGGCATGCCGCTGGATATCGTGCTGCGGCCGGGGTGTTATCTGTCGCACGACGTGGGCATTTATCGCAGCGCGGCCGAGCGCATCGCCGCGCACAACCCGGTGGCGCGCCGCCTGGACCCGGGCCTGCAGCCGGCCCTGCAAGTATGGGCGTATGTGCAGTCGGTGCCGGAACCGCGCCGCGCCATCGTGGCGCTGGGCAAGCGCGACGCGGCCTTCGACGCTGGGCTGCCGGTGCCGGCCGCGCACTACCGGCCCGGCGGCGCGGCGCCCCTGCCCGCGCCGCAGCACTGGAAACTGACCGCCATGATGGACCAGCACGCCTTCCTGAGCATCGACGCCGGCGACGATATCCAGGTCGGCGACATGATCGCGTTCGACATTTCCCACCCCTGCCTGACATTCGATAAATGGCGGCAAGTGTTGCTGATAGATGAGCAGTACCGGATTACTGGCGTGGCGCCCACCTGCTTCTGACCGCCACGGCGTGTTGTTGACCCCCACTGGAGACAGACCCATGAACTTCTGTAGCTTGCGGCGCCGTGGCGGGCTGCGCGGCCTGCTGGCCGCCGGCGCGATCGGCCTGACCGCCCTGGCGGCCCCGGCGCTGGGCGCCACGCCCGTCAAGGGCGGCACTATCGTGGTCGCCACCATCGGCGAACCGCCCACCCTGGATCCCATGGCGAGCACGGCCGATCTGGTCGGGATATTGACCCAGCACATCTTCGAAACGCTGTACACCTTCGACGCCAAGTGGAACACCACGCCGCTGCTGGCCGAGAAACTGCCGCAGGTCAGCGACGACGGCCTCACCTACACCATTGCGCTGCGCCAGGGCATCACGTTCCACGACGGCTCGGCCATGGATTCCGCCGACGTCGTGGCCTCGCTGAAACGCTGGACCGAAACCGCCTCGCGCGGCAAGCAGGCGGCCAAGCTGATCAGCGCCATCGAGGCGCCCGACGCGCACACGGTGCGCATCGTGCTTAAACAGCCCTATGCGCCGCTGACCGCGCTGCTGGCCATGAACAACAGTGCTGCGGTGGTGATGCCGCAGGAAAAACTGGCCACGCCCCTGAAAGAGTTCATTGGCACGGGCCCGTACCAGTTGAAGGCGCGCGTGCCCGACCAGTACATCCAGCTGACGCGCTTCGACGGCTACCGTGCACGAGACGGCGAACCGGACGGCTACGGCGGCGCGCGCAAGCAGTACCTGGACGAGATCCGCTTCGCGCCGGTCAGCAACGCCAATACGCGCGTCGAAAGCGCGGCGGCCGGCCAGTACGATTACGTGGACGCGCTGCCGGTCGAATCGATCGCCAAGCTGAAGAACGGCCGTTCGGACCCGATGCTGCTCAAGCCGTTCGGCTGGCCGCGCCTGGTGCTCAACACGAAGCAAGGCATCATGTCGAGCCTGCCCGCGCGGCGCGCCGTGCAACTGGCGCTGAACGAAGAAGACATGCTGTACGCGGCCTTCGGCAACAAAGACTTCTACGCCCTGGACGCCGACCTGTACCCGCAGGGCTACCCCTGGGCCACCCAACTGGGCGGCAAGGTGTACAACCAGGGCGATGCGGCCGGCGCCAAGAAACTGCTGGACGAAGCCCAGGTGCAAGACCGCACCCTGCGCATCCTGACCAGCCAGCAATACGAGTTCCACTACAAGATGGCGCTGGTGGCGGCTGAATACCTGAAGGCGGCCGGCTTCAAGGTCGACATGCAGGTGGTGGACTGGGCCACGCTGACACAGCGCCGGCAAGACCCGGCCCTGTGGGATATTTTCATTACCCACAGCCCGTTCCTGCCCGAACCCGCGCTGATCGATTTCCCGTCGAAAGATTCGCCGGGCTGGTGGGATACGCCGCGCCGCAACCAGGCGCTGGACGCCTTCAACCAGGCCTCGAACCCCGAAGAGCGCGTCAAGCGCTGGGCCGACGTGCAGCAGGCGGTGTTCGACGAAGTGCCTTTCATCAAGGTGGGCGACTTCAATTCGCTGGCCGCGAAATCGCCGGCCTTGCAGGGCGTGCAGCCCTCGCCGTGGCCGTACTTCTGGAACGCCTGGAAGGCGGCCAAGTAGCGCCCCCACTGAAAGGAAGCGACCGTGTTGCGCTATCTGTTGAACCGCCTGGTAGGGCTGGTGGCCGTGATGTTCCTGGTGGCCACCATCGTGTTCGTGATCCTGCGCCTGACCCCGGGCGATCCGGCCGCCGTGATGCTGGGCCCGCAAGCCAGCCAGCAGGATATCGATACCCTGCGCGCGCGCCTGGGCCTGGACCAGCCTCTGCCGGTGCAGTACGCCACATGGCTGGGCCAACTGGCGCGCGGCGACCTGGGCCAGTCGATCTTCCTGGACAAGCCCGTGCTGGCCGCGCTGGCCGATCGCGCCGAACCGACCTTCTGGCTGACGCTGATGTCGCTGGCCATTGCCAGCGCCATCGCGCTGCCAGTGGGCATTCTTTCGGCGGTGCGCCGCGGCACGGCGCTGGACCAGTCTGTGGTGACGTTTTCCATGTTCACCTCCAGCGTGCCCAGCTTCTGGCTGGGGCTGCTGCTGATGCAGATCTTTTCTGTCAGGCTGGGCTGGCTGCCGGTGGCGGGCTATGGCGGGCCCGACGCCAGCATCGCCACGCGGCTGTCGCACCTGGTGCTGCCGGCTATCGTGCTGGGGCTGGTGAACTCGGCGCTGATCACCCGCTTCATCCGGGCCAGCATGCTGGACGTGCTGCGTGACGACTACGTGCGCACCGCGCGCGCCAAGGGCCTGCCCGAGCGCAAGGTGATCCTGAAGCACGCGGCGCGCAATGCGCTGATCCCGATACTGACGGTGTTGGGGTTGACCACCGCTCTGCTGGTCAGCGGCGCGGTGGTCACCGAAACCGTGTTTGGCCTGCCCGGCGTAGGCAGCCTGGTGGTGTCGGCGGTGCTGCGGCGCGACTACCCGGTCATCCAGGGCGCGCTGCTGGTCATTGCCGCCATCTATGTCCTGATCAACCTTTTCATCGACCTGCTGTACCTGCTGGTCGATCCGCGAGTGCGCTACTGACATGGCGATAGCAATTTCTTCCGGGCCGTGCGCCGAGCGCTGGCAGGCCGTGCGCCTGCTGGTGGCGCGCAAGACGGTGCTGGCCAGCCTGGTCGTGCTGGCGGTGCTGGTGGCGGCAGCCGCGCTGGCGCCCTGGATCAGCCCGTTCGATCCATACAAGCTTTCCATCATGAACCGCCTGCAGGCGCCCAGCGCGCTGCACTGGTTCGGCACCGACGACTTCGGCCGCGATGTGTTCAGCCGGGTCATCCACGGGGGCCGGCTGTCGCTGCTGGTGGGCTTCCTGGTGGTGCTGCTGTCGGGCGTGCTGGGCATCGCCCTGGGCCTGGTGGCGGGGTTCTTTCGCGGCGCCGACAAGGTGGTGTCGCGGCTGATCGACGCGATGATGGCCTTTCCCGATATCCTGCTGGCGATCGCGCTGGTGGCGGCATTGGGGCCATCGTTGCTGAATGTGGTCATCGCGCTGGGCATCGTGTATGCGCCGCGCCTGGCCCGCATCGTGCGCGCATCTACGCTGGTGATCCGCGAACTGCCGTTCGTCGAGGCCGCCCGCGCGCTGGGCGTGCCCACGCGGCGCATCGTTACGGTGCATGTGCTGCGCAACCTGGTTTCGCCGATTCTGGTGCAGGGCACCTTCATCTTCGCCTATGCCATCCTGGCCGAGGCGGGGCTGTCGTTCCTGGGCGTGGGCGTGTCGCCCGATATTCCCACCTGGGGCACCATGATCAACGCGGGCCAGCAGTACATGGGATCAGCCGACTGGATCATGGTGTTCCCGGGCATCGCCATCGTGCTGTCGGTGCTGTCGCTGCAGCTGGTGGGCGACGGCCTGCGCGACGTGCTGGATCCGCGCCTGCGCAAGGAACTATAGACATGAGCGCCTCCCAACGAGACATCATCCTGGCGGTAGATGGCCTGAAGACCTGGTTCCACAGCCGCGACGGCGTGGCGAAGTCGGTGGACGGCGTCACCTTCGACCTGGCGCGCGGCGAAACGCTGGCCATCGTCGGCGAATCGGGCTCGGGCAAGTCGGTGACCAGCCTGTCGATCATGGGGCTGCTGCCCAAGCCGGCCGGCCGCATCGAAGCCGGCGCCATCCGCTTTCGCGACCGCCGCGGCGCGCTGCACGACCTGGCCCGCGCGCCGGCCGCGACGCTGCGCCGCATTCGCGGCGCCGAGATCGCGATGATCTTCCAGGAACCCATGACCAGCCTGAACCCGCTGTACACCGTGGGCGACCAGATCGCCGAGGCGGTGCTGCAGCACGAAGGCGGCTCGCGCGCCGCCGCGCTGCAGCGCGCGCGCGACATGCTGGAGCGGGTCGAGATTCCCGCCGCCGCGCGCCGCATCCATGAATATCCGCACCAGATGTCGGGCGGCATGCGCCAGCGCGTAATGATTGCGCTGGCGCTGGCCTGCAACCCATCGGTGCTGATCGCCGACGAGCCCACCACTGCGCTGGACGTGACCGTGCAGGCGCAGATCCTGGACCTGCTGCGCCGCCTGCAGGCCGAATCCGGCATGAGCATCCTGTTCGTGACGCACAACCTGGGCGTGGTGGCGGAAATCGCGCATCGGGTGGCGGTCATGTACGCCGGCCGGGTGGTCGAGGATGCTGGCGTGGACGACTTGTTCGAACGGCCCACGCACCCGTACACGCGCGGGCTGCTGTCGTGCATTCCCACGGCGGCCCTGCTGGCCTCGCGCCAGCGGCTGCAACCCATACCCGGCAACGTGCCGAGCGTGCTGGACCTGCCGCCCGGCTGTACGTTCGCGCCGCGTTGCGCGCTGGCCGAGCCCGCCTGCACGCGTGCCGTCCCGGAACTGGCCGCGGTGCGCGACGCGCACCTGGCCCGCTGCATCAAGGTAACGCCGCAATGACCGACATCCTATCCGCCGAGCCGCTACTTCGCGTGCAGGGCCTGACCGTGCACTTTCCGACCGGCGCCGCGCGCCGCGGGCAAGTGGTGCGCGCCGTCGAGGACGTCAGCTTCGATGTGCCGCGCAGGGCCATCGTGGGGCTGGTGGGCGAATCCGGCTCGGGCAAGACCACCACCGGGCGCGCGCTGCTGCGGCTGTTCGCGCCTACGGCCGGCCGCATCCTGTTCGACGGCACCGACATCACCGGGCTGAGCGAGGCGCGCATGCTGCCCTGGCGGCGGCGCATGCAGATCGTATTCCAGGACCCGTACGCCAGCCTGAACCCGCGCATGACCGTGGCAGAGATCCTGGGCGAAGCGCTGGACACCCACGGCCTGGCGCAAGAACGGCGCGCCGCCCGCATCGGCGAGCTGCTGGAGCGCGTGGGCCTGCACGCCGACCATCGCAGCCGCTACCCGCACGAATTCTCGGGCGGGCAACGCCAGCGCATCGGCATTGCCCGCGCCCTGGCGGTAGAACCCGACTTCATCGTGGCCGACGAGCCGGTGTCGGCGCTGGACGTATCGGTGCAGGCCCAGGTGCTGAACCTGCTGCAAGACCTGCAGCGCGACCTGGGGCTGACCATGTTGTTCGTTGCGCACGACCTGGCCGTGGTGGACTACCTGTGCGACGAAGTGGTGGTGATGTACCTGGGCCGCGTCATGGAACGCGGACCCACGCGGCGCGTGTACAGCCAGCCGCGCCACCCGTACACCCGCGCCCTGCTGTCGGCCGCGCCGGTGCCCGACCCGCGCGCGCCGCGTTCGCGTATCCTGCTCAAAGGCGAGATTCCCAGCCCGGTCGACCCGCCGTCAGGCTGCGTATTCCGCACCCGCTGCCCGCATGCCGCCGAAGTCTGCGCGACCGCCATCCCCGCCGCGCGCGACCTGGGCGGCGGACATCATGCCGCCTGCGCGCGCCTGGACGAGATCAGCTTATGACCCCAAAGAACCGGACATCCCCGAACCGGCAAGGCGCCGACGCCGCCGGCATGCCATCTCCGCGCGACATCGTCTACCAGATACGCAGCCGCCGCGACACCCTGAGCGCCACCGAGCGCAAGGTAGCCGATGCCATCCTGGACGACATCGCGGCCGCGGCCGGCGCTACCGTAGACCAGCTGGCCGACAAGGCGGGCGTCAGCATCGCCACCATCTCGCGCTTCGCGCGCTCGGTGGGCTGCGACGACACGCGCGACCTGAAGCTCAAGCTGGCGCAGGCCAGCGCGGTGGGCGAACGCTTCCTGGACCCCTCCACGCCCGAAGAAAGCACTTTCTACGCACGCCTGTACGCCGACATCGAGGCCACGCTGCGCGCCCACCTGCCGCGCTTTTCCGAGGCGCTGTTCGAGCAGGCGGCCGGCATCGTGCGCGAGGCGCGCATGACCTACGTGTTCGGCATGGGCGGCGCCTCGGCGGTGCTGTCGCAGGAACTGCAGTCGCGCCTGGTGCGGCTGGGCTATGCCGTTGCGGCCTACAGCGATGCCGTGCTGCTGCGCATGGTAGCGGCCACGCTGGACGAGCGCGACGTGGTGGTGGTGTTGTCGACTTCCGGCCTGACGCCCGAGATCCTGGCGGGCGCCCGCATCGTCAAACAGTACGGCGCGCGCATCGTGACCCTGACCGATCCGGCTTCGCCGTTGGCCGGGCTGGCCGATGTGGTGCTGCCCATCCACACCGCCGAGACCGACTTCATCTACAAGCCGTCGTCGTCGCGCTACGCGATGCTGCTGGCCATCGACATCCTGGCCACCGAACTGGCGCTGGCGCGCCAGGAAGCCACGCAGGAGCGGCTGCGCCGCATCAAGCTGGCGCTGGACGAGTACCGCGGCGGCCCCAACCGCCTGCCGCTGGGAGACTGACCCGATGTACGACACCCTGATCGGCGACGTGCTGGTGCTGGATGGCAGCGGCGCGGCCGGTTTCAAGGCCGATGTGGCGCTGGCCGGCGGACGCGTGGCCGCCATCGGCCGGCTGGCGGGCGCCGCCGCGCGCCACCGCGTCGATGGAACCGCCCTGGCGCTGGCGCCCGGCTTCATCGACGTGCACACGCACGACGACACCAACGTCATCCGCACCCCCGACATGCTGCCCAAGCTGTCGCAGGGCGTGACGACCGTGGTGGTGGGCAACTGCGGCATCAGCGCCGCCCCGGTGACCCTGCGCGGCGAGCCGCCCGACCCGATGAACCTGCTGGGCGGCCGCGATGCTTTCGCATACCCTACGTTCGCCGACTACACGCGCGCGGTGGACGCCGCGCGCCCCACGGTGAACGTGGCCGCGCTAGTGGGACACACGGCGCTGCGCAGCAATCACATGGACCGCCTGGACCGGCGCGCCACCGATGCCGAAATCGCCGCCATGCGCGCCCAACTGCGCGATGCCCTGCGCCACGGCGCCATCGGCCTGAGCACCGGGCTGGCGTACGCCTCGGCCCAGCACGCCGACACCGCCGAAGTGCAGGCGCTGGCCGAAGAGCTGGATGCCCACGGCGCGCTGTACACCACGCACCTTCGCTCCGAGTTCGCCGAAATACTCGACGCCATGCAAGAAGCCTACGACATTGCCGCGCACGCCCGCGTGCCGGTGATCGTGTCGCACCTGAAATGCGCCGGCGCAGGCAACTGGGGCCGCAGCGGCGAAGTGCTGGCCAGCCTGGACACCGCCGGGAAGTATCTGCCGGTGGGCTGCGATTGCTATCCGTACTCGGCCAGCTCGTCCACGCTGGACCTGAAGCAGGTAACCGACGAGTTCGACATCGACATTACCTGGTCCGATCCGCATCCCGACATGGCGGGCCGCAAGCTGGCCGACATCGCCGCGCACTGGGGCGTGCCGCTGCGCGAAGCCGCGCAACGCCTGCAGCCGGCCGGCGCGGTGTACCACGGCATGCACGAAGACGACGTGCGCCGCATTCTGGCGCATCGCCTGACCATGGTGGGCTCGGACGGCCTGCCCAACGACCCGCTGCCCCATCCGCGGCTGTGGGGTGCGTTCCCGCGCGTGCTTGGCCACTACAGCCGCGAACTGGGCCTGTTTCCGCTGGCCGAGGCGGTACACAAAATGACCGGACTGTCGGCGGCGCGTTTCGGGCTGCACGAACGCGGTCTGGTGCGCGCCGGCCATTACGCCGACCTGGTGCTGTTCGACCCGGCCCGCGTGGCCGATCGCGCCAGCTATGTCGACCCCCAGCAGCCTGCCGCGGGCATTGCCGCGGTATGGGTCAATGGCGAGCTCTCTTACCGGGCCGGCCAACTGACCGGCGCGCGGGCGGGCCGCTGGCTGCCGCGCGGCGGCGACCTGCGCGCCGGCTTCAACGCCTTTTCTTCAATTCCCGCATCCCAGGAGCAACCATGAGCAATACCCCTTCCGCGGACGCCAACGGCATCATCCGCTATGGCGTGGCCGGCGGCACCGGCCAGGGCGGCCAGCACATGCCGTTCGCGCGCGCTGTGCAGGCCGACGGCTGGCTGTATGTGTCGGGCCAGGTGCCCATGCAGGACGGCGAAGTGGTAGAGGGCGGCATCGTTGCGCAATCGCGCGCCGCCATCGGCAACGTGCTCGCCATTCTGCGCGAAGCCGGCTACGGCCCCGAGCATGTGGTGCGCTGCGGCGTCTGGCTGGACGACCCGCGCGATTTCGCCGCCTTCAACAAGGTATTCAAGGAAACCTTCGGCGACCATCCGCCCGCGCGGGCCTGCGTGGAATCGCGGCTGGTGATCGACGCCAAGGTCGAAGTGGACTGCGTGGCCTACAAGAAACCGTAGCGCCTGGGCGGCTGCTAGGGCAACGGCTGGCCGTCGAACCAGCGCGACAGCAGGTCGTTGACCATGGCCGCGCCCTCGTACTGCACCCAGTGCCCGGCTTCGGGTACGACGCGCCATGCGCGCCCGGGCCCGGCCGCGGCGATGGCGGGCGCCACCTGGCGCGCCACGGCGGTCACGTCATGTTCGCCCCAGATAAGCAGCGCCGGCCCGCCATAGCGGTGCAGCGCCCGCACCATGCCGTCGCCCTGCGATGCCGTGCGGCTGCGAAACCGCGTGGCCAGGCAGCTGATTTCGTGCACGTCGAGCGCCAGCTCGTCGGGTTGGTGCCGATAGAGCATCAACTGATTGAGATTGTGGCGCAGCATCTCGCGCCGTTGCATCGCCGACGCCGCCTTGCGCCACTGCTGCATGTCGAGCGTGCGCGGCCGTGGCGTGCCGTGCCCGCCGGACCCCAGCAGGGCCAGGCGGCGCACATGCGGGCGCTGCGCGGCCAGCCGGGACGCCACCAGCCCGCCGAACGAAAACCCGGCCAGGTCGATGGCTGTGCCGGCGCCCACTGCGCGGTCGAGCGTAGCCTGCAGCATATCGAGCAAGGGAACCAGATCGTCGGCCCCGGACGGCGCGGGCACGGGAGATGAATCCAGGTAGCCCGGCATGTCGGGCACCCACACGGTGCGGTGCCGCGCCAGCGCCTCGATGTTGCACAGCCAGTGCAACCAGCTGCCATGCCCGCCATGCAGCAGCACAAGTGGGTCACCCTGGCCCAGGCGGCGCCAGCGCACGGTACCGGCCGGTCCGGCCGGGACATCGACGCGCTCGACCAGAGCTTCGAGCCGGGCGATTTCGGGATGCACGGTCACTTATGCTGGTGGCTTTCCGGCGCTACATCTTGACGACGTCGACGCCGGCGGGAGGCGTAAAGCGAAACTCGCCGGCGGGCAACGCCGGATTGGCCTGGATGTTGGACAGCTCGACCCGCGTGGTCTGACCGAAAGCATCCAGCAGTTCTACCCGCACGGGCAGGTTGTCTTTCATGCCGATGTCGACCTGGGCAAAGCCCGCGTCGGCATTGCGCGGCTTGGCGCGCAGCCATTCCAGCCCGTCGCGCGCCGGCAGCGGGGCTACCTGGAAGGCCTGCTCCAGGTTGCCCGACCCGAACAAAATGGCCGCGGGCGAGGTGCCGATGGCCTGGTCGACCTTGCGCGAGGTGACCTGGGCCAGGTCGGGGTCGTACTGGTACAACTGCTGCCCGTCGGAAACCACCAACTGCTCATAAGGTTGGCTGACCGCCCACTTGAACTTGCCTGGCCGCTGGAAGGCGAAGGTGCCGCTTTGCGGCCGCTGCGCGCGGCCCTGCGGCCCCGTGGTGGACTGGGTAAAGCTGCCCGTGGCGCTTTTAATGTCGGCCACGAAAGATTTCAATTGCGCGCGGGCATCGGCCGCCAGGGCGGCCATGGGGCACAGCACCAGCAGCGCGGCCGTGGCGGCCAGCCGGCGTAGACCAGGCATCAGGCTTCCTCTTTGGACGGCACCAGGATTTCGCGGTTGCCGTTGGATTGCATTGCCGACACCATACCCGATTGCTCCATTTGCTCGAGTAACCGTGCGGCACGGTTGTAACCAATGCGCAAATGGCGCTGCACCAGCGAAATCGAGGCGCGGCGGTGCTTCAGCACCACTTCGCAGGCCTGGTCGTACATGGGGTCGCTTTCGGAGTCGGTCATGCCTGTGACGCTGCCCACGCCGTCGCCGGTCTCGCCTTCCAGCGCGCCTTCGAGCAGGCCCTCGACGTAGTTGGGTTCGCCCTGCGCCTTCAGGTGCTCGACCACGCGGTGCACTTCGTCGTCGCTGACAAAGGCGCCATGCACCCGCACCGGCAGGCCGGTGCCCGGCGGCATGTACAGCATGTCGCCCTGGCCCAGCAGGGTTTCGGCGCCCATCTGGTCAAGAATGGTGCGCGAGTCGATCTTGGACGACACCTGGAACGCGATGCGGGTCGGAATGTTGGCCTTGATCAGGCCGGTAATGACATCGACGCTGGGCCGCTGGGTGGCCAGGATGAGATGGATGCCGGCCGCGCGCGCCTTTTGCGCCAGGCGGGCGATGAGCTCTTCGATTTTCTTGCCCACCACCATCATCAGGTCGGCCAGTTCGTCGATGACCACCACGATGGTGGGCAGCGGCGACAACGGCTCGGGCTGGTCGGGCGTAAGCGAGAACGGATTGGGAATGGGTTCTTCGCGCTTGATGGCGTCGCGGATCTTGGTGTTGTAGCCCGCCAGGTTGCGCACGCCCATCTTGCTCATCAGGCGATAGCGCTTTTCCATTTCGCCCACGCACCAGTTCAGGGCGTTGGCGGCGTGGCGCATGTCGGTGACCACCGGCGCCAGCAAGTGCGGAATGCCCTCGTAGACGCTCATTTCGAGCATTTTGGGGTCGATCAGGATCAGCCGCGTATCGGCGGCGCCGGCCTTGTACAGCAACGACAGGATCATGGCGTTGATGCCCACCGACTTGCCCGAGCCGGTGGTGCCCGCCACCAGCAGGTGGGGCATCTTGGCCAGGTCGGCGACCACCGGGTTACCGGCGATGTCTTTGCCCAGCGCCATGGTCACGACCGAGTGGCTGGCATGATAGGTTTGCGAGCCGAGGATTTCGGACAGCTTCACCATTTGCCGGCGCGGGTTGGGCAGCTCGAGCCCCATGAGGTTCTTGCCAGGAATGGTTTCCACCACGCGGATGCTGACCAGGCTGAGCGCGCGCGCCAGGTCTTTGGCCAGGTTGACGATCTGGCTGCCCTTCACGCCCGTGGCGGGCTCGATTTCGTAGCGGGTGATCACCGGGCCCGCCTGGGCCGCCACCACGGTGACGTTGACGCCGAAATCGGCCAGTTTCTTTTCGATGAGGCGCGAGGTGAATTCGATGGTCTCGGCCGAGACGGTTTCCTGGTTGGCCGCGGGCGGGTCGAGCAGGCTGATGGCCGGCAAGTCGCCTTCGCCGGCGGGCGGGGCGAACAGAGTCTGCTGCTTTTCTTTTTCGACCCGGTCCGAGCGCGGCACCACGGTAATGGCTGGCTCGATGCGCACGGGCTGTTCGTGGGTAAGTTTTTCGTGCTTGGCCTCGACCTGCTCGGTGCGCACCGCCTTGGCTACCTCGCCGACCTTGCGGTCCTGGCGCGCGGTATAAGAGTCGCGCGCGCGCCGCACCAGGCCTTCGAGCCAGGCGCCGACCCGTTCAGCCACGTGCAACCACGAAAACGAGAAAAACAGGCTCAGGCCCACGGCCAGCAGTACCAGCAGCGCCAGCGTGCCGCCGGTAAAGCCCACGCCCTCGGCCAGCGCGCTGGCCAGCATCTGGCCGATGACGCCGCCAGCCCCGCTTTCGCCATCGGTGCCGCCCGGCAAATGCATGCCCCAGCTGTACAGGCGCAGCGCCTCGATGCCCAGCGAACCCACCAGCACCAGGAAGAAACCGACGCCCTCTTCCCAGTGCACGCGCGGCAGGACTTCGGGCTGCTTGCCATCGGGCGCGCGCAAGTGGCTGGCCAGGCGGCGGTAGCCGGCGCGCACGCGATGCAACAGCAGCACGACCCACCACCAGGCCGAATAGCCGAACAGGTACAGCAGGATGTCGGACAGGTAGGCGCCCAGTGTGCCGCCCCGGTTATGGATGACGCCGCCGGGCACGGAATGCGACCAGCCCGGATCGGCGGGCGACCAGGTGGCCAGCACCAGGGCCAGCCAGGCAGCCAGCGCGGCGAACAGAATCCAGCGGGCTTCGCGCAGCAACGCGGAGATTCGCGTCTGCAGCGGCGAAGGGCCGTTTCGGGTGTTGCGCGAGGCGCGCGGGGAAGCAGTTGAAATACGCGGCATGCGGCTCATTATAATTGGGCATCCCTCTAAAGATACTTACCTATGTCCACGCCCAAACACGCTAAAGTTTTGATACTCGGATCCGGCCCCGCCGGTTACACCGCCGCCGTCTATGCGGCACGGGCCAATCTGGCTCCGGTACTTGTTACAGGTCTGGCCCAAGGGGGCCAGCTCATGACCACCACCGACGTCGACAACTGGCCGGCCGACGCCACCGGCGTCCAGGGTCCCGACCTGATGCAGCGCTTCCAGCAGCACGCCGAGCGCTTCAATACCGACATCGTCTTTGACCACATCGCCAAGGTGGACTTGTCGCAGCGGCCCTTCACCCTGACCGGCGACACCGGCAATGTGTACACCTGCGACGCCCTCATCATCGCCACCGGCGCCTCGGCCAAGTACCTGGGCCTGCCCTCCGAAGAGGCCTTCATGGGCCGCGGCGTATCGGGATGCGCCACCTGCGACGGGTTTTTCTACAAGAACCAGGACGTCGTCGTGGTGGGCGGCGGCAACACGGCCGTGGAAGAAGCCCTGTACCTGTCGAACATCTGCCGCAAGGTTACGCTGATTCACCGCCGCGACAAATTCCGCGCCGAGCCCATCCTGGTCGACAAGCTGATGGACAAGGTCGAGAATGGCAACATGGAACTGAAGCTGTTCCACACCCTCGACGAAGTCCTGGGCGACGACAGCGGCGTCACCGGCGTGCGCGTACGCCACACCGACACCGGCGCCACCGAAGACCTGCCCGTCACCGGCGCTTTCATCGCCATCGGCCATCAGCCCAACACCGGCATCTTCGAAGGCCAGCTCGACATGAAAGACGGCTACATCGTCACCAAGAGCGGCCTGTCCGGCATGGCCACCATGACCTCGGTGCCCGGTGTGTTCGCCGCCGGCGACGTGCAAGACCACGTGTACCGCCAGGCTATCACCAGCGCCGGCACGGGCTGCATGGCCGCCCTCGACGCGCAACGGTGGCTGGAGAATGCGCAGTAGCAAAGGTGGCCTGGCCGACCTGAAGCGCCTGCATCAGGCCGCCCGCCGGGCCCAGGCCGAAGCCGAGCAGGCCGCCCGCCAGGCGGCCGCCGCGCCAGCCCGCGCGGCCGATGACGCCGACGCCTTTCGGCACGCCACCCAGGCGGTCACCCCCCTCAAACACACGGGCCGCCGTGCGCCTGCGCCGCCCGCGGCAACCCCGGCCAGCGCCGCCGTGGCCATGCGCCGCGCGGCCGCGGTGGGCGAAAACCCCGCGCGCGCCGATGCCGGCGTTTCCGACGGCGGCGACGTGGTGCACCTGCTGTCCGAAGGCGGCACCGCGTTCGTGCGCGCCGACGCCGCCCCCGACACCGCGCGCAATCTGCGCCGCGGCCAATGGCCGGCCGGCGCCGAACTCGACCTGCACGGCCTGCGGGTCGAACAGGCCCGCCACGCCGTGCTGTCGTTCCTGGACGAATGCCTGGAGCACGGCATCCGCTGCGTGCGCATCGTGCACGGCAAAGGCTATGGCTCGCAAGGGCTGGAGCCCGTGCTGAAAGACAAGGTGCGCACCTGGCTGGTGCAGAAACCCGACGTCATGGCATTCTCGCAAGCGCCCGAGCGCGAAGGCGGCGCCGGCGCCCTGCTGGTGCTGCTGCGCCAGACCACCGCGAGACGCCCATGAAGTGGGTGTACCTGGGTATCGCCATCGTGGCCGAGATCATCGCCACCAGCGCCCTGAAAAGCGCCGAGGGCTTCACCCGACTGCTGCCTTCGCTGGTCACGGTGGCCGGCTACGCCGTGGCTTTCTATTTCCTGGCGCTGACGCTGCGCGAGATTCCGGTGGGCATCGCCTACGCCATCTGGTCCGGGGTGGGCATCGTGCTGATCTCGCTGGTGGGCGCGCTGTTCTTCAAGCAGCACCTCGACGGTCCCGCCCTGCTGGGCATCGCACTGATCCTCGCGGGCGTGGTCATCATGAACGTGTTTTCGAAATCGGTGGGCCACTGATCACGGCAGCGGCGACGGCGGGCCGTCGGGCTCGCGCAGGTACTGCACCAGCATTGCCGTAGCCCGGTCGGGCGGCGGCGTCAGCAACGACACCACGATAATCGTCAGGAAAGCCACCGGCGCGCCGAATACGCCGGCCGCCACGGGCTGTATGCCCCACCACAACTCCATGGGCTGCGCCCGGTCCACGCCGAATACCCATTCGCGCAGCCACGGATGGGTGTGCGCCATGTAGCCGAAGGTTGCCGCCAGGCCCGCCAGCATGCCCAGCGTGGCGCCCCACTTGTTGGCGCGGCGCCAGAATATGCCCATCACCAGGGCGGGGAAGAACGACGAGGCCGCAAATGAAAATGCCGCCGACACCATGAACAGAATGTCGGCCGGCTTGCGGGCCGCCACCCAGGCCGCCCCGAACGCCACCGCCAGCAGCAGTATCTTGGACACCATCACGCGGCGCGCGGCCGACATGCGTGGCGACACCAGCCGGTACCACATATCGTGCGACAGCGAGTTGGACAGGGTCAGCAGCAGGCCGTCGGCCGTGGACAGCGCAGCCGCCAGCCCGCCCGCCGCCACCAGGCCCGACACCACGTAAGGCAGGCCGCCGATCTCGGGCATGGCCAACACCACCACGTCGGCCCCCATGGTGATCTCGCCCAGCTGCACCGTGCCGTCGCGGTTGACGTCCAGCAGGTCGAGCAGGTTGATATCGACCGCGCTCCAGGCGTGCACCCAGCTGGGCAGCGCCGCGAACTCGGAGCCCACTACCTGGGTGTAGACCTCGTACTTGACCAGCAACGCCAGCGCCGGCGCCATGAAATACAGCAGCAGGATGAACAGCAGCGACCAGCACACCGAGCGACGCGCCTCGCTCACCGACGGCGTGGTGTATGAACGCATCAGTATGTGCGGCATGCCCGCCGTGCCCAGCATCAGGCACAGCACCAGGGCCAGGAAATTCACCCGCATGGCCTGCCGCTCTTTCGGATCTTTGGCGGGAAACGGCTCGGCATGCGGCACCGGCGGCGAGCCGCGCGCCTCGTAGATGGCGCGGGCCTGCGACCAGGCCGCGCGGGCTTGATCGACGCTGGCAGGGTACGCCTCGAGCTCGCGCTCCAGGGTGCGGATCTCGACCATGGGCGCGTCGGCCGAAGTCAGCTTTGCCAGCCGGTCGCGCAGGCGGTCTTTTTCCTGTTCCCAGGATTCCGGCAGAGCCTGCAGGCGCTGCGTCATTTCATCGGCCCGGGCCTTCCACAGCTGCCGCACCTGCAGCTCGGAAACGTCCTTGCCCAGCTGGGCCTCGCGCTCGGTAACCTGTTGCAGCACCGTGCCGGCCGACAGTTGCGGCAGCGGCATGCCCGTATGCTTGACCGACAGCCACACGACCGGCACCAGGTACGCCACCACCAGGATGATGTACTGCCCCACCTGGGTCCAGGTGACCGCGCGCATGCCGCCCAGGAAAGAACACACCAGCATGCCGCCCAGCGCCACGAAAATGCCCAGCTCGAACGAAATGCCGGTCATGCGCGTGGTGATGATGCCCACGCCGTAGATCTGCGCCACCAGATACGTGAACGAGCACAGCACGGCGCAGGCCACCCCCGCCAGCCGCGCCAGGTTGCCGCCGTAGCGGGCGCCCATGAAATCGGGAATGGTGTACTGCCCGAACTTGCGCAGATAGGGCGCCAGCAGCAGCGCCACCAGCACATAGCCGCCCGTCCAGCCCATGATGTAGGCCAGGCCGCCGTAGCCGGTCAAATACAGCGTGCCGGCCACGCCGATGAACGATGCTACCGACATCCAGTCGGCCGCGGTGGCCATGCCGTTGTAGAAGGCCGGAACGCGCCGCCCTGCCACGTAGTATTCGACCTGATCAGACGTGCGGCAAACGATGCCGATGCCGGCATACAGGCTGACGGTAACCAGCAGGAACACGTAGCCGATCCAGTTGCGGGCCATGCCCGCCACCTCGGCCAGGGCCAGCAGCACGATCAGCAGGGCAAAACCGGCCGTATACAGGACATAGATGCGGCGCAGCCGTATCTCGAACTGACGGGGGTTGTCGCCGGTAAAAGGCATTAACCGCCCCGCTCGCCGTCACGGCGGGCACGCCGGTCGGCGCGGTTCATCAGGCGGGCATAGATGGCAATCAGCGCCAGGTACGAGAGCGGCGCGCCATAGGCGGCCATCCAGAAAGAAAACGGCCAGCCGATGAAATCGAACATAAGTTCGCGGGCAAAAAAGGCGGGCAGGAAGGTCAGCGTCGCCCAACAGGCCGTCAGCACGGCGATCAGGGCCAGATTGCGCCGCCAATAACGCCGGGCGGCGGGAGAGGGGGAGGTGCGGGTGTCCGGCATATGTGAATCAGTATCCGGTTGCGCACCGATGGAAACCGTTATGCACAAAAACGAGCCTTGTAAGCGACAACGGCCGGCACGAAATGGTGCCAGCCGTTGTGCATTTTGCTTTTATTGGTACTGCCAGTTTGTTATACCGGTGCCGCCGGTCGCCCATGCAGGGCTGTTTGTCTCCTCACCTGCATGGGAGAAGATTCTGCACCATGTACGGGATTGTCACACTAGGGGAATGCCCTAAGACAGCGCCAAAACATGTGATTGAATGCACCAACATGGTGCAAATCAGTCCCGTCTACCCCGCCGCCTGCCATTCAGGCGTAAAAAAAGGCCACCCACGATGTGGATGGCCCAGAACAAGGTGCCCCGACTCCGCTCGGAAAAGGGCAACCCGTACCCTGATCAGAAGCGGTGACGCAGGCCGACGCCGACCGTGGTCATCTTGTTGCCGTCGACGAAGGCATAGCCGTCGGCATACGAGCCCACCGCATACAGGTTGGTGCGCTTGGACAGATCGTAGGTATAGCCCACGCTGTAGATGTCCATGTTTTCCAGACCCTTGTTCGGATCGGCGCGCTGCCACGAGGCGAACACGTTGCTGGCGCCACCGATGGGCGCGCTCACGCCAACCAGGTACGAATTGATCTTCAGGCCGTCCCAGGTGAAACGGTCGTTGGTGTTGCCCAGGCCCTTGGCGGGGGTGTTCGGGTTGGCGGCGCCGCCGCCCAGGTCGAAGCCCTGGCCCAGGAATACGCCGTCTTTGGTACGGCCATAGGCCAGCGACAGCTTCAGCACTTCAAAGTCATAGGCAGCGCCCAGGATGAACTGCTGGGGCTGGGGCTGGCTCGGCGCGCGGAATTGCTGGTCATACGTGAAGGCCACTTGCAGCGGGCCGCCCACGTAACGCACACCGGCCGTGATGGCGCGGTTGTTGTCGTCTTCTTCGAAGCCGGTCGGGCCTTCGACGTCGTCGGTCGAGAACGAGTAGCCCACGCCAGCCTGGAAGCCGCTCCAGCTGGGGGTCTGGTACATCACCATGTTGTCATAGCGAACCGTGTCGGCCGCGCTGAACGCCGAACCCATGGTGGAGTTCAGGTAGCTGAGCGAGAACGGGTCGATATCGGCGAAGTACTTCGACGCGATATTGGTCTGGCGGCCCAGGTCGAGGCGGCCGAACGATTCGTGATTCAGGCCGATGGTGGCTTGGCGGCCAAACAGGCGATCGCCCTGTTTGCTTTCGCCGTTGCGGGCGCCGAAGCCGCTTTCCAGGACGAACACTGCCGACAGGCCGTCGCCCAGGTCTTCGGTGCCGCGCAGGCCCCAGCGCGAGCCGCTCTGGATGCCGTCGGTCATGCCGATGCGGGACTGGTAGTCGCCACCATATTGCGGGCGGTTGACATCGTCGGTGCCAACTTTGCCTCGCTGGTAGGTGATCCCGACGTCAATCAAGCCGTACAAGGTCACCGACGTCTCAGCGTACGCGGTGCCGCCGATACCGGCAAGAATTGCGCCGGCGAGCAAGGTTTTTGTTAGTTTCATTTCCTCATCCCGATCAAGAGTGGAAGCCCCTCTGTCTCCACCCGCGGAGACAGTTCGAACCCATACGTTAGGGAATGCTGGGGTTTCCACCAAAACCAGGAACTACACAAGGAATCAAAAAATTTCCGGCGACTATATAAACATCCCAATTTCTCTCTAGAACTGGAATTTTATGCGGAATTTTTAGTTACTTAATTCACTTTTGCAAACACTGGATTTATGGCGCATTAACAACAAAGGGCGGCGGCCAACCGCGCTGCGGGCCAGCGAAGCGGCGGCAGCTGGGCGCGCGCGAATATTGAATTGGTTATCTGCGCACGCAAACGTTGGTATTGCTTTTAGTACATCCGGATAATATTTGTCTATACCTTCGGCATGCGAGCAAGAAAAAAGCCGCCCAGAGGCGGCTTTTAAGCAACAGGCGGCAATGCCGCCTGCGAGTATTACATATTGTCGATCATTACCTGGCCAAAGCCCGAGCACGACACTTGGGTGGCGCCCTCGAGCAGGCGCGCGAAGTCGTACGTGACCTGCTTGGACAGAATGGATTTTTCCATGCTGGCGATAATGAGGTCGGCCGCTTCGGTCCAGCCCATGTGGCGCAGCATCATTTCGGCCGACAGGATCTCGGAACCGGGGTTGACGTAGTCTTTGCCAGCGTACTTGGGCGCGGTGCCGTGGGTGGCTTCGAACATGGCCACCGAGTCGGACAGGTTGGCGCCCGGGGCGATGCCGATACCGCCGACCTGGGCGGCCAGGGCGTCGGAGATGTAGTCGCCGTTCAGGTTCAGCGTGGCGATCACGTCGTATTCGGCCGGGCGCAGCAGGATCTGCTGCAGGAAGGCGTCGGCGATGGAATCCTTGACGATAATCTCGCGACCCGTCTTGGGATTCTTGAATTTGCACCACGGGCCGCCGTCGATCAGCTGGGCGCCGAATTCTTTCTGGGCCAGCTCGTAGCCCCAGTCACGGAAGCCACCTTCGGTGAACTTCATGATGTTGCCCTTGTGCACCAGCGTGACCGAAGCGCGATCGTTGTCGATGGCGTACTGCATGGCCTTGCGGACCAGGCGTTCGGTGCCTTCACGCGACACGGGCTTGATGCCGATCGACGAGGTGTTCGGGAAGCGGATCTTCTTGACGCCCAGCTTGGTCTGCAGGAACTGGATCAGTTCCTTGGCCTGCTCGGTTTCAGCCTGGTATTCGATGCCGGCGTAGATGTCTTCGGAGTTCTCGCGGAAAATGACCATGTCGGTCTTTTCGGGCTCACGCACGGGCGAAGGCACGCCCTTGAAGTAGCGCACCGGACGCAGGCAGACGTACAGGTCGAGCTGCTGGCGCAGGGCCACGTTCAGCGAACGGATGCCGCCGCCCACCGGGGTGGTCAGGGGGCCTTTGATCGACACCACGTAGTCTTTGACCACTTCGAGGGTTTCGTCGGGCAGCCAGACATCGGGGCCATACACCTTGGTGGCCTTCTCGCCGGCGTAGACTTCCATCCAGTGGATCTTGCGCTTGCCGCCGTAGGCTTTTTGCACGGCAGCGTCCACGACCTTGATCATGACGGGGGTGATGTCGGCGCCCGTGCCGTCACCTTCGATGTACGGAACGATGGCCTGGTCGGGCACGTTCAGCGAGTAGTCGGCGTTGACCGTGATTTTCTGGCCCCCTGCGGGAACCTTGATATGTTGGTAGGACATGAATGCTCCAGTTGCTCCGGGTGGTTTTGCGCGCACGCCTGACCGGGGGCGCGGACGCAGGCGGAAAACCGCACAGCTGCCGGACCGGATGGCGGACAACCCCCAATTCTAGCTCGCATTGGGGCGAGGCGTCCGGGCAGGCCTTTCGAGGGGCGTAAAATGGAACCCTGCCATTCTGTCCACCTGCCGCATCCATGTTCAACCCTTCCCGCGACCAAGTCCGCGAGTTCTTCATCGAGGCCTGGCGCAAACACCGCGCTGGCGAGGTCCTGACGCCCCTCGAATCCATGGCGCTGGACTGGGTTCTCGAACACCCCGAATACCACGGCGACCTCGAACACCCCGAAGCCATGACGGCCGAATACCCGGTCGAGCAGGGCCGCACCAACCCGTTCCTGCATCTATCGATGCACCTGGCCATCGCCGAGCAGTTGTCCATCGACCACCCGCGCGGCATCCGCGCGGCGTACCAGCGGCTGGTCAACCGCACCGACGCGCACCAGGCCGCGCACGAAATCATGGAATGCCTGGGCCAGGTGGTATGGGAAGCGCAACGCCTGGGCACGCCGCTCGACAGCGACGCCTACATAGAACTGATCCGCCAGCGCGCGCAACGCTAGCGCTGGCTGCCCTGCCCTTCGGCCGGCCCAAAAAAAACGCCCCGTGGGGCGTTTTTTTTGGGGGGACCGGCGCCGGGGCTTACTTGCGCACGCCCAGGTCGCTGGGCTGCGACGCCAGCCAGGCGGCGACGTGCTCGATGTCCTGGTCGGACAACTGCGCGGCGAACGCGCCCATGATGGGGTTCTTGCGCACGTTCGACGAAGCCGGCGCGCCGGCGGCGCCGCGCTTGTACGACTTCAGCGCCTGCTCGAGGTAGTCGGCGTGCTGGCCGGCCAGAATCGGGTAGGCCGGGTCGACCGGCGTCTTGGCGTCGGCGCCGTGGCACGACGCGCAGTTGAACTTGTCGAACACCGCCTTGCCGGCGGCCAGGTCTTGCGCCTGCGCGGCACCGCCGGCAACGGCCAGGACGGCGCCCGCGAGCGTCAGCATATAGCGTTTCATGATGGGCCCTCGCATCACTTGAGATTGGAGTAGTACGCGGCCAGGTCGGCGATGTCCTGGTCGCTGAGGCTGCCGGCGATGGCATCCATGGTGGGATGGCTACGCGCGCCTTTCTTGTACTCGTGGAGGGCCGCTTCGATGTACTTGGCGTTTTGCCCGGCGATCATCGGAACGTGGTACAGCTCGGGGAAACTGGCTTTATAGCCCTTGATGCCATGGCAGCCGATGCACATGGAGATTTTGTCGCGGGCATTCTGGGCGTTGCCGACCGGCGCTGCATCGGCAGCAGCCGCCTGACCGGCGACCGAACAGGACGCCACCATGGCCAGCGCGGACAGAGAGGTTCTCAACTTCATTGGAATGGCTCTTGGTAAGGCTGAAAACTGGGCTAAGGATGAGCGCCGGGTCTGCGCCCGGCTAACAAAACCCTGCGATTGTACGATAATTGTTGCCGAGCCATGCCAACCCATTGCGCGGACTACCCCGCGCGCCTCTCTTCTGCCACCGCCCATGCCCGCTGCCCAGAGTCCCGCCGCCCCCCGCTTCGATGGAACCGAACGCTACGTCGCCACCGACGATCTCAAACTGGCCGTCAACGCCGCGCTGACCTTGCAACGTCCGCTGCTGATCAAGGGCGAGCCCGGCACCGGCAAGACCATGCTGGCCGAAGAAGTCGCCCTGGCGCTGGGCCGGCCGCTGCTGCAATGGCATATCAAGTCCACCACCAAGGCGCACCAGGGCCTGTATGAATACGATGCCGTATCGCGCCTGCGCGACTCGCAGCTGGGCGACGAAAAAGTGCGCGACATCCGCAACTACATCGTGCAGGGCACCTTGTGGCAAGCCTTCGAGGCGCCCGAACCGGTGGTGCTGCTGATCGACGAAATCGACAAAGCCGACATCGAGTTCCCCAACGACCTGCTGCGCGAACTCGACCGCATGGAATTCCATGTGTACGAAACGCGCCAGACTATCGCGGCGCGCCACCGGCCGCTGGTGATCATTACGTCGAACAACGAAAAAGACCTGCCCGACGCCTTCTTGCGGCGCTGCTTTTTCCATTACATCCGCTTCCCCGACCGCGAAACCATGCGCGACATCGTGGCGGTGCACTTTCCCGACCTCAAGCAGGACGTGCTGCGGGCCGCGCTGGACACCTTCTTCGCGCTGCGCGAGGCGCCGGGGCTGAAGAAAAAGCCGTCCACCTCGGAACTGCTCGACTGGCTGCGCCTGCTGCTGGCCGAAGGCGCCACGGCGGCGCAAATCGACGCCCATGCGGCCGCTTCGGTACCGATGATGGCGGGCGCGCTGCTCAAGAACGAACAAGACGTGCAGCTGCTGGAACGCCTGGCCGCCATGACCCGCGGCAACGCCCGCCGCTGACCGCCCACGCCCCGGCCGCCATGCTGACCGATTTCTTCTACCACCTGCGCGCCCACAAGCTGCCGGTCTCGGTCAAGGAATACCTGACCCTGCTCGACGCCTTGCGCCACGACATCATGGCGCCGACGCTCGACAGCTTCTATTACCTGGCCCGCGCCGCGCTGGTAAAAGACGAGTCGCTGTACGACCGCTACGACGCGGCCTTCGGCGCCTACTACCGCGGTATCGAGGCCGCCCTGCCCGCCGGCAAAGACATCCCTATCGACTGGCTGATCAAGCAGTTCGAAAAAAGCCTGAGCCCGGAAGAAAAGGCCGCCATCGAGCGGCACGGCTGGGACAAGCTGATGGAATTGTTCAAACAGCGGCTCGAAGAACAGCAAGAGCGCCACGCCGGCGGCAACAAATGGATCGGCACCGGCGGCACGTCGCCATTCGGCAACAGCGGCTATCACCCCGAGGGCATCCGGGTGGGCGGCGATTCTGCCGGCAACCGCAGCGCGGTCAAGGTCTGGGACATGCGCCAGTTCCGCGACTACGACGACCGGCTCGAACTGGGCATCCGCAATTTCAAAGTGGCGCTGCGGCGCCTGCGGCGGTTCGCGCGCGAAGGCGCCGAACTGGAGCTCGACCTGGACGACACCATCGCCAGCACCGCGCGCAATGCCGGCCACCTGGACCTGCGGCTGGTGCCCGAGCGCCACAATACCGTCAAGGTGCTGATGCTGCTGGATGTGGGCGGCAGCATGGACGACCACATCGCCCGGGTCGAAGAACTGTTTTCGGCGGCCCGCAGCGAATTCCGCAACCTGGACGTCTATTACTTCCACAACTGCCCGTACGAAAGCCTGTGGCAAAGCAATAGCCGGCGCCAGAACGAACGCTTCGACACCTGGGACGTGCTGCGCAAGTACAACCCCGACTGGCGGCTGATCATCGTCGGCGACGCCACCATGAGCCCGTACGAAATTCTGCAGCCAGGCGGCTCGGTAGAGCACTACAACAAAGAGCCGGGCGCGGTGTGGCTGCGCCGCCTGCTGGATGCCTGGCCCAAGGCCGTCTGGCTCAACCCCGAGCCCACGGCGTCGTGGCAATACCGGCAATCCATCGCGCTGCTGCGCGACATCATGCAGCAGCGCATGTACCCGGTAACCGTGGCGGGCCTGGAACAGGCCATGCGCCTGCTGTCGAAATAGCGGCAGCCGGCGTCAGCCGTCCAGCGGCTCGGCCGGGGTGTCCAGCGTCAGTTGGTAGAACGCCAGGTCCAGCCAGCGGCCGAACTTGAAGCCGGCATGGCGGATCGTGCCGGCGTGCTCGAAGCCCAGCTTTTCATGCAGGCGGATGCTGGCCGTGTTGGCGGCATCAATGCCGCCCACCAGCACGTGCAACTGGCGCTCGCGCGCGCGCGCGATCAGGGTGCGCATCAGCGCCTCGGCCAGGCCGCGCCCGCGGAAACGGGCATCTATGTACACCGAGTGCTCGACCGTGTACTTGTTGGCGGGGTAGGCGCGGAACGCGCCGTAGCTGGCAAAGCCCATGAGCTCGCCGCCGGCGTTTTCGAAGCCGATGACCGGAAAACCGCCCGCCTGCTTGGCCTCGAACCAGGCCTGCATGGTGGCGGGCGTGCGCGGCCGGTACTCGTACAGGGCCGTGGAGGTCAGGATGGCGTCGTTGAAAATGGCCAGGATGGCATCGGCATGGCGCGCATGCGTGCATTCGACCAGGATGGCGCCAGGCGGGCAGGCTGAATTGGGGTCCATGGCGCGCATTGTAGCGATCGCGCGCCAGCCATGCCCGCGCCGCGGCCGCTACGCCACGCGCGCCGCGAAGTGCGCCTGCGGACCCGGACAGCGGCGCCAGGAAATGTCGTCGCCGTCCATGTCCAGGTCGAACAGCTCGTTGGCGGCCGACCACCGGCGCGGCCGGGGCGGCGCTCCTTCCATTTCGAGCACGTGCCCGGCGAAGCCGCGCGGCAGGCCGCCGCATTCGGCAAAATACCGTTCGGCCGGCACGTCGACGACATAGGTGGTCAGGTCATGGGTCAGGATGGCGACGAATTGCCCGTCGTCGCTGGCATAGGCGTAGCGGAATCTGCCCTTGATGCGGTCTTGGCTAAGCGGCGCGCCCACGAGCTGGGACAGGGCGCGCGTGACGAGATCGGTCAGCATGGCCGTCGTTCCTCCGGTCTGGTCGGCCGGCAGGATGCCGGCGGCGAACGCGCGAACGACGCGCCCCGGCCGCGGCAGGCCGGACGGGCGCAAGACGGGAAGCCCGCTGCAGGCCTTCGCGCATCCCGTCTGTGTGGAACAGCTGTTTCCAACAGGTTACACCCACGCCGGGCGCGACTTCAAATAGGAACCATCCGGGGCGTATACACTCCAACGACATTCGCCGTCATACGGATATCCGCCATGCGCTTTTCGCTTTCGGGGCTGTCGGCCCGCCTGAACGCCCTGCTGATTACCTCTTTCCTGGCCTTCCAGGCCGGCGCCGCGCCAGCCCCCGCTGGCGTTTCCGAGGTCGCCTCGGTCGAGGGCATCACCGAATACCGGCTGTCGAACGGGTTGCGCGTGCTGCTGGCGCCCGACGCCTCCAAGCCCACCACCACGGTCAACATGACCTACCTGGTGGGTTCGCGCCAGGAAAACTACGGCCAGACCGGTATGGCGCACCTGCTGGAACACATGCTGTTCAAGAGCACCCCCACCACCCGCAACGCACTGGGTGAATTTTCGCGGCGCGGCCTGCAGGCCAACGGCTCGACCTCGGCCGACCGCACCAATTATTTCGCCAGCTTCGCCGCCAACCCCGACACGCTGAAGTGGTACCTGAGCTGGCAGGCCGACGCCATGGTCAATTCGCTGATCGCCAAGGAAGACCTCGATTCCGAGATGACCGTGGTGCGCAACGAAATGGAAAGCGGCGAAAACAACCCTTTCCGGGTGCTGATGCAAAAAATGCAGGCCGCGGCCTACCAGTGGCACAACTACGGCAAAAGCACCATTGGAGCGCGCTCCGACGTCGAAAACGTCGATGTCGCGCAATTGCGCGCCTTCTATCACGAGTACTACCAGCCCGACAACGCGGTGCTGATCGTGGCCGGCAAGTTCGACCCGCAAACCACCCTCGAAGCCATCCAGGCCACGCTGGGCAAGCTGCCCCGCCCGCAGCGCAAGCTGCCGCCCGAATACACCGTCGAGCCGGTACAGGACGGCGAGCGCGCCATCACCCTGCGCCGCGCGGGTGGCACGCCGCTGGTGGCCGCCATGTATCACATCCCGGCCGCCGGCAGCCCCGACTACGTGCCATTCGACCTGGCCGCCACCATCCTGGCCGACACGCCTTCGGGCCGCCTGTACCACGCCCTGGTGCCTACCAAGCTGGCCGCTGACGTGTTCGGCTTCACCATGGATCAATTCGACCCCGGCGTGACCATGTTCGGCGCGCAGCTGCAACCCGGCATGGACCAGGACAAGGCGCTGCAAGCTCTGACTTCCACCCTGGAATCGCTGGCCGCCCAACCCTTCACCGCCGCGGAACTCGACCGCGCCCGCAGCAAGTGGCTGACCGCCTGGCAGCAGGTCTATTCCGACCCCGAGAAAATCGGCGTGGCCCTGTCAGAAGCCATTGCCAGCGGCGACTGGCGCCTGTTCTTCCTGCAGCGCGACCGGGTGCGCGATGCCAAGCTCGAAGATGTACAGCGCGTGGCCACGGCCTACCTGGTGCCGAGCAACCGCACCGAAGGCCGTTATATCCCCACCGAAAAACCGCGGCGCGCGCCGCTCGCGCAGCGCCCCGACCTGGCCTCGCTGCTTAAAGACTACCAGGGCGACCCCGATTTCAAGCAGGCCGACGCCTTCGATCCGACACCCGCCAACATCGACAAGCTCACCCAGCGCAGCCAGCTGGACCTGCCCAATGGCGCCGTGCAACTGGCTCTGCTGCCCAAGGCGACCCGCGGCGGCCGCGTGCAGGCCGAACTGCTGGTGCAGTTCGGCGACGCCGACAGCCTGCGTGGCCAACGCGTCAATGCCGCCGCGGTGGCCGACCTGCTCGAGCGCGGCACCGCCAAGCTGTCGCGGCAAGACATCCAGGACCGCTTCGATGCCCTGCAGGCCCAGGTCGAGTTCAGCGGCTCGGGCACCAACCTCACGGTAGCCATGTCGGCGGCGGGCGAGCACCTGCCCGAACTGGTCGCCCTGGTGCTGGACGTAGTGCGCAACGCCAATTTCCCCCAAGACCAGGTCGAGGAATACCAGCGCCAGGCAATCACGTCCATCCGCAGCAGCATGACCGAGCCCACCGCCCTGGCCTCGCGCGCGCTCGCCCGCCAGGACAACCCGTGGCCGGCCGACGACGTGCGCTACGTGCCCACCTTCGACGAAGCGTTGGCCGAGGCCGGCAAGCTCGACCGCGACGCGCTGGCCACTTTCCACGAGCGCTTCTACGGCGCCGGGCACATCAAGTTCTCGGCCGTGGGCGACTTCGACGCCGAGAAGGTCAAGCAGGCGCTGACGACCGGCCTGCAGGGCTGGAGGCAGGCGCCCGCCTATAGCCGCCTGTCCGACCCGTACCGGGCCATCGAGCCGAAGCGCTTCAATATCGAGACCCCCGACAAGGCCAATGCGTTCTACATCTCGCGCATGCCGCTGAAGCTGCAAGATACCGACGCCGACTTCCCAGCCCTTTACCTGGCCAATTTCCTGCTGGGCACGTCCGAGACCTCGCGCCTGTGGCAGCGGGTACGCGAAACCGAGGGGCTGTCGTATAACGTACGCAGCAATTTGTCGGTATCGTCGTTCGAACCCACGGCCAGCTGGACCGTGTACGCCATCTACGCGCCACAGAACCGCGAACGGCTTGAAAAAGCCATAGGCGAAGAACTCGCCAGGGTGCTGAAAGACGGCTACACCGAGGCGGAAATCAAAGACGGCATCGCCGCCCTGCTCAACTATCGCAAGCTGGCCCGCGCCCAGGACAGCGTGCTGGCGTCTACCTGGATCAACTACCTGAAGCGTGGCCGCACGTTCGAATGGTCAGCCGAGATGGACCGCCAGATCGCCGCCCTGACGCCCGACGTCGTCAATGCCGCCGTGCGCAAGTACTTGCGGCCCGAGGCCTTCAGCACGGCGGTGGCCGGGGACTTCGCCGCGGCGGGCAAGGCGGCCGCCCCGGGCCAGGCGGCCCCGGAAAAAGCCTCGCCCTAGACGCTACGCGCCCACTTTTCCGAACCGGCCCTTCTGGGCCGGTTTTTTTTCGGCCATCGCCCCACGCCCGCGGGCGCATCTGGCCGATGAGCTGCCCATCTTTCCGCAATATTGACCTCGAATCTTCCCATTACCCCGGAAAATGGAAAGATATTTTCAAAAAATCAGGGTTTATCCCGATGTTCGATGCGCGCAGAATTCAGTCATCGGGAAACACAACGAACCACGACGGAAGGCCGCCGGATTCAGTCCCAGATCAACAGACAAATGGAGGTCTTATCATGAAAACCCTAGCTACCGCTCTACTCGTTTCGATGGGCCTGCTGAGCGCCGGCGCGTATGCCGCCTCGCCCAACATCGAACCCAACAACGTGCCCTTCCAGGGCGTGTACGGCAACGTCGACGCCAACGCGCCGACCCGCGCCCAGGTACAGGCCGAACTGGCCCAAGCCAAGGCCGCCGGCCTGGTCACCTTTGGCGAGCAAGACTACCCCGCCGCGCAGGTCGCCACCGCCGCCGGCAAGACCCGCGAACAGGTCCGCGCCGAACTGGCCCAAGCCAAGGCAAACGGCCAATACACCTTCGGCGAGCTGGACTACCCCCCGGTTGCCAACTGATGGCGGGCACGCCGGCCCCTGCGGGCCGGCCAGCCGCAAAGAAAACCCCCTGCCACGTTCGTGGCAGGGGGTTTTGCTTTAAGAAAGAGATGGCTGCAGGCTAGCTGAAGAACTCTTTGACGCGGTCGGTCCAGGACTTGCTTTGCGGCGAATGGCGATCGCCGCCGTCGTTCAGCGAGGTCTCGAACTGGCGCAGGATGGCCTTTTGCTCGTCGCTGAGCCGCACGGGGGTTTCGACCGCCACGTGGCAGTACAGGTCGCCCGGGTAGCTGGCGCGCACCCCGCGGATACCCTTGCCGCGCAGGCGGAAAGTCTTGCCGGACTGCGTGCCTTCGGGAATGGAGATCTCGGCCTTGCCGCCCAGCGTGGGCACTTGCAGTTCGCCGCCCAGGGCCGCCGTGGTGAACGGAATGGTCAGCTCGCAGTGCAGGTCGTCGCCGTCGCGCTGGAAGATCTTGTGCGGCTTGATGTGGATCTCGACATACAGGTCGCCCGATGGGCCGCCGTTGATGCCCGGTTCGCCGTTGCCGCTGGAGCGGATGCGCATGCCGTCGTCAATACCCGCGGGAATCTTCACCTGCAGGGTCTTGTTGCGGCGGATGCGGCCCACGCCGTCGCAGGACGGGCAGGGATCGGTGATTTCCTTGCCGGTGCCGTGGCAAGTGGGGCAGGTCTGCTGCACGCTGAAGAAGCCCTGCTGCATGCGCACCGCTCCCGAGCCGCCGCAGGTGCGGCAGGTCTTGGGCGAGGTGCCGGGCTTGGCGCCGCTGCCGTGGCAGGTGTCGCAGTGTTCCCAGCTGGGCACGCGGATTTCGGTGTCAAAGCCGTGCGCCGCCTGCTCCAGCGTGATTTCCAACGCGTATTTCAGGTCGGCGCCGCGGTACACCTGCGCGCCGCCGCGCCGGCCGCCCGCGCCGCCGAAGATTTCGCCGAAGATATCGCCAAAGGCGTCGGCAAAGCCGCCGCCCATGCCCGCGCCCCCCATGCCGGCCGCGTTGGGGTCGACCCCTGCGTGGCCATAGCGGTCGTAGGCGGCGCGCTTCTGCTCGTCGCCCAGGACCTCATAGGCTTCCTTGATTTCCTTGAACTTTTCTTCGGCGTCTTTGTTATCCGGATTGCGGTCCGGATGGTGCTTCATGGCCAGCTTCCGATAGGCCTTTTTCAGTTCGTCGTCCGTCGCGTTCTTTGCCACGCCAAGGACTTCGTAGTAATCGCGTTTTGCCATAGTGGATGGACTCGGGGAGGAGCCAATATCTTGTAGCTGCTGAACGAATCCGCCCGGTAGCCGGATATTCTCCGGTTACCGGGCGCATTCAGGCGTCATGGACGGCCATTATTGATCGCGCTTGACTTCCTTGAAGTCGGCGTCGACCACATTCTCGTCGACCGGCTTGGCCTCATCGGCCGCCTGCTGCTGGGCCGCCTGGGCCGCCTGCATGTCGGCGTACATCTTCTCGCCCAGTTTCTGCGAAGCAGTCGACAGGGCCTCGACCTTGGCGTCGATAGCCGCCTTGTCGCCGTCTTTCAGCACGTCTTCCAGTTCCTTGATGGCGCCTTCGATGGCCTCTTTTTCAGAGGCCTCGAGCTTCTCGCCATACTCGGTCAGCGACTTGCGGGTGGCGTGCACCAGCGCGTCGGCCTGGTTGCGGGTCTGAGCCAGCTCGGCGATGCGGTGATCTTCCTCGGCGTTGGCCTCGGCATCCTTGACCATGCGCTGGATCTCGTCTTCCGACAAGCCCGAGTTGGCCTTGATGGTGATCTTGTTTTCCTTGCCGGTGCCCTTGTCCTTGGCCGACACGTGCAGGATGCCGTTGGCGTCGATGTCGAACGTGACTTCGATCTGCGGCAGGCCGCGCGGCGCCGGCGGGATGCCCTCGAGGTTGAATTCGCCCAGGCTCTTGTTGCCCGCGGCGATTTCGCGCTCGCCCTGGAACACCTTGATGGTCACGGCCGGCTGGTTGTCGTCGGCGGTGGAGAACGTTTGCGAGAAACGGGTCGGAATCGTGGTGTTCTTCTGGATCATCTTGGTCATGACGCCGCCCAGGGTTTCGATACCCAGCGACAGCGGCGTGACGTCGAGCAGCAGCACGTCTTTACGATCGCCCGACAGCACCGAACCCTGGATGGCGGCGCCCGCGGCCACGGCTTCGTCCGGGTTGACGTCCTTGCGCGGGTCCTTGCCGAAGAATTCCTTGACCTTCTCCTGGACCTTGGGCATGCGGGTCATGCCGCCGACCAGGATCACGTCGTCGATTTCGGAAACCTTCACGCCGGCGTCCTTGATGGCCACGCGGCAGGGGTCGATGGTGCGCTCGATCAGCTCTTCGACCAGCGCTTCCAGCTTGGCGCGCGTGATCTTCAGGTTCAGGTGCTTGGGACCGGACGCGTCGGCCGTGATGTACGGCAGGTTGATCTCGGTCTGCTGGCTGGACGAGAGTTCGATCTTGGCTTTCTCGGCGGCTTCTTTCAGGCGCTGCAGGGCCAGGACGTCCTTGGACAGGTCGACGCCCTGCTCTTTCTTGAATTCGCCAATGATGTAGTCAATGATGCGCTGGTCGAAGTCTTCGCCGCCCAGGAACGTGTCGCCGTTGGTCGACAGCACCTCGAACTGCTTTTCGCCATCGACGTCGGCGATTTCGATGATGGACACGTCGAAAGTGCCGCCGCCCAGGTCATAAACGGCGATCTTGCGGTCGCCCTTTTCGGACTTGTCCAGGCCGAACGCCAGCGCAGCCGCGGTGGGCTCGTTGATGATGCGCTTGACTTCCAGTCCGGCGATGCGGCCGGCGTCTTTGGTGGCCTGGCGCTGGCTATCGTTGAAGTACGCCGGCACCGTGATCACGGCTTCGGTGACTTCTTCGCCCAGGTAGTCCTCGGCGGTTTTCTTCATTTTGCGCAGCACGTCGGCCGACACTTGGGGAGGCGCGATTTTCTTGCCGCGCGCTTCCACCCAGGCGTCGCCGTTGTCAGCCTTGACGATGCTGTAGGGCATCAGGTCGATGTCTTTCTGCACCGCTTTTTCGTCGAACTTGCGGCCGATCAGGCGCTTGACCGCGTACAGGGTGTTCTTGGGATTGGTGACCGCCTGGCGCTTGGCCGGCGCGCCCACCAGGGTTTCGCCATCGTCCATGTAGGCGACGATGGACGGCGTGGTGCGGGCGCCTTCGGCGTTTTCGATGATCTTGACCTGGCCGCCGTCCATGACAGCCACGCAGCTGTTGGTCGTGCCCAAGTCGATGCCGATGATTTTGCTCATGGTGGAATACCTTGATGTAGATCCGTGAAATACAGGGATAAAAGTGGGGTCTTAGCCTAACTGGGGTCCCCGGAGGGGTTTTTCAAGAGCCGGCCGATGGCCTCGGTAAAACGCGGCAGCCCCGGCCAGCCGGTGATGCGGCCCAGGCGCCTGCCGGCGCGGTACAGCACGAAGGTGGGCACGCCATGGAGCGAAAAGCGCCGCCCCAGCGCCTCGTCGGCGTACACATCGGCCTGGAACCAGGTCAGCCCCAGGTCAAGCAGCGCCTGGCGATGCAGCAAGGCAGCCTGCTTGAACAAATTACAATTGTAACAATCCTGGCCCCACAAGAACACACAGCGCAGGTCGCCGCCCGGCGCCTCGACCACGGCCTGGTCGAAATCGGCCGAGCCGACCGCGCGCATGGCGAATACGTCGAAGACCTGGCTGGGGTCGAACGAGGTGGAGCCGGACATGGCGCTCAAGCCTGGCCGGCCGACACAATGACCAGGGCCGGCCGCAGGGTGCGGTCGGCGATGGCGTAGCCCTTCTGCAGCAGCTGCGCCACGGTGTTGGCGGGCTGGTCGGACGGCACCGACGAAATGGCCTGGTGCAGGTGGGGGTCGAATTTGTCTCCCTGGGCCGGGGCGATTTCTTTCAGCAGGTTGCGCTCGAACGCGCCGGTAAGCTGCTTCAGGGTGACTTCGACGCCCTCGCGCAGGGCTTCGAGAGTCTGCTCGGGCTGCGCCAGGGCGGCCTCCAGGCTGTCTTTCACGGGCACCAGGCTTTCGGCGAACGACTCGATACCGAACTTGCGGGCCTTCGAAACGTCTTCCTGGGCGCGGCGGCGCACATTTTCGGCATCGGCCCGGGCGCGCAGCACCTGCTCCTGCTGTCCGGCGACAGTGGCCTGGGCAGCCTCGAGCTCAGCGCGCACGGCGGCAAGTTCGGCCTGCAGCGCCTCAACGGTGGCGGGCACGGCGGGAGCCGGCTCGTTGGACTCGGGGGCTTGATCGACAGGCTCTTGGGATGCCGTCATGGGGATTTCCTCCAAAAAACAATAGCGTCGGCCCCGATAATGGGGGCCGATCGGGTGATTTCAAGAGGCGGACGGCGGTCTGGCAGCGCTAGGTTTTGCCGGGTCGCACCGGAGCCGGCGGGTCGCTGGCCGGGAAGGTGTCTTCCAGGGCCTCGTCGATGGCGGCATCGGAATCGCGCTGCGGCGCCTCTTCGGGCGTGATGGCAATGGGGTCGCTGGCCGGAAAGGTATCTTCCAGGGCTTCATCGAGCTCGCGTTCGATGGGATCTTCTTTCAGATCGGCATGCCCGGGCGCGGAGGACGTGCCGACGCCGGATTTCACGGGTGTGTTCATGCGCTGGCTCCTGCAAAGGTCGGTCAGTGGCGGCGGGGGCCGCCGGCATCCGCCGCGGCGGATGTCCTGATGCCCAGTTTACGGCCCTGGCGCGGCGCGTGTGGGCCAGCCTTGTAAGTGTTTGTCGGCCAGGCTGGCCAGGCTGTCGATCCAGGCGGGGTCGTCGTTCAGGGCCGGAATATAGCGAAACCGGCTCCCGCCCGCGCCCAGGAAGGCGTCGCGGCATTCCTGGCTGATTTCCTCCAGCGTTTCCAGGCAGTCGGCCAGGAAACCCGGACACACCACGTCCACCTCGGTAACACCTTGGGCCGCCAGGACCTTCAGAGTGGGTTCGGTATAGGGTTCGAGCCAGCGCGCGGCGCCGAAGCGGCTCTGGAAGGTGACTTCGACCTCTTCGGGCGCGAGTCCCAGGCGCTCGCGCAGCAGGCGCGCCGTGTCGAGGCAGTCGCGGTAGTAGGGATCACCCAGCTCGATGGAATAGCGCGGCAGGCCATGAAAGCTCATTACCAGCTTCTGGGGCCGGCCATGGGCCTGCCAGTAGCCGGAAATATGGGCGGACAGGGCATCCAGGTAGCCGGGGTCGTCATGAAAACGCTTGACGAAGCGCAACTCGGGCTGGTCGCGCAGGCGCGCGGCGTGCGCGGCAACCGCATCGACCACGGTGGCGGTGGTGCTGGCCGCGTACTGCGGATACAGCGGCAGGGTCAGTATGTGCTGGCAGCCCCGCTGGCGCAGCCGCTCGATGGCCTGGGCAATGGACGGCTCGCCGTAGCGCATGGCCAGCTCGACCTGCACCGCATGGCCGCGCTGGCTCAGCGCCCGCTGCACACCTTCAGCCTGCCTGCGGCTGTATACCAGCAGCGGCGAGCCTTCTTCCATCCAGATGCCGGCATAGCGCGGCTGCAGGCGGCGCGGCCGCCGCGCCAGCACCATGCCATGCAGGATGGGCCACCACAGATAGCGGGGAATCTCGATGACGCGCCGGTCGGACAGGAAATCCGCCAGATAGCGGCGGATGTCGCGCGGCGCCGTGCTTTCGGGCGTGCCCAGGTTGACCAGCAGCACGCCGACCGGCCCGGGCGCGCGGGGTGGCGGGTTGTCGTCGAAGGGGTCCGCCTGGCGGGGTTCGGGCAGGTAGCGCTCGGGCCACAAATACTTGAACAGGCGAAGAAACACAAAACACCCCTCTGGGCGCCCTCTCCGCGAAAAGAAGGTTGGCCCGCTACAGATTTATTGGTTGTGGCTGAACGCGTTGGAAAGCAGCCGCGCAGTGATGTCAACAATGGGAATGACGCGCTCGTAGGCCATGCGGGTGGGCCCGATGACGCCCAGGGTGCCGATGACCCGGCCGTCGGCTCCGTAGGGCGCGGTAATGACCGAGACTTCTTCCATGGGCAGCAGCTGCGAATCGCCGCCTATATAAATTTGCACGCCCTGCGCGCGGCTGGAGATGTCCAGCAACTGCAGCAGGTCGGTTTTCTGCTCGAACAGCGAGAACATCTTGCGCAGGCGGTCCATGTCGGACGCGATGTCGGTGACATCGAGCAACTTGCGCTCGCCCGAGATGATCATGTCGTCGCCGTCTTCGGCAGCCTCGGCGCCGGCTTCCACCGCGGCCTGCATCAGGCGCGAGATATCTTCGCGCAACTGCGCCAGTTCGGTCGTCAGCGTGCGGCGCACGGCGTCGAACGACTTGCCGGCGAAATGGACATTGAAGAAATTGCCGGCCTCGATCAGCTCGGCTTCGGAGTAGTCGCGCTGCACCGACAGGATGCGGTTCTGCACGTCGCCATCGGGGGTGACGATGATGAGCAGCACCCGCTTGCCCGACAACCGGATGAATTCGATCTGGCGGAACACCTGGGCGCGCTTGGGCGTCAGCACCACCCCGGCGAACTGCGTCAGGTTCGACAGCAGCGCCGCCGCCGCGCTGACCGCCCGCGACGGCTCGGTGGCCGTGAGCGCGGCCTCGCCGAGCTGCTGGGGCTGGAATTCGAAGGGCTGCACCGCCAGCAGCGAGTCGACGAACATGCGGTAGCCGCGCGGCGTGGGCACACGGCCGGCCGAGGTGTGCGGACTGTGGATCAGGCCGAGGTCTTCGAGGTCGGCCATGACATTGCGAATGGTGGCCGGCGAGAGGTCGAATACCTTGGAAAGCGTGCGCGAACCGACCGGTTGTCCGTCGGCGATGTGGCGTTCAATCAACGCTTTCAGCAAGGCGCGTGCACGATCATCCATATAAGCTATTGTAGGGAAACTTTTGGAAATGGGCGATTTTTGTCCAGCGGCGGAACATGCGGCCCCATATAATCGCCCAATCCGCCGTTCCCTTTATCACTCGGTTGCTTTCGCCATGCATTTTCCCACCGTCGCCCTCATCGGCAGACACCAGGATACCGGCCTGGACGCTCCGCTGCGCGCCCTGGCGCACATGCTCGAGCAGGCCGGGCGCCGCGTGCTGGTCGAGGCCGACACCGCCAGCAATACGGGCGTGCACGAATACCCCGTGGCTACCCTGCAGGAAATCGGCGCCACCGCGTCGCTGGCCGTGGTCATGGGCGGCGACGGCACCGTGCTGGGCGCGGCCCGCACCCTGGCACCCTACGGCGTGCCGCTGGTCGGCATCAACCACGGGCGGCTGGGCTTCATTACCGACGTGCCCCTGCAAGAGGCGCATATTGCGCTGGCGCGGGTCATCGAAGGCAATTACCAGGCCGAAGACCGCATGCTGCTGGTGGGCAGCGTCTGGCGCGGCGACCAGCTCATGTACACGGCGCCGGCGCTCAACGACGTGGTGCTGAACCGCGCCGGCCGCGGCGGCATGATCGAGGTGCGGGTCGAGCTCGATGGCGCCTTCATGTACGCCCAGCGCGCCGACGGCCTGATCATCGCCACCCCGACCGGGTCCACCGCGTACGCGCTGTCGGCCAACGGCCCCATCCTGCACCCGGGCCTGGACGCCATGGTGCTCGTGCCGGTGGCTCCCCAGACGCTGTCGAACCGCCCCATCGTCATCCCCGGCGGCGGCGTGCTCAACATGACGCTTACCGCCATCGGCCGCGTCGAAGTCGGCGCCAGCGTGCACTTCGACATGCAGACGTGGTCCGACCTGCAGCCGGGCGACCGCATCTCGGTGCAGCGCGCGCCGCACACCATCCGCTTCGTGCATCCCGAGGGCTACAGTTTCTTCTCGACCCTGCGCCGCAAGCTGCACTGGAACCTGATGCCGCAGGCATCCGATAGCGTGGAATAACAGCCGGCCATGCTGCGCACCCTGCACATCCGCGATTTCGTCATCGTCGAACAGGCCGAGATCCATTTCGGCGTCGGGTTCACCGTGTTTTCGGGCGAGACGGGCGCCGGCAAATCCATACTTATCGATGCCCTGGCGCTCGCGCTGGGCGAACGCGCCGATGTCGGCGTGCTGCGCGAAGGCGCCGCGCGCGCCGACATCACCGCCCTGTTCGACGTGCCCGACACGCTGCGCGCCTGGCTGGCCGAGCGCGACCTCGACGGCGGCGACGAGCTGGCGCTGCGCCGCGTGGTAGACGCCCAGGGCCGCAGCCGGGGCTACATCAACGGCATGCCGGCCACCCTGGCGCAACTGCGCGAACTGGGCGACAGCCTGGTCGACATCCACGGCCAGCACGCTCACCAGAGCCTGATGCGCACCGATGCCCAGCGCGACCTGCTGGACGCGCACGGCGGCCACGGCGAATTGCGCCAGGCCGTCGCGCAGGCCTGGAAAGACTGGCGCGCGCTGGCGCGGCAGCTCGAACTGGCCGAGAAAGACGAAGCCGGCCTGGCGGCCGAGCGCGAACGCCTGCAATGGCAGGCCGACGAACTCGCCCAACTGGCCTTGCAACCCGACGAATGGGACACGCTGCAAACAGAACAATCACGCCTGGCCCACGCCCAGGCCCTGCTCGACGGCGCCGGGCAGATACTCGAGGCGCTCGACGGCGAAGACGATTCCGCCGGCCGCCGCCTGAACGCGGCGCAGCACCGGCTGCAGCAAATGCTGCGCCACGATCCCGCGCTGCAGGGCGTGGCCGACGAGCTCGAATCGGCCCGCATCGCGGTGTCCGAAGCGGTGTCCGACCTGAACAACTATGTCAGCCGGGTCGATCTCGACCCGCAGCGCCTGGCCGAAGTCGAAGCGCGCATGAGCGCGGTGTTCGAGACCGCGCGTAAATTCAAGACCGAGCCCGAGGCCCTGCCGGCCCTGCGCGAGTCTGTGCAGGCACAACTGGCCGACCTGCAGGCGGCGGCCGATATCGACGCCCTGCGCGCCCGGGCCGACGCCGCCGCCGCGCACTACGAAACAGCGGCCGGCAAGTTGTCGGCCGCGCGCGCCAAGGTGGCCAAGAGCCTGGGCAAGCAGGTCACCCAGGCCATGCAGACGCTGGCCATGCAGGGCGGGCGTTTCGAACCCGTGGTGTCGCGCGCGGCGCCATCGGCCCACGGCAGCGACCTGGTCGAATTCCTGGTGGCCGGCCATGCCGGCACTGCGCCGCGGCCGCTGGGCAAGGTGGCCTCGGGCGGCGAACTGTCGCGTATTTCGCTGGCGCTGTCGGTCATTGCCAGCCGCGCGGCGCGCGTGCCCACGCTGATTTTCGACGAGGTCGACAGCGGGGTGGGCGGCGCGGTGGCCGAGGTGGTAGGCAAGCTGCTGCGCGAACTGGGCGAGCGTCACCAGGTGCTGTGTGTAACGCACTTGCCGCAGGTGGCGGCTTGCGGCACGGCGCAGTATCGGGTCAGCAAAACGGAAACGGCCGGCACCACGCGTTCGCACATTGCCGAACTGGATGCGGGCGAGCGCGTCGAGGAAATCGCGCGCATGCTGGGCGGCATCAAGATCACCGCCACCACGCGCGAACACGCGCGTGAAATGCTGGGCGGGCTGGCCGAGCCCTCGCGCTAGCTAAGGCTGCGTTGCGGGCATTGCGCAACGCGATCGGCCGCCGCCGCACGCATCATGGGCTTAACGGGTTTTTTGGCAATCGCCGCAGATGCCGTACAGCACCATGGCGTGGCTTTCGAGCGCAAAATTGTTGTCTTTGGCAACCTTGTGCTGGCGTTTTTCGATGTCGGGATCGGAAAACTCAACTACCTTGCCGCAATTCGTGCAAATAAGGTGATCGTGGTGATCGCCGTCGTTGAGCTCGAACACCGCCTTGCCGCTGTCGAACTGACTGCGGCTGAGAATGCCGGCCTGCTCGAACTGGGTCAGCACGCGGTAGACGGTGGCCAGGCCGATTTCGACGTTTTCGCCGATAAGCGCGCGATACACGTCTTCGGCGCTGAGATGGCGCTGGTCTGCCTTACGAAAAATGTCCAGAATTTTCAGGCGCGGAAAGGTCGCCTTCAAACCCATGTTTTTCAATTCGCTTTGGTCGGTGGTCATGGTGTAATCGGTCTCCGTCCGCGGTGTGGCATGGGCAGATCGCGGCAAGTGCGCCGGCAATGTACAGCCTTTTTGCCGCCCGGCGGAGCTACCGCAATATGAAACCTTTATGATAACGGTTTTACTGGCTTTAAATCACAGATAGGGGCGCTTGGAGTCCATGATTGCACGTATTCCGACCCGGTTCCTGAAAACCGTGCTCGCGGCGGCCACGGTTACGGCCGCCCTGGCGGGCTGCACGTCCGACAAATGGGGATTCCCGTACAAGGCCCCCGTGCAGCAGGGGAACTGGATCACCCAGGAGCAGGTGGCCCTGCTGCAGCCTGGCATGACGCGCGAGCAGGTGCGCTTTGCCCTGGGCAGCCCCACCCTGACCAGCGTGCTGCATGCCGACCGCTGGGATTACCCTTATTACTTCAAGCCAGGCTACGGCAAGGCGCAAGAACGCAAGTTCACCGTCTGGTTCGACAACGACCGCCTGGTGCGCTGGAGCGGCGACGAACAGCCGGAACTGCAGCCGTTCCAGCTCGACGCCGAGGGCAAGCCGGCCCTGGAAAAGGCCGACGAGCAGATCGACGCCGACACTGCCCGCCAGGATGCCGCCGGCATCAACGGTCCCGCCGCGCCCGAACCCGCCGATCCGGCCCAGCTGCCCGCCCTGGGCACGCCGCCGGGCGGCGCGCAACCGGCCGAGCCAGCCACCAGCGCCGAGCCGGTGCCGGCGCCCGACATGGGCGGAGCGCAACCCGATGCATCGCAGGCGCAGAACCCGGCCGCCCAGCCCGCCGCCACATCGCCCGCCCGGCGCGAGCTGCGCCTGAACTCGCCTGACGCCCTGCCGCGCAGCAGCATCGGGCAGCCGGGAGGCGGCGCCGAGCCGCTGCGCTAAGGCGCGGCGCTCGCCCCGCCGCACCGCGTGGTGAGCGACTGACACTGTAAAAGGAACCTTATGCGTATCGCTATTGCCGGCGCCGGCGGCCGTATGGGCCGCATGCTCATCGAAGCCGTGCTGAACAGCCCCGACCTGCAACTGGCCGTCGCCCTGTGCCGCGCCGGCTCAACGGCCAAGGGCCAGGATGCCGGCGCCTTCCTGGGGCGCGACACCGGCGTCATCGTCACCGACCAGCTCGACGCGCTGGCGCAGGCCGACTGCCTGATCGACTTCACCCGCCCCGACTCCACGCTGCATCACCTGCAGGCCTGCGTGCGGCATGGCACGCGCATGGTCATCGGCACGACGGGTTTCGACGACAACGGCCGCGCCGCCATAGAAGTGGCAGCGCAGAAAATCGCCATCGTGTTCGCCCCCAACATGAGCGTGGGCGTCAATGCCACCCTGAAGCTGCTGGAAGTGGCGGCGCGCATCCTCAATTCGGGCTACGACGTCGAAGTGTTCGAGGCGCACCACCGCAACAAGGTTGACGCGCCGTCCGGCACGGCCCTGAAAATGGGAGAAACCGTCGCCTCGGCCTGGAACGTGGCGCTGCCCGACGTCGCCACCTGGACCCGCCACGGCGACACCGGCGTGCGCAAACCGGGCACCATCGGCTTTTCGGTGGTGCGCGGCGGCGACATCGTGGGTGACCACACCGTGTATTTCTGCGGCACCGGCGAGCGCATCGAGATCACGCACCGTTCGAGCAGCCGCGCCACCTATGCCGAAGGCGCCCTGCGGGCCACGCGCTTCCTGCAGAGCCGCCACAACGGCCTGTTCGATATGCAGGCCGTGCTGGGACTCTGAGCCCGCCTGGGCGCGCGCCGCTTGGACGCCAGCGTCAGGGGTCTGGCGTCAGGCGCCGGCCGCCGGAGCGTCGCGCCATACGACTGGTTCGGGCTCCAGCGCCACCTGATAGCGTTCGGCCACATCGCGCTGAATGGCGGCGGCCAGGGCCATGATGTCGGCTGCCGCGGCCCCGCCCCGGTTTACCAGCACCAGCGCCTGCCGGTCATGCACGCCGGCCGGCCCCAGTCGCCGGCCCTTCCAGCCGCATTGATCGATCAGCCAGCCCGCGGCCAGCTTGTAGCGGCCGTCCGGCTGGGGATACGACACCAGCCCCGGATACCGCGCAGCCAGTTCGTCCCGCACGGCGCCATCGACCAGCGGATTCTTGAAAAAACTGCCCGCGTTGCCAATGACGGCGGGGTCGGGCAGCTTGACGCGCCGGATGTTGCATACCGCATCGAACACGGCGCGGGCCGTCGGCGTGCCAGCCAGGCTTGCCTGGCGCTGCAGGTCGGGATAGTCGAGCACCGGCCGCCAGGGTCGTGGCAGCGCGAAGCGCACCGACACAATGACCCACGCGCCCGGCGCATCGTGCTTGAACGCGCTGTCGCGATACGCATAACGGCACGCGGCGGCGTCCATGTCGACCAGGCGGCGTTGCCGCACATTCCAGGCCGTCAGGCCCAGGAAGCGATCGGCCAGCTCGACGCCGTAGGCGCCGATGTTCTGCACCGGCGCGGCGCCCACCGTGCCCGGGATCAGGGCCAGGTTTTCCAGGCCGTCCCAGCCGTTGGCCACGCAAGCCGACACGAAGCCATGCCAGTTCTCGCCCGCGCCGGCCTCGACAATCCAGGCGTCGGACCGGGCGTCGAGCAGGCGCACGCCGCGCAATGCCACGTGCGCCACCAGGCTGTCGACGTGCGGCGGCAACACCAGGTTGCTGCCGCCGCCCAACACCAGCAGGCCGCGATGGCGGCTGGCCAGCGTTGACAAGGCCTCGAGTTGCGACGGCGACCGCAAGCGGACAAAAGCCGGGGCGCGCGAGGCCAGACCCAGAGTGTTGAGCGAGGTCAAATCCTGGGCGGCGGGAACCAGGGTGGCGGGCAAGGCCCGGGAGGAATCCGGCATGTAAAAAGGGGCGGCTGAAGACAACAGCCCACATATTAACGGCAGGCCGCAAATACGTTTGCACACGGCCTTGAAAACCGCTATGATGCCGGTCTTCGCTGATCGGCCTAGTGTTTTAACAGCCCCAGCAACGCGGGAGTAGCTCAGTTGGTAGAGCGCAACCTTGCCAAGGTTGAGGTCGCGAGTTCGAGACTCGTCTCCCGCTCCAGATTCAAAAAGGCCCGGACTTCGCCAAACCGAAGTCCGGGCTTTTTTTTGTGTGCCAGCCTGGGCGGTTGGGCAACAAGGGAATGCGGGTAATGGATATTGCTTTAACCCTGCTGATGATTGTCGTGGCGTGGCAACTATTGCGCGCGCAGTACCAGCGCGCGCGCATTGCCTTGCTGGGGCGCCATTTAGGCGGTTTGCAGCTTGAGCGACACATGGAAACGCTCACGCAGGGCTACACCCGGGCCATCCACGAAGAAACCGAAGCACGCCAGCTACAGGTGCTGCAGACCTACGCCCAGACCGAACGCGCCGTGGCGGCGCAGGCACGGTCGCTTGCCGATTCCATGCAAAAAGAAAACCCGTTGGCCACCAGGGTGGGCAGGCTCTCGTTCTGCGTGCCGTACATCGAGCGCTTTCTTCCTGCCATGACACGGGATTTTCGAGAGCTGCTGCATATCCACGCCAACGGCCTGCGCCATGTGGTGGACAACGAAGAGGGTTGGGACGCACGAACACGCGCGTACCATCTCTCGGCAGAGTTATATCTGCTGCAGCATAGCTGCCATTGGTTCTGCAAGTCCCGCGCCGTGGCCGATGCGCGACTGGTACTGCGGCATCAGGTCGATCATCGGAAAGTCCTGGATTCAGTGTCTGCCGGGACCCGCTCGGCCTATCTGAGATGGCAGGGCATCGGTAAACATTGAGGGCGCCGCCTGGATTGGCGGCTCAGGCGTATTTGCCGATCAGTCCGCCGTCGACCACCAGTTCGGTGCCGGTGATATAGGACGCCTCGTCCGAGGCCAGGAAGGCTACGGCGTTGGCAACTTCCCAGGGGGTTCCCATGCGCCCCATGGGAACCTGTCTGTCGCGCGCGGCGCGGGCCTGCTCAAAATCGTCGGCCGAGAACATGCGCGCCACCGTGTTGCGCACTCGCGGCGTATCGATCAGGCCAGGCACCACGGTGTTGGCGCGAATACCCTGCCCGGCGTACTGCTGGGCGATCATGCGCGCGAAGTGGATGACCGCCGCCTTGGTGACGTTGTAAGCAAGGTGCGGATAACCCAGGTAGCGCAGGCCAGCCACCGACGACACTGTCACGATGGCGCCGCCGCCCTGCTGGCTCATGATGGGCAAGACCAGCCGGCTGGCGATGAGCAGGCTGTCGACGTTCACTTTCTGGATGCGTTCCCAGTCGGCCAGCGCGGTGTCTTCGGGGCCGCCCACTTTGCCGATGCCGGCATTGGCCTGCAGGATGTCGAGCCTGCCGTAGCTGTCCATGACAGCCTGCACGGTCCGCTCCATGGCTACGGCGTCGGCCACGTCGGCCTGCAACGCCAGGCCCTGGCCGCCCAGGGCCTGCACGGCGGCCAGCGCGTCCTGCGCTGCCTCGAGGCTGGCGTCCAGTACGCACACTACCGCGCCATGGCGCGCCAGCGTGGCGCAGCTGGCCTTGCCGATGCTCCAGCCGGGACCGCTGGACCCGCCTCCCGATACCAGCGCCACCTTGCCAGCCAGCCGGGCGCTGGCGGCAGGCAACAAGGCCTGCAACTGCGCAAGATCGTTGCTCATGCCGCGGCTCCCAGGCCCACCGTCATGCCGCCGCACACATACAGCACCTGGCCGGTGATGAAGCCGGCCCGATCGTCCAATAGCGACGCCACCGCATGCGCGATGTCGGCCGGCGTGCCCATGCGCCGCACCGGGATGCTGGCGCGGATTTTCTCCGTTTGCGGCGCACCCGGTGGATTGACCCGTTCGAACAGCTCGGTGGCGATCGGCCCCGGCCCGACGGCATTGACGGTGATGCCGTCGCCCGCCATTTCCAGGGCCCAGGTGCGCGTCATGCCCAGCAGGCCGGCCTTGCTGGCCGCATACACGGTGCGCTCGGTCTTGCCCAGCGCCGCGCGGCTGGAAATATTGACCACGCGCCCGAACTGCCGGCGGCGCATGGACGGCAGCAACCCCTGCATCAGCAGCATGGGGGCCTGGATGTTCAACGCCATGACGAACGCCAGGTCGTCCGGCGAAGCCTGGTCGAGCAATGCCGGACGCACCGTGCCGGCGTTGTTGACCAGGTACAGGACGTCGCGCTCGGCCGCCAGCGCGGCCACGGCCTGGCGCGTGGCGTCGGCATTGCACAGGTCGACCGCGACGTGCGTTTCGCCCGCCAGGCACCCGGCCGGCGCCTTCAGGTCGAAATTGACGACTTCGTAGCCATCCTGCAGCAGCCGTTCGACGATGGCGCGGCCAATGCCGGCGCTGCCGCCGGTAACCAGCGCAACGGGCGGCTGCGCGGCGGTGGGACGAGAGGCGGCCATGGTCAGCCCTCCGGGTGGCGATGGGCCGACTTGCCCGCGCCCACATAAGGAATCTCGCGGTCGATGGTTTCCCAGATGAAGCGGCCGGAAGGACATTGCTGCTCTTCGGCAACGTGAGACACCAGGCCCGCGGCGCGCGATATGACCGCGAAGCCGCGCATCAGCTTGGTGGGAATGCCGATTTCACCCAGCAGCGCCGCCACCGCGCCAGTGGCGTTGATGGTGATGTGCCGTCCATACACCTCGTCGACAGTGCGGGCCAGCAGTTCCAGGGCGTCCAGCCATTTGCCTGGCAGATCGGGCTCGGCGCGCGCCAGCGCCAGCAACTTGAGCGAGCGCGGGTCGTCGGGCTTGTGCAGGTGGTGCCCGAACCCCGGCAACGGTTTCTTGTCATCGCGATGGGACTGCACGATAGCGCGCGCCTCGGCCTGCGCGTCGTCGGCCTTGAGAATGCGGTCGAGCAGCAACGAGCAGTTTTCCATGGTGCCCACGAAGCTGCTGCCCACGGCCATCAGGCCCGCGGCCACCGCGCCCTGCAGGTTCTCGGGAGCGCTCATGTACACCACGCGGGTGGCGATGGCGCTGGGTGTCAGGCCGTGCTCCATCAGGGTGATCAATACGGCATCGACCACGCGCAGGTCGACCGGGCGCGCATCGCGGCCGATGATCTGCGAAAACATCACCTCGGCGAAGGTCTTCTTGCCGATCAGGTCTTCAACCAGGTCGGCATCGCGATACGACATGCCCTCCAGGTGATGGGCGCACAGGCGGGTAACGGGGCGGTTCATGCGATCTCCTTGATGACGGAATCCCGGACGGCGTTCTTCAGCACCTTGCCGACAGACGAACGTGGCAGGCTCTCGAAAACGTGTACGTTCTTGGGCGTATGCACGGGGCCCAGCCGGTCGCGCACGAACTTCATCAGTTCCTGCGGCGCGGCGGACGCGCCGCTACGAAACTGCACGGCAGCCTGCACCGCCTCGCCCCATTTGTCGTCGGGAACGCCGAACACCGCGCATTCGTACACGGCGGGATGCTGGGCCAGGGCGTTTTCGACATCGATGGGGTACACGTTGAAGCCGCCGGTAATGATGACGTCGCGCAGACGGTCTTTGATGGTCAGGTAGCCGCGTTCGTCCACCACGCCCACATCGCCAGTGTGCAGCCAACCGTCGACGATGGTTTCCGCGGTTTTCTCGGGCAGGCGCCAGTAACCAGCCATGACCAGGTCGCCGCGCACCACTACTTCGCCCGCCTGCCCCGGCGGCAGAATGCGGCCTTCGCGGTCCATGATGGCAAACTCGGAAAACCAGGTGGCGCTGCCGACCGACCCCAGGTTGGCGGGCTCGTCCAGCTCGGCCGGGGTAATGGCCGTGACGATCTGCGGAGATTCGGTCTGGCCGTACGTGGCTCCCACCACCGGGCCGAAGAACGCGCGCACCTGCTCGAACTTTTCTACGGGCATGGGCGCGCCGCCGTAGATCAGGTTGCGCAGGCGTGGAAAATCGGCGCGCGACACGCCGGGTTGCGCCATGATCATGTAGATCAGCGTGGGCGGCATGAAAGCCAGCGTGCCGCCGCGTTCGCGGAACGCCGCCGTAATGGTGGCCGGCGACGATTCCTCCAGGAACACATGGGTGCCGCCCTGTGCCAGCACCGGCAACAGGTAGGTGGAGGTGCCATGCGTGACGGGCGCGGCGACCACATAGCGGTCTTCGCTGGTGAGCCGCCACGCATTGATCTGGTTGATGATGACGGCGGTCCAGGCCCGGTAGGGCTGCATCACCCCCTTGGGCAGGCCGGTCGTGCCGCCGGTGAACTTGATCGCCTGCACGGCGTCGACGCCCGGCTCGCAGCGCGCCGGCTCGCGTCCCGCATAGGCTTGCAGCAGGCCAGACAGCGTGTGCCCGCCGGCGCCACCGTCCAGGCGGACGTGCGCCGCCCGCCCGGCATCCACCAGCGCGTCGCCGATGTGGTCGGTGATGACGATGCCGGGCTCGGTCGCATCGAGGATGCGGCCGATTTCCGGCGCGGTGCTGCGGTAGTTCAACGGCACCCATATCTTGCCCGATGCGATCACGGCCAGCAGCGCCACGACATGCTGCGCGGTGTTGCCGGCGCAGATCGCCACCCGGCTTTGCGGCTGCGGGTCGAGCGCCTGCAGGGCGGCAGCCAGCGCCTGCACCTCGCCGTGCAGCCGGCCGTAGGTCCAAGCGCCCTCGGGCGTGTCCAGCGCGACGCGGTCGCGGAAACGGGCGGCGGCCCGGTGGAAAAAATCAATGGGATACACGAACGGCTCCTGGAGTTCTGCTACTGCACCTTGAGCCCGGCCTGGGTGACGACCTTGCCCCATTTGTCGATTTCGCTATCGATCAGGCGCTGCAAGGTGGCGGGCGTGTTCGGCGTGGCGGGCATGACGAAGCCGGCCGCCTTGTAGGCCTGGGTCAGCGCGTCGCCGGCCAGGCCCTGATTGATGGCCTGGTTCAGCTGGGCCACGATGGGCTCGGGCGTGCCGGCCGGCGCCATCACCGCGAACCAGGATTGCACCGAGAAGCCAGGCAAGCCCGATTCCGCCAGCGTGGGAACATCGGGAGCGAACGGCGCCCGCTCGAGCGACGTGACGCCCAGCGCGCGCAGCTTGCCCGCCTGCACATGCGGCAGCGACGACGGCAGGTTGTCAAACATCGAATCCACCTGCCCGCCCAGCAGATCGGCCACCGCCGGGCCGCTGCCGCGATACGGCACATGCAGGATGTCGGTGCCGGTGGTCATCTTGAATATCTCGCACGACAGGTGAATGGACGAACCGCTGCCCGACGAGGCGCAGGTCAGCTTGCCGGGGTGGCTCTTGGCGTAGGCCACGTACTCTTGCACCGAATGGATCGGCAGTTTGGGATGGACCACCAGGATGTTCGGAATAGTGGCCAGCAGTGCCACAGGCGTGAAGTCTTTCTTGAAGTCGTAGTTGAGTTTTTCGTACAGAGTGCGGTTGATGGTGTTTGCGATCGAACCGATATACAGGGTGTAGCCGTCGGCCTTGGAGCGCGCCACGACTTCGGCGCCGATGTTGCTGTTGGCGCCCGTGCGGTTCTCGACGACCACCGGCTGACCCAGCGAATCGGACAGCGATTTGGCGACCAGGCGCGCCACGATGTCCGTCGCGCCGCCGGCCGCATAGCCCACCACCAGGGTCACCGGCCGTTGGGGATAGTTGTCGGCCGCCCCGGCCGCCGGAATCAGGCCCAGGCCGGCGAGCAGTAGCGCCGCAGGCCGGACAAAACGTCGCATAACAGAATGCATAAGAGTCTCCTATCATTTGTTCATTATTTGGACGCACGTTCACGTCGCGTCGGAGATATCATCGGCGCTGTACGCCAACCTAGAAAGGCAGCTTGTCTGAATAATGAACATCACCGAGAAAGGCCCGCCGGGCGCCAGCACCCTGCGGCGCGGGCTGCATATCCTGGCGGCGTTGCGGCGCGCCCCGGAAGGCCTGGATGTCGCCGGCATTGCGCGCGCGCTGGCAATGCAGCGCACCAGCGTGTACCGCTATATCTCCGTCCTGGCCGAAGAAGGCTATGCCGTGCGCGACCCGCAGACCGGGCGCTATCGGGCCGCCTCGACCGGGAGTCACCTGGTGGATGAGCAGGCCTTGTCCGTGGCGCAACTGGCGCCCGCCATGCGCCGCATCAGCGACCACACCGGCGATTCTTCTTTTCTGATCTGCCGGGTCGGCTCCGACTCGCTGTGCCTGCACCGGGAAATCGGCGGCTACCCGGTGCAGGTGCTGGCCGTAACTATCGGGCATCGCCAGCCGCTGGGCGTGGGCGCGGCGGGCCTGGCGCTGCTGGCCGCCCTGCCCGCCGACGAGGCCGATGCCCTGATGCAGCAGAACCGCGAGGCGCTGCGGTCGTATGGGCAGATGACCGTGGCGCGCATGCGCCTGCTGGTCGAGGCCACCCGCAATCGCGGCTGGGCCGCGGTGGGCAACGCGGCGGTGCCGGGCGTGCTGGGCGTGGGCGTGGCGCTGCGCGACCGCTCGGGCTACCCCCGGCTGGCGGTCAGTGTTTCCTGCATTCTCGATCGCATGCCGGCGAGCCGGCAGCGCAATATCGCCGACCTGATCCGCCGCGAAATCGGTGCCGACGGCTGACGACGCGAGCACTCCGCGGGCAGTTTCGCGCACCGTCCCGCAAGCCGCGCCGCATGCTGGCCATTTTAAAACAATCGATCTAAAATAAACGCATGCCCTTTCACCAAGGAAAAGCCATGATCGAGTTGTATTACTGGCCCACGCCCAACGGACACAAAATCACCCTGTTCCTGGAAGAAGCTGAGCTGCCGTATCGCATCCATCCCGTCGACATCAGCGCCGGGGACCAGTTCAAGCCTGAGTTCCTGGCGTTTTCGCCCAACAACCGCATGCCCGCCATCATCGACACCGCGCCCGCCGACGGCAGCGAACCGGTGACGGTGTTCGAGTCGGGCGCCATCCTGCTGTACCTGGCCGAGAAAACCGGGCGGTTCCTGCCGGCCGACGCGCGCGGCCGCAAGACCGTGCTGGAGTGGCTATTCTGGCAAGTGGGCGGCCTGGGGCCGATGGCCGGCCAGAACCATCATTTCGGGCAGTATGCGCCCGAGCCGCTGCCCTACGCCATCGACCGCTACGTGAAAGAAACCAACCGGCTGTACGGCGTACTGGATCGCCGCCTGGCGCAGCGGCCATTCATTGCGGGCGACGACTACACCATCGCCGACATGGCCTCGTATCCGTGGATCGTGCCGTGGAAAAAGCAGCAGCAGAACCTGGACAACTTCCCCAACCTGCGGCGCTGGTTCGACGCGGTGCGCGAGCGCCCCGCCACGGTGCGCGCCTATGCGCAGGGCGACCCGTACACGCATCGCCCCGCCGTGACCGAAGCCGGCAAGAAAATCCTGTTCGGCCAGACCGCACAGCAGGTCCAGCCGGCGGGCGCGCGCTGACAGCCGGCCGTCTCAGCCGCGCGCGGCCTCGCGGCGCAGCCAGCGGCGCACGGCGGCAATAGCCGGCAGCTTGGCGCTGTCGGCCCGCCATACCAGGTAGTAGGCATGCACATCGGCAATGCCGATGTCCCACAGGCGCACCAGCCGGCCCGCCGCCAGGTCGGGCGCTACCAGCGAACGCCGCGCGAGCGCCACGCCTGCGCCCGAGGCGGCGGCTTCCAACAGCGCGTCGACGTCGTCGTAGCACGGTCCATGCGCCGGCTCGACCAGATCCAGGCCGGCCGCCTGGAACCACGGTTCCCACGGCTGCCACGCGTACCGCAGCAAGGTGCAGCGCGCCAGGTCGCGCGGCGTGCGCAACCGCCGGCCGCGCCGGTAGGCCGGGCTGGCAACGGGAAACACTTCCTCATCCATCAGCCGTTCGCTCTTGAGGCCCGGCCACGCGCCCGGCCCGTAGCGTACCGCCAGGTCGATGCCGTCGCGGCCATCCAGCCGGGCCAGCCCCGCGCTGGGCCGCACGTCGAGTTCGATGCCGGCGTGGCTGGCCCGCAAGCCCGACACGCGCGGCGCCAGCCACCGCTGCGCGAAAGCGGGCAGCACGCTCAGCCCCAGCCGCACGGGCGGCGCGGCAGCGCTCACCCGCGGACGGGTTTCGGGGCTGCCGAAAGCGCGTTCGAGCAGCGCCAAGCCCTGCCGCGCCTGCAGCGCCAGCGCCTGCGCGCGGGCCGTGGGCGCCACGCCCTGGTGCTCGCGATCGAACAATGAAACGCCCAGCGCGGACTCGAGCCGCCGGATGTGCTGGCTGACCGCGCCCTGCGTCAACGCCAGTTCGTCGGCCGCGCGCGTAAAGCTGCGCAGCCGCACCGCGGCCTCGAAGGCGCGCAGGGTCTGCAAGGGAGGAAGGTGTCGGCCAGCCATGGTGCGCTCATTAATATCACTAATGCCCAGCCCATACAAATCTTGGTTTGCCGCGCTGGCGCGCTGCCCGCACACTGCGCGTCATGGACTACCAACTCTATTACTCTCCCGGCGCGTGCTCGATGGCCGCGCATATCGCCCTGCAGGAAGCGAAGGCCGCCTATACGCTGCAGCTGGTCGACCTGTCGACGCGCGCGCATTACCGGCCAGAGTACCTGGCCATCAACCCCAAGGCGCGCGTGCCGGCGCTCGACATTTCCGGCCAGGCGCGGGTGCTGACGGAGCTGCCGGCGATCCTGGTGCACGTGGCGCAACAGCACCCGCAGGCGGGCCTGCTGCCGGCCGACGACCCGGTGCAGACCGCGCGCTGCCTGGAGTGGCTGGCCTGGCTGTCGGGTTGGGTGCACAGCGCCGGCTACGGCGCCATCTGGCGTCCGGAACGCTTCAGCGGCAACGCCGACCACTACGACGGCATCCGCGCCCAGGGGCGGCGCACCGTCGTCGATGCCTATGCCGCCATCGAACAGCAGTTCGCCGACGGCCGCCCGCATGCATTGGCCAGTGGCTACTCGGTAGTGGATCCGTTCTTGCTGGTGCTGTACCGCTGGGGCAACCGGATCGGGCTGGACATGCGCGCCGACTGCCCTGCCTGGAGCGCGGCCAGCGCCAACCTGGCGCGGCACCCCGCGGTGCAGGCCGTGCTGCAACGCGAAGGCGTGTCGCTGGACGGCTGACGGGGCCGGCTCCAGCCTACAGGCTAGGCGCCGTCTTTCTGCCAGTGGATCAATGCCCAGCGCAGCGGCGCGCCGGCGCGCTCTTGCGGCGAGGCGCGTTCGTACCAGGCGCGCAGGCGCGCGTGTTCGTCGTCGTCCAGTCCGCCCATCGAGCGGGCCACCCGGCGCGCGTAGTCGTCGAAGCCGGACGCGGCCGCGAGCTGGCTGGGCACGCTGATGTAGTCGAGCGAGGGCTGGATGCCCATGCCGTGCAGAATGTTGATGAGGTAAATGTAGTCGGGCATGGCGGGCCGCGTGCGGCCCACTACCTGCTGGATCGCCGGATCGATGAAATGGCCGCCCGCCAGGTGCGTCAGGTAGACGCGCAGGCGCGCCTTGGCATGCAGCTTGGCCAGGGCGCCGGCCATGTCTTCGACCACGGTGGATCTTGACGCCACCACGATGTCGCAGGCCGGCACATCGGACCAGTCATCTTCCCAGGCGCGCAGCACGGGCTGGATATTGTCCAGCCCGTGCGCCTGCGCATTGCGCGACAGCGCCTCGAGCATGCCCGGGCTGTAATCCAGCGCCACTACCCGTTCCAGCCGCGCCGCCAGCGGCAACGCCAGCGCGCCCGCGCCGCAGCCCACGTCGAGCAAGGTGCGCACGCCGTCCAGCCGCATGCGGGCAATGAAATCGTCGGCATAGCGGCTGTGCAGGGCGCGCTGCCCCAGTTCGCCTGCGCGCTGGTCCCAGGCTTGCGGCGGCTTGGGTTGGCCACGCGCCGCCGCCAGGTGTTGGCGATATCGTTGAGCGAAATCAATGTCTGCCAATGTCATGCGGAAGCACCCCCGGTGCGCCCGGCCTGGCGAGGCACGGCCACTTGCTCGAACCAGGCCTGCAGGGGCGCGCGGGCCACCGGCAATTCCAGGCCGGCCTGGCCCGTGAAGCGGCGCCACTCGGGCAGCAGCGGCGCGGACACCACGGTAAGCAGCGGGATACCGCTGCTCATCAGGGCCAGCATCTCCTGGGCGAAGCCCCCGCCGGCGGCCTCGATGGCGCCATAGCGGTTGACGATAACCAGCTCGGCGCGGGCGTCCAGAGCCTCGCGCAGCACCTCGCTGGCAACTGCCAATGCGCCGGCATCCAGGCTGCAGGCTTGCGAGCCGGGCCCCAGGTCTTGCGACAGCCGGTACAGGCGCCCCGAGCGCAAATCGCTCAAGCGGCGCTGCGGCCGGCCGCCATCGGTCGGTGTAATTTCGTGCTGCAGCAGGCCATGCAGCCGCCTGCCCCGCGCCAGCTGATCGCGGGCAAAATCGGCCAGCAAGGCGTCGGCGCCGCGCGACGACTTGCCATACACCAGCGCGGCGACAGGAACAGAGACAACAGGGTTCAAGACCATCGTATAGCGGGCCCCGGCGCCAGGCGCCACGGCGCAATGCGTGAAAATACGTGCCTACTCTATACTCGCCGCCTCCGTCCCGAAAGCCCGGCCCTTGACCTAGTATGGCAGGCCTATGGCAAGACTAAAAAAACGATGATATAATTTTTGTCTTTGGTGGCCGCGCGTAATTTTTGCGGCATTGCCGCTTAAGCAAAACACCAGATACGCGGGAGTAGCTCAGTTGGTAGAGCGCAACCTTGCCAAGGTTGAGGTCGCGAGTTCGAGACTCGTCTCCCGCTCCAGGTTTTGATTTACAGACTTCAACTAACGTCTGTAAGTCGTTGAAAAGGGGCTTAGGCCCCTTTTTTCATTCGCTGCTGCCTCACTGCTGCCTAACGCTGCTGCCTAACGCCAGGTCGATAGCCGACTCGCAGTGGATGAGCGGGGTGTCGAAGATGGCAACGGGAATAGGTCTGCGTCGACACCGCGGACATGCCTCCCAAAATTCCAATAGTCTTCATGCTGTCCAAGTGGATTGCGGCGGTGCTTGCGCCAGGAACGCGATCGACCAAGAATAATCGAGCGCTCAAGGAGCGGGCAGCGCGGAATTCGACAGCATCGAATCGGCGATATCCAACATCGCCCGCAGGCGGTCCATGTGCCGCAGGTCGTGGTGGTAGCCCACCCAGATATCTCTGCTTGGAGGCTGGTCCGGCGTTGCGATGCGCTGCAACCCGGGCACCGCATCGCCAAGCGGCCTTGGCAGCACGGCAATGCCCATGCCTCGCAGGCACATTTGCGCCTGAACGGCTCGGCTCGTGCTTGCGAAGGCACGCCGCGACCGTGGGAATCTATCGAGCAGCCACGCGACATCAGGAAAATGGGACTGTGCGGCATTCATGAGAATAAGCCCCACGGAAGCCGGATCGTCCTGCAGCGCGGCCGCGGTTTCGGCCGAACCATAAAGACCGTATGAAATGCTCATCAGGCGACGCTGAACGATGTCCGGTTCGCTGAAGGGAACGATGCGAAACGCCACGTCGGCCTCACGACGAGCCAGGTTCAGCAATCGATAGCTTGCGATCACCTCTGGCGCCACCGCGGGGTGGCGGCGCGTCAATTCGGCCAGGACAGGCGCCAGGACATAGCCAGCAAACCACTCTGCTGAAGATATCCGCAAGATGCCTTCGAGGCGTTCCTGGTTGCCCGCCAGGCGCCTTTCCATGGCCAACGCGGAATTCTCCATGGATTCGGCCAGCGTCAACACGGCGTCCCCGGCGTCCGTGAGAACGAGTCCGTCGCTGGTTCTGCGAAAAAGCGCCTGCCCTGCCTCGGCTTCGAGCACCTTGATCCGGCGTCCCACCGTCGGATGACTCACACCCAATGAACGGGCTGCCTCGCCGAAAGATCTGCTGCGCACGACCGCTAGAAAGATCCGGACGTCGCTCCACTCCATATGATCAGCTCCGTTCAAAAATGTACATGAAATATACAGAAATGGCAGTTCCCAAACAATTATGTGAACGGCATCATCCCGCATCTACCCGCGCCGGCCCATTCCGGGCTGGCCTCAGTTGGAAGGTCAAAGCATGAGCAAGTTGAAAAACAAGGTCGCCCTCGTGACGGGCGCCTCCAAAGGTATCGGCGCAGGCATTGCCCGCCAACTCGCGGCCGACGGCGCGAAGGTCGTCGTCAACTACCTCTCAGGCAAGAACGGTGCAGACGAGGTGGTCGCAGACATTGAAGCCGCGGGCGGAAACGCCTTGGCAGTATGCGCGGACGTCACCAAAAAGGCGGAAGTCGACGCACTGGTCAAGGCGGCCATCGACACCTTCGGCCAGCTGGATATCGTGGTGAACAACTCCGGCATTTACCAGTTCGCCAAAATCGAAGAGACCACCGAAGAACTCTATCGGAAGCAGTTCGACATCAACGTACTCGGTCCGCTGCTGGTCGCCGGCGCGGCCGTGCGGTACCTGGGCGTGGGCGGCAGCATCATCAACATCAGTTCCTTCGTTACGCGTGTTGCTCCGGCAGAGAGTTCCATTTACAGCGGCACGAAAGGCGCGGTTGACGCCATTACTGGCGTGCTTTCGCGGGAACTCGGCCCGCGCGGCATCCGTGTAAACGCCGTGAATCCCGGCATGATCGAAACCGAAGGTACGCATGCTACCGGGGCGATGGGCTCCAACTTCCAGGCCTGGAACGAGAGCCAGACGCCGCTTGGCCGCATCGGCCAGGTGCAAGACATTGCGCCGATCGTCTCGTATCTCGCCTCGGACGATGCCCGCTGGGTGACGGGCGAGATCATCCTGGGTTCGGGCGGCATGCGCTGATACATCAGCCTCGTGCCAGGCACGGCAGCAGCGCGTGCAGGGAAGTCAACGATCCACCGCAGGCCTGATATTTCGGACGGAAAAACATGAAAGACCCACTACGCTTTGCGCCATGGACGAATTCGCCCGTGAGATCGGTACGCCGGGGCCACTTCTGGATTCCAGGTGACCGGATCAAACATGGCGGCCTGACGTACCAGCGTGGCCCGATGTATGTGGAATGGGAAGCCCCCGAAGTGGTGGCGCGGCCGTATCCGGTCGTGCTGATGCACGGCGGCGGCTTCCAAGGAACGGAATGGTTCGACACGCCAGATGGCCGGCCAGGCTGGGCGCAGCGTTTCGTGGAAGCGGGCTACGCCGTGCTGGTGGTAGACCGGCCGGGCCACGGACGGTCGCCTTTCCACGTGCACACGCTTGGCGAAATGGGGCCTCCGTTCTCCTACGAAAGCGGCAAGCGCATTTACTTTCCCGGCGACGATGAGCGGCATACCCAATGGCCTATCGCGCCCGGCGACACCGAGGCAGTGGACGATTTCATCGCCGGTTACGGCCCCCTGCCGGCGGACCTGGAGCTATCACAGACGCTTGATGCCGACCGGATGGCGACCTTGCTCGATCGCATCGGGCCGGCCATCCTTGTCACGCACTCAGCCTCCGGCCCGGATGGCTGGTTGGCGGCTGATCGCCGTCCGGGCCTGGTCAAGGCCATTGCGGCCATTGAACCCATGGGGCCACCATTTGTCGACATCCCCAACATCGGCCCCCTACGTTGGGGGCCAACCGCCGCACCGCTGCGCTTCGAGCCACCGGCGCCCAATGCCGATGCCGTGCGCAATACGGCGCCGGGCAGCCTGCGGCTGCCTTCGCTGGCCGGGCTGCCCATCCTGATGGTCACCGCGCAAGCCTCGGCGTTTGCCACAGCAACACCTCCGACGGCGGCATTTCTCAATGCCGCAGGCGCGTCGGCGGAATTGCTGCATTTGCCCGATCACGGCGTGCATGGCAACGGGCATGGGCTCATCTACGAGAAAAACTCCGATGCCGCACTGGCCCCGGTGCTGGCATGGATCATCAAGCGCACGGAAACGCAAGATTGAACTATTGAGAGGCGGTTGAAATGGAAATCGGAATCATCGGGCTGGGCGCAATGGGGCGCGAAATAGCCCGCAACCTGGCCGCGGCCGGCCACGTAGTCAAGGCATGGAATCGTTCTGGTGGTGACGTCGCGGGCGTGCAGATGGTCGAGACCCCGGCACAGGCACTGCAGGCGGACACCGCCTTGACGATGCTGTCCGACGATGCCGCGATCCGCAGTGTCCTGCTAGAAACGGACGCACTCGTACAAGCGCGCAAGGGGCTGGTGCATATCGTCGCGTCGACCATTTCTGTCGCGTTCGCACAGGAACTCGTGGAGCATCATCGCGCTGCGAAGATCGAGTACGTGGCCGCCCCGGTGCTGGGGCGGCCAGATGTCGCCGCCCGGGGCGAGCTCAACGTCCTCGCCGCCGGGGCGCCCGACACCCTGGAAAAAGTTCGGCCGGTGCTGGAGACCATTGGAAAGCGCGTGTGGAACATGGGCGCGGAACCCCCAACCGCACATGCCACCAAAATTGCCTGCAACATGATGATTACGATGGCAATCGAGGCGATGGCCGAAGCCGTCGTGTTGACCGAATCAAATGGTCTGGCGCGCGAGCGATTCTTCGACTTGATTCTGAACACGCTGTTCGGCAGTCGTTCGTATCAGCTCTATTCGGCCAACATCATTCACGATCGCTACGAGCCGGGATTCAAGGCCTCGCTGGGCTTGAAAGACTTGCGACTTGCCGACGCAGCGGCGGAACAGTTGGGGAGAAACCTGCCGATGCTCGATGCCGTTCGCCATCAAATGGCCAAGGCCGTCAGTGCCGCGGGAGGCGACAGAGACTGGTCGGTGATCGCTGACTTCACCATCCGATCGACAAACTAAGACGCTTCGAGCGATGAGCGCCTTGAGCGGCGGGAAGACGGTCTTCTCGGTCTGCGCGGCGCGGCCTGACCCAGGCGCCATACATGAGCGCGCCAATTCCTGTATAATCGCGGGCTTGGCAGAACTTGCCCCTGGCGCAATGGCAGAGTGGTTATGCAGCGGATTGCAAATCCGTGTACGTCGGTTCGATTCCGGCTTGCGCCTCCAGTATTCATGCGGGTTCCCAGCCGGTTTTGCAGTTTTCCCGCAAAACCGCAGTTTTCCCGCAAAAGCCAAAAATCACCCTCTTTTTGAGGGCTTTTTTTCGCCCAAAAACACCCAAAAAAGGCCTCAAAACGAGCACATTTCCGTGCCGCCTCGTCACGACCGTCGGTTTACAAATTCGGTTTTTTTGTAACAGCGGATAGGCCCCAGAATGACCTCATCGGCATCGGATTTGCGCCAATCATGTGATCAGTAAAGCGAATTAGCAACACCTGAAAAAATGCCGCAAGCGGAAGCGCATTGCGGCGGATCCTCGTGTCAATGGCTGCAGATCAGGCTTCAAGCACTCGGCGCAAGTAGCGCTCAACATCCACTGTTTCAATGCCATTTTTTGCATTGAACGTGTTGGCTTTGTCCCACCACATGCCATCTCCTAACGCAAACGCAGCGCGATAGCGAGTCATCACGTCGTCGGGTGCTTGAGCAAGGTCAGCGCGCAATTTATCCAAGGTCCAAAGCGTCTTGCGGAATGACTTCCCCGTCACCCGCTCAATCACCTCAGCCAGCTCACCGTACGAAATGGTGTCCCCGGCCAAATACACGATTTCATTCGCGATGCGCGGCATGGCATACAAAATCTCTGTAGTGAGGCGACCGATATCCTCTGGCGTGGTCACCGTGACTTTCGTTGCCCACGTCCCCAAGCCGTGAATCGTCCCGGCTGTCAGATTCACCACGTCGAATGCCGGCTCGAACAAGAAACTGGTGAACATGCCGGTAGAGACGATCACCCATTCGGTCTGCCGCTGGGTGCGCAGCATTTGTCGTACATCGTACTGTTCATCGAATACCGGCTGGCCACTCCCACGGCCCACGACGTCGTAGTCTACGCCGAATTGCCACGGAAAATAGCGCTCGACCCTGGCGTTAAGGACAGCGCGAGTGATCTTGATCTGCGTGCCTGGACCCGCAACAAATCCAGTGCAGTTGATCACCGTCTTGTAACGGGCGAACAATTTTTCCAGAGCGCCCACATCACCTGCGAGATCCACGCCTAACACTTCAAGCCCGAGCTTCTTCAGCTCCTCGATGTGCGCGATATCCTTGTGATCCGAGCTGGAAAGACTTCTCGGCGCCACAACGACGGTGACAGACTGACGCAGGGCCGCCGCACGCGGGACAAGCTCACGCAGCACCGCCATACCAAGCTGGCCGGCGCCTAATATCAGAAAATCCTTACGATCGAGTTCTTCGAGAGGCATGTTCAATATTTCCTAATTTCGAACAAAAGATCGCCATCCCAAAAATACCTGCTGGTACGAATCAGCGCTCCTTTTGGGGCGATCCCTTTTGAATGGGCGTTTTCTATCAACGCCGTGAAATGGTAAAGAAGTCGCGCGTGCGAATAAATCGGTTTTGACGCTTTTCATTGTTTGAATAAATGCAATAATTTCCAGTCGCGACTCATCTTTCTTTGGGAGTTGGATCTCCACTACCCCTTCGACCCGAATCCCTCAGGAGACAAGACCGATGGATCGATTCCAGGCTATGGAAACCTTTGCGCGAGTGATCGAGGCAGGCAGCTTTCGTCGGGCTGCCGAGACACTTCATGTGCTTCCGTCCACTGTCACGAGAACGATTAAGGAACTTGAATCTCATCTAGGAACGCGCCTGCTAAATCGCACGACGCGCGCAATTAGCGCTACCGATGCTGGCCTGCGCTATTACGACAGTTGCAAGTCAATCCTGCGCGAACTGTATGAGGCCGAGGCCCTGGCATCGCAGAGGCCCGATTCACTGCGCGGCACGATCAGGATCGGCACCACCTCGTCACTGGCCAGGCATTGCCTTATTTCAGCTTTGCCCGCGTTCACGCAGCGCCACCCTCACGTCGAACTCGATTTCCACCTGTCAGACGCTACCGCGGATGTCGTACAGCAGGGCCTTGATTGTGTAATCCGTACCGGGTCGCTGCGCAGCTCTCAGCTCGTGGCCCGACGCATTGGAAGTTTCCAGTGGGTCGTATGTGGTGCGCCTGCCTATTTGGCGCAACACGGCGTGCCTGAAAATCTGCAGGCGCTTAGTCAGCACATCGCTGTAGGCTATCAGGGCGGGCAAGCGGGACGCTTTGCTCGCTGGCAGTTTCGCCACGCAGGAGCAGTGGTTGACATCACTATGAAGGAAGGTGTCCGCGTGAATGACACAGATGCCTATCTGGATGCCGGGGTCACGGGTTTGGGCCTGATTCGTGTCGCCAGCTACATGGTGCGCGAGCATCTGGCCGCAGGAAGATTGATACGGGTGCTGAACCATCTGTCCTCGCCACCCGAGCCCATATCCATTCTCTACCCCCATAGCCGCCATCTCTCGCCCGTCGTCCGATCTTTCGTAGACTGGAGCAGCGAGCTTGTCGCTCAAGCGTCACAAAAGTGGTGACTGATCTGGGCGCCATCCGTCCTTTCCTAGCGCCTGACCCCGACTTCCCGGTCCCATCTTCCGATTATTCTGCACTCAAACGGGGCTCGAACCAGGATCAACTGGAACATCAATTATTAATTTCCTGGTTGCGCCTCAGCGCTTCGATTAGCAGTCTTGCGCCCTGCGAAAGCGGCGCGCCTCTTCGCGTAACGAGCTCATAGGGTTCGCTGCGCGAGGCTAGGTCGAGCGAAAGAATGCAGGTCATATCGTGGCGGGCAAAAAACTGCGCGACGTCGATGGATACGAGCGCGACGAATGACGGATCGCTACGCAGAATCGCGAGGGTGGCGAACACAGAAGTCGTTTCGAGCAGATGTCTCGGAAAGGGGATTTCGGCGTCCCTGAACTCGCGTTCGAGCAGCAGGCGCATCGGCATGTTCGCGCGGTACACCACCCAGCGATAATCCACAAGATCTTGCAGCGTCAGCCGCTTCGCCCGCCTGAGTGGGTGCTTGACATTGGCAACCACCGCAAGCGTTTCGTCCTGCAGCTTGAGCGAATCGTAAATTTGTGGCGTTTGGCTGATTGTCGTACGACAGATCGCGAGGTCGAGGCGGCCCACATCAATCAGGCTCAGCAGGGCTGCGCTTGTGTCTTCCACGATCTCGACCGACATGTCCGGGTTGAGCATCGTGATTGCGTCAGTAAGAAGCGGTACGGCCCCCATGATGACGCCAACCGACACACGCCCTCCCTGGATCCCCACCATTTCCTCGCGCATGTGCGCAAGCTCCGTGTAAATCACTCGCGCATAACGGATCGCGCAATGTCCGGTCTCGTTGGGTTGAAGCCCACGGTTGGTACGAGTGAATAGCGGCGTGCCGAAGGTGGTTTCGATTTCCTGCAGTGCCTTGCTGGCGCCCGGCTGCGTGAGCGCAACCTGTTGCGCGGCCTTGAGCAGCGAGCCGTGGTCGCCAAGCGCAATCAAAAGCCGCAATTGCTTCAGGTGCAATCGGGAGATGATGGAATTGAGCGAGGGAATCATTGACTTGATAATAAGTTATACCCGTATTAGAAGCTCTCAATTACTGCGCGATTAGCTTTTACCTATACTGGGTCAACGCAAAGCATTCAGATTTCTACGCGTTTCCCGAGTCCCAGACGGTCAGAATCAAGCGCCGTAGCGGCGCATTCATCGACCCACTTATTATAACCAGCGCTTATTCCCATGCCCCTCATCAACTACATCACCCAGATTCAGTTCGACTTCGGTGCCGTCCGTTTGCTCAAGAGTGAATGCGAACGCGTGGGCGTATCCCGCCCATTGATCGTGACCGATAAAGGGGTGCGTGCCGCGGGCATTATCGATACCGTGCTCGACGCGCTTGCGGGCGGCGTACCGGTGACGATCTATGACGGCACCCCGCCTAATCCCAACGAGGCTGCCGTGCGCGAAGCCGTGGCGGTTTATGAGGCGGGAGAGTGCGACGGCATCATCGCCGTAGGAGGGGGGTCCTCCATTGACCTGGCCAAGGGCGTGGCCGTTTGCGCCACCCACGATGGTCCGCTGCAGCGTTTCGCCGTGATCGAAGGTGGCGTGGCAAACATCACCGCGAAAACCGCCCCGGTCATCGCGGTGCCGACGACGGCCGGTACTGGGAGCGAAGTGGGGCGCGGCGCGATTCTGATTCTCGACGACGGCCGCAAAGTCGGCGTGCTCTCGCCGTTCGTGGTGCCGCGCGTTGCAATCTGCGATCCCGAACTGACACTGGGCCTGCCAAGCGCATTGACGGCGGCGACGGGCATGGATGCCATCGCGCATTGCATCGAAACGTTCCTTGCCCCCGCTTTTAACCCGCCCGCGGACGGTATCGCGCTCGACGGATTGTGGCGCGCGTGGCGGCATATTGAGCGCGCGACGCGCGAACCCGGCGATCGCGTCGCGCGCATGAACATGATGAGCGCGTCGATGCAGGGCGCACTCGCATTCCAGAAAGGCCTTGGTTGCGTGCACAGCCTGAGCCATTCGCTCGGCGGCATCAACCCGCGACTTCATCACGGCACACTGAACGCCATCTTTCTGCCGGCCGTGCTCGCTTTTAACCAGGAAGCACCTTCCGTGCGCAACGAGAACAAACTCGAGCGCATTGCAGTGGCAATGGGCTTGAACGGCGGCAATCAAGTGGCTTCGGCGGTGCGTGCGATGACGCAGCGGCTTGACTTGCCGACCGGGCTCGCTCAGCTGGACGTCACGCCGGCGGCGTTCCCGGACATCATCGCGGGCGCGCTCAAGGATCACAGCCACAAGACCAATCCGCGCGAGGCGCTCGCGGCGGATTACCGCGACATGCTCGAAGCGTCTCTGTAAGGCGTTCAGGTGGCGCAGGCAAAAAGCGGCGCTTGCGCGCGCGCGAGTCCCCCTGTTTGACATTCGGAGATTCGATTTACCCCATTGAGGAAATGGAAATGGATATCGCAGGAAACCTATTGATTGGCCAGACTGCGCGACGAGGAACCAACGGTGTGTCGTATGGGATCGACGCAGCTAGCGGCGAACGCCTCGCGCCAGGCTTCGGAAGCGCCACGCTCGAGGACGTGGATGCCGCTTGCGGGCTCGCGTGGTCCGCGTTCGACCGCTTTCGCGAAACGAGCCTGGAAGCCCGCGCGGCGTTTCTGGATACGATTGCCGCCAATATTCTCGCCCTTGGCGACGGGCTCATCGACCGCTGCGTCGCGGAGACGGGACTGCCGCGCGCGCGGATCGAAGGCGAGCGCGCACGCACGGTTAGTCAATTACGCATGTTCGCGGACGTCGTGCGCTCGGGCGATTTTCTCGACGTGCGTGTGGATCCGGCACAGCCAGAACGCAAGCCTCTGCCGCGCGCCGATCTACGCATGCGCCATATTGGACTAGGACCGGTCGCGGTGTTCGGCGCCAGCAACTTTCCGCTCGCCTTTTCCGTTGCGGGGGGTGATACGGCCTCCGCCTTCGCGGCGGGCTGCCCCGTGATCGTCAAGGCGCATGCGGCGCACCCAGGCACATCAGAACTTGTGGGCCTGGCGGTGCGCCAGGCCGTGGAAGATTGTGGCATGCCCGAGGGGACATTCTCGCTACTGTTCGGCAGCGGCCGCGAAATCGGCCAGGCCATCGTGAGCGATCCACGCATCAAGGCGGTAGGTTTCACAGGTTCGCGCCAGGCGGGAACGACCCTGATGGCTATTGCCGCGTCGCGTCCCGAGCCAATTCCGGTCTACGCCGAAATGAGCAGCGTCAATCCGGTGATCTTGTTTCCTCATGCGCTCGAGCAGCGAGGCGAAGCGATCGCGCAGGCTTTCGTGCAATCGCTGACGCTGGGCGCCGGCCAGTTCTGCACGAATCCGGGATTGATCCTGGCCGTGCAGGGGCCGGCACTCGAACGGTTCGTGGCGGCGGCGACGGAGGTTTTGACGCGTACTCCAGCCGCAACGATGCTCACGCCGGGCATTCATCGGGCATTCGAGAACAGCGTGGCGAACTTCTGTGCGCACCCGCATGTGCAGATCTTGGCACGCGCGCAGCCTGCCGCGGGCGCGAACGAGGGGCAAGGCGCGCTCTTTTCGACGACCGTCGAGGCTTTCCGCGAGCACGCCCTGTTGCGTGAAGAGATTTTTGGCGCTGCTTCACTGATCGTACGGTGCCCGGATCTGCAGGCGATGCTCGCACTGATTGAATCGTTGGAAGGACAGCTGACGGCCGCAATGCATATTGACGAGGCGGATTACCCTGCGGCACGGCAGTTCCTGCCCGCCCTGGAGCGACGTGCAGGGCGGGTGCTTGTCAATGGTTTCGGCACGGGTGTGGAAGTCTCGCATGCGATGGTGCACGGCGGCCCCTACCCTTCCACGGCCGACGGGCGCTCGACCTCGGTTGGCAGTCTGGCGATTCGCCGCTATCTACGGCCGGTTTGCTATCAGGACGTGCCAGAGGCGCTGCTGCCCGAGGCGCTAAAAACGGCCAACCCTTGGAAGGTCAATCGCCTCATCGATGGAAAGAGCGAACTTGCGTAGCGTCAGATCGTGCTTGGCCACGAGTTATTAACCCCTAGGCACCGTAACTCAAAGAACACGCCGGCGCATATGCCAGCAAAAGGAGGGTACGAGATGGAGAAAGGAACACCAAAGGAAGGCCCAAATCATCACCGCGTGGCAATCGTGACCGGGGCGAGCACTGGAATCGGCCGGGCCACTGCGCGTGCGTTGCTCGAAGACGGCTGGCACGTTGTACTGGCCAGCCGTCGCGAGGATGCGCTGAATGAAGTAGTGCGTGCGTATCGCGCGGCGGGAAGCGAAGACTCTCGTGCGATCGCGGTACCCACTGACGTGTCCGATCCAGCGTCGGTGCAGCGATTGTTCGACGTGACGCGAGAGACCTTCGGGCGCCTTGACCTGCTCTTCAATAACGCGGGCCTTGGCGTGGAAGGGGTCTCGGTGGAGGCATTGTCCATCGACCGCTGGAAGCAATTGATGGACGTCAATGTGACTGGGACACTGCTTTGTACTCAGGCCGCGTTCCGGCAGATGCGCGCGCAGACCCCTAGCGGCGGGCGCATTATCAATAACGGTTCGCTCTCCGCGCATGTCCCACGATTGCATTCCGCCGATTACACCGCAAGCAAGCACGCGGTCCATGGCCTGACAAAGGCTTGTGCGCTGGACGGACGCCAATACGGCATAGCGGTCTGCCAGATTGACTTCGGCAATGCGCAGACTCACATGACGGCGAAGATGGGCGCGGGCACACTTCAGGCGAATGGCGAACGTGTACCTGAGCCGGTGATGGATGTGTCGCACGCGGCGCGTTCCGTTGCCTACATGGCGAGCCTGCCGCTGGAAGCCAACGTTCAGTTCATGACCGTCATGGCAACTTCGATGCCTTTCATAGGACGTGGGTAGCGCAAAAAGGCGTAGTCATCATACGTGGGTTGTTTTAACCAACACTAAAAAATTAAATAGGAGACATACGATGCAACAACAAGCATCATTGGCGGCGGGCGAACAGCCTGTCGATCTGCTCGACGAGACGCGAATTTTCAGTAAGGTCGGTTGGCGTATTGTTCCGTTGATTCTCGCCTGTTTTGTCGTTGCCTACCTGGACCGGGTGAATATCAGTTTCGCCAAACTGCAGATGCAGTCGGATATCGGCTTGAGCGAAGCCGCGTATGGGCTCGGAGCCAGCGCCTTTTTTATAGGCTACCTGTTGTTCGAAATTCCGAGCAATGCCATTTTGGTAAGGGTGGGTTCCCGGCTTTGGATCGCGCGGATCATGATCACCTGGGGCATCGTCTCGGCCTCGATGATGTTCGTGCGCTCGGAAACCTCGTTCTACCTGTTGCGTTTTCTGCTCGGCGTACTGGAAGCCGGTTTCGTGCCGGGGGTGCTCTACTATTTCACACAGTGGTTTCCGGCCGAGCGGCGTGGGCGCATCAACAATCTCTTTTTCGGCAGCATCGCGCTGTGCGGCATTATCGCCGGGCCACTTTCAGGCGGGATTCTCAAGTTCTTCGACGGCGTTCACGGCTTGCCAGGCTGGCAGTGGCTGTTTCTGCTGGAAGGCGTGCCGTCGATTTTTCTGGGCGTGGTCGTGCTGATGACGCTCGACGATCGCGTCGAAGATGCGAAGTGGCTTTCGCAAGACGAGAAGCGGCGCCTGAGCGCGATCCTCGCGCGTGATCCTCAGGTGGACAGCACGCACTCGTTCGCGGAGGCGCTGAAGCGGCCAGTCACGTATCTGTTTTCGCTCATTTATTTCGGGCTGTGCATGGGCATCTACGGTTTTCTGTTCTGGATGCCGCAATTGATCAAGACAGCCGGCACCTCCGATCCGTTCATGATCGGCCTGATCACGTCACTGCCGTACATGGTGGCGTTGATTGGCACGATTCTGCTGGGCAGGACGTCGGATCGCACCGGCGAGCGCCGCTGGCACCTGACGGGTTGCGCATTGGCGGCGGCAATCGGCTATGTGCTCAGCGCGGCGTACGGAAATAACACCTTGATTCTGGTGATCGGCATGATGATCGCGGCGACCGGCATCATCGCTTCGTTCGGCATTTTCTGGATTTTTCCCGCGCGCGTATTGACGGGAGCCGCCGCAGCCGCGGGCGTGGCGCTCATCAATTCGGTCGGACAGATCGGCGGGCTCATCGCACCGTATATGGTAGGCAAGGTCAAGGAAGTGACCGGCAGCGCATCAATGGGACTCTACACGATCGCACTGACCTGCGCTGTGACGGCGTTGCTTATCGCCTACGCGATGCCACGGAAGATTCGCTTCCGTGATGCCGGTTCGCAGGAACGCTAAATCCCCATTTCCCCTGTTGATTACGACCTTATGAGCAAACAGCCCTTGATTGTTGTGCGGCCATATACTCCGACCGATATGGCGATTCTCGAGCAAACATACAACGTGCATCGTCTGTGGGAGGCAACCGACAAGGCCAGCTTCCTTCGGAAATTCGGCCCAGGCGTGCGCGCGCTCGCGACTGACGGTGAGCACGGCGCCGACGCGGCGATGATGGATTTACTCCCGGACCTCGAGCTCATCGCCAGCTTTGGAGTAGGACTTGACGCAATCGACCTCGCGCACGCACGGCGGCGAAATATCCGCGTGACCCACACGCCAGATGTCTTGACCGAGGATGTCGCCGACATGGCGATCGGCTTGCTGCTCGCGTGCGCTCGTCGTATTCCGCAGTGTGATAGCTACGTGAGGCAAGGACGCTGGCCCGAGGGCGGTCCCGGCCTGACCACACGCGTATGGGGCAAGCGTCTCGGCATACTGGGCCTCGGGCGCGTGGGGCGCGCGGTGGCCAGCCGAGCAGAGGCATTCAAGCTTGAGATCGCTTATCACGATCGATGCAACTTCGATGATGTGCCCTATCGCTATTTCGACGACGTGGCCGCATTGGCTGCTGAAGTGGACTTCCTGGTGATCTGCGCGTCGGCAGATACCGACACGCGAGGCCTGATCGGCAGTCGTGTGCTCGACGCATTGGGGCGCGATGGGATGTTAATTAATATTGCCCGGGGGGCGATCGTTGACGAACCTGTCTTGCTAAGATATTTGCGCGAGCGCCTGATCGCCGGAGCGGCGCTTGATGTCTTTCACAATGAGCCGAGTATCGCGCCAGAGTTCGGCGAGCTCGACAATGTAATCCTGCAGCCTCACCAATCGAGTGCAACCACGGAAACGCGTGCCTCGATGGGTGCGCTCGTACGCGACAATCTGAGCGCTTACTTCTCCGGTCGGCCGTTGCCGACGGAATTTCTTGGGCCGACGAGATAGGCGCGGCGCTCGCGAAATCGCCAAGCGCCATGCTCAAGGGTTCGGCGTTCGAGGCGGAATGCACAAGGCGACGGAAAACGTGGCGACGGCGGGCGTTGACCATGCATCGGGTGTCGCGCCCCAATTCGCGCGACTGATACTTTTAGGAACGTGCGTACCATGACGACAGAGAAAAATCCGTCGGTTGCAACGGGGGGGCGCCCTCGCCTGCGCAGCCGCCGCTGGTTTGATGATCCCACCAATCCGGGCATGACCGCTCTGTATATCGAGAGGTATATGAACTTCGGCATCACGCGCGAGGAACTGCAGTCGGGAAAACCGATTATCGGAATCGCGCAAACCGGCTCGGACCTTGCGCCATGCAACAGGCATCATCTCGACCTGGCCAAGCGCGTCAGGGACGGCATCCGCGATGCAGGTGGAATTCCCCTCGAATTTCCGGTGCACCCAATCCAGGAAACCGGTAAGCGCCCGACGGCCGCGATCGATCGCAACCTCGCGTATCTTGGCCTTGTCGAAATTCTGCACGGCTATCCAATCGACGGCGTGGTGCTCACTACCGGCTGTGACAAGACTACGCCGGCCTGCCTGATGGCGGCGGCCACGGTAAATATCCCATCTATCGTCCTTTCGGGCGGACCGATGCTCGACGGCTGGTACCAGGGGCGCCTGGCGGGCTCTGGCACCGTCGTGTGGGATGCGCGCAAGCGGTTCGCCACCGGCGAAATAGACTATGACGCTTTTATGAGCATGGTGGCGTCGTCTGCGCCGTCGGTGGGACACTGCAATACGATGGGCACGGCGCTGTCGATGAACTCCCTCGCCGAGGCGCTTGGCATGTCGCTGCCCGGGTGCGCCGCGATTCCCGCGCCTTATCGGGAGCGAGGCTGGATGGCCTATCGCACAGGGCAGCGGATCGTCGAGATGGTCGCCGAGAATCTGCGGCCATCCGATATCCTGACTCAGGCCGCGTTCGAGAATGCGGTTGTCGCGGCGGCGGCGCTCGGCGCATCGTCCAACTGTCCGATTCATGTCGTCGCAATTGCGAGACACATGGGCGTCAACCACACGCTTGACGATTGGCAGCGCCTCGGGCCGGAGATTCCGCTACTCGTCGACTGCCAACCGGCCGGACGGTTTCTCGGCGAGGCGTTTTACCGCGCGGGAGGCGTGCCGGCGGTCATGAAGGAACTGATGTTGGCCGGACGTCTGAACACGGAGGTCAGGACGGTCACAGGACATACACTGGCCGAGGACCTGGCCGCGGTCGATGTACCTGACCGTACAGTAATTCGCGCCTACGACAGGCCGTTGAAGGAAGCGGCGGGGTACGTTGTCATGTCGGGCAACCTGTTCGACAGCGCCGTAATGAAAATCAGCGTTATTGATCCCGCCTTCCGCAAACAGTTTTTGTCCGATCCCGACAACCCAGACGTATTCGAGGGCAGGGCTGTCGTGTTTGAGGGGCCAGAGGATTATCATGCGCGCATCGACGATCCGGAATTGGGTATCGACGAGCGCTCCATTCTTGTCATCCGTAACTGCGGGCCAGTCGGTTACCCGGGTGGCGCGGAAGTAGTCAATATGCAGCCTCCCGCCGAACTACTGAAGCGCGGCGTCAAAACGCTGCCGACAATAGGTGATGGCAGGCAGAGTGGCACTTCGGCGAGCCCATCGATCCTCAACGTGTCGCCAGAGGCGGCTGTCGGAGGTGGCCTTGCACTACTCAAAACAGGAGACAGGATTCGCATCGATCTGAAATCGCGCAAGGTGGACGTGATATTGCCGGAAGATGAACTCGCCCGCAGGCGCGATGCGTGGGTCCCGCCCACGTTGCAACACAAGACTCCGTGGGAGGAAATCTATCGGAGCCTAGTGGGCCAGCACGGCAGCGGCGCGTGCCTTGAACCGGCCACACTTTACTTGAACATCCTGGAGGCACGCGGTGAGTCGCGCCACAATCATTGATGCGTAATATGGGGAATGCTTCGATATGTCCGAGCGGGCAGAATCGGCATCGATTCCCGTTAGCGAGAGCGTCGAGGTTGGCGTGCTGGGCGCACGCTTGGCGTAAATGCTACGCCGTGTTCAGGTAAGACCAACGCGGTCAGGCAGGCAATGCGGCAAGCAAAAGGCTCTCGTTACCGAGAGCCTTTTTTTGCCGCTTCGCTACTGCCCCTCCACCCGGTGTCAGGGCTCGATGTAAGCGGGCAATGGCCCATAGGTGCCGCTGCTGGGCGCTGCGCTGGCAACAGGCTGCGACACCTGGGCGGTCGGCTTGGCCGTGGCCGGGCAGGTATGGCCGGTGGCTTCCCACGCGAGGCGGTTCTCGTCTTCGCCGAAACAGAAAAATCTCATGTCGGCCACCTCTTTGTAACCCAGCTTGTAGGCCGTGGCCGTGTCTTCGCGAGCGTTACAAGCAGAACTCTCGCTGGCCACGGAACCGCCTATGCCAAACCCGGTTACGCCCACGCCCATGGTATTGCTCTGGCCGCAATTGTTGGCGCCGCCGAACATGCTGGGCGCGATGTAGACGTTGGGCGTGGTGGAAATGCTCTGGTGTTCGCGCTGGGAAGATCCTTCGAACGTAATGTTGCCCATGCCCATCTGGGCTGACACCCCTACCTGGGCGGTACCCGACTGTGAACTGGAACTGGCGTTGCCGGTTGCGTTGGATGTCGCGTCGGCACCCGTCGTGATGGTCTGACCGTGCGCGCCGGCGGCGCATAAGGCCAATGCCAAAAATAATAGGCGTTTCATGATTATTCTCCTGGAATGAGGCCACCCCAATGCTGTCTGAAGACACATCCGCCACATAATCGCTTTATTCTGAAGCCTGTAACCATACGAATATTGGCAATTCATTTTATGGTTACTCTAAAACCACTTTTTGCCATTTTGTGAGGTTTCACAAACTATTTATTAAAAATAAATCGAGACGGCTTATTCCAAGAAACTGCCTGATTTCAATACTCGTAAGGCTTGATCCGCGCAACTGAGCAGCCCGCCTCCGGTATTCGGGTGAAAATTACCTCGGGCGGCGCGTCCGGGCGGAACCGATTATCATTTGTCGTCGTCGGATGGCGGTCCGTTCTGCTTGCCCCGGACCCGCAGCTCCAGCATGGCTTCGCCGTACGCCTGCTGCAGGGCCTTGATCTGTTTTTCATAAAATTCCTTTACATTCAACGGGTTGGATCTTAGCGCGTTTTCCAGCCCACGCTTTCCTTCTTCGACCCACCGCTCTATCTCGGGTACGGGGAGATCGAAAGCCTCGCTGGCTTCTCGCACGCTGGTGCGGCCCTGGATAATATCCATGACCAGCACGCTCTTGCGCCTGACCGTCCACCGCTTGATTTCTTCGTCAAGTTTCTCGTCCATTACCAGCGCTCCTCAGGTGGGCCCTTTCCCGAGCAAACTTGCGATTAACTCGGAGGGAATGTAACTGCCGTTCTTTAATGCAGTATTTCGCGGCCATATAATTGGCCGCCCCCTTGGACGGCCTGATAATAAGGACATCGGGTCGTCCGCAAAAAAAATTAAAATCAGGTTCAGCGATCGAGTTCTATCCAGTGCCAGCCGGGCGGCACGAAAGCGGGGCTGCCGGCATCCGGATAACTAGGCAGCAGGCGAGTGCCGGCCAGCCAGTAGTCGCGCCACCGGTAGTCGCCGCCAGCCTGGGCCCGCGCGACGACGCTCGTGAAACCGCTGCCGCCTGCCGCGCGGCAATCCGGCGATGCGCTCTCGGCAAGAGAGAAGCCTTGTTCGGGCGGCGTGATCGTCGGAAAGGACAGGGCAAACTGCGGCATCTTCATGTCGGCGTCCCGCTCACAGACCGGCGCAAGCGAGGCCGGAGCAACCGGTCCCACCATCGCCGGCCCGGTCGCCGCGGAGGCCGTACGCAGCATTGCCGCGCACGCCGCAATAACCAGCAAAGCCAGGCATAGCAAGGGTTTCATGAGAGTTCTCCCACGTGTGGGGAAGACCGTTCTTCCCCACACGACAGGTATCCGGACAGATGGGCTTACCAGGTCCAGCCGCCGAAACCGATGCTGCCAACGTTGCCGGTGGCGCCGCTGGTGTATTCACCTCCGGCCATGCCCGAGGTTCCACCCACCGCGAAGCCGCTGGTGAAGCCGCCGCCCACCGACTGGTTGACGCTGGCGCCGTTGGCATACGTCTGAGTCCCTTGGGGGGTCAGCGATACGCCGGAATTGGCGCTGGTCGTGCTGGTCGCCGTGGTGCCCTGCAAGGCGGAGCCGAAGCCGATCGAGCCGCTGCTGCTGGTCGCCTGCGAACCACCCTGGGTGCCGGACGTGGCGGCGCCGGTTCCACCGAATACGCCGATCGCAAAACCCGCCGCATGCGCCATACCCACGGAGCTGACGGCCAGGGCCACTGCCAATAGTGCTTTCTTCATGATGTATGCCTCCTGATATCTCGAGAATCCGTCTCGAGGCGGTCCAACCCGGTTATCTGGGGATTACGCCGCTATCGTTTTTTTCTATAACGCCGCAATCCCACGGAATATCCTTTGTCTGCAAATATGGTGGTTTCCTGTACTGGAAATCCCTTAACGAAAATCGCTCAATCCCGCTATTTCGGAAATTACGGGCAAACAGATCCCCAGCCTGGCTGAAAATGCCAGGTTGAAAATCGGCACCAGTATTTGATTCGGCCCCCGCCGGTGCGCCTTGGCGTACCGCCCGTCTACTACCAACGGCCTGTTTAATACTTACCCTGTTCGCCGCATAATCGAGCCGTGAAACCCACGACTGCAAACTTCTGACTAATCTCTGCAATTTCCACGTCTGCCCCGACGCTTTCTGAAATTGCCTCCCTACTCCCGTTCATACTCGCCTGCACGGACTTCATTCTAGGCAGTTCCGATTCACAAAATTTACAGTTTGTGATTTTTCAAATTTTTTTTTGAAATCTGGCCTTGCATGGTTCCGCGCCTGAATCAGCAAGCGCCGGCAGCGGGCGCTGGCCCACCAGCGAAAGGACGAGTCTCATGGACCCACGCATTCAATACTGCATAACGCAGATCGAACAGAAAATCCTGCATGAATCAACCGAACACTGTGTGCATGACGCGCTCATACAAGAACTGGCACACGACATCCGGCTCAGCCGGTTCCGCCTGACCCGCCTGTTCTTGAAGGACTTCCAGCATTCGCCTCGCGATTACATCCATCGCAACCTGATGGGGCGCTGCGCCCTGATGGTGGCGCATACGCGTCAGCCGCTCTTTTCAATAGCAATCGACATGGGGTTTTCGAGCCAGCAGGCATTTACGCGGGCCTTCACCCGCTATTGGGGAATTTCCCCCTGCCGGTTCCGGCTGGCGCATGCCCGCTACATTGCCAAGATGAACGAGTCGGGCATGGTGGCCGCCTACGCTCAGTGCGCGCCGGATAGCCAGGTTCGCGTCACGGTACGCGAACTGCCGTCCACCCGCTTCTGGGCGGTACGCTACGAAGGCATGTCCAGTCAGAAGTACGCTTGCTGGAACGACTTCCGCCGGCTGTTCGCACACTTGCGGTCAGACCTGCTCACCGGGCCGTTCTTCGGCCTGACCTACGACACGCCGATGTTCGTGCCCACGCCGTTCATGCGCTATTACTGCGGCGTGCAGGTTCCCCCCGGGTTCGGCCCCAAGCCCAAGGATGCTTTCGAGATCACCCTGCCCGGCGGCCGCATCGCCATGTGCGAAGCCCAATGCACGGCCGACGGCCTGCCGGCGCTGTACGCGAACCTGCTGGACCAGTGGCTGCCGCGCTCCGGCTATAGCCTGCGAGCCTCTTGCTTCGCCGAGCGCTTTGAAACCTTTCCCACGAATTGGGAGTTCAATCCTCGACGGGTACAATTAAATTGCTGGATTCAGTAATTATTAATGATAATTGATATTATTATGTAGCAAATCTATTGCTAATTCTATTATTTCAAGTTAAATTTTTTCACAAGCCGGCAACATGGGTTGCCGGCCATCCCGCGGCGGACAGACATGCCTGCCGCCGGTTTCGTCCATCGTCACCGCTTCTGACGCGCCCCAAGCAACAACTACAAACAGGGCATTGGGATCATCAAGGGAGAAGCAAACGTGTCGACCATCATCGTCATCGAATCACGGCCGTGGATACGGCAAGGCATTCTCCAGGCCACTGCGCAGGCCGCACCCGGCTGGCGCATTGACGGTTCCGCCTACCTCGACATGCCTGTCGAGCCATGGCGCGAGCAGGGATATGAATTGATGCTGCTGTCCGTGCTGGACCTGGACGACGTGCACCAGGCCGTGACCATGGCCAGGCTGACGTACATGCCCAAGGCCATTCTGCTGCTGGTCAGCAGCCGAGGCGTCGCGCCTTGGGCCAACGGCCTGCCGGCCGGCGTCGTGGGGTGCGTGCCCACCGACGCCCCCGCCGAAATGCTGCAGGCGTCGATCAGACTGGTGCTGGCTGGCGGCATGTTCTTTCCCGCGCAAGGCATCGGCAGGCGTGGGGCCGAACACCTCGACGCGCCCTGCCAGCCTGCGGCCGATGCCGACGCGGCCTGTACGGCGCCGCGCGAGCTTCAGTTCATGCACCATGAAGGCCAGGCGCTGGGGCTGACCCCGCGCCAGTACGAAGTGCTGGTACTGCTGGCGCGCGGCTATACATTGAAAGCGATCGGGCGCGACCTGAACATTGCCGTCACCACGGCCAAGGTGCATGCGGAAACCGTGTACCAGCGCCTGCACGTGCATAACCGCACCGAAGCCGTCTATGCCGCCATCTCGCGCGGCGCGACGCTGGGCTGGCCCGCCATGGCGCGCGAAGCTGCCGTCAGCGTGTAGCGCCAGCGCCCCGGTGCGCGGGCATTCTGGTTAAATGGCGAGACACGCGGGCCGCCGGCCCGCGGCATCTTGCCGCCCACCCATGGATTCCTCCGTCAGAGCCGCCCTGGCCAAATGGCCCAATGTTCCCGCCGTGTACGGCTGGCTGTCACTGGACGAACGCGGACGCTGGCGCCTGCATCCTTTGGGCGACGCCACCGGCGGCGGGCCTGGCGAATCCATCGAAAACACCCAGATCCTGGATTTCATCGGCCGCAATTACGATCGTGACGAAGCAGGCCGCTGGTTTTTCCAGAATGGCCCGCAGCGCGTGTACGTGCGCCTGGATGCCGCGCCGTTCCTGCTGCGCCGCGCCGACGACGGCGTCGGCCTGGTCACGCATACCGGCCGGACGGTGCGGGCGGTGACAGCCTGGCTGCTGGACGACACGGGGCGCCTGTACGCGCAGACCGATGCGGGGCCGGCCATGGTTGAAGGCCGCGAACTGCCTGCGCTGCTCGACTCATTACGCGATGCGCAGGGCCGGCCGTTGGCCGATGCGCTGGAATCGGCCGCCGCGGGCATGCCGGTTTTGCACCCTGCCCTGCCGGCTCCCGCCCCGCTGTATCTGGACGTCGCGCAAGCCGACATTCCTGCCCGCCTGGCCTTCGTGGCCAACCCGCGCGCCTGAACGCGACGCGCCGCGCAACAGGCGGCCCGACTGCCGTTAGAATCGACGGCATGACCGCCCAATCGCCTCCGACGTACTTCCCAGCCCCGCGCCGGGCACGCTTCTGCAGCCAGTGCGGCTCCCCCATCAACCGCCGGGTGCCGGATGGCGACAATCGCGAACGCGACATCTGCGACCACTGCGGCGCCATCCACTACCAGAATCCGCGCATGGTAGTGGGCACGGTGCCCGTCTGGGAAAACCGCATCCTGCTGTGCCGGCGCGCCATCGAACCCCGCTACGACACCTGGACCCTGCCGGCGGGCTTCATGGAGCTCGGCGAAAGCACCGCGCAAGGCGCGGCGCGCGAAACCCTGGAAGAATCGGGCGCGCGCATCGAGCTGGGCCCGTTGTTCACGATCATCGATGTGCCGCAGATTGAGCAGGTTCACCTGTTCTATCTGGCCCGCGCGCTGGATCCCGAGCTCGACCCCGGCCCCGAAAGCCTGGAAGCGCGCTACTACGACGAGGCCGACATCCCCTGGGAAGACCTGTCGTTCCGCACGGTGGCCACCACCCTGAAACAGTTCCTGGAGGACCGCCGGCGCGGCAGCTTCGGCACCCATCGCTACACCCTCGAATCGCATCGCTGATCTTGAAGCTGCCCTGGTTATCCCCCGACACGCCCTTCCCGCCCGTCGAGCATGCACTGTCCGACCCGGCGGGCCTGCTGGCGGCGGGCGCCGACCTGTCGCTGGAACGCCTGACCGCCGCATACTCCAACGGCATTTTTCCGTGGTACAGCGAAGGCGAGCCGATTCTGTGGTGGAGCCCCGATCCGCGCATGGTGCTGGCGTGCGCGGATTTCGCGCCTTCGCATTCGCTGCGCAAGCTGCTGCGCCAGATCGCGCGCGAAGAAGGCGCGCTGCTGCCGCGCCTGCAGGTGCGCGTCGACACCGAGTTCGACGCCGTGGTGGCGCAATGCGCCGCGCCGCGCGACGGGCAGGCCGGCACCTGGATCACCGCGGACATGCGGCAGGCCTACCGCGCCTGGCACGCCGCCGGCGTGGCGCATAGCGTCGAAACCTGGATCGACGGCGAATTGGCGGGCGGCCTGTACGGCATCAGCCTGGGCCGCATGTTCTTCGGCGAATCGATGTTCACCCGCGTGCCCGACGCCTCGAAAGTCGCACTGGCCTATCTGGTGGCGTTCCTGCGGCGGGCCGGCGTCGAATGGATCGACTGCCAGCAGCAGACGCGGCACCTTGCCAGCCTGGGCGCCCGGCCGGTGTCGCGCGCCCGCTTCGTGGAACACGTGCGCCAGGCAGTTGCCGGGCCTGCGCCCGCCTGGCAGTCGGGGCGCCTGGACAGCCAGGGCCGACTGCACCCCGCCCCGCTGTCGGCCTTGCTGTACTGACCCGCTTCGGCGTTAAGATGTAGCCATGTCCGCCCGGCCCGATTCCTGGCGGGCCGCCCATGAGCCAGCTCAAAGAACTTCCTTTCGCCACCCTGCAGTTTTATTCCACTGCGCCCTACCCGTGCAGCTATCTGCCCGGGCAGCAGGCGCGATCGCAGGTGGCCGCGCCAGGGCACCTGATCAACGCGGGCGCGTACTCGCAATTGGTGGAACAGGGATTCCGGCGCAGCGGGCTGTTCACCTACCGGCCCCATTGCGACAATTGCCGGGCGTGTGTGCCGGTGCGCGTGGACACGGCCCGTTTCGCGCCCAATCGCAGCCAGCGGCGCGCGTGGCGAGGCCATCAGGGGCTGCGCGCCTTCGTGGCGGAGCTGGCCTGGTCACCCGAGCACTACGACCTATACACCCGCTACCAGCAGGGCCGCCACCCCGGCGGCGGCATGGACGACGACAGCCGCACGCAGTACGCGCAGTTCCTGCTTACCAGCCGGGTCAACACGCGCCTGGTCGAATTCCGCGATGCCGAAGGCACGCTGGCCATGGTGTCGATCATTGACGTGCTCGACGACGGCCTGTCCTCGGTGTACACGTTCTATGATCCGGCCGCGCGCGGCAGCCTGGGCACCTACAACGTGTTGTGGCAGATCGAGCAGTGCCGCACCCTGGACCTGCCCTGGCTGTACCTGGGCTACTGGATCCGCGACAGCCGCAAGATGGCCTACAAGTCGGGCTTCAAGCCGTTGCAGCTGTACCTGGACGGCGCCTGGCAAGCGCCGCCGCCCGGCACGCTCTGACCCGCTCGCGACGGCGCAAACTGGCTACAATTGCGCCCCATGTCGATCCTGTTCCAAGCCTACCCCCTCGCGCGCCCGGCCCTGTTCGCCATGGACGCGGAAACCGCCCATGAAGTCACGCTGGCCGGCCTGCAACGCGCCTACGATTGCGGGGCCACGCGCAGGCTGCTGCGCGCGCGCCCGCAGGCGCCCGCCACCCTGATGGGGCTGGCGCTGGACAACCCCGTGGGGCTGGCCGCCGGCCTGGACAAAAACGGCGCCTATATCGATGCCCTGGGCAACCTGGGCTTCGGATTCGTCGAAGTGGGCACTGTTACGCCGCGGGCGCAGCCGGGCAACCCCAAGCCCCGCATGTTCCGCCTGCCGCGCGCCCAGGCGCTGATCAACCGCCTGGGCTTCAACAACCAGGGCCTGGACGCTTTCATCGCCAATGTGCAGCGCAGCCAGTGGCGCGCCCAGGGCGGCGTGCTGGGGCTGAATATCGGCAAGAATGCCGACACCCCTATCGAGCGGGCAGCCGACGACTACCTGCTGGGGCTGGAAGGCGTGTACCCGCACGCCGATTACGTCACCGTGAATATTTCGTCGCCCAACACGCAGAACCTGCGCGCCCTGCAAGGCGGCGATGAATTGTCGGCGCTGCTGGCGCAATTGCGCGACAAGCGCGCCGAACTGGCCGACCGCCACCAGCGCCACGTGCCGCTGGCCGTGAAAATCGCCCCCGACCTGAGCGAAGCGCAGATCGACGCCATCGCCGACATCCTGCCGCGCTACGGCGTCGATGGCGTCATTGCCACCAACACCACGCTGTCGCGCGATGCCGTGGCCGGGCAGCCCCATGCCAACGAGGCCGGCGGCCTGTCGGGCGCGCCGGTGCATGCGCTGTCGCTGGCCGTCATCGCCCGCCTGCGCCAGCGCATGGGGCCTGGCGCGGCCATCATCGGGGTGGGCGGCATTCTGTCGGGCCGCCAGGCCCGCGAGAAAATCGACGCGGGCGCCAACGCGGTGCAGCTGTATACCGGGCTGATCTACCGCGGGCCGGCGCTGGTGGGCGAATGCGTGAGCGCTATCAAAGCAGACGGCAAATAAAAAAAGCCACCCCGGGGGGTGGCTAATTCCAGCTCTGCTCTGTCACTCAACAGTACTACAGTCTGGCCGGCGGCAACAGCCCCGGCCAGCCATATCAGGCTGCGCGGCGGCTGCGCGGCGCCTTGGTGGCGGCCTCGGCAGCCTCGGTGGCGGCCTTGAACGTGGCGTTCGCGGCGGCGTTCAGGTTCGACTCGGCGACTTCAGCAGCCTGCTTGGCGGCCTTGGTCAGCGATTCGTAGGCACCGTTGGCGGTGGCCAGCGACGACTTCAGCAGCGCCACGGCGCTTTCCGAGCCGGTGGGGGCGTTTTTCGAAAACTGTTCGACGGCGTCGGCCACTTGCTGCTGGCCTTCGGCGATCTGGGCTTCGGCCAGCTTGGCCAGTTCGCCTTGCACGCCGGCGACGATGTCATACACGTGCTTGCCGTAGGCCAGGGCCTTTTCGGCGCCCGGCTGCACCAGGGCGGTGGCGAACGCGGCGGCTTCCTGCGGGTCTTTGACGGCAATGGCCTGCTGCGAGGTCTGGGCGACTTCGTCCAGCGTCGCCTTGACCACCTTCAGGTTCAGGTCGACCAGCTTTTCGAAGCCGGCGAACAGGGTGGCCTGGGTGGCAGCCAGGGTATTCAGGGCGGATTTCTGGCGGTCCAGAACTTGTTGCGGAATGGCGGTCATGTAGATCTCCGGTAGTGGGCCGGGGGCGTGCCGGCAGATAATGATGCTTCGCTAGGGGGTGCAAACGGCCCGGTAGCGGGTATTGCGAGCTATCGCCGGCGCGTTTGTTGCACTGCACAAACCACATTTTACGGGCCTGGAACCGCGTGTCAAGCATTTTTGACGCGTCGCAGCATTTACAGGTTTGCGCCGCCGCAGGATCGGGGGAAATACCCGGTGACGGACCCCCTATTTGTTTTCTACACTGGCTGCCAGCTGATGACACTCCAAGAAAGGCTCGTCAGCCCAAGTGAAAACACCGCCGCGCACCCTGCGGCACAGGAGACCTCATGACATTCATCCCCCGTACGCTTTCGGCATTGCTGGCCGCCGGCGCCCTGCTCGCAGCCGGCGCTGTCCACGCTGAATATCCGGAACGGGCCATTAACATGGTCGTCCCGTTCTCGGCGGGCGGCCCCACCGACAACGTGGCACGGTCGCTGGCCGAAGCCATGCGGCCCACCCTGGGCCAGTCCGTCGTGGTCGAAAACAAGACCGGCGCGGGCGGCACCATCGGCAGCTCGTTCGTGGCGCGCGCCGAACCCGACGGCTACACCGTGCTGCTGATGCACCTGGGCTTCACCACGGCGGCCTCCCTGTACAAGAACCCGGGCTACGATCCCTTCACCAGCTTCGAGCCGGTGGGCCTGGTGGTCGACGTTCCCATGACCATCATCGCCCGCGAAGATTTCCCGCCCAACAACATCAAAGAGCTGGTCGACTACGTCAAGGCCAATAAAGACAAGGTTTCGCTGGCCAACGCCGGCATCGGCGCCGCCAGCCACCTGTGCGGCACCATGCTGGTCGATGCCCTGGGCGTCGATCTGCTGACCGTTCCCTACAAGGGTACGGGCCCGGCCATGAACGACCTGCTGGGCAAGCAGGTCGACATGCTGTGCGACCAGACCACCAACACCACCCAGTACATCACCAGCCACAAGGTGAAGGCTTATGCGGTCACCAGCCTGAAGCGCGTGCCCACGCTGCCCGACCTGCCTACCATGGACGAATCGGGCTTCAAGGGCTTCCAAGTGGGTATCTGGCACGGCATGTGGGTACCGAAGGGCACGCCGCAGCCGGTCGTCGACAAGCTGGTCAAGGCCCTGCAGGCCGGCCTGGCAGACCCGAAGTTCAAGGAACGCATGGCGGGCCTGGGCGCCGAAGTGCTGAACGACGACGCCAACCCCAAGGCGCTCGAAGCCAAGGTCAAGCAGCAAGTGCCGCAGTGGGCCGAGCTGTTCAAGAAGGCCGGCGTACCGAAACAATAAAACCAATAATACCGGCCCTCGGGCCCCTGGAACCCCTGGCTTGCCAGGGGTTTTTTATTGCGGAGCGGCCGGATTGCCCGGCGTCAAGTTTGGCGGATCTCGCCAGTTGCCCGGCCAGGGAGGCGGATTACGTGCGCACCGCATGCGGCGCCAGGCCCTTGCCGGTGTGGTTGGCGGTAACCGTGGGCTCGTAGCCCAGGGCTTCGGAAATATTGCGGGCGGCCTCGACCAGGGCCTGTATCCATTCGTCTTGCAGGCGCTCGGACGGCGCCGAGATCGACAGGCCGGCCACCAGCTTGCCGGTGTCGTCGAAAATGCCGGCCGCGATGCAGCGCACGCCCATTTCGAGTTCTTCGTTGTCGCGCGCGTAGCCATGCCGGCGCACCAGGGCCAGCTCGCGCTCGAGGCGTTCGAGATCGGTAAGGCTGTTGCGGGTGTGTCCGGCCAGCCCGGTGCGCAGCGCATAGGCGCGCACCTGGCGGCTGTCGATGGTGGACAGGAACAGCTTGCCGGTGGACGTGAGATGCAGCGGGGCCCGTCCGCCGATGGCGCGCACCACCTGCATGCCCGACCGCTCGCTCCAGGCCCGGTCGATGTAGACGATTTCGTCGCCCTGCTGCACCGACAGGTTGATGGTCTGGCCGGTAAGCTTGTGCAGCGAGCGCATGGCCGAAATGGCGGCCTCGCGCACGTTCAGGCGCCCTTTCACCAGCGAGCCGAGTTCGAGCAGGCGCATGCCCAGCTGGTACAAGCCGTTGTCGACGCGCTCGACATAGCGGCCCACGACCAGGTCGTTAAGAATGCGATGCGCCGTAGACGCGTGCAGCCCGGTGGTGGCGGACAGCTCTTTCAGGGTGACCGGGTCGGAGTGGGCCGCCAGCGCGTCGAGCAGGCGCATGGCGCGTTCGATGACCTGGATGGCAATAGGAGACTGGCCCGGGGCATGCTCGCTGTCCGAGCCCGGCGCGGTGGCTGACATGGTGGAAGTCACAATGGTTGGTTAACGCGGGTCACAGATGCGCCCCCGGCGCGGGGACGGATGCCGCGGCGCACCATGAGGCTGATTTCCCGTATTGTGAAATCTCGCAGCCGATTTGGCAACCCGTTTCCCCGTCTGGCGCCTGTGGCGGCCCTGTTCAGGGGGCCAGCCGGCCCCCCAGCCGCTGCACTTCTTGCTGCAGAAATGCCAGCGCCTCGGCGGCCGGACCGGGGTCGCCCTTGACGCCCAGTTCGATGTGCGGCGGGCCGCCAGCCTCGCCCACGCTGGGCAGGCTGAAAGCGCGCACCGCGGCCCAACGCTGCTCGATGACCTGCATCACCGGCGCGATGCGCGATTCGGGCATGCCGAACACCAGGAATGAGTGCTCGACGTGCGCCACCTGGTGATGCAGGGCAGCGTAGCGCGTGTCGAGCGTCCATTCGAGCATGGGCCAGGCCATGACCGGAAAACCCGGCACGAAGGTGTGATCGTGGATGAAAAAGCCCGGGATGCGGTTGTAGGGGTTGGGCACGATCTCGCTGCCGGCGGGGAACATGCCCATCTGCAGGCGGTGCTGGTTCTCGGGGGTGCTCATGTCGGGGGAGCCCTGCCCCTTGGCCACCATCTCGGCCACCCGCAGCGCGATGGCCTGCTCGGCGTCGGGATGCAATTGCAGCGGCACATCGAGCGCGGCGGCGGCGGCCTGGCGGGTGTGGTCGTCGGGCGTGGCCCCGATGCCGCCGCACGACAGCACGATGTCGCCCGAGGCAAAGCTGCGGCGCAGGGCCGCGGTCAGCGCCGCGCGGTCATCGGGCAGGATTTCGACATGCGACAGTTGCAGGCCGCGCGCGGCCAGCAGCTCGACGACTTTGGCGAAGTGCTTGTCCTGGCGGCGGCCGGACAGGATTTCATCGCCCACGATGATCAGGCCGATGCGGCGGGAAGTGGAAGCAGCCATGGTGTCTGGTAAGTGGAAGGGGTCAGGCTTCGATGACGCGTTCCTGGCGCAGGCGGCGCAGAGCTTCAAGCCCGTAATGCGCATACACCAGGCCCGAGTACACGGGCAGGATGATCCACGCGGGCGGCAGCAGGTTCAGCAACGAGCAGATCAGGCCGATGATCCAGAAGCCGGTATTGTGGCGTTCGAGCAGGATGCGGCGCTCGGCCGGGCTGGCATGCTCGACGATGGCATCGACGCGCAGCATGCGCGAAAACGCAAACGCCCACCAGAAGACCGACAAGATCACCGCCATGGGTGGGATCAGCCAGAATGGCAGCGTCAGCACCCAGCCGATGGCGAATATCGCGCTGACCCAGATGGCGTTCCAGACGCTGTACGCCGTGGCATTGCGCCCCTGGCGCGTCACCCCGGCGTACTCGCGCGCGCCGACGTGGCGCAGCACGAGTGGCATGACGAATACGGCGGCGATGGCCAGCCCCAGAATGCCCGATACGGGCAGCAGGATGGCCGCTGCAATGACGGGAATGAAATACAGCTTGATGGAGAACAGCCCGATGCCCACCAGCCAGGCATCGACGTTGTTGACGAACTGCCACTGCGACGCCTGCAGGTTGAGCCAGTCGGTCAGCGGAGTCCAGAACAGCCACACCAGCAGCAACGCGCCCAGCAGCGCGATGACGAACGGCAGCAGCACCGCGAACAGCATATTGGGATGGCACTGCGACACCAGCGCGCGCTTGAACGCCTGGGCAACGCCGGCCGCGCCTGCCGCGGCGGCGCGGGCCGGCGTGGGCGCCGCGGGATCGGGGCGGGGAGGAATCATGTGGCGAACCTGTCGGTAGACATGCCGGGTATCATAGTCTCAAACACGCTGCGATTTGATGCCATGCCCCTGCTCGTTCCCGGAACCGACACTCCCGCGCTGCGCGCCGCCTTGGCCGACGGCGGCCCCGACACCTGGCTGGTAGCCTGCTTTTGCGCGGCCTGGTGCGATACCTGCGGCCAATACCGGCCGCGGCTGGCGGCCCTGGCCGACGCCCAGCCCCAACGGGTGTTTGCATGGATCGACATCGAAGACCACCCCGACCTGCTCGGCGACGAAGATGTCGAGAACTTTCCCACGCTGCTGGTGCAGGTGGGCGGGCGCGTGGTGTTTTATGGCCCGATGCTGCCGCACATCGGCCACCTGGAGCGGCTGCTCGACAGCCTGGGGCCCGACAGCCCCACGGTGGCCACCGGCCTGCCCGACGTGCCCGCGCTGCTGGCGCAGTAGCGGCTGGGCGGGCTCAGGGCTTGCGGCTGCCGCCCAGCAGCACCGCCACCTGGCGCTTGGGCGTGCTGCTGCGCGATTCCGTTTTGGGCTCGGCCTGGTCAGCCGCGGGCGCGGCCGGCTCGTACGGCTTGTAGAAAAAATCGTCCACCGGCTGCTGCGGCGCGCCGTAGGCCTGCGAAGACCCGCGCCGCTCGCGGCCGCGGCCCCGCGCATCGCGGCCGTCGCGCGTATCGCGCGTGTGGCTGCGCGCCACCAGGTCGGGGGGCACGTCGAGCGTGCCGCGCGGCACCGGCCGCTTGGTGAGCTTTTCGATGTCTTGCAGGTAGCGGGTTTCGTCGGCCGTGAACAGCGCAATGGCTTCGCCCGAGGCGCCCGCGCGGCCGGTGCGGCCAATGCGGTGCACGTAGTCTTCGGCGTTGTGCGGCAGGTCGTAGTTGATGACGCAGGGCACGCCGGCCACGTCCAGGCCGCGGGCGGCCACGTCGGTGGCCACCAGCACTTCGAGCTCGCCGGCCTTGAAGGCGTCGAGCGCCTTCATGCGGTCGGCCTGGCTCTTGTCGCCGTGGATGGATTCGGCCCGCACGCCGTCGCGTTCGAGTTCGCGCGCCAGGCGCGCCGTGCCGATCTTGGTGTTCGAGAACACGATCACCTGCTTCAGCCCGCGCGACTTCACCAGGTGTACCACCGCGGCGCGCTTCGCGTCGCTGGGCATCTGGTAGGCGATCTGGCTGACCGTATCGGCCGTGGCATTGCGCGCGGCGACTTCGATTTCGACCGGCTGGTTCAGGTAGGTGCGGCCCAGCTTGCGGATTTCGTTGCTGAAAGTGGCCGAGAACAGCAGCCCCTGGCGCTGCGCCGGCAGCAGCCTGACGATGCGGTCGAGGTCGGGCAGGAAGCCCATGTCGAGCATGCGGTCAGCCTCGTCCAGCACCAGGATGCCCACCTGGCCCAGGTTGACGGTTTTTTGCTCGACGTGGTCGAGCAGGCGGCCCGGCGTGGCCACCAGGATCTCGCAGCCGCGCCGCAGCGCCTCTTTCTGGGGCCCGATATCAACCCCGCCGAACACCACGGCCGAGCGCAGCGGCGTGTGCTTGCTGTAGCGCTTGACGCTCTCGTAGACCTGGTCGGCGAGTTCGCGCGTGGGGGTCAGGATGAGCGTGCGCACCGGATGCCGCGCCGGCGATGCGCTGGTATTGGCCAGCGGCATCAGGCGATGCAGGATGGGCAGCGTAAAGGCCGCCGTCTTGCCGGTGCCGGTTTGCGCCGCGCCCATGACATCGCGCCCGGCCATCACGGCAGGCAAGGCCTGCGCCTGGATGGGCGTCGGGGTGGTGTATCCGGTGTCGGCGACCGACTGGAGCAGTTGCGGGTGCAGTCCGAAGTCGGCGAAAGTCGGGGTGGGCGCGTCGGTGCTGGGAGCTTCGGGGGTAGTGGAGTCAGTCATCAGGATGGGCAGATGCCGGGGCAATGAAAAAGAACAAAACGAGTATGCTGCCAAGCCCGGATTGCTGTGGATAACTTTATTTTAGCGCAGCCGGCCCAGAGGCCTAACCGGCGAGCCAGCGCAGCGTCCAGAGCACCAGCATGCCTGCCACGATAACCAGCACCGCGCTGCGGGTGCGCAGGAACACCACGACCGCTACCGTGGCGGCCACCAGACGGTAGTCGAAGGCTGGCCCCGCCCCGGCTTTCCAGGGCAGCAGGTCGGGCACGATGATGGCCGTGAGGGCGGCCGCCGGGGCATAGCGCAGGGCGCGGCGCACGCTATCGGGCAGCGGCACGTAGTCGCCGAACAGCATGAAACCCGCGCGGGTCAGCACGCTGCAGAGCGCCAGCAACAGGATGGCGGAATAGACGTAGATTTCCGAGGGCCAGAAGCTCATGGACGCGCCACCTTGTGGAAATACCGTTCGGCGGCGATGCCGGCCAGGATGCCGACGATCACTGCGGCCGCCAGGCCCAGCCGCAGGGGCAGCAGCTGACCGACCCAGGCGGTCAGCCCGGCGGCCAGCATGGACACCAGCATGGGGCGGGAATTGGCCAGCGGCACCGTGATGGCCAGCAGCGCCAGCACCGCGGCGAAGTCGAGCGACCAGGCCGTGGGCACCAGCGTGCCCAGGTAGATGCCGGCAATCGACGACGACTGCCACACCACCCAGCCCGGGGCGATGGTGCCCAGGAAATACCACAACTGCTCGCGCGTGCCCCGTTCGGCGGCGTCGCCGAAGCGCGGCATGAACAGCACGAAACCCATGTCGGTCGTGAAATACCCCAGCCCCAGGCGGCGCGGCCAGGACAGATGGCGAAAGTAGGGATGCAGGGCGGCGCCGAAAATAATGAAGCGCAGGTTGACCACGCTGCCCGCCATGAAAATGAGCCATAGGGGCGCGCCGCTGGCAATGAGCGGCAGCGAGGTCAGCTGGGCCGACCCGGCATACAGCAGCAGGGTCATGGCCAGGGCCATGGATTCGGTCAGGCCCGACTTGACCATGGCCACGCCGGTGACCAGGCCCCAGGTGGCGGTGGCGATCAGGGCCGGCATCAGGGCATGCAGGCCTTGGCGGAATGCCGCGATGCGCTCCTGGCGCACCAGGCGAGGGTCTTCGGGCAGGGCGGCGGGGTCAGCGGGCACCTGGCGCCCCCTGGCAAACGGAACTGGACGGCATGGAATTCATCAAAGAAGGCACATACACGCACGCCAGCTCGCCCGGCGCGGCGCCAAGCCGGGCGTCGCCCGCGGGCCCTGGCGCTGAAACGCGGCATTGTACCCTTGCCGCTTGATACAATAGGCGCCTCTTTCAAGGGGGAATACCATGTCGATGGCGGACCGTGACGGTTTCATCTGGTACGACGGCAAGCTGGTGCCGTGGCGCGACGCCACCACGCACGTCCTGACCCACTCCCTGCATTACGGCCTGTCGGTGTTCGAAGGCGTGCGCGCCTACAAAACCGACGCCGGAACCGCCATCTTCCGCCTGCAAGACCACACCCGGCGGCTGTGCAATTCGGCGCACATCTACCAGATTCCCATGCCGTTCGACCCTGACACGCTCAACGCGGCGCAGTGCGAGGTCGTGCGGGCCAACCAGCTCGAATCCTGCTACCTGCGTCCGCTGGTGTTCTACGGCTCGGAAAAAATGGGCGTATCGCCCAAGGGCGCCAAGGTGCACGTAGCCATCGCGGCCTGGCCCTGGGGCGCCTACCTGGGCGAAGAAGCTCTGGCGCAGGGCATCCGCGTGAAGGTGTCGTCGTACGCGCGCCAGCACGTCAACGTCACCATGCCGCGCGCCAAGGTGGCCACTACCTACGCCAACTCCATCATCGCCAATGCCGAGGCCCTGCAAGACGGCTACGACGAAGCCCTGCTGCTCGACACCGAAGGCTTCGTGGCCGAGGGCGCGGGCGAAAACGTCTTCATCGTCAAAGACGGTGTGCTGTGCGAACCCGAAATCGCCTCGGCCCTGACCGGCATTACGCGATCCACCGTGCATGCGCTGGCGGCCGACCTGGGCATTCCCGTGGTCACCAAGCGCCTGACGCGCGACGACATCTACATCGCCGACGAAGCCTTCTTCACGGGCACCGCCGCCGAAGTCACACCCATCCGCGAAGTCGACAACCGCAAGATCGGCGCGGGCCGGCGCGGGCCGGTCACCGAAAAACTGCAAACGGCGTTCTTCGACCTGGTCAGCGGGCGCAATGCCAAGTACGCGCACTGGCTCACCCCGGTCTGATCCGCCGTTTTCTTCCACCTTACGTTTTTTCCAGGAAACCTCCATGACCGCCGCCGCTCCCGCCGCCGCGACCTCGCACGAAACCATCGAAATCGGCGCCGAAGACCTGCCCGTGTACTGCCCGGGCCCCAAGGCGCCCCTCTGGAGCATGCATCCTCGCGTGTTCCTCGACATCACCCACACCGGCTCGGCGCGCTGCGCCTACTGTGGCGCCGAATACCGCCTGAAGCCGGGCACCGTCGTCCGCGGCCACTGAACGCCCCATGTTCGCCACGCCCGAAGAAGCCGAGCAAGCGTTCTACGAAGCGCTCGAGCAAGCCGACGCCGTCCGCCTGATGCAGATCTGGGCCGACGACGAGGAAATCGTCTGCATCCATCCGGGCGGGCTGCGCGCGGTCGGCCATACGGCCGTGCAGGAGTCCTGGCAACAGACGCTGGCGGCCGGGCCGCTGCATATCCGGCCGCTGCGCCCGCTGGTCATGCAAAGCATGATGTGCTCGGTGCACACGCTGGTCGAACAGGTGGCCGTGCGCGCGCGCGGCGGCGTGCAGTACGCCAATTGCTACGCCACCAACATCTATCACAAGGGGCCCACGGGATGGCGCATGGTCGTGCACCACGCGTCGCCGGCGCCCGCAGATGCCGGGGTACTCGACCTGCACGACGTGCCCGACCGGCTGCACTGACCCCGGGTGCATCGCTTGGCCACCGCCCGACTCGATACCTCGCCCTGCCCCGTTCCCGCCTGGCTGCCCGATCGCCATAGCCAGACGATCTATGCCGCCTTCGTGGCCCAGCATCATCAAATCGCGTTCGTGCGCCAGCGCGTCGACACGCCCGATACCGATTTCATCGACATTGACTGGACCGGGCCGGGGCTGTTTCCGCACAAGGGCCCGGACGGGCACCCCATCGACAACACCGCCCCCGTGGTGGCCGGCAAGACCGCGGCCGCCCGCTGGATCACCGAGGCCGACTGGCCCTCGTTGCCCCAAACCCCCGACACGCCCGCGCTGCTGCTGCTGCACGGGCTGGAAGGCGGCAGCACCAGCCGCTATGCGCAGTCTATCGCCCATCATTTCCGGGCGCGCGGCTGGATCGTGGCGGTGGCGCACTTCCGCGGCTGCTCGGGCACGCCCAACCGGCTGGCGCGCGCGTATTACTCGGGAGATTCCACCGAAGTCGGCTTCATGCTCGACACCGTGCGCGCCCGCATCCCGCACGCGCGCTGGCATGCCGTGGGCGTGTCGCTGGGCGGCAACGCCCTGCTCAAGTACCTGGGCGAGCAAGGCAGCAATGTGTCGTGGCTGGCGGCGTGCGCCGGCGTGTCGGTGCCGCTTGACCTGGTGGCCGGCGGTACGACGCTGTCGCGCGGATTCATCAACCGCCGTCTCTACAGCGCGCACTTCCTGAAAACCATGAAGCACAAGGTGCTGGAAAAGGCGCGGCGCTTTCCGGGCGCCATCGACGTCATGCGCATCGCCCACGCGCGCGACCTGCGCGACTTCGACGACGCCTACACGGCCCCGATGCACGGCTTTCGCAATGCGCTCGACTACTGGACGCGCGCCTCGAGCAAACCGTGGCTGGCCAGCATCGCCGTGCCCACGCTGGTGCTGAACGCGCGCAACGACCCCTTCCTGCCCGAAAGCGCCCTGCCCGTGCCGCGCGACTGCTCGGCCCACGTGCTGCTGCACCAGCCGGCCGAAGGCGGGCATGCCGGCTTTCCCACCGGCCCCTTCCCCGCCCACCTGAGCTGGCTGCCGCAGCGGCTGGGGCGTTTCTTCGAGACTGGGCGATAAGCCGTCCAAAGCGGCGCGGTTGCCAGAGGGTTTCCGATCAGGTGTCTGGCTCCGCAGGTGCCTGACACCGTTGCATGCCAGGGTCGTCTTAGCCGTACGGTGTCTGGCACCGGCGGAGCCAGACACCTGGCCCGGATTACGCCCTGCATGGACCTTCCGTGCCAGGCGCCCGGCCCCCCCCCAGATCAGGGGTCTGGCTCCGAAGGTGCCTGACACCGTTGCATGCCAGGGTCGTCTCAGCCGTACGGTGTCTGGCACCTGCGGAGCCAGACACCTGGCCCGGATTACGCCCTGCGGTCAGCCCTTGAAGCGTTCGAGGAGATCGCGTTCGGCGGCCAGTTTGTCTTTCACTTCGCGTATCTGCACGTCGATCTGCGACTGTTCGTAGAAATCCTTGGACAGGCCGCGCGCCTGTTGTAGCTGCGACTCGGCCGCCGCGTAGGCGCCGGTTAGCACGTAATAGCGCGCCATGTCGCGGCGCGCCTGCACCGGCTGCCCGTTGTGCTCTTCGCTTTGCGCCAGCATCTGGTACAGGCCGGGCTCGTCGTCCCCCCATTGCTTGATGCGATCGCGCAGGTAGGCCTGCGCGTCCGCATGCCGGCCCACCCCCTGCAGGGCCTGGGCGTAGGCGATGCCCAGGGCTCGCTGCTGCGGCCAGCGCCTGATGGCGGCCGTGGCCAGATCCAGGGCCTTTGCGTTGTCTTTGCTGGCGGCCGCGAGGTCAATGCCCAGCCGCGCCAGCTGCGGGCTGCGGTCCGCGCCTGCCTGGTCAAGATAGCGCCGGGCCTCGTCCAGGTTGTTGCGCTGGAAAGCCTGCAGCGCCAGCCCGTAGTAGGCCGCCGACTGGCGCACGCCGGTGAGCGTGCGCGCCTCGTCCTGCAATTGCTGGCCGGCCGTGCGCAGGCTGACGGCATCACGCCCCTGGATGACGCGCATCTTGGCTCGCACGTACCAGAAGTCGTCGCTGTCGGCGTGGCGCTCGGCCGGCAGGTTGCGGGCGCGGTTCTGGATGTCGGACATCCGCTCGATGGACAGCGGGTGGGTGCTGGCCCACGCGCCGCCGCCCATGCCTTCGTTCAGGCGCGAGGCGCTCATCAGGCGCGAAAACATGCGCACCATGCCGTTGGGATCGTAGCCGGCCTTGGTAAGCATCTGGAATCCGGCGCGGTCGGCCTCGCGCTCGGCATCGCGCGAGAAACCCAGCTGCCGGTTGATGGCGGCGGCCTGGCCGAAGGCAGCCACCCCCATGGCCAGGTTGCCGCCCGCGCCGGCCAGCGCCGCCAGCAGCGCGGCCGCCATGCTGGCCATCATGACCACGCCGCTCTGGCTCTGCTGAGTCATGCCGCGCGCGATATGGCGCTGCACGACGTGGCCGATTTCGTGCGCCAGCACCGAGGCCAGCTCGGATTCGCTGGTGGACGAGACGATCAGGCCGCTGTTGACGCCGATAAAGCCCCCCGGCATGGCAAAAGCGTTGATTTCAGGGTCCCGCACGCCGAACATCTCGACATCGGGCACCGTGCCGGGCGAATAGGCGGCCAGCTTGCGCCCCATGGTGGTCAGGTACTGAGTGACCTCAGGATCGTTGATATAGGTGGGGTCGCGCCTGCCCTGGGCCATGATGGCCTCGCCCAGCTGGCGTTCCAGCGCGGGCGACAGATCGGCCGACGAGGCCGCGCCCATCGAGGGCAGGCCCACCGGCTGGGCGAGGGCCGGCGCGGCGGGCAGGGCCAGGGCCAGGCTCAGGGCGCCAGCCAGCCCGCGCTTCACAATGGGATACCGGAATATCGTATGCCTGCGGTTCATGGCAATATGATAGCGACCGCCGGAAAAAGTTTGACGGTCCGATCAATTTTCTACCAGAGGTTCTCATGCGCCCAATCCGCAAAGCCGTTTTTCCTGTCGCAGGAATGGGCACCCGGTTTCTGCCTGCCACCAAGGCCATGCCCAAGGAAATGCTGCCGGTGGTCGACAAGCCACTAATCCAGTACGCCGTGGAAGAAGCCGTGGCGGCCGGCATCACCGACCTGATCTTCGTCACCGGGCGCAACAAGCGCGCCATCGAAGACCACTTCGACTCGGCCCCCGAACTCGAGGCCGACCTGGAAAGCAAGGGCAAGCACGAACTGCTGGCCATGGTGCGCGGCATTCTGCCGGCGCATGTCAATTGCCTGTATATCCGCCAGGCCGCCCCGCTGGGGCTGGGCCATGCCGTGCTGACGGCCGCCCCCGCCGTGGGCAACGAACCCTTTGCCGTGCTGCTGGCCGACGACCTGATCGACGCCGACACTCCGGTGCTGAAGCAGCTCATCGACGCGTCGTACGCCCATGACGCCAGCGTGCTGGGCGTGCAGGATGTGCCCCGCGAAGACACGCGCAAGTACGGCATCGTGGCGGCGCGCCCCATTGACGACCGCACCGCCCGCATCACGCACATCGTTGAAAAGCCTGCGCCCGAGGAGGCCCCCTCGACCCTGGCGGTGGTGGGCCGCTACGTGCTCGAGCCCGAGATCTTCGACCATCTGCGCGCCACGCAGATCGGGGCCGGCAATGAAATCCAGCTGACCGACGGCATTGCCGCCCTGCTGGGCGCGCGCCCGGTGTTTGCGCACCGCTACGCGGGGCAACGCTACGACTGCGGCAGCAAGGCCGGGATGTTCCAGGCCACGGTAGCCCTGGGCCGCAAGTACCACGGGCTGGTGGCGTAGGCTGCCCGGCCTCGCTCAGGGGCTGGCGACGGCCTGCCCCGCCTTGGCGGCCCGCTCGCGTTCGCGCGCGCGGGCACGGGCCTGGCGGTCTTCGGGCCGCAGGCGGCCCTTGCCCGACAGGCGCATCAAGGTGCCCAGCGCCACCAGCAACCCGAAGACTTCCACCATGGCGGCGGGAATCCACATGGTCAGGCCCCCGATGGTCTGGTCGGTTTGCGCCGACATGGCAATGGCCCGGCCGCACAGCTCGAACAAGGGGTAGATGTCAGATTCGGTGAAGGCGATGACAGCGCCCGCCACCATCTGCGGCGCCATGGTCAGGATGGGCGACAGCACCCGGCCGCCCGGGCTCATGGCCGCCGGCGGGCTGGGCCGCCGGTCGAGGATCAGGTTCCAGTACATGAAGCCGCTGATCACCACCGACCAGTTCATCAGCCGGTACAGGCGCCAGTCGAGCATGGAATAGAACTGCACCGAGGGAATCAGCCAGACCAGCACCAGGAACACGAACAGGGCTGGCACCAGGTATTTGTTGGTGAGCACGCCCACCAGCGCGCGGCCGCCCGCGCTGCGCAGGAAGTCGCGCAACCGCGCCCGCCAGGCCATGGGCAGGCCGGCGCGCATGACCGAGCCCGGGAAGGCGCCCATGACCAGCAACGGCCCCAGGTGGTGCAACACCAGGTGCTGGATGCGGTGGATGAAGAACATGCGCTCGGCGTAGTAGTCGAGCCGGGTGTGCAGCGACAGGTACAACAGCACCATGCCGGTCCAGAACAGAACCTGGCGCGCAGCGCCTACCCGGTGCACGCGCTGGCCGCGCACGAACAGCACGATGGCCGCCACGAAGGCAGCCACCAGGGTCGGGGAAAACTCCCACGGGACGAGCCAGCCGAGCCGATCCATGCCGAAAATCCGAAAATCCTGACGAAACACGGGCGGCAGCCCGCCATGGCATTGTAGTAGAGCCGCGCCGCCGGGGCGCGGCGGCTGGGTCAGGCGCGGGCCGAAGTGCCGAAACGCACGTGGCGCACCGCCGGATTGGCACGCAGGCGGCGTGCCTGCGACATGAGCTCGGGCCGCAATTCAGGCGGACAGTTGACGGTAATGCAGGCGGACGCGAAATCGGCATCGCGGCGCGAATCGATCTGGAACTGCGCCACATCGAGGCCCGCGGCGCCGAAATCGAGGCAAATCTGCTTGCGGACGGCGCCCAGGGCATCGCGCGGACACTCGATGGTCAGGCGCGACGTGCCCGGACGGCGGTTGAGCGCGCCGCGATCGACACCGGCGCGGCGCATGAACAGGTCGAATAAACGCATGGCAACCTCCCTGAAGCAGGGGAGCGCAGCTGCGAATGCGCGCGCCCTCGCGGCAACTGGCGGCGCGCAAAAGGCGCGCGCCGGCACAGGCTGCGATGGCACAGCGACGGTTCTGGCGGTTTGGTGGGGCAATGGCGGCAAAGAACGTGCCGCCGCATACCGCACCCTGCGCTGGCAGGATGCGGCAGATGGAGTTTCTGCGTGGATCCTGTCAGGCAGCGACGTCGATGCAAGATCGACTACTGTCGCCGGAATCGGTATTCACAGAGCAACTCCGTATGATGTAAACGTATTGATTTTACGCGTCTTTTGGCCTGATAACAAGGGTTTTCCCGGTTTTTGCACCCCAATGCAACACCCCAATGCAACGCCACCATGCAGTGGCGTGCGGCGTGGGCCCGCTGCCGCCCGCGCACGACACGCCGCCGTGCGCGGCGTCAGCGCGCGAAGTGCCAGCCCAGGTACAGGGCGAACAGCCCGTAGAACCCGCCCACCGTCGACAGCACCGGCACGCTCATGCCGGCACGGCGAAAGCGCAGCCACAGCAGCAGGATCGACAGCAGCGTGAAGAGGCCGGCCGCCACCAGCGGGCCATCGAGCAGCCACGGGGTCATGAAGATGCCCAGCGCGCTGGGTATCGTGGCCTGGATCATCATGGCGCCGGAAATATTGGCCAGCGCCAGCCGCTCTTTGCCCTGGCGCACCCAGATCAGGGCGTTCATGATCTCGGGTAGTTCGGTGGCCACGGGCGCCAGCAGCAACGCCGCGATGTGGGGCGAAGCGCCCATGGCGATGCCCAGCAGCTCGATCTGGCGCACGAAAATATGCGAAGCGCCGGCAATCACCGCCAGCGCCAGCAGCGTCTGGATACACGCCCAGGCCATCGACGGATCATCGTCGCGCGGGCGCAGCTTCAGGGGTTCGAGATCGTCGCAGTCCAGGCATTCTTCATCGCTGGACAACTCGCGCTTGACGTACAACCCGTACACACCCAGGAACAACAGACCCAGCCAGGGCTTCCAGGCGAACGCCAGCAGCCCCAGGCCGACCTTGGTCACGAACACGCCCATGAACCAGGCCTGGTCGCGCGCCAGCCGTTTCTGGTCGGCATTGATGCGGGCGGCGCTGCGCCCGCCGCGCCACAGCGCCAGCCCCACCACCGCGTAGGCCAGGGTGGCCAGCACCAGGGGCCCGCCCATGGCCGCGCCCACGCCGATGTCTTTTTGTTCGGGCGTGGCGCCGAACACCACCGCCATGAAAGTCACCGCGCTTTCGGGCAACGCCGTGCCGAACGCGGCCAATACCGTGCCCACGGCGGTGGCGCCCAGCTTCAGGCGATGGCCGACCCATTCGATGCCATTGACGAAATACTCGCAGGCAAAGTAGATGACCAGCGCCGACAGGAAAAACAGGAACAGGGTGAGCAGCATGACAAATAGCCGGACGAGCAGACACCAATGGCGCGACGACGCGGCTCGCCCGGCTGGCGTGAACGCATCGCGGCCAAAGGTCTCGCCTGGCTGGCCCGGGGCGGCAGGCAAGGCCGCCGCGCGGGAACCGTCAGCGCCATGGGGTACGAAACCACCAAGTCTGTTGACGCTGACTCCTTTGGGGATTCAAAGGATGGCTACTCCCCAATGACAGTGGCCCGGATTGTAGCAGGCGCAATGACGCCCCGCCACGCCGCCGGCAAGGTAAAGTAAGCCTGTCCCCGCCCCGGAAAGCCCTTTGCCATGAGCCTGCCCGCCACCGACATCGCCCCTTTCGCCAACCGGCGCCGCCGCGTGCTCGACCACCTGCGCGCCGCCGGCGGCGGCATCGCCGTGCTGGCCACCGCGCCCCACGCGGTGCGCAACCGCGACACCGAATACCCCTACCGGCACGACAGCGATTTTTACTACCTGACCGGCTTTACCGAGCCGGACGCCTGGCTGGTGCTGGTAGCGGGCGCCGTCGACCGCGCCATCCTGTTTTGCCGCGCCCGGCATCCCGAACAGGAAATCTGGGAAGGCTACCGTTGCGGGCCCGAAGCGGCGATAGAACGCTACGGCATGGACGACGCCCACGCCATCGAAGAGCTCGACGAGCTAATGCCCGCGCTGCTGCTCGACCAGCCGGCGCTGTACCGCTCTTTCGCGGCGGCCGGACCGGTGGAACGCAAGCTGCGCCGCTGGCAGGCCGAAGCCGAGCAGCAAGGCCGTGGCCGGCGCCAGCCGCCGGCGCGCGTGCACGACCTGCGGCCGTTGCTGGCCAGCATGCGGCTGGTGAAAGACGCCAGCGAGATCGCCGCCATGCGCCAGGCCGCGCGCATATCCGCCGGCGCCCATGCGCGCGCCATGCGGGCCGCGCGCGCGGGGTTGCACGAATATGAATTGGAAGCAGAGCTGCTGTACGAATTCCGCCGCCATGGCGCGCAGGCACCTGCCTACCCCAGCATCGTCGCCGCCGGCGCCAATGCCTGCGTGTTGCACTACGCCGCCGGCGACACCGTGCTGCGCGACGGCGAGCTGGTGCTCATCGACGCAGGCTGCGAAGTCGACAGCTACGCGTCCGACATCACCCGCACGTTTCCGGTCAACGGCCACTTCAGCGGGCCGCAACGCGCGCTGTACGACCTGACGGCGGCCGCCCAGGCCGCCGCCGTCGCGGCTACCGCGCCGGGCCGCAGCTGGAACGACGCCCACGAGGCCGCGGTGCGGGTACTGGCGCAAGGCATGCTCGACGAAGGCTTGCTGCAAGGATCGCTGGACGGAGTGATCGAATCAGGCGCCTATACCCGCTACTACATGCACCGCACCGGGCACTGGCTGGGGCTCGACGTGCACGATGCCGGCGACTATCGCAGCGGCCCGGCCGCCCCGGAGGACCGCCCGTGGCGCAACCTGGAGCCGGGCATGGTGCTGACCATCGAGCCGGGCATTTATGTACGCGCCGCCGACGACGTGCCGCGCCAATTCCACGACATAGGCATCCGCATCGAAGACGATGCGCTGATCACCCACGAGGGCTGCGAGCTCATCACCCGCGGCGTGCCGGTGGATGCGCGCGAAATCGAGGCCCTGATGCGCGAATGACCGTGGTGGTTCGAGCTTCGCCGCGGGCGGGCCGGGATGAAGACTCGGAACGAACCCTCAGAATACGTAGCCGTCCAGCCAGCCCATGGCCGTCCAGGTGTACACCACGACCATGGCAATGGCGAACATGCCCACGATGGCCCCCACCAGCGTGCCCATCAGGGCCACCAGCACCGGCCCCCAGCCGGTATGCGTAACGCGCCCGTGCGCGGGGTTGTACAGGCGGTCGAATTTTTCGTCCGGCATCAGGCTGAACACCACGCCCTCGATGAATCCGTCGATCATGGGCACGAACGCCAGGAAGAAGGCCGGGTTGTCGTACCACACGGGAAACTGCGTTGCGGCAGCCAGGCAGGCAACCGCGGCCAGCGTCACCAGCCAGGCATGGCGGCGGCGCAAGTACCACCAATGCGCCCCCAGCCAGCCCAGCAGGCAGGCAAGCAGGCCCAGCACGAGCTTGCTGCGCGGGCGGGTAGCGGAGTCGGACATGGAAGGCGAGGCTGGCTGCATGGGAAAACAGGAAAAAGTAGGCACGCCCCCGGGCGGCGCTGGCTTGCGGGCCCCCCGGATTCGAATGTCCGCGATTGTAGTGGACGGTAGAATTCCGGCATGACTCAGTCCGTCTACGACATTGCCATCCTGGGCGCCGGCCCGGTTGGCCACGTGCTGGCGCTGCTGCTGGCCCGCCTGGCCGCGCGGCCGCAGCGTATTGCCCTGCTGGCCGGGGCGGCGCCCGAGCCGGGCGGAGCCGTTCCGTCGGCCGACCCGCGCGTGCTGGCGCTGAACCACGGCAGCCGCGTGCTGCTCGAATCGCTGCAGGCCTGGCCCGGACGCGCCGCCGACATCCGCACCGTGCATGTGTCGCAGCGCGGCCGGCTGGGCAGCACGCTGATCCAGTGCGGCGATTTCCAGGTGCCGCGACTGGGCAGCACGGTGTCGTATGCCGACTTGCACGCCGCGCTGCACGAGCGCGTCCAGGCCAGCGGCGTGACCGTGCTGCACGGACCTCGGGCCCAGGTGCAGAGCCAGGACGGCCAGGGCGTCATCGTGCGCCAGGGCGAGGCCGAAGTGCGCTGCGGCGTGGCCGTGCAGTCCGACGGCAGCGGCGCCAACGATCTGCGCCGCGAGTACGGGCAGCATGCCGTCATCACCAGCGCCCAGGCCACCCTGCCCCGGCCGGGCTGGGCCTGGGAACGCTTCACCAACCAGGGTCCGCTGGCGCTGCTGCCGCATCCGCACCCGGCACAAGGGTATTCCGTGGTGTGGTGCAGTGCGCCGGCGCGCGCCGCCGAGCTGGCGCAACTGGACAACGCCGCTTTTTCCGCGGCGCTGAGCGAGGCGTTCGGCAGCCGGCTGGGCCGCCTCTCCAGCCAGGCGCCGCGACACATCTTCCCGCTGGCGCTCAACGCCCGGCGCACGCTCACCCAGGGCCGCGTGGCGGCCATCGGCAATGCCGCGCAAACCCTGCATCCGGTGGCCGGCCAGGGGTTGAACCTGGGGCTGCGTGACGCGGCGCGCCTGGCCCAAGGCCTGGCCGACTGGCTGGCCAGCCCGGCCGCCGACCCGGCCGCCGCGCTGGCGGCATTTGCCCAGGCGCGCCGCGCCGACCGCTGGATTACCGCCGGCCTTACCGACCTGATGCCGCGCGCGTTCGCCACCGGCCTGGCGCCGGTCGAGCATGCCTGCGGACTGGGCCTGCTGGCTCTCGACCTGGCCGCGCCCCTGCGCGCGCCGCTGGCGCGCCACCTGCTGCAAGGGCTGCGCAACTAGGCCGCGCACGCCGGCCACGAATAGGGGCCACATGAAGGCGGGTAAAATCCGCCCCATGCGCATCGGCCCCTGGACCCTTCCCAACAACGTGCTGGTCGCTCCCATGGCCGGAGTGACCGACCGGCCTTTCCGCCAGTTGTGCAAGCGGCTGGGGGCCGGCCACGCCGTGTCCGAGATGGCCGCCAGCAACCCGCGCCTGTGGGACAGCGTCAAGACCGCGCGCCGCCTGAACCACGATGGAGAAATCGCCCCGGTGGCGGTGCAGATCGCGGGAGCCGACCCCGCCATGATGGCCGAGGCCGCCGCCTTCAATGCGGCCCGCGGCGCGCGCATCATCGACATCAACATGGGCTGTCCAGTCAAGAAGGTGTGCAACCTGGCCTCGGGCTCGGCGCTGCTGCGCGACGAAGACCTGGTCGCCCGCATTCTCGACGCCGTGGTGGCCGCGTGCGCTCCGCTGGGCGTGCCCGTGACCCTGAAGACCCGCACCGGCTGGGACCGCGAGCACCGCAACGCGCTGCGCGTGGCGCGCCGCGCGCAAGAGGCCGGCATCGCCGCGCTGGCACTGCATGGCCGCACCCGCGCCGACCTCTACACCGGCACGGCCGAATACGACACCATCCGGGCAGTGAAAGCCGAGCTGTCCATTCCGGTCATCGCCAACGGCGACATCGACAGCCCCCAGAAGGCGCGCCGCGTCCTGGATTACACTGGCGCCGACGCGGTCATGATCGGCCGGGCGGCCCAGGGCCGCCCCTGGATATTCCGCGAAATCGACCACTACCTGCGCACGGGCGATACGCTGGCGCCCCCTTCCCTTGAAGAAATGCGCGACCTGCTGCTCGAGCACCTGGACGACCATTACCGCTTTTACGGCGAGCACACCGGCGTGCGCTCGGCGCGCAAGCACATCGGCTGGTACATCGACGGCCTGCCGGGCGCGGACGCGTTCCGCGACCGCATGAACCTCATCGACAGCACCCGCGACCAGTGGCGGGCCGTGTCCGAATGGTTCGATGAACTCATGCGCGGCGGCCCGGCATCTCCGGCCACCGTCGCGCAACCCCTGCTGGCGGCGTGATCCGCCACCCACCTCCAACTATAAAATCTGTACACATGAGCAAGAAAGATGTCCTGGAAGACTGCGTGCGCGCCAGCCTGGAGCGCTATTTCGAAGACCTGGGCGAGTCCGAGCCACACGACATGTGGGACATGGTGATGCGCTGCGTCGAACGCCCGGTGCTCGAAGTGGCCCTGCAACGCTCGGGCGGCAACCAGTCGCGCGCATCTGAAATGCTGGGCATCACACGCAACACCCTGCGCAAGAAGCTCCAGGCGCACAATATCCAGCCCTGAGCGCTCCGCGCCCCGACCGCTTTCCTACCTCTCAGCCGTCCCAACATGAAAATCGAAACTGCCCTGCTCTCGGTGTCCGACAAGACCGGCATCGTCGAATTCGCCCGCGCGCTGGCCGCGCGGGGCGTGCGCCTGCTGTCCACCGGCGGCACTGCCCGCCTGCTGGCCGACGCCGGCCTGGACGTGACCGAAGTCGCCGCCCATACCGGCTCGCCCGAGATCCTCGACGGCCGCGTCAAGACGCTGCACCCCAAGATCCACGGCGGCCTGCTGGCGCGCCGCGACAGCGCCGAACACATGGACACCATCGCGCAGCACGGCATCGACCGCATCGACATGCTGGTGGTGAACCTGTACCCCTTCCGCGAGACCATCGCGCGCCCGGGCTGCACGTTCGCGGACGCGGTCGAGAACATCGACATCGGCGGCCCGGCGATGCTGCGCGCGGCGGCCAAGAACCACGGCACCGACGCCGGCGGCGTGACGGTGGTGATCGACCCCGCCGACTATTCCCGCGTGCTGGCCGAAATGGACCAGGGCGGCGCCACCTCGTATGCGCTGCGCCTGGCGCTGGCGACCAAGGCCTATGCCCACACGGCCGCCTACGACGGCGCCATCGCCAGCTACCTGACCAGCCTGGCCGAGCCGGCCCCCGCGCAAGACGCCACGCCCGCGCGCCACGACTGGCCGGGCACCCTGACGCTGCAGGTGCACCAGGCCCAGGCCCTGCGCTACGGCGAAAACCCGCACCAGCGGGCCGCCTTCTATATCGACGCGCAACGTCCGGCCGGCCTGCTGGGCAATTACCGCCAGCTGCAGGGCAAGGAACTGTCGTACAACAACATCGCCGACGCCGACGCCGCCTGGGAATGCGTGCGCAGCTTCGACACGCCGGCGTGCGTCATCGTCAAGCACGCCAATCCGTGCGGGGTGGCCGTGGCGCAAGATCCGCTGCACGCCTACCAGCAAGCCTTCAAGACCGATCCCACCTCGGCCTTCGGCGGCATCATCGCCTTCAACCGACCGGTCGACGCGGCCACCGCCGAAGCCGTCAGCGGCCAGTTCCTGGAAGTGCTGCTGGCGCCGGGCTACGACGGCGCCGCGCTGGCCGTGCTGGCGGCGAAGAAAAACGTGCGCGTGCTGGAAATCCCGGCCGGCACGGGCCACAACGACTTCGACATCAAGCGCGTGGGCGGCGGCTGGCTGGTGCAGACGCCGGACTCGTACAACGTGCCGCGCGACGCGCTCAAGGTCGTGACCAAGCGCCAGCCGACCGACCAGGAAATGAACGACCTGAGCTTTGCCTGGAAAGTCGCCAAGTACGTCAAGTCCAACGCCATTGTTTTCGCCGGCGGCGGCATGACGCTGGGCGTGGGCGCGGGCCAGATGAGCCGCGTCGACTCGGCCCGCATCGCGTCCATCAAGGCCGAGAACGCCGGCCTGACGCTGCAAGGCTCGGCCGTGGCGTCGGATGCGTTCTTCCCGTTCCGCGACGGCCTGGATGTGGTCGTGGCGGCCGGCGCTACCTGCGTGATCCAGCCCGGCGGCAGCGTGCGTGATGACGAAGTCATCGCCGCGGCCGACGAGCACGGCATCGCCATGGTGCTGACCGGCACCCGTCACTTCCGTCACTGATGCGCGTCCTCGGCATCGATCCCGGCCTGCGCCGCACCGGCTTCGGCGTGATCGATGCCGAAGGCATGCGGCTGCGCTATGTGGCCAGCGGCACGATCGTGGTGCCGCCGGCGCTGGCGCTGCCGGAACGCCTGAAAGTCATCCTGGACAACCTGCGCCAGGTCGCGCGCGATACCCGTCCCGACGTGGCCGCGCTGGAAATCGTCTTCCTCAACACCAATCCCGCCTCCACCCTGTTGCTGGGCCAGGCGCGCGGCGCGGCGCTGTGCGCGCTGGCCGACAGCCAGCTGGCGGTGCACGAATACACCGCGCTGCAGATCAAGAAGGCCGTGGTGGGCACCGGCCGCGCGGCCAAAGAACAGGTGCAGATGATGGTGCAGCGCCTGCTGTCGCTGGACGGCACGCCGGCGCCCGACTCGGCCGACGCGCTGGCCTGCGCCATCTGCCACGCGCATGTCGGGCCGCTGCAGGCCCGGCTGGGCAGCCTGTCGGCCGCCACCGGCCTGGGCGGCGGCACGCGCGTGCGCGGCGGCCGCCTGGTGGGCTGACCGCCCCGGCGCCGCAACGTTTAGAATGCCGGCAGGCGCGCACGGCGCGCTCCATTTCCACTTGTCGCCACCCGCACCATGATCGGACGCATCACCGGAACGTTGATCGAGAAACTGCCGCCCACCATTTGCGTGGACGTCAATGGCCTGGGCTATGACATCGAGGTGCCCATGAGCACCTTGTATGCCCTGCCCGAGCTCGGCGCGCGGGTCACCCTGCATACGCACCTGACGGTGCGCGAAGACGCGCACATTTTGTACGGCTTCGCCACGGCGGCCGAGCGCGGCGCGTTCCGCGAGCTGATCAAGGTCAGCGGCATCGGCGCGCGCACCGCGCTGTCGGTACTGTCGGGCCTGTCGGTCAGCGACCTGGCGCAGGCCATCACGCTGCAAGAGTCGGGCCGCCTGACGCGCGTGCCGGGCATCGGCAAGAAAACGGCTGAACGCCTGTTGCTGGAAATGCGCGGCAAACTGGGCGCCGACATCGGCGCCACGGCGCACGCGGTGCCCGACAGCCAGACCGACATCCTGAATGCCCTGCTGGCCCTGGGCTATTCCGACAAGGAATCGCAAGCGGCGCTGAAGAAACTGCCCGAAGGCACCGGGGTGTCCGAGGGCATCCGGCTGGCGCTGAAAGCGCTGGTGCGGTAACGGCGCCGGCGGGTCAGCGCCCCGCTTTCAAGTACCCGGGCACGACTGCTTCCATGCTGGTGGGCACGATGCCCAGTTCAGGGTCCATGGGCGCCGAGCAGACGTTGTCGACGGCAAGCGACGCCAGGTTGTCGCGCGAAATGAGCGGATCGCCCGGCAGGCATTCGAAAAACAAGGCCTGCAGGCGGCCGAGGCCCATGGGCAGGGGCAGCACGGTGCGCGGATGGCCGCTCCAGGTGGCGCACAGGCGGACGATTTCGCCCAGGGTGTACACCTGCGGCCCGCCCAGCTCGTAAGTGCGGCCCGCGGTGTGCGGGTTGCCCAGCGCCGCTTCGGCCGCGAAGGCGATGTCGCTGACACTGATGGGCTGCATGCGCGCGTCGGCCCCGGCCAGCGGAATGACCGGCAGCCAGCGCGCCAGGCGGGCGAACAAGGTAGTGAGGTGGTCGTCGGGCCCGAACACGACCGAAGGCCGGAAGATGGTGCAGGCGCCTTCGGGCCAGGCCGCATAGGCTTCGCGCAGAGCGGCTTCGCCGTCGCCCTTGGAACGCAGGTACATGCTGGGGCCGGAGGAATCGGCGCCCAGGGCGCTGACGTGCAGCAGGCGCCGCACGCCGTGGCGGCGGCAGGCCTGGGCAATGCGCTGCGGCAATTGGACGTGGACGCGCGCAAAGCCGGCGCCATAAGGCTGGCCGCGGCCGCCGTGCAGGATGCCCGCCAGGTTGATGACGGCATCGCATTCGCGCAGCAGGCGGTCGAGCACGGCGTCGTCGTGCACGTCGGCTTCGACCAGGGTGAGCGCGGGGAGTAGTTGCAGGTCGCGTCCGCGGCCGTATTGGCGCGTGGGGACGATAAGAACATGGCCGTGGCCCGCCAGCCGCGCCGCCATATGCCGGCCCAGGAAACCGGTACCGCCGATCAGCAGGATACGCATTGCCGCTACCCCAGTACTGAAGTGCCAGTAAGGGCATTCTGCCTTGCGGCGCAGCCGGCCGCAAGGGCATGGATCAAGCCGCCAGCAGGCGCGCGTAGTTGGCCAGATCGACGTTGCCGCCGCTGATGATGACGCCCACTCGCTTGCCCGGCACCGCGACGGCCTGGTGCAGCACCGCGGCGGTGGACAGGCAGCCGGTAGGCTCGACCACCATCTTCATGCGTTCGGCGAAGAACTTCATGGTGTCGACCAGTTGCGCGTCGGTGACGGTGACGATGTCCGTGACCCGCTGCTGGATCACGGGAAAAGTCAGTTGCCCCAGGTGCGTGGTGACGGCGCCGTCGGCCAGCGACTTGGGCGTGGCGATGCGCACGATTTCCCCTTTGCGCAGCGACTGCTGCCCATCGTTGCCGGCCTCGGGCTCGACGCCGTACACGGCGCAACCCGGACTGAGGGCATGGGCCGACAGGGCCGAGCCGGCCAGCAGCCCGCCGCCGCCCAGGCAGACGAACAAGGCGTCGAGCGGGCCGACTTCTTCGAACAGCTCTTTGGCGGCGGTGCCCTGCCCGGCGATCACGTCGCCGTGGTCGTAAGGCGGAATCAGCGTGGCGCCGGTCTCGGCCTGCACGCGCCGCGCGACGGCTTCGCGGTCATCGGTATAGCGGTCGTAGGTAATGACCTGGCCGCCGTAGCCTTCCGTGGCGGCGCGCTTGGCCGCCGGCGCGTCGTTCGGCATGATGATGGTGGCGCGCACGCCCAGCAGGCGCGCGGCCAGCGCAATGGCCTGCGCATGGTTGCCCGACGAGAACGTCACCACCCCGGCCTCGCGCTGCGACGGGCTCAGGCGCGCGATGGCGTTGTAGCCGCCGCGAAACTTGAAAGCGCCCATGCGCTGGAAGTTTTCGCACTTGAAGAACACCTGGGCGCCGGTGCGGGCATCGGCGGTGGACGAGGTCAGCACCGGCGTGCGGTGGGCGACGCCGGCCAGGGTTTCGCTGGCGCGGACAACGTCGTCGTAAGTGGGCAGTGCGGGGGACATGACGGGGTCCTTCAAGGAGTGATCGGGAACGGGTGCATGATATCGCCAGTTGTGGCGGGATGCTTGCATGTTTGTGGGGGCATGCGCGAATGGATTTAGTTCTTCGGGCGCCTTGTCGTGGCGGGGGCTGGGCCGGGCGAAGCCCGTCGGGCTCGGGCGCATGCAGGCGCCCTCGGTCTGCTGCGCAGACTGCCCCGCCGGTCAACCCGCCCGGCCCAGCCCCCGCCACGACAAGGCTCTCGTGTGTTTGCAATTCGGGACAAGACAGCGCCAGAGTGTGGTTTATGGCAAATGACGTGGCTTCGGCCTTACGGATGTTCGCGTAGCGACTCCTCGCGCAGACGCGGCCCCTGCGAATTACGATTTGTAGTCGGCGCCCCGAACCACCCCGGTGCAGTCCCGCGGCGAGCGGGCGGGCGGGGGCGGCGCGTTGGGCGGCGGGGAAGCCTGCGCAGCAGGCCGAGGGCGCGTGGTTGCGCCCGAGCCCGACGCACGGGCGCCGCCCCCACCCGCCCGCTCGCCGCGGGACGGGGCCAGGAACCCACCTCCGGCAACACCGACAATCACCGTTTCCACCCTCCCCCCCGTGGTGTACGATGCACCTCGCTGGCATCCGCTTTTTCTTGTCCCCCGCCAGCCTCATTCCCGACCATGGCCATCCAGTCCGACTCGCTTTCCTCTTTGCCCGACGCTCCTCGCCTGGTGACCCCGCAACCGGTGTCGCCCAACGAAGAATCCATCGAACGCGCGCTGCGCCCCAAGGCGCTGCAGGAATACGTCGGCCAGCAACGGGCCCGCGAACAGCTCGAGATTTTCATCGCGGCCGCGCGCAAGCGCGGCGAGGCGCTGGACCACGTGCTGTTGTTCGGCCCGCCGGGGCTGGGCAAGACCACGCTGGCCCACATCATTGCCCACGAAATGGGTGTGCAGCTGCGCCAGACCTCCGGCCCCGTGCTCGAGCGCCCGGGCGATCTCGCCGCGCTGCTGACCAACCTGGAAAAAAACGACGTCCTGTTCATCGACGAAATCCATCGTCTGTCGCCGGTCGTCGAAGAAATCCTGTATCCGGCGCTGGAAGACTTCCAGATCGACATCCTGATCGGCGAAGGCCCGGCCGCGCGCAGCGTCAAGCTCGACCTGCAACCCTTCACCCTGGTTGGCGCCACCACCCGCGCCGGCATGCTCACCAACCCGCTGCGCGACCGCTTCGGCATCGTGTCGCGCCTGGAGTTCTACAACGCCGACGACCTGGCACGCATCGTCACGCGCAGCGCCGGCCTGCTGCAGGCCGAAATCACGCCCGACGGCGCCGCCGAAGTGGCGCGCCGGTCACGCGGCACGCCGCGCATCGCCAACCGCCTGCTGCGGCGCGTGCGCGACTACGCCCAGGTGAAATCGCACGGCACCATCGATGCCGACTCGGCCGGCCGCGCGCTGGCCATGCTGGAAGTCGACCCGCAAGGCCTCGACCTGATGGACCGCAAGCTGCTGGAAGCCATCATTCACAAATTCGACGGCGGCCCGGTGGGCGTGGACAGCCTGGCGGCGGCCATCGGCGAAGAGCGCGACACCATCGAAGACGTCATCGAACCGTACCTGATCCAGCACGGCTATCTGCAGCGCACACCGCGCGGCCGCATGGCCACCCAGACCACCTGGCGGCACCTGGGCCTGGCGCCCCCTTCGGGCAGCGGCGATCTGTTCAACAAATAGCGCGCCGCGTATTGGCCCGCGCCCGGCTTTGCAGGCGCCTCGCGCCTGACGCCGGATCACGCCACCAGCCGCAGGATATCGTCGCCGTAGGCTTCCAGTTTGCGCGCGCCCACGCCATTGATGTGGCCAAGCTCGTCCATCGACCCCGGCCGGGCCAGGGCAATTTCGCGCAGCGTGGCGTCATGGAAAATCACGTAGGCCGGCACGCCATGGCTCTTGGCGACCTCCCCGCGCCAGTTGCGCAGGGCGTCGAACAGCGGCTGGGCGTCGGGCGGCAATTCGATGACGGCCGCGCGCGCCCGGCCGCCCGACTTGCCGGCGCGGGCTTTTTTCTCGGACTCGCGCCGCAGCATGAGTTGCCGTTCGCCTTTCAGCACGGCGCGGCTGCCTTCGGTGAGGGCCAGGGTGCCGTAGCCCTCGTGGTCTACCATCAGCAGCCCTTGCGCCAGCAACTGCCGCAGCACGCCGCGCCAGGCGGTTTCGGACAGATCGGCGCCCACGCCGAACACGCTGAGCGTCTCGTGCCCGTGCTGGCGGGTGCGCTCGGTTTCCTTGCCGCGCAGAATATCGATGATGTGGCCCGCGCCGTAGCGCTGCCCGCGCTCTTTCCACAGGCGGTACACGGCCGACAGCACCTTCTGCGCCGCCACCGTGCCATCCCATGACTGCGGCGGTTCAAGGCACACGTCGCAATTGCCGCAAGCCGAGATGGTCTGGCCGAAATACGCCAGCAGGCGCACTCGCCGGCACTCGACGGTTTCGCACAGGCCCAGCATGGCGTCGAGCTGCTGGCCCAGCCGGCGGCGGTAGGCCTCGTCGCCCGGCGATTCATCGATCATGCGGCGCTGCTGCACGACGTCTTGCAGGCCATAGGCCAGCCAGGCCGTGGCCGGCAAGCCATCGCGGCCCGCCCGCCCGGTTTCCTGGTAGTAGCCCTCGACCGACTTGGGCAGGTCGATATGCGCCACGAACCGCACGTCGGGCTTGTCGATGCCCATGCCGAACGCGATGGTCGCCACCATGACGATGCCGTCTTCGCGCAGAAAGCGCGACTGGTTGCGGGCCCGCACGGCCGCGCTCAGGCCGGCGTGGTACGGCAAGGCATTGATGCCGTTCTGGCACAGGAAATCGGCGGTTTCCTCGACGCGGGCGCGCGACAGGCAATACACCACGCCCGAATCGCCTTCGTGTTCGGCGCGAATCAGGTCCAGCAACTGGCGCCGCACCTCGCTTTTCTCGACGATGCGGTAGCGGATGTTGGGCCGGTCGAAGCTGGCCACGAAATGGCGGGCCTGGTCCAGCGCCAGCCGCTGCGCGATCTCGACGCGCGTCGCGGCGGTGGCGGTGGCCGTGAGCGCGATGCGCGGCACATCGGGCCAGCGCTCGTGCAGCATCGACAGGCCCAGGTATTCGGGCCGGAAGTCATGGCCCCATTGCGACACGCAGTGGGCCTCGTCGATGGCGAACAGCGCGATGCGGCCGCGTTCCAGCAACTGCAGGCAGCGGTCGGTCAGGAGCCGTTCGGGCGCGACGTACAACAGGTCGAGCTCGCCATCCAGGAAGGCCTGCTCGACATCGCGCGCCTCACGCCATTCCTGTGTCGAATTCAGGTAGGCCGCCCGCACGCCGAGCTCGGTCAGGGCGTCGACCTGGTCTTGCATCAGCGCGATGAGGGGGGACACCACCACCCCGGTGCCTTCGCGCACCAGCGCCGGCACCTGGTAGCACAGCGATTTGCCGCCGCCCGTGGGCATCAGCACCAGGGCGTCGCCGCCACCGATGACGTGCTCGACGATGGCCTGCTGGTCGCCGCGGAAGGATTCGTAGCCAAAAACGCGCTGCAGGACGCCCTGGGCGCGTGGGTCAGACATGGGAGGTAGCCGAAAGCATCATGGCGGCGATTTTAAGCCCCATTGCCGAAGCCGGGGCCGCCATGCGCGCAATCCGCGCTACCACGGCAGCCAGCGGCCGCGCATGAAGGCGTCCACCGGCATGGTGACGCCGGCGCGCATTTCATAGTCGCCCGTCACCACGTCGCGATCGGCGCCGACCGCCAGGCGCACGCTGGGCGCGATCAGCATGCTGTGCTGCAACCCGAAGCGCTGCTCGATGGGCTCGCCGGACTGGCGCAGCCCGCTGTAGGTGCCAGTAAGCGTGCCCCAGCCCATGATCGGCACGCCGGCCGCCAGGGTGTTGCGCATCTGCGGCGCGGCCGCCACGCCATTGCGATACTGGGCCAGGTCGCCGAAACCCGCGCCGATCTGTTCGTTGGTGACCGCCAGGCTGACGGACTCGAACAGGTTGACGTTGTAGCCAAAGCGATAGCGCCAGGCGTTGATGTCATCGAAGCTGCTTTGCGTGGCGCCGGCCTGGAACGTGCCCAGGTCGCCCGCCGAATACGTACTGCCCAGGCCCCGCGTGGACAGGTCGGGCGCGCTCTGCATCTGGCTTTCCAGGGTCAGCTCGGGGGTCAGGCCGTAGCGCAGGGTGCCGCTGCCGGCCGTGACGCCATAGTCGATGGCGCCGGACCGGGCCGCCATGTCGGTGTAGTTCAGCACGCCCACCGTCGACGAATAAGCCAGGCGCCCTTGCGGCACGTGTTGTGTCCCGCCGGCCCAATCGGCGATCTGCAATCCGCCGATAGGCACGGCGCTGCCCCAGATGGGCGCGTTGGCGGTCAGGTTGCCCAGCGCCACCGTCGGACCGGCGGAGGCGTGATAGACCCAGCGCCCCCCGCCGTACGAAAAGCCCTGTTGCGCGCCGACGGACGAAAACCAGGGATTGGGAGGCTGCGCCATCCCGGTCACCACCATGACCGAGCCATGCGGCACCGGGTCGCGGGTCTCCAGGCCGAAGGCGTATTCCTGCCGCGGCGCCGGAGCCACATCGGGAAACAGGTTGGCGCATTGAATGGGCAGCGGCGCGGCCTCCGGGCCGGCATCCACCGGGGCATCCAACGTGCCGGTAGCGTCCGGGCCGGGCGGCCGCTGCGCGGCGTCGGGCAGGCTCGCAACGGGCCGCAGCGACGAATCGGTCAGGCCTTCGGCCGGCGTCAGCTGGCAGGGCATGGGATCGAGGTCGAGCTCGCGCGACTCGGGCTGGGCGACCGGGGCCACCGGCAAGGGCTGCGCCGGCGCCAGCACCGAAATGCCCTCGCGCGCCGCCCGCTCGATCTCGTTCCAGGCGTAGCGGGCCGGCGGCGGCGCGTGGGGGGGTTCGGCTGGCGCCGCCCCGGTGGCGGGGCCGGCGGCCGGGGGTTCGAGCGTAGCGCAGGCGCCCAGGGCCATGTTGCCGGCCAGCAAGGCGGCCGACAGGGGGCGGGAGACCCGCTTGCGAGGCAAATTGCGCAAGGTCATGACACCGTACAGTGTAAAGACCGAAAGGCGAGGCATCTGTAAACGTCGTTGAACGGGCGCAAGGGGTTCCAACCGTATTTTAATGAACCCGCGGCACGTCACGGTATATTTCAATCCATTTCTTGCCTCTTGCCGGCCGCCCCGTCCGCGGCCACTATGGCACCCATGGACACCCCTCACACCAAGCTGCTGGTCGTCGACGACGACCCCGCCCTGCGGCAGTTGCTGGCCGACTACCTCAACCGGCACGGCTACGACACCCTGCTGGCGCCCGACGCCAACGACCTGGCCGCCCGCATCGCGCGCTACGCGCCCGATCTGCTGGTGCTCGACCGCATGCTGCCGGGCGGCGACGGCGCCGACGCCTGCCGCCGCCTGCGCGAGCAGGGCGAAGACATCCCCGTCATCCTGCTGACCGCGCGCGACGAAGCGGTCGACCGCATCATCGGTCTGGAGGCCGGCGCCGACGACTACCTGGGCAAGCCCTTCGACCCCCGCGAGCTGCTGGCCCGCATCGAGGCCGTGCTGCGCCGCAAGCGCGGGCCGTCGGCCCTGACCAAAGACGCGCCGGTGAGCTTCGGCCCCTTCGTGTTCGACCCGGCCATGCGGCAGTTGCTGCGCGACGGCGAGCCGGTCAAGCTGACCGGCGGCGAAATCAACCTGCTGGAAGCGCTGGTGCGCAATGCCGGCAAACCCCTGTCGCGCGAGCGCCTGCTGGCGTTGGCGCGCGACGACGACAGCGGCGAACGCAACGACCGCGCCATCGACATCGCCATCCTGCGCCTGCGGCGCGCCATCGAAGACGACCCCAAGCAGCCGCGCTGGATCCAGACCGTATGGGGCATCGGCTACCGCTTCTCGCCCTGACCCGCCCCGCCGCATGAACCGCCTCCCCCGCTTCCTGCTGCCACGCTCGCTGCGGGCGCGCCTGATCCTGCTCGTGCTGGGCGCCGTCCTGCTGGCCCAGGCCGCCACGCTGGCCACCGTGTCGTACTACCGCCAGAAATTCCTGGAAGACGTCGCCATCGGCTACATCGCTACCACCATCCGCACGCTGCGGGCGGCGGTGTCGCAGATCCCGGCCGAAGATCGCGCCGAGTTCGTGCGCAATGCCTCGCAGAACCAGTGGCGGCTGTGGTCGCGCACCTTGCCGGCCGAAGCCCGGCTGCAGCGCCTGGACCGCCCACCGCCGCCGCGGCACGACGATGCCCGCCAGCCCGGCGGCGGCGGCGACGTCGCCCCCGACCCCGCCGACGAACAGCGCGAACGCGAGGCGCGGCGCCAGCGGTTCCGCGCCATGCACGAGAATGCGCCCGACGACATCCGGCGCGACCTGCGCGGGCCCATCCGCGAACTGAATGACCGGCTCAACGATGGCACCCGGGTGGCGCTTTCGCACGGACCTGACCCCGAGATCTTCATCTCGCTGGCCCGCAACCCCGACACCGAAGACGCGCCGCGTCTGCGCGAATGGCTGGTCATCCCGCTAGACCGCCTCGACCCGCCGGTGGCCACGCCCCTGGTGGCCGTCTGGCTGGGCGGCCTGGGCCTGGTGCTACTGCTGGCCGCGGGGTTTTCCTGGCACATTACCCGCCCCCTGACGGGATTGGCCGAGGCCGCCGACCGCCTGGCGGCCGGACAGCCGCAGCGCGTGCAACCGTCGGGGCCCAGCGAGACCCGCGCCCTGGGCGAGCGCTTCAATGCCATGCTCGACGCGCTGGCCGAATCCGAATCGGTGCGCCGCACCCTGCTGTCGGGTCTGCCGCACGATCTCAAGGGGCCGCTGTCGCGCATGTGGCTGCGCATCGAAATGGCCGACGATCCCTCTCTGAAAGAAGGCCTGCGCAAAGACCTGCAAGACATGCAGCACATGGTGGACCAGTTCATCGGGTTTGTGCGCGGCACCGACCCGGCCGCCTACCGCTATGCGCCGCTGGACCTGCCCGCGTGGCTGGCCGACCGGGTGGGCGGCTGGCAAAGCACTGGCACGTCGGTCAAGCTGGACATGTCCGACGACAGCCTCACCGTGCAAGGCGATGCCGTGGCGCTGGGCCGGCTGCTGGACAACCTGATCGGCAACGCCCTGCACCACGGCGAGCCGCCGGTGGATGTCAGTTTGCGCCGCGAAGGCGGCATGGCGGTGCTCGACGTGGCAGACCACGGCCGCGGCATCGCGCCCGAACGCCGCAGCGAGGCGCTGCGGCCCTTTGCCCGGCTGGACGACGCCCGCACCCGCACCGGCAATGTCGGCCTGGGACTGGCCCTGGCCGAAGCCATCGCGCGGGCGCATGGCGGCCAACTGGCCTTGCTGCAGGCCGACGGCGGCGGCCTGCTGGTGCGCATTACCCTGCCGCTGGCGGCCGAGCAGCACAACGCAGTCTGACACCCGTCGCGCGGAAGCCGGGCGCCGGGGCCGGGGCCCGGGATATCGAACGGCCCCGCCGCCTTTACGGGGCCGCGCGGCGCTCTTTGCCGAATACCGAGCGGTAGGCCAGCAGGTTGAAGATCAGCACTACCGGCACGCCTATGACGGCGCCGGCCAGCACCAGCCGCATCGAACCGATCGAGGCCGTGCCGTCCCACAGGGTCATGTCGTCAAGGATCAGGTACGGAAACAGGCTGTACGCCAGGCCGGCCAGCATCAGCAGGTACAGCACCACGCACAGCACGAACGGCAGCCGGCTGTTGAGCTCGCCCCGCCCCGGCACGCGGGCCAGCAACATCTCGACGCTGGAAAAGCACAGCAGCATCAAGGCCCACACCACCACGGCCACCGCCAGGCCGCCGGGATTGCTCCATTTGTAGAAAATGCCGGCGTTGGCCAGCCCCAGCATCACCGCCGTGGCGACCATGCCGACAGCGGTCCAGCGGATGGCGTGGCGGCCCCAGCGCGCGGCGCGGCGCTGCAGGTCGCCCTCGACGCGCATGACCAGCCAGGCGGCGCCCAGCAACACATAGGCGGCAACGGCGCACAACCCCATCAGCACGGCGAACCAGCCGTAGCCGGCATCCGTCTGGTAGCCAGTGGCGATGCGCCCGAGGATCATGCCCTGCCCGAAAGCCGTGGCCACCGATCCCAGCCAGAATCCGAAGATCCAGCGCGGCTTGAGCTCGGCGCGGGCGCGGATGCGGAATTCGAACGACACGCTGCGCAGCACCAGGCCCAGCGCCATCAGGGCCAGCGGGCCATAAAGCTTGCCGAAGATCACGCCCCAGGCCAGCGGAAATGCCGAGGCGAACAGCCCGATGCCCAGCAGCGGCCAGAACTCGTTGGCGTCGCGCCAGGGGCTGAGCAGCGTCATCATGCGGCCGCGCTGGTCGGCCGGCGCCAGCGGCAGCAGCATGCCCACGCCCAGGTCGAAGCCGTCCAGCACAATGCCGCCGGCGATCAGCAGGAACAACAGGCCCATGAAGACCAGCGGCATCCAGAAGGTGGGATCGTTGGCGTTCACGCCCAACGAAGCGGCCAGCATGTCGATCATTGGGGCGATCCTCCGGGTTTGCGCACCGGCACCACGCCGTAGCGGGCCGCGTGGAACAGCATGCCGTTGAACGCCGCCAGCAGCAGCCCGTACAGCACCAGGTAGCCGGCCAGGCTGGCCGCCAGGGTGGGCGTGCGGGTGACGCCCAGCACCTCGGTCTGAGTAATGGTGGCATTGACCGCGTATGGCTGCATGCCCACCAGCGAAAACACGCCGCCGGCCAGCACGGTCAGCCCGCCGGCATACAGCATGCCCACGATCACGCGCAGCCACCACGCCGGCACCTGGGCCGGGTCCAGGCCGCGCCGCGCGGTCAGCGCCAGCGTTACGCAAGACACCAGCAGCATCGCCGCGCCCAGCAGCAGCGCCACGCGCAGCGCCCAGAACGTCAGCGCCACCGGGGGCCGCATGCCCGAGAATTTGTCCAGGCCCTGGTACGCGCCCTGCGCATCGCGTCCCAGCCACGCGCCGCCCGCGCCCGGCAGCGCCAGCGCGGCGCGGTTGGCCTGGGCCCGGGCATCGGGCCAGCCGAACAGTGTCCAGTTGGGGTCGGCGCCGCTATGCCAGTAGCCGGCGGCAGCCGCCGCCTTGGCGGGCTGGTGCTCGGCCATGACCCGGCCGGCGCCGTCGAGCACGGGCGCCTGCAGCAGCGAGGCTGCCACCGCTACGATCAGCGCGGTCTTGAATGCGCAGCGCTCGCCATCGTCGAGCGGGCGCCGCAAGGCCTGCAGCGCGGTCACGCCCAGGATCAGGAAGGCCGCCGCCAGGGCCGACCACAGGGCCGTCAGCCCGAGGTTCCAGCCCAGCGACGGATTGAAGACGGCGGCGTACCAGTCGTACACCTGGTAGCGGGCGTCGATCAGGGTGGCGCCGGCCGGCGTCTGCACCCACGACTGCAGCGCCAGCACCCAGAACAGCGCCACGGCCTGCCCCACCGCCACCATGAACACGGCCAGGGTGTGGATGCGCTCGGACACCCGCCGCTGTCCGAACAGCATCACCCCCAGGAAACAGGATTTCAGGATGAACACCGACAGCACGCCGAAGCCGATGAGGGGGCCGGCCACGTTGCCGATCTTGTCCATCAGGCCGGGCCACAGGCTGCCCACCTGGATCAGCACCGGCAGCGCGGCGGCCAGGGTCAGCACGAATGACAGGGCGAAAAAGCGCACCCAGAACCGGTACGCGGCGGTCCAGCCCGGCAGGCCGGTGCGGTGCGCGCGCAGCTTGAAAAACAGCAGCAACCAGGACAGAGCCAGCGCCAGGGCCATGAACAGGGCCAGGAAACTGAGGCTGGCGGTGAACTGGATGCGGGCCAGTAGCAGGGGGACAGTATCCATGATGGCCGGTAGTGTAGAGCCTGTTTTCGGAACGCGGGGGACGGGTTTGGACGGCATCGGGTGCGGACGTGGCAAAATTGACGCTTTGCTGCTGCCTTTTCCTCCTATTCCTTCGAGCATGACCACCGCCCCGACGCCGCCTGCCGCCACCAATTTCCTGCGCAACATCATCGAAGATGACCTGCGGGCCGACCGCTACCAGGGCAAGCGCTGGGCGGGCGCGCCCGGCCCAGCGTCGGTGCAGGCGCAGGGCGCCCCCGACCCGGCGCGCATCCGCACCCGGTTTCCGCCCGAGCCCAACGGCTACCTGCACATCGGCCATGCCAAGAGCATCTGCGTCAACTTCGGCCTGGCGCGCGACTTCGGCGGCGTGTGCCACCTGCGTTTCGACGACACCAACCCCGAGAAAGAAGACCAGGAATACGTCGACGCCATTATCGAGGCCGTGCACTGGCTGGGCTTCGACTGGAAAGCCGACGGCAACGACAACCTGTACTTTGCCAGCGACTACTTCGGCTTCATGTACGAATTCGCCCAGGCGCTGGTGCAGGCGGGCCACGCCTATGTCGACGAACAGTCGCCCGAGCAGATCCGCCTGAACCGCGGCACCCTGACCGAGCCCGGCGTGGCCTCGCCCTGGCGCGACCGCCCGGCCGCCGAATCGCTGGCGCTGCTGGCCGAAATGCGCGAGGGCAAGCATCCGGACGGCAGCCTGGTGCTGCGCGCCAAGATCGACATGGCCTCGCCCAACATCAACCTGCGCGACCCGGTCATGTACCGGGTGCGCCATGCCACGCACCACCGCACCGGCAACCAATGGTGCATCTACCCCATGTACAGCTGGGCGCACCCGGTCGAAGACGCCCTGGAAGGCATCACGCACAGCATCTGCACCCTCGAATTCGAAGACCAGCGCCCGTTCTACGACTGGATCCTGGCGCGCCTGGCCGAGCTGGGCAAGCTGGCCCGGCCGCTGCCGCGCCAGTATGAATTCGCGCGCCTGAACCTCACCTACGTCGTCACCAGCAAGCGCAAGCTGCTGCAACTGGTGCGCGAAGGCTATGTCGACGGCTGGGACGACCCCCGCATGCCCACGCTGTTCGGCATGCGCCGGCGCGGCTATCCGCCGTCGGCCATCCGGCTGTTCTGCGACCGCACGGCGGTGTCCAAGTCCGACTCGCGCATCGAATACAGCCTGCTCGAACAAGCCGTGCGCGATGAGCTCGACCCCGGCTCGCCGCGCTCGGTGGCCGTGCTGGACCCGCTCAAGCTGGTCATCACCAACTACCCCGCCGGCCAGGAAGAACTCTGCTCCGCGCCGCGTAACCCGCACGACCCGGCGGCCGGCTCGCGCCAGTTCCCGTTCACGCGCGAGCTGTGGATCGAACGCGACGATTTCCGCGAAGAAGCGCCCAAGAAGTACTTCCGCCTGTTCCCCGGCAACCTGGTGCGCCTGAAGTACGGCTACGTGGTGCGCTGCACCGGCTTCACCAAAGACGAATCCGGCCGGGTCACCGAAGTGCAGGCCGAATACCTGCCCGACACCAAGAGCGGCACCCCCGGCGCCGACAGCGTCAAGGTCAAGGGCAACATCACCTGGGTCAGCACCGCGCATGCGCTGCCGGCGCGCGTGCACCTGTACGACCGCCTGTTCGCCGACCCGCACCCCGACGCCGGCGACAAAGACTTCCTGGCCTGCCTGAACCCCGATTCGCGCCACACGGTCGACGCCTGGATCGAACCCGGCACGGCGATCGAGCCGGGCGCCACCTGGCAATTCGAGCGGCTGGGCTACTTCACGGTCGACAGCAAAGACTCCACGCCGCAGGCGCCGGTGCTCAACCGCATCGTGACGCTGCGCGACTCCTGGGCCACGGCCTGATCTCCGTCCGACCATGACTACCGATTCCCTCGCCCTGGATTTCAAGAGCGCCACGCTGTATGCCATACGCGTGGTGCTGCACGACGCCGACCTCGATCGCCTGACCGCCGCGCTGGACCAGCGCATGGCCGACGCCGGCAGCTTCTTCGAAAACGAGCCGGTGGTGGTCGACGCCAGCCGGGTCGACGACCCGATCGACTGGCCCGCCCTGCTGGCGGCCCTGCGCGGCCACAACCTGCCGCCCATCGGCGTGGTCGCCGAAGGCGCCAACCTGGCGGCGGCCCAGGCGGCCGGCCTGGCGGCCGTAGAGCTGTCCACCCCCCCGGCGCGCCCGGCGCCCGCCGTGGAAACGGCCCCGCCCAACGACGCGGCCACCCCCGTGCCGGCGGTGCCGGCCGCCGCCCTGGAAACCAGCGCTTCGGCGACCACGGACAAGGCCCCGGCGGACTCCTCCCCGGCCGAGCCCGCCGCCCCGGCGGCGGCGCCCGAGCCGCCGGCTGTGCCCGCGCCGGCCTCGGCGCTGGTCATCACCAAGCCGCTGCGCTCGGGCCAGCGCGTCTATGCGCGCCACACCGACCTGGTCGTCATCGGCATGGTCAGCCAGGGCGCCGAAGTCATTGCCGACGGCAACGTGCACGTCTACGGCCCCCTGCGGGGCAAGGCGATGGCCGGCGCGCGCGGCGACACCTCGGCGCGCATCTTCACGACCCAGCTCGATGCCGAACTGCTGGCCGTGGCCGGCGTGTACCGGGTGGTGGAAGACAAACTCGACAGCACGCTGCACAACCAGCCCGCCTTGGTCTACCTGGACGGCGAGACGCTGCGGGTCGAGGCCTTGAAAAAATAGGTTGCCCGCGCTTGCGTGCCGCCACGATGTCTACATCTTGTAAGAAGCCTTACACGGGCTTTTTGCTTTACGATAACGCGATTTATACGAACATAAGGGTTAAACGGTCATGACACGTATTGTTGTGGTGACTTCCGGCAAGGGCGGGGTCGGCAAGACCACCACCAGCGCCAGTTTCTCATCCGGCCTGGCCATGCGCGGCCACAAAACCGCCGTCATCGACTTCGACGTCGGCCTGCGCAATCTGGACCTGATCATGGGCTGCGAACGGCGCGTCGTGTATGACTTCGTCAACGTGATCCAGGGCGAAGCCTCGCTGAAACAGGCGCTGATCAAGGACAAGCAGCTCGAAAACCTGTTCATCCTGCCGGCTTCGCAAACCCGCGACAAAGACGCCCTCACCCAGGAAGGCGTGGCCAAGGTCATCGAAGACCTGAAAGAAATGGGCTTTGACTACATCGTGTGCGATTCGCCCGCCGGCATCGAAACAGGCGCCCTGATGGCCGCCTATTTTGCCGACGACGCGCTGGTGGTCACCAACCCGGAAGTGTCGTCGGTGCGCGACTCCGACCGCATCCTGGGCATTCTGGCCGCAAAGTCGCGCCGCGCCATCGAAGGCGACGAGCCCGTCAAGGAATACCTGCTGCTCACGCGCTACAACCCGAAGCGCGTCAACGATGGCGAAATGCTGTCGCTGACCGACATCGAGGACATCCTGCGCATCAAGCTGATCGGCGTCATCCCCGAGTCTGAAGCGGTGCTGCAGGCCTCGAACCAGGGCCTGCCCGCCATTCACCTGCGCGACACCGACGTGGCCGAGGCCTACAAAGACGTGGTGTCCCGCTACCTGGGCGAAGAAAAGCCCCTGCGCTTCACCGACTACGAAAAACCCGGCCTGTTCAAGCGCCTGTTCGGAGGGAAGTAAGCAATGTCCTTCCTGTCGTTTCTGCTCGGCCAGAAAAAAACCTCGGCGGTCGTCGCCAAGGAACGCCTGCAAATCATTCTGGCGCACGAGCGCTCGGGCCGCGGCGCCTCGCCCGACTACCTGCCCCAGCTGCAGCAAGAGCTGGTCGCCGTCATTTCCAAGTACGTGAACATCAACCCTGACGACATCAAGGTGCACCTGGAACGCCAGGACACCCTTGAAGTCCTGGAAGTCAAGATCGAGATGCCGCAGAAAGAGGCCTGAGCGCGCGCATCGATGCACAACGCCCCTGGCAGCCGCGCTGCCGGGGGCGTTTTTTCTGGGCGGCCGGCGCGGGCCGCGCTCAGTACTTCAGCGTAATGCCGCCGTCGACCACCAGTTCGATGCCCGTTACGTACCGGGACTCGTCGGAAGCCAGGTACAGCGCGGCCTGGGCCACGTCCCAGGCATCGCCCATGTGCCCCATGGGCACCTGGCTATCGCGTTCGCGCCACATGCCCTCGACATCGCCATCGGCGTACTCCGCGGCCAGGCCGGCCGCGTTTTCCACCATCGGCGTCTTCATCAGTCCCGGCAAGATCGCGTTGACGCGCACCTTGTCTTTGGCATATTCCACCGCCGTGGTGCGGGTCAGGTGGTTCATGGCGGCCTTCGTGGTGGAATACGTCACGTACGGCACGCCCGTGTAGCGCAACGACGCGATGGACGAAATATTGATGATCGACCCGCCGCCCTGCTCCCGCATGGCGGGAATGAATTGCTTCATCGACAGAAAGCAGCTTTTCAGATTGACGGCGTAAACGCGGTCCCATTCGCTTTCGTCGGTCTGGACCACGCCGCCCACGCTCAGGATGCCCACGTTGTTGTTCAGGATGTCGACCTTGCCGAAAGCCGCCACGGCCTCGCGCTGCACGGCCGCGATGTCGGCCAGTTGCGTGACGTCGGCGCGCAGCGCCAGCGCGCGCCCGCCCTCGCCTTCGATCAGGCGCGCGGTGTCCTGCGCGGCCTCGATGTTGATGTCTACGCACACCACGGCGGCCCCCTCGCGGGCGAACAGCACCGCAGCCGCCTTACCGTTACCCCAGCCGGGTCCCACGGACCCTGCTCCCATCACCACCGCCGTCTTGCCTGCCAGTCGCCCTGCCATGTCTCTCGCTCCTTGTTGGTCCCGGCACGGTATTCATTTGCCGAGCATGTTTTCCGGCAGAAAAGTCACAATGGCCGGAAAGAAGAAAAGAATCAGCGTGGTGACGATTTCCATCACCACGAACCACCACGCGCCGCGGAATATCTGGGTCAGCGACGTGCTGCGGTCTATGCCCGCGATGACGTATACGTTCAGGCCCATAGGAGGCGTGATCAGGCCGATTTCGCACATTTTCACGGCCAGGATGCCGAACCAGATGGGGTCGTAGCCCAGCGACACGACGGTCGGAAACATAATGGGCAGCGTGATGACCAGCATCGAGAAGGCATCCAGGAACATGCCCAGCGGAAAATACACCGCCAGCAGCAGGAAAATCACGGCCAGGGGCGGCACGTCTGCATCGACCACCGCGGTGGCGATCAACTGGGGAATCTGCGCCAGGCTCAGGAAGTAGCTGAATATGCCCGCCCCGATCATGGTGAACAGGATCATCACCGTGGTCGTGATGGCCGAACGGCAGCTCTCGAGCAGCCGGGTCTTCAGGAAGGGCCGCGCCTGGCGCGAGGCCAGCAGCATCACGAACGCCGCGAACGCGCCGACCGCGCCGGCCTCGGTCGGCGTCACGAAGCCGAGATAAATGCCCCCCAGCACCACGATGAACAACAGCAGCACCTGCCATGCGTCGGCCAGCGACGTAATGCGCCGGCCCCAGCTCTCGGCGGGCACGGTGGCCCCGGCTGCGCCCGTGGCGCGGCTGAGCACCCAGATGCCGGCCATGAACACCACGGTGGACAGGATGCCCGGGATCACGCCGGCCACCAGCATCTTGCCCGCCGACACTTCCGTCAGCGCGGCATAGAAGATAAGCAGCACGCTGGGAGGTATCAGCACGCCCAGCACGCCGCCCGCGGCCACCGCGCCGGCGGACAGGCGGGGGTCGTACCCGGCCTTGCGCATCTCGGGGATAGCCACCGAGCCCACGGTGGCGGCCGTCGCCACGCTGGAGCCCGACGTGGCGGCAAAGCCGGCGCACGTGAGAATGCTGGCCATGGCCAGGCCGCCCGGCCGATGCCCCACCCACTTGCGCGCCACGCCGAACAGTTTCTGCCCCACGCCGGCATGATGGGCGAAAGCCCCCATCAGGATGAACAGCGGCACCACCGTCAGCAGGTAGGACGCCGACTGGTGATAGGAAAAGGCCTTCAGGCGGTTCAGCACGAAGCCCAGGTCTTCGATCATGACAATGCCGGCCACGCCCGCCAGCCCCAAGGCGGCGAACACCGGCGTGCCGATCGCCATCAAGACGAAGATCAGGCACGTTGCGACCGTGGTCGCGACAACGAAATCATCCATGGTTGTTTCCCCTGGCGCGCCCCTCAGGGCTCGATGCGAACGCCGGCGCCCGCCGCGGCTGCGGCAGGACCCTGCGCGGGTTGGGCGGGTTGCCCCCGCAGCGCCACGTACAGTGTGTGAAAGGCAAGCTGCAGGAAGCCGAACCACAGCCCCACCGCCAGCACGATCTTGGCCCACCAGATCGGGAATTCGATGTACCCCCAGCGAAACTCCCGGATGGCGAACGAGTGCGCCGCGTCCTGCGTGGACGGCACCGCCAGGATCAGCAGCAACAGCGCGGCGAAGCCCCAGGAAAGCGTCTCGGCGATGCGCGCGGCCCAGGGCGGCATGCGCTCCACCAGCAAGGTGACCCGGATGTGCGCGTTGTCGAGCATGGTCCAGCCCAGGCCCAGGAACACCACCAGCACCATGCTGAGCTCGGCCAGTTCAAACACGCCGGAGATCGGCCGCCCCCATATCCCCCGGGCCACCGCGTCCAGGGTGGTGCCCAGCATCAGGAACATCAGGAAAACCAGCGAGACGGCGCCGAACAGGTTCGATACCGATCTGAAGAAATTTTCGAGTTGCCGCATGCGGCCCTCCCATCAAGGTTACGCCCGCGCGAGGCCCGCCCGCGCCCGGCGGGCGCGGGCGAGAGGCCCAATGCGGGATCAGGCCTGCAGCGCGATTTCAGAAGGCCGCAGCAGCGTGCCCTTGGCGTCGTGCTTGGCGATGGCCTGGTCGATCAGCGCCTGCATGCGCTTGCCGTCGATGCCGGCGGGCGCGGCCACGCTGTCGATCCAGTTGTTCACCTGCGCCGGCTGGATCAGCGCCCTGGCCGACTGCTTCTGCGCGTCGTCCAGCACATGGAACTTCACGCCTTCGCTGGTGGCCTTCTTCACGTAGTCGCGCAGCACCTTGTTCATGATGGTGGAATACTGGCCGCCATAGATTTCCTCTACCAGTTCGTTGCAGGTGGCCTGCACCTGGGCCGGGAACGCGCCCCAGGCATCGACGTTGATGACCGTGGCGGCTGGCGCGTGCGGGCCGTCGCCGATGTCGGTGAAGTGCGGCGCGATTTCATGCAGCTTGTAGGCCACCGCCGTGATGAAGTCGAAACCATATACGCCATCGAGCACGCCGCGCTCCAGCGCCGTGTACACCTCGGGCGCGGCCATGGGCACCGCCGTTCCGCCCAGGCGCTCGATGACGTCGGTGGCCACGCCGTAACCGCGGATGCGCTTGCCCTTGATGTCGTCCAGCGATTTGATCGGCGTGCGCGTGATCAGCGGCGCGTAGTTCCAGTTGGTCCAGTACATGACCTTGGCGCGGTGGCGCTTTTCCCATTCGTCGCGCAGCGGCTGGAATTCGCCGTACACGTCGCGGCACACCTGCAGCAGGGCGTCGGCCCGGTTCATGCGGAAGTACCATTCCAGGCCGCGCGTCACGGGCAGGTCGGCCTGGTAGTATCCCGGCGAGATCAGGCTCATTTCCGAGGTGTTGTCGCGCACCGCCGGCAAGTGTTCGCCTACCTTGTTCAGCGAGGCGGCCCAATAGCGGCGCACTTTCACGACGCCGCCGGAACGTTTTTCCAGCTGGTCCAGGAACCACCTGTCCAGCCACGACGGCCCGGCCGTCTCGGACACGTAGCTGTCGAACTTGAACGTGACCTTGTCCTTGGCATGCGCCACCCCGCCCAGGCCACCCAGTGCGCCGGCGCCCGCCAGCAGACCGCTGGCCTTGATGAATTCACGACGTTTCATGACTCCTCCTGATTATGGGCGCGTGGTTGCGCCTCGTATGACCCGCGACAGGTCTAAACCGCCGGCGCGCCCGATTTCGCGCGCGCCCGCAAATCCGTCTTGAGTATCTTTCCGTAGCTGTTCTTGGGCAGGTCGGCGCAGAACTCGTAGCGCCGCGGCTTCTTGAACGAGGCCATCTCGGCGCGGCACCAGGCCTCGAGCGCGGCCGCGTCCAGGGGCTTGCCGCCCGGGCGGGCCACCACGAACGCCACCACTTCTTCGCCCCATTCCGGGTGCGGCGCGCCGACCACCGCCACCTCGAATACGTCGGGATGGCGGGCGATGACTTCTTCGACCTCGCGCGGGTAGATATTGGTGCCGCCCGAGATGATCACGTCTTTCGAGCGATCGGTCAGCGTCAGGAAGCCGTCGTCGCTCAGGAACCCGATATCGCCGGTGCGCAGCCAGCCATCGGCCAGGGCCTGCCGGGACGCGGCTTCATTGCGCCAGTACCCGCTCATGACCGCCGGGCCGCGCGCCACGACCTCGCCGCATTCGCCGGCAGGCAGATCGTTGAACGACGCGTCGACCACCCGCACTTCCATGCACGACTGGGCCGTGCCCACCGAGGCGATGCGCTCGGCCCAGCGCGGCTGCCCGCGGTCGGCGATGGCGTCTTTGCGCATCGCGGTGATGGTCATGGGGCTCTCGCCCTGGCCGTAGATTTGCGCCAGAACGGGGCCGAGCGCGTCCAGCGCCTGGACCAGGTCGGCGGCATACAAGGGCGCCCCGCCGCACACGATGGTGCGCAGCCCGGTGACGCGGGCGGGCGTTTCGCGGACCATGCGCTTGATCATGGTGGGCGCGGCAAACAGGCAGATATCGCGCAGCTGACGGGCCAGGTCGAAGATCTCGGTGCTGTCGAAGCCCCGCGACGCCGGCACCACGTGACGCGCCCCGGCGCGCACGAACATGAAGTTGTACAGGCCCGCGCCATGCGACATGGGCGCCGCGTAAAGCCAGGCGTCGGCGGCCGACACGCTGTCGACGTCGTACGGGTAGCACAGGGCCATGGCGACGAGATTGTCGTGGCTGAGCATGACCCCCTTGGGCCGGCCGGTGGTGCCCGACGTATAGAACAGCCAGGCCAGCGCGCCGGGCCCGACCGGCGCGGGCGCGCCGAACGCATCGGCTGCGCGCATCGCGGCCTCGAATTCGCCGGTATCCACTCCCAGTTCGCGGCACCCCTCGGGCAGCAGGCCAGGCTCGAACTGGCTGCCGCCGTCAGTGACCAGCAACGCGGCCTGGGCGTCGGCGGCGATCCAGGCGGCCTCTTTTACGTGCAGCTTGTAGTTGATGGGCACGATGACCGCGCCGACCCACCATGCGGCGTACATGGCGACCAGGTACTCGACGCGGTTCGGCATGTACAACGCAACGCGGTCGCCCGCACGCACGCCATGGCGGCTGGCCATGGCGGCGCCCAGCGCCGCCGCGCGCGCGGCGAACTGGCGGTAATCGGCGCGGCACTCGGCGCCGTGGAACAGGGCCGGGGCGGCCGGGGTCTGCAAGGCCCGCGCATGGAGCCAATTGGCGACATTCATTGGCCTACGCCCGCTTTGCTTCAAGAACCGAGGCGTAATTGGCCACCGCCGCGCCTCCCATGTTGAACACCAGGCCGAGCGACGCGCCGTCGACCTGCATCTCGCCCGCGCGCCCGGTAAGCTGGCGGAAACCCAGCGCATGCATGGACACGCCCGTGGCGCCCACCGGATGCCCCTTGGCCTTCAGGCCGCCAGACAGGTTCACCGGCAGCGCGCCGCCGCGCATGACGGTGCCGTCGTCCAGCACGCGGTGTCCCTCGCCCGCCGGCGCCAGCCCCATGGCTTCATAGATGAGCAATTCGGCGATGGTGAAGCAGTCGTGCACTTCGGCGAAATCCAGGTCGCGAAGCTGGATGCCGGCGCCGGCCAGGGCGTCGCCAATGGCCTTGCGCGGCCCTTCGAAGGCCAGGAAATCGCGCGCGGACATGGGCAGCAGGTCGCTGACATGCGCCAGGCTGCGCAGGGCGACTTCGCGCGGAAAACTGCGCGCCCGCTCGGCGCTGGCCAGTATGACCGCGGCCGCGCCGTCGGTGACCAGCGAACAGTCGGTCAGCCGCAGCGGCGGCGCGATCAGGGGATTGCGGTCCGACACCGTGTTGCAGGCTTCGACGTCGAGCGCCCGGTGCATTTGCGCCAGGGGGTTGCGCATGGCATTGCCGTGGTTCTTGGACGCGATGGCGGCCATGGCCGGCAGCGGGTCGCGGTAGCGGCGCGTGTATTCCTGCGCGGCCCGCGCGAAAACCTGCGGAAAGCTCAGCGCCGCTTCGTCGGCGTCGTTCTGGTAGCCGGCGCCCGCCAGCGCGCGCGTGACGTCGGCCGTGCTGTTGTGGGTCATTTTTTCGGCGCCCACCACCAGCACGATCTCGGCCTGGCCGGCCTGGATGGCCGCCACGCCGGCGGCGATTGCGGCGGCGCCGGACGCGCAGGCGTTCTCGCAGCGCACGGCCGGCTTGAACCGCAGGTCGGGCGAGGCCTGGTGGATGAGCGACGATGCAAAGCCGTCGCTGACCATGCCGGAATTGAAGTGCCCGAGGAAAACCGCGTCGACTTCGCTGGCGGGCACGCCCGCGTCGTCCATGGCTTCGCGCGCCGCGCTGACGATGAGGTCTTCGAGCCTGAGCGCGTCGAGCCGGCCGAATTTGGTGTGGCCGCTGCCGACCAGCGAAACGGTGTGCCTGTTCATGATGCTCCTCCGCATGACGGTTCTTTTGGCATATGATGGGCACTCGCCATACGTACGTCTATAAGTGCACACACGTACCAACATACGTAGTTCTACGCATATGACTGAGACACAACTGGAAGAACTGGCGTTCCGCGAGTCGCCCTCGCCGCTGATCATGACCGAGCATCGGCGCATCCTGCGCTGCAACAAGGCGTTCGCGTCGTTGTTCGGCTATTCGGTCGAAGAACTTACCGGCGAGCTCATCCTGAAGCTCTATCCGTGCAGCGCCGACTACTACGAAATCGGCGAACGCTGCCTGAACGCGCTGCGCCACAACACGGCATATGAAGACGAGCGCTTCATGCAGCATCGCAGCAAAGAAATTTTCTGGGCCCGCGCGCGCGGCGTCACGCTGACGCCGCAAGACCCCTTCAGCCTGATGATCTGGAATTTCGACCGCATCCAGCACCGGCCCAGCAAGACGGCCTCGCTGACGCCGCGCGAACAGGAAATCGCGGGCTTCATTGTCAATGGGCTCACCTGCAAGGAAACCGCCTCCGAGCTGGGCATTTCGCACCGCACGGTCGAGGTGCACCGCGGCCGGTTGATGCGCAAGCTCAACGCCAAGAACACCGCCGAACTGGTGTCGCGGATCATTCTCGTCACCAACGGCGAATGAACCGCAGTCCACGGCCGGTCGGGCCGAGCGGACAGCGGGCGGGCGGCGCAAAGCAAAAGGCCTGAGCCGGCGCGACGCCGGACTCAGGCCCTGGGTTGCCCGCGAGGCGAGCGCGGCTTACTTGCCGACCTGGTCGCCGATGATGCCGCCCAGCGCGGCGCCCCCCACCGTGCCCAGGACGCCGCCGCCGCTGATCACCGCGCCGGCCACGCCACCGATGGCGGCGCCGCCAACCGTGCTTTTCTGGCGGCGGTTCATGCTATCCCACGACGAGCATCCCGCGACGGATGCCGCCAACACAATGGCTGTACTGATTTTCGCGAAGGTTCCGATTTTGATCATGATGAGGCTCCTGTTTTTTGTGCCTGGGACAACGCGCTGGAATCAGAAGAGGCCCTGACAGGCACTACGGCGTCCCCTACAAACTTTTGAACCTTCAGAATCGCAAAAAGCGCTGCTTTCTGCTGTTAGGGATGCCCATAAATTGTATCCATGGGTAGGCCAGAGGCAGGATAACGGGCATAGATGTTGCCCGGCGGGCGGGTTATTTCACTAAACGTAACACGTCGCGGAAGCGGGGATGGTCGCAGCTCTCCATCCACTCGAACAAAGCCATTTCGGCGGTGACCACGGTGGCCCCCGCGGCGCGCATGCGGCGCATGCCCGCGTGCTGGTCGGCGGGCCGGCGCGAGCCGACGCCATCGGACACCAGCACCGCCTGGTAATTCAGTTCGAGCAGCCCCACGATGGTTTGCAGCACGCAGACGTGCGCCTCCCATCCGACCACCAGCACGCGGCGCCGCGCGGCGGGCAGCCAGGCATCGAAGCCGGGCTCGCGAGCCGCGGAGAAATGCCGCTTTTGAAATACGGCCTGCGTCAGGCCGCGCAATGGCTCGATGGTGTGGCCCAGGGCGTCGCTGGCGTGCTCGGTGGCGACCACAGGAACATCGAGCAGGCGCGCGCCCCGCGCCAGCCGCTCGGCAACCCCGGCCTGCTCGGCGCCGTGCGCGATGGCCGGCATCAGGCGTTCCTGCATGTCGACGATCAGCAGCGTCGAATCGGTGGCTTGCAGCAGCATAGGAGCCTCGTCTCAGTAGTTCGCCGCGCGATGCGCCCCGGCCCGGAAAGAGCCGGGACACGCCGTTATTTCAGGGCCTTGTAGCGCAGGCGGCGCGGCTTGGCGCCCTCTTCACCCAGCCGGCGCTTCTTGTCGGCTTCGTATTCCTGGTAGTTGCCGTCGAAGAACACCACCTGCGAATCGCCTTCGAAGGCCAGAATGTGCGTGGCGATGCGGTCGAGGAACCAGCGGTCGTGGCTGATCACCATGACGCAGCCGGGGAATTCCAGCAGCGCGTCTTCGAGCGCGCGCAGGGTTTCCACGTCCAGGTCGTTGGACGGCTCGTCGAGCAGCAGCACGTTGCCGCCGGCGATCAGGGTCTTGGCCAGGTGCAGCCGGCCGCGCTCGCCGCCCGACAACTGGCCGACGATCTTGTTCTGGTCGGCGCCCTTGAAGTTGAAGCGGCCCAGGTATGCGCGCGAGGACATCTCGAACTTGCCCACGGTGAGCAGGTCGGCGCCGTCGGACACCGCGTCGAACACGGTCTTGTTGTCTTGCAGCGAATCGCGCGACTGGTCGACGAAAGCCAGCTTCACTGTCTGGCCGATGGCGATGGTGCCCGAATCGGGCTGCTCGCGTCCGGCGATCATGCGGAACAGCGTCGACTTGCCGGCGCCGTTGGCGCCGATGATGCCAACAATGGCGCCCGGCGGCACCTTGAAGCTGAGGTTGTCGATCAGCAGGCGGTCGCCATAGGCCTTGCTGACGTTGCTGAACTCGATGACCTCATTGCCCAAGCGCTCGCCCACGGGAATGAAGATTTCCTGGGTTTCGTTGCGCTTCTGGTATTCGTACGAAGACAGCTCTTCGAAGCGCGACAGGCGCGCCTTGGCCTTGGCCTGGCGGCCCTTGGGATTCTGGCGCACCCATTCGAGCTCTTTCTTGATGGTTTTCTGGCGCGCGGATTCGGCGGCTTCTTCTTGCTTGAGGCGCGCCTCTTTCTGTTCGAGCCACGAGCTGTAGTTGCCCTTCCAGGGAATGCCATGGCCGCGATCGAGTTCGAGAATCCACTCGGCCGCGTTGTCGAGGAAGTAGCGGTCGTGGGTAACGCCCACCACCGTGCCCGGGAACTTGTGCAGGAACTGCTCCAGCCATTCGACGCTTTCGGCGTCGAGGTGGTTGGTGGGTTCGTCCAGCAGCAGCATGTCGGGCTTGGACAGCAGCAGCCGGCACAGCGCCACGCGGCGCTTTTCACCGCCCGACAGATTGCCCACCGTAGCGTCCCAGGGCGGCAGGCGCAGCGCATCGGCGGCGATTTCCATCTGGTGCTCGATGTCGTCGGCGCCACTGGAAGCCGCCGCCGCGATGACGGCTTCGAGCTCGGCCTGCTCGGCGGCCAGCGCGTCGAAATCGGCGTCGGGCTCGGCATACGCCGCGTAGACTTCATCCAGGCGCTTCTTGGCCTGCACCACCGCGCCCAGCCCTTCTTCGACGGCCTGGCGCACGGTGTGGGCCGGATCGAGCTGCGGTTCTTGCGGCAGGTAGCCGATGTTCAGGCCCGGCATGGGCACGGCTTCGCCTTCGATTTCCTTGTCGACGCCGGCCATGATCTTGAGCAGCGTCGACTTGCCCGAGCCGTTCAGGCCCAGCACGCCGATCTTGGCACCGGGGAAAAACGAAAGGGAAATATCGCGCAGGATCTGCCGCTTGGGCGGCACGATCTTGCCAACGCGGTTCATGGTGTAGACGTATTGGGCCATGGGCTCGTATGCAAAAGATGAATCAAGGGGAAGCAATGATTGTAGGCCGGATCGGGCCGCTGCCCTCCTCCCGGGCTAGCGCGGCGCCGTCCGGCGCGGGCGCCACTGCGCCAGGCTGACGCCGGCCAGCGCCATCAGGCCGCCCGCCACGTGGTACGCATGCGGCACCTCGCCCAGCATGACGGCGGCGATGGCCACGGTGGCCACCGGCATCAGGTTCAGGAAAATACTGGTGCGGTTGGGGCCCAGGTGGCGCACGCCCTGCATCCACAGATAGGGCGCGAACAAAGACGGGAAAATGCCCGCGTACAGCACCAGCGGGATGTTGCCGGCATTCAGCGGCGAGGCCGGGGCCAGCAGAAACGACGGCAACTGCAGCGCGATGCCGAACAGCACCTGCATGTACAGGGACTGCCACATGCCTATCGGCAAAGGCCAGCGGCGCAGCAGCACGCCGTACATGGCGTAAGCCAGCGCCGCCAGCCCCATCAGGGCGTCGCCAAAGCTGCCGCCCACTTCGAGCAGGCGCAGCGGATTGCCCTCGCCCAGCAGCACGCCCAGGCCCGCCAGCGACAGGGCGCCGCCCAGCACCGCCGTGGCTGCGGGGCGCTCGCGCAGCACCAGGCTGCCCAGGATGATCGTGAGCAGCGGCACCATGGCGGTAATGATGCCCATATTGGTGGCGGTGGTGGTGGCGGCCGCGACATAGGTCAGGCCCTGGTACAAGGCCATGCCCAGCGCGCCCAGCACGGCCAGCTTGCCCAGGTGGGGCGCGATGGCATGCCAGTTGCGCAGCACGCGCGGCAGCGCGAACGGCGTCAGCAGCAGCGCCGCCAGCACCCAGCGGTAGAAGCCGATGGCAGCCGGCTCGATGACGCTGGCCGCCATCTTGGTCACCACCATGTTCAAGGACCAGATCAGCGCCGCCGTCAGCGGCAGCAACATATGGCGCGCGGACGGCGCGGGAGTGGCATCGGGCATGAAACAGGCAAAGCGTGAAGCAAAGCCGCGATATTAGCGCCCTGGCCGCCAGGGCCGGGAAACATCGACGGAAACGCGCGACAATGGCGGCATTCACCGCATTTGCGCGGCCCGGCCGCGTCCTGACAGGAATTTTCATGTCCGCTTCCACCCCTACGCCGGCCTCGCCGGGGCACTTCAGCCCGCAAGAACTCGACATGCTGGCCAAGACCGCCGACGCGCTCAGCGCCTATATGGGCAAACCCGTGCTGGCCGAGGTTGTGCTCGGCGACGAGGGCACCGAGTGGGTCACCTTCGGCGTGCCGCTGGCCCAGGGAGCCGCCGCCGACGACCAGCCCCACGTGCAGCTAGGCGGCCCGCAAGCCCGCCTGCTGGGCAATCGCGGCGGCCTGGCCCCGGCCGACAACGACGCGTACGACTGCCTGTACCTGTGGGCCGTGCAGATCACCCTGGCCGAGGGCGAGCGCTTCGTGAAGCTGGATCAATCCGGCGAAGAGGCCGCCTGGTCTGATGACCTGGCCGATGTGCTGCCATTCGCGCTGACCGACGAGCCGCTGCCGGATGATGACGACTACGATGACGAGGACGATGAAGACGAAGATGGCGACGAGGTCGGGCCCGGCGGCCCCGGCCCGCGCTGAGACCGCGCCGGCCGGCTACGCCAGCCCGCGCCGCCGGTCGCGCCAATACAGCGCGTAGCCCAGCGGCCACATCACGGCCACCAGGGCCCTCGCGGAGGGAACAGTCAGGCGGTAGGCCTGCACCGCGGTAGGCAGGCCGGAATATTTCAGGTCGAGCCGGAACCGCGTGTAGCGCGCGGCGGCCATCAGGAATTCCTTGGGCCGGTAGCGGAACCAGTCCATGTGGTGTTCCAGGATGTCCCAGGCCAGCAGGTACAGCCCCTGCGCATTGTTGCGCACCGACACGGCGCCGCGGCTCAGGCCATCGGGGCTGGGATGGTAGATGCGCACCACCTGGTTGATGCAGCGGTTCAGGTAGCCGGCGCGCGCCATGGCCCACCAGATCAGGCTTTCGGGCACGAAGCCTTCCACGTCTTCGGGGAATGGGAAGCGGCGTAAAACGTCGGTGCGCATGCTGCCGAATTTCTCGCCCTTGATGCGATGGCGGAAATACATCTCGACCGCCGACGTATCGAAAACATCCTGGGGGAAGGCGTCGCCCACGATGGTGCCGTCGGGGCGGGCGCACAGGCCGGTCACGCCCACATAACCCTCGCGCTGCCCGGGCGCAATGGCGTCCCAGCCTTCTTGCAGGATCTGCAGCGCCCGCGGCGGAATTTCGTCGTCGCTATCCAGCGTGACCACGAACTCGCCGCGCGCTTCGCGCACGCCGCGATTGAATGCGGTTTTCTTGTGGCGGTTTTTCTGCCACACGTAGCGAATGGGAAAATCGGCCTGCGCCTGCCAGGCAAGCACGGCCTCGTGGGTGCGGTCGGTGGAACCGTCATCCACGACCAGCCATTCGAAGTCACGACAGGTCTGCCGCCGTAGGGATTCATACACACGGTACAACGTGGCAGCCCGGTTGTAGGTGGGCGTCAGTACCGTGAACATGTAATGCGGGTCACTCATGCGCTGGAGCCGGTTCGCGACAGGACAAACTGCGACGGTCTAAGGCGACGGTCTAATTGATTATGGGTAAAAACAAGGGCTCCAGTGTATGGGATATGCGAGAAACCAACTCATCGCGGCTCGTCCATTTTGCAAACAAATTTGTCTTGTTTTTCCATATTTATACCGAATACGGTAGTGGCCCTGGCATCGCGGCGGCCCTGGACCCATGCGGCCGGCGGTAAACTCGGGCGGCTCATACGGAATAGCCATGGAATCCAGTCCCATCCAGTTGAACGATATTGCGCTGTTCGTTGAAGTCGCCCGCCGCAAGAGCTTCAGCATGGCCGCGCGCGCACTGTCCATGCCGACTTCCACCCTGTCGCGCCGCATCGGCCAGTTGGAACAGGCCATCGGATTGCGGCTCATCAACCGTAATACGCGGCGCCTGGAACTTACCGACGCCGGTGCGGCATACCTGCGCCGCTGCCAGGGCTTGGTGGACGAGGCGCGTCTCGCGCACGAACAGTTGCTGACGCTGTCGGCGCGCCCGCAAGGGCGCCTGAGCATCTCCATTCCCTACAGCATGGCCATCTGGCTGCTGCCCGAAGCGCTCCAGGCGTTCACTGAACGCTACCCTGACCTGGAATGCGAATTCGACCTCAGCCTAAAACCGACCGAGAACTCACAGGGCGGCCCCTTCGATGTCGCGCTGCGGTTCGGCCGCGAGCAGGTGGCGGCCGAGCTTGCCACGGAAGACCCGACGGTGCAGCAAATCGCCACGCTGGACAGCTACCTGTACGCATCGGCCGATTACCTGCAGGCCCACGGCGAGCCGCGGCAGCCGGCCGACCTGTCGGCCCACGAATGCCTGCGCACGGCCATCGATCGCGAGCACTCGGAATGGACGCTGCGTAACGGCGACCGCACCGAACGCGTCACGGTGCAGGGTTCCATTGCGGGCAACAACATCAGCGTCATCGGCACGCTGTCCGGGCTGGGGCTGGGCATCACGCGGCTGCCGAACTGTCGGGCGCTGGCGCCGATTATTGGCCGCAACGCGCTGCGGCAGATACTGCCCGGCTGGAGCACCGAGCCGCTGCCGGTATTCGCGATTTTCCCGTCGCCCGTGCTGCCGGCCAAGACGCGGGTGTTCATGGAATTCCTGCGGCCCTGGCTGGACCCGGCCGACTAAGCCCGGCCGCGCGCTCAGCGCCGCGCCGCCCGCCCGGCGTCTTTCAGCAAGGTGTACAGCACTCGCGCCGCGGGCGACAGCGGCCGGCCGTGGCGCACGATCAGGCCCAGCGTGCGGCTGACGCGCGGCTTGGACAGCGGCACACCCACCAGGGTGGGATGAGTGGTCAGGGGCAGCGCCAGCTGCGGCACCGCGGCCACGCCCAGGCCGGCCTCGACCATCCCCAGCAGCGTGAGGATGTGGCTGACCTCGAAGGCGCTCATGGCGCGCTTGCCCGACTTGGCCAGGGCCACGTCGATGAGCAGCCGGTTGCCGCTTTCTTTGGATACGGTCATGAAGCGCTCGCCGGCGAGCTCGTCCCACATGACGCTCTTGCGCCGCGCCAGGGGGTGGTCGTTGCGCACCGCCAGCACGAAACTCTCTTTGAAAATGGCGCGGAAATCGACCTCGGCGTCTTGGGTGCCGACGAAATTGATGCCGAAATCGGCGCGCCCGGAAGTAACGGCATTGAGCACCGCGTTGGCGCCGTCGTCGATGACGCGCACCCTGATGCGCGGATGGCGCGCCGCGAATTCGCTTAACACCGAGGGCAGGAAATAGTAGGCCGCCGACGGCACGCACGCCACGGTGACCAGCCCGCTGAGCTGCCCCGCCAGGTCTTCGGCGCCCAGGATGGCGCTTTCAAGTTCGTCGAGCGCCGCGCGCGAGCGTTCGAGGAAGACCCGCCCCACGTGGGTCAGCGCCACCCGCCGGGTGGTGCGTTCGAGCAGGCGCGCGCCCAGCAGGTTTTCCAGTTTCTCGATGCGACGGCTGAGCGCGGGCTGCGACAGGTGCAGGTCTTCGGCGGCGGCGCGGAAGCTGGAGCGTTCAGCCACCGCCACGAACGCCTGCAGTTCCTGCAAATCGAAATTGATGCGTGCCATGCATTTATCAATATAAAACTTGCAATTCACGGATTATGGCATTTGTTCCATGATCCCAGCCATGCTGAAAACCATTCCTTGCGTCCTGATGCGCGGCGGCACGTCGCGCGGCCCTTTCTTCCGCGCCGACTGGCTGCCGCGCGACCCCGCGCGGCGCGACCGCGTGCTGCTGTGCGCCATGGGCTCGCCGCACGAATTGCAGGTAGACGGCCTGGGCGGCGGCCACACGCTGACCAGCAAGGTCGCCATTGTGTCGCCCTCGCACCGGCCTGGCTGTGACGTGGACTACTTGTTCGCGCAGGTCAGCGTCGACCGCGCGGCCGTCGATACGCGCCCGAACTGCGGCAACATGCTGTCGGGCGTGGCGCCGTTCGCCATCGACCAAGGGCTGGTGCGCGGCCGGCGTGGCGAAACGCGCGTGCGCATCTTCAACGTCAACACGCAGTCCACGATCGACGCCACGGTGCAGACGCCCGACGGCCATCCCGCATACGAGGGCGATGCGCGCATCGACGGTGTCAGCGGCACCGGCGCGCCGATCCGGCTGAACTTCGTCGATGCCTGGGGCAAGACCTCGGGCCGGCTGTTTCCCACGGGCCAGGCGCGCGACCTGGTCGATGGCGCCTGGGTCACCTGCATCGACGCGGCCATGCCGCTGGTCATGGTCGCCGCCGGCACGCTGGGGCTGCGCGGCGACGAAAGCCCAGCGGCGCTCGACGCCGACCCCGGCCTGCTGGCCCGGCTGGAGTCGCTGCGCCGGCAGGCCGCGCGGCGCATGGGGATGGGCGACGTGTCGAACAGCGTCGTGCCCAAGCCGGTGCTGGTAAGCCCGGGCGCCACGCCCGATGAGATCGTGTCGCGCTATTTCACGCCGGCCAGCTGCCATCGTTCGCATGCGGTGACGGGGGCCATCGGCGTGGCCACCGCCTTCGTCACCCCGGGCACCGTGGCCTGCGCGGCCACCGCGCCGCGCCTGCCGGGCAGGCACCGCATCACTGTGGCACACCCGGCCGGACGCATCGAAATCGACATCGACATCGACGCCGCGCCGGCCGCCGGCAGCGTGCGCACCGCCAGCCTGATCCGCACGGCCCGCAAGATCATGGACGGCCGCCTGTACGTGCCCGCCGAACTACTCTGACCCGCCGGGCCGGCGCCCCGCGCGACGCCGGCCCGGCGCCCTGATACATAAACCGGAGACAGACATGCCATTGCTTTCCCGAACCTGGTCTTTCGCGGCGCGCGCAGGCGCCGCGCTGGCCTGCGCCTGCGCCGCCGCCGCTGCCCAGGCGGCCTGGCCGGACCGGCCCATTACCCTGGTGGTGCCCACCGCGCCGGGCGGCGGCAACGACACGCTGGCCCGCGTGGTGGGCGAGAAAATGGGCGCCGCCCTGGGACAGCCCATCATCGTGGTCAACAAGGCCGGCGCGCAGGGGGCGATCGCCTGCGAATACGTGGCCCAGGCCGCGCACGACGGCTACACCATCATGCTGGGCTACATTGCCACGCACGGCATCAACCCGGCACTGCAGCACCTGCGCTATGACCCGGTGGCCGACTTCCAGCCGATCGGCATGATGGCCTCGTCGCCCACGCTGCTGGTGGTGTCCAGCAGCGCGCACATCGATTCAGTGCAGGCATTGATCGCGCAGGCCCGCAAAGACCCCGAAAGCCTCAACTACGCCTCGGCGGGCCTGGGCACCGCGCCGCACGTGGCGGCCGAACTGTTCAAGCTGCGCACCGGCATCGATATGCTGCACGTGCCATACAAGGGCTCGGCGCCCGCCATGACCGACACGCTGGCCGGCGTGACGCAAGTGATGTTCCCCAGCCTGTTCAGCGCCCACCCTCACCTGGCGTCGGGCAAGGTCAAGGCCCTGGCGCTGGCCGGCGAACATCGCTCCGAGGCGTTGAAAGACGTGCCCACGCTGGACGAACTGGGCGTGCCGGGCGTGCACGTGCCGCAGTGGTATGCGCTGTTCGCGCCAGCCGGCACCGATGCGGCCATTGTGGCGCGGCTGAACCAGGCGCTGAACACGGCCCTGCGCGACCCGGGCGTAATCGACAAATTCCGCGAGCAAGGCGCCGAAGTGCAATCGGGCACGCCACAGGCGCTGGGCAGCTTCGTCCAGGGCGAAGTGGCGCGCTGGAAAACAGTGGTGGGCCGGGCCCACCTGGCAGCCGCGCAATAAGGCGGTGCGCAACGCGCCGGGCGGACAGCCTGGCGCGGCCTGCCCTGTCTGCCCCGCCTGCCCTGCTTCCCGTGGCAGGCGAAAAAAAACCGCCGGAAACCGGCGGTTCTTTTCATCAAAGCGGGCAATTACATGCTCAATTACACGCCCAATTACAAGCCATTACACACGCTTGATTTTTTCCAGCATCTTGAACACGCCTTTGGGCGAGTTGACGAACAAGCGCTTGAAAGCCTTGCCCAGGCAACGGCGTTCCAGGGTGTTGCGACGCACGCGTTTGCGCTCAGCCATGATGGTTCTCCGGTAAGGTTCGATGGTGCCCAAACCCGCCCGATGTGCCCGGTGCGATACCGGGGGCCACAGGCTGGCGGCAAAAACAGGGATAACTCGGCATTCTAGCCCGAAACGGCGTGGCCGCCAAACCGCTGCCCCGCCTTCCCGGGCAACGGCCGGCTGCCGCTCAGCCGGCCGCCCCTCCGCCAGCCAGCAGGGCCCGCACGGCGTCGGGGCGCGGCAGCGGCTCGACGGCGCCGTAGCCCGTGGTGGACAGCGCCGCCGCCGCGTTGGCGTAGCGCACGGCGGCGAGCCAGTCGTCGCCGGCGCAGCGCCGCGCCAGCAAGTTGCCGGCGAAGCAGTCGCCGGCGCCGGTGGCGTCCACCGCCTTGACGGCCAGCCCCGGCACCGGGGTACGGGCATGGCCGTCATCGACCAGCGCGCCGTCCTTGCCCAGTTTCAGCACCACCACGCCGGGCGCGCCGGCGGCGCGAATCCAGTCCAGGGTGCGCTGCGGGTCGTCGTGGCCGGTCAGGTGGCGCAGATCGTCAAGGCTGGGCAGGAACAGGTCGGCCATGGCCAGCGCCTCGCGCAGAATGGCTCGGGCGCGCGCCACCGGCCACAGGCGCAGGCGCAGGTTGGAATCCAGGCTCACCTGCCCGCCCGCCTGGCGCGTGCGCCCGACGGCTTCGAACACGGTGTCGCAAGCGCTGGCACTGATCGCCAGGCTGATGCCCGACACGTGCAGGTAGCGGCAGCGCGACAGCGGCGCGCCGTCCAGGTCGGACGGCTGCATGCGGCTGGCCGCCGAATCGCGGCGCAGGTAGCTGAATACGTGGCCGTCGGGGCCATGCTGCACGAAGTACACGCCGGTATGGGCGTCGGGGTCGACCCGCACGCCCGCGGTGTCGACCTGTTCGCCGCGCAGCAGCTGCAGCAGCTGGTCGCCGAACGCGTCGGCGCCCACCCGCGTCAGGTAGGCGCAGCGCGCGCCCTGCCGCGCGGCCGCGATCACGGCGTTGGAGGTGTCGCCGCCAAACCCCTGCAGGTAGTGCGGATCGCCGGCGCGGGTCTGGTTGAACTCGATCAGCGGCTCGCCCAGCCCGACGATGTCGAAATCAGCCATGAGCGGCCTCGCGGGTGCGGACGATCTGGCGCACCAGGGCGGCGGTGTCGCGCGCGGCAAAGGCGGCTTTGTCGTACAGGTTGCTGCCGATGCCCACCAGCCCGGCGCCGGCGGCGAAGTATTCGCCCATGTTCTGCTGCGTGACGCCCCCGGTGGGGCAGAACACCGTGTCGGGGAATACGGATTTCAGCGCCGCGAGGTGGCGCGGACCGCCGGTGTCGGCCGGAAAGATCTTCACGATATCGGCGCCGGCCCGGCGGGCCTGCAGCACTTCGCTGGGAGTGAAGGCGCCCAGCAGGCACAGGGCGCCAGCCGCGTGGGCCATTTCGGCGATGCCGGGCACCAGGCCTGGCGCCACCAGGAAATCGGCCCCCGCCACCAGGGCATCGCGCGCCTGGGCTTCATCGAGCACCGTGCCCACCCCCAGCGTCAGCGCGTCGCCATGCTTGTCGCGCAGGGCGCGCACCAGGTCGGTGACGCCGGGAATCGTCCAGGTCAGTTCGAGGGTCTGGCAGCCGGCCTGCACGGCGATCTCGGCGGCATAGCCGGCGGTGGCGGCGTCGGCATAACGCAGCACCGGCACGACGCGGTCGGCCAGCAGGCGCGCCATCGGGACAGAAGCGGAAGAAGAGCTCATGGGTATCTCGCGGCAGGGTTACAAGAGTGGATTGCCCAGCGGCGCGGGCATGCCGGCCAAGCGGGCGGACGCCGCGGCGCGCAGCCGCAGCAGGGGATCGATGCAGGCCGATGGCGGCCGGGCCGGCTGGTGAAAAGCCAGCGTGCTGACGCTGACGCCGGCCACTGCGCGGCCGCTGGCATCGCACAGCGCCACGCCATAGCAGACGATGCCGGGCTCGTTTTCTTCATTATCGACCGCGTAGCCCTGGCGGCGCACCTGCGCCAGTTCGGCGCGCAGGGCGGAGGCGCTGGCCAGGGTGGCCGGCGTCAGGCGCGGCAGCGGCAGAGCGGCCAGGCGGGCATCGAGCGCGGCCGGCTCGAGCGTGGCCAGGCAGGCCTTGCCCACCGCGCTGCAATGCAGCGGCAGCTGCCCGCCAATGCGCGAAGCCATGCGCACGGCCCCCGGGCCGTCGAGTTTTTCGATATAGACCATGGCGTCGCCAGCCGGCACCGCCAGGTGTACGGTCTGCCCGGTGGCGTCCCGCAGGGCGTGCAAGTCTGGCAGCAGGGCTACGCGCAAGTCGAAGCGCGACCAGCTGCGGCTGGCCAGGCTGAGCAGGCGCGGGCCCAGCACATAGGTGCCGTCGGGCTGCGCGGCGACCAGGCCGTGTTCGAGCAGGCCCGCCACGATGCGGTACACCGTGGGGCGCGGAAAGCCGCTGCGCGCGGCCAACTCGGCCATGCTCGGCGGTTGCGCCGCGTCGGCGACATGCTGCAGCACGCACATGAACTTGCCGAAGGCGGCCGTGCCGGCCACCGGCGGACTGCCCGGCGCGGGACTTGCTGAAGGCGTAGAATAGGTTTCGTCCATATTGTGGACAGTAAATTCATAATATAGACATTATCCCTGGCCTGCGCCCCGCTGTCGATGGCGCGCTACCCGGATATTCGGGAATCTGAGATACTGTTTATATATACAGATATTTTCAGCGATATTCTTGTCGCCTTCGGGTCTTCCTCTACATCGCCCCTCGCCTTCCCACGCCATGAGTTCCCACATCCGCATCGTCGGCGCACGCCAGAACAACCTGAAGAACCTGGATCTGACTCTCGCCACGGGCGAGCTGGTGGTCATCACCGGCGTGTCGGGGTCGGGCAAGAGTTCGCTGGCGTTCGACACGCTGTACGCCGAAGGCCAGCGCCGCTACGTCGAAACGTTTTCGCCCTACGCGCGCCAGTTCCTCGACCGCATGGACAAGCCCCAGGTCGACCGCATCGAGGGCATCCTGCCCGCCATTGCCATCGACCAGACCAACCCGGTGCGCAGCTCGCGCAGCACGGTCGGCACCATGACCGAGCTGAACGATCATCTCAAGCTGTTGTTCGCGCGCGGCGCCAAACTGTATTGCCGCGGCTGCGGCAAAGAAGTGCGGCGCGACACGCCCGATTCCATCGCGGCCTCGCTGGCGTTGCGCGCGCCGGCGGCCGGCGACCCGCGCCTGGTGGTCACCTTCCCCATCGCGGTGCCGGCCAATTTCACCGAAGAAGAAGTGCGCGGCTTCCTCGAGCGGCAGGGCTATACCCGCGTGCACAGCGAAGAAACCGGCCGCGCGCGCGCGCCGGCCGCGCGCGGCGGCAAAGGCAAGAACAAGGGCAAGGCTGCCGCCGGCGAAGGCGAGCGCCGCATCCTGCACGTGGTGCAAGACCGCTTCCGCCATTCCAGCGCCGAGCGCGAACGCCTGATGGAAGCGCTGGACACCGCGCTGCGCATGGGCGGCGGCCACATGGCCGTGCACGTGCTCGACGACGACGGCGCCGACGCGCGCGTCTGGAAATACAGCGACCGCCTGCACTGCGCCGACTGCGACATCGAATACACCGACCCATTGCCCAGCAGCTTCTCGTTCAATTCGCCGCTGGGCGCGTGCGAGGCGTGCCGCGGTTTCGGGCGCGTGATCGGCATCGACTACGGCCTGGTCATTCCCGACGAAAACAAGACGCTGCGCGAAGGCGCCATCAAGCCCTGGCAGACGCCGTCGTTCAAGGAATGCCAGGATGACATGGCCAAGTACGCGCCGCGCGCCGGCGTGCCCATGTCGGTGCCCTGGAAAGCCATGACCGACGCGCAGCGCCACTGGGTGCTGCATGGCGACCCCGACTGGAAAGGCGGCAACAATGCCTGGAAAACCCAGTGGTACGGCGTGCACCGCTTCTTTGCCTGGCTGGAAAGCCGCGCCTACAAGATGCACGTGCGCGTGCTGCTGTCGAAATACCGCAGCTACACGCCCTGCCCCACCTGCCACGGCGCGCGGCTCAAGCCCGACGCGCTGTTGTGGCGCCTGGGCAGCAAGGCCGAGGCCGACCAGGTGCTGCCCCCTGGCGACGAACGCTACCAGCGCTTCATGCCGGCCGGCGCGTCCTGGAGCCGCGAACAACTCGAATCGCTGGATGGCCTGTCGATCCACGACGTCATGCTGCTGCCCATCGAGCGCGTGCGCACGTTCTTCGATACGCTTTCATTCACCGGCGCGCTCGATGCCGCCGCCGACCTGCTGCTCACCGAAGTGCGCGCGCGCCTGAAATTCCTGTGCGACGTGGGCCTGGGCTACCTGACGCTCGACCGGCAAAGCCGCACGTTGTCGGGCGGCGAGGTGCAGCGCATCAACCTCACCACCGCGCTCGGCACCTCGCTGGTGAACACGCTGTTCGTGCTGGACGAACCCTCCATCGGCCTGCACCCGCGCGACATGCACCGCGTGGTGGAAGTCATGCACCGGCTGCGCAACGCCGGCAACACGCTGGTGGTGGTAGAGCACGACCCGCAGGTCATGGTGGCCGCCGACCGCATCATCGACATCGGCCCCGGTCCAGGCGAACGCGGCGGCCGCATCGTGTTCGACGGCACGCCGGCGCAACTGCGCGCTTCGCCCACGCTGACCGGCGACTACCTGGGCGGACGCCAGCGCGTCGAGGCGCCGCGCCCCATGCCGGTGGCGGCCAACACGCCGCGCCTGCTGCTGCAAGGCGCCACGGCGCACAACCTGCGCAACGTCTCGGTGGAACTGCCGCTGGGCCGCCTGGTGTGCGTGACCGGCGTATCGGGGTCGGGCAAATCGACCCTGGTGCAAGACGTGCTGTACCCCGCCCTGCTGAAGCACCAGGGCAAGCCCTCCGAGGCGCCCGGCGCCTTCGAGCGCCTGCTGGGCGCCGAGCAGATCGCCGACGTGGTCATGGTGGACCAGACCCCCATCGGCAAGACCGCGCGCTCGAACCCCGCCAGCTACGTGGGCGCCTTCGACGCCATCCGCAAGCTGTTCGCGCAGGCGCCGGTGTCGAAAGAACGCGGCTATACCGCCGGCACCTTCAGCTTCAACAGCGGCGACGGCCGGTGCCCCACCTGCGGCGGCACCGGCTTCGAGCACGTCGAGATGCAGTTCCTGTCCGACGTATACCTGCGCTGCCCCGACTGCGACGGACGGCGCTTCCGGCCCGAAGTGCTGGAAGTGCGCGTCGAGCACCTGGGCAAAAGCGCCTCGATCGACCAGGTGCTGGAAATGACCGTGAGCGAGGCGCTGGAATTCTTCAAGGGGCTGCGCGACGTGCAGACCGGCCTGGCGCCGCTGGCCGACGTGGGCCTGGAATACGTGCGGCTGGGGCAGCCGGTGCCCACCCTGTCGGGCGGCGAGGCCCAGCGCCTGAAGCTGGCCGGCCACCTGGCCGAGGCGGCGCGCAGCGGCATCTCGACAGCCAAGGTGGCCAAGAAAGGCAGCCTGTTCCTGTTCGACGAGCCCACCACCGGCCTGCACTTCGACGACGTGGCGCGCCTGATGCGGGCCTTCCGCAAGCTGCTGGCGGCCGGCCACACGCTGCTGGTCATCGAACACAACCTCGACGTGATCCGCGCGGCCGACTGGCTGATCGACCTGGGTCCCGAAGGCGGCGATGCGGGCGGCTTGGTGGTGGGCGTGGGCACGCCGCAAGACCTGATGGACAACCCGCGTTCACATACTGGCGCCGCGCTGCGCGAATATGCCGTCAGCGTGCTGCCGGGCGACGTGGCGGTCAGCAGCGACGCCGACGCGCAGATCGCCGAGCAGGCCGGGCTGGCCCCGGTCATTGCCGAACCGGTGGCGGTCTACAACGCCGATGCGGGCACGCCGCTGCAATCGGTAATGCGCCGCCGGCGCGAGGCGCGCGCCATCGAGATCCGCAATGCGCGCGAACACAACCTGAAGAACGTCAACGTCGAGATCCCGCACGACAAATTCACGGTGATCACCGGCGTATCGGGATCGGGCAAGTCCACGCTGGCCTTCGACATCCTGTTCAACGAAGGGCAGCGGCGCTACCTGGAATCGCTCAACGCCTATGCGCGCGCCATCGTCCAGCCTGCCGGCAAGCCGGACGTGGACGCCATTTTCGGCATACCGCCCACGGTGGCCATCGAACAGCGCACCAGCCGCGGCGGCCGCAAGTCGACCGTGGCCACCATGACCGAAATCCACCATTTCCTGCGGCTGCTGTATGTGAAGCTGGGCACGCAGTATTGCCCCGACTGCCAGGTGGCGGTAGAGCCGCAGAACGCCGACCAGATCGTGGCGCGCCTGCTGCGCGAACACAAAGGCCAGCACATCGGCCTGCTGGCGCCGCTGGTCACGGCGCGCAAGGGCTATTACACCGACCTGGCCAAGTGGGCCGGCGCCAAGGGCCACACGCACCTGCGGGTCGATGGCGCCTTCATCCCGGTCAGCCCCTGGCCGCGCCTGGACCGCTACAAAGAACACACCATCGAACTGCCGGTGGCCGACCTGGTGGTCGATCCCGACAACGAAGCGGCCCTGCGCCAGGCCGTGAAGAGCGCGCTGGAGCACGGCCAGGGCGTGCTGAGCATGGTGTGGCCGGTGGACAAGCTGCACGAGGCGCTCGACAGCGAGCTGCACCAACAGCATTTCTCGGTCAAGCGCGCCTGCCCGTCGTGCGGCACCAGCTTTCCCGAGCCCGATTCGCGCCTGTTCTCGTACAACTCCAAGCACGGGTGGTGCCCGGGCTGCTTCGGCACCGGCGTGCAACTGCAGAATTTCGACGCCGAGCAGACGGGCGAAGAAAGCGCCTGGAACGCCGGCTACGAAGGCGAGGCCAGCACCTGCACCGTGTGCGACGGCGAGCGCCTGAATCGCGTGGCGCGCGCCGTGCGCTGGCGCGACCGCTCCATTGCCGAACTGGCTGCCATGCCGGTATCCGAGGCCCACACGTTCTTCACTGGGCTGGTGGCGCGCGGCCGCGAAGGCGAGATCGCGCGCGACATCCTGGCGGAAATCCGCGGCCGCCTGAACTTCATGAAAGAAGTCGGGCTGGATTACCTGGCACTGGACCGCGCCGCGCCCACCCTGTCGGGCGGCGAGGCGCAGCGCATCCGCCTGGCCGCGCAGCTGGGCTCGAACCTGCAGGGCGTCTGCTACGTGCTGGACGAACCCACCATCGGCCTGCACCCGCGCGACAACCGCATCCTGCTCGATGCGCTGGCGCGCCTGGAAGGCAACGGCAACACCCTGGTGGTGGTAGAGCACGACGACGACACCATCCGGCGCGCCTCGCACATCATCGACATCGGCCCCGGCGCGGGGGTGCGCGGCGGTCGCGTGGTGGCGCAGGGCAGCGCGCAAGACCTGATCGACGCGCCCGAATCGGTAACCGGCCGCTACCTGGCCAGGCCGCTCGCGCATCCGCTGCAGGGGCGCCGCGCGGTGCAGGATGACACGCCCATGATCAAGATCCATGGCGCGCGCCTGCATAACCTGCGCCACGTCGACGCCCGCATTCCGGTCGGCCGCCTGAGCGTGGTGACGGGCGTATCGGGCTCGGGCAAGTCCACCCTGGCGCGCGAAGTGCTGCTCGACAACCTGCTGCAGGCAGTGTCGCAGGGCAAGGCGCCGCGCTGGAATGGTTGCGAGCAGATCACCGGCTGGCAGGCCATCGACCGCGTACTGGAAGTAGACCAGACGCCGATCGGCAAGACGCCGCGCTCATGCCCGGCCACCTACATCGGCTTCTGGGACGACGTGCGGCGCCAGTTCGCCGACACGCGCGAGGCGCGCATGCGCGGCTGGGGCGCGGCGCGTTTCTCGTTCAACACCGGCGACGGCCGCTGCCCCATCTGCGAAGGCCAGGGCATGCGCACCATCGAGATGAGCTTCCTGCCCGACGTGAAAGTGCCATGCGACGCCTGCAACGGCGCGCGCTTCAACAGCGACACGCTGTCGGTGCAGATGCGCGGCAAGAATGCCGGCGAGCTGCTCAACATGGAAGTCGACGACGCGCTGGAGTACTTCACCGCGCACCCCAAGATCCATCGCCCCCTGCAGTTGATGCAGGATGTCGGCCTGGGCTACCTGACGCTGGGCCAGCCCTCGCCCACGCTGTCGGGCGGCGAGGCCCAGCGCATCAAGCTGGTGACCGAGCTGTCCAAGGCGCGCCTGACCGAAGGCGTCATCACCACCGGCCGGGCGTCGCGCATTCCCCATACGCTGTACGTGCTGGACGAACCCACCGTGGGCCTGTCGATGGCCGACGTGGAAAAGCTCATCCACGTGCTGCACCGACTGGTGGCGGCGGGTAATACCGTGGTGGTGATCGAACACAACTTGGACGTCATCGCCGAGGCCGACTGGCTGCTCGACCTGGGCCCCGAAGGCGGCACCGGCGGCGGCAAGCTGGTGGCCGAAGGCTCGCCCGAGCACGTCATGAGCCTGCGCGACAAGTCCCACACCGGCCGCGTGCTGGCGGAGTTCCTGGCGCAGCAAGAAGAAAGCGCCAAGGTGTGACCCTCCATGCACTGCCGCTTTGAAGACCGGCTGGCCGGGCAGGCCTTGTGCCTGCGCGACCCGCTGCAACGCATCGAAGCGCGCCGGCCGGGCGAGCTGCCCGCGGCGCTGGACGCCATCGAGACGGCGCGCCGCGCCGGGCGTTGGGTAGCCCTGCTGCTCGACTACGAATTGGGCGAATGGCTGGCGCCCGAGACCACCCTGCCGCCGCCTACCGGCCCGGCCCCTGCGGCTTGCCCCGACGGGCACGCGCCTCGCCTGACCGCGCTGGTATTCGGCCGCATGGCCGCCGAAGCGCCCTGGCCCGCGCCGCCGGAAAGCGCCGACGCCGCGCGCATCCTGTCGGTGCGCCCGCGCATGGCGCGCGCCGATTACCTGCGCCAGATCCAGCACATACGCGCGCTGATCGAGGCCGGCGAGTTGTACCAGGTGAACTACACCCAGCCGCTGGATGTGCGCGTGCAGGGCGATGCCGCACAGCTGTACCGGCGCATCGCCGCGCGCCACCCCGTGGCCCACGCCGCCTACATCGAAGACGGCGCGCGCACCGTGCTGTCGTTCTCGCCCGAGCTGTTCGTGCGGCGCGACGGCGAGCGCCTGACGGTGCGCCCCATGAAGGGCACCGCGCCGCGCCACCCGGACCCCGCCGAAGACGAGCGCCTGGGCCGCGAGCTGCACGCCAGCGCCAAGAACCGCGCCGAGAACCTGATGATCGTGGACCTGCTGCGCAACGACCTGGGCCGCCTGGCCGACCCCGGCTCGGTGCAAGTGCCCGCGCTGTTCTCGCTGGAACGCTATCCCACGGTATGGACCATGACCTCCACCGTCACGGCGCGTGCGCCCGCGGCAGGCCTGGCCCAGGTGCTGCATGCGTTGTTTCCGTGCGGGTCGGTCACCGGCGCGCCCAAGGTGGCGGCCATGCGCCGCATCCGCCAGCTCGAGGTCGCCCCGCGCGGCCTGTATTGCGGCGCCATCGGCTGGCTGGCGCCGGACGGCGACTTCTCGCTGAACGTGGCGATCCGCACGCTGGTGCTGGATAAAGGCGGCCGCGGCGTCTACAGTGTGGGCGGCGGCATCGTGCACGATTCCGATCCCAAACAGGAATGGCAGGAATGCCTGTGGAAAGCCCGCATCCTGCGCGATGCAATCCCGCCGCCGCAATGAACCAGGCCCCCTCAACCGGAACTTGCCCATGCCTCCCGAGCTGATCGAGACCCTGCTGGCTGACGCGGAAAGCGAAATCCCGCTGCTGCCGCGCCACCTGGAACGGCTGCAAGCGGCCAGCGACGCGCTCGGCTACCCCTGCGATGCCTTGGCCATCGAACGCGACTTGCGCATGGCCGCCGCCGCGCTGGTGACGCCCGGCCCGCACCGACTGCGCCTGCTGCTCGACCGCGCCGGCCGCCGTCACATCCAGACCGCCGCGCTGCCGCCGCTGGCGCCCGGCCAGCAAGTCATGTTGTCCGACCAGCCGCTCGACGCGCGCGAGCCGCTGTTGCGGTACAAGACCACGCACCGCCCCTGGTATGCCGATGCCGCCGCCTGGCTGGCCGCGCATCCCGGCGTGTTCGATCTGTTGTTTCTGAACCAGCGCGGCGAGTTGTGCGAAGGCAGCCGCAGCAACGTCTACCTGCAGGTGCGCGGCGTCTGGTACACCCCGCCCATCGAATCCGGCTGCCTGCCCGGCGTGCAGCGCGCCGAGCTGCTCGACAGCGGGCGCGCGCAAGAGCGCGTGCTGACCCTTGACGACCTGCACGCGGCAGACGGCGTCCGCCTGTCGAATGCACTGCGCGGCTGGTTCGACGTCGAACTGCATGCCGGCTGACCGATGCCCGCGGTCGCCGCACGGCCCCAGGCGCACGGCTCCGTAGCCGCCACGCCCCCAGGTGATTCAGGCGGCAGGCTCCGCAGATACCACGCCCTCGGGTGCCTCAGGTGTCAGACGCCATGCCCCCGGGTGCTTCAGGTGTCGGGCTCCGCAGGTGCCTGACACTGTGTGGCTGAGATACCCGTTGTGCAAGGCGGCGCCAGGCGCCTGCGGAGCCTGATACCTGGCAGGGGGCAAGCCTGGCGACAAAGCTGACGCGAACCGGCTCAGGCGGCCCCCACCGTCATCCCTCCGCACACATACAGCGTCTGCCCGGTAATGAAACCGGCGCGCGGGTCGAGCAGCATGGCCACGGCGTGCGCCACGTCTTCCGGCTGCCCGATGCGCCCCACCGGAATCGAGGCGGCCAGTTCGCGCGTGCGTGGATGGTCGGGCGGATTGGACTGGTTGAACAGCTCGGTAGCCACTGGCCCGGGCGCCACCGCGTTGACCGTGATGCCTGAGGCGGCCAGTTCCAGCGCCCAGGTGCGCGTCATGCCGGCCAGGCCCGCCTTGCTGGCGCCGTAGGCAGTGCGCCCCGGCTTGCCCAGCGCGGCGCGGCTGCCGATATTGACCACCCGGCCATGGCCGCGCCGGCGCATCGCGGGCAGCAGCCCCTGCAACAGCAGCAGCGGCGCCACCAGGTTCACCGCCAGTGTTTCCTGCATGGCCTGCCCCGACACCTGCTCGATGTCGGCCACCTTGATCATGCCGGCGTTGTTCACCAGGTACAGCACTTCGCGTTGCGCCGCCAGCTCTGCCACGGCCTGGCTGGTGCGGGCAGCGTCGGCCAGGTCTACCGAGACAAAGGTTTCGCCGGCCAGCAGCGCGGCTGGCGCGCCGCGGCTGAAATTCACCACGTCGTAGCCGTCTTCTATCAGGCGCGCGGCAATGGCGCGGCCTATGCCGCGGCTGGCGCCGGTAATCAATGCGGTGGGTCGGCTCATTGGGCGGCAATGCCTCGCTGCTTGATCAACCCGCCCCACTTTTCGCGCTCGCGCTGCTCGAACGCGCCGAGGTCGTCGCCGAACAGGGTGCCGGGCCGGGCGCCCATGCCTTCGAACTGGCGTGCCAGCTCGGGCGCCTGCAAGCCGCTGCGCGCGGCCTGGATCAGGGCGCGCACCACGGGCTCGGGCGTGCCGCGCGGGGCGTACAGCGCGAACCAGGCGGTCACGTCGAAACCGGGCAGGCCCGACTCGTTGAAGGTGGGCAGGTCGGGCACTGACGGATCGCGCTGCAGCGACGTGATGGCGATGCCGCGCACCCGCGAGCCGTCGCGGATCTGCGCCAGCGAACCCGGCAAGTTGTCGAACAGCAGGTCGACCTGCCCACCGGCCACGGCGGGCAGCGATGCCGACGTTCCCTTGAATGGCACGTGCAGCAGTTCGACGCCGGCCACGGCCTCGAAATAGGCGCCCGTGAGGTGCACCGACGAGCCCACGCCCGGCGAGGCGTACGTCAGCTTCTTGTCTTTGCGCGCCTTGGCCGCCTGGATGACGTCGGCCAGGGTCTTGAAGGGCGACTGGGTGCGCACCGCCAGCACGTTCGGCGTGGTCGAGACCAGCGCGATGGGCACCAGGTCTTTGGCCGGATCGAACGGCATGCTGGCATACAGGAACTCGTTGATGCTCTGCGTGCCGATGGTGCCCAGGCCCAGCGTGTAGCCGTCGGCCGCGCTGCGCGCCACGTGGGCCATGCCCACATTGCCGCCCGCGCCGGGGCGGTTCTCGACCAGCACGGTCTGTTTCAGGCCGGGCTCCATGGCATGCGCGATGGCGCGGCCGAAGATGTCGGCGGCGCCCCCTGGCGGATACGGCACCACTACCGTGACGGGGCGGTCGGGATAAGCGGCGGACTGCGCGGTTGGCGCCAGGGCCAGCGCCAACCCGGCGATGGCCAGGCATTTGGCGGCGAAAAACGGCAAAGCAGAACGCATGGGGTGGTCTCCTTTATTGCGGCATCGGCCGGCTTGTTTCCTCTGCGGGTTTTCAATAAAGTACGTAAATACGTACTTTATGCATATAACCACAACTATGTCTGTTCCCACAACACCCGCCGCCAGCGGCGCGCCCACCTTCGCGGCCCGCCTCGACGCGCTGGCGCAACGGCAGCCCGACGCCACGGCCCTGATCGACCGCGGCCAGCCGCTCTCGACCGCCGCCTTGCGCGACACGGCGAACCGCCTGGCTGCCGCGCTGGCGCAGGCTGGCGTGGGTCCGGGCAGCCGGGTGGCGCTGTGGCTGCCCAATTGCGCCCAATGGGTCGTGGCGTTCCTGGCCTGCGCCCGACTGGGCGCCCTGGTGCTGGCGGTGAACACGCGCTTTCGCTCCACCGAAGTGGCCGACATCCTGGGCCGGGGCCGCGCCGAATGGCTGGTGTACTGGCCCGGCTTCAAAGGCATCGACTTCGCCTCGATTCTCGACGACGTGCCTGACGACGCCCTGCAGACGCTGCGCGGCGTCATCGCCCTGGACGACGCGCCAGACGACGCGCCAGACGACGCGCCGGGCGGCGCGCCCGCGCAAGTGCGGGGCCGCCCGGTGCTGCCGTGGCGGCAACTGCTGGCCGGCGCGCCACCGGCCGCATCCGCCGCATCCGCCGTTCCCGCCGCGCCGGCCGATGCCGCGGCGCTGTGCTTCACCACTTCAGGCACCACCTCGCTGCCCAAATTCGTGCTGCACGACCAGGGCACGCTGCTGCGCCACGGCGATGCCATCGCGCAGGCCTACGGCTACGGCAGCGACGCCTGCGTGCTGGCCGCCGCGCCGTTCTGCGGGGCCTTCGGTTTCGCCATGCTGGCGGGCGCCCTGGCGGCCGGCGTGCCGCTGGTATGCGAGCCGGTCTACGACACCGGACGCACGGCGCAGGCCATCCGCCGCCATCGCATTACGCACGCGTTTGCCAACAATGAAGCATTGGCGCAGTTGTTCCAGGCCGGACAGCCGGGCGACTTCGCCTCCTTGCGCCTGTGCGGCTTCGCCAGCTTCGCCCCCGCGCTAGGCAACCTGCTGCAATTGGCCGAAACGCATGGCGTGCCGCTCACTGGCCTGTACGGATCGAGCGAGCTGATCGCCCTGGTGGCGGCCCAGCCGCTCGATGCGGCGCAGGGCGACGTGTCGGTGCGCCACCTGGCCGGCGGCCTGCTCATCTATCCGCAAGCGCGCGTGCGCGCCTGCGACCCGCAAACCGGCGCCGTGCTGCCGCACGGACAGTCGGGCGAGCTGCACATCCAGTCGCCCAGCCTGATGCGCGGCTACCTGGACAACCCCGAAGCCACGCAGGCCGCGCTGACGCCCGACGGCTATTTCAAGACGGGCGACCTGGGCTACACCCTGGGGCCGCGCCAGTTCGTGTTCCAGGCGCGCCTGGGCGACTCCCTGCGCCTGGCGGGCTTCCTGGTGAACCCGGCCGAAATCGAACACCTGGTCGAATCGCTGCCCGGCGTTCGCGCCTGCCAGGTTGTGGGCGCCGAGCACCAGGGCAAGACGGTGCCCTATGCTTTCGTGCTGCTCGAAGGCGGCGCGCAACCCGACCCGGAAGGCTGGCGGGCGGCCTGCAAGCGGGCGCTGGCGAGCTTCAAGGTGCCCGCCGGCTTCCAGGTGCTGCAGGCGTTTCCCGCCGTGGAAAGCGCCAACTCGGTCAAGATACAGAAGCACCGGCTGCGCGACATGGCCATCGCCCTGCTGGCCGAATCGGCGGCCCACTGACCATGGCCGCCGCCAAGCTGTATGCGCGCAGTCCCCAGCCGCTGTACCTGCAGATCGCCGCGGTATTCCGCAGCAATATCCACAGCCGCCACTGGAGGCCGGGCCAGCAGGTCCCGCCGCTGGAAACGCTGGTCGAACAATACGGCGTGGCGCGGTCCACGGTGCGGCAGGCCTTCGGCCTGCTGGAAAACGAAGGCCTGATCCGCCGCGCGCGCGGCTCGGGCACTTTCGTGAACGAAGCCCTGCCCCACACCCCCACCCTGCTGATTCCCAAGAACTGGGAAGAGACCGTGGCCCTGAGCAACCAGCTGGGCACAGTGTCGCTGATGGAATCCAGCGCCGACACGGCCCTGCCCGACAACCTGGGCATGCCCTGCGACCAGGCGCGCGACGGCCGCTTCCAGTATTTGCGCCGCGTGCACGTCACCGACGCCGGGCCGTTCTGCTACAGCGAGGTCTACCTGGACAGCGGCCTGTTCCGCAGGCACCGCACGCGCATCCGCAGCAGCACCGTGGCGCCCGTGCTCGACCAGTTCTACGGCACCCGCATCACGCAGGCGCGCCAGGTGCTGAACGTGATCGAGGCGGGCCGGGAATCGGCCGAGGCCTTGCATATTCCGGTGTCGGCGCCCGTAGCCGAACTGCGCCGCTACGCCTGCATCGGCAACCGGGTCGTCTACTTCGCGCGGCTCGAATTCCCGTTCCAGAAGATCCGCATGGAATTCGACCTGCTAGCTACCCGCTGACACCTTCCTAGACGCCGCCGCACACTATGCTCCGCCCCTCATGCTCGCAGGGCGACGCCAAGACCGAACGGCGACACGCTGATCCACCCGCCTAGTCACGCGGTGGGAGGCCGGGCGGCGGGCGGCGCGTTGGGCGGCGGGGCAGCCTGCGCAGCAGGCCTCGGGCGCCTGGTTGCGCCCGAGCCCGACGCACGTGCGCCGCCCGCCGCCCGGCCGCCCGCCGCGTGACGGAGCAAGAACCCAACTGCCCGCCCGCACAAGTTAAGTGCCCTGCAACGCCAGCCGCACCGCCTCGTTGGCCACCGCCATCCCCATGGCCGCCGTCACCATCACCACCGAACCGTAGCCAGCACACGACAAACCCTGCGGCGCCGCAGCCTGCGCCGCCGCGCCAAGGTCGTCGCCCGCCTCGGCCGCGCGCGCCCACGCCGCCGGCAAGATCGCCGGCTGGTCGAACCACAAAGCCCGCACGCCCATGCGCGGCACGCGCTTGAGCGGCTTGCCGCGCGCGTCGCTGGCCTTGGGAAAGCCGTGCTGGCGGCGCAGGATATTGCGCAGTTTGGCCAGCAATGCATCGTTCTGCGCCTGCGACAGATCGCCCGCGCGCAGGGCCAGCGGATCGGTCTTGCCGCCAGCGCCCCCGCACAGCAGCAGCGGAATGCCGCGCTGGCGCGCGTGCAGCACCATGGCGATCTTGGCTGCGGCCTGGTCGGTGCAATCGGCCAGCGCCGTGTAATAGCCTGGCAGCACCTCGCCCACATTGCCGGGCTCGACGAAATCGTCCACCCGCGTCAGCACGCAATCGGGATTAATGGCCATGATGCGTTCCGCCATGGCGTCAACCTTGGACTGCCCCAGCGTGGGGGTCAGGGCGTGCACCTGGCGGTTGATATTGGACTCGGCGATATGGTCCAGGTCGATCAGGGTCAGCGCCCCCACGCCACAGCGGGCCAGAGCCTCGGCCGCCCACGAACCCACGCCGCCCAGCCCGGCCACCGCCACATGGGCCTCGCGCAGGCGCGCGGGCGCGTCGGGGCCGTACAAGCGGGCCAGGCCGCCAAAGCGGCGTTCGGCGTCGATCTCGCACAGCGAGGCGGAAATACTGGATTCAGGGACGGGGGAAATGGCCATGGCACGTATTCTCCCATGACGCCGCGGGCGGCGCGCCGGCCCGGCCGTTGCAAGAACGACACACGTAAACTATTGATCCAACATCTATTTGTAGCGGCAACAGGACGCCATCTACGCCGATCTGCCCGCCAATTGCCGCCAGCGCACCATCATCGCTGCCTGTACCCCAGACACGGCCGCAACCGCCCGCCACGGCGGCCGGACGGCGCCATCGCTCGACACTGCCGGAAGATGCGGCCAGAATGACTGCAGTTAACGCCGTGTCCGCCTCACACTCTTCTCCCTCGCCTTCTGCCGACGCGCCGGAATTTTCCGGGGCGGGACTGCTGTGCGTGGTCGCCATGCTGAACCATGTGGCGTTGACCGGCGGACGCATCACGGTTTCCCTGACCGCTCTGCAACTGGGCCTGTCCACTTTCGTCGTGGGCGGCCTGGTGGCGGTCTTCGCCGTCATTCCCATGCTGATGTCGGTGCGTGCCGGCCAGTGGATCGACCGCGTTGGCGGGCGCCGGCCCATTACGCTGGGCAACGGGCTGGTCGTCACGGGCACCGTGCTGCCTTTTGCCTTCCAGACCCAGTGGGCCCTGCTGGTGGCCGCCTGCAGCATCGGGGTCGGTTTCATGCTGCACCAGGTGTCCACCCAGGACGTACTGGGCCATGCCGAGCCCCAGCGGCGGCTGCGCAACTTCTCGTGGCTGTCACTGGCCATGGCCGGCTCCGGCTTCAGTGGCCCGCTGATCGCCGGGCTGGCCATCGACCATCTGGGCTCGCGCATGGCCTTCGGCATCCTGGCCCTGGGGCCGCTGGTGGCGCTGGCCGGATTGCGGCGGCTGCAGCCCGCATTGCGCGCCATGGACCACGCCATCGAGCCCGCCGAGCGCCAGGCCCGGCGCCGCCCGGTGGCGGAGCTGCTCAAACTGCCTCCCTTGCGCCGCATTCTGATGGTCAACACCATCCTGTCGGGCGCCTGGGACACCCACCTGTTCGTGGTGCCCCTGTTCGGGGTGGCCATCGGCCTGTCCGCCACCACGATCGGCAGCATACTCGCCGCCTTCGCGCTGGGAACATTCCTTATCCGGCTGGTATTGCCCTTTATCCAGACGCGCGTGAGATCATGGACGTTGATACGCACGGCCATGGGCATTACCGCGGCAGATTTCCTGATTTACCCGCTTTTCGCCGAAGTTGCCACCCTGATCGGGTTATCCTTTATTCTTGGCCTGGCGCTGGGCTGCTGCCAGCCCAGCATCCTGTCGCTGCTGCACCAGCACACCCCGCACGGCCGCGCCGCCGAGGCCGTGGGACTGCGCATGGCCTTCATCAACGCCTCGCAGGTCTCGCTGCCGTTGACCTTCGGCGCGCTGGGTGCGGTAATTGGCATCGCTCCCCTGTTCTGGGCCTACGCCCTGGCGCTCGGCGCCGGAGGCTGGGCCAATCGCCACCCCCCGCAAGACGTCGAGACCCCCGCGCCGTGAATTCGCAGCCCCCCGCCATTCCTTCCATGCCCTTCCGCCTGTGGACGCCCGAAGAACGGCGCGCCTCGCTGGACGACGCCCTGAAGCACTGGCGCCAGGGCGAAGACGTCTGGGTGTACGGCTATGGCTCGCTGATCTGGCGGCCCGATTTCGAATACCAGGAACGCCGCCTGGCCACTCTGCGCGGCCACCACCGCGCGCTGTGCCTGTGGTCGCGGGTGAATCGCGGCACGCCGGAATGCCCGGGACTGGTGTTCGGGCTGGACCGCGGCGGCTCATGCCGCGGCGTGGTGTACCGCCTGGCCGGCCAGGCCGTGCCCGACTACTTCCCGGCCCTGTGGGAACGCGAGATGTCCACCGGCGCTTATCTGCCGCGCTGGATCAATTGCGCCACCGACGAAGGACTGGTGCGCGCGCTGGTGTTCGTGATGAACCGCGACAACCCCGCCTACATCCGCGCCCTGCCCGACGCCGAACTGCTGGCCATCGTGCGCCGCGCCTCGGGCCGCTACGGGCGCTGCACTGAATACGTCGTGCAGACCGCGCAGGCGCTGCGCGCCGCCGGCATCCGCGACGCCCGGCTCGACCGCATCGCCCGGCGCCTGGAAGAACCCGACGACCCCCAGGTCGACAACTAGGGCCCCATGCGTTGGCGGTAAACTCATCCATTCACCCGCCCTCCATCTGTCCTGGCATCCCGCATTCCATGTCTGTATCCGATCTGCGCCAAAGCTACGAAAAAAGCACCTTGCTCGAAGACTCGGCGGCCGCCTCGCCATTCGACCAGTTCAGCCAGTGGTTCGACCAGGCGCTGGCCGCACAGGTGCCCGAACCCAACGCCATGACGCTGGCCACGGTCGACGCCGATGGCCAGCCGTCGGCCCGCATCGTGCTCATCAAGGGCTACGACTCGCGCGGCTTCGCGTTCTACACCAACTACGAATCGCGCAAGGGCCACGACCTGCTGGCCAATCCGCGCGCCGCGCTGCTGTTTTTCTGGCAGCCGCTCGAACGCCAGGTGCGCATCGAAGGCCGCGTCGAGCAAGTATCCGCGGAAGAATCCGACGCCTACTTCCACAGCCGCCCGCTGGGCTCGCGCATCGGGGCCTGGGCCTCGCGGCAAAGCCAGCCGGTCACCCGCGCCGAACTCGAAGCGCGCGAACAGGAAATCCGCGCCCGCTACGGCGATCAGCCACCGCGCCCGCCGCACTGGGGCGGCTACCGGGTCGTGCCGACCCTGTTCGAGTTCTGGCAGGGCCGCCCGTCGCGCCTGCACGACCGCCTGCGCTACCTGCCGGACGGCCGTGGCGGCTGGGCCATCGACCGGCTTTCGCCCTGAGCCGCGCCGCCCCTGCATGCCCGACATCGCCCCCGACTTCGACGCGCGTTTTTTTCGTACCGCCCTGGGCCGCTTCGCGACCGGCGTCACGGTCGTGACCACGGCGGCGCCCGATGGCGCGCCCATCGGGCTGACCGTCAGCTCGTTCAATTCCGTGTCGCTGAACCCGCCGCTGGTGCTATGGAGCCTGTCGCGAAGCTCGGCCTCGCTCGGCATCTTCGAGCAATGCGAACGCTACGTCGTCAACGTGCTGTCGGCCGGCCAGGCCGCGCTGGCGCGCCGCTTCGCGACCGGCCACACGCGCGAGCGCTTCAACGGCCTGGCGCGCGCGCAGGCGCCGGGCGGCACGCCCATGCTGGACGCGCACTGCGCTGCCTGGTTCGAATGCCGCAATCGCAGCCGCTACATCGAAGGCGACCACATCATCATGGTCGGCGAGGTGGAACGCTGCGGCCACAGCGGCGAGGCGCCCCTGGTCTTTCACGCCGGCGGGTTCGACCTGACGCCCGCCCACAAGCATTCTGAATGAACCTCATCGCATCATGAGCACTGACATCGACTGCATCGTCGTCGGCGCCGGCGTGGTCGGCCTGGCCGTGGCTCGCGCCCTGGCGCTGGCCGGCCGCGAAGTGCTGGTGGCCGAGGCCGCCGAAGCCATCGGCACGGGCACCAGCTCGCGCAATTCCGAAGTCATCCACGCCGGCATCTATTACCCGGCCGGCAGCCTCAAGGCGCGCCTGTGCGTGCGCGGCAAGCAATTGCTGTACGACTACTGCGCCGGGCGCGGCATTGCCCACCAGCGGCTGGGCAAGCTCATCGTCGCCACCACCGACGCCGAAGCCGCCCTGCTCGACGGCATCGCCGCGCGCGCCGGCGCCAACGGCGTGGACGACATGCGCCGCCTGAGCGCCAGCGAAGCCCGCGCGCTGGAACCGGCGCTGCGCTGCACGGCGGCGCTGCTGTCGCCGTCCACCGGCATCGTCGACAGCCATGGCCTGATGCTGGCCTACCAGGGCGACGCCGAGAACGCCGGCGCGCAATGCGTGTTCCATACGCCCATGCTGGCCGCGCGGGTGCGGCCCGAAGGCGGCTTCGAGGTGCAGTTCGGCGGCGACGAAGCCATGAGCCTGTCGTGCAATGTGCTGGTCAACGCCTCGGGCATCCACGCGCCCACCCTGGCGCGCCGCATCCAGGGCCTGCCGCCGGCCAGCATTCCGGCCGAGTACCTGTGCAAAGGCAGCTATTTCACGCTGGCGGGCCGGGCGCCCTTCTCGCACCTGGTCTACCCGGTGCCGCAACACGCCGGCCTGGGCGTGCACCTGACGCTGGACTTGGGCGGACAGGCCAAATTCGGTCCCGACACGGAATGGATCGCCACCGAAGACTACACGCTCGACCCGACCCGGGCCGAGGTGTTCTATGATGCGGTGCGTACCTATTGGCCCGGCCTGCCCGACGGCGCGCTGGCGCCGGGCTATACCGGCATCCGCCCCAAGATCTCGGGCCCGCACGAACCTGCCGCCGATTTCGTCATTGCCGGCCCCGCGGCGCACGGCGTGGGCGGCCTGGTGAACCTGTTCGGCATCGAGTCGCCCGGGCTGACCGCCAGCCTGGCCATCGCCGAAGAGGTCCTGGCGCGCCTGGCGCCGTAAGGCCGGCATCGCCCCGCATCGCCCGATTTTTCCTGCAGACCATGCAACATAACGACTACATCCTGACCCTGTCCTGCCCTGACCGCACCGGCATCGTCTACCGCGTCAGCGGCCTGCTGTTCGAGCTGGGCTGCAACATCCTCGATTCGCAGCAGTTCGGCGACGACGAAACCAACCGCTTCTTCCTGCGCGTGCACTTCAACCTGCCCGCGACGGTGACCGAAGCCAGCCTGCGCGAGCAGTTCGGCGCGCTGGCCGGCGCCTACGGCATGGACTGGCAGATTCACGACGCGCGCCGCAAGGCGCGCCTGCTGATCATGGTCAGCAAACAGGGCCACTGCCTGAACGACCTGCTGTTCCGCGTGCAAAGCGGCCAGCTGCATGCCGAGATCGCCGCCATCGTGTCGAACCACAACGACTACGCCGGCCTGGCGGCCTCGTACGGCATCCCGTTCCACCACTTGCCGGTCAGCGCCGACACCAAGGCCGAGCAAGAAAAACAGGTGCTGGCGCTGGTGGAAAGCGAGCAGATCGACCTGGTGGTGCTGGCGCGCTACATGCAGATCCTGTCGCCGGAAATGTGCGTGGCGCTGACGGGCCGCGCGATCAACATTCACCACAGCTTCCTGCCCAGCTTCAAGGGCGCCCGGCCGTATCACCAGGCCCATGCGCGGGGCGTGAAGATTATCGGCGCCACGGCGCACTACGTGACATCCGACCTCGACGAAGGCCCGATCATCGAGCAGGACATCGAACGCGTCGACCACACCATGACCGCCGCCGACCTGACCCAGGTCGGCAGCGACGTCGAATCGCTGGTGCTGGCGCGCGCGGTGCGCAGCCACGTGGAACACCGCATTCTGCTCAACCGCAACAAGACGGTCGTGTTCCGGTAATGGCCATGCCGCGATGACCCTGCACACCTGGCTGCTCTACCTGATTGCCGTAACGGGGCTGTCGGTCACGCCCGGCCCCAATACGCTGCTGGCGCTGACGCACGGCGCGCTGCATGGCCACCGCAAGGCGCTGTGCACCATCGCCGGCGGCACGCTGGGCTTCACCCTGGTCATTGGCCTTTCCATGCTGGGCATCGGCGCGCTGCTGCAGGCCTGGTCGCCGGCGCTGATCCTGCTGAAATGGGTAGGCGGCGCCTACCTGGTGTACCTGGGCATCCAGCTGTGGCGCGCGCCGGCCGTGCAATTGCAGGCCGGGCCGGCCATGCCGGCCGCGCGGCCCGCGCGGCTGTTCGGCCAGGGCCTGCTGTCGGCGGTTTCCAACCCCAAGGCGCTGCTGTTCTTCGGCGCGTTCCTGCCACAATTCATCGACCCTGCGCGCGGCCTGGCGGCCCAGTTCGCCACCATGGCGGCCACATTCGCGGCCATGGAATTCCTGGTTGAATACGGCCTGGCGCGCGGGGCGCACCGGGTGCGGCCGTTCCTGGAACGGGCCGGCAAGCGCTTCAACAAGACCTGCGGCGGGCTGTTCGCGGCCATGGGGCTGGCGCTGCCCACGACCTGAAGCCCGCCCGGGGCAACCCCTGGGAAGTCAGGCTTGCGGCGCCGGCGCGGCCTGCCCGGCCTGGGCCAGCCACGCCAGCGCCAGGTCGTGCAGGGGCTTGTCGACCAGCTTGCCGTCCACGGCAATGGCGCCGCGCCCGCCGCCGGCCACGGCCTGTACGACCCTGCGGGCCCAATCCAGTTCCTCGCGCGATGGCAGGAACCCCTGGTTCACGGGCTCGACCTGGCGCGGATGAATGCACAATTGCCCGCCGAAGCCCAGCCGGCGCGCCGCGGCGGCCACAGCCTGCACGGCCGCGGGGTCCTCCCAGTGCAGCGAGGTGCCGTCGATAGGCGCGGCCAGGCCCGCCAGCCGCGACGCCAGCACCAGCTCGACGCGCACCGGCAGCCAGCCGGCCTCGTCCTGGATGCCGGTATCCCGCGCGAAATCCACGCTGCCGAACACCAGGCGCGCCACCCCGGGGGCCTGCGCGAGTTCGCGCGCGCGATGCGCGCCCAGGGCGGTCTCGACCAGGGGAAACAGCCGCGCCTCGGCGCCCAACTGCTGGCGCAGGCGCGCCAGCACCGCAGGGTCTTCCGACTTGGGCAACATCACCGCGCGGCAGCCGGCCTGGCGCGCGGCGCGCAGATCGTCGTCGAACCACGGCGTGCCCGCGCCGTTGATGCGCAGGATGGCCGTCCGGCCCGGCGTAGCCAGCCACTCGGCCGCCGCCTCGCGCGCCGCCGTCTTGGCATCGGGCAGCACGGCGTCTTCCAGGTCCAGGATGACGGCGTCGGCGCCCGCCGCGGCGGCTTTATCGAAACGCTCGGGACGGTCGCCGGGGACGAACAGCAGGCTACGCAGACGATTCATGGGCAGTAGGCTCCTGGGCCTGGAAGCGGCGCCGCTGGGCGATCAGCAGCAAGCCGAACAGCAGCGCCGGAATGACGATCAAGACGAAGGCAAGGCGATAGCTGTCGAGCAGCGCAGCCACGGCGCCGAAGGCCGGTGGCCCCAGCACCACGCCCAGGAACGTGCAGGTCAGCGCGCCGCCCGTGGCCAGGCTGGTCTTGCCGGGCGGCGCCTGGCGCGCCACTTCGGCCAGGTACACGCCATTCCAGCCCACCCCGGCCGCGCCCAGCACGATCAGCGCCAAAGCCACCACGGGCACCGGCGTGCCTGGCGGCAGCAAGGCCAGCGTCACCGAGCCCAGCGTCATCAACAGCGCCAGCAGCGCCAGCGTGGCGACAGCGCCCAGGTAGCGGTCGGCGCACCAGCCCCACAGCAGGCGGCCCACCACGCCAGCCACCTGGCCCACCGACAGCATCACGCCCGCCATCACCAGCGTGTAGGCCAGGCTGTCGTGCAGATAGGTCACCACATAGGCGCTGAACGACCACTGCAGCGCCGAAAAACACAAAGACGCGCCCGCCAGCATCGCCAGCGAGCGGCGCGAGAAGATCAGGGCCAGCGGCGCGCGCAGGTCGCCCAGGCCGGCGCGCCGTTGCGGCTTGCGATCGGCGTCCAGCTGCGCGCGCACCAGCTGCGCCAGGGCCGCGCAGGCCAGGCAGGCCAGCGCCGTGGCCAGCAGCGTGCCGCGCCAGCCCGCGACGATTTCCATCTTGGGCGCCAGCAGCCCGGCCAGCACGCCGCCCAGCGGCACGCCGGTCTGCTTGACCGAAAACACGAACGACATGCGGTGAGGCGGGGTGGTCTGGATCAGCAGGTGCGAGCTGGCGGGCGTGATCGGCCCGTAGCCCAGCCCCAGCAGCACGGCGCCCATGGCCAGCAGCGCCACATGGCCCGACAGGCTGCACAGCAGCCCCAGCGCGCACAAGGCCAGCCCCCACTGGCTGGCCCGGATGGCCCCCTGCCGCGCCACCCAGCCGCCGGCCATCAGGCTGCCCGCCATGGCGCCCGCATACATCAGCGAGACGTACACGCCCACCAGCTCGGCGCCCACGCCGGCCGAGGCGCTGAGCACCGGCGCCAGCACCGGCACCACCAGGGCCGCTGCCGCGACCAGCGCTTGCACCGCCAGCGTGATGGCGAGCGTTCCCGCGCCGGAGACTTTCACGCAGGCACCTGCCAGTCGCGGCGGAACGATTCGCGGTAGCTGAAGCGGTCGGCCGGATGCACGCTGACGGCCAGCTCGACCAGCGCGTCGCGGGCATCCAGGTAGCGGCGTTCCAGGCGCAGCCCGGCCGAGCCGGGCTTGGCCGCCAGGCGCCGCGCGGCGGCCTTGTCCAGCACCACGGCGCGGATATCCTGGTGCACGGTCTTGATCTGCAGGTCGAACTGTTCTTCCAGCACCGCATACAGGGCGCGCGTCATGCGGCCCTGTATGCCCGCCACGGCGCGGAAGGCAGGCGCGATGTAGGCGTCGGTCATGCAGATGGGCGCATCGTGCGCCTCGGTGTAGCGCAGCCCCCAGACATGCAGCCAGGTTTCGCCTGCCGAGGCGTCCAGGGTGCCGGCCAGCTCGCCGTCCACCTCAAGCAGCTCCTGGCCTTCGATTTCCAGCGAGGTTTCGTAGGCGTACTGGCGCAGGTCGGTAATGCCGGACATGGTCTGCGTGTACTGGGTCACCGGCGTCTTGGCCAGCACGCGGCTGCCCACGCCTGGCTGGCGCGTCACCAGCCCCATCTGCACCAGCTGCTTGACCGCTTCGCGCACCGTGAAGCGCGAAACGCCGAACTGGTCGCACAGCTCGAACTCGGTGGGCAACAGCCCGCCCACCGGATAACGGCCGGAGCGTATTTCGTGAACCAGGGTGGTGGCCAGCTGCAGGTAGCGCGGCCGGCCGCCGGGCGCTTCGATCTTCAAGGTCATAGAACAGCAGTCTTCCTAAAGCTGGCGATCTGGTCCGGCGTATAGCCTGCCTGCGCCAGCAGCTCGTCGGTATCGGCGCCCATGGCCGGCGCCGCCCGCGTCAGCGGCGCTTCGCCCGGGCAGCGGATCGGCGAGGCCACGCCCTTGATGGCCCGGCCCCCGGCATCGTGGGCATCGAGCAGGCAATGGCGCGCCTGCACGAAAGGGTTGTCGAGCGCCTGCGCTACATCATAAACCGGCGCTGCCGGCACCCGCCCGGCAAAGCGCGCCATCCAGTCGGCCGTGGTGGCGGTCACGAACACGGCCTCGAGTTCCTGGTTGAAGCGCTCGCGGTGGCGCAGGCGGCCCGCGAAATCGCGGTAGTCGGGATCTTCGGCCCACTCGGGATGCTCCATGGCCTGCGCCAGCAGCGGCCAGAACTTTTCCTTGTTGCACATGATGAAGATCCAGCCATCGGCGGTGCGGTAGAGCTGGCTGGGCACCAGCGACGGATGTCCCGAGCGCGGAGCGCGGCCGGTCTTGTGGCCGCCGTTCAGGTACCAGGTGGCCAGATAGCCCAGGTTGTGCAGGGCCACGTCGAACAGGCTGACGTCCACATCGCGCCCCACGCCGCTCTGGCGCGCGCCCAGTACAGCCGACACGAGACCCAGCGCGGCCGTGGTGCCCGTCATCAGGTCGATGATCGACAGGCCGAAGCGCGACGGCGGCCCGTCGGGTTCGCCGGTCAGCGACAAATAGCCCGCCTCGGCCTGCATCAGATAATCGTAGCCCGGCCAGCCGGCGCGCTCGCCGTCGCGGCCGTAGGCCGACAGGTGCACGCACACGATATCGCGCCGCACCTCGCTCAGGGCCTCGTACGTCAGCCCCAACCGGCCCGGCAGATCGCCGCGCAGGTTGTTGAACACGGCGTCCGCATGCTGGCACAGGCTGCGCAGCACCTGCTGTCCCTCGGGCTTTTTCAGGTCCAGCGTGACGCTTTTCTTATTGCGGTTGAAGGCCTGGTAGAAATGGCTGTCGCCCGGCCCGAAATAGTGCGGCCCCACGGCGCGGCCCACGTCGCCGCCGTCGTGCGGGTTCTCTATCTTGATCACTTCGGCGCCCAGGTCGGCCAGATGTTGCGTGCCGAACGGCCCCGCGCCATATTGCTCTACCGAGACGATGCGCAATCCTGTCAGCGGCAGGCTCATATGCGGTTCCTTTCCACCAGTTGCCGGGCGATGATGATGCGCTGCATTTCGTTGGTGCCCTCGCCAATTACCAGCAGTGGCGCGTCGCGGTAGAAGCGTTCGACCAGGTATTCCTTGGAATAGCCGTAGCCGCCATGGATGCGCATGGCCTCCAGGCTGTTTTCCACCGCGGTCTCGGTGGCGAACAGCTTGGCCATGCCGGCCTCCATGTCGCAACGCTCACCGCGGTCGTAGGCTTCGGCGGCGCGCTGCACCAGCAGGCGCGAGGCCTCGGTGCGGGTGGCCATGTCGCCCAGCTTGGTCTGGATGGCCTGGTGCTCGCAGATGGGCTTGCCGAAAGTCTTGCGCTGCTGCGCGTACTTCACCGATTCGCGCAGCGCCGCCTGGGCCACGCCCACGCCGCGCGCCGCCACGTTGATGCGGCCCAGTTCCAGCCCGTTGAGCACCATCTGCAGGCCCCGCCCCTCGACGCCGCCGATCAGGCGGTCGGCCGGCACGCGGTAGTTTTCGAACACCAGTTCGGTCGAATCGATGCCCTTGTAGCCCAGCTTTTCCAGCTGGCGGCTCACGGTAAAGCCCGGCCCTTTCTCGGCAATGAACAGGCTCATGCCTTTATGGCGCGGCTCGGCCTGCGGGTCGGTCTTGACGAGCAGGGCAAAGCAGTTGCCGTGATAGCCGTTGGTGATCCACATCTTGGCGCCGTTGATCACGTAGGCATCGCCATCGCGGCGCGCCACGGTGCGGATGGCCTGCAGGTCGGTGCCGCAGTCGGGCTCGGTCAGGCCGATGCCGCCGCGCAGCTCGCCGGTGGCAAAGCGCGGCAGGAAGGCCTGCTTCTGCTCTTCGGTGCCGTTGCGCTGCACGGCGGCCGCCATGATCAGGTGCGAATTCAAGATGCCGGACAATGACATCCATTCTTCGGAAATCAGCTCGATGATCTTGGCGTACGTCACGGTGGACAAGCCCAGGCCGCCGTATTCCGGAGCGATCAGGCAGCCGAACAGGCCCATGTCCTTCATCTTCTCGACGATCTCCACCGGGTAAGTATCGTCGTGCTCCATCTGCCACACGTGAGGCCGCACCTCTTGCTCCAGGAAGCGTCCCACCATGTCCAGGATCAGCTGTTCCTGGCCCTCGTCATGCACTGTCATGCAATGTTCTCCTTGAAAATGCGGCGGCGCTCAGGCCTGGCCCAACTGGTCGGCCAGCGCGCGGGCCGAGCCCTGGTCCAGCCCCAGCACGCATTGCTCGATGGCGTCGGCGCGCGCGGCCGGCACCTGGCGCCGCGCGTTGTCGTGGAACTTCGCGCGGATGTCCTCGGCGCTCAGCGGCCGGTCTTCGGCGCCACGGTTCACCGCCTCGCGCTCGCGCAAGACGCGGCCGTCTTTCAGCTCGACGATCACCTCGCCGGAATAGTGGCGGGGAAAGCCGCTGTCGGGGTCGTTGCGGTAATCGGTGACGGCGGCCAGCGCCAGCACGGCCGGATCGCGCAGCGCGGCTTCTTCCAGGTCGTCCAGCGTCAGCCGGCCCTTGCACAAGGCCGTGCCCACCAGATAGGGAATGCTGAACTGGGCCTCATAGCTGTTGGCGGGCCGCCGCTTGGACGCCTCGGGCTCGCACACGGTCTTGACCACCTCGGCCGGCACCAGCACCGTGATGCGCCGCACCTGCTCCGGCTTGACGCCCTGCGCATGCAGGCGCACCGCGGCGTCGACGCTGGCGTGGGTGAAATGGCAGGCGGGCAGCGGCTTGACCGACACGCGCGGCACTTCCCACAGCTGGCCCAGGGCCTCGGTGGCGAGCGCAAGATCGTAGCCGGCGTCCCCCAGGTGGCTGGCGTACAGGCCGAAGCGGCCTTCGTAGGCCAGCCGCGTGCCGGTATAGCCATGCTTGCCGAACGTAGCAGCGGTGATGCCGGCATTGGCCGCCCAGCCGGGATGCATGCGCTTGTTCCAGGCGCCGTCGTTGAGGAATTCCAGGCTGCCCGCCGCCACCGACAGCGTCAGGCCCTGCGCGTCCACCATCTGCCGCGCGTCCAGGCCCATCAGCCAGCCGGCGGCCAGCGTGCAGCCAAAGGCGCCGATCAGGCCGGTGGGGTGGAAGCCCACTTGGTGAAAGCCGCCCTTTGCCACCGCGCCCAGGCGGGTAGCGACTTCCATGCCCAGCACATAGGCGGTCACCATGTCGGCGCCGGAGCGGCCGTCGCGCGCGGCCAGCGCCAGCACCGTGGGCAGCACCGACGCGGTGGCGTGGATCACGCCGCGCGCATGCGTATCGTCATAGTCCAGCCCGTGCACCAGCACGCCATTGGCCAGGGCGGCATTGCGCGAGTCCAGGCGCAGCCGCGTGCCGATGACCACGCTGTCGCCGCCGCCATCCAGTTCGCTCACGGCCGCCAGCGCGCGCCGCGAGAAATCGTAGCCGTGCGAAGCCAGCGCGATGCCGATCGAGTCCAGCATCAGCAGGCGCGCGCGCTCGCGCACCTCGGTTGGAATGCGCGCCCCGTCGAAACCGGCGGCATAGTCCGCCAGGGTCTCGGACAGCGCCACCCCGGTGGCCGGCATGTCTGCATTGTCTTTCATGCGTGTTCTCCTCTTGTTCAGCTCACCAGCGCCAGCGACAGCGCGGGCACGTATGTGATTAGGGCCAGCGACACCAGCCGCGTGGCGTAGAACGGCACGACTCCGCGCGCGACCTGCTCGACCGGAATGCGCGCGATGCCGCTCATGACGAACAGGTTCAGGCCGATGGGCGGAGTAAGCGTGGCGATCTCGACGTTGGCCACCATGATCACCGCGAAATGCACCGGGTCCACACCCAGGTGCGTGGCCATGGGAAACAGCAGCGGCGCGGTCAGCACGATCATGGCCACGCCGTCCAGGAACATGCCCAGCACCAGCAGCACCGCGTTGGCCAGCAGCAGGAACTGCCAGGCCGACATATCCATGCGTTCCATGAATCCGATCAGCGACGCCGACACGCCCATGCGCGCCAGGATGAAGCCGATCAGGCTGCCGCCCATCACCACCATGAAAATCATGGTGGACTGCAGGATGGACTCTTGCGATACCTTCCACACCGTGCCCCAGTTCATGGTGCGGTACACCAGCACGCACAGCACGGCCGCGTAGGCGGCGGCCACCGCCGATACCTCGGTGGGTGTGAAGATGCCCATGTAGATGCTGCCCAGCACCAGTACCGGCATCGACAAGGCGCCCGCCGCGCGCGGCAGGCGCTGCACGAACCCGGCCACGTCCGGCTTGCCGCTGGTGGCCCCATAGCCGTGCCGGCGCGTCAGCCATACCGTGGTGGTCAGCAGCAGGCCTGCTTCCATCAGCCCGGGCACGATGCCCGCCACGAACAGGCGGTCCACCGGCAGGCCCACGATGGAGCCGATCAGGATGAACCCTAGCGACGGCGGAATCATCAGGCCCAGCGTGCCGCCCACCGCCACCAGCGCGGCCGAAAAGCGCGGCGGGTAGTGCTCGCGCTTCAGTCCGTCCACGGTGGCCGCGCCGATGGCGGCGGCCGACCCGACGCTGGAGCCCGACACGGCCGCGAAGAACACGCAGGCCAGCATCACCGTCAGGGCCAGTCCGCCCCGCACGCAACGCACCAGGCTGCCGATCAGCTCGATCATCACGGCAACGATATTGCCGCGCATCATCAGGTTGCCCATCAGCACGAACATCGGAATCGCCATCAGCGGATAGCTGTTGATCGACTTGAAGGCGGTCTGGGCCACCACGGTCAGCGGCACGCCGTCCACCGACATCACCATCGCGCTGGACACCAGGCCCATGGCGGTGCCCACATGCGCGCCCAGCGCCAGCAGGACGAGCAGGCCGATTACGGAAAGTCCCAGTGTCATAGCAGCGGCTCCTGGCGGTTCATGGCGGCGGCCACGCCGGCATCGGGTTCGTCGTCGACGGCTTCGGGGGCAAAAGGGTCGCCCCAGCGCCACGCATGCCAGGCGGCGCAGGCGTAATAGCAGAACAGCGCCACGCCGCCCACCGGCATGGCCAGGAACAGCAGCCACATCGGCAGCTCGAGCGAAGACTCGGAGACCATGCCCATGGTGTAGAACCGGTGCACTTGCGGAATGGACGAATAGGCCAGGATGAAGGCGAACAGCATGCCGGCCGCGCACGACAGCAGCCACGCCGCGCGCTGCGCCGCCGCCGGCAGCCGCTGCACCAGCAGTTCGGTGCGAATGTGATATTGGCGAAAGCCCGCCACGCCCAGCGTGAGGAAGAACGCCCACACCATCAGGAACCGCACCGATTCTTCCGCCCAGAAGTAGCTGATATTCAACACATAGCGGCTGAAGCCCTCCAGCACCATGATGGACGTCGCGCCCAATGCCATGATGGTCGCGACAGCCAGCACCAGCCGCGAGGCCCAGCCCAGCCCGCCGAACCGCGGCGCGGCGCGCGGCGCGCCGCTGGCGGGCTGCCGCGCCGTCGACATGCGCGCAGACTCCAGGTCACTTGCCATCATGGATGCACTCCTTGCGCACTTTTTCCAGCTGCGCAATGGCGTCCGCATGCTTGTTGCGGAACCCTTCGCCCGCCGCGACAAACCGCCCCTTCAGTTTTTCGACATCTTCCGGGGCCATGACGCGGTAGTGCCCGCCCTGCGCCACCATCTGCTCGATCAGCTGGCGATCCTTGGCCACGGTTTCCTGCCATTGCCGCGCAATGATTTCCGCCAGCACGTCGTGAATGGTCTTGCGCTGCGCCTCGGGCAAGGCATCCAGCCATTGCTTGTCGACCGTCACGGCCGACGTGGCCAGCCCCATGCCGGGCGCCAGCGTGGCGTACCGGGCGGTGTTGCCCAGTACGTCGACCCAGCCGGCCGGCGAGGTCATGGCGCCATCGATAGCGCCCTGCGACAACGCCGCCGACATTTCCGAGGCCGACATCGAGATCGGGCTGGCCTGCACCGACCGCATGGCATCCAGCATGATCTGCCCGCCGATCACCCGCACTTTCTGGCCTTTCAGGTCGGCCACCCGCTGGATGTCGCGGTCTTTCATCAAGAAGATCAGGTCGGCCGTACGGAGAAAGCCCAGCACCTGTATGCCGCGCGGCTCCAGGTAGCCGGAAATCATGCGCGTGAAGCCGTCGGCGAAGCAGGCGTTGGTCATTTCGTCGGTGGTCAGCGCGAACGGCAGGCTGGCCAGGCCCACGCGCGCGTCGAACTGCTCCAGGCGCGAAGACACGGGCCACACCATGTGCACGGCCCCCGTGCCCAGCGCGGCCAGTCCGTCGCGATCGTTGTAGAGCTGCGAGGCGGGGAAATACTTGCCCTGGATGGCGCCGTCGGTGCGCTTGCCGACTTCGGCGATGAACTGCTCGATGTACGGACTGGGGTTGGTGGCCAGCGGGATCTCGCTGGTGATGATCATTTCCGCCGCTCCCGCCCCAGCGCTCCAGCCGATGGCCAGGGCGGCGAACCATGGCGCGGCCTTGTTCCATAATGCCCTCATGTCGTCTCCTTATTGGTGGCCTGGCGGCCTGATTGTGTGCATGCCGCCGGGCGGCGCGCATGCCATTCGGTAGTCCGCTGGAACAGCCGCCCCAGCGCCATCACCCGGTCTTCGCCCAGCGGCGGACCCACCAGCTGCATGCCCAGCGGCAGGCCGCCGGCCCCCGCTCCCACGGGCAGGGTGAGCGCCGGCAGGCCCAGATAATTGACGCCGCGCGTCCATGCCGAGAGCAATGCGAATTCGCGTTCCAGGCGGCCCTGGTCGTCGCCCAGGGTGTCATCGACCCGCGGCGCCACATCGGGCGTGCAAGGCAACAGCAAGGCGTCGGCCTCGCCCAGCGTTTCGCGCAGGTAGCGCTGCAGGAACGGCCCGCGCAGGCGCAGCGCATTGCAATAGTCCACGCCCGGCACCAGCAGGCCCCGCGCGATGCGGCGCCGCACCTGGCGGCCATAGCCATCGGCGCGCTCGCGCAGCCAGCGCTGGTGCATGGCCGCCGCTTCCACCGCCAGCACAATCGACGCCAGTTGCCCGGCCCGCTGCAACAGTGGATACGGCGAGCCCACGGCCACGCACTCCACGCCGGCGTCGCGCAACGCGCGCACGGCCTCGTCGAGCGCCTGCCGCATGGCGCCGGACATGGGGTCGTCGTCGCGCCAGCGCGGCACTGCCAGGCGCAAGCGGCGCGGCGGCTGGCCCGCCACGGCGGCTGCGTGCAGGCAGAACGGATCGGCGGCGTCCGCGCCAGCCAGCGCGCGGTATGCATGGCCGCACAGTTCGGCCGACCAGGCCAGCGGGCCGATGCAGTCCAGGCTGGGAGACAGCGGCATGGCGCCGGCCACGCTGATGCGATGCTGGGTGGGTTTCAGGCCGGTCAGCCCGCACAAGGCCGCGGGCAGGCGCACCGAGCCGCCGGTGTCGGAACCGATGGCCAGCGGCACATGCCCGGCCGCGACCGACATCGCGGCCCCGCTGGAACTGCCGCCCGAGACCCGTCCGGTATCCCACGGATTGCGGCCCGGCCCGTAACTGGCATTCCAACCTGTCGGCGACATGGCGAATTCGGCCATGTGCTGCACGCCCAGCACCACTGCGCCCGCGGCGCGCAGGCGCGCCACCACCGTGGCGTCGGCGTCCGCCGGCGCGCTGTCGCGGCGCAGCGGCGTGCCCCAGCCAGCCACGCGCCCCTGCCGGTCGAACATGTCCTTGATGCCCACCGGCATGCCGTGCAGCGGCCCGCGCACCCGGCCCCGCCGGCGCTCATCGTCGCGCTGCCGCGCTTCGGCCAGCGCGGCCTCGGCGTCGACTTCCACCCACGCCAGCCGGCCGGGCGCGGCCTGCTCGATTTCCGCCAGGCTGGCGCGCACCCATGCCTCGCTGTCCAATGCGCCCGCTTCTGCCGGCGCCGGCGCGTCGGCCCACGCGGCAGGCGCCAGCGCATGCAGCACCTGGCCGAATGGCGCAGCCACCTGCTCCATGCCGAGCGACGCGGTTTCCCGCTCCAGGGCGTCGGCCAGGCCGGCCACCGCCGCGACCAGATCGGGCAGGTCCTGGTCGTCCAGCGGCAAGCCGCGCGCCTGCGACCACTCGCGCGCCGACCGGGTCAATGCATCCATTTCATACTCCGCAGCGCTTGGCGATGGCGTCGACCTGCTTGACCACCTCCGGGTATTTGTCGGTGTAGGCCTTCTTGGCGGTGTCGGCGCGGGCCTGCCATTCGGCCGCGGCCGCGTCGTCGGCCACGCGGTAGACGGACCCTTCCTTCTCCATCTGCTTGATCAGCTTGTCGTCGGCCGCGCGGGCCTCTTCCCATTGGCGCGAGATAATGCTGTTCAGGCTGTCAGCCACGGCCTTGCGTTGCGCGGGTGTCAGCGCATCCATCCAGGCGCGGTCCACCACCACCGCGTAGGTGGCCAGCGACATGCCCGGCACGTGGAACGCGTACTTGCCGGTCTTGCCTATCATTTCAGCCCAGCCGGCCGGCGAGGTCAGCACGCCGTCAATGGCCCCCTGCGCCAGCGCCGTACTCATTTCCGAAGCCGCCATCGAGACCGGACTGGCGTCGAAGCTGCGCACCATGTCCAGGAAAATACGGCCGCCCGTCACGCGCAGCTTGGCGCCGCGCATGTCCTCCAGCGATTTCACGTCACGGTCGCGGAAAATGAAGAACAGGTCGGCCGTGCGCAGCAGGCCCAGCACCTGCAACTGGCGCGACTTCAGCCGCTCGGACATCAGGTCGGTCAGTCCGCTGGCGAAGCAGGCGTTTTCCATCTTCTTGTCCGACAAACCGAACGGCAGGTTCACATAGCCCAGCCCGGGGTCCAGCGTTTCCAGCCGCACCGACACCGGCCACACCATATGCACGGCGCCGGTGCCCAGCGCGGCCAGTCCGTCCTGGTCGTTGTACAGCTGCGCGGCGGGAAACACCTTGACCTGCACTTCGCCATGGGTGCGCTCGGCCACGTCTTGGGCGAACTCGTTCATGTAGCGGGTCTTCCAGTGCGAGGCCGCGACTTCGGACGTCAGCACCATCTCGACGGCGCCCGCGTGCAGCGGCAACGCCAGCGCCAGCAGCAGCGCCGCCCGGCGAAACAGCGAATGAACCATGACCAACTCTCCTTTGGATGAGTACTGCGATACGGCGCGGGCGGCGCCCGCGTCGTCGGGTCCGGCGTGTTTATTTGTCGCCTACGCCGTGTCCCCGCTTGGGTACCAGGCAGGACCGTATGAAGTTCATGACCTCGACCCCGTCCTGGTTGTAGGCGCGCGTGCGCGTCGTCACGATGCCCTGCGTAGGCCGGCTGCGCGACTCGCGCAGCTCCAGCACTTCCGATTCAGCGTACAAGGTGTCCCCGGCGAAAACCGGAGCGGTCAGGTTGATTTCCTTCCAGCCCAGGTTGGCAATGGCCTTGCCGCTGACGTCGCCCACAGTCATGCCCAGCACCACCGCCACTGTCAGGCCGCTATTGACCAGCAGGCGGCCGAACTCGCTTTGGCCGGCATACGCCGCGTCGCAGTGCATGGGATGAAAGTTCATCGTCAACAACGAGAAATGAATGTTGTCGGCGTCGGTCAGCGTGCGGCCGGGACGGTGCTCGTACACCGCCCCCACTTCGAACTCTTCCAGATAGCGGCCGAAGCTGAAGCGATACCGCTTGGGCCCGGTGGATACCACCTCCATGACGTCTCCTTTGTCTTATTTGTCACTTTGTCTGGACAAATAGTCTGACAAAGGAAAATCGCTGTCAACGAATTTCCATCCTGCGGCGCAGCAAATACCGCCTGGCCGGCGGCCAATGCGTTAACGTGAGAGGGGCCGAGGCCGCGCGCGACCCGCCGGCTTTGCCAAGAAAAGGAGAGTCCGCATGGTCAGCAAGAACACGATTTGCCTCTGGTACGACAACGACGCCCTGGACGCGGCGCAGTTCTACGCCCGCACATTTCCCGACAGCGCCGTGGGCCGCGTTCTCCACGCGCCCGGCGACTACCCTTCGGGCCAGCAGGGCAATGTGCTGACGGTCGAATTCACCGTGGCGGGCATTCCCTGCCTGGGCCTGAATGGCGGCCCCGCCTTCAAGCACAACGAAGCCTTCTCGTTCCAGATCGCCACCGACGACCAGGCCGAAACCGACCGACTGTGGAATGCCATCATCGACAACGGCGGCCAGGCAAGCGCCTGCGGCTGGTGCAAAGACAAATGGGGCCTGTCGTGGCAGATCACGCCGCGGGCCCTGACCGACGCCATTGCCGATCCCGACCCGGCCGCCGCGAAGCGCGCCTTCCAGGCGATGATGGAAATGACGAAAATCGACATCGCCGCCATCGAGGCGGCGCGCCGCGGGTAGCCCGGCGCAAGTCATGCGCCAGGCTGGCGGCTGGGAAATCAGCGCGGCGTGGCTGGCGCGGGCTGCGTTGCGGGCTGTGCCGCGGGTGCGGCGGCGGGCGGCACCGGCGGTCGCGCCGGGGCCGCCGGCGCGCCGGTGCCCGGCCTGGCTGCGGCGCCGTTGGCGTTGGCGTTGGGGTTGACCGGATTCTGGCCCGGCGTCGCGCCCGCACTGATAGCGGCCCGCGCCGACGGCAGGTTGCGCTCGACCTGCTCGAAGAACCCTTCGTAGAACGCACCGCGCGATATGGTTTCGCTGGACGTCTTGACCAGCGAATCGTCGCTGGCCCCCACCGGCATGGACACCGCGCCCAGCACGCTGAGGCCCACGCTGGCCGAATTGCTGGACTTCTTCATGGTGTACAGCTCGCGCAGTGCGCTGACATACACAATGGCGTTGCCGTCGCCGCTGGGCGCGCAGTCCACGTTGAACAGGATCTGCGCATGCTGGTCATCGTTTTCCTGGTCCTGGTAGTTCTTGTGGCCGCTGACCCGGTTGGACTCGGCCTTGTCAATAATGTAGCCCTGCCCCAGCAGCGAACGCCGCCCGGCTTCGCAGGCCACCTGGCTGGAACCCGCGAAGCGGTGGGAATAGGTGTTCCCCTGGGTAAAGGAATCGCGTTCGTCGATGGTCGGCGTGGCCTTGCAGGCGGCCAGCAGCAGGGCCAGGGCCAGCAGGCCGGCGCGCGGGGCCGGCAACGGATATTTGGCAGGCATGGTCGGATAAGCGCGGTGCGCCAGGGGCGCCCCGGCGCGATCGGCTGGCAGTGATAAAAATCCATTCTTTCCGATCGCTGCGCGCGCGCCTGATTCCAAGCGTGTGCAGGCCGCTATGTTTGTTACCGGCTTCCTGCGCGGCCCGCCGCCGGCCGCCCCGCCCTGAAATAAACATCCAAACAACGGAACACCCTGGAACCGTGCCGCGGCGCCCTGTTATGGCGTGAATCCAACAATTCTGTGTCTGTCGCGCCGCTGCCGCGCCGCCTATATTTCCCGCATGGAAAAAAGAAAGCAGGCCCAGATGCGCTACCGCTACGTTACCGCCGATGTATTCACCCCGCAGGCCTACTGCGGCAACCCACTGGCCGTGGTGCTCGACGCCCAGGGCCTGAGCGCCGCGCAGATGCAGCGCATTGCGCGCGAGTTCGGTTATTCGGAAACCAGCTTCGTGCTGCCGCCGCAAGACCCGGCGCATACCGCCCAGGTCAGGATCTTCACCCCCGACCGCGAGGTGCCGTTCGCCGGCCATCCGAACATCGGCACCGCGGTGGTGCTGGCGCGCGAGCTCGCACAGGCGGGCGCACGCGTGCCGGACAAGTTTGTGTTCGAAGAAGCCGCGGGCCTGGTGCGCATCGCGCTGGCCGCGGGCGCCCACGGCATCGAAGGCGCCGAACTGCTGGCCCCCGAGCCGCTGTCGCGCGGCAGCGAAGCACCGGCGCAGGCCGTGGCGCGGGCCTTGAAGCTGGCGCCGGCCGATATCGAACTGTCCGAGCACGCGCCCCAGGTCGTGTCGGTGGGGCTTGCCTTCCTGGTGGTGCAGCTGGCCAGCCGCGATGCCCTGCGCCGCGCCGCGCCGGATGCCGACGGCTATGCCGCCTTGATGCCGCAGACCGGCGCAAAATCCATCTACGCCTACACCACCGATACCGGCGCCGACCTGACCGACCACCCCACCGACCTGCAGGCGCGCATGTTCACCGGCCGCATGACCGAAGACCCCGCCACCGGCAGCGCCACGGCCGCGGCCACCGCGCTGCGGGCGGCGCTGCGCGGCAGCGGCATGCTGCGGCTGCGCGTCGGCCAGGGCGTGGACATGGGCCGCCCCAGCCTGCTGCTGGCGCATGCCGAGCCTCGCCCCGACGGCGTGTGGGCAGGCGTGGCAGGCCAGGCCATGGTCGTCATGGAAGGCTCGTTGCCGGCGCCGCCCCTGCCATGACCCGCGTCCGCGGTGGCGCCGGCAGCCGCCGCACGGCCCGCCCTATTGCGGCGCCGCGTGCTGGTATTGGGCCCGCACCAGGCCGACCGCCGTGCGCAGCAACGGCGCATCCGTGTCGCGCGGCCAGATCGCCTGGCTGACCGAACGCGCCGGGTGATCAAAGGCAATGAACCGGGTGCCCGCCAGGCCGCTGCGCGCCAGGCAGGCCGGCACGATCGACACCCCCAGCCCTTGCGACACCAGCGCCGCCACGCTGAGCCAATGCCGCACCTCGTGGCGGATGGCCGGGTGAAAGCCCGCCGTCACGCACAATGACAGCACGGTCTCGTGGTAGCTGGGCGATGCCGCGCGCGCGAACAGAATGAAATCGTCGTGCGCCAGCGCCTGCAGCGACACCCGCCTGCGCCGCGCCAGCGGGTGGGTGTCGGGCACGCACAGCACGAAGGGCTCTGCCACCAGGTCCAGGGTCTGCACTTCGGCGGGCGCGGGGTTGGCGTGAATGAAGCCCAGGTCCTGCTCGCCGCGGCGCACGGCCTCGATCTGCTCGTGGGAATTCAGCTCGGTCAGCACATGCTCGACATCGGGCAGCGCCGTGCGCATCGCGGCCAGCAGGTCGGGCAGCCCGCGGTACAGCATCGAGCCCACGAAACCAATGCGCAACCGGCCGCGCAGGCCCGCGCCCACGCGCTGCACCAGCGTGCCGATGGCCTCTGACTGGCGCAGCAACGCCTGGGCCTCGCGGTACAGCACGCGGCCCGCCTCGGTCAGCTCCACGTGCCGGCTGGTGCGCTCGAGCAGGCGCGTGCCCAGCGTGGATTCCAGCTGGCGTATGGCATAGCTGAGCGGCGGCTGCGACAAATGCAGGCGCGCCGCCGCGCGGCTGAAATGGCGCTCTTCGGCCACCGCGATGAAGTAGCGCAACAGACGGGGTTCCAACTCCATGGCATGCCTTCCTGCATTGCAATCAATATATTTTTTGTATTGTTCTACATAAAAACGGTATTTGTATAGATAAATGGCCTGCGCGACCATGCACTTTCCTGTTACCCGAACGCCTGCCATGTCCCCGACTTCTTCCGCAACCCCCGACGTCCCGGATTCGCGCGGCCTGAATCTGTTCAGCGCCGACCCCTACGCGGCCAGCCTTTGCGCGCTATACCTGCCGCCCGACCTGCACGCCCATCTGCTGCCGCACCTGGAGCGCCTGGGCGCGCTGGCCGGCGGCCACATCGACGCCCTGGCGGCAGTTGCCGACCAGAACCCGCCCACCCTGTCGGTGCGCAACCGCGCCGGCCAGGACGAATCGCGCGTGCACAAGCACCCCGCCTATGTCGAGCTCGAACGCCTGGCCTACAGCGAATTCGGGCTGGCCGCGCTGTCGCACCGCGGCGGCGTGCTGGACTGGCCCGCGCCCATGCCGCCGGCGGCCAAATATGCGCTCAGCCACCTTTTCGTGCAGGCCGAGTTCGGGCTGTGCTGCCCGGTCAGCATGACCGACTCGCTGGCCCGCACGCTGCGCAAGTTTGGCGACCCTGCCCTGGTCGAACGCGTGCTGCCGCAGGTCACCTCGCAAGATTTCGACGAACTGCGCCAGGGCGCCATGTTCATGACCGAACAGGGCGCCGGCTCGGACGTCAGCGCCACCACCACCCGCGCCGAGCCGCAGGCCGACGGCACCTGGCGGCTGCGTGGCGACAAATGGTTCTGCTCCAACCCCGACGCCGGTTTCGCCATGGTGCTGGCGCGCAGCGAAGACATGCCCGGGCTGAAGGGTGTGTCGCTGTTCCTGCTGCCGCGCGAGCTGCCCGACGGCACGCACAATGCCTACCGCATCCTGCGCCTGAAAGACAAGCTGGGCACGCGCTCGATGGCCAGCGGCGAAATCCGCCTGGAAGGCGCGCTGGCGTGGTTGGTGGGCGAGCGCGGCAAAGGCTTCAAGCACATGGCCGACATGATCAACAACTCGCGGCTGTCGAACGGCATGCGCGCCGCCGGCCTGATGCGCCGCGCCGTTACCGAGGCCATTTACTTCGCGCAGCACCGCCGCGCGTTCGGCAAGCGCCTGATCGACATGCCGCTGATGCGCCGCCAGCTCGCCAAGATGAACGTGTGGGCGGAACAGGCGCGCAGCGTCATGTTCCAGACGGCGGCGGCGCTGGCCGATGCCGAACAGAACGCCGACGCCGCCGCGCTGGCCCGCATCCTGACGCCGCTGATCAAGTTCCGCGCCTGCCGCGACGCGCGCAAGGTTACCGGCGACGGCATGGAAGTGCGCGGCGGCTGCGGCTACATCGAAGAATTCGTCGAGGCCCGGCTGGTGCGCGACGCGCACCTGGGCTCGATCTGGGAAGGCACCAGCAACATCGTGGCGCTGGACGTCCTGCGCGCCATCCAGAAAACCGACGCGCTGGCGGTGCTGCGCCGCCATGTCGACAGCCTACTGCAGGACGGCGAGCCCTGCGCTCCCGCGCTGGCCGACACCCAGGCGCGCGCGCTGGACGGCGCCTTTGCGCTGGCGGGCCACGCCGCGCTGCAAGACCGCCCCGACCTGGCCCGCCAGGCGGCATCGGCGCTGTACCACGCGCTGTCGCTGGCGGCGCTGCGCCGGGAAGCGCGCGCCCCGGGCCTGGCCGGCCGCGGCGTGCTGGCCGACCAGGTGCTGCTGCACCGCCTGACGCCGCGCGACCCCTGCGCCATTCCCGCCGACGAAGACGCCGCCTGCCGCGCCATGCTGGCCCACGCTTTGTAGTAACCGCCGGCCGGCCGCAGGGCCGGCCATTTCCATAACAGCGCCATCCGACCCGCCAAGAGGGCGAGAGAGCGCTCATCGACACCTGGAGAGACAACCATGCATCGTCGCATCTTCTGCCTGGCCCTGGCCGGCGCCGCCGTCCTGGCGTCCGCCCCCGCAACCGCCGCCAGCACCTTCCCCGAACGCCCCGTGACCCTGGTGGTGCCCTTCCCGCCGGGCGGTCCCACCGACGCCATGGCGCGGCGCCTGGCCGACGGCCTGAAAGACCAGCTGGGGCAGACCGTGGTGGTGGAAAACCGCAGCGGCGCGGGCGGCAACATCGGCGCCGAGTACGTCGCCAACGCCAGGCCGGACGGCTACACCATCCTGTTCGGCACCTCGGGGCCGCTGGCCATCAACGTCAGTCTGTACAAGAACCAGCAATACGATCCGCAGAAAAGCTTCGCGCCCATCATCCGCATCGGCCACCTGCCCAATATCCTGACCGTGCATCCCTCGGTGCCGGTGCACAACGTGCAGGAACTCATCGCGTACGCCAAGAAAAACCCCGACAAGCTGAGCTACGCCTCGTCGGGCAACGGCGCCTCATCACACCTGGCGGGCATCCTGTTCAACAAGATGGCGGGCACGCAGATCCTGCACGTGCCCTATAAAGGCACCGGACCTGCGCTGAACGACCTGCTGGGCGGCCAGGTATCGATGTCGTTCACCGACATCCTGACCGCGCTGCCGCACGTGCAGGCCGGCAGCCTGCGCGCCATCGGCCTGGCCAGCGCCGAACGGTCCGACGCGCTGCCCGATCTGCCCACCATCGCCGAGCAGGGCCTGCCCGGCTACGACGTCAGCGTGTTCTTCGGCATCGTGGCGCCGCGCGGCACTCCCGCCGACGTGGTGGCCCGGCTCAACCAGGCCTTCGTTGACACGCTGGCCCAGCCGGCGGTGAAGCAGGCGCTGCACGCGCAGGGCATCGTCGAAGCGGACGATAAAACCCCGCAAGGCCTGGCGTCGTTCATCGACGCGCAGGTGCCGAAATGGCGCGGCATCATCCAGGAAGCCCACGTGGCCATGGACTGAGGACACATCTGAATGCCTATTCCTACGTTGCAAGCCGGCGCCCTGGCGGGCTGCCGGGTCATCGACCTGTCGCGCGTGCTGGGCGGCCCCTACTGCACGCAGTTGCTGGCCGACCACGGCGCCGACGTCATCAAGATCGAACCGCCCGGCGGCGACGAAACGCGCGGCTGGGGGCCGCCCTTCCTGGGCGAAACGGCGTCGTACTTCATCGGCGTGAACCGCAACAAGCGCGGCATGGCGCTCGACTTGTCGCAACCCGCCGGCCAGGAACTGTTGCGCCGGTTGCTGGCCGACGCCGACGTGCTGGTTGAAAACTTCAAGCCCGGCACGCTCGAAAAATGGGGCTTGGGATACGACACGCTGAGCGCGGCGTTTCCCCGCCTGATCCACTGCCGCGTCAGCGGCTTCGGCGCCGACGGACCGCTGGGCGGCCTGCCCGGCTACGATGCCTGCGCGCAGGCCATGTGCGGCCTGATGAGCGTCAACGGCGACGCGGGCGGCGAAGCCACGCGCGTGGGCCTGCCCGTGGTGGACATGGTCACCGGACTGAACGCCGCGGTAGCCGTGCTGCTGGCGCTGAACGAACGGACCCGCAGCGGGCTGGGCCAGTTCCTGGACATCACCCTGTACGATTGCGCCGTGTCGCTGCTGCACCCGCACGCGGCCAATTATTTCTACAGCGGCGCAGTGCCTGGCCGCACCGGCAACGCGCATCCGAATATCGCGCCGTACGAGACCCTGCCCACGCGCAGCGGGCCGATCTTCCTGGCGGTGGGCAACAACCGGCAGTTCGCCGCGCTGGCGCGGGCGCTGGGCGCCCCGGGGCTGGCCGACGACGCGCGCTTTGCCAGCAACGCCACCCGCCTGCAACATCGCGAAGCCCTGCGCAACGAACTGGCCGCGCTGCTGGCAGGACACGACGCCGCCGCGCTGGCCGAGCAACTGCTGCGGCAGGGCGTGCCGGCCGCGGCCGTGCAGAATGTCGAAGACGTGCTGCACCATCCGCACACGCGTCATCGCGGCATGGTGCTGGAACACGGCAACTATCGCGGCGTGGGCTCGCCCATCAAACTCTCGCGCACGCCCGCCACCCTGCGCCGCCCACCGCCCGCCCTGGGCGAGCACGACGCCGAGATCCGCGCCGAAGCGGACACGCCGCCCGTGAACCAGCAATAGCCGGCAGAAGCCGGGTATGGCGACACGTGCGATGTAGTGTTGACAGGCGTGCGGCAAGAGTTGGCTGGCGTGCTGACGTAGCAGCCAGGTGTCGGGCTCCGCAGGTGCCCGACACCGTTGTGGGCAACGGCTGCCTGCATCGCACGGTGCCAGGCACCTGCGGAGCCCGACACCTGCCACTATCGAGCCCCAACAGGGCGACCCTTATTCCCCCAGCACCAGCCCCTCGCGACGCGGGTCGGCGCCGCCCGCCAGGCGGCCGTCTTGCATGACGATGCCCTGGATGCCGCTGGGGAATTCCACCGCCTCCACCTCGTGCCCCATGCCCCGCAGGGCCGGCATCATGTTTTCCAGCGCCGTGCCGCGTTCGAGTTCAGTGGCCTGGTTGCGGCTACCCATGTTGGGCAGCGCAATCGCCTGCTGGATGTCCAGGTTCCAGTCCAGCACGCCCACCAGCGTCTTGGCCACGTAATTGATGATGGCGCTGCCGCCCGGCGAACCCACCGCCATATAGGGCTTGTCATCGCGGAACACGATCAGGGGCGCCATCGAACTGCGCGGCCGCTTGCCCGGCTGCACGCGGTTGGCCACCAGGCGGCCTTCGGGGTCTTGGAACGACAACGAAAAGTCGGTCAGCTCGTTGTTCAGCAGAAAGCCGCGCACGAATATCTTGCTGCCGAAAGCCGATTCAATGGAATTCGTCATCGACACCACATTGCCCTGTGCGTCCGCCACGACAACGTGCGAGGTCGAAGGCACTTCCAGCGCGTCATCACGCGCGCGGCGGGCCAGCAGGCCGGCCGGGTCGCCCGGCAGCGCCGTGCCCATGCTGCGGTCGGGGCGGATCAGCGCGGCGCGGCGGGCCAGGTAGGCCGGCTGCAACATCGCGGCCACCGGCACATCGGCGAACGCGGGATCGGCCACATAGAAGCCGCGGTCGGCGAAGGCCAGCCGGCCGGCCTCGGCGAAATAATGCACGGCCTCGACGCTTTGCGGCCCCAGCTTGTCCATGGGAAAGTGCTGCAGGATGCCCAGCATCTGCATCACGGCCAGCGGGCCGCTGCTGGGCGGCGGCGGCCCGCACAGGCGATAGGCCCGGTAGTCGGCGCAAACCGCGTCGCGCACGCGCGCGCGGTAGCCCGCCAGGTCGGCCACGCTCAGGTCGCCCGGCACGGCATGCGCGCGCACCGCCGCCACGATGTCATGCGCGATATCGCCGTGATAAAACGCATCGGCGCCCTTGTCGGCCACCCGGCGCAGCACCTGGGCATAGTCCGGGTTCTTCAGCACATGTCCCACCGGCCAGGGCTGTCCGTCGGGCGCGTAGAAATAGCGGGCGGCCGCCGGCTGGGCGGCCAGTTCGGCGCGCGCGTCGGCCAGCAAGGCATGCAGGCGCGGCGACACTTCGAACCCCTGCGTGGCCAGCGCGATGGCCGGCTCGAACAGGCTGCGCCAGGGCAGCCTGCCCTGCTGCCGGTGAGCCAGCTCCAGCCCGCGCAGCAGCCCCGGCGTGCCAACCGACATGCCGTTGTTGACCGCCTGCCGGAATGGCAGCGGCTTGCCATCGCGCATGAATCGATCGGGCCGGGCCGCCGCGGGAGCGGTCTCGCGCGCGTCGTAGACACGCAACTCGTGCGTGCCCGCGGCGTAGTGCAGCATGAAGCCGCCTCCGCCTATGCCCGACGACTGCGGTTCGGTCAGGCCCAGCACCAGTTGCGCGGCAATGGCGGCATCCACCGCGCTGCCGCCTTCCCGCAGGATGCGATAACCGGCCTCGCTGGCCAGCGGGTTGGCCGTGGCCACCATGAAGCGCCGCGCCGTCACGGCCTGCTTGGCCACATAGCCCGAGGCAGCCTCCGGGTTCAGGCTTTCGTGCGCCGCCGGAGCGGCCGGCTGGCCGGCGGCGGCGCCGCACAGCAAGGCGGCGCACCAGGCGCCTGCCCATCGTAGAACACGCATCGGGGTCTCCAGCATCGCGCGGCGCCCGGCATGGCGCCGACGCAGGCATTATCGCAATAGAATGCCAGGGGCCTGCCGTTCTTTCGACGCCGCCGGCTCCAGGCCTGTTCATCCTGCGTCCAGCCTTCACTGCCACATTGCCCCATGCGCCTGCGCCACATAGAAATTTTCGAGGCCATCCGCCGCACCGGCTCGCTGACCGAGGCCGCGGCCGCGTTGCATATTTCGCAGCCCGCGGCCAGCAAGCTGCTGGCGCATGCCGAAGCGCAACTGGGCTTCAAACTGTTTGAACGGGTCAAGGGCCGCCTGGTGGCCACCCGCGAAGCGGAAATCCTGACCCCCGAAGTCTCGCGCCTGAACCAGGACCTGAACAGCGTGCGCCGGCTGGCGGCCAGCTTGCGCGAACGTCCGCACGGGCACCTGCGGATAGGCTGCGCGCCGGCCCTGGGGCTGGGCCTGCTGCCCCAGGTGGTGCGGGCCAGCCGCGATGCCCGCCCCGGCATCACGTTCGACATCCACACCTATCACAGCGCCGAACTGGTGCAGGGCCTGCTGGCGCGCGAACTCGACCTGGCGGTCACGTTCGACATGCACGATTACCCCGGCCTGACCCGCTCCACGCTGGGCCATACCGAACTGGTGCACCTGGGACGCAAGCCCGGCGGCGGCGCCACGCGGCTGGCCGACCTGGTCGACGACACCCTGATCGTGCTGGACTCCCGCGACGCGTCGGGCTCGCTGCTGCAGATGGCGCTGGACGCGCAAGGGCTGGACCCCGACGTGGCCATCCAGGTGCAAACCCACTACGTGGCCTGCGCGCTGGTCGACGCGGGCTGCGGCGAAGCCATCGTCGACGCTATCACCGTGCGCGCCATGCTGCGCCCCGGCATGGTGGCGCGCCGTCTCGACCCGCCCCTGAAAGTGCCGCTCAGCATCCTGACGCGCACGCAAGACCCGCTATCGGCCCTGCACCGCGAACTCATCGAACGGCTGCGCCAGGCCTGCGCCGAACTGGCCCGGCACCTGCCCGGCCAAGCGTGAAATCCGGCCAGGCATGAAAAACGGGCGCCCGCGGGCGCCCGTGTGCCGTGCGGCGGCAGGCCCGGCAGGCCCGCCGCTGCGTGCGCGGCTTACTGGAGCGAGATGTTGCTCTTCTTGACGATCTCTTTGGCCCAGTCGTACTGCTCCTGGATTTCCTTGGCGAACTCTTCCGGCGTGTTGCCCGACGGCGCCGAACCCTGCTTGTCGAGGGCCTCGATGACTTTCGGGTCTTTCAGGGCCACCACAGCGGCGTCGCGCAGCTTGTTCACGATGTCCATCGGGGTGCCCTTGGGCGCCAGCAGGCCATACCACACCGGCTGGTTCAGCTGCGGGAAGCCGACTTCCTTGAAGGTAGGCACGTCTTTGATGGCGTCGATGCGCTCGGGCCACGCGATGGCCATGGCGCGCAGCTTGCCGGCCTGGATTTGCGGCATGGACGACGGCAGGTTGTCGAACAGGATTTCGATCTGGCCGCCCACGGCATCGGCCACGGCCGGGCCCGAACCCTTGTAGGGCACGTGCACGATGTCGGTGCCGGTGGCGATCTTGAACGATTCGCCCATCAGGTGCAGCACGCCGCAAGTGCCCGAGCTGCCGTACGAGTACTTGCCGGGATTCTTCTTCAGTTCTTCGAGGAAGCCCTTGAAGTCTTTGGCGGGGAACTTGGGGTTCACCGACACGACGTTAGCGGTGTTCGCGAAGTTGGTGACCGGCTGGAAGTCTTTGATGGGATCGTAGGGCAGGTCGTTGGGACGGCACGCCGAGTTGACCGCCATGGTCGAGACCGTGGCGATGGACAGCGTGTAGCCGTCGGCGTCGGCGCGGGCCGCTTCGGCAGCGCCGATGGCGCCGCCGGCGCCGCCCTTGTTCTCGACGACCATGGGCTGGCCGAGTTCCTGGCTCATGCGCTGGGTGACCAGGCGCGCGATGATGTCGGTGGAGCCGCCCGGCGCAAAGGGCACGATCACGCGGATCGGCTTGCTGGGGTAAGCGTCAGCGGCCACGGCGGCCGACGTGGCCGCCAGGCCGGTGGCCAGCGCGATGGCCGATGCCAGGTTACGTGCTTTGATCATCATTGTTGTATTTCCTCCAGGTGCGGGCCCCCTGTATGGGGGCCGATAGTGCAGGCTTCGGCGGCCCGCCGATAAGCCGGCCGCCGCGCAAACAGGTGAGCTAAGTCTATGGATTTCGGCGTGCCCGTAGCGCACGCGCTCAGCCGAATTCGGGGAGAATAGCAGCAAAACGGCCAGATCGCGCGGTCGGAGTACGCGGTATTTTCCCCAACTTTTCAGAAATTTTATGTCGGTCGCCCTGCTCGTTTTGCCGGATTTCCTGTTGGTCGCCCTGGGCTGGCTGATGCGCCACAAACTGGGATTCAACCGTGAATTCTTCGCCGGCACCGAGCGCATGGTGTACTTCGTCCTGTTCCCCGCCATGCTGTTCCAGGCCATCCTGCGCACGCCCATCAGCGCCGGCAGCGCCGTGGCGCTGCTGCAGGCCACGGCGGCCCTGGTGGCGGCCGGCGTGGCGCTGGCCTGGCTGGGCGGACGCGTCCTGCGCGCGCCGCCGCTGGCCCTGGCATCGGCGGCGCAGTGCGGCTACCGCTTCAACACTTACATCGGGCTGGCGCTGGCGGCCAGCCTGGGCGGGCCGCAAGGCCAGACCACCATGGCGCTGATCGTCGGTTTCGCCGTGCCCATCGCCAACGTGGCGGCGGTGTACGGCCTGGCGCGGCATGGCAGCAGCAGCCTGCTGCGCGAGCTGCTGCGCAATCCGCTGCTGATGGCCACCCTGCTCGGCCTGGCCGGCAACCTGGCTGGCCTGCAATTGCCCGGCCCGATCGACGCCGTCCTGGCGCGCCTGGGCGCGGCCTCGCTGGCGCTGGGCATCTTGTGCGTGGGCGCCAGCCTGTCCTGGCAAGGCGGCCAGGGGCACGGCCGGCTGATCGCCTGGGTGCTGACGGTGAAGCTGCTGCTATTGCCCCTGGCCGCCCTGGCCTCGGCCCGCCTGTTCGGCCTGCCGGCGGCCGAATCACGCATGCTGCTGCTGTTCGCCGCCCTGCCCACCGCCTCGGCCGCCTACGTGCTGGCGATGCGGATGGGGGGCGACGGGCGCATGGTGGCGCTATTGATTTCGCTGGGGACGTTGTTGTCGGTGTTGACGATACCGGTGTGGTTGGGGGTGGCCGGGGGGTAGCTCCCCCGGGGGCGGCTGTAGGGGTGCTTGGGGCGTTGTGTGCTGCTTCTTCTTCTGGCGTCTGGGCGGGATGGCGGGCCTGCCTCGGCTTCACGGGGCCGTCCGGGCGCCCCCCGCGCCCGGGCCCGGCCCCGAGGCGCCTCGCCAGGCCCGCCATCCCACCCAGACTTGCGGTGAATCAGGATTGCTGCGTCGCCGGGGCGGGCGGGGTTCTTGCCTGTTTGAGCAGCCGCGGTTGATTAGAGAAAAATGTTGCAGGGCCGCCCGTAAACGCCGCCCTGCGCGGCGTTTACGGGCATTCGGGTGGTGGCTTGCCAAGGTTGCCGTGGAGAACGCTGCCTGCAGCTGCACGCATGCCTCCGCCCGAATGCCGATCGAAGCCGCGCAGGGCGGCTTCGATCGGCGGCCCTGCAAAATCCTCCTCCCCCAGACCAACGCCCCCACGAAGCAAAAGAAACCCACCCTCCCCAGCGATGCAACGAATCGGAACCCTCACGAGCCGGCGGGGGGTGGGCGGGGTGGGCGAGGCGCCTCGGGGCCGGGCCCGGGCGCGCGGGGCGCCCGGACGGCGCCGTGAAGCCGAGGCCACCCCGCCCAGCGCCCGCCGGCGCCAGAAGAACCCCACCGCCACAAACAAACAAACAAACAACCAATCAAGCAACCAGGCAAAGGCCCCCCGAAACACCTACCTCTTGGCGTTAGTCATCTCCCCCGGCACAACCCATTGGGCGAACTCGTCTTCCGTCACATACCCCAGGGCCAGCGCCGCGTCTTTCAGCGACAGGTTTTCCTTGTGGGCTTTCTTGGCGATCTGAGCGGCCTTGTCGTAGCCAATGTGGGGATTCAGCGCCGTCACCAGCATCAGCGAGCGGTCGACCAGTTCGGCGATGCGTTCGCGGTTTGGCTCGATGCCGGCCGCGCAATGCTGGTCGAAGCTGGCCATGCCGTCGGCCAGCAGGCGCACCGACTGCAAGAAGTTGTGGATCACCAGGGGCTTGAACACGTTCAGCTCGAAATTGCCGCTGGCGCCGCCGATGTTGATGGCCACGTCATTGCCCATGACCTGCGCGGCCAGCATCGTGATGGCTTCGCACTGCGTGGGGTTCACCTTGCCCGGCATGATCGAGCTGCCCGGCTCGTTCTCGGGAATGCGGATCTCGCCCAGCCCCGAGCGCGGGCCGCTGGCCAGCCAGCGCACATCGTTGGCGATCTTCATCAGCCCGGCGGCCAACGCCTTCAGCGCGCCGTGCGCGAACAGCAGCGCCTCGTGCGAGGCCAGGGCCTGGAATTTGTTGGGCGCCGAGGCAAAAGCCGAGCCCGTGTCATGCGCCAGTTCGGCGCAGACCTTGGCGCTGAAAGCCGGATGCGCGTTCAGCCCGGTGCCCACCGCCGTGCCGCCGATGGCCAGCTGGTGCAGGCCCGGCAGCGCGGCGCGGATCTGCTGCTCGGCCAGATCCAGCTGCGCCACATGGCCCGACAGTTCCTGGCCCAGCGTCAGCGGCGTGGCGTCCTGCAGGTGCGTGCGGCCGATCTTCACGATGTCGTAGAACGCCGCGCTCTTGGCCGCCAGCGTGGCGCGCAGCGCCTTCAAGGCCGGCAACAGCGCGTGCTCGACCTGCAGCGCCGCGGCCACATGCATGGCGGTGGGAAACGTGTCGTTCGACGACTGGCCGCGGTTGACGTGGTCGTTGGGATGCACCTTGCGCGCTTCGCCGCGCACGCCGCCCAGCAGTTCCGAGGCGCGGTTGGCCAGCACCTCGTTCATGTTCATATTGCTCTGCGTGCCCGAGCCGGTCTGCCAGACCGACAGCGGAAACTCGTCGGGCCATTTGCCCGCGATGACCTCGTCGGCCGCGCGCACGATGGCGTCGGCGATCTTGCCGTCCAGTTCGCCCAGCTCGGCATTGACCTTCGCGGCCGCGCGCTTCAGGCGCGCCATGGCCGCCACCAGCGGCTGCGGCATGCGCTCGGTCGAAATGGCGAAGAACTGCAGTGACCGCTGCGTCTGGGCGCCCCATAAGTGATCGGCGGGCACTTCGATAGGGCCGAAAGTATCTTTTTCGGTACGGGTAGTCATGGCGAGGGATGTCCTGGCTGGGCCCGGACCGGTGTGGCCACGGGCGTGGCTTAAACGAGAATAAAAATCAGTACGATGATAGCAGACGGGCGGCTTCCTATAATCCCGGCACGTTCACCCAGTTTTACCACTCCATCCCAGCCATGTCCGTCCCGCTGCGCAGCCTGACCCTGTCCCTGCCCGACGAAACCGCCACCGAGACGCTGGCCCGCCAGTTCGCGCCGTTGCTGACTGGCGCCCGAGGCGCCCCGGCGGGCGGCCGCATCCACCTGCAAGGCGAGCTGGGGGCCGGCAAAACGGCCTTCGCCCGGGCATTGTTGCGCGAATGCGGCATAACGGGCCGAATCAAAAGCCCGAGCTATGCGCTGCTTGAATCCTATAAAGTTTCTAACTTATACTTCTATCACTTTGATTTTTATAGATTTAGTGATTCGCGTGAATGGCTGGACGCGGGATTCCGAGATTTACTGCGCGATGACGCAGTCGTCCTGATCGAATGGCCCGAGCGTGCCGAGGGGGTCTTGCCCCCTCCGGACATGCAAATTTCCCTGGCCTATGCCGGCCCGGGCCGCGAGGTCACCCTGACTGCCTATACCGCACGAGGACAAACATGGTTGAACGCGATTGTCCCTCCGACCCAGGTGCCCTCTCTGCCAGCGGCGCCCGACGCCGACGCCTGATCAGCGTCGCCACCACCCTGCTTGTCCTGCCGGTTCTTCCCCGGCTGGCGCAAGCGGCCACCATCCTAGCCGTGCGCACCTGGCCGGCCGACGAATACACGCGCGTCACGCTCGAACTCGATAGCGAACTCAAGGCCGAACACTTCACGCTCGAGAACCCGCACCGCCTGGTCGTCGACATCGAAGGCCTGCAGGTCAGCAGCGCGCTGAACCAGCTGGTGTCCAAGGTGCGGCCCGACGACCCGTACATCCAGGCCCTGCGGGTGGCGCAGAACCGCCCCAATGTCGTGCGCCTGGTCTTCGACCTGAAGCAGGCCGTGGCGCCCCAGGTGTTCACCTTGAAGCCGGTGGCCGACTACCAGTACCGACTGGTGCTCGACCTGTATCCCAAGGTGGCGCAGGATCCGCTGATGGCCATGCTGAACAAGCAGGCCGGCCCCGACATCGACGACCCGCTGGCGCGCATTCTGGAAGACATCGCGCGCAACCCCGTCACGCCCACCGCCCCCGCGCCGCAGGCCCAGGGGCAAGAGCCGCCGCCCGCCATCGCCATGCCCAAGCCCGCGCCCGAGCCGGCCCGGCCGTCGCGGCGCAAGCGCATGGTCACCATCGCGATCGACCCCGGTCACGGCGGCGAAGACCCGGGCGCCATCGGCGGCAGCGGACTGCGCGAAAAAGACGTGGTGCTGCGCATCGCGCGCCGCCTCAAGGCGCTGATCGACGACCAGCCCAACATGCGCGCCTACCTGACGCGCGACGACGACTACTTCGTGCCGCTGCACGTGCGCGTGCAGAAAGCGCGCCGGGTGCGCGCCGACCTGTTCATTTCCATTCACGCCGATGCCTGGATCAAGCCCAGCGCCAGCGGCTCGTCGGTGTTCGCACTGTCGCAACGCGGCGCCTCCAGCGCCCAGGCGCGCTGGCTGGCCAACAAAGAAAACGCGGCCGACCTGATTGGCGGCGTGAACATCGGCAGCCATGACAAACAGGTGGCCAAGGTGCTGCTCGACCTGTCCACCACCGCCCAGATCAACGATTCGCTGCGGCTGGGCGCGGCGTTCCTGGACGAAATCAAGAAAATCAACCGCCTGCACAAGCGCGATGTCGAGCAGGCCGGCTTCGCGGTGCTGAAAGCGCCCGATATTCCGTCGATCCTGGTGGAAACGGCATTCATCAGCAACCCGCACGAAGAAAAGCTGCTGCGCTCCAGCAGCCACCAGCAAAAACTGGCGGTCGCCATGATGACGGGCATCCAGCAGTACTTTGTCGCGAACCCCCCGCTGGCGCACATTGCCGACGCCAGCTGACGCGCGGCAAGGGTAACAATTATTCAAAGCCGGACGCCCGCCGGCACGCTGCTTCTATGATGGGGACTCCTGCCGTCCGGAAGGAGCGCCCCGATGACCGCACATACCTCAGGCGAGCCGCCTTGCCTGTTTCCCACGCTACGCTGCCACGACGCCGAAGCGATGATCCGCTGGCTGGTCGGCACCTATGGCTTCACCGAACGGGTCGTCTACCGGCATGCGGGCGAAGTGCAGCATGCCGAACTGGCCCTGGGCTCGTCGATTCTGATGCTGGGCCAGCATCGCGATGACGCCTACGGCAAGATGGTCGGCAGCCTGGACGGCCGCCGCACCGATGCGCTGTACGTGGCCGTGGAAGACCCCGACGCGCTGTACGAACAAGTCAAGGCGGCCGGCGCGCGGATCGAATCCGAGCCCGCCGACACCAGCTATGGCAGCCGGGAGTTCTCGTGCCGCGATCCGGAACTGAACCTGTGGGTGTTCGGCACCTATTGGCCGAAGGCCGGCGACCCCGCCCCGCGCGACTGAACGCGCGGGCCGCCGCCGGCGCTTGCGCGGTGGCGGGCCTTCAGGGTTGCGAATCCTTGCCGGCGTGCCGGCGCCCGCGCGCCAGCTTCACCAGGCCGGCCAGCACCACCGGCACGATGGCCGCCGCCAGGCCAATCAGCACGATCGTGTTCAGGTGTTCTTTCACCAGCGGGATGTTGCCGAAGAAATAGCCGGCCGTGATCAGGCCCGCCACCCACAGCACGGCGCCGCTCACGTTGAACAACTGGAAGCGCAGCAGGTTCATTTCGGCCACTCCCGCCACGAATGGCGCGAAGGTGCGGAAGATGGGCAGGAAGCGCGACATCACGATGGTCTTGCCGCCGTGCCTTTCGTAGAACATGTGCGTGCGCAGCAACGCCGCGCGATCCAGGAAACGCACGTTCATGGTGAACACGCGCGGCCCGATGGCGCGACCGATGGCGTAGTTGACCGTATTGCCCGCGACCGCCGCCACGATCAGCAGCGCGCCCAGCAGCAGCGGGTCGAGGCTGCCCGTGGCGCCGAACGCGCCCGCGATGAACAGCAGTGAATCGCCGGGCAGGAAAGGCAGCACCACCAGCCCCGTTTCGGCGAAGATGATCAGGAACAGAACCAGGTAGACCCACGACCCGTATTGTTCGACCCACACGCCCAGCGTCTGGTCGATGTGCAACACCATCTGGAAAAATTCGAGCATGCAATAACCGTGTGAAATAAGCGGCGGCGCGGCGCCAGGCCGCGCATCCAGGTGCCTGGCTCCGCAGGTGCCAGACACCGAAGCGGCCAGAGGCTGTCTCAATAGCACGGTGTCAGGCGCCCTGGCGGGAGCCTGACACCTGGCAATTCCTGGCAAATACCGAACCGGCTTCGACTATAGCGCACCGGGCTTGCCGCCCGCCGCCCCCCCCGGACCGCTTTCGGCGCGGACGGGCCCGGAGGCTAAAATCGCCACATGCCCGATTCCCTCCCGCCGCCCGCCATGTCCGAACGCCGCGCCATCGCCGCCCTGCCCGACCTGCTGATCAGCCAGATCGCCGCGGGCGAGGTCATCGAGCGGCCCGCGTCCGTGCTGAAAGAAGTGCTTGAAAACGCCATCGACGCCGGCGCGCGCGCCATCGAGGTGCGCCTGGAAGGCGGCGGCATCCGGCGCATTGCCGTGTCAGACGACGGCGTGGGCATTCCGCCCGAAGAATTGCCGCTGGCCCTGGCGCGCCACGCCACCAGCAAGATCCGCTCGCTGGGCGAGCTCGAATCGGTGGCTTCGATGGGATTCCGCGGCGAGGCCCTGGCCTCTATCGCTTCGGTGGCGCAGGTCACGCTGATCTCGCGCACGCGCGACGGCGAACACGCCTGGCAGATCGAGGGCGGCAGCCTGCAAGTGACGCCGGCCTCGGGCCCGCCGGGCACCACCGTCGACGTGCGCCAGCTGTTTGACTCGGTGCCCGCGCGCCGCAAGTTCCTGCGCGCCGAGGCCACCGAATTCGGCCATTGCGTCGATGCGCTGGAGCGCATCGCGCTGGCGCATCCCGACATCGCGTTCCGCCTGTTCCATCACGACCGCGCGCAGCGCCAGTGGCTGCCGGCCGACCCGGGCCAACGCATCCGCGACGTCCTGGGCGCCGAATTCACTGAACACGGCCTGCCGGTGGAAGCCTCGGCCGGCGCCATCGGCCTGTCGGGCATGATCACGCGTCCCACCGCGGCCCGCGCGCGAGCCGACCGCCAGTACTTGTACGTCAATGGTCGCTACGTGCGCGACCGCACCGTCAGTCATGCGCTGCGAGCCGCCTACGCAGACGTGCTGCACGGCGACCGCCAGCCGGCCTATGTGCTGTACCTGGACATCGACCCCGGCGCCGTCGACGTCAATGTGCATCCGGCCAAGCATGAAGTGCGCTTCCGCGACAGCGGCGCCGTGCACCGGTTCGTATCGCAAGTGGTCGGCCAGGCGCTGGCGCAGACCGGCGGCGCATCCGCCGTTCCGGCGGCGGCCGGCATGGTCCCGGGCGCGCCAGCCGCCGCATCCGACACAGGCGCACCCGCCCTGACGGGCGAAACCACTCCCGCCGCCATGCTGGCTGCCGGCGGCGGCAACGCGGCGGCCTGGCCTGCCGCGCCAGACCGCACCGGCCGGCCGCACGCGCAAGTGCCGTTCCGCCTGCATACCGAACCGGCCGGCATTCCCGCCACCGATTGGCGCACGCTGTACCGGCCGCTCGACAACACCGCGCCGGCGCCTGCCACGCTGCGCGAGCCGGCGCCGGCATCCCCCCGCGCCCTGCCCGCCGATGAAGAACACCCGCTGGGCATGGCGCTGGCGCAATTGCACGGCATCTACATCCTGGCGCAGAACCGGCGCGGGCTGGTGCTGGTCGACATGCACGCCGCCCATGAACGGGTGGTGTACGAACAACTGAAGCAGGCGCTCGACGCGCGCGACCTGCCGCGCCAGGACCTGCTGGTGCCCGTGGTATTCCACGCCCAGGAAAAAGACGTGGCCCTGGCCGAAGAACACCAGCAAGAACTGGCCGGCCTGGGTTTCGACCTGCGCCCGGCCGGCCCCACCTCGATCGCGGTGCGCTCGGTGCCCGCGCTGCTGGCGCGCGGCGACATCGAAACCATGGCGCGCGCCGTGCTGCGCGACCTGGCCTCGGTGGGCGTGTCGCGCCTGCTCACCGAGCAGCGCAACGAACTGCTGTCCACCATGGCCTGCCACGGCTCGGTGCGCGCCAACCGGCGTCTGAGCATCGAGGAAATGAATGCGTTGCTGCGCCAGATGGAAGTGACCGAGCGCGCCGACCAGTGCAATCATGGCCGCCCCACCTGGGTGCAATGGTCGGTGTCCGACCTGGACAAGCTTTTTCTGCGCGGGCAATAACATCATGCGTGCATTGCCCTGCGGGCGCGCCGCGCCCGGGCCGGCATGAGTTCCGCCGCCCCCATCGTCTGCCTGGCCGGCCCCACCGCGGCCGGCAAGAGCGCCGCCACGCTGGCGCTGGCGCAGCGCTGGCCGCTGGAGGTGGTCAACGTCGATTCCGCCACTATCTACCGCGGCATGGACATCGGCACGGCCAAGCCCTCGCCCGCCGAACAGGCCCGCGTGCCCCAGCACCTGCTGGACATCCGCGACCCGGCGCAGTCGTATTCGGCGGCCGAGTTCCGCGCCGACGCGCTGCGCCTCATCGACGAGATCCGCGCGCGCGGCCGCATGCCGCTGCTGGCCGGCGGCACCATGCTGTACTACAAGGCGCTGCGCGACGGCCTGGACGACCTGCCGCAGGCCGACCCGGCGCTGCGCGCCGAACTGGAAGCGCGGGCCGCGCGCCTGGGCTGGCCGGCCCTGCATGCCGAGCTGGCGCGGCTGGACCCCGCCACGGCGGCGCGCCTGGCTCCCAATGACAGCCAGCGCATTCAGCGCGCCCTGGAAATCTGCACGCTCAGCGGCCAGCCCATGTCGGCGCTGCTGCACGGCCGGCAGCGCGCGGCCGACGCCACGCCGCACCGCTATGTGACGCTGAGCCTCGAGCCCTCGGACCGCGCCGCTCTGCATGCGCGCATCGCGCAGCGCTTCGATGCCATGCTGGCCGGTGGCCTGCTCGATGAAGTGCGCGCCCTGCGCGCGCGTGGCGACCTGCACCCCGGCTTGCCGTCAGTGCGCTGCGTGGGCTACCGGCAGATATGGGCGCACCTGGATGGCGCGGTCGATCTGCCCACCGCGCGCGAACAGGCCATCGCGGCAACGCGGCAGCTGGCCAAGCGGCAGCTGACCTGGCTGCGGGCGCAGCCGGAACGCCTGGTGGTGGATTGCCTGGCGGGGAATGCCAGCGGGCGGGTTGTTGACCGAGTGGCCGAGATACTGGCGGACTGACCATTGCCATGCGTCTTTGCCTGCGGCGCCTGGCAAGGGCCGATTGAGCCAGGTGTCTGGCTCCGAAGGTGCCAGACACCGAAGTGGGCAGCGGCTGTCTCAACAGCACGGTGTCAGGCACCTGGCGGAGCCTGACACCTGATTGAAGGCGATTGTGGCAGGTGTCTGGCTCCGCAGGTGCCAGACACCGAAGTGCGTAGCGGCTATCTCAATAGCACGGTGTCAGGCGCCTGGCGGAGCCTGACACCTGGGCAATACGCAGACAGGCCGCCGACTAGACGACGACCGTCTGTGCCTCGCCGTCCTTCCGGGCAGTGATCTCGCCGATCCGGCTGACCGTCTCGCCCTGCGCAGCCAGCGTGGCGGCCACCGCGTCGGCTTGCGCGGCTTCCACGACGATCACCATGCCGATGCCGCAGTTGAAGACGCGGTGCATTTCAGTGTCGGCTACGCCGCCCTGCTGCTGCAGCCACTGGAACAGCTGCGGCATTTGCCAGGCGTCGCGGTGCAGGCGGGCCGACAGGCCGGGCTGCAGGATGCGCGGCACGTTGTCGAGCAGGCCGCCGCCGGTAATATGCGCCAGCCCCTTGATGCCGCCCGTATGCGCCGCCAGCGCGGCCAGCACCTGCTTCACATAGATGCGCGTGGGCGCCATCACCACGTCGGCCAGCGGCTGGCCGTGGAAGTCCTGGTCGGGACGCGCGCCGGCGCGGTCCAGGATCTTGCGCACCAGCGAATAGCCGTTGGAGTGCGCCCCGCTGGACGCCAGGCCCAGCACCACGTCGCCCGGCTGGATCGACTTGCCGTCGAGGATGGCGGACTTTTCGACCGCCCCCACCGCGAAACCGGCCAGGTCGTATTCGCCGTCGGGATACATGCCGGGCATTTCGGCGGTTTCGCCGCCGATCAGGGCGCAGCCGGCCAGTTCGCAGCCGCGCGCAATGCCACCCACCACCGCGGCCGCCGTGTCCACCGACAGCTTGCCGCAGGCGAAGTAGTCCAGGAAGAACAGCGGCTCGGCGCCCTGCACGAGGATGTCGTTGACGCTCATGGCGACCAGGTCGACGCCTACCGTATCGTGGCGGTTCCATTCGAACGCCAGGCGCAGTTTCGTGCCCACGCCATCGGTGCCGGACACCAGCACGGGCTCGCGGTACTTCCCGGGCACCTGGAACAGGGCGCCGAACCCGCCGATGCCGGCCAGCACGCCGGGACGCATGGTGCGCGCAGCCAGAGGCTTGATGCGGTCGACCAGGGCGTCGCCCGCGTCGATGTCGACGCCGGCGTCGCGGTACGTCAGGGGGGCGGAAGGTTGAGTAGTCATGAGAAAAACCGTGGGGTATGTAACAATTGCAGGGTTGACGGGGTGCCGCGCCAGCATTTTACGATGCCCGCGCGCCTGCTATCGTTCAGCCCGGCCCGCAAGGGCCGCGCCACCCCGCCCTGTACCTATCGCCACCCATGAATCGCCAGCTGCTGCTCGACGTACTTCCCGCAACCGCCCCCACGCTGCAGAACTACATCGCCGGTCCCAATGGCGAAGCGCTGGCCGCCGCGCGCGCGCTGGCGCCGGGCCGGGCCGTGTACCTGTGGGGCGCCGCCGGCTGCGGCCGCAGCCACCTGCTGCGCGGGCTGGCCGCCGTGCCGGGCGCCATGTATATCGACGCGGCGCAAGGGGCGCAGGCGCTGCGCCAGCTGGCCGGCGCCGACTCCGCCGCCGCCATGCCGGCGGTAGTGGCCATCGACGACGTGCACCGCATGGACGACGCCCGGCAGGCCGGCCTGTTCGCCCTGTACAATCGGTGGCGCGAATGCGCGGCCACCAGCCGCGCATTCGCCTTGGCGGTGGCCGGCGACCGCGCGCCCCTGTCCATGCCGTTGCGCGAAGACCTGCGCACCCGCCTGGGCTGGGACCTGGTCTTCCGGCTCGAACCGCTGTCCGATGCCGACAAGCGGGCCGCGCTGGCGGCGCAGGCCGCCGAACGCGGCCTGCAGCTGGCGCCCGAAGTCATCCAATGGATGCTCACGCACCGCGAACGCGACATCCGCAAGCTTGCCGCCCTGCTCGACGCGCTAGACCGCTATTCCCTGGCCACCGGCCGGCCCATTACCATTCCGCTGCTGCGCGCCATGCTGGCAGACCCCGATACGCAAACGCCATGACGCCCCGACGACTCGCGCTGTTCGACCTGGATCACACGCTGCTGCCGCTCGACAGCGACTACCAGTGGGCCGATTTCCTGGCGCGCACCGGACGCGCCGGCGATCCCGACGAAGCGCGCCGCCGCAACGACGACCTGATGGTGCGCTATAACCAGGGCCAGCTCACCGCCGAGCAGGCGGCCGAGTTCATGCTGGGCCTGCTGGCCGCGCATACGCCGTTCGACCTGGCGGCCTGGCATGAAGAATTCATGGCGCAGGTCGTGCGCCCCGACATCACCCCGCAGGCCCTGCAGCTGGTCGAGCAGCACCTGTCGGCCGGCGACCTGTGCGCGCTGGTCACGGCCACCAACAGCTTCGTCACGGCGCCCATTGCGCGCGCCTTCGGCGTGCCGCACCTGATCGCCACCGACCCCGAATACCGCAACGGCCGCTACACCGGCCGCATCCAGGGCACGCCCAGCTTCAAGGAAGGCAAGGTCGTGCGCGTCAGGCAGTGGCTGGCCGGCATGGGGCTGACGCTTGCGGATTTCTCCGAATCGTTCTTTTATAGCGATTCGGTCAACGATGTACCGCTGCTCGAGGCCGTCAGCCGGCCCGTGGCGGCCAATCCCAGCCCGTCGCTGCGCGACATTGCGCGCACGCGCGGCTGGCAGGTGCTCGACCTGTTCGAGCACATGGAAGACGCCAAATCCTAATGATCACCGACACCATAAAAAAATTTGTCAGCCGGCTGTTCACGCCGGCGGCCCGGGGGCCTCAGCGCATCACGCGCGACAAGCACGGCATCGACCGGCGCAATGTTTCCCGCCACGCCATCAAGGTCTGTGAAGTGCTGCGCCAGCACGGCTATTCGGCCTACATTGTGGGCGGCGCCGTGCGCGACCTGATCGTGGGCCTGGAACCCAAGGATTTCGACGTGGCCACCAACGCCACGCCCGAACAGATCCGCCCGCTGTTCCGCCGCGCCCGCATCATCGGCCGGCGCTTCCAGCTGGTGCACGTGGTGTTCGGCCAGGAAATCATCGAAACCTCTACCTTCCGGGCTCCTGCCTCGCAAGACCAGGAAACCGACGAGCACGGCCGCATCCTGCGCGACAATGTGTTCGGCACCCACGAAGAAGATGCCGCGCGGCGCGATTTCACCATGAACGCGCTGTACTACGATCCGCACACCGAAGAGGTCATCGACTACCACAACGGCGTGCAAGACCTGAAAAAACGCCAGGTGCGCATCATTGGCGACCCGGCCCAGCGCTACCGTGAAGACCCGGTGCGCATGCTGCGCGCCGTGCGTTTCGCCGCCAAGCTCAATGGCAGCATCGACCCCGCCACGCGCAAGCCCATCGGCACCATGGCGCCATTGATCGAAAACGTGCCGGCCTCGCGCCTGTTCGACGAAATGCTCAAGCTGCTGACCTGCGGCCATGCCATGGACTGCCTGCGCCAGTTGCGCGCCGACGGCCTGCATCACGGCCTGCTACCTCTGCTTGACGTCGTGCTGGAGCAGCCCGGCGGCGAACACTTCGTCGAGCTGGCGCTCGAACGCACCGACTCGCGCGTGCGCGCCGGCAAAAGCATCAGCCCCAGCTTCCTGTTTGCGTCGCTGTTGTGGCAGCAAGTGGAATCGCGCTGGAAGCAACTGCGCGCCCAGGGTGAACACTCGGTGCCCGCGCTGGTGCGCGCCGCCGATTCGGTGCTGGACGAGCAGACCGAAAAGCTCGCCATCCAGCGCCGGTTTTCGGCCGACATGCGCGAAATCTGGTTCATGCAGCCCCGCTTCGAGCGCCGCATGGGCAAGACCATCTATCGCATGATCGAGCAGCCGCGCTTTCGCGCGGCCTGCGACTTCCTGCAATTGCGGGCCGCGGCCGGCGAGTTCGACAGCGTGCTGGCCCAGTGGTGGATGGACCTGGCCAATGGCGACGACGCCACCCGCGCCGACATGATCGAAGAACTGAGCCGCCTGCCGCGCGACCCGGCCGAAGCCGGCGCCCCGCGCAAGCGGCGCCGCCGTCCGCGCCGCGCCGCTGCGCCGCGCGAGGCCGAATGACCCACGCGGCGCGCGCCTACATAGGCCTGGGCGCCAATCTGGGCGATGCCCAGGCCACGCTGCGCGCCGTATTGCACGAGCTGGCCGCCACGCCGGGCATCCTGGCCTGCCGGTCTTCCGGCCTTTACCGCAGCGCGCCCGTGGATGCCGCCGGCCCCGATTTCATCAATGCCGTGGCGGCAATCGACACTACCCTGGCGCCACTGGCGTTGTTGGACGCGCTGCAGGCGCTGGAAACCCGCCACGGCCGTGAACGGCCCTACAAGAACGCCCCGCGCACGCTGGACCTGGACCTGCTGCTATACGGTGACGCCACCATGGACACGCCGCGCCTGTGCCTGCCCCACCCGCGCATGCACCAGCGCGCCTTCGTGCTGGCGCCGCTGGGCGAGCTCGCGCCAGAACTGGTGCTGCCTCAGGGGCCACTGCAAGCCTTGCTGGCGCAATTGGCCGACCAGCCAATAGAACGGCTACCTGGTTGAGTTCGCAAAGGACTACGAGTCCGGGCGCGGAAGGTGTCTGACTCCGACGGTGCGAGTCCGGCCGCCGAGATCGCCATTGACAAGGTGTCTGACTCCGAAGGTGTCAGACACCTTAAAACACCACGAATACCTCACCCACACGGTGCCTGACACCCTGCGGGAGTCAGGCACCCGAAGCCAGATCGCGGCTGACAACGAGATCGCCATTGACAAGGTGTCTGACTCCGAAGGTGTCAGACACCTTAAAACACCACGAATACCTCACCCACACGGTGCCTGACACCCTGCGGGAGTCAGGCACCCGAAGCCAGATCGCGGCTGACAATGAGATCGCCATTGACAAGGTGTCTGACTCCGAAGGTGTCAGACACCGTAAAACGCCACGAATACCTCACCCATACGGTGCCTGACACCCTGCGGGAGTCAGGCACCTGGAGCCAGATCGCGGCTGACAATGGGATCGCCATTGACAAGGTGTCTGACTCCGAAGGTGTCAGACACCGTAAAACACCACGAATACCTCACCCACACGGTGCCTGACACCCTGCGGGAGTCAGGCACCTGAAGCCAGATCGCGGCTGACAATGAGATCACCATTGACAAGGTGTCTGACTCCGAAGATACCGTCTTGGCAGTCAAGCGGGTAACGCGTAATCGCTGCGATAAGGGGTGCGGTTTTTAAGCACGCCGAAGCATAAGTGAGCGAGCTTGCGCATGGCGGCGCC